>Ga0209164_1000013_pt1 | contig 533548 bp, 440 predicted proteins | sample MTBNYHSulfiMetaG_FD_187458 | JGI IMG/M metagenome (GOLD analysis project Ga0209164, IMG submission 187458) | Enrichment culture microbial communities from rom New York Harbor, USA that are MTBE-degrading - MTBE-NYH (New York Harbor Sulfidogenic)... | ecosystem: Environmental > Aquatic > Marine... | reverse complement strand
CCTTTCCCGTCAAGGCGCGGGTGCTCAAGGTCTACCCGGCGGCCAACCAGTATGTGTGTGACGTGCTGCCGCTGCGCAACAACGGCGAGGAGATCCGGGTGACGGACGGCGCCGGCGTCACCAAGAAAGTGCAGCCCATTGTCCGGGTGCCCATCTGCACCCGGACCAATGGCCCGAACCGCGGCCTCTTTGGCATGCCGGCCAAAGGGGAACTGGTCATCGTGTCGTTCCTGGGCGGGGACTGGAGCTGGCCGGTGGTCACCGGCGCACTGGGCCGGGTGACGCCGGGCCTCGATGAGGGGGAGGTGGGTCTGTACCTCTCCGCCGAGACGTTCCTGCGGCTGCGCCCGGAGGGCCAGGTGATCCTGCAGCAGGGCCCGGATACCTCGGTGTCATTGACTGGTGCCGAGATCCGGGTGAAGAGCGGCAGCAAGGTGGTGGTGGAATCACCCGAGGTCCACCTGGCCGGGGAGACCGGCAAAGAGGTGGCCCGCAAGGGGGACAAGGTGGTGGTGGACGGCAAGACGGGCACCATCATAGAAGGCTCCACCAAGGTGAAAGCGGAATGAGCGGCTTCACGTATCCAGAGCTGGGCACGGACATCCGCCTGACGGACGAGGGGAACTTCGTCCTGGGCGTCAATGGCGACCTGGTGCTGTGCGGTGATGAGATCTGCCTGCTGCAGGGGGTGCGCCACCGTCTCATCACGCCCCTGGGCGGCCTGTTCTACGACCTGACCTACGGCCTCGATTACTACAACTACCTCCACCGGGACAACGTGCCCCTGAGCCGGGCCGAGCTGGCCGAGGCCATCAAGGCCCAGCTCTATCTCGAGCCGCGGATCCTGCGCCGCTCGGTGGGGGTGGAGGTGCTGGAGTGGACGGACAAGAGCCTGACCCTGGGCCTGACCTTTACCTGGGTGGAGGGCGGCCAGACCGTCTCCCAGCTGCTCTGGATCAATGTCAACGAGGGGGTAGAGATGAGCGGAACGGTGTTTTTGCCCGATTACCTGAGCGCCAGGAACTTTATCAACGGCGAGGAGCCGGCCGGTGATGTGGATGGCGCCAACAAGGACTTCACCCTGGCCAACGTGCCGGTGGCCAACACGGTGCAGGTCTTCCTGGACGGCCAGCTCCTGGACGCGCCCGATGACTACACCCTGACCGGCCGGACCATCACCTTCACCACGGCGCCGGCGCCGGTGGGCGGCTACACGCCCCAGGTGAGTGTGTGCTATTTCAAGAAATAGAGGTGAGCCATGCCTGAACGAAAGATCGCGCCCGACCGGTTGGTGCATGGTGCCGGATCCGGCCTGGATGCTGATCGGCTGGACGGCCAGAGTGCGGAGAAGTTCGCCGCGGCCGCCGGTCTCTCGGCGCTGGAGGCCCGTGTCACCCAGGCGGAGATCGATGTCGACGGCGTCAAAGACGATCTGGATGATCACGGAGTGTCGACGAACCCGCACCCGGGCGTCTGTTGCCGCTGGCGGGGGTGCGGGCCCATGGCGCCGGACAGCCCGGTGGAGGGCGACATGTATTTCAACACATCCAGCTCCATCCCCTATCTCTACGCCGACGGCCAATGGCGGGCGATCTGAGGAGGTGATCCATGGCCGATCCCATCATGGACCAGATCGATGAACAGACGGAGTTCCTGTGGCAGGATGAGGAGGGGATCCGCGATGCCCTGTTCGCTGATGCCCAGGCCAGCCTGCCACAGATCACCAACTACAATCCGGGCGGGATTTTTCGGACCATCCTCGAGATCTTCACCCGGGCGGTCCATTCTTTTTATGTACTTCTGGCCAACGCCTGCTACCAGCACTTCGCCCAAACGGCCCGGGCTGGCTGGCTGGACCTGAAGGCGGAGGAGATCGGCATCACCCGCAAGCCGGCCACCCAGACGGCCGGTAACGTTCACTTCTGCCGGGAGACGCCCGAGACCAGCAACGTGGTCATCCCGGCCGGGGCCATCGTCTCCACCGCTACCGACTCCCAGGGGCGGGAGTATCGTTTCCTGGTGACGGCGGAGACCATCCTGGAATCCGGCGAAAGCGAGGTGGCCGTGCCGGTGAAGGCCGAAAGCGCCGGCGCGGAGTACAACGTCGGCACCCTGACCATCAACCGGCTCATCACCACCATCAGCGGCGTGGACGGCGTGGAGAACCGCACCGGCTGGCTGACGGACGAGGGGACCGACCAGGAGACGGACACGGAGCTGCGCGAGCGCTACCGCCTGAAGTGGGAAGAGCTGGCCCGGGGGAGCACCAAGCTGGCCTATGTGGGCTACGCCAAGGAGATCAACGGCGTGGTGGACGTCCTGGTGGACGACACCTGGCCCCGCGGGCCCGGCACGGTGGACATCTACATCACCGGCACCAACGGCCTGCCCACCCAGGCCCTCATCGATGAGGTCCAGGCCAATATCGACGACAAGAAGCCCATCTGCTCCGACGCCCTGGTGCTGGCGCCCAGCGCCGTCGTCATCGATGCCGCCATCACCATCTACGTGGTGACCGGCACCACCGGCCAGGCCGACATCCAGGCCGACGCCGTGAGCATCATCAATGCCCTGTTCATCCGGGATGACACCTGGGCGGTGGAGGACCTGCGCTTCAAGCTCGGCCAGGACGTCACCCAAGACCGCATCATCCTGGCCCTGGGGCGCCACATCGAGGACATCAAGCGGGTGGACTGCGGCTTCTCCATGATCGCCATCCAGACGGGCCAGATGGCGGCCAAGGGCACCATTAGCGTCACGGTATCCGAGGAGGCGGAGTGACCTTTCTGGAGTATCTGTGGGGCCTTTGCTTTCGCCCCTTCAAACTCATCTGGAACCTGGCCAACAACAGCGTCTACCTGTTCTGGCTGACCATTTCGCAGCTCTGCGAGCGGGTGCGGGCGGATATCTACTGGGTGCGGCACCAGGCCTATATCCGACTGGCGTCCTACTGGGCCCTGCGCCGGCACGGGCTCGACATTGGTTTCACCAAGCTCGAGTCGGAAGACTGGGAGACGTACCGCACCCGGCTCCTGAACGCCTACGAGATCTACCGCATGGGCGGCACCATCCCCGGCATGATCCTGGCCATGGAGACGCTAGGCCTCACCGACGTGGAAGTGGTGGAGCATTACCAGACGGTGGGCCAGAGTGAGTGGGCCGTCTTCAGCGTGGTCACGCCGGTGGAGGAGATGCCGCCGGGCATCACCATTTACGATGTGGACCGCCTCATCAAGAAGCTGAAGCCCGCCCACACCCTGGGCGTGTTTCGGCGGGAGTGTTTCCTGTGTGACCATCCCAACTCCCTCACGGATCGGGATTGGCTCTGTATGTAATATAAGGAGAAGGACCATGGATTACGATCTGGACAACAACTTCACCTACCATCCGCCCCGGGATGGCTTTCAGCTGGCCAAGTATGAGTTCATCCGCGATTTCGGGCGCCAGATGGCCTCGTTCGTGTCGCGTTTCTGCCCGCGGAGCCGGGAGCAGGCCCTCGCCCTGACCAAGATCGAGGAGGCCGTCATGTGGGCCAACGCCGCCCTGGCGCGGCATGAAGAAGGAGTCAAGTGATGGAGATCTACCAGCGCCACACCAGCTATGCCCCGTCCATGATGGTGACTTCCGAGTCCCTCAATGTCATCCAGGACCGGGATATCGACATCGTGAAGAAGGCCATGGAGGGCGTGGCCGCCTTCCTGGCGCTGTGTTCGGACAGCTCGCCCAAGACCCTCACCTTCTACTATTTCGATGCCGGCGAATCAGGGAGCTACTCCGAGGACGGCGCCGGCGAGCTGGCCCGGGTGGCCCTGCCGGACGGCAAGACGGTGGACTACGAATACACCAGCGGCAACATCACCAAGATCACCCTCACCCATGGCTCGGAAGTGCGCGAGCTGGTGTTTTCCTACAATGCCAACGGGGACCCGGGCACCATCGTCATCCAGGTGCCCACGCCCTGATCCGGCCCCCCTGAAGACTCTTTAAGGAGCGTTTAAATGATCGAACTGCCCTTTCTGCACTGGATGAAAAAGCAGACCCGCAAGATTGACCAGGTCGCCGTGGATGATCCACCGGCCACCAATTCCCTGGCGGATCTCCTGGTGAAGCTTTACGACTTCTATACCATGAACGGTGCCCTAAGGCTGCTGCGATACAGCATTGCAGCGGACAGCACCGAGTATCTTGCCTTTGACATCACCGGCCGGGGTATCCTGAAGCATGTCAACTGCGATGAGGATGGGGCAATGTATGTACAGGTGACGAAGATCGAGGTGGATGGTGTAGCATACACGACAGTCAATCCCACCAATTGGACACATTTTTTCTCTCAAGAATCTACCGCATTTGATAGCCGCTTGATTCCCCTGGACATCTACTTCACTACCAGTTGCAAGGTTTATGCAAAGAACATCAGCGCTTCTTCTGCCTGGGGTATCAACGCCATGTTCATGATCGCCTCGGTAACATGAGGTCACAGTGATTATAAATTTCCCTGAATCACTATTAAGTGTATAATAAACACATCTTCGATCAGATTTGGGAAGACGAATCTTAAAGTTTGGATCCAATCTTTTCTTACTTTTCATTTTGATATGATCACTTTATTGGCAGTCAACAGGAGGTTTAAGAATGCGGCCAGATGTTCATAATGAGAGGGATGATTGTTTTGAGCCTAATCCGAAATCAGTTCCTAGCTCCAAGCCACTTTCGAAGTATTCCATTGAGGATTTAAAAAAAGCCCAAAACATCCAAGAAAACTATCAATGGAATTTCTCGCAAGAAAGGGAATTCGTCGAAAATCTCTTTTGCCAACGTATCAATTTTTTATTGATCATTTATGCTGTGTTTATCACCGCCGCTTCATGCGCCAGCTCTCAGATGATCCTCTTTACCGTTCTTTCATTGGGCACTGTCCTTTGTTTATTGGTTTGGTTCCCAATCAGACGTGCTTACGTGAAATTAGATGTCAACTTCATCATTCTCCATAATCTTCCCCAGCATCCCTTTGAGTTCATCCGAACTGAGATGACTGGTTGGCGGCACAAGCCTGTTCTAAATGTTAATTGGATTATCGGCAATGTTGTGCCTTGGTTTTGTATTCTAACGCTCGCTGCTGGGGCTATCTGCGCATACTGTGGTTTGATAGATGTATCACCCAGTCAAAGCTCAATACAACAGATCACAACAAATGAGACTGGATGGTCTATGAATTAAACTACTTTAGTGACCATATATTCTTATTCAAAGAGTGAGTTCAAAGCTGAATCTAAGAAAGCAAATACCTGAAAGTGATGGTTCTTTCCAATATAATACTAATTTGATTATAATTTATGCAAATATTACATTTCTATTTAGCATGATTTTTTATCATTATTATATACCACGTTTACACTCATCTCAGAGCCAATAATTCAGCTTTGGCGTGACATTTTTTCTGATTTGGCGTGTCCCGCTATACTGTGCAGCCATCCCCCGCTGCGGGGCATTGAAATCACCTGCAGCACCCGAACGCCCACTCGCCGTTTCGCCCCGTCGCCCCTTCGCCGGTTCGGCAGCGGTGCCAGGCTCTGTCACAGAATGGTTGCGACGCCTGCAAAACCGCCCGCTGTGCTCGAGACGCCGATTCCGCCGAGAGCTGAATATCCGTGGATAAAATCGGCAGCCATCTGACCCTGCTTGGTCGCCTGATGATCGCCGGCGGCGCAGGAATGTTCCGAGCAAAGCACGGCCAGTGGTTCTTTTCTCTGCGCTCTCTGCTTCTCGGCGGTACATGGATCCTTGCCTGCACTCCCATGGGGGCGACATGATGGTGCCAGGCTCTGTCACATAAATATGTCAAACAGGACTGGATTTGGGTGGGCGAAAAGATGATCATTGCGCCGTTTCGCCCCGTCGCCCCTTCGCCGGTTCGGCAGCGGTGCCAGGCTCTGTCACGGAAATGTTGCGGTGAGGTTTCGCCCACTCGCCCTTTCGCCGGAACGGGGCTTACTCGGCCCGCAGTTCCTCCACCGGCCGCAGGCGGGCCGCCCGCAGCACCTGGTAGGCGATGGTGGCGAACGCCGTCATCAGGCTGCCCCCCAGCACCACGGCGAAGAGCCACGGATCGATGTCCGCCCGGTAGGCGAAATTGTCTTGCCAGCGCAGTATCACCCCGATGGCCAGCGGCGCGGCCAGACCATTGGCGATCAGGACCAGCAGCCCCACCTCGCCCGAAAACAGGGCCAGAATGTCGCGCAGCGAGGCGCCCAGCACCTTGCGAATGCCGATCTCGCGCGATTTCTGCCGGCAGACATAGGCCGACAGGCTGAACAGGCCCAGCACGGCGATGGTGACGGCCAGCACCGAAAAATACAGGAAAATCCTCTCAAACCGTTCCTCGGTGCGGTATACCCGGTCGAACGCTTCATCCAGGAAAAAATACTCGAACGGAAACAGGGGTGAATGCCGGTGGAAGACCGCCTCGATGGCGGCGAGAGTCCCCGCCACATTTCCTCCGCGGATACGGACCGACAGATAGTCGTACCGGTCGTAGAGCGGTGTCGATGTGATCAGCAGCGGCCCGATGCTGTCGTAGAGGGTGGCGAACTGAAAATCCTGTACCATCCCGATGACCGGCCGGTCCGTATCCCGAAAAATGGTCCGGCCGAGGGGTTCGTCCCACCCCAGCTGGCGGGCCAGGGCCTCATTGATCAGGCAGGCCTGACGGTCGGTGGCCCGCTCCGGCGAGAAATTCCGTCCCTTCACCAACGGGATCCGGAAGGTATCCAGAAACGCTTCATCCACCTCCAGGGCATGAATCATGACGTAATGGTCGTACCCTTCGGGCCGATAGCCGTTCATGGTAAAACCCCGGAAGGGCACATCGGACGAGGCGCTGCAGCTGTCCACGCCCGGCAGTTCGCCGATTTCCTGGCGCAACACGGCCGTTCGTGCCTGCAACGCCTCATCGGACAGGGGCACCACCACCACGTTCGCCTTGTCGTAGCCCAGGTCGACGCGCTTCAGGTGATGCAGCTGGTCGCGCACGAGAAAGGTACAGACGATGAGCATGATGGAAATGGTGAACTGCACCATCACCAGAGCGTTGCGAAATCGTCGTCGGCCCCGGCCGGATTCGAAAGCGCCCTTGAGCGTCCGCACCGGCTGGTAGGCCGACAGATAGACCGCCGGATAGAGTCCCGCGGCCAGGCCGACCACGGCCATGAGTCCCGTCAGGGCCACGACGCTCAGCGGCGTTACCAGATCGGCCACATGCAGTTCGGTGTCCAGCAAGTGACCGTAGATTGGCGACAAAAGAATCACCAGGCCGAGTCCCAGGCCGAACGACACGATGGTCAACAGCCCCGCCTCGGCCAGAAATTGCTGGATCAGGCTGCGGCGTTGCGCGCCCATGACCTTGCGCAGACCGACCTCCCGGGCCCGGCGGCCGGCCATGGCCGTGGCGAGGTTGACGAAATTGACGCAGGCCATCAGCAGGATGAGGATGGAGACTGCCGTGAAGGTATAGACGTTGACCAGGGCTGTCGCGGCACCCTCGTCGTGATGGAAATGGATCGCCGGCAAAGGTTGCAGGCGGGCTTCGTACCGCCAGCCCCCGGCGGCGATATCGGCGTTGATATGCCGCCACATGAAGTCGGGAAATTTGGCTTCCAGGGCGGCCGGGGACGCCTGCGGGTGCAACTGGACCCAGGTGATGTACTGGTTGCCGCCGTTCCAGTCCAGATAGAGGCCCGGCAGGGAGTAGAGGGTGGCGAACGACAGCAGGGCCTCGAAACGGATGGTTGAGTTGGCGGGCGGATCGGCGGCCACACCGGTGACCCGGTAGGTATGTTCGGGCCCGATACGGACCGTTTCCCCGACGGGATTGGCCGGACCGAACAACCGGCGGGCCGTGCTCTCCGTCAGCACGATGCTGAAGGGCGCCTCCAGGGCCGTCGCCGGGTCGCCCGCGGTCAGGGGGAAGGCGAACAGCCGGAAAATGCCCGGCGAGGCAAACTGTGCCTGCTCGATCTTGTGCATCCGGTCGCCGATCCGGAGGTAGCTGTGGCGCAGGGTGCTCATGCGGGCGAAATCCACCACTTCCGGAAATTCCCGCCGCATGTTCTCCCCGATGGGCGGCGTGAAGATGTGACTCTCGCTCTCGAACTGGCCCTGTTTCAGGCTGCGGATGGAAATCCGGTACACCCGGTCATCGTTCGGATGAAACCGGTCGTAACTGATCTCGAATTGCAGATAGAGCCCGATCAGGATGAAGGCGCTCAGGCCCGTGGCCAGGCCGAAGACGTTGACCAGGGTGTACGCCTTCTGCCGGCGCAGGTGGCGGAAGGCCAGAACCAGGTAATTCCGGTACAGGGCGCGCAGCCCGCGCAGATTCGCCCGCAGCATGGGGCCCAGGGAAAGGATCACCTGGCCGGCCAGCCAGAATCGGGCCGCGGCCGGTTTGTCTTCCCGACGGGCGAGGTACATTTCCTGCAGGTCACCGGCCATGGACTCACTGTAGCGGCAGGCCAGGATGCGGGTAAAGATGAAATCCAGCCAGTTTCTTCGGGCGGTGCGGCGCATGATCAGGACTCCTTTCCGTCGGATGCGGGCTGTGTCTGGTAATCGCCCCACAGGTCCGCCTGCATTCGGTAGAGGTCATCCAGCTCCCGCTGTCCGGCCGGCGTGAGACGGAACATGCGCTTGCGGCGGCCGCCCCGCTCGGCGATGGGGTCGCTGTTTTGTGAGGTGAGAAATCCTTTTTTTTCCAATCGCTCCAGGGGGACATAAATGGCACCGATGGACCAGTACTTCCCCGTCATTTCCCGGACCCTCTCCCGGATGGTCACTCCGTAGGCCTGGTCCTGCAGCTTCCAGACGGCCAGGAGAATGATCTCTTCCGGGCGGGACAGATATTTCTCGGTCATGGCGGCTCCTGCAAATTTGTTCTACGACATAGAATATATCATCCCGTAATACGCCGGTAACCGGAGAAAGGTTTCAGCGGAATATCATGAAGTGAATCTTCGCGCTTGTCGGTTTCCCGGCCGGCGGCGGAGCTCCATGGTCAAAATGCCTGACCCGACAAGCCATTCCCCGGGTTCGTCCTCCTTCGCTCTTTGAGCTGCGGCGGGCAGGTCGAACCCGGGGTACGACATGTCAGCGGTGCCAGGCTCTGTCACAAAAATATGTCAAACAGGACTGGGTTTGGGTGGGCGAAAAGATGATCATTGCACCGTTTCGCCCCGTCGCCCCATCGCCGTTTCGCCATGGCGGTGCCAGGCTCTGTCACGGAGATGTTGCGGCCGTCATGCCACCGCCCGCTGCGCTCGAGACGCCGAGTCCGCCGAGAGCTGAATATCTGTGAATAAAATCCGACAACCCTCTGATCCTGATTGGGCGCGTGACATGATGGTGCCAGGCTTTGTCACAAAAATATGTCAAACAGGACTGGGTTTGGGTGGGCGAAAAGATGATCATTGCGCCGTTTCGCCCCGTCGCCCCATCGCCCCATCGCCCACTCGCCGGTTCGGCAGCGGTGCCAGGCTCTGTCACAAAACTTTGGCGGCGTGGATTCGCCCACTCGCCCCATCGCCCCGTCGCCCCCTCGCCCCCCCGCCCATTCGCCGGTTCGTGCCTTCAACGCGGCCGGAGATGAATCCCCCGGCCGGGCACATGGTTCTAATGGGGTAGAGCAGTCAGCGGGTGTGGTATTATTCTTTGGGAGGTTTACCCATGCAACCAGGCAAAAACGTCCTCTATTGCCTGCTGACGGCCATGACCATGGTTGTGATCTGGGGCTGGATGGAGAGTCCAGCCCGGGCAGGCAATTTCTGGGACGAAAAACCGTATACCCTCTGGCAGGAAAAGGAAGCCGGCCAGTTCCTGGAAGCGTCCCCCTGGTGTTACCAATTCCAGTGGGGCAACATCGGGGACATCGGCCGCAGTGTCCGCTTCGGCGGCAACTCCGAGCGGGAATTCATCACCATTTTCCGCATGGCCCTCTTCTCGGCGCATATCGTCCGCCAGGCCTACGTGGCCAAAGTGGCCAAGGGCGACCAGGTGGTGCTGAACCGCTATCGAGACTTCGTCAACCGGGACTACGACGAGATCGTGGTGGCCATGACGGTGGACTCCATCCCGCAAGGCCTGTCCTCGGCCTTCGACGTCTTCAAGCAGCTCACCGCCCTGCGGCTCCCCGATCTGGCGAACAACACATACCTGGCCACGGATACGGGCAAGAAGGTCTATATCCGGGACTATATTCCGCCCACACCCGACGGCACCGGTGCCAAGTTCATCTTTCCGCGGCAGCTGCCCGACGGCACCCCCCTGCTCACCGCCGGCGACAAGCGGCTGCGCTTTCAGACCATCCGCTTCCGCATCAAGGCGCCGGATGAGAACCAGGAGATCGCCGAATCCTACGGCGGCTCGCGCCCCAGCATCAGCGCCGCCTATGCCCAGGAGATCCGCTCCCTGAAAACTGACAACGTCACCGTGGATGCCACGTTCGACATCCCGAAACTGATGATCAAGGGCGCGCTCGACTACTGAAGCGGACAGTGACGGCCAGGCCTCTTCTCTTTCGATCCCGGCGACGGTCCCGCGGCCGCTGCATCCGTCATTGACTTCACGGCCGTAGCGTTCTATACTCCTTCTCAATTGAAAATCATTCTTTGATCATTCTCTTTCTGTGGGTCTGCCACGTCGGCGGATATCCGCCTTGCCGCGGCAGAGACGAGCGTGCGTACAGTGCGCATATGGCTGTGCCGGCCGGCGCTGCGCCGGCTGAAAATTCTGATAGGAGGCCGGTGATGATCGAATGGATTGCGCTGCCTGTTATGGCCAAAGTGCTGATGATCAGCTGTCTTGTCCTGATAGGATCCCTGGGGGGCTGGCTGGCTGCCCAGTCGCCCGACGACCTGGCCCGGGAAATCAACACGGAGTTGCGGGCGGCCCAGAATCTGATGTTCAGCGGGAAGATCGACGAGGCCGCCGCGAAAGTGGCCCATATTGAAGAGTTGATGGGGCAGCTGCAGAGCGTGGAGCCCGACAGTCCGAAACTGAAGACATTGCAGCCAAAACTGGACAAACTCAAAAAGGACCTGGAACGCCGGCAGCCCAAACCGGCCGCGGCCTCAGCCCCGGCAGCGCCCGCACCGGCCACCGGCGGCGGTGAGGCGATGCCCGCCGGCGCCTCGCGCTGTCTCCGTGAAATGGACCGGGCATTGGAAAAGGCGGAACGCGCCCTCACCCGCTCTTCCGGCAGCCCGGACAGCAAAACCGAACAGGCCCGTTACGAGATGAAAACAGCGGAAATGTACTGGCAAGACTTGCAGAAGAAATACCCGGAGACTCTCCAGCACCCCGATGTGCTCGCCGCCCGGCAGCGGGTGGAGGATATGTACGCCCGCATCGAAACGGCCGAAGGGACCGCGGCCGCCGCCGGCGCCCGGGCGGCCGAAGCCGACGCCGCCCGGGACGCGCAATCCCGGGAGTGGCTGACCCGCCTGAAACCCTTCGTGGCCCATCGCGGCGAGGATCTCTATGATCCGGACAAGGAGTTCATCGCCGGCTACACCGAGCAGAAAGATGAGCTGGATCAGCGCATGAGACTGTATGCCGCCGCCTACAGCCTGATGGCGGAATACCGGAAAGCCGACTTCAGCGCCGGCACGTCAGACGAGCTGGAACAGGTGGCCAAAGAACTGGATTACCGCCTCGAATCGTTTCAGAGCGAACTTCAGTCCATGTCGGAGATGTATTTTCGTGAAATCGACGACGAGCTGAACCGAAACGCCGACTTCTTCCAACGGAACATGTCCCGGGAAAAACCACTGCTCCTGGACGAGGGCGTGCTGAGCCGCCTGTCTGCCAAAATCGCCTGGGTGGAAGGCCTCCGGCCCGGTGACAGCCGGATCCCGGACCTGAAGTCACGGTATCAGGGCCTGCTCGACACCCAGAGCGCCGCTCGCGAAAAGATGGTGGATTCCACCCGTGTGCTGCCCGAAAAATACAGCGGCGGCGACATCGGCGCGTTGCGCGAAAAGGCCCGGGATGTGGTGATGGCGAAGCACGGCGGCGCCGAGATCCTGCGGGTTTCCGTCATTTCCCCCGACTGGCAGGAAGAGCGGGCGCTGGAGTTCACGGATACCACCCGCAGCGCCATCCGCTACCGCATCACCCGCAGCGTCACGGTCCAGGTGGCGGCCAAACAGAGCGGCGGCTGTTACCTCTACTCGGTCTATGTGGGCCAGGACCGCCGCAGCGACGGCTCCTGGGGTCCGCTGAAGGGCCATATCATGTTCACCGACCGGATTCTGGAAGGAAACGTGGACAAATAATCACCGGTCGGCCCGCGATCCGCCGGAATCCATTGGACGCGCGCCAGGGACATCGATCCGGTCACTGTCAGCGCCGGCGGCGGCTGTTGTTGCGCCGGGACGCCCCTGTGCCGACCATCCGCCCCGGCCGACCGGGCCGGGAGCGGGGCGACGGAGCGCCGGCCCGATCGGGGAGGGACGCTGGCCGCCAGCGGGCCGGGCCGGTACCGGCCGGGACAAACACCGATAATCAGCGGACGCAAGGAAGCCATGCCAGCATTTCCTGACGAGCACGATCACCCGTACCCGACCGAGGCCCCCCCGGTGCTGACCTGGTTTCGCGTGTACTGCGGCCTGCTGTCGTTCGTGTATCTGCTGTGCATGGGCCTTGGGATTTTTCTGCTGGTCCTCCGGCCGGCCGAGTTGCAGAATGATCCCCTTCTGTCTTCGCTGATGGGAGTACTCTACCTGGTGATGGGCCTGGTACTGATGGCGGCGTCGCTGGTGCCGTTCTTCGTGCCACCACAACCCTGGGTCTGGATCTACGATCTCGTCCTTATCGCCCTGGGCCTGACCAGCTGCTGCTTTCTCCCTTTCACCATCCCCCTCCTCATTTTCTGGATCAAGCCCGAGACCCGTCAGTACTTCGGGCGGGAATGAAGCACCCGCGCCACCGCCCCGACCGGCGCCACACCGGAAACCTCAACGACTTCAGGTCCGCAAGTATCACCGTCCACAAATCCAGCCACCTATCCTTGCTTCCCTTGGGATAGACGTTCGATTCACGAACACCCTTTCCACCCGTCTGGACCAGCAGCCCCCTTTTTGCGCCCGCCGGTGAACTTTGCCGCACCGGGCGCACTCCAATCTCTACAGGAAGGCAATCGCGCAAAACATGATTTTTTTCAGTCAATTGGACTGGACGGGGACAGGTATTGTCCGCCCGGACAAGCCTGGCCTGAATTCAGCCTGATTGAGATACCAACCACTTTTCATACAAGGGGACCTGTCATGAGCCGATATGGATTGTTCCTGTTGCTGGCCAGCGCGTGGGCCTGGTGCGGGGGGATGCATGCCACGGTGGCCGCCGGCGGGCTGCAGGTGGATGAACGCGCCATCATCATCCACTGGCATGACGATCACTGTCTGTTGCAACTGCCGTTTCACAACCTTGCGGGTGAAAACCTCGCCCTGCGGGCCGAGGCGGAGCTGCTCGACCCGCAGGACGGCCGCTGCGGCCACGTCACGGTGTCCCTCACCGCGTCACCGGGCAGAAACACCTGGACGGCCGCCCTGCGGCTGCAGAATGCCCCGCTGGAAAAGGATCACCGGGCGTGGTTTCCCACCCTTCGCCTGCACTACCGGCTGTCGGTGGCCGGCGACCGGGCGCTGCGGCAGGAGGGCCGCGTGTCGCTGGCGGCGACCACCGCCAACCTGTTCACCCTCCGGTCGAACACGCCGGATATCTGCGTCCGGGCCGGGCGCCCCTTCATGATGACGGTCCAGACGTTCCAGCCCCTGTCCACCCGGGCAGTGGCGGAGGTCGAGGTGGAGGCGACCCTCGTATCCGGAGAGGAACCGCAACCCCTGGCCCGCAGCCGGGGCACCACGGACAACCGGGGCATCGCCGTTCTGAGCCTCGACGTACCGGCGGAAGCAACCTACGGCAGCCAGGCGGTAATCCGGATCACCGCCCGCAAGGGCGATGTGGAGCGATCCCTAGACCACGTGGTCATGATCTGGGAAGAGCCCCTCACGATCTTCAGCACCGACAAGCCGCTGTACCAGCCCGGCCAGACCGTCCATGCCCGCATCCTCTGCTTTGACGCCGACCGGCAGGCGCTGACCCGCTGGCCCCTCGTCTTTCGCGTCCGGGACAGGAATTGGGACGAAGTCTTTCGTTGGTCGGCCACAACGTCGGACCAGGGCATCGCCACCATGGACTGGCCCATCCCGGCGGAATGCCCGCAGGGCCGGTTCAACGTGGAGGTGTTTCGCCAATCGGACGAGAACCTGGATGATGCCATCGCGTTTCTTTCCGTCTGGGTTTCCCGCTACGAACTGCCCCAGTTCGCCGTGCAGGCCCGGCCCGACCGGCCCTACTATCACCCCAGCGAGACGGCCCGGGTGGACATCCGGGCCGATTACATGTTCGGCCGGCCCGTACCCAACGCCCCGGCCCGCCTGACGAGGCTCGAAAGCAGATACTGGGATTTCTCGACCCAGCATTGGGTCACCCGTGAAGGATTCACCGTGGAGGGGACGACGGATGCCGGCGGACTCTTTGTCGCCGAGGTGCCCGTGGACAACCTGATCGAAGATGATGATTTCGGCTGGAACCGTCAGTACCAAGACCGGACGCTGATGGCCGAAGTGACGGATCCCTCCACCGGCCGCCGGGAGACGCGCCGCTTCGACCTGCGCCTGACGGAGCACGATATCCATATCTACCTGATGGAGGGCGTGGCTCCCCTGGCCGACGATGATTTGACGGGCACCTGCTATCTGACCGCCTTTTATGCCGACGGCCGCCCGGCCGAATGCAACATCGTGGTGATGAGCGTCCCCGATACCAGATACTCCCTGGCGAACCAGGAGAAATACCCCGACCTGGTGGTGGAGACCGTCCACACCAATGCCTACGGCGTCGCCCGGGTATCGACCCTGCGCGACGACCACCTCGCCGAGGGACGGATCATACGCTTTTACGCCCGCGACGCGGCGGGCCGGTGGGGCGTCCGCACGGAACAATTGTGGCTGAATAAACAGGTACACATCGAAACCGGCCAGACCATTTATCGCGCCGGAGAGCCGGTCAAGGCCCGGATCCACGCGCCGGCGGACTGTCCGGCGGCCATGGTGCTGCTCCTGGCCGGGGAGCGGATCCTGGCCTCCCGCGTGGTGAACCTACGGCCAGGCGGCAAGGAGGTGGTCTTTCATTACGACCCTTCCTGGCAGGGGATCCTGACCCTGATGGCCTGCCCGCTGGATCCGGGCACAGAGAGGGGTGCGGGACCCGGGAAACGGATGATCGTTTTTCCGACAACAGACGAAGAAATGATGGTCGATCTGGATACGGGACCGGACGAGTTCCGGCCCGGCCAGGAAATGGATCTGCGGGTCAGTGTACACACCCGGGACGGACGGCCGGTAACGGCCACCGTGGGTCTGACGGCGGTGGACCGGGGCGTCTTCGACCGCGCCCGGCAGGAGGCCGACTGCTTCGATGTGTCGGCCGATTCGTTCTTCCGAGATGCCATCCAATACAGCGGCAAGGAGCAAAATCTGGGCTCGGTGAACCATTATCTCCTCGAACACCTCCATCCCGGCCGGCGCCTGCCGGCGGGGCTGGACCTGGCCGCCGAAGCCCTGCTGGCCAGTGACAGCTACTGTTACACCAAGACCGAGGTCGAAGAGGGCGCCCCGGACAATGTGAACAAGCTGTTCAAATCCTGGTTCACACGGCAGATGGCACCGCTCCGGCGGCTGCTGGAGGCCCGGATCGACGAACGGCAGCGGGTGCCGGGCACCGTCGCGGACATCGCCCGCCTTTGGGACGACGCCGGCCTCAATGTCACCGACTGGCGGGACCCGTGGGATCGGCCCTACCGGTTTTTCCTTGAGCCGGAGAGGGACCGACTGTTCTTCCGGCTGTGCAGCGCCGGCCCGGACGAAATCCCCGACACCACGGACGACCTCGACGCCTTCCAGATCAGTTGGCGCTATTTCACACCCCACGGGCATTGGGTGGATCAGGCGGCGCAGGCCTACCTGGAGCGGGAACAGGCCCCCCTTCACGATCTCACGACCCTCAAGGCCGAACTGCGCCGCCGGGGACAGGAGTTCGACGACTGGCGGGATCCCTGGGGACAGTCGTATACGGTGGATTTCATGTTTCATGCCGACACGTGCCGCCTGAGGGTGCTGAGCCAGGGGCCTCCGGCAAACCGGCCATATCGTAGCTCCATCACGGCCTGGAGAACGGAAGTACAGTACTTCGATCCCACCCGCCGGCGGATCCTGCGGGCCCTGGATGCCATGCACCAGGCCGGCGTCCGCATTACGGCGGAGATGGACTCGGCCGAGATCACCGCCGCTCTCGGCCTGCCCCGGGATGCCCTGGCCGATGTGTGGGGACAGCCCTATGTGTTTATCCCGGAAATCAAGCGGGACTACCAGGTCATTCCATACGACCTGGTGGATATGAACCTGGAACTAGCTTCCCTGAACCTGAAACAGCCCCAGTTCCTCCTGGTCAAATCCGCCGGCCCCGACGGCCAGCCGGAAACCAAAGACGATTTCTTCATGGCCCGGATCCCGCTCTATCTGCTGACGCTGGAGCACTGCGGTGCCACGGGCGGGGCGGCGGCCGGCAGCGGTGTGTCCAACCTGACGGGCACCATCGAGGGGCTGGTCGTCGACGAAACCGGCGCCATCGTCCCCGGTGTAACGGTGACGGCCCGTCTCGATCGCGACGGAGCCCAGTACAGCGTCTACTCCGATGAAACCGGCCGCTTTCTGTTTAAAAACATGCCACCGGGCGATTACACCGTCGCCACCACCCTGGAAGGATTCCAGCCCGTCATGATCATCAACGTCCCGGTGCAGGCCGGAAAGGTAACTCCGCTGAAACTGGTCCTCTTCGTGGGAAGTATGGCGTGCGAAGTGCTTTGTATTGCCGAAAGCGAGGTGGTGGTTACAACAACCAGCTGCCTGGATGGTGTCACCAAGAAGGATTGGCCGCAACGCCGGCCCCTGCAGACGCCCCGGGTGCGGCGCTACTTCCCCGAAACGCTGCTGTGGGAGCCGGCCCTGGCCACGGGTGCCACCGGCAAGGCGCGGCTCCGCGTGCCGCTGGCCGACAGCCTGACAACCTGGCGGATCATGGCCCTGGCGTCCACCGTGGACGGCCAGATCGCCTGGGCGGAAAAGGACATCACCACCTTCCAGCCCTTCTTCGTGGACCAGGAGCTGCCGCCCTGCCTCACGGCGGGGGACGAACTGCAGCTGCCGGTGGTGGTGCGCAATTATGCGGCAGAGGCACAATCCGTGCAGGTGACGCTGCGGGCCGATCCTGAATTCAAATCACTGGGTCCGGAAAAACAGATCCTGGAGGTGCCGGGCGACGGTTTCGGCCGGCGGGAGTTCGCCGTCCGGGCCGGTGAGATGGGCGAGGCGGCCGGGGTGGTGGTCGAGGCGCGCGCCATGGAGAGTGGTGACGCCGTGGCCCGCACCACGGCCATCCGCCCCGACGGCCTGCGGGTGGACCGCTGCACCGGCACGCTGCTGCGGGAGCGCGTCGACCAGACAGTTGACATCCCGGCAGAGGTGATCCCCGGCACGATCCGGGCCGAGCTGCGCCTGTATCCCCGCCTGACGGATCACGTGCGCGACAATGTCGAGGGCATGCTCCGCCGACCCTGGGGCTGCGGCGAACAGACGGTCTCGGCCGTCTATCCCAGCCTGATGGTCCTCCGGTTGCAGGAGCAGGACCAGCGGCCGCCCGACCGCTGGACCGCGCGTGCCGGACGGTATCTGGAGGAAGGCTTCCACCGCCTGAAGGACTTTCAGACCCCGACCGGCGGTTTCGGGTACTGGAGCGGTGCGCAAAACGCGGATGTCGCCCTCACGGCCTATATCCTGCAATTCCTGGCCGATGCCGCCCCTTATTTCAACCATGCCGGGGACATGATCCCGCCGGCCGTCGACTGGCTGTTGCAGCAACAGCAGCCCGGCGGGTTCTGGAGCGCCCGGCGCCATGGATCCAGGGGGGCAGACAGTCGAGATACGGCCCTAACGGCCGGCGTGTATCGCCTGCTGGGATGGACATTGCGGGACCGCCGCACATCACCCCGCCCAAACCTGGAGAACCGCGGTCTGGAGGATTGCCTGCAGCGGGCCAAGGCTTTCCTGTCCGTACGCATCCGCGGCAGTCAGGATCCCTACGTGCTGGCCCAGTATGCCCTGGCGGCGCTGGAACGGGGCGACAGGGATGGCGCCCGTCAAAGCCTGGATCGTCTGCGGAAACTGGCCCGCCGCCAGGATGACACCTGTTACTGGGAGCCGGCCCTGCCGACGCCCTTCTACGGCTGGGGCGGGGCGGCGCGTTGCGAGTTGACCGCTCTGGCGCTGCTGGCACTGGCCAGATCGGCCGAAGGATCATCGTTGACGGACGAGAGGCTGACGATGCAGGCGCTGCAGTTTCTGCTGCAGCAGAAAGACCGCCTGGGCGGGTGGTGGTCCACCCAGGCCACCGTCGCCGTCCTCGAGGCCCTGCTGTATCTCGACCGGGGCACCGCGGCCGACGGCGCGGCATGGTCGGTGACGGTGCAGGTGGATGATCAGCCCGTAACCGTCCTGGATTCGACGGTAGAAAATGGCACGACGAGCCCGTATACCCTGGACCTGACCTCTCGGTTGGTGCCCGGCGTCCACCGCCTGGTGCTGGAGCGGACCGGCGGGGTAGGCACGGCCTCCGTGCAGCTGGTGTCGCGCTGGTATGTGCCCTGGGAAGCCGAGTCGGCCGTCCGGCGGATCGGCCGGCGGCCGTTGTCCTTCACCGTGGATTTTCAGCAGACCGCGGCGAAGGTCGGTGAGGCCGTCACCTGTCACGTCCGGGCGGGGCGCTGTCCGGACGGCAGCGGCGAGGACTGTCATTCCTGGGGGATGCTGGTGGGCGAGATCGGGCTGCCGCCCGGGGCGGAGGTGGACCGGGTCTCCCTGGACCAGGCCGTGGCCCGATGGGACAGCGGCCTCTTCCGCTATGACGTTCTGCCCGACCGCATCCATGTGTATCTTTGGCCCACCAATGGCGACGCCGTGTTCGATTTCACCTTCCGGCCACGGCTGGGCCTCCGGGCCAAAACGCCGCCCTGCCGGTTAGTTGATTATTACAATCCCGACCTGGAGGTCATCCTGCCACCGGTGACCTTCCAGGTGCAGGCCGTCGACGAACCGGCAGCGGTCATGTCCGGCGCACCGGGCAACGACAGGTGATGATGCCGGCCGGGTCCGCGCACTCTCGTGACCCGGGCCACAACCTGCAACCATGACCGCTGTTTCAGCGGCGGAGTGGATCAGTGGCGAGCGCATGGGCGAGGGAACCATTCGTTCCGTCTGACCTGCTTTTGATACAATGGAACAAGCCGGATGTTTCCCGCCGGCCGCCACGTGCCAACCGGCGGCGCAACAGCCGGTGCCGTATACGCCACCGTTGCGGAGTGGCCGGGATGATCGTGCCACGGATGGAGGATCTCAGACATGACTCGCGTTGCCCGCGATTTTCAGGTCTTCGTCAAGCCGGCCGGGGGGCGCTGCAACCTGGCCTGCGACTATTGCTACTACGTGGACCACACCCCCGCCGGGCCCGACGGGCCGGCCCGCATGCCGGAAGATCTGCTGGAGACGTACATCGTCCAGCACCTGGCCGCCGCGGCCGGGCCGGAGGTCCGCTTCTCCTGGCACGGCGGCGAACCCACCCTCCTCGGGCTGGACTATTTTCGCCGCATCGTCGAGCTGCAGCGGCGGCACTGTCCCCCCGGCGTCAGCATCCGCAACGGCCTGCAGACCAACGGCACCCTGCTGGACGACCCATGGGCCCGCTTCCTGGCGGCCGAGGGCTTCGCCGTGGGCGTCAGCCTGGACGGCCCGGCCGAATTCCATGACCGCCACCGGCGCACCCGCCAGGGTCACCCCTCCTTCGAGCGCGCGCTGTCAGGGTACCGGCGGCTGCGGCGGCACGGCGTGCCGGCCGATGTCCTTTGCGTGGTCAATGCCCACAACGTCCGCCACCCGCTGGCGGTCTACGGGTTTTTCAAGGCGATCGACGCGCCATACGTCAGCTTTCTGCCCCTGGTGGAGCGGCGACCCGACGGCGGCGTCAGCCAGCGGAGCGTCCCGCCGGCCGCCTGGGGTGAGTTTCTGTGCGCCGTGTTCGACGCATGGGTGCGGGAGGACATCGGGCGCCTCAAGATCCAGATGGTGGAGGAGGCGACGCGCACCGCCTTCGGCCAGGCGCATTCCCTGTGCATCTTCCGGCCCGTCTGCGGCGACATCCCCGTGGTGGAGCACAGCGGGGATTTCTACTGTTGCGACCACTTTGTGGACGCGGACCATCATCTGGGCAATATCCGCGACATGACACTGGCCAAACTGCTGGACAGCCCGGCCCAGCAGGCCTTTGGACGGGCCAAGCAGGCGACGCTGCCGCAGGCCTGTCGCCAGTGCCCGGTGCTGGAGATGTGTCATGGCGAGTGCCCGAAGAACCGCTTCGTCCCCTCGCCCGACGAAGACTTCCCCCTGAACTACCTGTGTGCCGGTTACCGGCAGTTCTTCAGCCAATGCCGGCCGTTCGTGGATGCCGTGGCCGCCCGGTGGCGGAGCCAGAATCCGGCCGCGGACCCGTCCCCGGCCAAACCGGGCCGCAACGCCCCCTGCCCCTGCGGCAGCGGCCGGAAATACAAGCACTGCTGCGGCCGCTGAACGGCCGTTTTTCCTGCGCGCCCGCCCGCCGGCGCGGACGCGGCGTCAGCCCTTGAGCTTTTCCCTGAAGAAGGCGAGGGTGCGCTCCCAGGCCAGACGGGCCGCCTCGGCGTGATAGCGCTCCGGGCGGCTGTCGTTGAAGAAGGCGTGGCCCGCCCCTTCGTACATGTAGAGGTGGTACTCCACGCCCGCCTTCTTCAGCGCCGCCTCGAACGCCGGTATCCCCTCGTTGATCCGCCGATCGTCACCGGCGTAGTGGAGCAGCAGGGCGGCCTTGATCTGCGGCACTTCTTCCGCCGCCGGCTGGCGCCCGTAGAAGGGGACGGCCGCCGCCAGACCGGCCGCGCGGACGGCCACCTGGTTGGTCATGCCGCCGCCCCAGCAGAAGCCCATGCAGCCGACCTTGCCGGTGGATTGCGGATGGGTCTTCAGATACTGCACCGCCGCCACGTAGTTGGCGATGGTGGCCGGCCCGTCCAGCTGCCGCATCAGGTCCCGCGCCTTGTCCTCATCGGCCGGCGTGCCGCCCAGCGGCGACAGGGCGTCGGGGGCCACGGCCAGGAAGCCGGCCAGCGCCACCCGCCGGGCCACGTCCTCGATGTGCGGCTGCAGGCCGCGGTTTTCGTGGATGACGATGACGCCGGGCCGTTTCCCTTCGGCCCGCGGCCGGGCCAGGTAGGCCCGCACGTCGCCGGCCGGCCCCGGGTAGGCCACGTATTCCATGTGCAGCCCGGCGTCGTTTTCCGGCACCACGGCCGCCCGGGCCCGGGCGCCGGCGAGTGACGGCAGCAGGGCGGCGGCGGCGGCCGCGCCGCCGGCCAGCCGGGCCAGCTGACGGAGAAACTCGCGCCGGTCCAGGGCGCCCTGGACATACCGGCCGTACAGATCCCTGATTTCCGGATACATGATCATGCCTCCTTCGTTCCGGGGGTGGATAAACGGATAGTTCCATTATAGGCCAGATGCCACCGAGAAGGAAGCGTTCAGGAACCGCCCCGCGGACCTGGGTGCGGGCGACGGCACCCCACCGCCGATTTGTCCACCGGAGCTCCGCCGTTGGAGCAACGGTGGACGAAGGCGGCCGACCATTACCCGGACACCGGTTAGACGTCCTTCACAAAATATCTGATCCTCCATAGCGACTCCCCCCGGGGTCGTCCTCCTTCGCCCTCTGAGTTTCGGAGGACAGGACAAACCTGAAGTCCTGCCCGCGCCCGGCGGGCGCGGGCTGCGCTCACCGTCCGCGGCCGCCTTCAGCCGGAAGGCTTAAACATAGATAAAGTGTGGGAAAAAAGAGCTCCGGGTTTGGCAAGCCCGGCGGAGAATGTCGTTCACCACACTCCAGGGCTGGGCGTGTCTCCGGCCTTCCCCTGTTTCACCCGCCCATGTAATCCATCGCCCCACCATCGTCATTTTCAACAGGATGCCGGCTGGAAAATGGCCGGCTGCTCGTGGATAATACAGGTACAATTCGGATACCGACAGACACCATCCGAGGAAGGCATGAGCCGTAACGTCCGATCCGCCGATCTTGAACCCCCCTGGCCGCTCTGGTGGCTGATCCTGCTCTACGGCGCCGTGATCCTCGCCGTCTGGTGGCCGGTGCTGACGCTCCCCTTCCTCCAGGACGACTGGGCGTGGCTCAGCGCCTTTCAGGCCGCCGACGGCGGCTTCGGGCCGGCCGCCCTCTTCGATCCGACGGGGAAGCTGTTCTTCCGGCCGGTGAGCGAAACCGGCCTCTTCATCCTGTTCACCCTGTTCGGCACGCGGCCGGCGCTGTTCCACCTGCTGGCACTGGGGGTGCACCTGGCCAACACGCTCCTGGTCTGGCGGGGGACGCGCGACCTGACGGACAGCCCCCGCATCGCCCGCCTGGCCGGCCTGGTCTATGCCACGGCGCTGGCCATCCATCTCGATCCCCTCAGCTGGGCGGTGGGCCTTCATGACCTGGGCGGCATGTTTTTCTTTTTGGCGGCCCTCGCCTTCTTTCTCCATGACCGGCCGTTCCTGTCGGCGGCGGCCTATCTGCTCGGTTCCCTGTGCAAGGAATCCGTCCTGGTGCTGCCAGCCATCCTGGCCGTGCTGGAAATCAGCCGCTGGCGCTCCCTGAACGGGGCCGCGCGGCGGTCTCTCGTCCGTGCCCTCTCGCCCCACGCGGCCGTAGCCGCCCTGCTGCTGGGGCTCCGGCTGGTGGCGGGCGAATCGCCGCTGGCGCTGTCCCCCGCCCATCCCTATGTCCTGGACCCCCTGGGCGGGCACATTCTGCAAAACCTGTACCGGTATGCCGGCTGGCTGCTGCAGTCCGTCGTCCCGTTCGGGGTCATCCAGCACCCCCTGTTCCGGGTCCTGACGGGGGCCGTGCTGATCCTGGGCATGGTCACCGCCGTCCGGAGCCGGAACGGCCTTCTCCGCCGCCGCCTGGCCGCCCTCTTCCTCTGGGGCCTGCTGGCCCTGCTCCCCGTCCTGGGCCTGCCCCACCACGCCTATCGCTATTACGCCGTCTATGCCCTGCCCGCCTTCGTCGGCCTGCTGCTGCTCCTGCTGCGGGAGTGGCTGGCCCGGCACCCGTTCACCGGCCACCGCGACCGGGTCCTGACGTTGATGGTGGCAGTTGTGGTCCTGTTCAACATCGGTCAAAGCCATCGTCTCTTCCATGAAGGATTGTCCCAACACACCCTGGTCGACGGCACCAACCGGCTCATTCACCGGGCGGCGGTGGTGGAAACGGTCCGCGCCGGTCTCCGGCGGCAATTGCCCCGGCCGCCGGCCGGCGCCGTGCTCCTGCTGGGCGGTGTGGATCTGTGGGCCTTTCACAAGGATGACGGCCCGCGCGTCTGGTACGGCGATCCCACCCTGCGCGTCTACGACCTGGCCGACCTCCGCCGGGACGACGGTGGACTCTATGTCCAAAGCCCGATCCGGTCCCAGACCGAAGCCTACATCGGGCCGGACCACCACCGCATCCGCCTGGCGGGCCAGCCGGTCTTCGCGTTCCGCGAGACGGAAGGAAGCCTCAGCAGGATGCCGGATGCCCAGTTGCGGGAATGGGCTGCCAGCCGGACCATTCCCCCAGCCCCCTAGACCGCCCCATTGGAACCGGTGTCCGACCCGGAACCTCCGGCACTACCGGCAGCTGGCCCGCCGCCCAGCGTTTTTCTCGCTTTTAAGGCAAACATCAACAGGATGTTAGAGCGAATCCGCCAATTTCATCGCCATGAAAGTTGCTTTTTCTGAAACATGCGCTAAATTTTTAGCGTATAGCTACAATCATAGCGGTTTTCCATTCAGGAGGCGTCACATGAATTTGCCCGCCCGATTGCGACTGAGCCGACGGCAGAAGGAGATCATGGATATCCTGTTCCAGCGCGGGCAGGCCTCGGTGGCCGATATCATGGCCGATCTGCCCAGTGCGCCCACCTCGGGGGCGGTGCGCCGGATGCTGAACATCCTGCACCAGAAGGGCCTGGTGGAGTATGTTCACGACGGCGCCAAAAAGGTGTACCGCCCGGCCATGGATCGCGGCCAGGCCAGCCGGCAGGCCCTCAGCCACGTGGTGGACACGTTTTTCGCCGGTTCGGCGGCCCGCACCATGGCCGCCCTGTTCGACACCGCCGACGTGGCTCTCGATGGCGAGGAGAAGGAGCTGCTGGCGAACCTCATCGACAAAGCCCGCCGGGAGGGGAGATGATCATGGACGTCCTCTCCCTGCCGCCGGACACCCTGGCCCTGCTGGTGCTCAAATCCGCGGCCCTGCCGGCGCTGATCCTGGCCCTGACGGCCCTGGCCCGGCGAGCCTCGGCCGCCCAGCGTCACCTGGTTCTGGCCCTCGCCGGTGTCGCCCTGGTGCTGCTGCCGGTGACGGCGCTGGTGGGTCCGGCCTGGGAAACCGCATGGTTGCCGCGACCGTTCGCCACAACGCCCCTGGTAGCCATCCCCGCCCCGCCCCCGGCCAGTGCGCCGCGGGCGTCCGCCCCCGGGGGGATTCCCGCACCACCGGCTGTCATCACCGGCGCCCCCCGGACCATCGGCCCGCAGACTGCCGACGACGGGCATGCCTGGCCGACCGTGGCCGGCTGGCTCTGGCTGGCCGGCGCCGGCGCCGTCCTTCTCTGGATCCTGGGTGGCAAAATGGTGGTGGCGCGTACTGTGCGGACGTCCGTCACCCTCTCGGGATCGGACATCGAAACCGACGCCCGGGCCATCGCCGGGCGACTGGGGCTGAACGTCCCGTTCCACGTCCGGCAATCGGACAAGATCCGGGTGCCGGTGGTCACAGGATGGCTGCGACCGATCCTCATCCTGCCTGAACGGATCCACGACTGGCCGGCCGATCGGCGCGCCGCCGTCCTGACCCATGAACTGGCCCATATCCGCCGCGGCGACACATTGACCCAGTTCCTGGCCCAGCTGGCCTGCGCCATCCACTGGTTCAATCCCCTGGTCTGGCTGCTGGAGCGACGGCTCCTCATCGAGCGGGAGCGGGCCTGCGACGACGCCGTCCTCCGGCACCACTGCAAGGCGTCGGATTACGCCCAGTTTCTGATGGATGCGTCGGCGGAACTCGGCGACCGCTACCGTCCGGCCTGGGCACTGGCCGGCATGGCCGAGGGGACCGATTTCAAGGACCGGGTGCTGTCCATCCTCGATCCCAATGCCCGCCGGGGTCCGGTCCCGACCCATCGCGCCGGGGTCATCGTGGGGGTGGGGCTGCTGGTTCTCCTGCCCTTTCTCACCCTCCAGCCGTGGGCTTCGCCGGATCGAACCGCAGAGGGAATGTCCACTCCGCCGACACCGCTCCCCGGGGCGGCGGCCGACCAGGAATCTGCCGCGCCGGCAGGGAACACGGAGCCGGCGGATCCGGCCATGCGGAGAGAGCATCCGGCACCGCCGGACCTCCCGCGCCCGCCCGCCGCCTACTGGCTGGACGTCATCGCCCGGGCGGATGCGCCCGGCCGCGAGGAAGTGGCCACCGCCCTGGGCGAGATCGGCGGTGAGGAGGTGTTGCCGGCCCTGCTGGCGCTGCTGGCCGACGAAAACGCCCGGGTGCGCCGCCATGCCGCCGAGGCTTTGAAACGGGCCGGTCTGGCCGCGTCAGTGCAACCCTTGTGCCGCACCCTGGAAGACGATCCTGAACCCCGGGTGCGGGAGCATGCGGCCGAGGCCCTGGGTCGCCTGGGCGACCGGCGGGCGGTGGAACCCCTGTGCCGCGTGCTGCGGGCCGATGACGATGCCCGCGTTCGGGAGCATGCGGCCGAGGCCCTGGGCCATCTGGGCGACGAGCGGGCCCTCCCGGCGCTGGTGGAGGCCATGAACGACCCGCATCCCCGGGTGAGCCGCCATGCCGCCGAGGCCGTCACGGCCATCCGTCACGCCGGACGCGGAACCCGGTAATCCGGCAGTCCCGGACAAAGTGGCACCGGAGGGGCGAATCCGGACCATCTGAAGTCAGACAAACTTCTGATTAGAAACATCTTCACGGCGCAAGAGCGCCGTGAAGACCGGTGAGGTTCGCGCCGACCACCCCATGGGCGATCGGGCGGCGGACATCCAACGACAAATAAAGGAGGCCATCATGTGGCGCTACGGGTTCCACTCCCTGGGACGAATCTGCCGACGGCAGAAACTGGTCACCTTCATCAACGTGTTCGGTCTGGCCACGGGCCTGGCCTGCTGCCTGCTGGCGGCCCTCTGCATCGAGCAGGAACTGGCGTACGACCGGTTTCACGCCGACGCCGGGCATATCTACCAGGTGCTGGGGCATGGATCCGTTGAAAACAATCCCGCCACGCCCATCCCCTTCGCGCCGGCCTTCCAGCGGTCGTTTCCGGAAATCGCCGCGGCCACCCGCTACGACGGCTTTCCCGAAGTCCTGTTCAGCCGGGCGGATTTTTCCGCCTACGAGTCACGGGTCCGGGCGGTGGATCCCGCCTTTTTCGACATTTTCTCCTTCCCCCTGGTGGCGGGGCAGCCGGCCATGGCATTGGCCGAACCCGATGGCATCCTCATCAGCCGGCGGTTGGCCGAAAAATATTTCCCCGGGGAGAATCCGCTGGGCCGGACGCTGACCATGAACCGGCAGCGGGAGCTGCGGGTGACCGGCGTTTTCGCCGATGTTCCGGTTCACTCCACCATTCACTTCGAGGTCCTGGTGCCCTACGCCCTGAAAGAGGTCCTCTGGCGGGAACAGGGGATCGATCCCCAGTCCTGGGGAATCTGGAGTCCGGCCACCTTTGTCCGGCTGCGCCCGGGCTCGGACCTGACAAGCGTTCAGGCCAAAATCGCCCCCTTCATCGGCCGGATGGACCCGCGGGAGACGGCCCGCATCAGCCTGCTCCCCTTCACGGAGCGGAACTTCTTCTTTTGGGATACGGGCAAGTACCTGCTGATCTTCGGCTGCATCGCCGGCTTTGTCCTGCTCATCGCCGTCATCAATTTCATGAACCTGGCCACCGCCCGCCTGTCTGACCGGGCGCGGGAGATGGCCGTGCGCAAGGTGGCCGGCGCGCAGCGCTGGCAGCTGGCGCTGCACGTGCTGGGCGAAAGCGTGTCCCTGAGCCTGGCCGCCCTGCTGCTGGCCCTGCTGCTGGTGGCCGCCGGGCTGCCCGGCTTCAACGCCATGACCGGCCTGGATCTCCCCCTCATGGGCCTGTACAGGCTGCCCATGCTGCTGGTGACGCCGGGCCTAGCCCTGCTGGTGGGCCTGCTGGCGGGCAGCTATCCGGCGCTGGTGATGTCGGCGTTCCGGCCGGCACGGGTGTTGCGCGGCACCTTCGGCTCCGGCCGGCACGGCGCCCGGGGGCGGCGAATCCTGGTGGTCACCCAGTTCGTCCTGACCATCGCCCTGGGGATCGGCAGCCTGATGATCCAGCGTCAGCTTCAGTTCATGCAGGCCCGGGAACTCGGCTACGACCGGCGACAGCTGATCTCCATCTTCCTCAAGGGGGAGGCCCGTCAGAAATTCACGGTCCTCAAGCAGGCCCTGCAGCAGAACTCCCTGGGGCTGCAGGTCAGCGGGGTGGGTGACGATCTGCCCAGTTTCGACTGGGGCACCAGCGCCGTCCGCTGGCCGGGCCGTGACCCCCACGCCGATATCCTGTTCAATTTCAACGTGGTGGACGTGGATTTCCTGGAGACGGCCGGCGTCGGCCTGATGGAGGGGCATTCCTTCGCCCCGGCCCACACCGCGGCGCCCGGCGACGGCATCATCATCAACGAGGCCATGCGCCGCGTGATGAACCTGGAGCACCCCCTCGGCACGACGCTGCAGATCTGGGATAAGAACCGGACCATCATCGGCGTCATGGCGGACAGCCACTTCCAGCCCCTGACGCGGACCATCGCGCCCCTCTTTTTCGTGTACGACCCGGAAAACATCCACAACCTGGTGGTACGCGTAAACCCGGAGAATACGGAGGCGTCACTGCGCCTTCTTCGCCGGGTGTGGGAAGAAATCTTGCCGGGTTATCCATTCACCTATGTCTTCGTCAACGAGCAATACGAGGGCAGCCTGGCCGGCGTGGCGCGCCTGAGCGACCTCACCCGGTTGCTGACGGCCGTCTCCGTCGCCATCGCCTACATCGGCCTGTTCGGGCTGGCCGCCTTTGCGGTGGAGAAGCGGTCGCGGGAAATCGGGATCCGCAAGGTCCTGGGGGCCACGCCGGGAGGGATGGTCCGGCTGCTGTGCGGCGAGTACCTGCGCCACGTCCTGCTGGCCACGGCCCTGGCCTGGCCGCTGGCGGGATGGGCGGTGCGGGAATGGCTGGCCGGCTTCGCCTACCGCGCCGACCTTGCCCCGTCTGTCTTCCTGCTGGTGCCGGCGGCCGCCCTGGTCCTGGCCCTCCTGACGGTTGGCGGCGAGGCCTGGCGGACGGCCCGCCTCGACCCGGTCCGCACCCTGCGCACGGAGTGAGGAACAGCCATGGCCAGGCTTCAGCCGGATCTGGTCCAGGAGCCTTGAGGCGGCACCCGCGTTGATACCTGACACCTGTCACCCGGTACCTTCTTTCTGTGAAGGAGCCCGTCACCATGTTGCCACCTGGAAAGGACGGTGGTGATACAAAAGGCGAGTGGATTGTCATTCCGTCAACGGGGGTTATTATTCACCGCCGCCCAAGGAAACGGAGGGAGAATGATGCAGGCTGTGGCGCAGGAGCTTCGCCGACGCTACGAGTCCTGGCCCGATGAAAAATTGTTGGAGTTGCATCATCATGGACAACTCCCCCAGGTGGCCCGGACGATATTCTCGGAAGTCCTGACCGGCCGGGGCGTGCTCCTGCCGGCCCTCCCCCGCCGCCGCCGGCGGCGGAACACGCACCGCCCCGTCCCGCCGTGCCCAGGCAGGGTCTGGGCGGCTGGCTGATCCTCGTCGGTTTCAACATCCTGGCGTCCATATTGGGTATGATCCCGCTGTTCGGATCATTTAAACCCCTGTTTACGCTGGAATGGGAATCAATCTTCCGCCTGGCCGACGGATCCTGGGATGCAGCAGTTTTGGCCATAACGTTGGTTCAATTTATGGTGTATACTTCCATTACACTGACATGGCTTTATGTCGCCTTCCTGTTTCTCACCCGTAAAACAGCATTCCCTCCCTGGTTTATCAGCCTGCACCTGTTCATTCTGTTTTTCACTTTTTTCGACGCCTATATGGTGAACCTGGTCCGACCGGATATCCCGGTCTGGGATGCCGTGACCACATGGCACTTCATTCACAATCTCGTTCTGTGTATTGTTTTTATCCCGTATATACTCCGGTCCCGCCGCGTCACGGCCACCTTCCGCGGCTGAAATCGGCCGGGCGACAGGGCGCCCCCCGATGGCGGACGGATCATCCGGTCCGGCCGGTGGCGGTTGAAAAAGGGGCGGGCCGATGGTATGGTGAAATCCGCGGCGGAAGAGCCCGCGAGCACTTTTACCCGGGAGGTTGTCGATGAAACGTCAGTGGAGATGGACCTTGATTCTGGCCACGGTGGCCCTGTTTTTGACCGGTTGGACGGCCTTTTCGTCTGACACAGAAACGCCGGCGGCCGCCGCGGACCCGGGCGGCCAGAAGACGTCCCTGGGCGCCCGCACCGCCATCATTCCCACCCTGGCCTGGGTCATCGGCTCCTACGACGCCGAAGGGCGGCCCAACCTGATGACCTCCTCGTGGGCCGGCGTGTGCGCCTCGCGCCCGGCGGCCGTCATGATCGGCCTGCGGCCGGCCACCTATACCCACGGCAATATCATGGCCCGCAAGGCCTTTACCGTCAACATCGGCGGCGCGGACCTGGCCCGTTACGCCGCCTACGTCGGCCGCGTCTCCGGCCGCACCACGGACAAATTTGCGGCCACCGGCCTGACGCCGGTGAAAAGCGCCGTGGTGGATGCCCCCTATGTCCGGGAATTCCCCCTGGTCGTCGAGTGCAAGGTGACGCAGACGGTGGAGGCGGGCACCCACACCCTGTTCATCGGCGAGATCGTGGACGTCAAGGCCGATCCGGCCATCCTCAACGCCGACGGCGTGCCCGTTGTCGAACAGCTTAAACCGTTCGTGTATTCCCCCGGCAGCGGCGCTTTCTACGGCATCGGCCCCGCCCTGGGCAAGGTCGCCGACCTGGCCGCCACCATCGCCGCCGACGGCCCGTGACGCCGGCCCCGGTGGCCGATGGCGACATGCCGCTGGGCCGCCACCCGCATCCGGACGGAACGCGGTGCCGCCAGAGGGTGTGATGTCCTTACCGGAATACTTTATCGCCATCCAAAATCATCTCGACCAGTTCGTGGAATCAAATGACGAGATCGTCGTCTTCCATGAAAAGGTGTCGCCCGATTTCCACCTGGATATCTACCTGATCAGGCCCACGGAGTACCGGAAGTTCCAGGTGTTGATGACCGGAGGCGTCAGTTCCCGGCCCATGACCGTGCCCGCGGCGGAGTGCAACCCCTTTATCGAACTGGCCATGCTGCTGCCGGCCGGGTGGGATGTTGCCGGCGAAAACTGGAAACTGGAGCGGAACTACTGGCCCATCCGCTTGCTCAAGGACCTGGGTCGCTACCCGCGCCAAAACAATACCTGGCTGGGCTTTGGCCATACGGTGCCGGCCGGCCGGCGGGGCGCCATGGGGCCGGCGCATTTTGTCGCCTCCATTTTATTGAAATCCTTCAGTTTACCTGAACGTTTCCAGCAGATACACTGCGGCGACACGCGTATCGATCTCCTGACGGTGTTCCCCCTCTATCAGGAAGAGCTGGATTATGCCCGAGCGCACGGAACCAACCGGTTGCTGACAACCTTCGATGAACATGATATTTCCGACATCATCGATGTGAACCGGGTCAATGCCTGCGGGTATTCCATTCAACGGGGACAACTTTAACGGCCGGGTGGGCATCAGTACAGTTGAACGATCCATATTGGGCCGTCTGGCCCCTCATCCTTGCCTCGGCGACAGGAGGTCCTCATGCCATGTGAGTGCAGTTGGGGGAAATTGACGATTGGGGTGGGACCAAGTTAAATAATTTTAATATTGTATTTTAAGCGAATTTTCCACAGGATTTTCGGCCTTAAACGACCCTTTTGGGGGGTAAAATTGGGGTTTTTGGCCGGGCACCGGAAAGACCCCTTGGATTGTTCCGCATTATCTGGAATATTTCTGTAATCACCTTTTTTCTGGTCGGCCCTTCAGGCCTCCCACCTATATTGGGGCATCCTGCCCGGGGGCTCGCTCCGCTCACCCCCGGCTAGAAGACTGACCGGGCTTCGTTTCGCCGGTGGCGAAACTTCGCCCTGGCAAGTCGGCCCTGCGGGCCTGATGAATGGTCACTGTCGATCATTATCCATCGGTCCCGGGTTATGTCGGAATTTATACTTCCCCCAAGGTTGCGATTCTACAGTCAAGGCCCGGGCGGGTTCGTGTATTTCCGGTCTCCCCTTCTCCTGGCCGCCCGAAGGGTGGCGATTGTAAAGCGAAGGAAAAGGGCGGTTGACTGGCCGGCTGCCCATTGCTTCTCTTTGGCCGGCGGCAGGGCGGTGATGATGCAGCAAAGGGCGAGGGCGGTTGACTGGCCGGCTGCCCATCGCTTCTCTTTGGACGGCGGCAGGGCGGTGATGATGCAGCAAAGGGCAAGGGCGGCAGGGTGAGCGTATTCCCTGTCTCCTCTTTTCCTGGCCGCCCGAAGGGTGGCGATTGTATAGCGAAGGGCAAGGGCGGCCACGCGTCCCTCGCGTTGCCGCACGCCGCCCTGGTAAAGGACGGGATAGATCAGCGGAGCCCTGCCAGGGGCGAGATAATTGGTTTATTTCATATGGATTGCATATTTGTCATCCATGTTGCGGTAATATGAGATTACACACCGTTCTCTGGCAGCAGGTCAGCGTTATAAGCTCGCCTCCGGGGAGAATGGAGAAGGCCCGGAGGGCCGGCCAGTCCAGTAGCCGGGGGTGAGCGGAGCGAGCCCCCGGAAAGTGAGCCCCGAAAGAGACCAGAGGCCTGAAGAGCCGGCCAGATACCACCGGCACGGACGGTTCCGGCTGGAATTATCCCAACTCCTCTGCGTCGACAAATGTTGCCCCGTCATCATCCTCGTTTTTTCCTCAAAAAGGGCCGCGATCAAAAATCAAACCACTTATTACCAACAAATTGCTGTGGGCCGATTCTGAGCCAGCAAAGCTAAAACATTTATTATCAATAATCTGCCCTGGCCCGATCCCTTCTTCCAGAACCGAATCTCACTCCAGCGAAATTCAGGCCCCGGGTTGGCGGCAAAACCGCTTGACAGAGGGGCAGGGGCCATCTATTGTTGGCTTATCGAATCATCCAGATCTTTGGGGGAGGGTGAAATGGTTTTCGCCCGAATTGGCTCTACGAACTACAGATATCCATCACCCTTCATTCCCTGGCCGCCGTGGCCCGCCCAGCGGCGGCATTCTGTCCATATCCGTCATGACCATCACCATACCGGACAGGCTTCCGTCCGGCAGGTACTGAGGATCATCACCCCATGTTGCGAGCAATAGCATCAAGATATAAATTGATTGAATATGGGAATTTTACCATTTCCGGGGCGGACGATCCGCCTGCATCGGAAAAGGGCCGAAACGAAAAACCCTTCATCCCCTGCGGATGTTTCTCCTTTTCGTCATGATATGTTGGATCCCTATGCGAGCATGTAAACTGGATCATGAAACAGCCGGTGAAATCGAAGAAAGGCAAACCACCTTCGTCACCTTCACCCATTTGGCGACAGGGCGGCGGGTCAAAATCCGTTTCAGGGACAAACGTGAATTCAGGATAGAGGCCGGCCTGTTTGTCGGCGCGGCGGTGGCAGACCGACATCCACTGCTTGAGCAATACGAACACACCAATACCACAGTCTTCGTATCATCGACGGCGAGGGATGCCCGCGCGGTGATCGCGCAACTATCCCATGCCCTTCGTTCGCACTTTCAGGGATGGAGAAATGTGGACGATTACTGCAATACCGGCTATGGCCTGCAAAGGCTGCTCGAGGAAGGTTCTGGAATGCTCTACGCCGGACCACCGTCGGGCGCCGAAATCGTCAAAACGCTGCTGGAGCGGAACGGTATCTCGTACACATCGCCGCGTGAAGGACAGCCGACAGGCAAGAAATTCAAGGTGTTGTTTTTGGGCAACAGCTTTGTTGTTGCCGAGGAGTTCATCATTGAAGAGATCGAACCATAACATGACGTTGGGGAGCGATGGGCAACACGACTAAAACCGGTGCCCATCCCCCGCGCCTGATTCCAAACGGTTCGGACCAGAGTGAAGCAGACAAATGGTGATGCGGAGCCTTCTGAAAAACCGATTAATCTGGATGGTGGCCCTATTCGTGCCCACCCTGTTTCTTCCCTGGCGCGAGATATACAAGGGCACGGGTCTTTTTACTGTCTTGCCCCTATGGTGGGCCTATGGCCGTCCATTGGCCAATTATCCGGTGATCCTGGGCCACGTGCTCTTTTCCGTCATCGGCGGACTTCTGCTGGCGGCGCTGATAAGGCGGTTTATCAAAATGTAGTGCCAGATCATTTCATGGCACGGCCTGTCATCATGGCCGCCGGAGTGGTACCAACTGAGGGCGTTGACTGTTACCCTGGTCACGACAAAGGATTCGGAAGGCCAGAGGACGGGTTCAGGCGTACTAAAGGGGCACTTTTCCAAACGTATGCTGGCGGGAAGAGGCGTTGTGATTCATCCAATGGCTGACTGGTCACAGCATGTGCGGATTCAACCATCCTGGATCTCTCGCGGCGGGGTGTTATGGAGATAACGGAGAGTGATCTTCGCCAGCGGTATGAATTGCTCGTTGATGAGGAATTGCTCGCGCTGTTCACCAGCGGAGATTTGACGAATCATGCCCAATCCGTGTTGGCGGATGTTCTGACCGGGCGAGGTCTGAATATCGACGTACTTTCGGCGAAAAATAATGATGCTGAGGCTAAAGTCAAGCCGTATCAGACTATTGGCTTTGGATTGGTCTGCATAGGGGCGGCCAGTGTCTGGAATGCGCTGATGAAGCTTTTCTATTTGATTTATTATTGTACGATCCTTCCGGCGGTATGGAATTCCCTATTCAGCGATGCCGGCTCAGGTGGCGCCATCTGGGTATATTTTCTGCTGTCCGAAATTGTGGCGCACATTGGAATGCTGGTCACCTGGACGTATGTCATTTACCTTTTTTTTACCAGGAAGAGGCTCTTCCCCCACTGGTTTATTGGGATTGTGTTGTTCGAGATAGGATTCATCGTGTCTTCCACGTTCCTGGAATGCCTCGCGTACCCGGGTGAGCCGGTGTGGAACTTGTTCAAAACCCAACAACTTTTTCCGGCGCTGGGCTTCGGACTGATATGGATCCTGTGCCTGCGCCGGCCGAACCGGGTCGGGGCCACCTTTGTACGGTGATCGTCTGCCGCCAGGCCGACGGGCGTCATGAAAAGCCCTTGACAGGGGGAGAGGGGCAATCTATGGTTGGCGTATTGAACATTTCAAATCCATTGGGAGAGGGTGAGATGCGTGTCGCCCGAATTGGCTCTAGGACATCTAGATTCCGCTCGTCAAATACGCGGCCGTCACCACGGCCCGCCCCGTGGCGGCCTTCCGCTGATGTGCATCATAACAATATCCATGCCGAACAAGCCGATGCCAGACTGAAGAACTGGTTCATTATTTCATGTCATGCTCAGCGGCCGATCTGAAGGAAAATGATGAGAAGAAAGATTATAATTTTCTCATAACCGACGATTCCGATGCGTTTTGACTACCACAAACGATGAAACACACAGCTTGTACGAAAACATCCTTTGTATTCAGCGACATGGCAATGAAACCAACAATGATTAGCGTATTCATTTTAGCCATACTGCTGACGGCATGTATTCCAGCCAGGAAAGATGAAATATTTATGACGGACCCAGATTATGTGGAATTTGACAGAAAATATTCTCCTGACGGGTCTAAAATATTGTTGCGTTATGGATTGGACTTGGGCGCGCTGGGATATGGGCAGGGGGGAAAAGCAGTTTTGAATGTGAGTGACACAACAAAAAATCTGCGTGAGTTTACAATCCAGGCGAAACTGATCAGGGTTCACTGGACAGGTAATGATGCCATCTCAGGCAGTATTGACATTATCCCTTACATCCGATCTGGCGAGACGTATGAAATAGAAAATCTGAGCGTAAATAATGTCGAGATCATTGTGCAGCCTTATGACTTTATTGAACCTGATTTCCACCGGCGAGTGATTGAACATAGAGAAACATCTCCAAATGAGAAGTACGAGCTGATCGCTTACAGGTATTGTAAAAGTATCACTGCATTGAATTTTATTCATGTTTCAGTAGTCGAGAAAGGACAAGAGATCCCAAAATACGGGAATTATTTGATCGCCGATATGCAATCTGACTATGTGTTTGACGGCGGTTGGGCTTCGGATAATACGTTGGTTTTTTACACAAATGAACTGTATGCGGAACTGGTTCAGTACTTCTTGGTGAAGAATCGACCAAGTATCGAATACAAACTGATCGTTGCCAATGAAAAATTCGGCAATGTATGCCGATGGAGAAAACAGCATGACAGTTTACACCGGTAGTAACCAGCTACACAGGCACAACTAGGACCGTGCCCCCGTGCGGCTGAATCAGCCAATCGTGGCCCTGTCGGCCGATGAGGCGCTGCGCTCGAGAAGCAAATGAAAGACACCATCTGGAATGACAATCCGGCAGAATTCGTGAAGGAATTCAGGCGTCTGCGGGCACTCTGCCAGCGAATCATCGATGGGGAAGAGTCAATTATCGAAGGCTCCCGGAAGATGCTTCCTTACCGAAGCTGGATGAAGGAGGAGGCCAACGACGTCTGGACGATCTTTCTCATAGTTGACTCTGAGTCTGACCATCTACCCGTGGGTGACGTAAGAGCCCTCTGGAATCAACAGGCTTTGATCGAGAAGGATAAGGAGATCAAGCAAATTGAAGATTTCTACAGGAAGGATGTGCAACAGGCAGCGGCTGAGATTCGCGCTCAATATGACAAATACATCGCACAAGCGGTTGATGAGGATGGGCCACCACCCGTCGCTCAGCCCTGACGGGTGAGTAGCAGAAAATGAGTGACATCATACCGGCAACATTCGAACGAGGAGGGAGAATGGCCCATTCGCTTCGGCGTGTACAATCGATGCCTGCTGCGTCTGCCGGTTCATTTCTCATATCAAGAGATAGATGAGCATTGAGTAAATTGTTTAAAGAAAGACTTTTCCGGTCCGATTCGACAGGCTGTATTGCCAAAACCGGCGTCATATCAATCGGTAAGATGGTTGCTATACCGCCCAGCGAAAAAAGTTTCTTCTGGAACCGTCGGTTTTCAGGAAGGATTCACCGCCAGTGCATCCCAGCCAGATCCCTGGACTGCTCAATTCGCTGCGCTGGCCATCCGGTGCGGGGAAAGACGATCATCAGAGAAACAGAGGTGCAGCGTGAGGGTTGAAACCGGCTACATCGGACTGACGGATCCGGACTGGTATTCGTTTCTTCAGGCGCGGCCAAAGATCGACGAGGTCAATTTCTGGCAGCCGCACGGCGAGCGGGCCTTTCGCGCCCTGCAGCGGGGCGATCTGTTCTTTTTCAAGCTGCGCGCGCCCTACAAGTCCATTGCCGGTTTCGGGTTTTTCCAGCGCTTCGAGAGCCTGCCGGCCTGGCTTGCCTGGGATTGCTTCGGTGAGATGAACGGCGCCGCGACGTATGAAGAGATGATCAGGCGAATCTGCCGGCTGCGGAACGAAGATCCGGCCACGCGGCTGGCCGGCGATTTCCGGATCGGCTGCATCATGATTTCGGCACCGGTGTTTTTTGACCTGCAGGAGCATGTCGCCGCCCCGGCGGACTGGGCCCGGACCGGCATCCAGCAAGGCAAGAGATACGATCTGCGCACCGGCGAGGGGCAGCGGGTGATGATGGATTGCTTCGAGCGTGCGCAATCGGGTACCCGCTACTGGAACGTGCAGCGAGATCACCGTGTCGTCGCCGAAGGCTCGCCGCGCTACGGCAGTCCCACCTGGGTCACGCCCCGGCTGGGCCAGGGGCTGTTCAGCCTGGAAGTCCGCGACGCCTACCAGGGGGCGTGCGCCATCACCCATGAACATTCCAGCCCTGTCCTGGAGGCCGCCCACATTCTCCCCTATTCCCGCGGCGGAGAGCACCGGGTGGACAATGGCATCCTGCTGCGGCGGGACATTCACCGCCTGTTCGATCTTGGATATGTTACCGTGACACCGGATTACACCTTTCGGGTGGGGAGCCGCCTGCGGCAGGAGTTTCAGAACGGTCATTGCTATTATGATCTGGACAATCGACCCATCCGCCTGCCGGAGGCGCGACCGTTGCGCCCGAACAGGGAATTCCTGGAGTGGCATGAGGGCGTTTTGTTCAAGGGATAGAATGGTCGGACAGATCGGCCCGGTCAGGTCTGCGGTATCCTTGAGGAAATATACTTGAATGCATGGCTTCTCACCTGGGAGGGAACGACAGGCCCGGCGATAGTTCCTGACAAGAAGATTGTCGCTATACTCTCATCTCGTAAATCAAGTACAGTGATCGCCGATATCGTCGCTCTTTTTTACTGTCATAACGTTGACTGCGTCTTCGATTGGGGCAGGGAGAATCCGTTGAATCTCACGACGAATGATCCGGGTTACGCGGGAGCGGTTCTCTGGCGGGTGATGGCCGGTGACGGGTTGTCGGCAAAAGAGAGACGGCCGGGCAAGTCCGGCCGGTGGAGGTGACGGGTGGAGTTGAGCGTGTGGATATGGGGACTGGCCTTGCTGGTGTGGCCGGTGCTGTGCGCCGCCGGTGCGGACGGCCGGGACAGGCGGAGTGTGGACGAGCTACGCCGGGCCGCGGCGGCGGGGGATGCCGCCGCCCAGTACGTCCTGGGCTGGTGCTACTCCACCGGTGACGGGGTGCGCCGCAACCGCCGCTCGGCCGTCAAATGGTACCACGCCGCCGCCGCGCAGGGCCATGCCGGTGCCCAGTTCAACCTGGCCGTCATGTTTCACGACGGTCGGGGCGTACCCCGGGATGAGGCCGCGGCCAGGGCCTGGTGCCGGCGGGCGGCCGAGAACGGGTCGGCCCGGGCGCAATATGCCCTGGCCGTTACCTGGATGAAGGGTCAAGGGGTGACCCGGAGCCACGCCCGGGCGATGATGTGGTTCCGCAAGGCCGCCGTGCAGGGGCATGCCGAGGCCGCCTTTGTCCTGGGTTACCTCTATGAACGGGGCGAGGGGATCCGCCGGGATGACGCGGCGGCCGTGGCGTGGTACCGCCACGCCGCCGAACAGGGCCATGCCGACGCCCGGTACAATCTGGGACTGAAATACCAGAAGGCGGAGGGGGTGCCGCAGGATGACGCCGCTGCGTTCACCTGGTACCGGCGCGCGGCGGAGCAGGCACATGCGGCGGCCCAATACCAGGTGGCCGTCTTCCTCGAAACGGGCCGCGGCGTGGCGCGGGACGTCCCGGCCGCCGTGACGTGGTATGAAAAAGCCGCAGACCGGGGCGACGCCGATGCCCAGCTCCGCCTGGCCGTCATGTACGATTCAGGCCGGCTGGTCGCCCGCGACATCCACGCGGCCATCCGCAGGTACCGGCAGGCGGCCGAACAGGGGGTTGCCGACGCCCAGGTGAACCTGGCCTATATTTACGATACGGGCCAGGATGTCGACCGCAACATCGAAGAGGCTGTCCGCTGGTACCGGCGGGCCGCCGAACAGGGCGATGTCATCGCCCAGGTGAACCTGGCCTATATTTACGATACGGGCCGGGATGTCGACCGCAACATCGAAGAGGCTGTCCGCTGGTACCGGCAGGCCGCCGAACAGGGTGATGTCATCGCCCAGTTTCACCTGGCCCGTCTCCATTCAACAGAGAAAGGATTACCGCGGCGCCACGTTACGGCTATGAAATGGTACCGCCGGGCGGCCGAACAGGGCGATGCCGACGCCCAGTACAATCTGGCCCTGTATTATGCGCTGGGCCCCGGCCCCCGGCCGGATCGGGCCGAAGCGGCCCGGTGGTTCCGGCGCGCGGCGGAGCAGGGTATGGCCGAGGCCCAGTTCAACCTGGCCCTCATGTTCGAAACGGGCGTGGGCGTGCCGCAGGATCATGCCGCCGCGGCCGCCTGGTATCGCCGCGCGGCCGCGCAGGGGGACGCCGATGCCCAGTCTGGCCTGGCCTGCCTGGCGGAGGAAGGCGAGGGCATGCCGCGGGACGACGCGGCGGCCTGGTTCTGGTATTCCCTGAGCGCGGCCCAGGGGGACGCGGACGCCGCCGCCGGCCGCGACCGGACCGCCGCGCGGCTGACGGCCGACCAGCTGGCCCGGGTGCGACAGCGCCTTGCCGCCTGGCGCCCCCGGCCGGAAAAGACTGATTAGCCTCACCTTCCAGCGCGACCGAGCAAAGGTGGAAACAGGCGGCGGCCTCTGGTTCACCGTCTGGTCCGGCTGCCGGACGCCGGAGAGTGGGAGAAAGATATGAGACCTAAGCTGATTTCAATTTTGTGTGTTGTTTTTTTCTTCATCGGGACTTTAGGAATTCTCGGTTGGATTATATCCTACTCCAGGGGGACGTTGATTCACCCTATCATTCCCCTGTTCAGATATATTGGCATGTTGGTAACATCTGTGGCGTTATGGAAAATGATGAAATGGGCATATTTTTTCTACTTGGCCGTTTTTTTATTAATGTGGCCCTTTATTGGATTTTATACGCCGACGACATTCATTTTCTGTCACTAGTTGCTTCTGTCCTGGGCCCTGTAATCGTGACAGCTTGTGTGCTTCCCCATTGGGGCAAGTTGAAACCCGCTTCTAAAAAACATGGATGAGAAAACAGCAGGGGCGGTACTGTCTTTCCGCTGAATTATTTAAAACGTGCCCATTTTGCCAGCAAGGTTCGCCAAAACCTTCAACGATCGGGGTCGGACCAAGACAAATAATTGCATTGTTATATTTTAAGCGAGTTATCCACAGGATTTTCGGCCTTAAACGGCCCTTTTGGGGGGTAAAATTGGGGTTTTTGGCCGGGCACCGGAAAGACCCCTTGGATTGTTCCGCATTATCTGGAATATTTGCGCTATCACCGTTTTCTGGCCGGCCCTTCGGGCCTCCCACCCATATTGGGCATCATGCCCGGGGGCTCGCTCCGCTCACCCCCGGCTAGAAGACTGACCGGGCTTCGTTTCGCCGGTGGCGAAACTTCGCCCTGGCAAGTCGGCCCTGCGGGCCTGATGAATGGTCACTGTCGATCATTCTCCATCGGTCCCGAGTTGTATTGTAATTTGTACTTCCCCCAGGGTTGCGATTTTAAAGCCAAGGCCAGGACAGGTACGTCTATTTCCGGTCTCCCCTTCTCCTGGCCGCCCGAAGGGTGGCAATTCTATAGCGAAGGGTAAGGGCGGCCACGCGTCTCTTGCGTGGCCGTCCGCCGCCCTGGTAAAGGATGCAGGAAGAGAGAAGAGCCCTGCCAAGGGTGACATAAAGCCGGGAGGTAAAGAGGGCGATGGATTTCCCTGGTGACGGGCCTCCCTACAGGAGGCGTTCGCCAACCACCGCCCCACCCAGGACTCGCTGCGCGTCGTCCTGGGCTACCGGCGGCGGTCCCTGCGGGACCAAAGATTCATTTGCTCCAGGGTGCGTCGGCCCGCGCTCTCGGCGGCGCTCCCTGCGGGACCACAGATTCATTTTCGCCGGGGTGCACTGGCCTTGAAGAAATATGAAAATGAAGAAGATATCAAACATCGATGAATCAGGCCCGGAGAGCCGTTGCGAGGGTAGCCGTGGACGAGTGTAGTTCCTCGTGCTTTTAGTCCCACAGGGACGCCCGGCGACAGCCCAGGGTGAGCGCAGCGAACCCTGGGTAGGACGGGGATAACGAAGACGCGTTCTGAAGGAACGCCCGTCTTCCGGATCTGAAAGCCGGGCGCACCCTCAGGTGGTCCTTCCAGATCCGACCGATGAGCCTGATCGAATGTACCATTCCCTATCGACAGATTTTTTTCTGGTCGGCCTTTCAGGCCTCCTCTCCATTTTTAGCATCCTTTCCGGGGGCTCGCTGCGCTCACCCCCGGCTATCAGACGGATCGGCCCTGCGGGCCTGATGAATGGTCACTGTCGATCATTATCCATCGGTCCCGGGTAATGTTGTAATTTGTACTTCCCCAAGGGTTGCGATTTTAAAGCCAAGGCCAGGGCGGATTCGTGTATTTCCGGTCTCCCCTTCTCCTGGCCGCCCGCCAGGCGGCCCAGTGGAAAGGCCCGAAGGGCCGGCCAGTCCAGTAGCCGGGGGTGAGCGGAGTGAGCCCCCGGAAAGTGAGCCCTGAAAGAAACCAGAGGCCTGAAAGGCCGGCCAGAAACCACCGGCACGGACGCTGTTCCGGTTGGAATTATCCCAAATCCTCTACGTCGACAAAGGATTCCCCGTCATCATCCTCGTTTTTACCTCAAAAAGGGCCGCGGCCAAAAATTAAACCATTTATTATCAACAAATTGCTGTGGACCGACTCTGCGCCAAAAAAGCTAAAACATTTATTATCAATAATCTGCCTTGGTCCGACCCCTTTTTACCCCGTCATCAGCCTCGTTTTTACCTCAAAAAGGGCCGCGACCAAAAATTAAACCATTTATTATCAACAAATTGTTGTGGACCGACTCTAAGCCAAAAAAAGCTAAAACATTTCTTATCAATAATCTGCCTTGGTCCGACCCCTTTTTAACCCCTTTTTACCCGCCCTGCCGGCGGCAAAACAGAAGAGATGGGCAGCCGGCCGGATCCGGCCGCACCGGGCCCGGGCGCGACAGCGCCTCGCCGCCTGGCGCCCCCGGCCGGAAAGGAACGGGTAGTCCGGGCCACAGCCACCCGCTGGCGGGTGGCGACAGACGGCGCCCCTGATTAAAAGAAATGGAACAAGGGCTGACAGCGCCCGGTCTAATGCTGCAGACGCGCAATAACATGGCACCAGCCAAGGAAAACGGCCCCTGACCGGACCTGGCCGCGGGCCGGGTCCTTGCGGATCGGATTCCCCAAATGGGGGGGCTCGCTGCGGCATCTGGTCCACCGCCTGCTGCAGCTACTGCGGGCCGGCGTAAGGGATGTCACGAGATTTTGTTTATTTGGGAGAGGCCCGACATGGCCCGTCGATTCGTTAAGATTCTCATCATCTTCCTGTTGGCTGTCGGCGGCGTGATCCTGCTGGGATATGGTTCGGCGCTGCTTTCCACCGGCGCGGCGGAGCGGCACACGGCCCGCTGGGTCGCCTTCGACATCCTTGACGGCGGCCATTTCTTCGTTCTGCGACCGAAGCTGGATGATCCGAGCCCCACATCCGTCGATTCCCTGCGCATCTTTCGGAGTGTCGGCGCGAAAGCGAATGAATATCGCCGGACCGGCGCCGAATTCGACGGCTTCCCGTGGGGCGACGTCCACCGGGCCGAGATTCGCGGGCCGTTCGTGGCCGCGGTGCGCTATGGCTATGTGGGCGCGCCCCTGTCGGGCGAGGGCGGCACACGGACGTATCTGTGCCTGTTCGGCTGGGTCCTGCTGCTGGATCAAAGGGCCGGCTGGGTCACGTGAGATCCGCCATGGTTCAGCAGGCTTCGCGGGCGGTGCGGAGACAACCCGTTGCCGGCGCGGCCGCCGGCGTGGTATTGTATCTCTACCCATGGTTTCGGCCTTGCGTGTGAGCACAGCATGGATATGGAACACACCATCCGCGAATTCCTGGCGTTCGTTCTGGCAGACGAAACGGAGCCGGCGGGCCTGGGTGGTTGAAAGCGATAAAGTGTTGACGTTTTAAACCACAGACAGCAAATGAATCAGTCGATCATCACCGGCCTTCTTGTGTTTGCGGTAGCCATTGTCATGACCATGGTCGGCAAGGGCGGCGGCAACTTTTACGTCGTGATCCTGACACTGGCGCAAACCCCGATGCACGAAGCGGCAACAACCGGGCAGTTCATTCTTTTCGCGGCTTCCGTGGCGGCGCTCATCGTTTTTCAGAAGAACAAGTCGGTATCCTGGACGTTGGCGTTCATCATCGGCGCGAGCACGGCTGTAGCGGCACTCGGGGGGGGATATTTTTCACATCTGTTCAGTGGCTTTACCCTAAAAATCATATTTGCTCTCATGCTGATTGCCGCGGGAGTGGCCATGGTACTTCCTGTCGCCGGGAAAAAGAACTTCAAAGGCAGACAGCCTTTCGGAGTCCTGCGGATTAAATCCGGGAACGAAACATACGGCGTCAACATATGGATCGTGCTGCCCGTGACCGCCCTGACCGGATTCGGGGCCGGAATGGTCGGCGTTTCAGGCGGATCCTTTTTGGTCCCGCTGATGGTTTTGGCTTGCGGCGTGTCAGTGCATATGGCTGTCGGAACGGCGTCAATCATGCTTGCCATGACCGCTTTCATGGGTTTTGTCGGCCATGCCGTTCAGGGAGATTTTCATCCTGCATCTGCTGTTCCCCTGGCCGTCGTCACCATCATCGGGGGGTTGCTGGGCGGCAAGTTTGCCCTGCGGGCAAACCCCAAACACTTGAAAATGATCTTTGCCTACACAAATTGGGCGGCGGCAGTGTTTATGACGGTCAATGCATTCCTTACAAGGCAGGGAATATGACTTTCCTCCACCTTAACGGGCGGCGGCAATCACTGCACGACACATCCGGCCAGCGGGCGCAAGAAGCCGCGTGGCTGATCCTTCACATCGGCCGCAATGAAACCCGTGGCACAGAGGCATCATGCCGCGCTGGGCGCGGGGGAATCAGCCGCCGTCAATCCTAAAACCAGTGAGCGCCCGTGATGCTCACGATAGCGGATTTGGCTGCTTGACCTTGACTCACTTGGAGAATGGTGATGCGTAAAGCTGTCTTGTTGACGTTGACCATCTGGCTCGCTGTTTCTTTCGTTTTGGCGCAGAGGGATCAACCGCCGTCCAAGGCCGAGTTGGCGGAGATCACCGCCAGAGGGCGTCTGCTGGCCGAGTATGATGGCGCGGCCTGGCACGCCACGGATGCGGTGCAGGCCATGAGACCCGCCGCCGGCAGTGTCACCCGCTTTGTGGCGCGGAAAACGGATCGGGGCTGGACCGTGGCGTTCGGCCGGTTTGATGACCAGCGGACCCGGTTTCTCATCGCCTATGAAGCGAACCAGGGAGCCCGACCGGAAGAATTCAGCGTGCAGGTATATGACCCGCCCCAGGCAGATACCGGCTTTTACTTCACGGCCGCCCTCGCCGTCGAAACGGTGCTGGCCGATTTCAGGGGCGAGAATCGGCCGTACAATATCGCCGTCCTGCCCGCCGGATCCGGTCAACTGTACGTGTACGTCGTGCCGGCGCAGACAGAGCACGGCGTGTTTCCGCTGGGCGGGGATGTCCGCTATCTGGTATCGCCCGACGGCTCCGACATCGTGGCGAAGCGGCGAATGCATCAGACCATCATCGAGTTCGCGACGCCGCCGGAAATGCAGAAAGTGGAAACGGGCTATCATATCGCTGTGCTGGACGATATTCCGGAGGACACGGATGTCTTTCATGTGCTGGTTCGTACGCCTTCTGTGCCGGAGTGGATCGTGACGCCGCAGTATGTGTACCGGATCGATCCCGACGGAACGATCCACTATGTGATGACGAAGGAAGGGTTCATGAAAATCAAGGACAAGTAGCCCCTCTTTTTCCGCGCCATCCCGCGGCGGCCGGGCCGCCGGGAAATGCGCTTGACGGGGTGAAAGGGGCAACCTATGGTGCAATTCATGAATATGTTACGTCCAGGGAGACAGGGTAGATGCTTTGCGCCCGGCGTGGCGCCATGCACCGTGGCCGGTGGTCGTCCACATGGCGGCTGTCGGGCCGGCCGGGGCGGCGGTGGTATTCCGCCTGTGTGTACCATGACGATAGGCATGTGAACAAGCCGCTGACCACCCGGAGGCGCCACCGGCCCGCCGTGTTCCCGCCCGGTGGCCGATTGGATGGCACCTGATGGCCGGATATGATATAACGTTCCCACCACCCGGGAGCCCGCTTCGTTCGGACGGGGCCAAACCGGTGACAGGCGATACCGGTTCGCAGACATCGGGTGGCGGTTCGCCAGGAAACACAACGGAGAGACACCATGGATGACTACACCCTCCTGATGGACCTGCACCGGCAGGGCCAGCGGCAGGGACCGGGCGGGGATGCCGAAACGGAACAGGCGCTCCATCTGGCCCGGATCCCGCGGGCGGCGCCGCTCAGGATGGCGGATATGGGCTGCGGCACCGGGGCGTCCAGCCTCGTCCTCGCCCGGCTCCTGCCGAATGCCCGGATCACGGCGGTGGACTTCCTGCCGGACTTTCTGGACGTGCTGGCGGAACGGGCGGAACGCCGGGGAGTGGCCGACAGGATTTCGACGCTGGCCTGCTCCATGGACGACCTGCCGTTCGCTGACGGGGAACTGGATGTCATCTGGTCGGAGGGTGCCATCTATAACATCGGTTTTGAAAAGGGCATCGCCGACTGGCGACGGTACCTGAAAACGGGTGGCCTCCTGGTGGCGTCCGAGATCACATGGCTCACCGACTCCCGGCCGGCAGAGCTCCAGCAGCATTGGGACAGGGAGTATCCCGAAATCGATCTGGCTTCCGCCAAAATCAGGCTTCTGGAACGGCACGGCTATTCGCCGATGGGCTATTTTGTGTTGCCGGAACACTGCTGGCTGGAGCAGTACTACCGGCCCCTGCAGGCCCGGTTCGAAGACTTCCTGCAGCGGCATGGACACAGCGGGGAAGCACGGGCCATCGTGGCCGCGGAACAACGGGAAATCGGGCTGTACGAGACCTGCCAGGCCCATTTCGGCTACGGGGTGTATATCGCCAGAAAGCGGTGACGTAGACCGGCCCCCGCGCCGGTGGCCCGCGCAGACGAGCCGCCGCGAGGCTTTCCCGGCATGGCGGTGCCGACATCGAGGGGGACCTTGTGCGCTGCAAGACCGCGGCGCGTGACAGAGGGGGGCCTACCAGGCGGTGGCCAAGGCCGAACCTCATCGCCGCCACCGGGCTCACGGGGCTGGCCGCCAGATCCCACTGCACCTGGCGGGCCGTGGGGCAACCATGTGCTTCATGAACAACGATATCCGTGACAAGGCGCAGGCCGCCCGGTGGCACGGCCCATCAGCCACGGTGGCCGGCCCGGGGGGAAAAAACCCACCGGTGAAATGACCCCCCTGGTCCCGAAACAGTCGCTCTACCTGCGTCGGCTACGGGGAATACCATGGAACTCCCAGCATATACCGCAACGTATAGGTATTTCAGGCACCCGGATCAACAGACGTCACCGGCGGAGGAACCATGCCGTCCAAAGATCTCAGCGGCGACAACCTGAAGAAGAGTGCGGCCCGGGTGCTGGCGCACGTCGAGGACATGCGGGCCCACGCGACGGTGTGCCCGACGCCCGCCGGCGGGGGCCTGTCCCCAAAAAGGAACGGACAGCCCGCGTCGCGGACCAGGCCATGGAACATCATCTCCCGGCGCCCCGGGGCGTCAGGAATCATAAAGGAGAATACAATGGAAAAAGACCGCCGGGATTTTCTGAAGATCATGACATCCACCACCCTGGCCGCATCGTTGCTGCCTGTCTATCTGTCCGCCGGGGAGCAGGAACCGAAAGTTGAGGCGGAGGCCGTTTCGCCCGGGAGCAAGGCGGAGGAGGCCCTGGCCATGATGCAGCGATACGGCAGTTGCTGCACCGGCGTGCTGGCGGCCTTTGCCGCCGAGTGCGGCCTGGCGGAGGACCTGGCCGCCGGGCTGGGCCGCGGCATGGCCGGGGGCATCGGCGGCCTGGGCCACGTGTGCGGCGCGGTGAGCGGCGCCGCCCTGGTGATCGGACTCAAAACGACCAGCAAGGAAAACATTCTCGACAAGGCCGCCGGATTCACCACCCTGGCCCGCGTCAGCGAATTTACGGACCGGTTCGAGGCGCGCCACGCCTCCATCCTGTGCCGGGAACTCATCGGCTGCGAAATCCGCACCCCGGAGCAAAGCATGGCGGCCATGAAGGCCAACGTGTTCGCCAATTGCCCCGGATATGTGGAAAGTGCCGTGACCATCCTCGAGGAGATGTTTCGCCCTGAAAAAACGTGATGCAGGATGTTGACAGGTTGGGCGCGAATCCGCCACCTGACCGGGCCGGGCGGCGGTGTGACTGCGGCACAATCATTGCCATGATGGCCGGATGGCTTGACCCGTAACCGTCCGGGCGTCGACATCGGCCTGGCGGGCCCTCTCTGGCCGACGATGGTTTTAAAGCAGCAAACCGAGTCTGTATTTCTTCTCAACCGTGACCTGGGCAGACGTGCCGGCGGTGGCTGACACGGGCCAGAAAATGGATGCCGGCCCGGCAGCCGATGGTCTCCGGTACCAAGCACCCGGAGACCGCCGGTCGACATTGCCGCGGATCCGCATGTTCCGCCAGTGAGGGATTGCTTTTTTTTGTAAGGATATGGTATTTCGTGAATACGTCATTCGCTGTGAGCAACGGAGGTAATCATGCCCCAGTCAGGTGTTCGCCGCCCCATGGTACTGCTGGTTGCGTTGGGTCTGCTGTTTCTGGCCACAGATATCGCCGCCATCGAAATGGTGGACAAGGACTTGCTGTTCGAGAACGAAGAGTGGAAAGCCGCCTACGACGCCTTCACCGTCGATCCGGACGCCCTGGAGATCCTGCAGAAAAAAGCGGGCGACACACTCAGGATCGACGTCTATCTCGGCACCTGGTGCAGCGATTCGCAGGAACATGTGCCCGTCTTCATCAAGATCATCGAAGCCCTGGACAATCCCACCGTGGAAGTCACCTACTACAACATCGAAAGAAAAGAATCTCCCGATGTAAAGTTTTACTTCGAGGAATTCCAGATCGAGCGCCTGCCGACCTTCGTGTTCTATCGCGATGGGGAGGAGATCGGCCGAATCGTTGAACACCCCCGGGGCACGTTGCTGGAACATATCCTGAAGATCATGTAGACGCCGGCCGTTTGCCGCGGGCGCAGCCGATGCCCACCGGGGACGGCCCCCGGGAAACCGCGTATTTGTGAGATTGACCCGGAAAAAAAGCCGCCGGCCCCGCACCGCGTGGCGACGGATGATTCGGGCGGCCGGCCCCGTCCCCGGCTGGAGGAATCGCCCATGCCGCCGCGTGAAAAAAACGACCTGAAAGTCTTCATCTCGAGCCGCGACTCGACCTGCGGCGAGTGTCACGAGGCGCTCGTCCCCCGGGCGTGGATCACCCTGTGCGGCGAAAAGGGTGCCCTCTGCCTCGCCTGCGCCGACCTCGACCACCTGGTCTTCCTGCCGTCCGGAGACATGGCCCTCACCCGTCGGGCCCGCAAGCACTCGACCCTGTGTGCCGTGGTCCTCAAATGGAGCCGCGCGCGCAAGCGCTACGAACGGCAGGGCCTCCTGGTCCAGGAAGCGGCCCTCGACCGGGCCGAGGAAGAGTGCCTGAATGACGCCGACGCCCGCGCCCGGCGCCGCGAGCGGTCCGCCGAGCGCCGCGCCGAACTCGACGGCGAGTACGTGGCCAGGTTCGCCGGCCGCGTCCGCGAGCTGTATCCCCACGCCCCGCCGGAGCGGGAGCGCGAGATCGCCGAACATGCCTGCCGCAAGTACAGCGGCCGGGTGGGCCGTTCCGCCGCGGCCAGGGCCCTCGACCCGGACGCCGTGTATCTGGCCGTGGCCGCCCATGTCCGGCACAGCGAGACTAATTATGATAAGCTACTGGCATCGGGTTGGTCGCGAACCGACGCCCGCGACCAGGTCAACGGGCGGGTACGGGAGATCCTCCACAGCTGGGAGGGGCCATGAGAACACCATCCCGCTACCGGGGCCGGCTGACGAAGTGGTGACGCGGACGGTGCCAATTACCGGTTTGGCTCGGATCTGCCTCTCGTGCGGGCTGCCGGCCGGGCTGATTTCCGCGAGAATGAGGATCCCAGCACATGCGCGACAGTTGACAACAACACAGGTATGACATATTAACATACCCGGAGGTGGAGCATGGGACGGTCAAAGATCGCCATAACCATTGACGCCGTCCTGCTGCAGCGGCTGGACAGACTTGTGCAAGAAGACGTTTTCCGCAACCGGAGCCCCGCCATCCAGATCGCCGTAAAGGAAAAGCTCGGGCGGATCGACCGGGGTCGTCTGGCGCGAGAATGCCGCAAACTCGGTCCGATATTTGAAACAGCCCTGGCGGTGGAGGGGCCTTGGGAGGAGCTGCAGAGATGTCCGGAATACTGATGGGGGAAATTCGCCGGGCGGACCCGAATCCAGTCCGGGGCAGCCAACAGGCGGGACAACGGCCGGTGTTGATCCTGAGTCAGAATGTGTTCAATGAGCCATCCGGGACCGTCATCGCCGTTGCCGTTACCCGCCTGCCCCAGAGAGCCGGGATCCCCCTGACGCTGGAGCCGGATTCCAAAGAATTGCCGAAGCGGTCATGGGTGAAGATCAGCCAGATCAGGACGCTGGCCGTTGAACGGACCGGGCAGCGCATGGGGAAAGCCGCGCCGGAAGAAGCGGCCCAGGTGATTGAGGGGTTGAACGACATCATCGGCGCCTGAACCCGCCGTGTCACGCCGGCGCGCGGGGTACACGTTTCGTCCCCCCTCCGTCCCGCGGATTACGTTCGCTGTCAGACCGGATAACGTGCCTGAATTGAGTGCCATACTCACCAAGGAGAGAACCATGTCATCGACCCAAAGCATTTACCAGATCAAGGTCACGCTGCGAAACAGCAAACCGCCCATCTGGCGTCGTTTGTTGGTTTCCGGCAACGTTACGCTCTATGACTTGCACAAAATCATTCAGATTGCCATGGGCTGGACGAACAGTCATTTGCACCAGTTCATCATCGACGGAGAGTATTACAGCATCCCCAACGAGGAAGATTGGGAACCGGTGATCGACGAACGTGAATACCGACTGGGCGCGCTCGTTCCGTCCACCGGCAGCAAATTTCTCTACGAATACGACTTCGGCGACGGGTGGCAGCACGTTATCCTGGTCGAGAAGATCCTGCCCCCCGCACCCGGCGCGCAATACCCGTATTGTGTGACCGGCAAGAGAGCCTGCCCGCCGGAGGATGTGGGCGGGATCTGGGGCTTTGAGGAGTTTCTGGAGGCCATACAGGATCCCAAGCACGAGGAACACGAAGCGTACCTGGAATGGTGCGGCGAGCCATATGATCCCGAAGAACTGGATCTCGATGAGATCAACGAAGGATTGAAGGATATCGATGGCTTCTTTGAGTGGTATGACGAGATGGATGACGAATAAAACGATCCGCGTGATGCGGGCCATGATGCCGGAACATAGACCGGCGGATAAACCCGCAGGAGGAGATTGACAATGGATCTGTGGAAATACTATGCCATTACCCATCGCGACCACGTGGTCTGCAACCCCATGAGCACGGCCAAACTGGACGAGCTCATCGAGCGCCTTCAGCTGCCACCCGGCGCGCGGGTGCTGGAGATCGCCAGCGGCAAGGGCGAGTTCCTCATCCGGCTGGCCGAACGCTACGCAATCGAGGGGGTCGGTGTCGACCAATCGCCTCATTGTGTGGCCGACGCCCGGGCCAGGCTCCGATCGCGCGTCCCGGAGGCCCGCCTGACGTTCGTGGAGATGGACGGCGCTGCCTATGAGCCGGACCAAGCGGCGAATTTCGACCTGGCGGCCTGCATCGGCGCCAGCTGGATCTTCGGCGGCCACCGGGGTACGCTCCGGGCCATGGAACGGCGGACCGCCCCGGGCGGCTGGGTGGTGGCGGGCGAGCCTTTCTGGCGGCAGGAGCCGGCGGCGGAGTATCTGGCCGCCATCGGCGAGGCGCGTAGCGCCTTCGGGACCCACCACGAGAACGCCGCCGCCGGCCGGGACCTCGGGCTGGAGCTGGCCTACGCCCTGGTGAGCAGCCCCGACGACTGGGACCGCTACGAGGGCCGGCAGTGGTATGCGGCCGAAGCGTGGGCCCGGGAACAACCCGACGATCCCGACGTGGCCGAGGTGCTGCAGAAGGTGCGGTCCGAAAAGGCGGCCTATCTGCAGTGGGGGCGCGAGACCCTGGGCTGGGCCATCTATCTGTTCCGGAAAGCGGGGGGCGAGGGATAGCGAACCGGCCGCCCGGCGCGCGGCTCAGGGCGGCCGTCAGCCGTCAGGATACGCCGCACCGGCAGCAAACGAACAACCGATGAATCTGATCGAAAAAGGTGTCAGCCGGTACTCAGCCAAGGCCCGGGGAAAACGGGCGGCGGTGTTCAGACGTTGCTTCCGGCTCGATGAACGGACACGAATCCTCGATCTGGGAGCCGCCGCCGGGGCCGCCATCCATGCGGTTCTGGAAGGCACCCCCGTCACGCCCGGGAACGTCTACATCGCCGATATCGATTCGTCTCTCATCCAGCGGGGAGCGCGCACCTACGGGTACGTTCCGGTGCTTATCGGCGAATCGGAACGACTGCCCTTTGCCGACGGATTCTTCGACATCGTCTACTGCTCTTCCGTCATCGAGCACGTCACCGTGCCCAAGGAGCGGGTCTGGTCCCTTTACTCGGACCGGGAATTCGAGGCCAGGGCATTCGAGCGGCAACGGGCGTTCGCCCGGGAGATCCGGCGGCTGGGCCGGCAATATTTCGTTCAGACGCCGTACCGGCACTTTCCGGTGGAAAGCCACACGTGGCTGCCCGGCGCCGCCTGGCTGCCCCGCCGGCTGCTGGTTCCCCTGCTGAAGTTCACCAACGCAATCTGGATCAAGAAGACCCAACCGGACTGGCATTTATTGACCCGGTCACAACTGGCCGCGATGTTTGCCGAGGCGGAGATCATCAGCGAAAAATGGTGCGGTCTGACGAAGTCGCTGATGGCCGTGTATACCCGGCGCCGGCCCGAGGGGTGTCCGGGGCCCCGGTGACGGCGGCCCATGGGGTGAAACCGGCAGCGGAGCCGCGGATGATCCATCAGCTTGCGGCAGGATCGGCCGGCCGGACATCGCCAACCCGTTGCCGGCCCGGCACCGGGTGTGGTATGGTGGCGCATACCACTGAATTCACGCCACGGACGGGAGGATGGCCATGAAGATGAAGCGGTTTCTGCTGCGGGTCGCACTGGCCGTGTGTGCCGTCACGACACTGGGGGCCGCGGCGGCCGGCGGCGCGCCGGAAACACCGGCCGAACGTGACGCCCGCCTGGACTGGTGGCGGGAGGCCCGCTTCGGCTTGTTCATTCACTGGGGCCCCTACGCCGTGCCGGCGGGCATCCACCAGAGCCAGCCCGTCAGCGGGACCGGCGAATGGATCATGTACACCGCCCAAATACCCGTGTCCGAGTACGAGCCGTATGCCCGGCAGTTCAATCCACGGCAGTTCGATGCCGACGCCTGGGTAACGCTCGCCCGGGATGCCGGCATGAAGTACATCGTCATCACGTCCAAGCACCATGACGGCTTCTGCCTGTGGGACTCCCGGGTGTCCGGTTACGACATCATGGATTTTTCGCCCTTCAAACGGGATATTCTGAAGGAACTGGCCGACGCCTGCCGGCGGCAGGGCATGCCCCTCGGCTTCTACTACTCCATCATGGACTGGCACCATCCCCAGGCCACGGGCGCCGACTTCCCAACATACCGTGACCAGTACATGGTACCCCAACTCGAGGAACTCCTCGCCGGCTACGGCGACATCGGCGTGCTCTGGTTCGACGGCTACTGGATCGACGAATGGACGGAAGCCCAGGGCCGGGCGTTGTACGACCACCTGCGCGGCATCCGGCCGGACCTCATCATCAACAATCGTATTGGCCGGTGCCGGGAAAAGGAGGGGATGAGCCAGAGCGCCGAGTGCGCCGGTGACTTTGGCACACCGGAGCAGGAGATCCCGGCCGAGGGACTGCCTGGCGTGGACTGGGAAACCTGCATGACCATGAACGACACCTGGGGCTTCAAGGTCGACGACCACAACTGGAAGTCGGCTGAGGACCTGATCCGCCAGCTCATCGACATCGCCAGCAAGGGGGGCAACTTCCTGCTGAACGTCGGCCCCACGGCCGAGGGTCTGATCCCCCCGCCCAGTGTGGAACGGCTGCAGCGGATGGGCCAGTGGCTGGCCGTGAACGGCGAGGCCGTCTACGGCACGACGGCCAGCCCCCTGGGCCGGCCGGCCTGGGGCCGCTTCACGAAGAAGCCCGGCCGGGTCTTCGCCCACGTGTTCGAGTGGCCGGCCGACGGCCGCCTGGTCGTCGCCGACGCCACGGTGCCGGTGACCGGCGCCTGGCTGCTGGCTGACCCGGAACGCCGCCCCCTGCCCCTGGAACGGTCCACCGAAGGTCTGGTCATCGGCGTGCCGGTATCGGCTCCGGATCCCATAGCCTCCGTGGTCGTCCTGGAGGATGAGCCAAAGGCAGACGCACCTTCGCCAGCCGGCGAATCCTCCGCACCGTCCGCCGAAAGGAGAATGAAATTGACCCACAAGATCACCCCCTTTCTCATGTTCGAGGGCTCGGCCGAGGAGGCCATGCGCTTCTACGTCTCGCTGTTTCCGGGCTCCGAAATCGGCACCGTGGTCCGCTACGGCCCCGGCGAGCCGGGCCCCGAGGGCAGCATCCGGCGGGCGGATTTCACTCTGGCCGGGCAGCCCGTCATCTGCATCGACAGCCCCATCCCGCACGCCTTCACGTTCACGCCGGCCATGTCGCTTTTCGTCGAGTGCGCCGACGAGGCGGAACTGGACCGGCTGTTTGAACAGTTGTCGAAGGGCGGCGAGGTGCTGATGCCGCCCGGCGACTACGGCTTCAGCCGGAAATTTTGCTGGGTCAACGACCGCTTCTGCGTGTCGTGGCAGCTCAACCTGCCGTGAGGTGCCATTCGGCGGACTTGTCCCGTCAGGCGCTGCCATCGGCAGGTTGGAGCGGCATACTGGTTTTATCACTCAACGGGCCATGCTGAACGCAGGGAGGATTCCCGATGAGGGCCGCACCATTCATGCCGGATGAGGACCGCATCGAACCGGGCCAGAAGCCCCGGGCCGGCAGCCGGCTCCTGTCCCTCGACGCCGTGCGCGGGCTCATCATGATCCTCATGGCCGTAGATCATGCCAGCTATTTCGTCGCCCGGGTCCATCCCGCCGAGTTCTGGGGGACGGCCCTGCCCCGCTATGCCGACGCCCTGGCCTTTCTGACCCGCTGGGTCACCCACCTGTGCGCCCCGGGGTTCTTCTTCCTGATGGGGACGGGCATGGTCCTGTTCGCCGCCGCCCGGCGGCAGGCCGGCTGGACGAACCGCCGGATCGTCCGCTTTTTCGCCACCCGCGGCATCCTGCTGATTCTACTCCAGCTGTGGCTCGAAAATCCGGCCTGGCTGCTGGGGAGGCTGGGCAGCCGCCAACCCCTGATGGACCCACCCGGCGGCGGCGGAGATGTGCTGCTGCATTTTGGCGTGCTGTATGGCCTGGGGGCCACCATGCTGGTCTGCGCCTTCCTGGTGCGAGCCCGGACGACGGTCATCGTGCTGCTGAGTCTCGGCGCCGTCCTGGCCACCCAGTGGCTGACGCCCTCGGCCGCCGACAGCGGGGTGCTGTATTCCCCGTGGCTCAGGCTGCTGCTGATCCCGGGCCATACGGGCGTCTGGCAGTCGTTCTATCCCCTGGTCCCCTGGCTGGGCGTTACCGGATTGGGCATCTTGTTCGGCCGGGAATTGCACCGCCAGGGAGAATGCGCCTTTCGCCCCCTGCTGTTCGCCGGCGCCGGTTTTCTGGCCCTTTTCGTAGTGGTCCGCTGGGCGGGGGGATTCGGCAATTTCCATCCCTGGGAATCGGGCTGGATCGGCTTCTTCAATGTCACCAAGTATCCCCCCAGCCTGGCCTTTCTGTTGGTGACGCTGGGCCTCACTTTCCTGTTGCTGTTCGTTTTTCATCAACTGGAAACGTCACTGCCCCGGGCGGGCCGGCCGCTGCTCGTCTTCGGCCGGTCCCCCCTCTTCTTTTACATCGCCCACCTGTATGTCTACGGGCTGATGGGCCTGGCCTTCCCGGAAGGCGCGGGCTATGGGGTGATGTACCTGTTCTGGCTGTTGGGCCTGATCATCTTGTTTCCGCTGTGCGTATGGTATGGGCATTTCAAACGCCGCAAACCCGTCGACTCCGGCTGGAAATTGTTTTGATCAATCGGCCGTTGCCCATAAAAGTGGGCTGGCCCTGTAGAGGCAGAGACGCGCTGTTCCCGTCGCCGGCCTTCCGCTGCAATAAAACGATTACTCTTCAAACAAGGATATACGGAAAGTCTGGATTGGCACGGTCCGCCGCGCAACCGTTCGGGCGACACTATGTGCCGCGGAAAGTCGGCTCCGGAGGAGGAAGAAATGGTTCAACACGACTCGTGGACATGGAGTTTGGCGGCCGCGATCCTCATGTGGCTGGCGGCCATCCTGAATGCTTTGGAAATGATCCTGTATGGTCCATCGGTCCTCGACCTGATTCCGGGAGTGTGTCTGGCCGTCAGCGGCCTGCTGTTCCTGGTGGTGGCCATCCGCCAACGGGGCCAGGCCAGGTGACGGGCCGTAATTAGTCCACGGCCTGACCGGCGCCTGCCACCGATTCTTCCTCCGAGGCCCCAAAAGGGGCCGTCCGCCGAAAGCCCAGGACGACGCGCAGCGAGTCCTGGGTGGGCGGGGGTATATAACTCCAACGCGTACTGAAGGAACGCCCGTCTCCAACACCCTCATTCGCCTGCCCCCCCCGTCACAACCCCGCCTGGCGGAGCGAAGGGGGATGGAGGCGGCCGTCCATCACCAGAAAACCGGTGAGCCGCCATCCAAAAAACGTTAAATCTCAGGAATACTCCCCCGGGTTTGGCAAACCCGGGGTACGGACGATCCCATCCTTCGTTCCCCAGGCCCGGCCGGTGCGGGTGACGTTCGCCGGCCACCGCCGGCCTCGTGCCGGCGGGGCCATGACTGACGGCCAGCTGGACGCCCCCTTTACCTGACGCCACCACCGGCCTCGCGCCGGTGGAGCGGTGTTCTACGGATACGTTCCACATGCTCTGAACAGGATGTCGGCCAGAAATTTCTTCCTGCAACACGCCGTCTGTCCGTCGACAACTGAGAATCAAAAAATCACACGGCCCCACCGGCACAAGACCGGTGGTGGCCTTTTCCCCTTGATGCTCTTTTCTGGCATCCAGTCATTGCATCCGCCGGGGCAAGCCCGGCGGTGGCGTTATTCGCCGTCTTGCCACGGCGAATTCCCAATTAACGGGACGCCGTCGGGTTCACCCATTGGCCACCCCGCCGCTTCACTTTCAAAACGGGATACAATCCTTTGAAAACAAAGCGCCCTCGAGCGGGCGCACTCACTCAGCCGTGGGTGGCCGGAGGCCGGCGAAGAGGATTGACGACCGCCCGGAAAAGGATTACAATTAGGTAGATTTTCCAGATGCTGCCCCGCGGGAAACGGTTTGGTGAACGCACCTTCTTGGGAGTCGTCGAGTATCCGGGGAGGGATGTGTATGTATCATCGCTGTCTGCCGCTCGCTTTGCCCACCGTCCCATCGCCGCGCCTTTTTTGCCCAACCGGTCCGACATCCGGACCATGACGGGTGGCGAACCCGCTGTCCTGCCCGCCAATCTCGTCCGTCGAGGTTGGAATCACCGTCCCGTCGTCCATGGGTCCGGGTACCGTGATGTCGTCATATTCGAAATCCAACTGTCCTGCCCGACCACGCCCCGGCCGACATCCCCGGCAGGTTGTGGACGCCGCCGGTATGGGCGCGTTGTGCGGCAGGCGCCTTTCAGTCACGATCCCCTATGAACAGTCTTTGCGGCCATGTCTGGCCGCAGGGAGGAAACCATGTCCAAGCTGTATGAACGTTCGAAGCGTCATTCGTGGCGGCTTACCGCCACGCTGGGTTTTGTGTTGCCCTGGGCCTTGTGGATCGCCGCGCCGCAACTCCCGGCCGCCACGGCGGGTCCGGCCGCGTCACCGGCCGCCGCCGAGCCGGGGATCATCGCCTATGTGCGGCGCTCGACCCACGATATCCATCTCATCTCGCCGGACGGGACCGGCGACCGGGTGCTCTGGACCGCGCCCCGTCCGCTGACCCAGCAGGCGCCGCTGGATCTCGCCTGGCGCCCCGACGGCCGCGAACTGGCCTTCTCCAGTGAACATGAAGAGACATGCTCGTGGTACCAGAGTGACGTCTATGTCATCGGCGCCGACGGCACCGGCTGCCGGCGCGTCACCAACGCTCCGGCCCGGGCCGTGCTGGCCGGCCTGCCCAAAGGCACGGTGACGGTGACCGTCGCCAACTACACCAGCTCCCTGGTCCAGCTCTACATCATGGGCGCACCCGGGATCCAGTCTGTCTTCGGCAACGGCACGGTCACCGTCGACAACGTGGCCGATCTCGGGCCGGGCGTGCTCCAGCCGGCCGTGGGCATTTACGGGAGTCTCCGCATCCTGGCGGCGCCGCCCCTGGCGGACGTCCAGCCCGGGGCGACGGTCCCCGGCGGAAACCTCGTCATCGCGCAATATTCGGGCATCGACGCCCTCGGCACCGGCAAGGTTTCCTGGACGGCCGACGGCACGGCCCTCGCCTATGGCATGCGGACCCATTCCCGCATCCTGCGGATCCCCGCCCGCCCGCCCTACGGCGCCATCGGCGAGCCCTTGCCCGTGGTGGAGCACGCCGCGCCCAGCCTGGTGGCCTGGGGCCCGACAGCCGCGACCCGGGATCAGTACCTCTACGCCTCAAAGGACGCCTCCACCGTCGAGGGGATCGAGGGGATCTACCTGAACCGCGCGGGCGACGCGTCCGGCGGCACAAAGCTCGTGCCCATCAGCGCTTACTACAACGCCGAGGTGGTGTACGACGTCGAATGGCTGCCCGACGGGTCCGGATTCCTCTTCACCAAGGGCTACGTCCAGCTGGAGATCTGCAGCGACATCTTCGAGTACACCTTTACCACAAGAAAGATGACTAAGCTGACTTCCCTCGGCGACAACAGCGCCCGCGGCCTCAGCATCTCGCCCGACGGCCGGTTTGTCGCCTTCGAGCGGGTGGCGGATGTATCCGATCCGACGAGCAGCCTGTGGATCATGAAGCGCGACGGTTCGGGCTGGCGCAAGCTGGCCGATGATGCCGGGCGTCCGGCCTGGGGCCGTCTCCCGGCGCAGTGAAGTGTGTCCGGAACGGCACCGGCCCACCGGTCTCCATGCAGCAGGCCTGATCCGGCGGTGACTCCGGCTGGATGAATGAAACGGCGACGGGGCGAAGGAGCGAAAGGGCGACAGGAAGATGGCGTGTCGCGGACACACCCTGGCGTCATGACGTCATCATGAATCGCCACCCGAAGGCGGATGGTGAAACATTCGGCGAACCTTCCGAGCGCCCCGGCCCGGGGTGGCCGATCCATGATCATCAGGAACGGCGTTTGTTCCGGCAGGCGCGGGCATGGTCATGACCACCGCCGGCCTTGCCTGCCGCCGATTCTTCCTCCGAGGCCCCAAAAGGGGCCGTCCGCCGAAAGCCCAGGACGACGCGCAGCGAGTCCTGGGTGGGCGGGGGTATAACTCCAACGCGTACTGAAGGAACGCCCGTCTCCAGCCCCCTCATCCACCTGCCCCCCCCGTCACAACCCCGCCTGGCGGAGCGAAGGGGGATGGAGGCGCAAGGAGAACCTCCGGTGTCACAATGAATTTCGCCGAAAAACATTCGACGGCTTCCGGATTCGTCCTCCTCCACTCTCTGAGCTGCGGAGGACAGGACGACCCCGGGACATGATCCGTGTTGAAGACTCCCCTCCGACGAGCTGCCTTTCACCTCCCGCAGCAGACCATTTTGTCACAGAGCCTGGTCCCCGTCGTATTGACGTGCGATAATGCAGCTGGAACGGCGAGGTGATACGCTCATCGAACGATGAATAAAGGTAACGGTATGAACATAAGACAATGTGTCATGGTGGCCGGAACTCTTTTCTTCGGTTGTCTGTCCCATCTGCCGGCCGAGCAGAAAACGTATCCATACCAGAATCCCTCCCTCCCCGTGGAAGCACGGGTCAAGGACCTGCTGGCCCGCATGACGCTGGAAGAGAAATACTGGCAACTGTTCATGATTCCCGGCGATCTGAGGGACGGCAAAGAACAATACCGGCACGGGATCTTCGGCTTGCAGGTGTCGGCCGCCGGCTCCTCCCAACATGTTTCGGAACAAGGGCTCCGCTACGGCACGGGCGGCGCGGCGGCGGCCATGGCGGAGCAAATCAATGAGATCCAGCGCTATTTCGTGGAAGAGACCCGGCTGGGCGTTCCCGTCATCCCCTTTGATGAAGCGCTGCACGGACTGGCGCGGGAGGGCGCCACCGCCTTTCCCCAGGCCATCGGCCTGGCGGCCAGCTGGGATCTCCAGTTGATGGAGGACGTCGCCGCCGCCATTGCCACAGAGACCCGCACCCGGGGCATCCGGCAGGTCCTGTCGCCGGTGGTCAATATCGCCCGCGACGCCCGCTGGGGGCGGGTGGAGGAGACGTACGGCGAGGATCCCTTCCTCACGTCCCAGATGGCTGTGGCGTATGTCCGTGAATTCGAGAAGGTGGGCGTCATCGCCACGCCCAAGCATTTTGTCGCCAATGTCGGTGACGGCGGCCGGGACAGCTATCCCGTTCATGATTCAGAGCGGCTGCTGGAGGAAGTCTGTTTCCCCGCCTTCAGGGCCTGCCTTCAGCCGGGCGGCGCCCGCGCCGTCATGACGGCCTACAATTCGCTGGACGGCACTCCCTGCGCCGCCAACCGCTGGCTGCTGCAGGAGAAACTGAAACAGGCCTGGGGCTTCACCGGCTTCGTCATGGCCGATGCCGGCGCGGTGCCCGGCCTGCGCGACCTGCACGGCACGGCAGCCGATTATGCCGCCGCCGCCCGGCAGGCCATGGAACACGGTCTCGACGTGATCTTCCAGACGGATGTGGATCACTTCCCCCTTGTTTTCCCGGTGGATGCAAAAAACACTATCGATGAAAGAGCCATCGATGAGGCCGTGACCCGGGTGCTGCGCGCCAAATTCGCCCTGGGGTTGTTCGACGAGCCGTATGTCGACCCGCGGGACGCGGCGGCGTGGAACGGGCATCCGTCCCATCGCGCCCTGGCCCGTCAGGCGGCGCAGGAATCCATGGTCCTGCTGAAGAATGACCGTCGGGTTCTGCCGTTTAAGGAGAACATCCGTTCCATCGCCGTCATCGGCAACGATGCCGTCGAGGCCCGCTTGGGCGGCTACAGCGGTCCCGGCAATGAGCCGGTCAATATCCTGGCGGGGATTACCCGGACGGCCGGTACCGCCGTCGACGTTCACTACGCGCCGGGGGTCGGCCGGGCGGCGGCCGAACACGTGCCCATACCCGCTGAAAATTTGTGTTGTGAAGTGGACGGGCAAACGGAACGAGGCCTGTGGGGCGAGTATTTCACCAACATCGCCTTGCAGGGCCCGCCGGCCCTGGCCCGGGTCGATGCGGCCATCGACTTTCGCTGGACCCTGTTTTCGCCGCAGCCGGACGTCATCCCCAAGGACTGGTATTCCGTCCGCTGGACGGGCCGGCTGATAGCGCCGGAAACGGGCGACTTCAAGATCGGCATCGACGGCAATGACGGCTCCCGCTTGTATATCGACGATGTGCTGCTCATCGACAACTGGCGCAAGCAGACGCGCCGGGCGCGGCTGGCCGATTATCATTTTGTGAAGGACAAAACCTACAACCTGAGAATCGAATATTTCGAACCCGTCGGCAACGGCGGGATTACGCTGGTCTGGAATGTCGGGGTGGATCATTCCTGGCGTCAGGCCATGGCCGAGGCTGTCAGCAAGGCCGAAACGGGCGATGTGGCCGTAGTGGTCGCCGGGATCGAGGAGGGGGAGTTCCGCGACCGGGCGCGGCTGGGCTTGCCTGGTCATCAGGCGGAGATGATCCGGCAAATCGCCGCCACCGGCCAGCCGACGGTGGTGGTCCTGGTGGGCGGCGGCGCCGTGGTCATGAACCACTGGATCGATGATGTGGACGCCGTGCTGTGTGTCTGGTATCCGGGGGAGGCCGGCGGCCCGGCCGTGGCCGACGTGCTGTTCGGCCGCTGCAATCCGGCGGGCCGGTTGCCCATTACCTTCCCCCTTTATGAAGGCCAGCTGCCGCTGACGTACCGACACAAGCCCACCGGCCGGGGCGATGATTACGTGAACCTGCCGGGTACGCCGCTCTTTCCCTTCGGATACGGCCTGAGCTACACGACCTTTGCCTATGAGGATCTGGAGATCGATAAGCCGGTCATCGGCGCCGATGAGCGCACGACGCTGCGCTTCCGGCTGACCAACACCGGAGCCGTGGCCGGCGATGAGGTGGTCCAGCTGTACATCCGCGACGTGCTGGCGTCGGTGGCCCGGCCGGTCATGGAACTGAAGGGTTTTCAGCGGATCCACCTGCCGGCCGGAGAAACAACGCTGGTCGAGTTCGAGATCACGTCCGACCGGCTGTCCATGCTGGACAAAAACATGCACCGTGTCGTCGAACCGGGCGATTTCCGGTTGATGATCGGCGCCTCGTCGGTGGACATCCGTCTCAAAGGGACGCTCACCGTAAAGTGATGGCAAACCGGCCAGCCAGGCCGGAACGCGCCGCTTGTTTCCCGTTCATTCCCCATGGCGACCGACAAGGCGTAGGTCGGTCCGGAATGTCGGCGGCCGGTTCTCCCTGCACCGGGTCTCTGCATCCCCGAATCAGCGGATGACGGCGCCATGGCGGCAACCATTTCGACGGAGCCTGGCACTTCCTCTCATGGCATTTTATACAAAAACGTCAGAACATTCCCTTCGGCGAACCGTACAAAATTTGACGGCTGGCCATCCAGATTCGGCAACAGCTGGCGTCAGCGGGCATGACCGCGTCTTCGCAACCAGAATCTTCACGATGGCAGCCAATAACACATCGTCAGTCATCCGCCGGGCTCGGGTATCGCTGGAAACAGGGGAGGTGGGGAAATGTCCGGGATGCGTGACACGGCAATCACGCACCCTGTCGGATTCGCCTTTCTGACGCTGGTGATCCTGTACGTGCTCTACATCGCTGCCGGCGTGGTGGCGGCGGTGGCCCTCCACCTGCTGCTCAACGCCTACGTGGGCGCGCGGGCGGTGGGCGTGGCCGGCTTCGAGGAGACGGTGGCGGCCTGGGGGATCATCATCCTCCTCGGGTTGCCGCTGCCCGTCCTGGGCCTCTGCCTGCTGCGGGGCGTCGATGGACCAACGTCCGGTACCGGCCCCGCCCCGATACCGGACGGACACGCTGGCGGATGAAGGCGTTGCCGTCATCCACGGCAACACCCGGCGTGAGGAAACCGCACGAAACCATGCGGACCGCGGTCTGCCGGACACTGGCCAGAGGAATACCGGCAAGACCCTGGACGGGTCGCTACCGGGTCAGATTCCTTTTTCCTTTTGGGAGCGGATGGCCGTAATCCTCCCTTTCCGCCACTGAAACTCTCTTCGGCAAAGGAGCTCCAATGACAGGTAGAATGATTTTTATCGCGCTGCCTCTGCTGGCATGCATGTCGCTTGTTTCCGCCAACAGAGGGATGATGAGGCTTTCACACCGTCCGTTCCCCATCCGGCCTACAATGCCGGGGAAGGTCCACGGGTCGCTGCGACGAGGTCCACCACAACTTCCACACCGTCGATGGCCGCTACAAACCCTTTGCGGAATTGCTGCGGCGCGACGGCTACCGCGTCATCGGTTTGGACAAGCCCCTGACGGCCGACGCTCTGCGGGACGTGGCGGTGCTGGTCATTTCCAATCCCCTGCACGAAAGCAACATCGACAACTGGTCGCTGCCCACGCCGTAGGCGTTTACAACGGCGGAAATTGCCGCTCTCCAGGCCTGGGTCGAAGACGGCGGCGCCCTCTTCCTGATCGCCGACCACATGCCCTTTGCCGGCGCCGCCGCGGATCTGGCCCGGGCGTTCGGGGTTGAATACAGCAACGGCTTTGCGGCCCCGGGCCATCATGAGGACGGCAAACCGGACCGGTTCGGGCCCGACACCGGGCTCAGGTCAAGTGTTGTCACGCGGGGACGCGCCGTCGACGAAGAAGTGACCGAAGTGTACAGCTTTACCGGCTCGGCATTCAAGCCGCCGCCGCAGGCCACACCCATCCTGGTATTCGGACCCGGCGCCATCTCCCTGACGCCCCGGCGCGCGTGGGAGTTTGACGACCAGACACCCAAAGTCGCCATCGACGGCTGGTGTCAGGCGGCTTTCGTGCGTGTGGGTCGCGGTCGCGTGGTCCTCTCCGGCGAAGCGGCCATGTTCACCGCCCAGGTGGCTGGCCCCGAAAGAGTCAAGGTGGGCATGAACAGTCCCTACGCCAAACAGAACGTTCAACTGCTGCTGAATCTGATGCATTGGCTGAGTCGGGCGCCGGGAATGGAGCAGGAGGCGGAACGCAGGCAGTAGCCCTTTCAAGGCCGGTGCCTGGCCGGGGAAGCCTGGCGTCCTGCCATGAATGAGCCGGCATGTGCCATCCGGTCGACATCATGAGGGCTGCGCCTCGCCAGACATCGACGAAAGGATCGTACGGCCAGCCGTTCAACGTCACAAATCTGCGGAGGACGGATCCAGACGCGACGGCATAGGATTGATTTACCCCACGAATCGTGCCTTCTCCGTGCAAGGGCGTGGCCGGCGGTGGGATGACAGCCGCAACCATTCTGTGACGGGACCAGGCAGCGGTACTACTCTTTACGTTCGCCTTCAGAGAAGGAACATCATCGTCAGCCTACTGACTCCGTCCGGTGACTTCAATACTTCCGCTGGCGATCTTCTGACCTTCAATAAACAGATCGCACCGGTATCGGCCGGGCGCCCAGGTTCCTTTTGTTTCCGAGCCCCATCCGCTCTCATGCAGTGACCCAGCCCACCCCTTGGGCTGATAACAGTTCTGGGTCATGCGGGCATATTCACTGCCGTCGGAACGGTACCAGACAGCCTCGACAACAAAATCGTTTCTTCTCTCCTGCTTCGGATAGGCGAGGTAGATTTCCCAGGCAATATAGCGTGTTTCTGAACTCGAAAATTGCTGCCGGTACACACGCTGATCCACAGGCAGAAAGTCTCCTCCTTTCTCAAAAAACCGCAGGCTTTTTACATCCGCGACAAGAGACGGGATATCGTAGGCAGCCTGATGGCTCTCTCCGGTCACCTCGATACTGCCACTGGCGATCTTCTGACCTTCAATAAACAGATCGCACCGGTATCGGCCGGGCGCCCAGGTCCCTTTTATCTCCGAGCCCCAGCCGCTGTTGTGCAGCGATTCAGCCCATCCCTTGGGCTGATAACAGTCCTGGGTCATGCGGGCATATTCACTGCCGTCGGAACAGTACCAGACAGCCTCGACAACAAAATCGTTTCTTCGCTCCTGCTTCGGATAGGTGAGATAGAGGTCCCAGCTGATATAGCGGGTATCTGAACTCGAAAATTGCTGCCGGTACACACGCTGATCCACAGGTAGAAAGTCTTTCCCTTTCTCAAAAAACCGCAGGCTTCTTACATTCGCGGTAAGGGATGGGATATCAACTTCAGCTGCGCCGCTGCCTTGGGCAACGCCGCTTCCTCCTGCATTCAGACCGTTCCGGCGGACCAGACCATCCCAGTCCTCACGGCTCATGGGTGTGACCTCTCCCAGGGTCCCGTTGCTGACCGTGAGCTGCTGATTGGCTGTCAGCAACCGCACGTCTCCGCTCCTGCTGTCGCGTATATCCATATGCCCTTCAATGACGTAGGCATTGACCATTTTGCTGTTAGGGTCATGGGTGATCACGACATCCGATCCTCGGATCCCGCATATCGCCACCCCGGCCTTGACACTGAATACCCGGCTGGGGCCCCAGCCTGTAAAAATCTCTCGGATGGTCCCCCGGATCAGCTCAACCATCGATTTCTGTTTACCGGTATCATCAAAACTGTATAAAAATGATCCGATGAACAATTCACTGTCAGTCGCAATATTGACAACTGACGGCCCCGCATTGTTCGGCTCGTCCCTGTCGAACATCTCGATACGAACACGGCCGTTCGGCCCGGTGCGGATCCAGTCTCCTATCCTGACCTTTGTCCCTTTCACCATTTTTTTGGGTTTACCTCTGCCCGGATCGTGCACCACATCTCCCATTGCCGCTATCGCAATGCCGACATACCCTTTTCTGAATTCTGAAACAAGGAAATGTTCGGGGGCACGTGCCGCCAAATCCGACCACTGCTGTTTAACCCTGCTGTATTCCTCTTCGCTCAACTCCCGGTCAAGCACCGCCTCCTTTCCAAACACGTCCGCCAGGGTTTCGGCAATTGTTGTCAACATATAATCTATCGTGGATCCGGATGCATACGGGATCTCCCGATGAATATTATTTCTCTGAGTCACTTCGCATAGAATGCAGTACCGTTCATCCTCACTGACCGTGAATTCGAATCCGGCGAATGTCTGCATGGTCGTGGGCCGGCGGACCTTTTGGTGAATATCGTAGAGGCTATTTGTCCGGTTTTTGAATACCCCCTGCAATTCAAAAACATCCCACTTCGCGTACAGCTTGATGCGATAGCCGGGACACTCATGATAGGTGACATCGTCACGCTGCCAGGCGAAGGGTCCTGTCAATGTATCCCGATAATGAAGCTGGTTATTTCTGATGACATCCTCTTTCCATTCCCGGTCGGGATTGGTCATATACCCATAGCGGTTCGCCTCCTTTTCAATCTCCTCCCGGGCGGTCTGGTCCGGTCTCAGACGATACAGCGAAAATACGACGGGATACTCACTGTATTCTTTCGTAATCTCGCCGCTTCTGACAACGGCGTTCCAATCCTCTCCTTTGTTTGGTTTATCCACCCAGAGCGGCAGGGTCAGCGATACACGGCCGTCTTCGTCGCCATAAAAAAATTGACCGATCAGATTATGGGGCATGCTGCCGAACGCAGACCTTCCATTCGGGTAAAACCCCTGTTTCGGGAATTCCACCCTCAGTCTCTTCTGTACCTGTGTCCAAGGATCGCCCCCGTCCTGGCCCAGAGCCGGGCCGGCAAACAGCAGCATAACAAGCGTAGTGAACATCAGTGTCGAAAAACGTGGCCGGATGTATCGTGGCATGGGATCCTCCTTTCAATGTCCCTGGAATTTGCATGGACCGTACAGTCCGGGGATGGCAAGGGGAACGGGGGAGCTGCCCGCCGATGACCCAGAAATCACGCTGATGTAAAAACTCAATCGACCCGCCCCCGAAACCAGCTCCAGTTGTTATGTTTTCTTTATGGTATCAGGAAAGGAACCGGAATGGCGAAAAAAAGAAGTGCACCGAAAATCTGCTGGACCTATGAGTTTCTGTATGACCGGAGACAGTCGGCAAAAAAGACAGCCGGCAGGACCGATCTCAAAATTACACCCTGTCTAAAACAGAGAATCTAGAATGATGGTCGCTGATGATTCGAGTCTGATTTTCGTGCCATGGCTTGGCTCGGCTCATCTGGGTGACATCGAAATCCATGCAACTGAATGCTTATCTTGATTGGTATTGATGGATAGGGTTATTCATTTCCAACGTATAGGATACTCTTCATAGATTGACACGAAGAAGAATTGGCTCCAGGTAGGCGGCCGCACAATAAGCACCAATCTCTGTAGAAATTGACCGATTCCCACCAATTTTAACCAATCCTATCCAGCAATAAAAAAGGCCGGAACATCTTGTCCGGCCTTGGTTTATCTGGCGCGCCTGGCAGGAATCGAACCTGCGACCCCTGGTTCCGGAGACCAGTGCTCTATCCCCTGAGCTACAGGCGCCTGAGCCAGACGGTTGTAACACGATTCGGGGGAAAGGTCAAGGAGAATGAATGGCGAAGAACGAGGGGGCGGCAAAAGCGAAACGGCGATGGGGCGAATGGGCGAGAGGCGTGGATCGGACAGGCGATGGCGCGGGTCCTGTTCCTTCACCGCCGAGACGCAGAGCTCGCAGAGTGGAAATACAAGGTTGTCTTTTGTTCAGGCTTGTGTATTTATCCAAAACAATTGAATGAAACGAAGTCAGCATTGAGCAGGCTGTTGCCTTAGCAGATTCACCAAGAACATCGAATATTTCTCCGCGGACTCGGCGTCTCGAGCGCAGCCGGCGGTGGCACAACGGCCGCAACAATGGCGAGGGGAAGGGTACTGGTTGATTCACCGCCGAGACGCAGAGCTCACAGAGTGGAAATACAAGGTTGTCTTTTGTTCAGGCTTGTGTATTTATCCAAAATGATTGAATAAACCGAAGTCAGCATTGAGCAGGCTGTTGCCTTAGCAGATTCACCAAGAACATCGAATATTTCTCCGCGGACTCGGCGTCTCGAGCGCAGCCGGCGGTGGCACAACGGCCGCAACAATGGCGAGGGGAAGGGTACTGGTTGATTCACCGCCGAGACGCAGAGCTCACAGAGTGGAAATACAAGGTTGTCTTTTGGTCAGGCTTGTGCCTTCATCCAAAATGATTGAATGAAACGAAGTCAGCATTGAGCAGGCTGTTGCCTTATCAGATTCATTAAGAACTTCGAATATTTCTCCGCGGACTCGGCGTCTCGAGCGCAGCGGGCGGTGGCACAACGGCCGCAACAATGACGAGGGGAAGGGTACTGGTTGATTCACCGCCGAGACGCAGAGCTCGCAGAGTGGAAATACAAGGTTGTCTTTGTCAGGCTTGTGTATTTATCAAAACGATTGAATACACCGAAGTCAGCATTGAGCAGGCTGTTGCCTGATCAGATTCACCAAGAACATCGAATATTTCTCCGCGGACTCGGCGCCTCGAGCGCAGCGGGCGGTGGCGGTGTTGTGACACGGTTTGGCACCATGTCAGCGGAGACGACGAAGGGAGCACGCCCGGCTTCGTTTCGCGGGGCTACGCCGGGGCAAGGGGAAGCGATGGACCGGGGATCTACGCGGGGCTTGCTTTCGGGGCGGGGCCGTATTATCATCGGAAATCCGAAGAACGCCCTATCGCCGGAAACCAGAGGAAAGGTCATGCCCGACGTCGTCATCCTCACCGCCCGTTTCGGCCACGGCCACCTGAGCGCCGCCCAGAACATCCGCGAGGCGCTGACGGAGGAGGACCCCGCCCTGTCCGTGGAAATCCTGGACCCCTTCCAGCTCACCAATCCGCGCGCCTACCGCTTCGCCCGCCGGCTCTACCGCCTGGGCACCGACCACTTCCCGCGCCTCTACCACTGGGTCTACCTCTGGCTGGACCGCACCGAGGGCATCGACCGCTACCTGCGCCACAACCGGGCCATGTCCCGCTTTTTCAAGGGTCTGTACGAGACATATCGCCCGCGGGTGGTGGTCAGCACCTACCCCGCCAACAGCGCCCTGGTGGAGCACCACTACGGCCCGGCCGCCGGCCGCCCCTTCCGCTTCTTCACCGTCATCACCGACTCGGTGACCATCAACCAGGCCTGGGTGCGCGGCGAGAGCGACGGCTACTTCGTGGCCGACCCCCTGACGGAAAAAGCCATGCAGAAGCTGGGCGTGCCCGCCGCCAGGATCATGGTGACGGGCTTCCCCACCCCGCCCTTCTTCGTGCACCACCCGCGCCCGCCGCGGCCGGAAACCCCGGCCGGCCAGCCGCCGGCGCTGTCCATACTCTACCTGCCCAACCAGGGGGTGCGCGCCCTGTTCAACATCCTGCGGGTGCTGTGCAGCTCGGCGGTGGAGAAGATCATCATGCCCCTGGGCCACCGCGGGCGCCTGATCCGCCGCACGCGCCGCTTCGGCGAGCGCCTGCAATGCCGCATGGAGGTGACGGGCTGGGTGCCGGGCATCCACCGCCGCATGCTGGAGACGGACCTGGTCATCACCAAGGCCGGCGGGGCCACGGTCCACGAAGCGCTGGCCGCCGGCTGCCCGGTGATCATCTCCCGGGTGACGCCGGGGCAGGAAGAGGGGAACGCCCGCCTCATCGAATCCCTGGGGCTGGGACTGGTGGTGCGCGACGACCAGAGCCTGCTCCAGCTGGTGAAGTTCCTGCGGCAGGTGGATTTCCTGGTGCTGGACAACATGCGGCGCAACGTGGCCGACTTCTGCCGCCCGGACGCCCCCTTCCGCATCGCCCGGCACGTCCGGACGGCCCTGGCCGAGGCGGAACCCGCCAGCGACGGGCCGCCGCCGGAGCGCGCTGCGGCCCCCGGCGCCATCGCCGACGCCTGACCCGCCCGCCGCTTCCCCCCGCCATGGAAATGCCGGTTGCGCTGCCAGGCGTTTTCGGCTACAGTGCAGAGACACATTCCAACGGACCCGAGGTGGACATGGTTGCCTTCACGTTCCTCGACTGGTTCTGGCTGGCGGCGTTCATCGTGCTCATGGTGGGCAGCGGCGTGCTCTTCTACCGGCTGGGCAAGCGCTCGGAGGCGGATTTTTTCCTGGCCGGGCGCGGGCTCCCCTGGTGGCTGCCGGCATCGTCGGTGTACGCCACCCACACGGCCACGGACACTCCCATGTGGGTGACGGGCGTCGTTTACAAGCACGGCCTGGCCGGCCTGTGGTACACCTTCTTTTCGGCGTGGTGCGCCATCAGCGCCTTCGTCTCGACGCGCATCTTCCGGCGCTCCCTGGCCTACACCCAGGCCGAGTGGCAGACGCTGCGCTTTTCGGGGCTGCCCTCCCACCTGCTGCGCGGCTGGATGGCCGGCTGGCAGGTGTTCATGAACATGTTCATCCTGGGCTGGGTGGGCATCGCCATGGGCAAGATCTGCCACTACGTCTTCGACTGGCCCACCTGGGTGGGACTGGTCTTCTTTTCGGCGGTGTGCGCCATCTACGTCCTGGCCGCCGGATACTGGGGCGTGGTCATGGCCGATTTCCAGCAGGGGATCATCGCCTTCATCGTCATCCTCATCGTCTCCGTCTGGGGCGTGGTGGCGGCCGGCGGCCCGGCGGCCATCATCCAGCGGCTGACGGAGATGGGCCAGGCGGACCGCCTCAACCCCTTCGCCTTCACCGGCTGGTTCTCGGGCGACTTCCCCATCGCCTGGTTCCTGACCATGTTCGTCATCGCCGTCATCGGCGGCTTCGGCATGGGCACCAGCATCGACTGGTACGCCGAAGCCCAGCGCATCCAGTCGGCCCGCACCGTCAAGGACGCCTCGTGGTGCATCTGGAGCGGCACGGCCCTGGTGCTGATGCGCAACGCCGTGTGGGGAGTGGCCATCCTGGGCTTCTTCGTCCTCTACCCCAACATCGCCGACGTCAAGGATTACGAACTGGGCTGGTTCCGCCTGGGCTTCGAGAACCTGCCGGCGGGGATGATCGGTTTTTTCTTCGCCGCCATCGTGGCCATCCACATCTCCACCATCTCCACCCACCTGAACCTGGGCGCCGTCTACATGACCCGCGACCTGTACCATCACTACATCCATCCCAAGGCGTCCCAGGACCGGCTGGTGTGGGTGGGGCGCATCGCCACCTTCATGCTGCTGCTGGGCTCCTTCGTGTTCGGCTCCATCATGGAGAACATCACCGAGTGGCTCATCTTCGCCCTGTGGCTGATGGCGGCGGGCGTGTGGCTGCCCAACATCCTGCAGGTGGTCTGGTGGCGCTTCAACGGCTGGGCCTACCTGGCCGCCTGGATCTCCAACCTGGTCTTCTCGTGGCTGGTGGTGTGGGTGCTGCCGGCCTTCGGCGTGATCCCGTCCCTGCAGGACTACGAGCAGTTCTGGATCCTGATGGTGCTGGGCGCCTTCATCTACATCCCGGTGACGTTCCTGACCAAGCCGGAGAACATGGAGCACCTGGTGAAGTACTACGTCATGTCACGGCCCATCGGCTGGTGGGGACCCGTCAAGCGGGAAGCCATCCAGATGGGCCTGCTGTAAGGAGGCGGTCATGGCCCTGATCCGACGTGAATGGAAAGCCAAAGAAGCCGACGAGTGGACCCGCGAGGACTGGTTCGCCATCATCCTCTCGCCCCTGGCCTACGTGGCCCTGATGGTGGGCACGGCCCTGAGCATGCTGCTGCTGCCGGTGGGCTTCGTCATCCTGGGGGCGGGCATCGGGCTGACGCTGTTGCTGGTGTGGGTGATCAATCCCAAGCTGTCCACCATCTCCACGGAGTACGAGAAAAAGCAGAAGGACTATATCCAGCAGCTGGAAAAAATCACCGAGTGGGAGGCGACGGAATGAACGAGGGACTCAAAATGGTCATCGGCATGTCGCTGGCGTACGTCACCTCCTTTGCCGGGCTGATCCTGGCCTGGTATGCCTACCGGAAGCACAAGCGGAACCGCAACGACGGAGAAGATCATGATTGACATCCTTTTCGGCATCGTGGTGCCGGCGACGGTCTTCGCCTTTTCCTTTTTGGTGACGTACCTCCTGTTCCGGCACTTCTCCCGGCAGCCGGATGACGAGTAGGGGCGGTGCACTACCCCGGGTTCGACGAACCCGGGGCGGGGACTGCCTGGTGCCAAGGTGACCTGTCACGCGGCAAGGTATCCCTTTTCGACAGATCCTCTGTTCCGCCTTCGGCGAAGGCGGAGTACTGCAGACCTGTCCTCCTAAACTCACGTAACGAAGGGGGACAGGTCGGAGGCGGCTACGGGCGTCGCCCGCGCCGGCCGGACGGCGGCCTTTGGAGTTCCCATTGAAGAACGCTTTTTCGAAACGGCGAATGGGCGAAATATGAACATCGCCCCGCCGGTCTCGCGCCGGTGGGGCCATGTCAAATTTATACCGGGACCTTCAGCAAATGAAGAGTCCGTGTATTTCATGGCCGGAACCTTCGGATATTGGCCTTCCCAAAGCACATGGAACGGTTCAGGAACACACCGCTCCACCGGCGCAAGGCCGGTGGTGGCGCTGAGTTCCGCCGGTGCCCGGCTGGCATTCAGTCAGGGCCCCGCCGGCACGAGGCCGGCGGTGGCCGAAAACGATCGCCCAGGAATGCCCGGTGCCGTTGAAAGCGCTCGCTGCCCAGCCCCCCCGCCGCTCGATGTTCGATGGAGCGCGGGGGGAAAGCGTTTTGTTTGCTCTGAAACGGCGAACGGGCTCCAAAGATTGTCTGTTTCGAAGCAGCCCTCCTCAGGCCCCGACAGGGGACCGGCCGCCGATAGCCCGGGACAGCGCTCTGTATATTATTTTGAGGGCAACCTTCCCAAGGCCATTGGGCTCTGAAGAACCGGATGATCCCATGGGTGGCCTCTCGTAATCAACGCCTTTCGATTAGGCATGGATCGGCCACCCCGGGCCGGGGTGGCGGGAAAAGATGCGCCTTCCGGCAGGAGGCGGCCACGGATGTCGCCCGTGCCTGCCGGGTGTGACCGTGGAGCCCGGCGGCGGCCGAAAACGATCATCCAGGAATGCCAGGTGCCGTTGAAGGCGCGAGGCATCAATGGGCCAGATGGCAAGCAGGGATCAGGTGCCGGCCGGGGGGGTATAGATCTCCGTCCGGTTGCGGCCGGCCTCCTTGGCCTGGTACAGGGCGGCGTCGGCCATCTCCAGAAGTTCGCCGGCGCTGCGGGGCTGGTGATGGTCCAGGTCGGCGATGCCCTGGCTGATGGTGATGGACAGGGGCACCTCGCCGTAATGATAGACCGTCCGCTCGATCTTGTCGCGGATCTTGCCGGCCACCCGCTGCGCCGCCGCCAGATCCGAATTGGGCAGCAGCAGCAGGAATTCCTCCCCGCCATAGCGGCCCAGCACGTCCTCCACCCGGATCTCCTCGCGGATGTGACCGGCGATGCGCTGGAGGAGAAAATCACCCACCCGGTGGCCGTGCCGGTCGTTGACGGTCTTGAAATGATCGAGATCCATGAAGATGACGGCCAGGGAGACGGCGTGGCGCCGGCTGCGGCTGAACTCCTTGTTCAGGGCGTCGAGGATATAGGCGCGGTTGTAGATCTCGGTGAGGGGATCGATGATGGAACTGATGTAGTATTCCTTGTTCCGCTTTTCCAGGATGGCGTTGAGAGCTTCCAGCTTCTCCTTCTGGGCCTGGATCTCCTCGTTTTTGGCCTGCAGCTGGCGGTTGGACCGCTGTTTCAGCCGGTAGCGGTTGAAAAGCAGGAGGCTGATGCCGATGACCAGCAGGCTGGTGACGACCAGAAAATTGCGCAGGTGGCGCTGGGACGCCTGCTCCCGTCGCAGCAGCTCGATCTCTTTCTCCTTCCCCTCCAGAGCCTTGCCGGCCTGCAAACGGGCCAGGGTGCCGGCCGTTTCCTCACTGAGCATCCGGTTTTCCAGCTCGTTGTACCGCTTGTAATATTCCAGCGCCCGGGCATAGTCGCCCATGGCGGCATGGATCTCGGACAGGTCACGGCAGGCCAGCCGGATATCCTTGACCGATTCGACCTCCTCGGCCAGGGTCAGGGCCCGCCGGGTGTACTCCAGGGCCTGCGGGTAGCGGCCCCGCTCGCGGTAGAGATCGCCGATGTCCCGCAGGGAAACGGCCAGCTCGGCCTTCTCGCCCAGCTCCTCTTTCAGGCGCATGGCCTGCAGATAATAGCGGAGCGCCGTTTCGTTATCCCCCCGGGCGCGATACAGGTTGCCGATGTTGTTGAGCGACACGGCTTCGCCCAGGCGGTCCCGGATCTCCCGGCGGATCTTCAGGGCCCGCTGATGGTATTCCAGCGACGTGTCATAGTCCTGGAAACAGGCATAGTAGATCACGCCCATGTTGTTGAGGGGGTTGACGATCCCTCGCTGATCGTTCAGCTCCTCGAACAGGTGCAGCGACTTCTGGTAGTATTCCAGGGCCAGCGGGTACTGCTTCATCTCATCGTAGATGACGGCGATGTTGTTCAGGGTGTCGGCGATGCCCGCCCGGTCGGCGATCTCCTCCCGGATGCGCAGGGCCTGGAAGTAGTATTCCAGGGCCTTGTTATAGTCGCCCCAAAAATAGTAGATGGCGCCGATATTGTTGTGGGCCAGGCCCAGCAGCCGCTGGTTGCCCTGGCTTTCCATCAGGGCCAGGGCCTCGAAATAGTATTCCAGCGATTTCCTGTAGTCGGAGCGATAGCGGTAAATGACGCCCAGGTTGTTGAGGCAGGCCGACACCAGGTCGTTGAAGTTCTTCTGCCGGGCCAGGGCCAGGCAGCGCTCGGTGAATTCGGCGGCTTCCACGTAATTGCCCAGATAGATATGGGCCACGCCGATGGTTTTGAGGGCCGCGGCCGCCTGGCGGTCATTCCCCTGCCGCTCGGAGATCTCCACGGCCTGATGGGCATACGGCAGGGCGTCCTTGGGCGACACGTCCAGATAGGCCACCGCCAGATCGTTGAGAATGGACGGCTTTTCGGCCTCGGAGGCCGTCTGCAGGCTCTGGGTGAGCTCATCGATCCGGGAGGCGGCCGCGGGTACCGCCAGCAGGACCATGGCCAGCACGCAACAAATGATGGTCTTCATACAAACCTGGATGTAAATGGACACCTTAGACATATGTATACCACCGGATGAGTGGAAAAGCAATTTCCGTTGCGCGGCGGGCGACAGGTTCGCCGAAGAAGGTGGCGGGGGTCAGCGCGGCGGCTCGTAGCGCTCGTAATAGCCCAGCAGGCGGCCCTGGCCGTCGCGCACCGCCCGCATATAGATGCGATGCTTCTCGTTGTCGGTGATGATCCGTTCGTCCAGGCCGTCGTCGGTCATGGCGGCGAAAATTTCCCGGATGACGCGGCAGGATTCGGCATTGTGGCAGTCCAGCACAGACGTGCCGATGAGGGCGGCCCCGGCCTCATAGTGGGCCACGGCGGCGGCGTTCATGTAGCGGATGATGTGGTGCGTGTCGACGAAGACCAGCGGATCCTTCAGGCTGTCGAGCAGCAGCGCCGGCAAGGTGTCCGTCATGTTCAGTCCTCCGGCCGCCGCACCGTTCATGGTGGACGGCACGGCGGAATTTCCGCTGATTCTAGCGGATCGCGGCCCCGCTGGCAACGCATTTCGTCCGTCCGCCCGGAGCCGCGACGGACCGGTCACTCCCTGTCCGTCGTTGCCGCACCGGCCATCACCGGCCCGGATCCAGGCCGGTCAGTGCCCGGAAAGGCGGCCGTGCCACCTGCCCGGTTTTCAGGGCCGACTGGATCATGAGGAACTCGCCCACGTTCTCCATGGTGAGCAGCCCGGCCAGCCGCCCGTCGCGCAGAACGGGCATGGAATGGCAGCCGCAGCCCTGGAGCCTCTCGAAGGCCGCCGCGATCATGTCGGCCGCGTCGAGCACCTCCAGCCTGCGGTCCATGGCGTCGCCCACGCGGTACGACTCGCCATGTTCGGCCAGCCCGCGCAGCAGGTCGGCGCGGGTGAGCACACCCACCACCGTTTCCCCGTCCACCACGGGAAAGTCCTGCTGCGAGCCGGCCAGGATCAGCTGCACCGCCTCCCGCAGCGTGCTCTGCGGCGAGAGGGTGCGAAAATCGGTGATCATGGCGTCCCGCACCGGAATGCCGTCGAACACCGATTTCATTTTGGCCATGCTGGCTTCCTGGGCGGCGCCGATCCAGACGAAGAAGGCGATGAAGATCAGGAACGGATTGACGAAGAAGCCCAGAAAACCGAAGCCGAGAGCCAGCGCCTGGCCGACGGTGGCGGCCACCTGGGTAGCGCGGGCGTACTCCATGCGCATGGCCAGCACGGCGCGCAGCACCCGCCCGCCGTCCATGGGAAAGGCCGGGATCATGTTGAAGAGCACCAGGAAGATGTTCACCACCATCAACCGCTCCAGAAAGGAACCGGTGGTCATGGTCAGGGAGGCCAGCGGTTCGAGGGCATGGGAAAAGACCAGCCAGCCGAACAGGACGGCGGCGATGGCCACGTTCACGGCCGGTCCGGCCAGGGCGACCCACAGCTCCTGGCGCGGATCGTCGGGCATGCGCTCCAGCCGGGCGACGCCGCCGATGGGCAGCAGGGTGATGTCCCGCGTGCGGATCCGGTATCTCTGCGCCATGAGGGCGTGGCCGAATTCATGCAGGACCACGCAACCGAAGATGGCCAGGACAAAAACGATGCCCGCCAGCGTGCCGGCCAGCCCCTGCCCCTGCAGCCAATGGGTGAGGACCACCCACACGATGATGAGCAGGAATGTGGCGTGGATATAGACAGGGATACCTTTGTATTGGCCGATTTTCCAGGACCATTTCATGACGACCTCCTCCCGGGTCATGCCCGCCGGTGATGCCTTCGCCGACACCCGGAGACCACCGGCGGTCCGTCGGATGTCGTTGGTTGGTTGCATGCCGCGGAATCTGTCTGCCGGCCTCACCCATCCCCAGTCAACGGCCGGCACTGGATATGATGCGTCACCGAAACCGGCGGATTCCGGCCCGGGATCGGGTCCAGCGGCGGAATGTGAGAGCGGCGGCGCTAGCTCTTGGAAATGATTTTCTCCTCGAACCAGCGGGAGGTGTAGGAGCGCACCATCTGCAGGAGGGAAATGGTGGCGATGAAAGGCTCGGGCGAGCGCCGGGCGTGCTGGTAGAGATTCACCAGGGCGTTGGAGTACTTGTCCAGGTAGATGTTGTCGATCTGGGAGGGATCGCCCATGACCATCATCTTGGAGTCCTCGCCCAGGCGCGTGCCCAGGGTGCGCAGCTGGAACGGGTTGGCGTTCTGGGCCTCGTCGAAGAGGATCACCGAGCCGGAGAGATCGGAGCCGCGGATGTCGGCCAGGTTCATCATTTCGATGATACCCTCCTCCATCATGCGCTGGTAGCCCTGCTCCATGTTCAGGATCTCCGAACCGGTCAGCTTCTGCAGCTTCTCGATGAAGGGGCGCATGCGCGGCAGCAGCTTGCGCTTGAGGCTGCCGGGCAGAAAGCCGATATCCTCGCCCAGGCGGGATTTGGTGACAATGGGCTTGATGAGTTTGACGGAGTCGTACTTGCGGCGCAGAAACACGTGCTCCAGGGCGGCGGCCATGGCGATGTGGGTCTTGCCGGTGCCGGCCTTGCCCACGATGACCTGGATCTTGACGTCGTCGTTCATGGCCTGGACCATGCAGATGGCCTGCTCGAAATTGTGGCTGTGGTTCTGCTTGTCCAGGACTTTGGGCCCGACGCCCAGGGTGCGCACCCGGTCGTAGGCCAGGTAGCGGAGAACGTCCCCCTCGCGGATGCCCAGCCCCACCAGGTTGGCGGACTCGTCGCGCAAAATCACGCCTTCGTTGTAGCGCAGCCGGAAGCGGCTGATGCCGTCCAGCGTCCAGTCGGACGGCCGCCGCCCCGCGAAGAGCGTGCTGACCTCGTCCGGCTTCAGCACGATCTCGCGCAACGGATCGCTGATGCCGGTCAGGCTCTCCTCGGTGACCCGGTCATGCAGGTAATCCTCGGCCTTCATCCCCAGGGCGTGGCACTTGATGCGCAGGTTGCGGTCCTTGGTGACCAGAATGACGGGCCGGTCACCCACCTCCCGCTTGAGGCGCATGACCGACGCCAGCAGGTAATTGTCGAAATATTCCAGTTCCAGCTCGGGCGGGAAATTGGCGTCCTCGTGACCGGCCAGGATGAAGAGCAGCCCGTCGAAACCGTTGCGGATCCGCGTTCCGGTGACGGGGCTGTAGGCGCCCGAGGAGATGATCTGCTCGAGCTTGCGCGAGACTTCCCGGGCGTTGAAGCCGATGATGGGATCGCTCTTCTTGCGGTCGATCTCGTCCAGCCCATAGAGGGGGATCACGACGATATGCTCCTGGAAGCGGAACATGGAAGAGGGGTCGTGCAGCATCACGTTGGTGTCCAGGACATACACCTTGCGCTGCTGCTCCTCGGCGGCGATGGCCGGCACAACGGCTTCCATGAGATTGACGTGATTGCGTTTGATTTTTCTTCGCGGTTTCGGCTTATCTGCAGTCCGCATGGACAACTCGATCCGTTCGGGATGCCGCCCGACCGCAGGCTGTCGCACGGCGCAGAGCATGTAACCGTACGGTACCAGAAAACGGGCGCCAATTCAACCGGCGGATGATTAGGTTTTGATGAATTGTGGCGCCGGGCGTTTCCCGGCGGCGCCGCTGGCGCCCTAGCCGTAGCCCAGTTCGCGGAGGCGCTCCTCCGAAAAGCCGAAATGGTGGGCCACTTCGTGCAGGACGGTGATCTTCACCTGGCGGATGATGCGCTCCCGGGTCCGGCAGGCCTGGACGATGGGGCGCCGGAAGATGACGATGCGATCGGGCAGGGGCGCGAAATGGAAGGCGCTCTTGTGGGTGCGCGGAATCCCCTGGTACAGCCCGAAGAGGGTCCCCCGGCCCAGCAGGCCCATCTCCTGCAGCAGCTCGGCGGAGGGCGCCTCCTCCACCACGATCTCCACGTTGTCCAGTTTGGCCAGGAAATCCTCGGGGATTTCGTCCAGCGCCTGGGCCACCAGGTCCTCAAATTCCGCCATGCCGATCATATGTCGCCTGCCTTTCGCTCTACTGATGCACCGCGGGACACAGAAGATCCCGGGAGACGGTATTTCGTTCCAGATGTTTCGCTGATCACCCCATTATCTCGGCTTGTCCCGAGGAAAGGCCGGCGCTCCGGACCGCCCCCCCATCCCGGCCCGGCGGTTCGCCTGTTGCATTTTGACCGCCGCCGTCATACCATGGCAGGATAAAACCCGCAGACATCCGGCGTGACATTCCCGGGAGGGCCCTGCACAGCGATGCGGCGCAACGTTACCGAAATCATCGGCCGGCGAATTCTCAAAACCGCCCTGTCGGTTTTCGTGGTGGGCACTCTCAGCCGGCTGTGGGGGCTGTCCCTCTTCTTCCCCATCGTGGCCGCGGTGGTGACCATCGAGCCCACCCTGTCCGAATCCATCAGCAAGGCCAGGGTCCGGTTTCCGGCGGTGGCCATCGCCGCCGCCGCGGCGCTGGCCGGTCACTACGCCTTCGGCCCGCAACCCATTGCCTATGCCATTTCCCTGCTGACGGCCATCTTCATCCTCAATCTGCTCAACTGGCACGACGGCCTGATCATCGCCACCCTCACCGCCGTGGCCATGATCCCCGAAGCGGGCGAAGTGAACCACGTGCTGAATTTCCTGGAACGGCTGCTGGGCACATCCCTGGGCATGGTGGTCTCCACCGGCATCAACCTGTTCTTTCTGCCGCCCAACTACTTTCCCCTCATCCAGCGCTGTACGGACGAACTGCACGCCGACCTGGCCGACCTGCTGGAGGAAATCGGCCGGCTCCTGGCGGGCGGCCATCCGCCCGTCCTGCCCGAGCTGGACGACAAGCTGGAGCGGATCATCGACCGCTACCGACGCGTCGGCCACTATCTGGACCTGCAGCGCAAAGTGCACCGCCTGCGCAACCGGAACCGCGCCCTGACCCGCCGTCTTGCCCTGTACCGCAAACGGACCGCCCTGCACGAGCCGGTCTTCCTGCACCTGGGCAACATCATCACCGAGCGGACCTACCAGGCCACTCTGGACGCCGGACAGCGCCAAATTCTGGTGAACTTCATCCAGGTCATCCGCCAGGTGTTTCTGGATCGGGCGGATCTGGACCGGCTGCACCAGACCCGGGCCGACCTGAACCGGATGCTGCTGCGGCACTACGACGGCACGGCCGTTTTGCCCGACGAAGGGGAGCTGTCCTCACCGGGCGGCATCAATCCGGCGCTGTCCCTCATTTACGATCTGTTGGGGCTCAATGCGGCCATCTTCCGGCTGGGACATTACGAGCATCAGCACAACGAGTGCAAGACGGCGCCCGCCGCCCTGGACTACATGACCTTCCGCCTGGGGCGACGGTCGGGCGGTTCGTGATCCCCGCGTCCCGGTCAGCGCTCGCCGCAGACCCGGCAATGGTGGCTGCGACGCAGCCGGATGCAATCGAAGCGCTGGTGCCGGCCGTCCCAGAAGAGCATCTGATCCCGCAATGCGCTCCCCAGTCCGACGAGGAATTTCAGTCCTTCCTGCGCCTGCAGGGAGCCGATGACGCCGGCCGTCGCCCCCAGGACCATGACGGGTGCGGTGTCCATCTCTTCGGGCAGGAAACAGGCCAGGCAGGCCGTGTGCGGTGGCTGCAAAAAGGCCAGCTGGCCCTGGAAACCGGCGATTCCGCCGTGCACCAGGGGCAGCCCTTGCCGGACGGCCGCCCGGTTCAGGGCATGCCGGGCGGGGAGATTGTCGAGGCAGTCCATGAGCAGATCGGCTTCGCCGATGAGAGCGGCGGCATTGTCGGGGGTGAGGGTTTCGTCCAGCGGCGTGACCTGGACGTCGGGATTCAGGGCGGCGACGGTCCGGGCGGCCGATTCCGCCTTGGACTCGCCCAGGCGCTCCGTGGTATGCAGCAGCTGCCGGTTCAGGTTGGTCATCTCCACCCGGTCATGATCGCAGATGCGCAGCCGGCCGACGCCGGCCGCGGCCAGGTACAGCACCACCGGCGCCCCGAGCCCGCCGGCACCGGCCACGAACACCGTCGCCTGCCGGAGTTTGGCCTGGGCGTCCTCGCCCCATGACGGGATGCCCAGCTGGCGGGCATAGCGGAGTTTTTCCCCATTGGACAAAGACATGACGGTACGCCCTCCTTTCCGCCTGAACTCACGCCCGGCCCGCCGGGAGGGGGCCGGGTGTGACGGCAAAGCCGTGAAGAGTACACTATCATGAGGATCATGGCGAGGCAAAGATGATTCTGGCGGAGATGACGCCACCGGCCGGATCAGACATGACCCGGGATGGCATGATTCCATCGGCCCCGACCGGCGGCTGCGGCGCCGGTCAGGACGGCGGTTGGCGTCTTCAGACGCGGAAGGCTTCCTTGAGGTTCTCGGTGACGATCTGGCCGTCGAACAGGTGGACGATGCGATGGCTGTACTCGGCGTAGGAGGGGGAATGGGTCACCATGACGATGGTGGTGCCGGCCTGGTTCAGCCCGGTCAGCAGCTCCATCACCTCGTCACCGTGGGTGGAGTCCAGGTTGCCCGTTGGCTCGTCGGCCAGGATCAGTTTGGGGCGTCCCACCACGGCCCGGGCGACGGCCACGCGCTGCTGCTGGCCGCCGGAGAGCTGCTGCGGAAAGTGGTTCTTGCGATGGGTGATCTGCATATTCTCCATCACTTCGCCCACCCGCTTCTTGCGCTCGGCGGACGAGAACCCCTGGTAGAGCAGCGGCAGCTCGATGTTCTCGAAAACGGTCAGCTCATCGATGAGGTTGAAGCTTTGAAAAACGAACCCGATGTTGGACTTGCGCAGTTTGGATCGATGCCGCTCGTTGAAGCGGGATACTTCCTGGCCCATGAAGTAATACTCGCCTTCCGACGGGTTGTCGAGCAGGCCGAGGATGTTCAGCAGTGTGGATTTGCCGCAGCCCGATGGCCCCATGACGGCCACGAATTCGCCATCCTGGACCTCCAGGTTGACATTGTTGAGGGCCGAAGTTTCCACTTCTTCGGTGGTGAAGATTTTCTTGAGTCCGATGGTTTTCAGCATGGTGTGCTCCCGAAAGGATATCCTAATTTAACATCAGCCGGTCATGATCACCGAAATGATCATAGGATGAAACGATGACCTGATCCCCGGGCTTCAAACCATCGATCACCTCATAGAAGCGGGGATTGTACCGGTTCAGCTTGATGGAACGCTTCTTGGCGACAGTGCCGCCCTCGTCCAGGACGTAGACCCAGTTGCCGCCCGTATGCTGGTAGAAACCGCCCCGGGCCAGCAGCACGGCCTCGGTGAGATCGCCCAGCTGCAGCCGGATCTTGAGGGTTTGCCCCCGCTTGAGGCCGCCCGGCGTTTCATCTGTGAAATACATGTCGGTTCTGAATCGGTTGTCAATGACTTCCGGATAGATGATACGCGTTTCCAGGGTAAAGGTTTGGCCCGAGACCTCCACTTCACCGAGCTGGCCCCGGTCGATGCGGGGCAGGTAGTACTCGTCGATCTCCGCCTGGACCCGGAAGCCGTCCAGCACGTCGATCTGGCCGATGGACTGCCCGGGGGCCTTGAACTGCCCGATCTCCGCATCCAGCGACGTCAGCTGCCCGCTGATGGGGGACCGGATGATGAGATCGTCCATCTTGGACTGGAGAATCCGCATGTGGGACTCGGTCTGGGCAATGGAGCCGTGCAGCTTTTCGATCTCCGCCTGGCTGAGGGCCAGGGTCTGTTCATGGGTCTGGACGGTAATGTCCTTGCGCCGCAGCAGGTATTCGTACTGGTCGCGGGAATTCTCGAAGTCCTGGGTGGACAGGAGTTTCTCGTTGAACAGGTCCTGGTTGCGCAGAAAGGTCCGCTTCTGCATGAGGATCTCATGTTCGAGGGCCATGAGCTCCCCTTTGAGCTGGAGTCGGCTCTGCTCCAGCTCCAGCTGCAGGGTGCGCAGCCGGTTCTGCTCATCCAGGAGCTGCGTCTGGCGGGAGAGGTACTCCAGTTGCAGATCGGCATTGCTCAGCTTCAGGATCTGGTCGCCCGGTTGCACCAGCGCGCCTTCGCGGATGAAGATCTGCTCCACCTTGCCGCCTTCATTGGCCACCAGGAAAAACTCCTGGAGCGGCAGAACGTTACCGTTGACGGGGATGTATTCCTGGAACGGTCCCTTCTCCACCGTGGCGATGGTCAGCTTCTCCAGATCGACATTGAGGGCCGTCCCTTTTTCCTGGCTCAGAAACCCGTAGATCACAGCGGCCAGGAAAGCCACCGACACGAGAATGAGGATGATCTTTTTCGCGGTCCAGCGTTTCTTCTTGATGATGCGATCCATGCTCATGATGTGCGTGTCCTGCGTGAAGTTGTTTGCGGCTGTCGGTGGCTCCGGCCAGCCATCCCACAGGGTGGCAATTCACATGCCAGAACGGCCGCGGGGACAATCCGTCACCCGCCGGTGTCCGGCCGTCTGGCCCGCTATTCCTTGACCCGCCGGCAATTGCGGCCCCCGGATCGCCGCTGACATGCCCCTGTGGCCCCCGCCGGCCGCCGCGCACGACCCCGGCCACCCCGGTGTCCGCTGGCGGACAGTCACTGTCCAGTGCTGAACAGTGCCTGGCCGGCGATCCAGGCCTGGCAAGGGCCCGGGTCGGGCACCCGAATTGCAGGATTGAGCGCCAGACATATTTTTCTGGCCTGGCAAAAATGGTATGATGAGAACACCAATACCGGAGGATCATGGCGATGGACGGGAAATATGGCAAAGTGCTGGTGGTGGATGACAACGAGGACGTCCTGCTGTCCATCCGGCTGTTACTGAAAAAACATGTGGCCGCCGTGCATGCCGAGCAACGGCCGGAGGTCATTCCCAACCTGCTGCGCAACGAGCAGTACGACGTCATTCTCCTGGACATGAATTTCTCCCGGGACGTCAGCAGCGGCCAGGAGGGCTTTTACTGGCTGAACCAGATCCTGGAGATGGACCCTTCGGCGGTGGTCATCCTCATCACGGCCTACGGCGGGGTGGAGCTGGCCGTGCGGGCCATCAAGGAAGGGGCCACGGATTTCGTGCTCAAACCGTTTCAGAACGAAAAGCTGCTGGCCACCGTGTCGGCCGCCCTGAAGCTGCGCCAGACCCGGACCGAAGCGGAGCTGCACCGCTGGCGACAGCGGCAGCTCAGCGCCGACATCGACCAGCCTTTTCACGAGATCATCGGTGTCTCACCGGCCATGCAGAAGGTGTTCGCCACCATCGAAAAAGTGGCCGGCACCAGCGCAAACATCCTCATCCTGGGGGAAAGCGGCACCGGCAAGGAGCTGGTGGCCCGGGCCCTGCACCGCCACTCCCAGCGGGCCGGCGAGGTGTTCATTTCCGTAGACCTGGGGGCCCTCAGCGAAACCCTGTTCGAAAGCGAACTGTTCGGCCATGTCAAGGGCGCCTTCACCGATGCCCGGGAAGACCGGGCCGGGCGCTTCGAGATCGCCTCGGGCGGCACGATCTTTCTGGATGAAATCGGCAACCTGCCCCTGCCGCTGCAGGCCAAGCTGCTGACAGTGATCCAGACCCGCCAGGTGACCCGCCTGGGGTCGAACCGGCCCCGCGCCATCGACATCCGGCTGATCTGCGCCTCCAACATGAACATCAACCAGATGGTCCAGAACAACCAGTTTCGCCAGGACCTGATGTACCGCATCAATACGGTGGAAATTCATCTGCCGTCCCTGCGCGAGCGCCAGGACGACATCCCCCTGCTGGCCGAGCATTTTCTGCGTATCTACAACAAAAAGTACCACAAACCCAACAAGCGGTTCGCGCCGGCCACCCTGCAGCGTTTGCAGCATTACCACTGGCCGGGGAATGTCCGGGAGCTCCAGAATGCCATCGAGCGGGCGCTGATCCTGTCGGAATCCAACATCCTGCAGCCCCAGGATTTTTTCTTCCCGGAAAGCGAGACGTCCAGCGAAGGGATCGCCCTCGAAAACCTCAACCTGGACGAGGTCGAAAAGATCCTGGTCCGGAAAGCGCTGGACAAGCACCAGGGCAATATCAGCAAGGCCGCCGGCGAGCTGGGGCTGACCCGGGCCTCCCTCTACCGGCGGCTCGAAAAATATGGTCTATAACCGTTTCCGCTTGATGATCATCCTCCGGCTGCTGTTTCTGGCGGCGACGCTGGTACTGGCCGCTTATCTCCTCTTCTTCGCCCAACGGACCTTCGCCGTCGGCCTGTTCGCCGTGGCGGCCGTGGCGCAGTTTCTCAGCCTCATCCGCTACCTGGACCGCAGCAACCGCCAGCTGGCCCGCTTTCTCGATTCCATCCAGCACGAAGATTACACCCAGACCTTCGAGAAGGCCGACGGCGACCCCTCCTTCCAGGAACTCAACGCCGCCTTCAAGGCGGTGATGGACAAGATCCGCCAGACCCGCACCGAACGGGAGCACCAGCGCCGTTATCTGCAGACGGTGATCCAGCACGTGGGCATCGGCCTGATCGCCTTCCGCCCGGACGGCCATGTGGAACTGGCCAACAACGCCGTGCGGGGCATCCTGCGCGTTCATCATCTGAAAAACATCAAGACCCTGGCCAGCCTCAGCCCCGATCTGGTGCGCACCCTGTTCCAGATGCGCTCGGGGGAGAAGAAGCTGGTGCGTGTCCAGCTGCCCGAGGATCAGCTGCAACTGGCCCTGGCGGCGACGGTGTTCAAGCAGCGCGACCAGCTCTATACGCTGGTCACCATCCAGGATATCCGCATGGAACTGGAAGAGAAGGAGATGGAGGCCTGGCAGAAGCTGACGCGGGTGCTGACCCACGAAATCATGAATTCCGTCACCCCCATCGCCTCCCTCACATCGACGGTGGCCCGTATGCTGGGCGAGAATGACGGGCCGGCAACGGAATTGAGCCTGGACGAGGAAACGGTGGCCGACATCCACGCCGCCCTGAATTCCATCCAGCGTCGCAGCGAAGGGCTGCTTCATTTCGTGGAAACCTACCGCAGCCTGACCCGCATCCCCCGGCCCAATTTCCAGATTTTCCGGATCCACGAGCTGTTCGACCGGGTGGAGCGGCTGCTTATGCCGCAGCTGGCGGAAAAGTCCATCCCTCTCGACGTGGAGGTGGACCCGCCGAACCTGACCCTGACGGCCGATCCGGATCTGATGGAGCAGGTTTTGCTCAATCTGCTGCTCAACGCCGCCCAGGCGCTCGAATCGACTGCCGCCCCGCGGATCGGGCTGTCGGCCCGGCTGGACGAGGCCGGGCGGGTGAACATCCAGGTCGCGGACAACGGGGCCGGCATTTTGGACGAGGTGCTGGAAAAAATTTTCATCCCTTTCTTCACCACCAAATCGACGGGCTCGGGCATCGGACTGAGCCTGTCCCGGCAGATCATGCGCCTGCATGGCGGGACAATCTCCGCCCGCTCCCGCCCCAACGAGGGCGCCACCTTCGTCCTGCGTTTCTGAGCCGGTGCGGCCGGGAAGTCCGCACTGCTCTGGTCGGCAATCAGCCGTTGACCCGGCGGGCGGTGTGGGACTGCATGGCAGAGATGCGGAAAGGGACTTCCCGGTAAGGAGGCGGCATGATCGGTCTGGAGGATTTGGAAAAGGCGGTCGCCCGCATCGACGACGCGGCGGCCATGCACCGTTTTTTCGAGGAGATCTTCACGCCCGCGGAACGGCGGACCCTGGGCCTGCGCTGGGAACTGATGCGCCTGCTGCGGCAGGAGGTGCCCCAGCGGGACATCGCCGAACGGCTGAACATCAGCCTGTGCAAGATTACCCGCGGCTCCCGCATCCTCAAGGACCCGGCCTCGGTCACCAACCGGCTGATGGACGAATTGTACGAAACAGAAAAATGAGACCGGACTGGGCGCGCATGGCTGCGCAACAATCCGCCCCGGCGCCCATGGCGTCACCCCTCTGTTTCTCTTCGCCTGCCGGCGGCTTTAGTGGCCCCCTTCCTGAGTGTTACCGGGGATAAACGCGCGACTGAATCAACTCGTCATCATGCGATTTTCCGTGCGGAATGCCTGAAGCGGTTTCTCTTCCTGACCAACCGGCTAACAACAGCCTCCCTCCCCATGGAAGAAAGGCTGGTCGTCAAAGTGGTTCCGCCCCCCTTGCGAACATCACCATCTGCGGGTTCATTTGGCGGTCAGACGATAATCATAGTACTCATCATCCTCATCGATCTCGCCGGCTTCCATGCGCCCCTTTTTGCACAGAGTCATGACATAGTAGGTGACGGTATGAAGAGGAAGCCCGGTTTCGGCGGAGATTTCCGGTATGGTTTTGTCCCGCTCCTTGAGCGCTCCCTCGATGGCTCTCTTGATTTCGTTGAGTTCCTTGAGCTTGTTCTTCAATTCCGGCGAGACTTCCCGCCTCGCTTTCATGAAATCGATGGTCCGCGTGGTTGGCCTGCCGTTCGGGTTCCCGCTCATACGCTCTCCTGTAAAATAAACCCGTCGATCATGGACTCGATCTGCTCATCGGTATAACCGACGATATCGATGGCATTTTCCGGACAAACGACGGCACACATCCCGCACCCTTTGCAGGTGGCCTTGTTGACGGCGGCGATCTTCGCCTGCCGAACTTCATCCTCCACCGGCCGGATACAATCAAACGGACAGATCTCGGCGCACTCCCCGCACCAGCGGCAAGTCTCGGGGTTGATCCGGATCACATTGGGTTCCAGTTCCAGCTTGCCGGAGCCAATCAGGGCGCTGGATTTAATGGCCGCCGAAAGGGACGAATTTACACTTTCCGGCACATTTTTCGGGCCCTGGCATGTTCCGCAGATGAATGTGCCATCGATGACTGTCTCCACCGGCCGAAGTTTCGGATGCACCTCGAAGAAAAATTTGTCCGTTCCCACAGGGGTTTTCAGAATTTCAGAGATCTTTCCGCTGTCATTTCGCGGGACCATGCCGGTTACCAGAACCACAAGATCAACAGGCACTTCCAGTTCCTCACCGGCCAACAGAAGATCCTTGACGGTAACAATCAGTTTCTGGCCTTCCGCCGTGACGACCGGCAGATCGTCCAGGCCGAATTTGATGAATCGGCATCCTTTTTCCAGGGCTTCTTCGAAAAACAGCTCCTGCTTGCCATAGGTACGCATGTCATTGTAGAGATGATAAATATGGAATTCGCCAAACTTCTTCCTCATGCTGACGGACGTGTGCAGCGCCGCCGTACAGCAATAGCGTGAGCAGTATTTGTTTTCCCCATCCACCTGCCGGCTCCCGACGCAGTATATGAACACCACGTCCCGGATGGGCCGGTCGTTGATGACCAGTCGATCCCCATTCAGCGCGATATGTCGTTTCAGCTGGGGCAGGGTAATCACATTGGGATAACGCTTGTAACCGAACTCGTCGGCCGCGGGTTCATAGTAATCATGCCCCGTACTCAGAATGACCGCCCCCACATGAAGCTGCAGGGTTTCGATCTCCTGGTCCAGATCGATGCAGTTGCTGTATTTTTCAATGAATTGTGGATCCGAGACCCATCTTTTTTTATCCAGAACATACTTGTCCGGACAGGCCGTCTCGTACGGCTTGAATATGGCTTTGCGGCGGGTGATATGAAAGTTGAATTCATCCTCGATTTCCGCGTCCAATTCCGCCATCACCCGCTGCAACTCCTTCTCTTCACAGTCGGGACCGATATACCTGGGTTCGATGGCGACCCGGGCGGTGAAATTGCCCACCGAGCCTGAGATTCCATCCAGGGTCGCCCCGGTGAAGAGGGTGATTCCGTCCCTTTTCATGATTTCCCTGTAAAAATGGGCAATGATGTCCTCACCCCGTTCATCCGACGTGAAAAGCTCCCCCATCTGAACAATCCTTCCCCCAACAAAATGCTCTTTTTCAATCAGATACACCTGTGTGCCCATGTCGCACAGGGATATGGCCGCGCGCATGCCGGAGACACCCGCGCCCACGATCAGAACGGATTTCTCCGTCTCCATGGTAATGGGTTCCAGCGCCTCGGAATTCCGGACGCGGGCGATGGCCGCCCGGACCAGCCCGATGGCTTTGGCGGTGGCTTCCTTCGGTTTGTCCGTGTGCGTCCATGAGCATTGCTCCCGGATATTGCACTGGACATAATTATAGGGATTGAGTCCGGCTCGCTCGGCCACATTGCGAAAGGTATGCAAATGCAATTTGGGGGAACATGAAGCGATCACCATCGCATCATGCCCGTTTTCCTGAATATCGCGGATGATTTCTTTCTGGGTCGAGTCCGCACAGGCGAACATGGTGTCTTTCGCCAGATGGACTCCGGGTTCGTTCTTTACACTCTCCCGAACCTCGTTCACATCCACGTGGTCCGAGATATTCCCGCCACAATGACAAATATAGACGCCGATTCGTTCTTTCATAAACCGTCTCTTTCATTCACGCCGACGGCCGGTCGAGCTGCCGGATATGCGCCGCCGCTTCGGACGAGGCCGCACCCGCCGACAGGATCGAATCCGGGATATCCATCGGTCCCGAGGAGGTACCCGCCACGAAGACGCCCGCCATATTCGTGCGGGACGGATTTTTCAACGGATCAATCTGTTTCACATAGCGGAACTCGTCCAGTTCCAGGGAATATTCCCTGAAAAAGGAGGCCGTTTCCTTGTTGGACAGCACCCCTGTCGCCAACACGACCAGATCGTGTTCGACCTCCTGAACCACACCTTTCTCGATATCCTCGAATCGCACCATGAGATTGCCATTGGCCTGTTCATCGATCCTGGCCACCTTGCCTTTGACGAATTCGATCCCCATCCCTTTGGCCTGTTCATAAAATTCCTCGAAGCCTTTGCCGAAAGCCCGGATGTCGATGTAATAGATGGTCACGTCAGCCATGGGCAGAGCGCCCATCAACAATTGCGCCTGTTTGATGGAGTACATGCAGCAGATTTGGGAACAGAGCGGGTTGTCGAGGGTCTGGTCGCGGGAGCCTGTGCACAGCACGTAGGCGATATTGTCAGGCATCTTGCCGTCAAGAGGCCGCAGCACATGATTGAACGGCCGGGTAGGGGCCAGCAGCCGATCCATTTGCATGGCGTGAATGATGTTTTTGGATGGCCCGTATTCCGTTTTTCTCTCCGGCGGGAACAATTCAAATCCGGTGGCAATGATCACCGCCCCGACATCCAGGTGATACTCCTTTTTTTCCTGGGTAAAATCAACGGCATCCGCCGGACAAATCCGCTCGCAGGCGCCGCACAAAATGCAATTCTCCAGGTCAATGGCGGCCACTCGCGGATTGGCCAGATCAAAGGGTACAAAGATGGCACTCCGCCCGGCCAGACCCCAGTTGTATTCATCGTCGACGATCATCGGGCATTTCTTTTCACACTCCTGGCATCCCGTACACAGATCCGTTTTTACATACCGCGGGAATTCGGTGATCCACCCTTGGAGACGTCGGCCGTTGTTTTCAATGTCCCTGACCTGGCTGTGGGTCATGATGGTGATATTGGGATGCCGGGCCGTTTCAGATATCTTGGGCGTGGCGATACAGGCGGAGCAGTCCAATGTGGGAAAGACTTTGCTCAACTGAATCATCTTGCCCCCGATGGACAGATCTTTTTCCACCATCAACACGCGGTACCCGTTATCGGCCAGATTCAGAGAGGCTTCCTGGCCGGCGATACCACTACCGATGACCAACACATCGAATTCCAGTTCGCGATTTTCATTCATCGTTTTCTCTTTTTGTTTATTCGCCATATTCTTCGCTGCCGACATTTCCCAGTTGGGACAATGTCCTGCCAAAACTGTTCATGTGATTGGCAAACGGCTTGGCGCAGACCGAGCAGACAGCGGCCATTTTCAATCGGGCGGGATTGATCCCTTCCTTTTTCATCAGCTCCTGGCTTTTGGAAACCAGCGCGGCCGTGTTTTTCATACAGGACGGACTGAACGGACAATCCGATCCGTCGGCGGCGATGAACACGCCATCAAATCCCTTCCGGAATGCGCGGAGAATCCACCGCGGCTTGACACCGGATGAACAGGGCACCACCAGGGGGTAGACCCGTGGAGAATAGTGAATATGCTGCTGGCCGGCCAGATCCAGACCGGGATCCGAGATTTTTTCGGTGGTGAAGACCAGAATGGTGGGAATGTATTCCTGTTGTTCACTCATGAGCAGGCTTATTTTTTCTTGAGGAATATTTTGAAATACCCGGGTTCTTCCACAACACCCAGATAATCATGGCCCTTTTTCTGACACCACTTGGGGATGTCCCTTTTGGTTCCCTCATCCGAGGAATATACTTCCATGATCTGGCCGGATTGAATGGTCCCGATGGCTTTTTTGGCTTCCAGAAGCGGTCCCGGGCAGGCCGTTCCCCGGGCGTCCACGGTTCTGTGCGATGTAATGTTTTTGAGTTCATCGGCTGAAAGCATGGGCAAACTCCTTTCCTTTCATGTTATATGAATAAATGTACATCCGCTTCCTCAGCGGCGTAGATATACTCGCTGATGCCGCAGATATCATCGGCCAGGTCAACAAAATCATGGATTTTTTCTCCTCCCCACAACTTGCCGGCCAGACCGCAAATATGGATCCTGACATGGGTCAATTCCTTCGCTTCCCGAAGAAACTCGGTCCATTTTTTGACTTTGTGCTTGTCCAGAGCGGCGGTGAATTCGTCCTTTAAATGCGGCGATTCGGAGAGCTCCCCCTGACCGGCGGCAATCTCCCGCTTGAATGATCTCGCCCCCATCAGCAAGACAAAAATCTCCACATCCATGTCATTGGCGGCGGCACCACTGACAATAATACCGGCTCCGGTCAGCCGGTCAACGCCGCCGGAAAACAGGCCAATCACCATTTTTGACACGTAAACCTCCTTATCTTCTGGATCTGATTCAGGCTGCCTTCGCGCCCCTGGCATCTCACTGGTGAAAACCACCGGCCCATGATCCCACGGGAGAGGACGGGCATCCTTTCCCTCGGCCTGAAAACGCCCGTTCTGCTCTCCAGTCGGGGTTTTTCTGCGGTACTCCACTGGGCCGTCTTCCCGTATCTGCCCGATATAGCCACGCCAAACGGGTTCACCCTGACGGACCCAAGGGGCATGCGGTCTGCAATCAAAGATCATGAGATCTGGCGAACGGGACACCAAAAATGTCCGGTTTCGCTCTGGCAGGGCCACGAGTACACGGTCTTGCGCTGCATCATGTGGTTACATTGTTGAATTGAATCCGGACGGTCTTTGTCGCCAACCCGAATATGTGATCTGAAACCCGCCGGCCGGTACTGTCGGAACACAGATCCGGCTCTGGCAGTCATGATCCAGCGCAAACGAATGCGCATTTTTGTTACAGATGTAGCACCATACGTGCCAACGCATTCCAATATGACAACATTGACGGATGGTCTTATTTTTGTAATAGTTTATGGAATTATGCCGAACGGATCACCACTCTGTTGAGTTGCATTTTTGCAACATTATTCGCCGAGCAGGGTCGCAAACTCGCTTCCCTCGCGTCAAACCTGCGGCGATGGCCGCCCGGACGGTTCGCGATCCGTGGCCGGATTCCGAATTCGCATCCGGTCGTTCCTCCATCCGGTGCTTATCGGCGGCCCGCTCCCGGTGCCCGGCTTCACCACCGTCGTCATCCGGACTGCCGGATCCAGAAGCACCGGTGCGACCTGTCGTCACCGACCCCTCCTCCAGCCGGATAACATCCCCGATCCCCCAGGCAGCCCCGCATTCGCCAGCAGAGGCGACCGAGACTCGGCAGGATGGACGAGTCTTCTCCCCGCGGGCGCCCTTTTCCGACGATTTTTGCCGGGTTTTCACGGCTCACCATTGGCACGCCGCATGCACTTCTCTTGCTGACTGTCAGATCAAGGGAAGGAGACAACACACATGAAAAAAGTATGGATCGGATTGACCCTCGGCTTACTCATCACCGGCATGCTGGGCCTGGCCACGGCCGCCCCCCGTCGCGGCGGCCAGGGAAAGGGCAACACCGTCAAACAGAAACGCGACGGCAACCCAGCCGGCCAGACCCTCAGCCGATCCGGCCAGGGGCAGGGGCAGAACGCCGGTAAAGGCACCCGCACCCGCCAGCAGCGGCGTGACGGCAGCGGCGAAGGGCAGACGCAGCAACAGGGGCAAAACGGCACCGCCGCCAGGCAGAAATCGAATGCCGGCCAGAAGGGACCGGCGGACTCCACCGGGCAGGGCCAGCGCCGGATGAAGCAGAACGGCCAGAATGGCCAAAACGGCAACGGTTCCGGTCAGAACGGCCAGAATACCCAGACCCGGACCCGCAAAAAAGACGGCACCGGAAAGTAAACCCCCGCCGGAAAGGACCTGTTTCAGGGGCGGACCCGGTCTCTCCGGTGCGCCCCTTTTTTTATGGCCGCCGGCCCCCCGGCCCACCTCGCCCCCGCCCGGTTCTCCGCCGGTGTCCGCCCTGCCGCCACCGGCGGTGGCCTGCTGGGCAGAGGTCCGCCCGTCGGGGCCGATCTTCCGGGAGCATGCCCGGGTCCGCCGCCTTTCCCCTCACGATGATTCATGATGACGGATCGTCTCGCTGATGCGGCAGGGTTCGTCGCCGAACTCGATTTCCACGGTGGAATGCTGGACGTCCAGGTCACGGATGACCTCCCGGATACCCTGCTTCAACAGCACGATCTGCTCCTTGCTGATATCGGCTTCCACCACCACATGGGTGCTCAGGACATGATTCTCGCCATCCAGCGACCAGACATGGGTGTGATGGGTGGTGCAGACATGGGGCAGCCGGCGCAGGGCACCTTCCAGATCGTCGAGACTCAGGCCTTCCGGGACGGCCTGCAGAAAGATGTTGAGGGCCTTGCGCAGGGATTTCACCACGTTGAACAGGACATACAGGGTGATGAGGGCGGACAGGATGGGATCCAGAATATAGACCGGCCGAAACAGGAGGATGACGCCCACCACCAGCACGGCCAGCCAGCCCAGGACATCCTCCAGCAGATGCCAGGCCACCATCCGCGCGTTGAGCCCGTGCAGACCCCGCAGGCGCAGCACGGCCAGCCCGTTGACAACGACCCCCACCACGGCGAACAGGATCATGCCCGGCGCGTGGGCCGGTTCGGGGTGCAGCAGGCGGGGGATGACCTCGGACAAGATGAAGAGCGAACCGGTGATCAGCACCACGGCGCTGATGACGGCGCCCAACAACGAGAAGCGACGGTAACCGTACGAATACAGACGGTCGCCGGCCCGCTGGGAGTAATTTTCGAAATACCAGGCCGCCCCCAGGGCCAGGCTGTCCCCCAGATCGTGGACCGCGTCGGCCAGGATGGCCAGGCTGTTGGTCCATAACCCGCCCACGATCTCCAGCACCGTAAATCCCAGATTGAGAAAAAAAGCCAGCCGGAGGTTGCCCGAAGCCGAATGATGGGATGAATCCGTCGACATGATGCCTATTGTACCATAGGGGACGGCGGCCGCCAGACAGGGCCGCGGACTATATGCCGGCGCCGTCGCGGAATGATTCCTCGCGGACGTGGGCCTGGGTGACCCGCGCGCCGGGCGGCACGCTGCGGGTGAGCCAGACATTGCCGCCGATCACGCTGCCGCGACCGATGGTCACCCGGCCGAGAATAGTGGCCCCGGCGTAGATGGTGACGTCATCCTCGATGACGGGATGACGGGCGATCCCCTTGATGGGATTCCCCTTCTCGTCCAGGGGAAAGCTCTTGGCGCCCAGGGTGACACCCTGGTAAATCTTGACGTTGTTGCCGATGACGCAGGTCTCGCCCACCACGACCCCCGTGCCGTGATCGATAAAGAGACGCTCCCCGAGCACCGCCCCGGGGTGGATGTCGATCCCCGTCCGGCCATGGGCGTATTCGGTGATCATCCGCGGAATGATGGGGACGCCCAGGCGGTGCAGCTCATGGGCCAGACGCTGGCAGGTCAGGGCATGCAGGCCGGGGTAGCAGAAAATCACCTCGTCCGTGCTGATGCTGGCCGGGTCGCCCAGATAGGCCGCTTCGGCATCGAAATTCAACATCCGCTGGACAGCCGGCAGGCGGCGCAGGAAATTTTCGGTCACCTGGCGGGCGTGGCCCTCACACAATGTCGCCGGATCACAGACGTTGCACACGAAGCAGAGTCCGCGCTGGATCTGTTCCTTGAGAGGGCGGATGATCCGCTCCAGGGTGGCACCGACGTAGTACAGCAGGGTGGCGGGGGTCAGGTCGTCGGAACCGTTGAAAAAGCCCGGGAACAGCAGGGCCCGCAGCTGCTCCACCACTTCGATGACCGTTTCCGGCGCCGGCCGCGGCTGGAGGCAAAATTCACCGCCGGCGCCATGATGATGTTCCGCCCGCCGGGTCAGTTCCTCCACCAGGCGCGGCAGATCCATGGACGACAGGATTCCGTGACTCATGGATTACCCCTCAACATCCTCGAATAACCAGGTGCTGAGATACCGTTCGCCCGACGAGGGAATGATCACCACGATCATCTTCCCCCTGTTCTCCGGGCGACGGGCCACCTCCAGGGCCGCCCAGATGGCCGCGCCCGACGAAATCCCCACCAGCAGGCCCTCCTCCCGGGCGGCCCGCCGGGCGGTGACGCCGGCGTCCTCGTGACGGACCCGGACAATCTCGTCGACGACGTCCCGGTTGAGGACTTCGGGGATGAACCCGGCGCCGATGCCCTGGATCTTGTGCGGACCGGGTTCGCCGCCCGACAGCACCGGGGAGTCGGCGGGTTCCACCGCCACCACCCGGAACTCCGGCTTTTTGGACTTCAGCGCCTCGCCGATGCCGGTGATGGTGCCGCCGGTGCCCACGCCGGCCACCAGGATATCGGCCCGGCCAGCGGTATCGTCCCAGATCTCCACGGCGGTGGTGCGCCGATGGATCTCCGGATTGGCCGGATTGGCGAACTGCTGGAGCAGGATGGCGCCGGGATTCTCCGCCACAATGGCCCTGGCCCGGCTGATGGCGCCGGACATGCCTTCGGCGCCGGGCGTCAGCTCCAGTTCGGCGCCCAGGATCCGCAGCAGCTTGCGCCGTTCGACGCTCATGGTGTCGGGCATGGTCAGCACCAGGCGGTACCCCTTGGCCGCGCAGACAAAGGCCAGGGCGATGCCGGTGTTGCCGCTGGTGGGTTCCACGATGAGCGTATCGGGACGGATCAGTCCTTCCCGCTCGGCGGCTTCCACCATGCTGAGACCGATCCGGTCCTTGACGCTGGACAGCGGATTGAAGGTCTCCATTTTCAGAACGATGTCCGCCTCGATCCCGGCGGACAGCCGTTGCAGCCGGACCAGCGGAGTCCGGCCAATCAAGCGGGTGATGTCTTCGGCGATGTTGGTCATGGGTCTTTCCCCTCTGAAATAGCTTTTTAGATGTTCAGTAGCGGACCGGCGTTACAACAATACGCAAACCGCAAGGCATCCGGTTCTCATCCGGCCAGCAGCTCATCCGTCATCCTTGCCGGTGGGCGCGGCACCGGATTCGGCCACCGCCCGATCATCCACTTCCTTTTCCTGGATTTGGCGGATGTGACGCGTGGCCGGTTCCAGCAGGGAATGGACCTCCGTAAACGCCTGGCTGAGGCGGCCATCGTAGCCCCGGCTCTTCCGCCAGTAGATCCAGCCCCGCCGCTCCAGCCAGCCGCCGAGGCGGTCCAGCAGCCAGCAGCCTGTCAGAACCAGCAGGATGATCGCCACGGTCTTCATCCGGAACCTCCAAGTCTGTTATCATACCTCAGAATCATCCTGAAAACCCAGGATTCGTACAGACCAAATTGTTCGGAGATCCCGGCTCCGGTCGGGTCCGATCCGGCCGGTGCCGATGGACAGGCCGCGTGAGAGATCCCCCAGGGTGGTGAAAATTTCCCCACTTTTGGCCGGCCATGACTTTCCCAAGTAATTATATATCAATGCTTTATATTTTCAGCGTTTTTGGCATGACCCTTGCAATTATACAGGGTGACTTTGGAAATATTTGGAGGAGGTGAAAAAAATGTTTCCTGTACGACGAAGAGTTAACCCTTTTGACGAGATCACTCGGGAGTTCGATAGGATGATGCGACGCAATTTCGGTTTTGGCGACTACTACAACGAAGAGGAGCGGGGGCTGGCCATGTGGTCGCCCCGGGCGGACGTATCCGAAACCAAGGACCAGATCCAGGTCAAGCTCGACCTGCCCGGCATGGAAGAGAGGGATATCCAGGTCACGCTGGAAAACAACGTCCTGACCATTTCCGGTGAGCGGAAATACGAAAGCAACGAGCAAGAGGAAAATTACCAGCGCATGGAATGCTTCTACGGCACCTTCACCCGCAGCTTCACCCTGCCGCGCACCGTGGATCCGGAGAAGATCAAGGCCAACTACAAGAACGGCGTGCTTCACCTGACCATGCCCAAGAAAGAGGAAAGCAAGCCCAAGAAGATCGACATCAAACTCGGCTAAGACGTCACGCCATCGAATTCTCCGTGGCATCTCGCAAACCCGGCCCTGGCGCCGGGTTTTTTATTGCCCGGAGAAACTGTAGGCTGACAACGGGTCATTCATAACCTGGATCCGCCCCGGTGTCATACCCGGCGTCATAACCGGCATCATACCCGCCGTCACCCCCCGCGTCGTATCCGGAATCGTAACCGGAATCATAGCCCGAATCGTACCCCGCATCGTAGCCGGCATCGGCCCCCGTAGTATCGGCGGCATCTTCGCTGCCCGGCTCCGGACCGACCGGCGTGCCCTGGGCCACATCCGAAGCGGGATCGTAGACGGCCCCATCGGCACCGTGCCGGCCTTCCTGGCCATAGGTATCGGCCCATTCCTGATGGCCCTCGGCAACCTCGGCGGCCCGGGCGGCATTGTCGAAATCGCCCTCGGCCAGATAGGCTTCGGCGTCGCGCCAGTTCTCGTCGGCCAGGTTCTGCTCGCCCACCGCCCAATCCTCTTTTTCGTATTCGGCCCAGGCCTGGCCCGAATGATCCTCGCCACCGGCCTTGAAATCGGCCCACTCATTGGCCATGGCGGCATTGAACGCGTCGTCGCGCGCCGCTTCGTAATCGCCGGCGGCGGCGTGGGCCGCTTCCTGTCGCTCGAAATCCCGGCCCTGGTCCTGGTAGTCGGCGGCGCTGTCCAGTTCGGCCGAGTGGCTTCCGTGAAGCATGTCGCTGTCACCGGCGGCCCAGGCTTCTTCCTCGGCCATTTCCCGCTCCGCCGCCGCGGCGGCATAATCGCCCGCCGCCACGTCGTCGTCGGCGCGTTGCTGCGCCTCGGCCGCGCGCTGGGCGTGCATCTCAACGTGACTGGCGTCGTCCGGGGAGGCCTCCGTCATTTCCGTCGCAGCGCCCTCCTCGTCCAGCGACAGGTCTTCCAGCAGCACGTACTCCCCGTCCGTCATGGCCGGGAAATCGGCAGCCGGATCGGGATCCAGTTCGGCTTCAATGAAATCCGACAGCTCTTCGGATTCAAAGCCGGAATTTTCCTGACGATCATCCTGTGGGTTCATCGGCAACTCCTTACTCTGCGCACGACCGGTTCAGGCGGAACGGACGTCCCCCTGGAAGGAGGCGTGGAATCAGTCGCCATCCATCAGTCCTTCCTGGACCGGTCGGGGCAATTTGTCGGGCGGTGTGGCCTCGGCCGGAGCCACGTTTCTCTTCAGCACCACCACCCGGCCGCAATCCGGCGTCGGACATTTGACGCGGAACGTCGCCTTGCCGGCCAGCACCGGGCGGGGCACACGCAACGGCGATTTGCATGACGGACAGACCAGCCGCACAAAGTCATCGCCGGGCTTTCCGGCCGGAGCCGTGGGCGGCGGCGCCTGGGGTCGGGGCGGCGCCGGTCTCCGTCGGGGAGCCGCCCCGGGGGGACGCTGCGGATTCCATTCCATGGCATCCCGGGCCGCCTCCCGCAGCGGCGTGATCACCGAATTCCAATGGGCCAGGTCGGGCGTGGCGGCGAACTGGGACAGCAGTTTCAGCCGCCGGGTGATATAGGGAGTCGAGGCGTAGGCGAACTCCGACAGGCGGGTGATCTGCTCGTCGGCATCGTCCAGCTGCCCCATCCAGGCCTCGATGTTGACATGGCGGTAGAGCATCAATGATTTCAGGCACCACGACAGCAGGACCCGCCGGGCCACGTCTTCGGAACCGACAGCCAGCAGCCCGGCCCGGTCGCCGGTGATTTCCGCCTGTCGCGCCCAGGCCAGCAGGGGCAGCTCGATGGTGCCGCTGACCAGCTGTACCGGGTTCAGCGCCGACAGCACTCCACCCCCGCTGCCGAAAAATCCCTTGCGCTGGCTCTGCTCGCCCAGCAGAAAACGGATCACGGTCTTCCAGAGGGCGTGACCGGCCCGGCAATGGCCCATTTCGCGCGCCAGCAGGAATAGCAGGTCGTCGCCCCGAAAATTGGACACCAGCGCCGTACCGATCAGCACGAAGGAGTTCGTTTCACTGCCGTAGGTCACGCAATCCCACAACCGCTCGCCGGACACGTATACGTCGGGCATGCCGGGCATCCCCAGGATGCGGGCGGCCAGGACAGCCAGGCGGTACACGCCCGGCATCTGCGCATCGCTCAGGCGCACGGCGCTGAACGTGCTCTCGATCCACCGCCGGCCAATCCGGTCGGAAATCATGCGGGCGCTTTTGGCCAGCGGAGCGATGGACCGCAGCCGGGCCATGGCCGCTCCGTCCTGGGCCCACTGAAAGGCCTGGCAGTCCAGCGTATAACCGGGCGCCAGCGGGCGCAACCAGCGGCATTCGTGACACACCGGGTCCGTCCCGGCCAACCGGCTGCCGTCACTGCCGCACGTGCCGCAGCGCGGCGGCGGGGGCGCCGGATGCGGGTACGGGACGCGCCCGGCCGGCGCGGCCGGTGGCCGCCCCGGGGCAGACATGGGCTGCCCGCCGGGGGGCGGCGGGGGCGGCGGCCCGGCCGTGAGGGCCGGTCCGTGCAGCGGGGTGCCGCAACGGGCACAGAACTGGCTGTCCGGCGGCAGGGGGCCGTGGTGGCACTGGGGGCAAACAAGGGGCGGTTGTCCTGGCGGCGTCATAATCCTTCCTCTTTTTCCGGCTCCTGATCAACCCGCGGCGTCATCGGCCACGTCAGGGGGCCGGCCGACCGGCCCAATGGCCCGTGGTATCGGGTCAACTCCCTCCACGGGTATGCAACGCACATCCAGCCGGGCCGGGATCGTCAGAAACCCGATCCGCCGACGATGGTGTCGCAGATACTGGTCAGCGACCGGCCCTCGGGCATGGAAAAGATGATCTCCACCCGCCGGTTCTTTTCGTTCTTGCCCTGCTCCTCCACCGCCAGCCGCCGGAAACCGAAACCCTCCACCAGGGTGCCCAGGCGGGCCAGGAGGTCATTGCGCCGCAGACGCTTGCCACCCTGGGCGCTGTTGAAATCCATGGCCAGCAGCTCCCGCACCATTCGCAGGCGCTCCTCGTTCAACTCGCGGGTGGCTTCGTCCGGCTGCAGCTGAAGCTGCTGTTCCAGAAGATATTCGGCCACGCTCAGGGCGCGCTGTTCCGACAGCCACTGGTTGTAATCCTCGGCGCCAACCCAGTCCGTATGACCTTCGAATTTGATGGGCGCCTCCCGGAAAAGGAGCAGGCGCAGGATGGCCAGCTTGGCCAGATTCTCGCGGGCGGCCGGCCGCAAATCGAACTTGTCGAAATCGAACAGAATGTCCGACGCGAGGGTCAACACGATATCGCCGCCCTGCTGGTTCAGCTGTCCCAGGGACTGCAGCTGCCGTCGCAGCTCCTCGCAAATGAGGCCTTTTTCCGCGCGCAGGCGCTCCGCATCGCGCTGGGTGTTTTCCAGCAGGGTCTGCAGCCGGTTGTTCAGGGACAGGGACTCCGTGACCTGCTCCTGCAGCCGCCGGTTGTCCAGCTGCAGGCGGCTGAAGTCCGCGTTCAGATTGCTCCGGGCGGTTTCCAGCGCGTCCCTGGCCTGCTGCAGATCGGCGATGCTCTGGCGGGCGTCGTCCAGTTCCCGCATCAGCTGGCGGATGTAGACCTGGCCCACGCCGCCCACCGACAGGGCCCGGGCGCTTTCCGCCGCCTGGGCGGCGGTCCGGGCGTACTGGATGATGAGCTTCTCGTCGCTGTTCTCGTTGGCGGCCGCGGCTTCGGCCCGGCTGAGAAACTGCTCGGCCAGCTGCAGGGTGGCGCGGGTGCGCAGTTCGTCATCCAGCGGCGCCTGGTTAGCCGGCGTCGGGTACTTCAGGATGCCCGACGATTTGGCCAGCTGGACGGCCTTGCGGGCCTGGATCAGCTCCAGCGGCACTCGATCCGGACTGCCCGTGGTATCGATCTCCCGGCTGTATGCCCCTGCGAAATGGGTGTAGTAGATGGGATCCACCGCCACCGGCTGGGCCTTGTTGCCGGTATCCACATTGTCCTGGGATTTGCTCACCAGGACCACCACCTCACTGGGCTCGCTCACCGCGAAATGAGGTTCGGCGGTGACCATCAGCCAGAACGTCTGGAAGGGCGTCGTAACATTGATGCCCGACATCTCCCCCCGCTGGTTGAACAGGATCTCGCCCAGATTCTGGGTCCGGCCGTCCACGGACACCGCCCAGAATACGTAGGTGAAAAAGTCCTGCCCCCACCGGACGGCCCGTGGCAATCCGCCGATTTCGTTCCGGTTGATGTCGATTTCAATGTAGCCGGCCTTGCTTTCGACCTTCATCCGGCCGCTGGCCTGGCTGGCCAGGGCGGTCCCCTGCATCTCCACCACCGTGGCCCCGGAGCGATGGGGGAAACTCAGGATGCCGACCTTCTGGTCCAGTTGGATTAGCTGGACCGGTGCCAGCATTTTGGACAGGGGTGGCGGATCGGTCGCCGCTGTCTGGCCGACGGCGAAGACCGATAGGATGACCATGAATCCGACGACAGCGCAACGCAAAAAACGGGGCGCGGACGCCCTGGCCCGGCCGGCGTCGGATCGAATCGTAAGCCGCAACTTCATGACCTCTCTCCGAAGGAATGATGTAATGGCGTCATCTTACCATAAAATGCGGCGGGAGAAGAAACGATCCTGGCCGGGATGAGAAAACCGGACACAGCCCGCCGGACCGGCACCGGCGGCAGCAATCCGCTGCCTATTCCCCGATGGATCCGGATGGCCCGTCGTCCACCTCGATGACGGCACCGTTTGTGTTGGGATGCCGGGGTCGTCGATCCCGCGGCGAGGGGAGGCTTTCGTAGGTGCGGCGCACCTCGTCCGGCCCATACGCCCGCTCCAGCCGGCGAATGATGAAATGACCGCGCGCCATGTTCTGGAAATGGACCATGAAGACGGAATTCACCAGCGCACCGCCGGCGGCACCGACGATGGGCACCGTCATGGCGGCGATTTTTTCGGACACCACGATGCCGAACCGGGCGGAGATGGCGCTGATCAGCCGCACCAGCACCGGCGCCCCCTTTTCCGCCAGCCCCCGCTTGGCGAGATGGCCCGCCGCATCGGAGATCATGTTGGCCAGGGCGGCCCGGACGGCAAAATAGCCCGTCTCCGCCGCGTCGTCGCTTCGCCGGGGGCCGCCCAGGGCGAACACCTGCAGGCAGTCCAGCTGCGTTTCGATCTGGCGGATATCCTCCCCTTCGCTGCGGGCGATATCGGCCACGGACCGCAGCATCAGCAGGGTGGATATGGGCAGCTCGATGGCCAGCGCCGGCAGGCCGAACGCCCCACCCACCCCGCCGGACGTGGCCACCGCCACCTTGTGGGTGAAGGTGCGGGCGCGCCGGCGCCGCCGGCCGAGGGTCATGACGGCAAACTCCAGGGCTTTCTGCAGGGATTTGTGGGTCACGTCCTGGACGACCTCCGACCACTTCTCCGGCAACATCTCGAAGCCCTTCTCCACCGGCGTGCCCAGCACATTGGAGAGTTTGGCGGCCAGGCCGGGATTTTCCAGCACCCGTTTGGCATATCGCAAATCGGCCAGATCCTGTTCGTTCATGGTCATTCCACGCTCCATCCGACAAGTTCAGACTGCCATTTCATTATCCACCAAAGACAGGGCGGATGCAAAGGGCAAAAGGCCGGCCGCGCCGGCGCCCGCAGGCGGCCGTGTTACCCGTCTGACGGATTGGTGCGGGGCAGCTTCAGCCGGCGACCATAGAACAGGTCATCGGCCAGGAGCGCCAGGCGCTGGTTCAGCCGGTTGCGGGCGATATACCAGCGCACCAGGCGGTGCAGGGGAGTGTCGGGCTTGGTGAAGGGGCAGGCACGGACGCAGACGGCGCAATCCGTACCCGCCGTCCGCCAGAAGCCGTAGCAGGACTCCTGTTCGACGGACCAGTGGGCGAACCCGCGGCTGACGGGCATCTGGCCGGCGGGAATGGCCTGGCTGGGGCAGTTTTCGGCGCATTTGCGGCAGATGTGGCAGAAGTGCTCCATGTACGCGTAGTCACCCGTCGTCGGGGGCAATTCCAGGTCGGTGGTCACCACCGCAAGTCGCACACAGGGACCGTACAGGCGATGCATGAACAGGCTCATCCGGCCCACCCGGCCCAGCCCGGCCGCCTGGGCCAGGGGCACGCACAGCACCTCGTAGTGGCCGTCCACATGGGCGCGGGCCTCGTGACCGAAGCGGCGGATGTAATGGGCCAGCAGATGGGCGATTTTGGCCGATTCCACGTACTGCCGGGAGGATTCCACCATCACCGGCGCGGCGGGGGCTGTCTGGATCCGCAGGTAGTCCATGGCCACCACCACCACCACGGCCGTCCGGTGCCGGGGTTCGATGGCCCGGCCCCAGTCGGCCAGGTGCCGGCCGGCGTGGCTGTAGTACTGATAGTCCTGCAACGGGGTGAAGCCGATATCCACCGCCCCGTAAAGCCGGCCGAGTTTGATCAGCCGCCGCCCCATGTCATCGGCCGTCACCGCGGTCCTCTGCTCCGCCACCGTGCCGTCAGCCAGGGGCCGGGAGCGGTCCAGAAATTCGAAGGCGGCCTCGGCGGCCGGGGTCTGCCAGGCGTCGTAAAACCGCCCGCCCGGCTCCCCCAGCTGCGGCCGGTTCAGGATGCGCGCGTCCACGGCCCGCTTGTCGGGATGATCGGCGTAATACCGTTCTGCCGTCTCCGGATGCCGCCAGGTGTTGTTGCGGGCGAACATGTGATCCCGTTCGTCGAAGCGCCGGATGGCGGCCGTATCCGGCGCGGTCAGGGCCGGGAATCGTGACACCAGCGACACGACCAGGAAAGCGGCCACCAGAACCAGGGCCAGAATGTTTACGCCACGGACGATGGGTACGTGGGGGGATCCGTACACGAACGCCAGCCAGAGCGCAGTATTGACCAGTACGCCCAGCGCCGCCAGCCAGCCGGCCCGGCCTGACTTCTCCCGCCAGGCGGCCAGAGCCAGCCACACGAAAAACAGGTTCCCTGCCGCCAGCAGGATGATGTTCGCCCAAATCATGGGTGGATTATAAAAGAATGCGGTCAACGGGTGCAATTTTTTCCCGCCGCGGGGCCGGAAAAGAGGCGGTTGCACATTTTTTACCCGGGAGGCGGCTCTCTATGATAGATTGGACCCAGTCCGATACGGGGAGTCCATATGAACAGATGTCCGAAGCCGGTCCTGACCGGCATGCTCTTCCTGCTTGGTGTGTGCACCGGTTCGCTACCGGCGGCGGCGCCGGCCGGTGAAGGCGGCTGCACGACGCTGATCTGCGGCAAGAACACCACGGTGGACGGTTCCATCCTCTTCGCCAAGAGCGAGGACGACAATCGCATGGAAGTGGATTACCTGTGGTATGTCCCGCGGCAGATCCATCTGCCGGGCACCATGCGGCCGCTGCACCACGGCGGCGAAATCCCCCAGGTGGAGACTACCTGGGCCTACCTGTGGGACCAGGCACCGGGCACGCCTTTTTCCAACCTGGTGGTCAACGAATGGGGAGTGGCCCTGGGCAGCAACATGTGCGTCTCCCGCGAGGATTCCCTGCAGCAGGTGCTGGAACGGGGCGATCTGGCCCAGGGCGGCCTGGAATACGACCTGCGGGTCATCCTGGCCGAGCGCGCCAAAACCGCCCGGGAAGCCGTGCTCATGGCGGCCCAGCTGCTGGACACCTACGGGTACCGGGCCTCCGGTCGTTGCCTGAACATCGTCGGGCCCGACGAGGCCTGGCAGCTGCAGATCGTGCGGGGGAGGCAGTACGTGGCCCGCCGGGTTCAGGATGACGAGGTGGCCGTGCTGGCCAATACGTTCAGCATCCGCGAAGTGGACATGGCGGACACGGCCAATTTCATCTGTTCGCCACGGCTCATGGAATATGCCGCCGGGCGGGGCTGGTACGATCCGGACAGCGGCTGGCCCTTCGATTTCGCCCTGACCTATGCCCCGCAACAATCCCACACCAATCCCGGCAACACCAACCGGCAGTGGAACCTGGCGCGCCTGGTGAACGCCGCCTTCCCCATCACCTGGCCGGAGGCCCAGCAGGGGGTCATGCCGGCGGCGGTCAAGCCGGACCGTAAACTGACCCTCAAGGATGTCATGGCCATCTACCGCAGCCATTACGAGGGCACCGATCTCGATGAGTCCCGGTGGACGGCCACAGGCGAATACCACCAAAGCCCCCATCTCACCGGCGCCACCATCTGCAGCTACCTGACCCACCGCGTCACCGTCATCCAGCAGCGGGCCGACATGCCGCCGGAAGTGGGCACGGTCATCTGGCGGGCCCTGGACCAGCCGTGCAGCAGCGTGTTCGTCCCCTGGTACCTGGGGGCTACCGCCGTCGCGCCGCTCCTGCAGCGCGCCCCGGAAAACCATGCCAACACCACCCGTGAAGCGCTGGACTATCACTTTCATGCGCCCCGTGAAGCCTGGAGCCTGAACCTGGATTCCGCGCCCGCCGTGTTTACCCTGCTGGGGCAGATGGTGGACGCCGATTACCAATTGACCCATGAATATGTGCAGCATTACTGGGCGGAATTCGAGGACCGGGCCATGACCCTCCAGCCGGAGATCGAACGAACCGCCCGGCGCCTCCTCGAGCAGGATCCGGCGCGAGGGACGGAATTCCTGAGCGTGTACTGCAGCGGGCAGGCCTATCAGGCCCTGGAAACGGCCCGGCGGCTCATCGACGACATCAAGCGCCAGCGCTGGGGCACCACGCACCGCAACCGGATGCTCGTCCCGGGCAAGGCTTCACTGGACATCCTGCCCGACTATGCCGGACGATACGCGTTGACCGACGGCCGCCATCTGACGGTGGATGTAAAAATGAACCGCCTCTGGCTCACCCGCCCGGACGATTCGATCATCCCGCTGACGTACCTGGAGTCGGATCATTTCGCCGATGAATTCAGCGAAATATTCATCCGCTTCACCCGCGACGACCATCGCCGGATCAGCGGCATTGAAGTGACAGGGCTCGGCCAGGATTTCCAGGGGCAGAAAATCCGCTGAAGACAGACCTGTTCATCACGTCGCCCGTCCGTAGCAAACGGGCGACGTGACGGTGGGCCGGACACTCCGCCATCCGGCGGAGTCCCCCTTCCTCCCGGCCAGCGGCATCTATTTGCGTCGCTGGTAGATCATCTCCATGTTCCGGAATTCCTTGCCGTCCGGTGTTTTGTCGTAGGCTTCCATGCGGAACGTGTCCGCATCGACCTTCGTTTCGACGCTGCGGGTCATTTTGTAGGTTCCGGTCACCGGATCGGGCATTTCAGCGATATAGACAATGGTGTCCCCGTCCGTATCGCCCTGGCTTTCGGCCCGCATGATCCCGGTACTCATGGAATCGATCCACACGGCGGAGAATTTCTTTTTGAAATTGTCATAGCCGCTGATCCCCATCCCCTTGAAGGGCTGTCCGTTAAAATCACTCTCGAAGTGATCGAGGATATAGCGCCCGCCCATGATGGCCTCGATCCGGCTGACACCTTTGGACACCTGGGGCGGCGCGTCGGGCGTGGCCCAGAAGCGGACGGTGACGTCCCAGGTGCCCACCCGTTCGGCCAGGCGCTGATGATGCTCCCCCGGGGCGGCATAGGCCGCCCACTGTTCCATCATGGCCTTCATTTCCTCGTCGGCGGTGGTGGCCTGGGTCTCCTGGGCCGGCAGAAAGGCCGAACCGGTGAGCATCACAAACACACACCCGATAAGTATCATTGTTTTGTTCATCCTTATACTCCCATGTAAAGAACGGTTTCTTTGTCTTCCGGCCGGTACTTCTGCGCCGGCCGGTAGTGGATATCGCCATGTCGGATCTCTGCTCGGAGGCAACGGGATTCGTAACAGATAGGATGAGTGCTCGCGGGCTGCGGATTCCGTCGCCGCGCCGTAGGCCGGGCATATGCCGCCGCCGGTCCGCACCGTGATTATTCGTCAAAAAATGGTGACCGGACACGACCTGTTATCCCTTGGCTGCATCCAAAACAATGTGCTGGACCGGAGAGCAAGGGGGTCACGAACCCACCGTCTCGCCATCCGGCCCAATTTTATGTATGGAGGAAACACATCATGTTGTTCGGTATCGATCCCCTGTACTGGATCATGATGATTCCGGTGCTGATCCTGTCGGGAATCGCCTCCTGGCGGGTGAAAAGCGCCTATAAAAAATACTCCCGGATCGGCTCCCGCTCGGGCATGACCGGCGCCGACGTGGCGGCCCAGATCCTGCGGCAGAACGGACTGTCCAATGTACAGGTGACCGAGACCCGGGGCTTTCTGTCGGACCACTACGACCCCCGCAAGAAAGTCGTCCGGCTCTCCCCCGGCGTCTATCGCAGCAGCTCCATCGCCGCCCTGGGCATCGCCGCCCACGAGACGGGCCATGCCATCCAGCACGCCCGGTCCTACACCCCGCTGACGGTGCGCAACTTACTGGTGCCCGTGGCCTCCATCGGATCCAACCTGTCGTGGATCATCATCTTCGGCGGATTTCTCCTCGGCATGATGGGCCTGGTCAAGATCGGCATCGTGCTGTTCAGCGTCGTGGTGGTGTTCCAGCTGCTGACTCTGCCGGTGGAATTCAACGCCTCGGCGCGGGCGAAGCAGATTCTTTCTTCCTACGGCATTCTTTCGTCCGGCGAAATGCAGGGCGTCAACAAGGTCCTGTCGGCGGCGGCCATGACCTACGTCGCCGCGGCCGCCTCGGCCATCATGACCCTGCTCTATTTCCTGCTGCGGGCCGGATTCCTGGGCGGCGACGACTGATCCGCCGCTCCGGCCGGGGGGGCGATACCCCCTGCCAGTGCCTCGAAAAGACGGGCCCGGCGCACCCATGGCCGGGCCCGATCCCTTTTTGGCCGGTCGCCCCGGATCAGCCGGCGGCCAGCTCGCCCACGGCCGTGAGCACGCGCTGAATTTCTTCCGCCGTGTTGTACAGGGAGATCCCCAGGCGGGTGACACCGCCGCGCTCCAGCAGCCCCAGCACTTCCATGGGCCGGATGGCGTAGAAATGGCCGTCCCATGCGCAGATGGCCCGCTCGGCCAGGAACCGGCAGACGTCGACGGGATCCCGTCCGTCCAGGACGAAGGAGACCGTGGGGGCGCGATGGCGGCCGGCGAATGACGGGCCGATGACGGTCACGCCCGGAATATCCACCAGACCAGCATACAGCGTGGCGGCCAGTGCATGCTCGCCGGCGGCCAGGCGGGTCATGGCCTCCACCACCCGCTCACGGCGGCTGGCTCCCGTGCCGAGGCCGGCGATGTAGTCCACGGCGGCCCGGGTGCCGGCCAGGGCGGCGTGATTGAGGGTACCGGTCTCGATGCGGCAGGGCGCCGGCTGGTCCTGGGTGCGCAGGCAGTCAGTGGGCAGGCGGTCCAGCAGCCCTTCCCGGCTATAGAGGATACCCACATGGGGCCCGTAGAACTTGTAGGCCGAACAGAGCAGAAAATCCACCCCCAGCTCGCGCACGGACAGCGGGAAGTGGGGGGCGTAATGGACGGCGTCCACCAGCAGCCAGGCACCCGCCTGATGGGTCAGGCGGCGGACGAGGGGCACATCGTTGACGGTGCCCATGGCGTTGGCCGAATAGCCCATGGCCACGAGGCGGGTCTTCTCGGTGATCTTGCCGGCGAAATCATCATAGTCCAGCGTCCCGTCGACTTTCAGCCGCACTTCCCGGACCACCACCCCGTGCCGCCGCAACCCCAGCCACGGCCCCCGGTTGGCCTCGTGGTCCAGCTGGGTGACGAGGACCTCGTCGCCGGGCTGGAACACCCGGGCGAAGGCGTGACTCAGCGCGAAGGCCAGCGACGTCATGTTGGCCCCGAAGGAAATGGTCCGCGGGCCATCGGCGCCGAGAAAGTCCGCCATGGCCTGGCGGGTGTCGTGGATGATTTCATCCGTTTCCCGGGTGGTCACAAAAAACCCGTGGGTGTTGGCATTGCTCGTGGTGTAGTACCGGCTGACGGTGTCGATGACCGCCTGGGGCACCTGGGTGCCGGCCGGCCCGTCCAGGTAGGCCAGGGGAAGGCCGTTGTGGGTGCGCTTTAACGAGGGAAAATCAGACCTTCGGTTCAGGAAATCTCCCACTCGAGACAAGGTGGCAGTCATGGATTCTCCTTCCTGATCATCTCTGAGTGAAACAGGACCCGATGAACCGGATGACCGTATCTTGCTCACCGGATCAGAATACCCGGGCCCTTCAAACATGGTAGCTCAGTTGTCGCTTGTTTTCAAACAGCTTTACGGCCGGGCGGGCGACCACATCGACCGGCGGCCAGCTGGAAATCCGCTGGCGGGCGGTCATCCAAGGGTGGCGATGCCGCCGCACCTGTCTTATAATGACGGCAGGCCACCAGAGGAGATTGGCCTTTGCTTCATGAAGGTTGGTATGAAACATTGGCTGAACATATTTCACTGCCGCAGAGACCTCCCCCGCATGATCCGCCTGCTCATCTGGGGAGTTCTCCTGCTGGGATCCGGCCGGCACACCCTTCTGGCTCAGTCAGGGGAGGAAACACGTACAGCCAGCAGTTTCCTGGACCCGTATGTCATCGTCAGCCGCTATTCCGGCAAAGTGATGGAACGACCGGGCTACGACTACGGCGTCACCGCCTGCCAGGAGGCCACCGGCCGTTACCGGATGTGGTGGACCGGCGGCAACCTGGCCATGCTCTATCCTGATCATATCGAGTACGCCGAGTCGGCTGACGGTATCAGCTGGTCCACGCCCCGTTTCGTACTCTTGCCCGCGCCGCTGGCGCTCATCGCCGATCCCTCCGTTGTTCTGGTGAAGGGAACGTATTACATGTACTTCACCGGCCTGGCAGACCTTGACGGGCTCAATGACATTTATTTGGCGACCTCCAGCGACGGCATCCACTGGACCAAGTATCCGGACGACCAGCATCCCCACCCGGTGATTTCGCGACAGAACCCCACCATGGGAGACTACGGCGCCGGCCAACCCAGCGTCTTGTATCTGAACGACCGATTCGTGATGTATTATCTCGACCAGACGGATCCTGATGGACTCTATCGGGCGGAATCCGCCGACGGTATTCATTTCGGCCCGCCGACGTATGTGATGGCCGTAAACGATGTGGATATCAAATACAGCCCCACCCTTGATCTCTTTCTGATGATCAGGCACGGCCAGTTCGGAAATGAGTTTTCCCGGGCCTGCCTGCATATATCCTATGACGGTTTGAATTTCACGCCCGTTGACAATGACAAATACATCATCGGCCCACCCGACGTTGGTGACGGATTCCAACTGGCCGCAGGCATCGTCGGCGATCCCCACGGGCGCATCGGCGAACAGCCCCGGGTTATTTACGCCGCCGGCGAATGGGGCAACGCCAATGCGGACACATGGGATCTTTACCAATCCGAGATCTCCATTGCCAGAGAACGATCCGATCATGTCTCGCGATTTGCATCCCGGATCCATGGCCAGACGGATCACGCCTATTCACTGATCGCGGATTCGCCACCGGATTACAATTACTGTGGTGTGGCCTGGCGCACCCTCGCCGCCACGGAGTCCGGCGCGACCCCTTTGTACGCCCTGTACCATCCGCTGTGGGTGGATCACTTCTACACCGCCGATCTGGCCGAACGGTTCCACGCCGCGCTCATGGGCTACCAGGTCCAGGGGGAAGCCGGCCATGTCTCCCTGACCTGGCAGCCGGGGCTGGTCCCCCTCTACCGGCTGTATGATCCGGCCGGCGGCGACCATTTCTATACCATCGATCCCCTGGAGCGCCACCGGTTCATGACGCAATCCGGCTATGTCAGCGAGGATCTGGCCGGCTACGTCCATTGGCCCGTGGGGGTGATGGGTGACGTGGCGGCCGACGGCATCCTGGACGCCGCCGATACCGCTCGGTTGCAGCGCTCCCTGACGGGCGACCGGGCCATGCCGTCTGCCGCCGCCGCCGATCTGACCGGCGACCGGCGGGTGACGGTGGCCGATCTGGTGAAAATGGCGGTAATTCTGGAATAGGTCTATGGGTGGATACCCAGCCGTATCTCCCGGTGAGAATCGTTATTCAACAGAAGCGCCGCTCCGCGGATGGCGAAGCGGCGCTGCTGGAATACAGCCAATCAGCAGATAGATTCGATTATTCCACGACGCGGATGGCCTGCCAGTAGGGGATTCCGCCTTCCTCGCGCAGTACGACGACCAGTCCCTCGAACGCCAGCATCCGGGCCAGGATCACTTCCTCGCCTGTTTCCTCGATGATGAAGGGGGCGCCGGTGATCTCCACCGTCGCCTGTTCGGGCAGGACGAAGCCCTGAAAGAAAAGGTACCAGTAGGGTGAAAGGACCACGGTTCGTTCCGTCTCCCCTTCCATGACGAACAGCAAATAGGCCGGATAGGTGCCGGGGAGCAGGCAGTGGATGTCCAGGGCGACGATTTCCGCCGTGAACGCGTATTCCAACGCGGGGTCATACAACATCTCCGGGAACGTGGCGGGATTCTGCGAACAGCCGTCGGCGTGCCGCATGCCGGCCCACAGGGGATGTCCGAACTCGTCGCGCAGTTCCACAAGATAGCCGTCCTTTTCCATCGTCCCGGCGATGAGGGTCGGATAATCCTCCTCCTCTTCCGCCGTGCAAACCCAGCCCTCGATGATGATCTCGTCCTCGAGCGCCACCGTGAAAAACTGGCTTTCCAGGTACCACCAGGGCGCTGTGTTCACCACGTAGATCTCGCCTTCGGCCGTTTCCAGCAGAAAATTGTGGCCGGACCGGCTGGCTTCGTTGCGGCGGGCGCCGTTGCCCAGGATCCGGATGACCACACCCATCATACTGACATGGTTGTCATCGGTCAATTCACACCCGTTGACCTGCTCGCCCCCGTTTTCTCCGCCGTTCCCGCCGTTTCCGCCACCATTTCCGTTGCCATTTCCGTTGCCATTTCCGTTGCCGTTGCCATTGCCGTTACCATTGCCGTTACCATTGCCATTGCCGTTACCGTTGCCGTTACCATTGCCGTTGCCGTTCCCGTTTCCTCCCCCATTGCCGTTCCCGTTGCCCATCTGGACGTCGCCGTCATGCCCGCCAGGCTGCAGGCCGGCGGAGCCGGCATCGTTCTGGTCCGGTTTGTCGGCGGCGATGGCCAAGGCGCAACATCCCGCCAGTAATAACGCAATAACCATCATAAATAAAGGTCGTTTCATGGTCTCTCCTTTCCCGTCGCCCGGGATTTCCCTCTGGTTTTGGGGTGATCAGACAAGAATCATTATACAACACTGTTGACATTTTTTTGTGACATGTGTCACTTTTTCATCATAACCGGTCAAAAAATGTCCCCGGACATGCCGGCTCGCGGGTGGCCTCGCATGACCGGCAAAGATCTTGGGTCATCCCCCCCCCTCGACCCGCGGTTCCATTCCGGGGATTATCTTGTCTTGCCCTGTCGGCGCCTCCGCGCTATGCTACCACGCGACAGACCTGAATCCACGCCACCCATCCGGCCATCCCTCCTTGCGAGATCCCCGTCGGAGGTGCATCGTGAATGATTCTGTTCATGCCGAGAGTTCGCCCTTCCGGGAGGCAACCCGGCTGCTGTGGACCCGCGGCGAGGCCGTGGCCCTTACGGGCGCCGGCATTTCCGCCGAGAGCGGCATCCCCACCTTTCGGGACAAGGGCGGGCTCTGGGACACGTACGATCCGACCGTCTACGCCTCCATCGATGTCTATCGCCGCGATCCGACGCCCTACTGGACCATCCGGGGCGATTTCATCCGCCATTACGACAGCTATCAGCCCAATCCCGCCCATTTCGCCTTGGCCGAACTGGCGAAGCTGGGCGTCCTGCGCCGGATCATCACCCAGAATATCGACGGTCTGCACACCAAGGCCGGTTCATCGGACGTCATCGAACTCCATGGCTCCATCCGGGAAATCCTCTGTCTGAGCTGCGGCCGGCAGTACCTGGCGCCGCATGTGCCGCCTGGCTTGCCGCCCCTGTGCGAGAGCTGCGGCGGCATTCTGAAACCGAACACGGTTCTGTTCGGCGAGGACTTGCCCGCCGACGCCCTCCGGCACGCCCAGGCCGAGGCCAGCACCTGCGCCGTCATGTTGGTCATCGGCACTTCGGCCAACGTCTATCCCGCCGCCGCCCTGCCCGAAATCGCCCGCCGGCACGGGGCCGTCATCGTCGAAGTCAATCCGGAAAGGGCCTTTCCGCTGGTGGATTTCTGGTTGCCGGGCGCGGCCGGAACGGTCCTGCCTCAACTGGCGAAAGGGGTGGGCAAGCTGGCCGGCCGGGGAGACTGACAAACGGCGCTCCCGCTCCCGATGCAGCGGGGAACCACCCGCCGGCCGGAGGTCTTCAGCGCATGGTCTCCCGAAAGGCAGCCGACGGCCGCGATTCTCTCAGAATGGTGACGCTTTGCAGGTGAGGCGGCCCCGACGGCCCGGGGACTTTCCGGAAGAGCGGCGCGAACTCCCGGGCCGCGGCAGGATGCCGGAAAACCAGCAGGACGCGGCCCGGCCGGCCGTCAGGGGCGGTCCGGAAATGGGCCCGCAGGGGTTCCACAAACCGCTCGTACGGGAGCACGATGAAGACGTACGGTTCCGGATTGCGCGTCACCAGGATGGAGTCGTCCACCAGAAACATGGGCAGATCGTGCAGCCAGACATGGCGGCGGACATAGAAACTGTAGCCCACCAGCCACACTGCGTCAACATCGGGGGGATGCACCCCGAATCTTTCCTCAAAGAGAGTGATGAATCGCGGCCGTTGACGCACAGCCGTCATGACCGGATAGACGTGCCCGTCGTCCGCCTGGGCCTCGAACTCGCGCACGGTCAGCCCCTCCGCCCAGGAAACGGCGGCGGAGTCGCGTCCGGCACCGGCGGCCAGTTTCAGGTCCGGCGTCAGGACGTTGCCGCTGGCCACGGCGGCCAGAAGCAGGACCGTCCCCCAGCGGCCGGCCCGCCCGTAGCCGGCCGGCCGCGTCCCCAGGTACAGCAGCATCACCGGCACCACCGGCAGGAGGTATTCGGCTTCGTACGGCTTGTTGAGGTGAAACAGGACCATCAGGAAAACGAATACCACTGCTCCGCCAATGACCGGCGACCGGGTGCACCATCGGCGGAGCAGCCCCCGGCGCCCGTCGCGAACCAGAAAAATCAGCAGCCCGGCCAGGACCGCGACATGGGAAAAGAGCCTCACGTAGAGCACGCCGTTGTGGTAGAGGAAGTCGGTCCACTCCCAGCGCAGGACGGCGTAATAGGTCAGAAAGGAGACGCCGTATTCGGCAAAGAGGGGGATAAAAAACGGCAGTCCGGCCAGTGAACCCGCCAGAAAGACAAGCAAATGGCGGCCCCACGTGGCACGTTCCTCCCTGTTCCGGAGCCATTGCATCACCATGACCAGCCCCACGCTGACCCCATAGAGCGCATAGCCGAGACGGGCCGCCACGGCCAGTCCGGCGCAGATCCCGGCCAGCAGGACATACGGCCAGGACCGCTCACGCTCCCCGGCCGCCAGCAGGCCCAGCAGCGAACAGAGAAACAGGGCCAGGCCGAGGGGGTAGTCCATGACCACGAAGCTGCTGCGCACCAGGGCTGGCCACAGGCCGAAGGCCAGCACCAGCAGCGCCGGCGGGAGCACCGTGCGGCGCCGGCGGTTCAGGATCAGGGCGAAGGCGGCCACGGCCAGGAAGGCGAAAGCGGCCGAAACCAGCTTGGCGGGGACGGCGTTTTCCGGATCGACCACCAGCGCCACCAGCCGCTCGTGCAGCGGATAGCCCGGCAAACGGGAGGGGATGTAGCGGCCCCGGGTCAGCCCGAGGGCCGACTCGGCCACCCGGAATGCATCGGCGTCGCCGCCGAAGGAAACGGGTTCGGCCGTCAGGCACAGCCCGCCGTACAGCAGGGCCAGCCCCAGCAGGGCCAGTCCCGTCCACAGCCACGCCCCGCGCGGCGGGTCGCCTGCCGGCCCGGCAGGATGGGCAGTATTGCCGGAAGCCATCTGTTCATTCACGCTGCCGGCATTGTATCGCGAAGCCCGGCCGGAATACAGCAGACTTTTGTCGAACCCGGTTCCGGCATTCCGGAGGCCGGCGGCGACGGGAAGCGAAGTGTCACCGCGAAATGTCCGGAATCAATGCCCGCGCCACAGGAACGGACAGGGGCATGGCCTACCCGGTCGGCGCGGGGTCATGATTCCGGCAGCGTCATCCGGCACATGGGGCCTGCCGTTCCGGAGCCACAAGACAGTTTGTGTATGGCAAATATTGTGATACATTGACGGCAAAACAGCCGGCGTCAGGCAATCAGGCCATATGGCGGAGCCGCCATCCGCGGCGGAAGGGAACATCCGGCTGAAGGCGGACCGTCTGCCCCCCGTTCCCCTCCGTCCCCGTGATGTGAGGTCGATCCGCTCCCGGAGATCCCCGGGCCGGGGTTGTTTGCCGCGCCTATCCGTCCGCACCAGGGAGACATGCCAAAATGAAGGAAAAAGCGTTCCAGGATTATTATCCCGCTGACCTGAGCTACTGTTACGGTTGCGGCCGTCTCAACGAGGACGGCCATCAGCTCAAGAGTTACTGGGACGGCGACGAAACGGTGGCCGTTTTCCAGCCCCGGCCGTATCATATCGCCATCCCCGGCTACGTTTACGGCGGCCTCATCGCCTCCCTCATCGACTGTCACGGGACGGGCACGGCGGCCGCGGCGGCCTACCGCGCCGCCGGCCGGGAGATGGACACGTTGCCGGCCTTCCGTTTCGTCACGGCGTCCCTGCAGGTGGATTACCTGCGCCCAACGCCGCTGGGCGTGCCGCTGGAGGTGCGCGGCCGGATCGAGGAGGTCAAGGGGCGCAAGGTGGTCGTCAGCGCCACCGTGGCCGCCGCCGGCGAAATCTGCGCCCGCGGCCGCGTGGTGGCCGTCCAGATGCCGGAACACATGATCCCGCAACCGGCGACGACGTGATCCCGGCACAATACACGGCGCCAGGCGTCTGTACCAAGAACCGTGACAGGTAGCGGGTAACCACTGTCTGGTCAGAATGAAGCCGCCAAAATACCCGGCCTGGCTGCTGGTGGTTCGTCGCTTTCCCCCTCACCTTCGGGCACTGTGGCCCTGCAACCTCCCGTCCGCACACCGCTGCTACCGGAACGACTGGATGAGATCGCCGATGACCTCGCGGCTCCCCTTGCCGCCCGTGTCCTGGCGGATGCTGCGTTCGATCTGCAGGATTTCATACGGATTGGTGGTCTGGGCACTGATCTGCCTGAATTTGGCCAGCATATCCTCCCAGTAGCGGATATCCGCCTGCAGCTGCTGGTGTTGCGGGCTGCCCGGGGTGGCCCGGGCCAGCTTCTGCCGCAGGTTCTTCAACAGCATGTTTTCGATTTCCTTGGCCGATTCACGGCACTTGGCCTGCAGTTTGGCGATGTCGCCCAGCACCGGGTCATTCTGGATTTTGTCGGCCTTGACGTTCACCACCCGACCGATACTGGCCATCTCCTGTTCGCTGAACTGGCTGAAATCGGCGTTGGGTCCCAGCATTTTCTTGTTGGCGAAGGCCTCGGAATGAACACTGGTGGTCAGGGCCAGTTCGGAACGGACGCCGCTGAAGCCGGTGACTCCATGGTACGCCTCATTCAGCGCCCGCTGGGCATCCCGTTGAAATTCCTCCAGCGAAACCGGTTGGCCATTCCTGCGGATGACCATGCCTGGCTGTTCCTGCAGCGCCAGGTCCAGGTCCATGCTGGACGAACCGGCGCTGGAGGCGTTGCGGAGCGGTTTGAACCGCAGGTTGCTGATATCGTATCCTTGCGCCTGCAGGCGCCGCATCATGTCGGGCATCATCTCCTGATACGACTGGTCCACCAGTTGACTGAACGCGCGGCGCACGGAGGGGTGGGTGTCGTACTTGAGCAGCCACTTGCAGTGATAGGAAGAATTCAGCGATGCAGCCAGGTGCTTCAGTTCGCCCTCCAGCTGGGCAAGCTGCGGCGAGCCGGCTGGATGCTGTTGCTGGGCCTGCAGGTAGCCCAGGCGTTTTTCCTTGAAAAAACTGATCAGGGACCGGGCATCATTCACGTCCTGCTGGAACTTGGCGGCGGCGAACTGCTCTTTCACCGTGGGCCGTTTCCAGTTTACGGGCTTGAAGAGTCGACTTTTGGGGCCGAACAGGGCCAGGGCGCCGCGGGTGGTCAGGCTGATGGAGAATTGCATGGCCTTGCCCATCAGATAACCGGTCCCGGCCTCCTTTACTCCCGCCCACAGCCGTTCGCCCACCGTGGAGTTGGGATCGGCGGCGGTGTACTGATACCCTTCCACGAACGACGTGGCCATGTAACCCACCGGGTGGGCCCAGCTGACGGCGTGCTTAACTCCCTCCACCGGCCCGCCGGCGATGGTGCCGGTGGTGCCGCCGTAGATGGCGCCGATGAGATGGGGGGCGTACACGGTGATGGCGGCCGTTTCGCCGAAAGATGTGGCCAGGGCCGCGCTGCCGAAGCCCACCACACAGATCCCGGCGGCCATGACGGTGGTATTGGCGTAAAATTCATATTCCTGGGCGGCAATGGCCTTTTCGTCTTCACGGGCGGCGACCCCCTGCCAGTAGCCCTGGACCTGCTCGTTGAGGGCCAGCGCCACCCTCCGGGCCTTCTCCACATCGCCCGTGGCGATGGTCCGGGCGTCGATGACGGCCCGGGCCTTTTCGCGCATGGCGGCCTGCTGTTCCCAGGGCAGCAGTTCGATCTGGCGCTCCACCCCGGCGGCGATGCGGCGCACAGCATCGGCCCGGGCGGCCTCCACCTGGATCCGGTGCACGAACTGCTCATGGGCCATGACATCGAAGGCCGATCGGGTATGGACGATCTGGCCCGTCTGGTAGGAGGTGATCAGGTCCTGCTCGGCCTGGATGTCCGACTGGAGCTGGATGGCCCGGAACGTGAGCTGCTTGCGGCGGGCGGCGTCGGTTTCCCGGTTCAACTCGTCGAGCTCTTTCTGGAGATTGCGCTGCAACAGGGTGATCATGGAGCGGTGGAAGGCGATGGTCTCCTCCCGGGCGGCGATCTCCTCGGGCGAGGGACCGCTCGGCGCCGCCGGCCGGGGGGCGGTGGCAGGCGACGTGGCGGCGGTGATTTGCTCCCGGTAGCGACTGAACCGCCGCTTGAATTCCTCCCGGTCGGACCAATCCAGGGCATAGCCCAGATCGGCCGGCGGCCGGTCGAGCCAGTCCAGACAGGCCAGATGGAAGGCATACCGCAGCCCGTTGTACTCCTCGATATAGCGGATGGGCCGCGCCAGGGCGTCCAGTTTCAGGGCCACATCGAGCTTTTCCTGATTCAACCGGTTCAGGTCATCCAGGCTGGCCGACCGTTTCTCCCAGTCGGCCTGGATCCGGCGTTGCCGCTCGTGCAAGCGTTGGGCGTCCTCGGGTCGCAGGCCCTCGGGTGCCGGCGGCAGTTCATCTGAAACCCGTGTGGCGTGGACCCGGACTGTGGCCGGCTGGCCGTCGATGGTGGTTTCATAGGCGTATTCCAGTTCATCACCGTCAACACCTTCCAGCATGGCCTGGGTCCAGTTGACCTCCGCCGGTTCGCCGCCGCCGGAAAAACTGAATCCCAACAGGCTGCGCATGGGCGTGCTGGACATGGGATTCTGGCCGCCCCGGAAAAAGACCAGGTGGACGATCTGGCGCGACAGCTCGGCGGGATAGGCGTCGGATTCCGAATAGCCGGCCCATTCGCCTTCCAGAATCCAGGGTCCCTCGGGCGCCGGCCGGGCCGACTGCAGAGATCGGCGATAGCGCTGTCCGGCGTCGCATTTGGCGGCCAGGGGATTGGGCGGGTTGCCCAGGGCCTGGATCCGGCGGGCGATCTCGGCCAGTCCCGCTTCCAGGGCCCGCAGGGTGGCGGCCTGGCGGTCGGCCGACGCCAGGGCATCGAAGTACCCCTGCCGCGATCCGGCGGCCACGGCCAGAGCGGCGTCATACATGGTGACCTGGCAGGCCACCGCCGCGCGCATGAACGCCTCGCGACCGGCCAGGAACTGGCCCAGCAAGGGATTCAGTTCGTTGAGGTAATCGATGATGTCCAGGGTCGGAAAGTCGAAGAGGGGCGCCCAACACGCCTGAAAACGCTCTTCTTCGTCCGCCGTCATTTCACCATAGACCAGGCGCATCCCCTCCATGGCCACGGAGACGGCACCGTTGTACTGCACAGAGGACATGGTTCGGAAATCCAGCAAAGGCGCCGGACTGGCCGGCGCGACACCGGCGGGAAGCTCCACGGGTGCCGGATCGGGCGCCTGCCAGGGCAGCCCGGCCGGGGCATGCTGGTCGGTCCGGCAAGGATCCTCGGTGGTGAAGACGATGTTGGGCAGGGATACCGGCACGGCCGCGGGCGGCGGCGTTACGCCCCCGGCCGGCGGTGACGGGGTGGCCGCGGAGGAGGCGGACGGGCTCATCCTCGCCCGCACCTTGGCCAGGTTGTTGCGGACGTACGCCAGATCGGGATTCAGGCCCAGGGCCCGCTCGAAGTCCGCCCGGGCCGCGGCCAGATCGCCGCGGGCCATGAGGGCCAGGCCCCGGTTGTTGCAGGCGTCGGCCGAATCGGGATCGATCTCCAGGGAGCGGCTGGCGTCGGCGACAGCGCCATCGTAATCCTTCAGGTAATAGCGCTGCAATGCCCGGTTGCGCAAGGCATGCTCGTTGTCGGGATCCAGCTCCAGGGCACGGTCATACAATGCGACGGCCCGCCGGTGATCTTTCCGGGCGGCCACCAGATTGGCCAGGTTGTTATAGACGGCCGTATCCTTCGGATTCAGCCGCAACGCTTCTTCGTAGGCTTTCTCGGCTCCGGCGACGTCCCCCAGGGCGTTTTTGACGAGCCCCAGGTTGTTCCAGGTGCCGCTGTAGGCAGGATTCAGCTGGAGGGCCCGGTTGATATCGGCCAGGGCTGATTGGTCTTCACCCTGCTGATGACGGGCGTACCCCCGGCCGTTGTATGCCATGGCATTGCGGGGATCCGCCTCGATGGCCCGGGTGAACTCGGCCACGGCCTGATCCGGCTCATGAAGCCTGATCCGGCACCAGCCCTTCCGGCGGAACGCCTCACTGAGGGTGGGCTCCAGAGCCAGGGCCCGGTCACAGACGGTCAGACTTTCGTGATAGCGACGCTGCTGGTACAGCGCATTGGCCTCTTGGAGCAGATCGGCCGCGGTCTGGGCCGGACAGACGGCAATCGCTGCCGCCAGCCACGCCAGCATGATGGCCACACGGCGCATAGTATCGTTCATGATGGCTCCTGAACGGAAAAATGACATGAGTGGAAACCGGATCCGCCTCTATTGTAAGGAGCAGCACCGCCCATCGTCAACTCAAATAGATGGCCCGGCACTCCGGCAAGAACGCCTCATCCATACTCCATCCCGCAGCAGTTGTTTGTGCGTTGACGTGGCGGAGGGCCGTCCGGAAGTGGCACCAGGGGGCAGGCGAGGCACCGATTGTTCTTGGCATGGGAGGGCGTTTTCCTCTACAATCAACCGTATGTCATGTCCCTGTCCGGAAGGATTCCCTGAGTGCCATACCCCGCAACTCATTGTCCAGCGGATCCGCTCCGCCATCCACCCCTCCGCCACGAGCCGGCCGCTCTCCGGACAGGAAAACAAGTCAAGGAAGAGAGGTTAACCCATGAAAGTACGATTGATCCTCCTGTTGGTCGTTCTGGCGGCCTTGCCCCTGCTGGCCGCCACGCGAGAATACGCCCTGGAGCATCTGCATCCCACCTGGCCGGCCCAGGATCCGGCAGCCCGCATGCAGGCCTTCGAGGCGCGCCAGGCCCTGCGGGCCGAGAGTCCGTACAGCGTCATTCCGTTCCGCGTCGTGGGCCCCATGGCCCAGGGCGGCCGGGTCATGGCCCTGGCCATGGACGAGCGGCAGCCCACCACCTGGCTGGCCGCTTACGCCACGGGCGGCGTGTGGATCACCCACACCGACGGCCGCACCTGGGAATCCCTGTTCGAGCATGAGGCCGCTTTCGGCATCGGTGAGATGGCCGTCAGCTGGGGCGAGCCGGGCGTGCCCGCCACCATCTGGGTGGGGACGGGCGAGGCCTCCAACACCCGCACTGTCTACATGGGCGCCGGCCTGTACCGCAGCCGCGACCAGGGGAAAACCTGGCAGAACGTCGGCCTCAATAATTCCCACCACATCGGCCGCATCGCCATCCACCCCGAAAATCCCGACGTGGTGTTCGTGGCCGCCCTGGGGCCTGTCTACACCGAGGGCGGCGACCGCGGCATTTTCCGCACCACCGACGGCGGGGAAACGTGGGTGAACGTCCTGCCGTGCCCCGAATTCACCGGGGCTATCGACGTGCTCATCGACCGGGAAAACCCCGACATCGTCTACGCCTGCACCTGGGAGCGGCACCGCAAGGCCTGGGACTTCCGCGAGAGCGGGCCGGGCAGCGGGGTCTGGAAAAGTACCGACGGCGGCCGGACCTTCGCCCGGCAGGAGAACGGCCTGCCCGTGGGTGACGGGCTGGGCCGCATCGGCCTGGCCCAGAGCCATCAGGATCACCGGAAGCTGTATGCCTTCGTGGACAACCAGACGCCGCGCCCCTACAGCGATGAATATCCGGAACCCCTGAGCGGAAAAGCCTTTCTGGATATGACGCCGGAAGAGTTCGTCAAGCTGACGGACGAGAAGATCGACCAGTTCCTGCGGCTGTACAGCTTTCCCCGCCGTTTCTCGGCGGAAAACATCCGCAAGGACCTCGAGGAGGGGAAGGTCAGCTTCGAGGACATGAAGACCCACGTGAAGCCCCAGGTGGACATCCCCCTCTTCTTCCCCAAGTGCATCGGCCCCGAGCTGTACGTGACGGAGGACGGCGGCACCACGTGGACCAAGACCCACACCGTGGATTTCTGGCAGGACATGGACTGGGGCTACGGCACGGCCACCTACTATTTCGGCCGCATCGCCGTGGATCCCGCCGACGACCGGAAGCTCCTCATCTGCGCCATCCGCCTCATCAAGACCGAGGACGGCGGCCAGACCTTCCAGTATGCCGACGAGTACGGCTACGACGTCCACGCCGACCATCACGCCATTGTCTACCGCAGCGTCAAGGGCCGGCGCGTGCTGCTGGGCAACGACGGCGGGCTGAACGTCAGCCTGGACAGCGGCAAGACCTGGACCCCCGTCAAGAACGTGCCGGTGGCCCAGTGCTACACCGTGACCTACGATTTCGCCGAACCGTACCGCATTTATACGGGGCTGCAGGACAACGGCATCTGGACCGGCACCGCCCGCGAGATCGAGCCTTACCAGCAGGTGGACGGCTGGGAGCAGATCTGGGGCGCCGACGGCATGTTCATCCAGGTGAACCCCCGCGACAACAACACCGTCTACCTGGGCACCCAGTTCGGCGCCATGTCCCGGCTGAATTTTCACACCCGGGAATCGCAGCGTATCCGGCCCCAGCCCGAATTCCCCAAAGAGGAGCCGTTCCGCACCAACTGGGTGACGCCCATCGAAATGAGCCGTTTCCATCCCGACATCGTCTACACCGGCACCCAGTTCGTCCACCGCACCTTCGATCGCGGCGACACCTGGTCCATCATCAGCCCCGACCTGACCAGCGAGGGGCAGGCCGGCTCCTTCGTCAACGCCGGCGGCAACGTCTCCTACGGCAACCTGTCGGCCCTGGCCGAGAGCCCGCTGCGTTTCGGGCTGCTGTACGCCGGCACCGACGAGGGCTGGCTGTGGGTCACCCGGGACGGCGGCGCCAACTGGACGCGCTGCACGGAAGGGATCCCCCAGAACAAGTGGGTCACCCGCGTCGAGCCCAGCCGTTTCGACGAGGGGACCGTCTACGCCACCTTCACCGGCTTCCGGGAAAACGACGCCACGGCCTACGTGTACAAGAGCACCGACTTCGGCGCCAGCTGGACCTCCATCCAGGGGAACCTGCCCGACGAGTGCCTCAACGTCGTCCGCGAGGATCCTGTGAACCCGGACCTGCTCTACGTGGGCAGCGATTTCGGCGTCTACGTCAGCCTGGACGGCGGAAAGAGGTGGGACGTCCTGGGCGACAAGATCCCCAACGTGCCCGCCTATGACCTGTGCATCCACCCGCGCGACAAGGAAGTCATCATCGGCACCTACGGCCGCAGCGTGTGGGTGGGGCCGGTGGACGTGCTCCAGGCCTATACGGCCGAGGTCCGCGGCCAGGCGCTGCACCTGTTCGGGATCAAGAAGCAGCAGGCCTACGAGTGGTGGGAGAAGGAGAAGCCGGTCCAGATCGGCAAGCCGCGCGAAGTCGACCCGCTCTTCATCTTTTACCACACCCAGGCCGGGCCGGCCGTGGCGCGCCTCGAGAACGACAAGGGCGAGGTGTACCGCACGTGGGCGCTGGACGCCAAGGCGGGCCTGAACCGCTTCGAGTGGGACTACATGGTGGATCCGGCGAAGCGCGGGGAACTGCCCGCCGGGCGGCGCCCCTTCGTGGAGCCGGGCGAGTATGTGCTGGTGCTGGAGCAGGCCGGCGAATCCGTCAAGACTCCCGTCACCGTCGACAAGCCCAAGAAGCGCGAGCGCGGCCGCACCGACAACCTGGAACGGGAGTAGTCAGCCGGCGGCGGGGCAGGCATGCACCTGCCAGCGGCACAAGATGTACCGTCCTTTCTATGAATCAAATGAAGGGCGGCCGGGTACCATCCGTCACCCGGACCGCCCTTTTCCTTTTCCAAACGCAGCCTGTGCAGGGCCGAATCCGCCAGGGCGCGGTGCCGCGGTGAGGGGCAGTGGAGGAACGGACGGATCCGGTGAGCCAGGTCGGTCCGTTTCGTCCGGACGATCCAGCGGATGGCCCCCTCCACCCCCATTTCCGGCAAGGCCAGATTGAGATACGGCCACCTCTGGTCGTTGTGGAGGCCCTCATTCCAGGCAATCTGCCGGATGGCGGCGGCCAGATACAGATCCAGGGCCGCGGCCACTTCCGGAGATTCCCAGGCGGCCAGGTGCTCCACCAATCCGCTCGAAGCGGCTGGATCATGGCGCCAGGTCTTCATGGCCTGAGCGACAGGGCCGGCACTGCCCGGCCGGCCGATGCAGGCCAGTGACTCGGCGACGGCGAGCGCCAGCGCCATGTCTTCCCGTTCGCTGATCATCATTTTTTCAAGTTGAGGCACGGCCGCGACGAGTTTCCGTTTACCCACCGCCCGGACAGCCGCCCGACGGGCATAATGGTCGGGATCATTCAGCCCCCTCAGGAGCCCGTCGTGTACTTCAGGTCCACCCATCACTCCCAACACAGAATAAATGGCCGCCCGGCTCATGGGTTCCTCAGCGGTCAGCCCCTCCATAAGCCAGGGGATTGCGGGCTGATAAGACATGTCATAACAGGCCCGAGTAAAAGCTTCTATAAATGAGGATTCATTCACATAGGTATGACACCATTCTGCCAGCAACTGGTCTGCGGCAGGATGTCCCAACAAAATCAGGGGCCAGACAGCATCGTTCAGCAAATGGGGATTTTCCTCTATCGAGTCTCTAAGGTGTGCCACCAAAGAGATTATCTTGTCCGACGCGCCCGGCCATTGCCGCCAAGCCAGATCCACTTTATTCAAGAAAAATAAATTATCCAGTTGTTTGATTGAGTCGGAGTTTTTACATCCATGAGTAGCAAGAAGCTGAATTCGTTCTCGGATCAATTCATGATACGCCGTGTGATCCCGCCATGAAGGATCCATCCGCTGGAGTGCCCGCTGAAGAAGTGGCCAGTCTGACCAACGCGCAGAGTCCGTGCGAAGATAGTCAAGCACAGCCGGCAGATGCTCCGGACCAAGAGCCGGGAGGAAGGCCTCATGGCTCCAGGAATCGAGCTTTCCACGACGGAAATCGTCGATATAGGCAGCGACGGTCCAGTCCCGATCGATCCGCAGGCAAACCTTCATTTCAATGTCATTGGGGCCTCCCCTCTCCTGTGATTCCAGCAGGGGAAGTATTGCCCTGGTTGCAGGACGTTCCGGCCAGTGTGGATCCAGGGTGTCCAGGGTTGCCACAATCTTCCTGAATTGATCGTGTTTCGGCAGTCGATGGATAAGTGAAGGCACAGCGGCTGGAGAACCGATCTGTTCCAGGGAACGCAGGGTGGCTTCGCCGATGCGAGACCAGCAATGGCCGAGGCGCGAGATCAGCGGCTCGATGGACGACGCATCCCGGGCTGCGCCCAGCCATTCCACGGCCAGGAGGAGAGTGGCGGCGTCGGCGGAAGGATCGGCGACGACGGCCCGCATGGCCGCTATTCGCTGGTCGCTGACGACAGGCCAGGAAGAGGTATGATCTTGGGACGACAGGTTATCCGTCAGATGTTTATGCCGGGCCCACCGTAAAAACTCCTGTACCTGCTGTCGCAACTGACTGAATGACTGACTTTTCCAATCCCCCTTCCTGCAGCGGGACAACGGATCGTAGAAGAACACGGCGTGTACCGGGGATTTGCCTCGGATCTGCTCGCTCAGCAGCTGAATGGGACCGATAAGTTCTACGCGAAAGTAGTCGATGCCGCGGAGTCGGCCGCCGGCGCTCTCGGGTGAATCCCAGCAGTTGATGTACTTGATGCCCACGTTCAGGCAGGGGACGAACAGATCGAAATAAAAGGGGTGGACGAAATCGGGCAGATTGTCAAGGTCCTCTTTGTAAAAGCAAACGCTCGCATACTCCATCATTTCCAATGCGGCAGGTTCGTCGGGAGTCGTCACCTGATCCACCAGCCAGGGGCCGTTCAAAGAGTCGAAACCGGCCTTGCGGAGCTCGTCCCGGATAACCGCAAGGGCTTCGTCCCGCGGTAGATCATGAAATCGGTCGCCCTCAAGAAAATGATAAGCCGCGGCACCACCACCATACAAAAACACCGGTGCGACCAGGGTATCACCCGATTCCACGCCCAATATGACGGAAATCCCGAAAAGAAAACAAAAAAGAGACATGATTATTGTTTTACACAATGATTGCATGCGGGTTCCCCCTCAAGAGAAAATCGTCGGTCATAAGGAACAGATCTAGTACCGCCCCGCACGGGACGACCGTCATTCACCGGCCTATGTTCCGTTCTCTTCTTTGGATGAACGCACAGTATAACAAGATCAATCAAGAACCGTTAGTGCATGCTTGATGTAGTTGATGTAAAGTTATCGTGCATCGAAGCTGCTGCAATTGTCGACCGGATGACCGTTTTCAGCAACATGGCAGTAAAGACGGGAGGTCAACACGTGATGAGTGCCAATGTGTATTACACCCCTCTTAACGGCTCGGGCGACCCGGCCACGGTGCAGGCCGTCTCCCGGCGGCTGCTGGAGACCCTCCTCGAACAGGAGGACATCACCCTCGCGACCCGGGTGCCGCTGAAGGTGCACTTCGGCGAGCCCAAGAATGTCACGTTTCTCCCGCCGGCCACATACCAGGGCATCATCGATTACCTGGCCGAGCGGAACATCGAGACCTGCTACATGGAAACCTGCGTGCTGTACGGCGGCCAGCGCTACAAGAAGGAGCTGCACGAAAAGACGGCCGCCGCCCACGGCTTCACCCGGCTGCCCATCGTCTTCGCCGACGGCGAGCACGGCGAACAGTTCGCCGAGATAGAGATCAACGGGAAACACTTCAAAACATTCAAAGTGGGTCAGGCGTTTCTGGAGTATGATCAGCTCATCGTCCTCTCCCACTTCAAGGGCCACCTGCTGGCGGGGTTCGGCGGCGCCATCAAGCAGCTGTCCATGGGGCACGCCGCCAAGGGGGGCAAGATGGCCATGCACCTGGGGGAGAAACCGCACATCGTCAGCCGGAAATGCACCCAGTGCAACCTGTGCCTCACGCGGTGCACCACCGGCGCCCTCATCATCGGCGAAAAATCGAGGATCGACCATACCCGGTGCGTGGGCTGCGGCGCCTGCCTGGCCATCTGCCCGGCGAAAGCCGTCTCCATCTTTTCGGTGAAGAGCCTGGCCCGCTTCGTGGGTATCGGCAATCCCTTCATCGAAAAACTGGTGGAGGGGGCGTACGCGGCGCAGCTGGGCAAGCGCAACATCTACCTCAATTTCGCCATGAACATCACGTCCGGTTGCGACTGCGAGCCCAAAAAGATGAAGCCCCTCATGGCCGACATCGGCATTTTCGCCGCCACCGACCCGGTGGCCATCGACAAAGCGTGCCACGACGCCGTCCGCGAGCGGGGCAAGAAGTTCCGGGGATCCAAAACATTCGCCTACGCCGAACGCATCGGCCTCGGCTCGGCCCGCTACCAGCTGATCAGGGTGAACTGACTGACTCGAACGAGTTAGTGCTGGGCCGAAAAGATTCAGCCGGAAGGAAGCCACCGGTCAGTCAGCCTGAGCGGGCGGGCCAATGAAAGACCCACCCCGCGGCACGGGATAAACAGACCAGAGGCCCGAAATGCCACCGTTCCGTTCATCCGTTGGAGTGCCCGGATCTCTCTGCGCGGGGAGAGATACGGCTGCCGGCCCGATCCGCAGGGCCACGGCCACAGCCGACGGCAGCGGTGATTGCAACCCGGCGGGGAGGGTCACCACCAGGTCATCCCCGCGGTTCTCCCAGGCCAGGGGCGTGCCGGCCGCCCCGACCAGGGTCACCACGCTGCCCGCGGCGGCGCGGGTGCGGGGGATGACCAGCGCTTCCGGCAGACGCGCCTCGTCCTCATCCAGCAGCCGGATGGCGTACACGGCGCCGTCCTGCGCCCGGGTGAAGCGCCACGGACCCTCCACGTACGGCGGGCAGGCCCGGGTACCGTAGATGGCCGCGCCGTGGACGGCCAGCCACTCACCCATGTCCCGCAGCCGGTCGTAGGCCGCGGGGTACCAGGTGCCGTCCGGACCCGGACCGATGTTCAGCAGCAGGTTGCCCCCCTTGGCCACGATGTCCACCAGCATGTGGATCAGCTCACGGGCGGGCTTCATCTCGGCGTCGAAGGAGTACGACCAGCCGCCGCCCATGATGATGCAGGACTCCCAGGGATAGGGAAGCATGCCGTCGGGGATCCGGTTCTCGGGCGTCAGATAGTTCTGGTGCCGGCCCGGCACCGCCCGGTCCACCACGATGAGGCCCGGCCGGACGGCCCGCGCCTGGGCCACCAGCTCGTCCATGCGGATATCCTGGTTGGGCCGCTTTTTGACCACGTAACCGGGAATCCGGGGCCGTGCCGGCGCGCCGGCGGCAGCCTCGACATCGTTCTGCCGGGTGACGGTGTATCCCGGAATCGACGGCGCCCGGTCATCCGGCCGCAGCTGCTGCACCCAGCCGCCGTCCAGCCAGAGGATGTCCAGGGGCCCGTAGTCCCGACAAAGCTCCAGCACCTGGTGGTGGGTGAACTGGACAAACCGCTCCCAGCGCTCGGGATAGCGGTCGATGTCGTAATTGACGTTACGGTCGAACGGGGGGAACTGCGGCCACCAGTAATCGGGGCTGTGCCAGTCCGGTTTGGAGAAGTAGGCGCCGATCCAGAATCCCTCCTGGCGAAAGGCATCAAAGATCTCCCGGGTGATGTCGGCCCGGGGATGCCGGCTGAACGGACAATCCGGACCGGTGATCTTGTACTCGGTGTAGCGGGTGTCGAACATGCAGAAGCCGTCGTGGTGCTTGGTGGTGAACACCATGTATTTCATGCCGGCCGCCCGGGCCGCGCGGGCCCACCTGGCGGGGTCGAACTGCACCGGGTTGAAGGTCCGGGGCAGGTTTTCGTAGCGGGTCTTGTATTCGAAATAGTCGGTGACCGTGTCCGGCACGCACCAGTCCTCATCCTCGGGGCAGATGGACCACGATTCGACGATCCCCCACTGGCTGTATGGGCCCCAGTGCATCAGCAGGCCGAACTTGAGGTCCTGCCACGCCTCGAGCCGCTGCCGGACCAGTGGGTCCGGGTCGGGCTCGTAGCGGCCCTCCTCGTCCGCCCGCAGGGGGCAGAACAGCAAAATCAGGGCCCACAGGACCATACCGTATACCCGCGCCGGCCTGTCCATCCGATACCTCCCCATTCCGGCCCGGCGGCCAATCACCCGGCCGGCGAATGTGTTTCATCCAGCCATGAAACCGATTGCTCTGGCTGGATATCATTGTGCCACAGCGGGCCCTGACATGTCCACGACCGCCTGGTTCGCGGCAGGGGGAAAAGGCCATCCGCGGCGTCATCTCCCCGCGCCCGTGCCGTCTTACTTCTGGAACGCCTGGATCAGGTCAGCCACCACCTCGCGGCTCCCCTTGCCACCGGTGTCCTGCCGGATGGACCGCTCCAGCTGCAGGATCTCGTACGGATTGGTGGTCTCGGTGCTGATCCGCTTGAACTTGGCCAGCATGTCCTCCCAGTAGCCGATGTCGGCCTGCAGCTGCTTCTGTTCGGCGCTGCCGGCCGGCGCCTTGGCCAGTTTCTGGCGCAGGTTTTTGAGGAGCATGTTCTCGATCTCCTTGGACGACTCCCGGCACTTGGCCTGCATTTTGGCGATATCGCCCAGGATGGCATCGTCCTGGATCTTGTCCGCCTTTACCTGCACCACCTTGCCGATACTGGCCATGTCCTCGCTGGTGAACTGGCCGAAATCCACCTTCTCCTTGAGCATTTTCAGGTTGGCGAACGCCTCCTTGTGTTTGCTGGTGGTCAGGGTCAGCTCCGAGCGGATGCCGCTGAACCCGGTCACCTGGTGATAGGCCTCGTTGAGGGCCTGCTGGGCATCGTCCTGGAACGTCTCCAGACTGACCGGCTGGCCGTTCTTGCGGATGACCATGCCCGGGGTTTCCCGGAGGGCCAGGTCCAGGTCCATGCTGGACGAACTGGCGCTGGACGCGTTGCGGATGTTCTTGAACCGGATGTTGCTGGTGTCATACCCCATCTTTTGGAGGCGCCGGATCATTTCGGGCGTCATCTCGGCGTAGGACTGATCCACCAGCTGGCTGAAGGCGCGGCGCACCGATGGATGGGCCTGGTATTTGAGCAGCCATTTGCAGTGATAGGACGAATTCAGGGAAGCGGCCAGGTGGCGCAGTTCCTGTTCGATGGCAGCGATCTGGGGCGAACCGGCCGGATATTGCTGCTGCGCCTGCAGGAGCTCCAGCCGCCTTTCCTTGAACAGGTCGATGAGGGACTTGGCATCGTCCACATCCTGCTGGAATTTGGCGGCGGCGAACTGCTGTTGCACCGTCGGCCGGGGGCCGAAGGCCGGCTTGAAAAGACGGCTTTTGGGGCCGAAGTACCACAATGCTCCCTTGGTGGTCAGGTTGATGCCGAACTGCATGACCTTGCCCATCAGGTAGCCGGCGCCGGCCTGGCGAGCCCCGTTCCACAGACGCTGACCCAGGCTGGAATTGGGATCGGCGGCGTTGTGCTGGTACCCTTCCACGAACGAGACGGCCATGAACCCGACGGGTGACGCCCACGAAACCGATTGCTTGAGGCCTTCCACCGGACCGCCGGCGACGAGGCCGGTGGTGCCGCCGTAAATGCCGCCGATGAGGTGGGGCGCCCAGACGGTGAGCGCCGCCGTTTCCCCGAACGTCTGGGCAAAGGAGGCACTGCCCAGCCCCACCACCAGCGTGCCGGCGGCCATGACGGTGGTGTTGGCGTAGAACTCGTACTCCTGGGCGTCGATGGCCTTTTCGTCTTCGCGGGCCGACTGGTTCTGCCAATAGCCCTGGATTTGTTCATTGACGGCCGCGGCCAGGCGCCGCGCCTTCTCCACGTCACCGGCGGCGACGCTTTTGGCGTCCAGAATGCCGCGGGCCGTTTCGCGCATGGAGGCCCTCATCTCCTCCGGCAGAATTTCGATCTGCCGCTCGATGCCGGCGGCGATGCGCCGCGTGGCGTCCACCCGCGCGGCCTCTTCGCGGATGGACTCCACAAAACGCTCATGGGCCATCTCCTCGAAAGCCGACCGGGTATGGACGATGCGGCCCGTCTGGTAGGAAGTGACGAGATCCTGCTCGGCCTGGATGTCGGACTGCAACTGAACCATGCGGAAGGACAGCTGCCTGATCCGCACCGGGTCCTGCTCACGGCCGAGCTCGGCCTCCTCCTTGGCCAGATTCCGTTTGAGCAGTTCGATCATGGACTGGTGAAAGGCGATGGTCTCGGCGACGGCGTCCCGTTGTTCCACCGTCGGCTCCGCCGGGGCCGCAGCCGCTACCGGGGCCGTCGCGGTAGCCGGCGGCGCCGCGGCCGTCTCTTCCACCGGCGGCAGCTCCGCGGCGAAGACCTTTTCAATTTCATGCGGGCTGGCGGCCTTGAAAGCCAGGTACTGGTCCAGCTTGGTCTGGGCCCCCTCCTGAACCACCGCTTCGATTTTCGCCGCCGTATGCTGCGGGAAGAGGAACGGCGCTTCCGTATCCTGCCGCCAGTTCCGGCGGCGGCCGAACCGGGCCTCGCCACCAAAGGGATTGGGGGCGTAGGTGGTGACATCCACCACACCGTCGGCGATAAAATCAAAGGCGTACAGCACGAAACCAAACGGCTGGGTGTACATGAGGAGCTGCCCGTCTTCCTGCTGCTCCACCACGGCAAAGAAATCATAGATGCCCGGGATCATGGCCATATCGGCCTTGCCGTTGATCTGGACGCTGACCATGCCGGGCTGGCTCAGATCGATGCCCTGGTCGGCAAAGGGCAGAAACCGGTCGATGGAGGACTGGTTGACCGTGTACAGGAGCCAGAGTCCGGGTTGATAGGTCCGCAGGGTCCAGTAGCGCGTCCGCTCGCCCGTGTCGTCGGTCCAGATGCCTTCCAGCGGACAGGCGCCCGGATCTCCCTTGAGGGCGCGCCGGTAGCGTTGACGGGCCTCGCACTTGGCCGCCAGGGGATCGGGCGGATTGCCCAGCGCCTGGATCTGCCGGGCGATCTCCGCCAGTCCGGCCTCCAGCGAACGCAGCACCTGGGCCTGCCGGTCGGCCACGGCCAGGGCATCGAAGTACCCCGCCCGGCAATCGGCGGCCACGGCCAGGCCGGCGTCCAGCATGGCCACCTCGTGGGCCGCCGCCGCGCGCATGAACGCCTCGCGCCCGGCCAGAAACTGGCCCAGCAGCGGATTGAGCCGGTTCAGATAATCCACCGCCGGCTGCGTCGGAAAATCGAACAGGGGCGCCCAGCAATCGTGAAACCGGCGTTCTTCATCTTCTTCCAGGGGGCCATAGAGGAGGCGCATCCCTTCCATGGCCACGGACACGGCCCCGTTGTACTGCAGGCCGGACATCTCATTGAAATCCAGGAACGGCGCCAGGGTCACGGACGGCACATCGGGCGGCAGGGGTGCGGACGCCGCCGGCGGACGCTGCCAGGGCAGGCCGGGCGGCACCCGGGTCGCGGTCCGGCAGGGATCGCCGGCCTCGAAGGTGATGGCGGGCAAGGTCGCCGGCGGCGGGGCGGGAGACGAAGCGGTAGCCCCACTCCGCGACGGAGTTCCGGCGGGTTTCCGGCCGGCCGGTTGCCCGGCCCCGGCCAACCGTTCCTTCTCCACCAGCCGTTTCAGGATGCCGGGCGCTTTGGGGTGCCCGGGGTTCACCCGCAGCGCTTCCTCCAGATCCTGCCGCGCCTCGCGGAGGTCCCCCCGCTCCAGATGATACAGGCCCCGATTGGCCCAGGCATCGGCATCACCCGGATCCCGTTGGAGAATCCATGAGGCATCGGCGATGGCCCCATCCAGATCACCCAGTTTGTGACGGGCGTTGCCCCGGTTCAGATGGGTGTTCACGCTGTCAGGGTTTTTCTCCAGTACGGCGTCATAGTCAGCCAGCGCACCCCGGTAATCCCGGGTGTCGTATTTCAGGATTCCCCGGTTGATGAGCGCCGTGAGGTTCTGCGGCTCCAGCTTCAGTGCCTTGTCCAGGTCGGCCCGGGCACCGGCGAGATCCTGGAGCCCTCGCCGGTTCAAGGCCCGGGTAATGTAGGCGTTGACGTAATTGGGATCGAGGCGCAGGGCCGCATCCCCGTCACTCAACCCCTCCCGGTAGCACTGGAGGTTGTACAGCAAGCTGGCCCGGGCATGGTAGGCCTTGGCGTTGGCCGGGTCCACCTGTATGGCCACCGAAAAATCGCTGCGGGCCTGCTCGTAGTCCTTCAGCTGCCAGTAAGCCCAGCCGCGACGACGGTAGGCCTCGCTGTTGTCCAGATCCAGGGCGATGGCCCGGTTGCAGGCTTCGATGCACTCCTCGTAGTTCTTTTGCCGGTACAGTTCCTCGGCCTGCTTCATGAAATCAGCCGCGTCTTGCCCCCCGATTCCCATTGACAAAACCATACTCCACACCGCCAGCATCAGGCCAAGCCGGATCCTGCCCATACTGCCTCCTGTCATGAAAAGTCATCCTGGTTCCTGGCCCTAATCTACGCCTGACCCCACGGGAAGTCAACAGGATTCACCATGGCAAATAACAGGCTTAGCTGCTGTTATGAAAGTATTTATGAAATATTGATCGGAATATTCAACTTTTTGTCGGCCGGTCCGGCCACCCGGCCCCGACAGAGACAAAAAAGCCGCCCCGGGATGGGGCGGCGCGTGTATTCAGGCATTCCGCAAAAATCAATTGCTGCGGACGTAAATCTCGACGAACGGTTTATCCTTGTCCTGATTGAGGTTTGTGCGGACAACATAGCTGTTGAGCAGCGTGAACTCGGTCAGGTCGTCGTTGATGCACTGCACCAGACCGGCGTATTCTTCGGTCTCCGGCTGAATGTTGGTGGCCTGGCAGAGAAAGTCGATCAATACCTGGTTGAGGGCTTCTTCGGATTCGGGGGCGCCGTCGCTGAGCCAGGTCAGTTTTTCATAAAATACGTAGCTGCCCTTTATCTTCAGGATCACCAGCTCTTTCTGGGGGCTGACAAACACGGCCCGATCCTGGGTCCGGTATTTGTCCTGGGAGATAAAGCGATGGGTCTTGGCAAAGTCGGATTCCATGAACGCCTGATAGGTGCGACCCAGTCCGGCAAAAACGGTAGCTATGAGTGCCAGGGCCAGCAACATCGACAAAACCACTTTTTTCATGATAACTCCTTGCTCGTTTGTTCTGCACCGCGTGGGTGACCGGTCATCATACGGAAAGCCTCAGCAAAAATCAACCGTAACTTTCAAAATGTCCGAAATCGGCCACGCAAAAAAACAGCCGCCATCCGGTCCGTCACCCAATGGTCAAACAGGCCCGCGAAGTGGACGCCTTATCACCCCGGACTGGACAGAATCGGCCCCCTCAACATATCATGGAGGCGTCCGTTGCCTGTGGAGAACGAGGTCCCCGATGCCCAACCGAACGGCCCGCCGTTTTTCGGAACTGCTGGAATCCCTGCCGGAACATCCGTTTCATCCGGACCGCGACCGTTACGTCATCTTCAGCGATCTGCACCTCGGCACCCCCCAGTTCGAGGCCAACCGGCGACTGTATCTGCAGGCACTGGATGACTATTTTCAGCGCGATTTCACCCTGCTCCTGCTGGGCGACATCGAGGAACTGCATCGCTACTCCATGGACCGGCTGCTGAAAGAATACCGCGACGATGTCTATGCCCGGGAAAGGAATTTTCTGACCCAGGGCCGCCTGCGGCGGATCTTCGGCAACCATGACATCGACTGGCATTACCCGGAAGAGGTTCGGCGCCGGCTCCACCCGGTTCTGCCGGGGATCACCGTCGCCGAAGGTCTCAAGCTCCGCTGGGAAGAGCGCCTCATCTTTCTGCTCCATGGCCATCAGGGAGGATTGATGAGCGACACCCTGGGTCGTGTCGGCCGGATTTTTCTGCGGTTCGTCGCCCAGCCGCTGGGCCTGTACGCCCTGGTCAGCCCGGCCCTCAATCACCGTCGGCGGCGAAAAGCGGAGCAGCGGTATTACGACTGGGCCAAGCGGCAGGGGTTGCTCCTCGTCACCGGGCACACGCACCGGCCCATGTTCGAGTCCCTGACCAAGGTCGACCAGATCCGCATGCGGATCGAAGCCCTGGTGCGGGAGTACGTGGCCGTTTCCGACTCCCGGCTGCGCCGCACCATCGCCACGGAGATTGTCTGCGCCCGGGACCGCTTCCGCCGTTGCCTGTCCACGCCCGATTCCGAGGAAGACTGCGCCCGCCTCGGGCAGACCGAGTTGCTCATCCCCTGCTATTTCAACAGCGGCAGCGGTCTGCACCGGGACGGGCTCACCGCCCTGGAACTGGCGGAAGGCGAAATCCGGTTGATCCTCTTCTATGACGCACGGCGGCCCGGCAACGAGGAAAAGCACCGCCGCGCGCCCACCGTCCCCCTGCCGGCGGAGACAGGCGGCGCCAGCACCGGCCGGCGGCAGATCCTGCAATCGGAATCTCTGGAATACGTGTTCACGCGGATCCATCTGCTGGGAGAGGCTTCACCCGACCCATGTCCCGGCGAAAGGGACGCCGCCCCATCCGGATAATCAGCGCAGGGGTTGCCAGGTGCGGGCCAGTCCCCCCCGGCCTGTCTCGCGATAGGCCGACTGCAGGTCCCGACCGGTCTCGGCCATGGTTTCCACCACCCGGTCGAAACAGATCTTGTGGGCGCCGTCCGTAAACAGGGCATAGACGGCACATTCCACCGCCTTGCCGGCGGCGATGGCGTTCCGCTCGATACAGGGGATCTGCACATACCCCTCTACGGGATCGCAGGTCAGTCCCAGGCTGTGTTCAAAGGCCATCTCGGCGGCGTATTCCACCTGGGCCGGCGTGCCGCCCATGATCTGGGCCGCGGCGGCGGACGCCATGGAGCAGGCGGTGCCGATCTCGCCCTGGCAGCCCACCTCGGCGCCCGAAATGGAGGCATTGGTCTTGACCAGATCGGCCACCAGGCCGGCGGTCGCCAGGCCGCGCAGGATTCGGACTGCCGGATATTGCTGGTCCGTCACCAGAAAATAGAGCACGGCCGGCAGCACGCCGGCGGCACCGCAGGTCGGGGCCGTCACCACCCGCCCGCCGGCCGCGTTTTCCTCGGCCACGGCCAGGGCGAACGAGAAGAGCTGGCCGACGTCGCGGATCACCCCGCGGCTGCTCCGCACCCGGGCATGGTAGGCCGCCGCCTTGCGTGCCAGGCGCAGGGGACCGGGCAGAACGCCCTCGTTTTCCAGTCCGGCGAGGATGGTGGTCTTCATCACCGTCCAGACTTCCTCCAGGTGGGTCCAGATGCTCTCCCCCTCACGATCAGCCACATACTCCCACAGCGAGCGGCCGTTTTCCCGGCACCACGCCAGGATTTCGCTCATGGTGGTCAGGGGATAGATATCGTCGGCCGGACCGACCGCCCCCTCCTCATCGGCCAGATCGCCGCCACCGACGCTGTACACTCGCCATGTGCCCTGCGTCCGGTCCTGACCATCGAAGGCCTCGAAGTCGAGTCCGTTGGGATGCCGCGACAGTTCTTCCCCGGTCCGCCACAGGATGTCCACGTCCCGCGGCGCCAGCACCTGGCGGATGACGCTGTCGGTCCCGTGACCCCGGCCGGTGGCGGCGAGGCTGCCGTACAGGGTGACGCGATACCGTGTCGCCTCGGGAAAGCGGCGGCGGAAAAGCTCCGCCGCCCGTCCCGGGCCGATGGTGTGGCTGCTGGAAGGCCCATAACCGATTTTGAAAATGGTGCGGATGGATTTCATGGTTCCCTTTCGTCGTCATGACCGGCCGCGCCGCTTGTCCGTCGCCGGCCTCGGGTGCCGGTGGCATCACCGGCCGGCGGGATCATCACAGCAGTCACGGCTTCAGGAAAGGCGGGTGATCTCGTCCACGGGAAAATCCGGCAGTTCCTCGATGCCATCGGGAGTTTCCAGCAGCAATCGCCGTTCCGTAACCTCACCGGCCAGGGCACAGGAAATTCCTGCGGCGGACAGGGCGTGGCGGGCCGCTTCGGCCTGGTCCGCGGCCACCGTCGCCACCAGCAGGCCCGAGGAGATGAGACCCCGCCAATCGAGGCCGAAGTGCCGGCAGAGGCGAACGGCTTCCGGCCGCACCGGGATATCCGCCTGCCGCAGGAGGCAACCGACACCGGACGCCGTCATGACTTCCCGCACCGCGCCGGCCACCCCGCTCTCCGTGGCATCGTGCAGGGCATGGACGCCGGGCCGGCCGGCCAGGGCCTGCGCCGCGTCCAGTACCAGCAGGTTGGGGAAATCGGCCCACGCCGCCACGGCACGGGCGCCATCTTCCCCCAGCAACCGCCGTGTTTCCCCGAACCGTTCACGGGCGATGATGGCCCCCCCCTCATGGGCGGCCCAGCCGGCCAGGAGGATGGCATCGCCCACCCGGGCATCGGCGCTGCGATGAATGTGGTCCCGGGGGGCCTCCCCCACCAGGATGCCCGTCAACACCGGATAGTTCACCGCCGGCGTGACCTCGGTGTGGCCGCCGATGACGGTGATCGCCAGCCGGCGGCAGACATCGGCCAGCTCCCCGAACAGGCTCTCTACCTGCGGGGTGGTTGTCGTTCCTTCGGGGAAAAGGGCCGTGACCGCCAGGTACCGGGGCCGGGCGCCCATGGCGGCGATGTCGTTGACATTGATCTGGACCAGCCAGGCGGCCGGCACATCCGTAACAAAAGTGACGGGATCGGTGGTCACCACCAGCGTGTCGGCGGTGGTGGCCAGCACGGCCGCGTCCTCGCCGATGCCCGGGCCGACCAGCAGACCGGGCGCGGCGGTGGGCAACCGGGCGAGGAGTCTCTTCAGGAACTCCGGCGCCAGCTTGCCGGCCGGCAGGGATGTCGCCCGCCTCCGGCCGTTCACGACCCCTCTCCGTACGAGGTCTTGAGTTCACGTTTCCACGCCTGCCGCTCCAGGGCCAGCTCCACCAGGCGATCCAGCAGGTCGGGCAGTTCCACGCCGCTCAGGGACCAGAGCTTGGGGAACATGCTGATGGGGGTGAATCCGGGGATCGTGTTGATTTCGTTGACATAGATCCTGTTGTCCCGCTGGTCCATCAGGAAATCCACCCGGCCGAATCCCTCACCGCCGATGGCGGCAAACGCCCGGCCGGCCATGTCGCGGATCGTTGCCGCCTGGTCATCCTCCAGTTCGGCGGGCAGGATGAGCCGGGAATCGCTGGAGATATATTTGGCCGTATAATCATAGAAATCCCGGTCCGGGACAATCTCGCCGGGGAGCGAGACGTCGGCGCGATGGTTCCCCATGACGCTGCACTCGATTTCCCGCGCCGGGATGCCCTGTTCCACCAGGATCTTGTAATCGTAACGCAAGGCTTCCTGCACGGCGTCCCCGATCTCCGTCTTGTGCAGGACCCGCGAGATGCCGACGCTGGAGCCGAGTCGCGCCGGCTTGACGAAACAGGGGAAACCGATCTCCTTGAGAATCCGCCCCAGCCACACCGGCGCGTCGGTGTGCCATTCCTCGCGGTAAATGACCAGCCAGGGCAGCACCGGCAGTTCCGCCGCCGCGAAAACCTGCTTGAGCATCACCTTGTCCATGCCCACCGACGAGCCCATCACACCGCAGCCGACATAGGGGCGCCCCGTCATTTCCAGCAGGCCCTGGATGGTCCCGTCCTCGCCAAAAGGACCGTGCAGGACCGGAAAAAACACGTCGAACTCCACCTGCCGGCCGTCGGTGGTTGTGCCCGCCAGGTTCACCAGATCGTTTTTCGTGCCACACCGCAGCACGGGCTGCACCCTTTCCACGTCGGACAGCTCCCGGCGGAGCATGGTCCGGCATGCGTCCGGATCGGCAAACGAACCGTCCTTCCGGATGCCCAGGGCGAACACCCTGTACCTGTCCCTGGAAAGATGCTCCGCCACCGTCGTTCCGGATACGAGAGAAACTTCATGCTCTCCGGACTTTCCGCCAAACAGAACCGCTACATTTTTTTTCATGGATCACCCTTGGATTGGGGTGGATGGACCGCTTCGGGCCGTGCCTCAGCTCTTGTCGTCCACCCTGCCTTCTTCGGCAATCGCCAGTCCCGGTGCCGGATTCGCGGCATCGGGCGCCAGGGCCACACGCTCCTCATACTGGTGATAGGCGTTGATGATGAGTTGGACCAGGACATGGCGCACGACGTCACTCTGATCGAAATAACAGAACTGAATGCCCCGGATGCCCTGCAGCACCCGCCGGGCGTGGATCAGCCCCGAAATCTTGCCGGTGGGCAGATCCACCTGGGTGATATCGCCGGTCACCACCACCTTGGAACCGAGACCAATGCGGGTAAGAAACATTTTCATCTGCTCCGGCGAACTGTTCTGGGCTTCATCCAGGATGACGAACGAATCGCTGAGTGTCCGACCACGCATGAAGGCCAGGGGAGCGATCTCGATCACCTCCCGCTCCAGCAGCTTCTGCACCTTTTCGTAGTCCAGCATGTGGTACAGGGCGTCATAGAGCGGACGCAGGTACGGATTGACCTTTTCCTGCATGTCCCCGGGCAGAAAACCCAGCTTTTCGCCCGCTTCCACGGCCGGCCGGGCGAGGATCAGCTTGGAGACCTTCTTGTCCAGGAGCATGGCCACCGCCACCGCCACCGCCAGGAAGGTTTTGCCCGTTCCGGCCGGGCCGATGGCGAAGACCAGGTCGTTGCGCCGGATTTCATCCACATAGCGCTGCTGGTTCCGACTTTTGGGCAGCACCCGCCGCTGCCCGATCCGTATGGGTTCCTGGCGCTCGAAAAAATCCTGCAGGCGCAAGGCGGAATTTTCGGCGATTTCGCGAAAAGAACGGCGAAGCATATCCCGCTCGATCACCGGCTCCTTGGCCGAGATCTCGGCGAAATCGTGCAGGACCTGCCGGACAATCGCCACATTCTCCGCCGCGCCTTCCACATTGAGCATGTGCCCCCGGACATGGATTTCCACGTCGAACAGCGATTCCAGCAGTCTCAGGAATTCCTTGTTGCGCTCAAACAGTATTTCAACGCTCTTGTCGTTCAACTCCAGCGGTTTCAATTAACTCCCCTCCCGTCGGCATCTGGCTGGGACCATCTTATCAATCGCCGCCCCCCACGTCAATCATTGCCTGCCGGGGAATGGCGGCCGCTCCCCGCCGGAAGATTACCGCCATCATTGTGACAAATATCACGGAATCATGTTTGATATTTTTTTAAACTGAAATCGTTCCTCGTGAACACATTTTATCAAATCGGGTCGTTTTTTCCGGCAGCCGGCCCACCGCAGAAGGAATTGTCTATGAAAAAAAGAGTTCTGCTTTTATGCCTGCCGCTGTGGCTGGTTTCGGCCGCCGGCGAGACGTTATTCGTCCGGGCAGCCGGCGACCGGGAGGAGACGCTGCGCCGGTTGCGCGAAGACATCCGCCACCACGGCTACCGCTTTCGGGTGGCGGACAACCCCGCCCTGGATTACCCCTTGTCCACGCTGTGCGGCCTGGTGGAGCCGCCCGACTGGCGGGCGGACGCCTGTTTCGTCGACTTCGCCGCCAAGGCAGACCTGCCCGCCGCTTTCGACTGGCGGGACCTGAACGGCTGTCCCGCCGTCAGGAACCAGGGCAACTGCGGCAGCTGCTGGGCGTTTTCCACCGTGGGCGGTCTGGAGTGTCAGATCCTGCTGCTCGACCTGGTGGAGGAGGATCTGTCGGAACAGTTCCTGGTCAGCTGCGACACCAACAACAGCGGCTGCGACGGCGGCTGGTTCGCCCACAACTACCACATCACCCAAGGCGCCGTCCGGGAGAGCTGCTTTCCGTACACCGCCGCCGACGACCCCTGCATCGACACCTGCCCGCGCCCGTACTTTGCCGAATCCTGGGCCTACATCGGCAATTCCTACAGTGTCCCCGGCGTCGACGCCATCAAGCAGGCCATCCATGACCATGGTCCCGTCTGCGCGGCCGTGGCCGTTTCGTCCTCCTTTCAGGCCTACTCCGGTGGCATTTACGACGCCAATGACGCGACGGCTATCAATCACGCCATCATGCTGGTCGGCTGGGATGACGCCGACGGCTGCTGGATCCTGCGCAACAGCTGGGGCCCGGGGTGGGGCGAAGACGGATATATGCGGATCGCCTACGGCAGCAACCGGGTCGGGTATGCGGCCAATTTCGTGACCTATGTCCCCCTCGGCACGCCCCTGCTCGACCTCGCCGACGTCCAGCCCGACTCCGGAGCCGCGGGGAACCATCGCCTGGACCCGGGCGAAACCGCCGAACTGACGGTCCTGCTCCTGAATGACGGTGCCGAAGCCGCCACCGTCCAGGCCGTCCTCAGCAGCACCGATCCCAATGTCTCCATCACCACGGCACAGGCGGACTACGGAACGATCCCCCGCGGTGAGACCCGGGCGGGCCAGTGGCCCTTCCAGGTCGCTGTGTCGGCGGACACACCGGTGGAACACACCGTCGAATTCCAGCTGGCCGTCACAGCCGGTGGCGACTACGCCGTCAATCTGGGTTTTGCCCTGACGGCCCACTATTCCGGCATCCTGGTGCTGGATCTGGATGGCAACGCCAACAGCGGTCCGGCCCTGGCCGCCGCCCTGGATGGCCACGGCCGCCCCGCCCACTACACCACGGCCTATGCCTGGGATGCGTTGTCGGATTTCGAAGCCGTGTTCCTGTGTCTGGGGGTTTACTCCGGGAATCATGTGCTGTCCAACGCCGAAGGGGACGCCCTGGCGGCATTTCTGGACGGCGGCGGCGTTCTCTACATGGAAGGCGGCGACACGTGGGCATTTGACCCGGCCACCGCCGTCCACCCCTATTTCCACATCAGCGGTACCGCCGACGGCACCAGCGATCTCGCGACCCAACAGGGCCAGAACGGCACGCTGTGGGAAGGCCTGTCCCTGGCCTATGACGGCGATAACCACTATATCGATCACCTGGCCGCCACCGGCGACGGCCAGCTCATTTTCGCCAACAGCTCCCCCGCCTACGGAACGGCGGTCTCCCGCAACACCGGCACCTTTCGCACCATCGGCGCCTCGTTCGAGTTCGGCGGGCTGGTGGACGGCACCGGGAAAAACACCCGGGCCGGTGTCATGGCCGGGATCATGGAGTTTTTCGGCATCCAGGCGGTCGGCAGCGGCGATCTGGATGACAACGGCGTCCTCGATGCCATGGATCTGGCCATCCTGGCTTCTTTTCTGGCGGGCAACAGCGACCCGCTGCCCGGAACGGAGACCACCGCCGACTGCGACGGCAACGGGCAGGTCGAACTGCCGGATCTGGTGGTGCTGGTCCAGAAGGTGACCGGCAACCTTTGAACCATGCCGGACAATGGATCCCGTTCCCCATCCCGGCCACCGGCCGGCCAAATAATCTTTTCATTCCGGCCCGGACTTGTATTATAGTGTTGCCGTGATGGATAAACCGAGCCCCGACTCCGCTTACACCATACGCCGGCTGGATCTCACCGGCGCCTTTCTCTCTCCCCCGCCCGAAGATGTGATCCTGTCGCCCTGTGTCATCGAATATGAATTGCCGCCGGACCGCCTGGATCTCGACGCCCTGAAGATCATCCGGCGGCTCCAGCGCCATGGACACCAGGCCTTCCTGGTGGGCGGTTGTGTCCGCGACATCCTCCTGGAGCAGTCGCCCAAGGATTTCGACGTCGTCACCTCGGCCCAGCCCAAGGATATCCGCAAACTTTTTCGCAACAGCCGGTTGATCGGGCGGCGCTTCCGCCTCATCCACATGTATTTCAAGCAGGGCAAGATCATCGAGGTGGCCACCTTTCGCCGCAGCGCCACCCAGGAGGACGAACTGGAGGAGCGGCACGCCGAGACCAATCTCTACGGCGGCCCGGCCGACGACGTCATCCGGCGCGACTTCACCATCAACGCCCTGATGTACGATCCGGAGCGGAAGGAAATCCATGACTATGTGGACGGCTTCCGTCATCTGTCCCGGCGGTTGCTGTGCACCGTCGGCCGGCCCGAGCGCCGCCTGCAGGAGGACCCGATCCGCATTATCCGCGCCATACGCTTCGGGATCCGGCACAACCTGCAATTCGACGAGCCGCTCATGACGGCCATGCGCCGGTTGTCCAACCTGATCCTGGACTGCAACCGGGACCGCATGACCGAGGAGATATTCAAGATTCTCCGCTGCAGCGCCGCCGCGCCCTGCCTGCGGATGTTCGGAGAGCTCGGCATCCTGCCGCTCCTTTTTCCCGAGCTGCCGCACAAGGCCGCCGGTGACGCCCCGTTCAGGTACCTCGAGAAGCTGGACCGCTCCATCCAGGAGAGCAAGTTTTTAAACGACTCCATCATCCTCGCCATGTTTGTGATCGGTTTTTGCGGCGATTTTCTGTATGAGAAGGGAGACATCGTTCACCAACTGAACACGATGCTGGCGGCCGTCAACGTCAATCTGCGTTTTCCCCGCTGGCAGCTGCACCATATCCGCCAGATGCTGATGTCCCAACGCAAACTGTTGCGTGGCCCCTACACCCGGCGGGCGCAACGGATCCTTTCTCACGATTACGCCGCCGACGCCATCACCCTGATGGGACTTGTGGCCGAAGACAATCATGCCCGCAAGATGCACGAAGCCTGGAGCCAGCTCATTTCGGGCAAGGATCCAGGCCGGCAACGCAAAAGGAAGCCCCGTTCCAAAAGGAATCAATAATATGTTCTTGCGCCACCGAACTGTATGCCTTCTCCTCTGCTGGGGAATGCTGATTCCGTTCGCTGTCGTCCGCGCGGCCGATCCGCCGGGGCCCTCGCCCACCGAACGGATGCACACCATTTCCAGCCATCGCCTGCATGACCATGTCGCCGAGTTGACCTCGCCCCGGTATGCCGGCCGGCTCACGGGCACGCCCGGGTACCGCGCCGCCGCCCAATGGGTGGCCGAACGCTTCCGCAGCTGGGGTCTGGAGCCGGCCGGTGACGACGGCACCTGGTATCAGGATTTCGAGATCCCCTACACCCTGGTTTTCCCCGGCAGCCGGGTCCGGCTCCATCTCCCCCAGGCCAACGGTTCCGTCATTTTCAAGGACTATCGTTACGAGGATGAGTATATTCCGGGATCGACGTCCGCCAGCGGGGAAATCACGGCGGAAGTGATCTACGTGGGTTACGGCATCACGGCACCCGAGCTGGGCTACGACGATTACGCCGGTGTGGACGTGGCCGGCAAGATCGTGCTCATGGAGCGGGAAGTACCGGTCTCCCCGGAAACACAGGCGGACGTATTCCCGGCTTGGCGCCCCTACTCCTTCCACCAGTACAAGTTGCGGAACGCCGTCGCCCACGGGGCGCGGGGCATGCTGTACAACTACGGCCCCATCGCCAATCCCAACAACGCCTATGAACCGGATTTCGTCTATTCCCATGTGGGCGAGGCCGTCGTGGGCGATCTGTTCGCCGGCACCGGCCGCGAACATGCCGCCGTTGTCCGGGAAATCCGCCAAACGCTGCAGCCCCGTTCAGCCCCGCTGGGCAAAACCGTGACCATCGGCAACCGGACCGAGCATCATCCCGGCGGCCGCGGCAGCAATGTTCTGGCCCTCCTGCCGGGCGGTGATCCCGCGCTTCGCCAGGAGGTGATCATCCTCGGGGCCCATCTCGATCATCTCGGCTACTGTTATGAACTGATGCCCGGGGCCAACGACAACGCTTCGGGCGTGGCGGTCCTCCTGGGCGTGGCCGAGGCGCTGGCCGGTCTGGAAAAACCGTTGCCGCGGTCCGTTCTGTTCATCTGCTTCGGCGCCGAGGAGCAGGCCCTGGCGGGTTCGCAGCACTATCTCGCGCATCCCGCCTTTCCCCTGGCCCGGACGCGCTGCCTGCTCAACATGGACGGCGTTGGCTGCGGCGACAAGCTGACCGCTTTGGCGGCCGAAAATTACCCGGCGCTGTGGGAATTCATCCGGCGAGCCAACGACGACTATGTGCACCGGACGGTCACCCCGCGCCAGTTTCATAATCTCGCCCGGCCGCGGCTGGACGCCGCCTGGTTCATGTGGCGCGATGTCCCGACCATCTCCTTCTCCTCGTACGGGGCGCCATCCCCGTACCATGTCACCAGCGACAATCTGGAGATCATCACGCCGGAAATCATGGAGGATCTCGGGCAGATCCTGTTTCTGGCCATCGTCGAACTGGCCGGACAGGCGGAATTGCCCGACCTGAACACCGGAGGTGACCGTTGAAAAAAATCCTCGCCGTTTGGTTGTTCGCCGGTTTGTGCCTGATCCCCACCACAGCGGCGAAAACCGACGGCGCAACCGTCATGCTGGAAGCCGTCGCCCGGGCCGTGGACACCGGAATCACCGGCTGGGAGCTAACCGTGGACGGCCACGCCTTCACGCCCTACGCGACCGGTCACTCCATCAGCGCCGGTTCCGGAATTTTCCGCGCCACCGTCTCCCGACCGGCGGTCCACGCCGGACAAAAGGTGACCGGGACCGAATGCCGGCTGGTGCTGGAGCTGTACGCCCGCGGCGAAGTGCAGATCGTCCCCCGCTGGAACGGCCGGGATCTGGAGGCGTTCATCATCCCCGGCGGCGAGCTGACGGGGCAGGAATTCCGCCGGGAAATCGTCCTGCCGGACGATGCCACCGGCGAGCCGGCCGAACTCCGGCTATCCTTTCACAACCGGGGACTGCGGCCGTTCCGCACGGAGTTCTGGCCGCCGCGCAAATCGCCCCTGCCCGAGGAGCAACAGAACCTGATTCTGCGGGACGCCCGGCTGGAATTCCCCGCCGCGGCGGAGCAGAGCCGGACCGTCCATCATTGGCTGACCAGCCTGCAGACGGCGCAGGCATTGCTGTACCCCGAGCTGAAACGGTACACGTTCATCGGCGACCCGTACGACATCCCCGACGCCCGCCATGTTCCGGCCGCGCGGCTGGCCGCGTTGCATGACCGCTGGGCGGACGCCGTCCTGGCCCTGGATCTGGCGGCCCTCCGCGCGGGGGACTGGCCGGCGGTGGCCGCGTCTCTGCAGCGCTCCTATGACCTGGCCGGCCCCTTGCGGGAATATGCCCGCGAATTCAAGGTCTATCTCATCGGCAACGCCCACATCGACATCGCCTGGCTGTGGCGCATGGCCGAGACGAAACTCGTGGCCCGCAACACCTTCGACACCGTGCTCACCAACATGACGGAGTACCCTGAGCTGCGCTATGCCCAAAGCCAGGCCATTACATACCAGTGGATGGAAGAGGAGTACCCTGCGGTGTTCGAGCGGATCCGGCGCCGGATTCGGGACGGGTCCTGGGAAGTGGTGGGCGGCATGTGGGTCGAACCCGACTGCAACCTTATCTCCGGCGAAAGCTGGGTTCGCCAGCTGCTGTACGGCAAAAAATATTTCCATGAAAAATTCGGCATCGACGTCCGCATCGGCTGGAATCCCGATTCGTTCGGCTACAACTGGAACATGCCCCAGATTTACGGGCAAGCGGGCATCGACTGCTTCATCACCCAGAAGATCTGGTGGAACGACACCACGGTCTTCCCCTACTTTACTTTCTGGTGGGAAGGGGTGGACGGCTCCCGCCTGCTGACCTACTTTCCACCCATGGGCTATACTTCCCGGGTGCGCCTGCCGCAGGTGGTGGATGCCATCACCAAATACCAGGCCACCACGGGATACCAGAAGAGCCTGATCCTCTACGGACTGGGCGACCACGGCGGCGGGCCGAACCGGGAGATCCTGGACCGCGTCCGGAGCTATGACGAGCTGTTCATCGCCCCGGAGTTCATCCATTCGCCGGCCGCCGGTTTTCTGGATCACCTGGCATCGGATCTGGGGGACGCCATCCCCGTCTGGTCCGACGAGCTGTATCTCGAATACCATCGCGGCACCTACACCACCCAGGCCCATACCAAGCAGCAGAACCGGCGGAGTGAATCGGGCCTGGGCGCCGCCGAGAAATGGGCCACCGCCGCCTGGTTGCTGGGCGAGACCTACCCGGCGGCGGAGCTGGAGAGCGCCTGGAAGACGGTTCTCACCAACCAGTTCCATGACATATTGCCCGGCTCCTCCATCACCCCCGTCTACCGTGACGCCGCCGCGGATTACGCCCGCGCGGCGCAATCCATGACCGCCGCCGCGGAGACGGCCTTGGCGGCCATCGCCGCCCGGGTTGACACGTCAGCGATAACGGGCATCCCGGTGCTGGTGTTCAATCCCCTGGCCTGGTCCCGCACGGATTTCGTGCAGGTGGCCCTGCCGGCCGGGCATGACCAGTGGCGGCTCCTCGACCACGAAGGCAACGAACGGCCGCTGGAAGTGACGGCCGAGCCGGCCACTGGCCAGCTCATGGCCGGCTTCGTGGCGGAAGAGGTGCCGTCCATCGGCTACCGCCTCTACGAATTGCGGCCGGAAGCCCCCCGCGCCGGCGATCACGGCGTCCATGCCCACGACCTCACGCTGGAGAACGCCGCTCACCGGCTGACGGTGGATCCCCGCTCCGGTCACGTAACCGGCCTTTTCGACAAGCGGCTCGAGCGGGAGTTTGTGCCGGCGGGCGGGGCGATGAACGTGCTGCAGGCTTTCGAAGACCGGCCCGAGAACTGGGATGCCTGGAATATCGGCTACACCGGTCGGATGTGGACCCTCGACGCGGCCGACCGGGTGACCCTGGCGCATCATTCTCCCGTGCGGGCCGTAATCCGCGTGGAAAAGAGTTTTCTCGGTCCGGACAAGAGTCGCTACAGTCCCACCGAGGACTTCCCGTCGTCATTTTTCACCCAGGACATCACCCTGTACCGGGCCATGGACCGCATCGATATCCGGACCACCGCCGACTGGTGGGAAAGCCATGTCCTGCTCAAGGCCGCCTTCCCGACGGAGATCCACCGTGATACGGCCACCTATGAGATCCCCTTCGCCGCCATTTCCCGTCCCACCGGCCGGGAAACGCTGGCCGAAAAGGCCCGCTTCGAGGTGCCGGCCCTGCGCTGGGCGGACCTGTCCGACGCCGACGCCGGGCTTTCACTCCTCAACGACAGCAAGTACGGCTACGACGTCCATGATTCGACCCTGCGCCTTTCCCTGCTGCGAGCCCCCACCTGGCCCGACCCGATGGCCGATCGGGGCCGGCATGAATTCACCTATTCGCTGTACACCCATCCCGGCGGTTGGAATGACGGGGCGACGGTCCGGCGCGGCCGGGAGCTGAACACACCCCTGCAGGCCATCCTGCCCGGAAGGCATGGCGGCTCCCTGCCGGCGGTGATGAGCTTCTTCACCGTGAACGGGGAGGCGATTGTGCTGGAAACCGTCAAACTGGCCGAGGATGGAACCGGCCTGATTCTTCGGCTGTATGAATCGGCCGGACGGGCGGGCAGTGCCTCGCTGCGGCTTCACCGACCGCCTGTCCGGGTGTGGGAAACCGACTTGATGGAAAAACCCGGTCGGGAAATATCTCCAGCGGCGGGTTCCATTCCCCTGAAGTTCAGAATGTTTGAGATCAAATCCCTCAAGCTGGACTTCGGCGATGCCAGCGCCGATTAATCCACGCCGAATCCTACTTTCAGGACGACCTGATATTCGGCCACCTTGTTGTTCTGGATGCGTCCGCGCATCTCGACCACCTCGAACCAGCTGAGGTGCTGCAGGGTGCGGGAGGCTTTCTCGATGCCGATTTCAATGGCTCTCTCGAAGCTCTCCCCCGAACTGGCGGCAATTTCAATTTTCTTGTACACTCGCTCACTCATAACATGCTCCTTTGGCTATGATTTCACCCCTATGGGATGATATTTCGTGCCGTAAGATTCCTGATATTTTGGATTTACACCAGCGCCTCCCGCTTCGCAAAAAGGGATGCGAACATGCTTTACTTTTACAGTCCATTTGGATAGAATACGGGGTTCTTTACATGACCAAGGGGTCTTCAACGGGGTAAAGTTCATGGAAAAAATACTTCTCCTCATCGTCAGCGCCGTTTTTGTCAACAATTTTGTGCTGGCCCGCTTTCTGGGGATCTGCCCTTTCCTGGGCGTGTCCAAGCGCATCTCCACCGCCACCGGAATGAGCGGCGCAGTCATGTTCGTGATGACCCTGGCGGCCATGGTGACCTGGGTATTGCAGCATTATGTGCTGAATCCCCTGCAGATCGGCTACCTCCAGACCATCGTCTTCATTCTGGTCATCGCTTCCCTCGTCCAGCTGGTGGAGCTGGCGCTGGCCAAGTTCAGCCCGACGCTGCAGGCCGCCCTGGGGATCTTTTTGCCCCTCATCACCACCAATTGTGCGGTGCTGGGGATGGCCGTGCTCAATATCCAGAACGACCACTCCTTTCTGGAAACCACCATCTTCGCCCTGAGCGCCGGGGCCGGTTTCGGCCTGGCGCTGCTGATTTTCGCCGGCATGCGGGAACGGCTGGACCTGGCCCTGGTACCCGAACCCTTGAAGGGCACGGGCCTGGCGCTGGTCACCGCCGCCCTGCTCAGCCTGGCCTTTATGGGATTCGCCGGACTCTTCGGCTCGTCCTAATCCAGATTTTTTCAGGATCTATCATGCTGGAAGCGATTTTAACATTGTCCGGTTTGGCCATTCTGGCCAGTTTCGGTTTGGGCCTGGCCGCCAGATTTTTCGCCGTGAAAGTGGACCCCCGGGTGGAAAAAATCGAGGAGGTCCTGCCCGGCGCCAATTGCGGCGGTTGCGGCGCCGCCGGCTGCAGTGATTTTGCCAAGGGCGTAGTGGAAGGAAAGTACGCCGCCAACGCCTGTCCGGTGGGCGGTCCTTCCTGTGCCGCCAAAATTGCCGAGATTCTGGGTGAGGAGGTGCGCACCGCCGAGCCCCATGTCGCCGTCGTCCTGTGCGCCGGAGATGAAGAACAGTGCGGCAACCGGTTCGATTACAACGGGATCTATGACTGCAAGGCCGCGCACCTGATCCAGGGCGGCTTCAAGGCGTGCACCTACGGCTGCCTCGGCCTGGGGAGCTGCGCCCGGGTCTGCCCCTTCGACGCCATCATCATGACGGAGAAGCGCCTGGCCGTCATCAACCGCGACAAATGCGTCGGCTGCGGCAAATGTGTGCCGGTCTGTCCCCGTCATCTCATCACCCTGGTGCCCATTTCCAGGAAAACCCATATTCTCTGCAGCAGCCACGATCCCGGCGCCGATGTCCGCAAGAAATGCAAGGTCGGCTGCATCGCCTGCAAGAAATGCGAAAAAACGGTCAACGGCGAGGGGATCACCGTCAGCGATTACCTGGCGGTGATGGATTACAGCCAGGATCTGGACGGATTCGCGCTGGAGACCGTTTGCCCCACCCACACCATTCAGCGGGTGGATTCGCCAGTTCCACAGGAAAGCGAGAAAACAGCATGATTAAACGGGCGCATGGCTTCCCGGGGGGTGTTCACCCCGACTATCACAAGGAACTCACCGCTGGACGGGCACTGGAAGTCCCGCCGCTCTTCGAGCGTTACGTCGTGCCGGTGGCCCAGCATATCGGCGCTCCGGCCAAGGTGGCGGTGGAGAAGGGCGCCCAGGTATTCAAGGGCACGGTCATCGCCGAAGCCGCGGGTTTCGTGTCCGTGCCCATGCACAGTCCCACATCCGGCAAGGTAAAAGCGGTCAAGAATCTGCCTCATCCCTGGGGCCCCAACATGCTGGCCGTGGAAATCGTCGCCGACGGTGATGACACCCCCGATCCGGCCCTGCCGCGTCTCGACCATGAAGCCGCCTCGGCCGAAGAACTGCGCGATTTTATCCGTCAGGCCGGTATCGTCGGCATGGGCGGCGCGGCGTTTCCCACCCACGTCAAGCTCTCGCCACCCCGCGAGAAACCCATCGACGTCCTGGTACTGAACGGGGCCGAGTGCGAACCGTACCTCACCGCCGACCACCGGCTCATGGTGGAAATGCCGGAAAAAGTGATCGCCGGGGCCGGCGTTCTGGCCAAAATATTGAACGTGAAACGGATCTGCATCGGCGTCGAGGACAACAAGCCCGACGCCCTGGCGGCACTGGAGAAGGCGGCGGCCGGCCACGACAACATGGATGTCTATTCGCTCCACGTCACCTATCCGCAGGGGGCGGAAAAGCAACTGATCTACGCCATCCTCGGCCGCGAGGTCCCGGCCGGCGGCCTGCCCATGGACGTGGGCGTGGTGGTGCAGAATGTCGGTACAGCGGCGGCCGTCTGGGACGCCGTGGCCGGCGGCATGCCCCTCATCGAGCGCATCACCACCGTCACCGGCCGGGGGATCCGTCAACCGGGCAACCTCGTTCTGCGCATCGGCACCCTGGTGGAGGACGTGGTCGGCTGGCGCGGCGGCATGACCAACGACACCATCAAGGTCATCAACGGCGGCCCCATGATGGGCATGGCCATGTCCAGTCTGGACGTACCGGTGCTGAAGGGCTCTTCGGGACTCCTTTTTCTGGAGCGGGACGAGGTGGAGCAGTATCATCATTATCCCTGCATCCGCTGCGGCCGCTGTGTGGATATCTGTCCCATGAAACTGATGCCCTGCATTATCAGCTACTATACGGAAAACGAACTTTTCGACGAGGTGGAGTCGCTCAACGTGACCGATTGCATTGAATGCGGCAGCTGTGCCTATGTCTGCCCCTCTTCCCGGATTCTGGTCCATCACATGAAGATGGGGAAGGCCGAGGTCATCGCCCGCCGCCGCAAACGGGCCGTATCCTGATCCCACACCAGAGAGGCAAGGAGAGCCATCGTGTCCACGAACGCCCAACCCATATCCCGCAACCTGCTGGTCAGCGCATCCCCTCACATCACCAGCGGCGAATCCATCCCCCGGATCATGTACAACGTGATCCTGGCCATGGTGCCCGTTTGCCTGGTCAGTGTTTACTACTTCGGCTATTACGGCGTCAAGGTGCTGGTCCTGACGACCCTGTTTTGTATCGGCTTCGAATACCTGTGGCAGAAGATGCTGCGGAAACCGGTGACCATCAGTGACGGTTCGGCCGCCGTCACCGGGATTCTGCTGGCCCTGAACCTGCCGCCAACCGCCCCGTGGTGGCTGATGCTGATCGGATCCTTTCTGGCCGTCATCATCGCCAAGCAACTGTACGGCGGATTGGGCTACAACCTCTTCAATCCGGCCCTGGTGGCCCGGGTGGCGCTCCTCATCTCCTTCCCGGTACACATGACCAGCTGGATCAAGGCCACACCCCTTTTCAGCGGGGTGGACGCCGTCACCACGGCGACCCCCCTCGGCATTCTGCAGACCGCCATCAAAACCACCGGCGCCATTCCGCCCGAGGTCATGGACCAGGTCAATCCGTCCTCCCAGAACATGCTGACCTGGTTCACCGGGCACATGATGTCCGGCAGCCTGGGTGAGTTTTCGGCCCTGGCCATCCTGCTGGGCGGATTGTGGCTGATCTACAAGAAATACATCTACTGGCAGGTGCCGGTCACCTATATCGGGACCGTGCTGGTTTTCTCCGGGATCTTCTGGATCATCGATCCCACCCGGTATGCCCATCCCCTTTTCCATCTGTTGACGGGCGGGTTGTTCCTGGGGGCCTTCTTCATGGCTACCGACATGGTGACCTCCCCCATCACGAAAAAGGGCTTGCTGGTCTTCGGCGTCGGCTGCGGCCTCATCACCTGCCTGATCCGGATGTGGGGCAGCTATCCCGAAGGGGTCAGTTTCGCCATTCTGCTGATGAACGGATTGACACCGCTGCTGGATCGCTGGTTCAAGCCGACGGTCTTCGGCCAACGCAAACTGTATGAGGAATCAAAATGAAAGACCTGTTGAGACTGATACTGGTCCTCACCATCATCTGCGCGGTCAGCGCCGGCCTGCTGGCCCTCATCGAGAACCTGACGGCTGACGCCCGGGCCCAGGCCAAGCGGGAGGAGATGCTGCGCGCCATCCGCTCGGTGATGCCGTCGGGCTATGTCAATGAACCCGACCAGGCCGTGCTGACGGTGAAGGATGCCGCCGGGGAGTCGCACAGGATTTTCGTCGGCCTGACCGCCGACGGCCAGGTGACGGGCTATGCCCTGCAGGCGGCGGATCCCAAGGGCTATGGCGGCCAGATTCAGCTGATGATCGGCCTGACCACCGATGGTGTGATCACCGGCATCGAAATTCTCCAGCACAAGGAAACGCCCGGACTGGGCACCAAGATCCAGGATCCGGAATTTCGCCGGACGTTCCACGGCAAGACCCTCGACAACGCCACCTGGAAAGTGGAGAAGGAAGGGGGCAGTTTCCCGCAATTCGCCGGCGCCACCATCAGCCCCCGCTCGGTGGTCAACGCCGTGCACCGCGGACTGGAATTCTACCGCGGCGCCCGGGAGCAGATCCAGGCCGAAGCGGCCGCCCTTTCAGCGGCTGGCCAACCGGCGGCCGCTGGCGAACCCGCGCCGGCCACCGCCGTCCCGTCAGGCAAGGAGTAACGTCATGGGAGCCTTACAAGAGTTTACCAAAGGGATCTGGCGCGAGAATCCGGTATTCAAGCTGGTCCTGGGCATGTGCCCCGTCCTGGCTGTGACCACGTCGGGTATCAATGGCCTGGGCATGGGCCTGGCCTCCACGTTCGTTCTGCTGGGTTCCAACGTCGTGATTTCCCTTCTGCGCAAGCTGATCCCCAAGAAAGTGCGCATTCCGGCGTTCATCGTCGTCATCGCCTCGTTCGTAACCATCGTCGATCTGGTGATGGACGGTTTCTTCCATGACCTTCATAAAAGCCTGGGGCTCTTCATCCCCCTCATCGTGGTGAACTGCATCATCCTGGGCCGGGCCGAGGCCTTCGCGTCGCGTCACCCCCTGCGTCTGGCCATTCTGGACGGCCTGGGGATGGGCCTCGGTTTTACGCTGGCGCTGGTGGTCCTGGGCGTGACCCGGGAATTCCTGGGCGCCGGGACCATTTTTGATTATAACGTACTCGGCGAGGGCTACACGCCGTTTCTGCTGATGATTCTGCCGCCCGGCGCCTTCCTGGCACTTGGGATCTACCTCGGTCTCCTCAACAAACTGGAGATGTGGCTGGCCGCCCGGCGCGGGCGTGAGCCGAGACTGGCCCAGATGGCCGACTGCCGGTCCTGCACGCTGTGCCACATCGAACCACCGGAGCGACCGGTGGAATAACGGGGCCGGTCCACATGTCACCGGCGGGACGCGCATCTCTATCCCGGTGATCATCGCCGGCGCCCGGCTGCGCCCACTTCCTCATGCCCCGCAGACACTGAGTCGGGCCCCCGCGCCGGACAATCCGCTTCGGGAAAGCCGCCGCCGGGAGTAGAATGGCCCCATGGATTTCGGAATCCGTCTCCTCTGGAATATACTCATGGGTCTCCTCATCGTTCGGGAGGCGGTGACCTTCGATTACCACCACTTCAAACGTCTCGGCCGCAAATTCTGGCGCCCCGGACCGGAAAAATGGGCCTTTTCTCCGCCGGAACGACGGGCTATCCACCGCTGTTTCCTGTGGCTCATCCTGCTGATCATCGGCCATGCCCTGATCTCCCTGGCCGGGCTGATCCGGACGGCCGGGGGGTAATGGGCGGCTTCCACCGCGGAGCGGCGAGGGAAAGCCGCCAGGAACCGCCACACTGACCGCCCGCCGAGATCCGTGGCCCCGCCGGCCGAAAAATCTGGTACAATGACCTGCCTGACCTCCCCCGGTCGACAGCCGGGGAACGTCCCGACGCCCAGGCCGCAGGTATACCATGCGCCATGAACATCCGCCCGATCCGATGCCGGTTTCAGATTCCGCCGGAATCGACATCGTCGCCACACTGGGACCGGCCACGGCGGCCCCCGACCGGATCAGGGAGCTGCTCGCCGCCGGGGCCACCCGGTTTCGGCTGAACCTGGCCCATGCGGATGCCGACTGGCTGAACCGCTGCCTGGCGGCGATACGATCCATCGTCCGGCCGGAATCTGCCCGCCTGCCGGTGGTGGCCGATCTCCCCGGCCGGAAGTTCCGGACCGGCCGGCTGGACCGCCCCTTCCGCCTCGAGACGGGGCAGGAGATATTTTTCGGCCGGCCATCGCCGGCCAGGGGAAGCGAGCGGCAGATATCCTGCCCCCACTGGCCGGAAAACCATCCCCCGGAAAAGGGTGAAATCATTCTGCTACAGGACGGCGCGCTGGAATTGCGGGTGCTGGACGCCGGCCCCGACGGCTGCCGGGCGCAGGTCACCCGGGGCGGCACGGTTCTCGACCGGATGGGTGTGGTGTTTGCCGGCACCGCTTCATTGCAATTCATGGCGTTGGAAAAAGAGAAAATCCGGCTCTGCCTCCACCATGGTGTCGCCCAGTTTCTGATCTCCTACTGCGATTCGCCGGCGGACATCACCGCCGTGCGCCGCAACCTCAACCCGGCACCGTCGAGCGAATGCACTCTCATCCCCAAGCTCGAGACCGCCATCGCCCTGGAGAATATGGACGCCCTTCTTTCCGCCGTCTCCACGGTCTGTCTGGCCCGGGGTGATCTGGGAGCGCAGGTGGGACTTCTCCGTGTGCCGCCGGCGGAAATTCGCCTGCTGGCCGCCGCCCGCCGCACCGGCCGCTCCGTCTGGATCGCCGGCCAGCTCCTGCCCGGCAGCCTCACGGAACGCGGGGTGAGCCGACCCGAACTGGCGGCGGTCTACTACGCCCTGTGCCACGGGGCCCGGGGCTTCATTCTCTCCGAGGAAACCGCTATCCACACCGATGCGCCATCGGCGGTCCGTGCCCTGACCGGGATTGTGCGGCAATGGACTGTGGCCGGCGCCCCCCGCTGCACCGCCACCGGCAACTGATCCGCCCCGCCTTCCCCCGGGCACGGATCGACCGGCCGGCTCTGTTTTCCCCTTCGATCCGGGAATGGTCCGTCCCGCTCGCGGGCCCGACGGGGGTGGGGTCATGTCTCCGGGTCGACGACCGGGGCTTAGGCTCCATTCTGCGGTGACCGGGGCAACGTGCGATGGAGAATCGCCTGGATATCCTCCAGGGAGATCGGTTTTTGCAGGAAGCCCGCCGCCCCCTGACGCAACAGTTCCCGAATGGTATGATCCACGCTGTAACCCGAGATCAGGACCACCGGCAGGCGGGGGTTGCGCTTGCGCAGTGCGGTGAAGGTCTGCTCACCGTTCAGCCGCGGCATGATCATATCCAGGAAGACCAGGTCGATGGCGCCCGCCTCTTCGGCAAAAACCGTCAGGGCCTCCCGGCCATCCTCGGCGACGCGAACGGCATAGCCCAGCTTGCGGAAAAGACGGCTGGCCGTGTTGCGCACCATCTCGTCGTCATCCACCAGCAAGATGCACGGCACGCGAGGCCGGACCTGCTGCCGGGTCGCCGCATCCCCCGCGACGGACACCGTCTCTGAAACGGCCTCTTCGGCGAGGGGGAACAGGAGCGTGATCACGGTCCCCTCACCCGGCCGGGAATCCACCAGCAGGCCGCCGTCATGGGCCGCCATGACAGAGTAGGCCACGGTCAACCCCAATCCCCGGCCGCCGATCTCCTTGCGGGTGGTGAAATACGGTTCGAACATCCGGTCGCGGACCTCCTCACTCATCCCGGCTCCGGAGTCGGCGATTTCCACCGCCAGGTAGTTTCCCTCCGGCAGGGCCATCAGGTTGCGGGGATCGTGCAGTTCGAGCAGCCGCCAGCCTGTGGCGACGCGCAACCGCCCCCCCTCGGCCATGGCGGCCGCCCCATTCCGGCAGATCTGGACAACGGCATCCCGGATCTGGTGGGCATCGGCTTCCATGGCGGGAAGGTCATCCGACAGGTCATATTCCACCCCGATCCGTCCGCCCGCGTCCACCAGAGCCTCATCCGTGGCTTGCCGGACCACGTCGTTCAGATTCATCACCACCCGGTTGAGCTGGCGGCGCCGCGAATAGCGCAGCAGCAGGGAGGACAGCTCCACGCCCCGCCGGGCCGACTTTTCGATATCTTCCAGATAGTCGTAATAGGGACTGCTCCGGTCCAGGTCGAGCTTGATGAGGGACAGGTAGCCCATTATCCCGTTCAGGATGTTGTTGAAATCGTGGGCCACGCCGCCGGCCAGCAGTTTCAGGGCGGCCTGTTTCTGAACCTGGACTCGCTGGGATTGGTGGGTGCCCTGTTCATCGCCGGAATGCTCGGTGATCAGTGGCGGGGCGCCGGAGGTCTCCGCCGCCGGCATGAAGGGGCGCGCGGCCACCTCTTCCAGATAGCGGCGCAGGCGCGGGACAGCGTCTTCGCCCAGGAGAATCCAGTGGGCAGGCGGCTGAAAGCGGAGCTGACCCAAACGGAAAAATGCCGCCGGCGTAAGCAGAAACAGGCATCGGCCCGGGCAACGACCCAGCCACTCATCTTCTCCCTCGGGCGAGGCGCCGGCTAGCAACCCATCGAGACCCTGATCGTCCATCACGACCAGCGTGTATTCATGGAGCCGCTGCCACAACCGGATGGGGAGTTGCCGCCCGTCCGCCTCTTCCGCCCGGACCCGCCAGGGGAGACCGGCAGCGGCGGTCTGGACCAGGCGCTGATGCTCTTCGCGGCAACCAAAACAGAGGACATGAAACCGCATACGCCACCCGTCCACTCATGAGGTGTCCCCTCATACATAGCACATCTTTCCCCCCAAAGGAAAGGACGGCGACCACAATCAGGCGTTTCGGGCAAAAAGGGATTCGACGAAATCGTCCACATGAAAGTCGATGAGATCATCGATCTTCTCGCCGACTCCCACGTATAACAGAGGCAGATTCAGTTCCTTGGTGATGGCGACCACGACCCCTCCTTTGGCCGTGCCGTCCAGTTTGGTCACGATAAGACCCGTCACGCCCGCTGTTTTCAAAAATTCCCGGGCCTGGACCAGGCCGTTCTGGCCGGTGGTGGCATCGATGATCAGGAATACGTCATGGGGGGCGCCTTCGATCTTCTTGCGGGCGATGCGGGTCATTTTTTCCAGTTCCCGCATCAGGTTGACCTTGGTATGCAACCGGCCGGCCGTATCCACCAGGACCACATCGGCCCGATCCTCCGTGGCCCGGTCGAGAGAATCATACAGGACCGCCCCCGGGTCGGCGCCATGTTCCTTTTTGATCAGGACGGCATTGGAGCGCTGGGCCCAGATCTCGAGCTGCTCGATGGCCGCCGCCCGGAACGTGTCCGAGGCACAGACCACGACTTTTTTCCCCTGTTGATGGAAGCGGTAGGCCAGCTTGCCGATGGTGGTGGTCTTGCCCACGCCGTTGACTCCGACGATGAAGATGACTCTGGGCTTGACCTCCGCCGGCGGGTGGTATTCCTCGCTGGAGGCCTGCATGACCTGGCGCAATTCCGTTTTCATCAGTTTGACCAGCTCCGCGGCATCCGCGATGCAGTCCCGCTGCACCTCACGCCGAACGGTCTCCAGGATATCCATGGTGGTCTCCACCCCGATATCCGCCCCGATGAGAATCTCTTCCAGTTCATCGAGAATACCGGCATCGATCTTTTTCTCACCGAGCACCAGATCTTCTATCCGATCCACCAGTTGCGCCTTGGTGCTGCGGATGGCATTTTTCATTTTGGAAAAGAAATTACTTACCATGGGCCTCAACTCCGGATCAGTATTCAAAAATCTCCCCGTGGTAGACATCCACCACCTGGTGATTGCGGGTGACGATCTGCAAGGCACCGTCCTGTTTCAGACCATTGGTGATGCCCATGACCGGACCATTCTTGTGAAAATATTTTACCTTTCGGCCCCGGGCGAACGAACTGGCCTGCTCCCACGCCAGCCGTATCGCTTCATATTCCCCCGCCGCCAGTTGCCGCAGACGCTGGTCGAGAACGGGCAGAATTTTCAGCAATACATCATGTCGGGACAGCACCTGGCGGTTGATCTGGTACAGGGACACCGCCCGGCTCTGGATCTCGCGCGGAAAGTGCTCGTTGGTGACATTGAGTCCAAAGCCCACGACCACGAATATCTGCCGACCGTCCTTGATGACCGATTCCGCCAGGATGCCGGCCAGCTTGCGGTTGTCCCAGATAATGTCATTGGGCCACTTGATATCCAGCCGATTCATGGCCGGTGGAATCAGCCCGGAGATGGCCTCACACACCGCCAGGCCGGCGGTCAACGTGATGAAGGACGCTCTTTCCGGTGGTGTCAGCGGTTCGAGCAGAAGGGAGGCATAGATCCCCCGCCCCCGGGGTGAATGCCAGGAATGGTTCAGGCGTCCCCGTCCCGCTGTCTGCTCGTCGGCCAAAACCAGCGTTCCCGGATTGATCTGTTCGCGGAGGGCCCCTTCCTTGACCAGCTCATTGGTGGAGCCGACGGATTCAAAGCCGAGCACGGTATGGCAGAACTCAAGCCCGCTCACTTCCACCGTGGTGGGCGCATACGGGCATGAATGGGCGGTCTTCAAATCGGGCTTGACTTGGGAGGAATCGTGCATGACGTCCGAAACGTGTCCCCTCAGCTAAAGTAAGGCAGAAATTATAATGGAATGGCAAAAAAATTGGAACACGAAACAGGCAACCGGCTCAAAAAGGAGAACCCGCTTCCTGGCTGAAACACCCGCCGGGTGTGGAAAGATCAGATCTTTCCTTCCTCTTTCATGTTGTCGATTTCCTGGCGAATGAGCAGTTCTGCCAGATCGGGGACCACTTCCCAGGCAATTTCCCGGATGATCCTTTCCGAAAGTCGCTCCACGACCATCTCGGCGATGCGCGTAACCAGCTGCTCGTCCAGAACAGCCCCCTGCGCCGTCGCCCTGGCCGGTTCCGCGGCGGCAGGCTCCGGTTCGGCGACCGGCGTGTCCGCCACCGCAGGTTCGATTTCGGACTCTTCCTCCATGATCCCGATTTCTATCGCTTCCTCGCTCTCTTCCCCGGCATCAACCGCTGGCGCCTCCATCTCCATGGATTCCCATTGCGCGGCAGGCTCTTCTTGCGCGGGAAGTTCCTGTTCCGCTGCCTCGGCCACATCTGCCGCCAGTTCCTCGCTGACGCTCTCCTCGAGGGATTTCTGGCGGGCGATGATATCATCCAGATGAATCAGGTCGAAAACACCCAGAATATCTTCTTCCGTCGGCCGGGTGATGCGGGCGTCCATCGCGGGAATCTCCAGAATTTCCTCATCTGCGCCGGCAGGCGGGAATGAACTCACTGCGGCAACCGGCTGATCCGGCGGCGGCGCATACTCGGCCTCTTCCCTCAGGGCGGAGGGCGGGACGGCCACTTCGTCATCGCCCAGCAGGATCTCCTCCGGCCCCAAATCCTCCTCGGCGCCAGCGGGGGCGGAGCTGATAATGGTCGCGTCGAAAGCGCCGGACATTTGGTCCCCGGCGGGAAAGTCAGGCGTCTCCAGAATGTCCTCGCCCGTATGCCCGGACGGCGGGGCAACGACACTCCGGCCGGTTCCCTCGCCGGCCGGCACCTGCAACGTCGGTTCCGGTGAGGGATGGGCCGTCCCGTCTTCGGGTCGTGGCGCGGCCATCCCGGCCTGCTTGCCGGCCTTGGCAACGGCATCATTGACCATCTGGACCAGAACCGTCGTTTCGAAGGGCTTGGTCAGATATCCGTCCGCTCCAACCCGGGCGGCCTCCTGCTTGTCGAACGGCTCGAAGGTACCCACCAGCAGCAGAACGGGTATATGGACCAGACCGGCATTGGATTTTACGAATTCACAAACCTCGTATCCGGTTTGACGGGGCATGAATATATCCGCCAGAACCACATCCGGTTGAAGCTCTTTGATCTTTTCGATGGCGATTTCACCATTTCCGACACAGATGACGTCATAGTCTTCTTCAGCGAAGGTGAGACTGACCACTTTCTGGATGGTGATACTGTCATCGGCCAACAAGAGCTTTTTCGCCATAAATACCTCCCTCGTTGTGCGAAAAGGAGTATTTTTCTGTTATTAAATCACAGAAAGACAACAGTGACAAGCAAATTTTGAATCTTCATGAAGTTACACCAATACGTTGCGGAAAGGACGGAATGGTTCCCCCGGTCGCCTGTCAGCACGCGGGTATGGTGAGAAGGGACAGATTTCAGGTGTTTTTGGACAGCTCGTAGGACTTCAGATTCTCTTTTTCCTGCTCGCGCCGCTCGTTCTCCATTTCCTTCCACGGTTGCTCTTCGTCTCCCAGGCCGAAAATGCCGAAGACGGTGCGGAACGGCGATGTCCAGATCGACTTGGACGTATAGTAGTGTTGCAGATTCGCCTCGGCCAGGGCCCGGTCGACGTCGGGAATGGGCCGCTCCAGCTGGCGCAGGCGCTCCTTGGATTTTTCAAAATAATCGCTGAAGGGATACCCGCGCACGATCTGGGAATAGTAGATGGCGCTCTCATCATAATTTTTCAGGTGATCCAGCGAGTCGGCCAACAGGAAAAGGGCCTCGTCGCGGCGGCCGAACTGGTCATATTTCTGCACGCATTCCCGCAGGCGCTCGGTCGATGCCTTGAAGAGCTCTTTTTTGTAGTAGAAATTCCCCTTGTGGAACTCGCTCATGGCCAACACATCCTCTACATACTGCAGACGGAGGGACATTTCGGGTACCAGCGGCGAGGTAGGGAAGTCTTTCAAAAACGCCCGGATTTCCTGGAACGCCTTGAAAGTGTGGGTCTGGTCCCGGTTGGGAGCCCGCATTAGCTTCATGTTGATCTCCACCACATGGGCCTGGGCGTTGTCGGCCAGCTCTGACGTGGGGAAAAACAGGCGAAAATCCTTGAAGGCCTGCTCGGCCTGGATCAGGTTCTCGATGCCCCCTTCGCGCCAGTAGGAGTAAGCGATATAGAATTTGGCCTTCTCCAGGTATTCCGAATCGTCGTAGGTGTTGATCAGGGTCTGAAAGGCCAGGCGAGCACGGAGATAATGACCTTTCTCCACGTATGTCATCCCGTTTTCGAACAATGTCTTGTCGGGCAGAACCGCCTGTGATTGCAGGTCAGCCTTCTTGCCACCGCAGCTGATGACCAGCAGCAGCAAACCCAATATGGATATCGTTGCGAGAATTCTCTTGAGCAATGTTACCTCCACTCTCCCTTTCGATGCTGAATGGCAAAAAAACGGATTATACCATCCGTTTCAACATTTGCCGGATCGTTTCCGCCGGATCGTCGCTGTGAAAAACGGCCGAACCGGCTACGGCGATGTCCACCCCAGCTTGCGACAATTCGGCGATATTGTCAAGATCTACCCCGCCGTCCAGCTGAATGGCCACATCCAGCCCGCGCCGGCCGATTTCCCGGGCCAGCTGCTCCACTTTCCGGACGGAGGTGGGGATGAATTTCTGCCCCCCGAAACCTGGATTGACCGACATGAGCAGCACAAAATCCACCCAGTCCAGTACCTCATCTAGGATGGAAATCGGCGTGGCCGGGTTCAAAACCACGCCGGGATGACGTCCCGCCTCGGCGATTCGGCCGAGGGTCCGGTGCAGGTGACGGGACGCTTCGACATGGACACTGATCATGTCCGCGCCGGCGTCGATATAATCCTCGATGGTCTCATCGGCATTCTCGATCATCAGATGAACGTCCAGCAGCAGCGGGGTGATCTGGCGCAGCGCCCGGATGACCGGCGGGCCGATGGTCAGATTGGGAACGAAGTGACCGTCCATGACGTCCAGATGGACCATCCCGGCGCCCGCATCGGCGACCATCCGCACGGCCGCCCCCAGATTCGTGAAATCCGCCGACAAGAGCGAGGGGGCGACTTCCTTGCGCTGGCTGATCATTGGCTCACCACCAGGGTAACAGGCGATTTCCGCGTGATGGGATAACCGGGCCGCGGGTAGTGGGTGATGATCAGGCCCGGACTCTGCAAAAACGTGGTTTCGTATTCGTTCGGTCGCAAAACGAAGCCCTCTTTTTTCAGAAAGAAGGCCACGTCGTCGGCCAGCATACCCTTCAGATCGGGCATGACGAAACTGGTCGACTCCAGGGGAGTGTTCACCAGGTAATTCACATAGGGCGACTGCGGGTTGGTCGTCCCGGCCGGCGGATACTGTTGCACGACCTCGTCTTCGGAAGACGCCAGCACGTTGGCCCGGCTGATCAGTCCCGGTCGCAGCCCACTCTGTCGAAGTACGATGTCCGCCTCCTTTTCCGTCAGGCCGATCAGACGGGGAACCGCCACTTCCTTCTCGCCGGCGCTGATATACAACCACACCTTGCGGCCGCTTTTCACCTGATCGCCCGCCCGCGGTGTTTGCTTGATCACGTGGTTTTCGGGCACATCGCTGCTGAACCGGTAGGTCCGGATCTCGGGAATGAGGCCCACGGTCTCCAGGATGGCCCTGGCGTCGGCCATGTCCTTGTTGGTCACCTCCGGCACCTTGACATCCTCCTGGCCGAAGCGGATACCGATCCACAGGCCCACATAGGCACCCAGGGCCGCCAGGACAAGGGGCAGCAGGATCATGATCCCGTATTTTGTAACCCGAACAACTTCCGGTTTTACCTTTTTCATGTGTCCCCAATGCTGCGCAGCAACGAAAAAAGTTAGCACATTTTATGGCCCTGAGCAAGTCATTTCCCATAATGCAACACGGCCGCCCGGAAAGCCGCCGCTGATCCCGTCCCCATGAAAAAAGATGGTGACTGTTTCCAGTTGCGCCAGGGATTTGATATAATTTCCTGACTTGTGAACAGGGCCCGGCCCGGGAGGATGCGGTGCGAAATCCAGCGGTGAAGATGATCGCCAAAAACAAAAAGGCGTTTCACGACTTCGAAATCGTGGAGCGGCTCGAAGCCGGACTGGTCCTCCAGGGCACCGAGGTCAAGTCCATTCGGGAGGGGAAGATCAATCTCAAGGAGGCCTACGCCAAAATCCAGAACGGGGAAGTCTGGCTGGTCCAATGCCATATCAGCCCGTACTCCCACGGCAACATCAACAATCATGATCCCCTCCGCAAGCGCAAGCTGTTGCTGCATGGCCGCGAGATCAGGAAACTGATCGGCAAGGTCAAGGAGCGGGGCATGACACTCATCCCCCTGGCGGTGTATCTGAAAAACGGAATGGTCAAGCTGGAGGTGGGACTGGGCAAAGGGAAAAAGACCGTGGACAAGCGGGCGGCCCAGCAGGAGAAGACCCAGAAACGGGAAATCGACAAAATGCTGAAGCAACAGCAATTTCACAAGTGATGCAAAGGAGACTCCCATGAGCAAGAGAGCCATCCTCGTGGCAGCGGCCTTCTGGCTGATGTTTCTGTCCGGCGTCCTGTTCGGGCAGGACCTGCTGGACAAGGGGGCCTTCGTGATTTACAACCAGGGGAAAACCGTGGGCGCCGAGGAGTTCGACATCCATATCATGAACGGCCAGGGGCACATCACCTCCACCACCAGCTACGAAATCCGTCAGGAAAACCGGGAAATCAAGGTCACCCTGAAGAGCAAGCTCACGTTTGCCGAAAACCTCCTGCCGCAGGCATACGAATTGACCAGCACCAGCAACCGGGAAAAACAGTCCCTGCAGGTGGAATTCAAACCGCAACTGGCGGTCTGCACCTTCAATCTCGCCGCCGGACAACAGACCCAGGCGGTGATCCTGCCCGATAACGTCTGCGTGGTCGACGAGAACATGTTTTCCCACTGGTCGATGGTACTGGCCCGTTTTGACCTCAAGGCCAAGGGCACCCAGAGCTTTCCCGTCTTCGTCCCGCAGATGGGTTCCGGAGGTTTGGGCGAGGTGCAGGTGCGTTATGTCGACCGGGAACGGATCAAGGTCGGTCCACGCAGCCATCGCGCCCATCATTACACCGTGACGACGTCCAGCCTGACCCTGGAGATCTGGCAGGACCAGACCGGCCGGATCCTCCGGATCGTGTCGCCGCAGAACCAGGCGGAAGTCTTGCGGGCCCAATAGAGGCAATGTTCACATGAAACATCACTGGCTGGAAAAAACATATCGCACATCGGGTCAGACCGACATTATCGATCTCTCGGCGGATCTGGCCGGCTTCGTGAGCGACGCCGGCCTGCGCCAGGCCCAGTTGACGGTCATGGCGCCGGGATCGACCGCCGCCATTACCACCATCGAATATGAACCGGGTGTGCTCAGCGATCTGCAACGGGCCGTGGAGTGCCTGATCCCCCGCGATATGACGTACGCCCATGACCAGCGCTGGGGGGACGGAAACGGTTACTCCCATGTCCGGGCCGCCTTTTTGGGGCCCTCCATCAGCATTCCCCTCGTGGATGGCCGGTTGGTTCTGGGCACATGGCAGCAGGTCGTATGCATCGACTTTGACAACCGCCCCCGTCAACGCACGGTGGTTTTTCACATGATAGGCGAGTGAATGAGGACACTGCACGTAACGCTGGCCCTGTTTTTCCTTTTGCTGACCGGAGTCGCGGGCGGGGACGGTCAGGCCGCCATCAGTGGCCGGATCACCGGCGACGGCCAGACCGTCACCTTCGTGAGTGACGCCGGGCTGGAGTTCGCCATCGAACCGGGTGCGGCCGGTTTTCTCAAATACACCAATTTCCGCATCCAGATTCTGGACCCGATTCACCCAACCGCCGGCACCATCCGCTTCCATCGCTATCGCATCCTGGAGTCCGCCGCCGGGGAGACGGTGAACTCCTCGGTACGGACCATCATGCGCGTCAAGAACAAGCGCCCGCAAATGGAGCTTCGTGTCCATCAGACCCCGCACCAGGTGAGATTCAGCCTCTGCCTCAGCAACAGCGGCGACGCCCCCATCTCCCTCCGTTTTCCCTCGTCCCAGCGATACGACCTGGTGGTCATGACCCCGGATGAGCAAACGACGCTCTGGCGCTGGTCGTGGGGGCGGGAATTCCAACTCGGCTTCAATGATTATGTCATCCCGGCCGGCCAGGAGATCCGTTTCGTGGAGACCTGGGACTTTGCCGACAACTATATGGAGGACGGCGAGTACATCGTGTTCGCCGAACTGCATTGCCTGCCCCACGGCATGCTCTCGGACGTGCAACGGATCGTTCTTCAGAACCCGCGCTCCGGCATTCGTTTCCAGGAATATTGCATTCCCATGAAGTTGGGCAACTCCTGGACCTACCGGATCCCCGGGCTGGAGGAAGAGTGTCGCATGGAGATCACCGGCCTGTTCCACTGGGAAGGACGGGAGTATTTCATTTTCTCCTTTTTTCCCGACGCCCTGCGCCGGGGCGAACAGGGGCTGGCCGGCACCGGCAACAGCCGCATCATCCGCTTCGACGACGGCAACGGCCGTTTTATGGAATGGGCTCCCGACGGGGAAAAGCCGCTGCTGTTCACCGATACGACCCATCGTCTTCGCGAATCGGAAGAAGCTTGCCGGACGGCGGTGGGGTCTTTCAAGCATTGCCTGGAATATCAGATCCTCGTCGACAATACATGGCAGCTGCGCTATCGTTTCGTCCCCGGCATCGGCCTGACCTCTGCCGAGATCCAGGTGTCCGGCCAGCCCGCCCTGCGGCTGGAGATTGCCGATTTTCATTTCCGGACCTCGGCCGACTCCGTCTCATTGGGTGAAGCCAGGGTAACCACCCGACCGACCACCGCCCATCTCACGTTGAAAAAAAGCGGCGGCTACCCGCCCGAAGATCTCCTGTACTCCCTGAAATCCGACGGCACCTTCGCCGTAATGGAAGACGGAGCCCTGGTGGATCAGGGGCTTTTCCCGGTATCGGAACTGTGGAACATGATCCAGGTCATGGAGGACGACGGCCTGTTTCATCTGAAGGAGAACTACGGCGACCGTCCGGTCGACGACCCGCTGACCATCGAACTTTGGGTGCAGGTGAACGGCTCCACCAAGCGGGTGGCCATGCGAACCAGTCCCAGTGACAAGCCGCCGCTGGTGTTTTGGAAAATCATCGACAATATCGAGAAGATGATCCGCAAATACCGGCACTGACCGCCGGATTGCGGGCCGGAGGGCGTGCCGTCGAGAGGCGAAACTCCGGAATATCCTTGACCCCCGGCCGGCGACACCGCATCATATGGTTTGTGACCCGGCGGCCGACAGCGACAAACCCCGCCGGGCGCAAGAGGAGATCACTTTGAAGGACCATCGGAGAGGCTGGAAACTGATTCTCGTCAGTCTGACCATCGTGGCCGGCGCCCCCTTCCTCTACCTGCAGGAGCGGGCGGCGGATGAAACGGATCCCACCCGGCGCATTACCACCAGCGTTTCCCTCGTATCCATCAACGTGGTTGTCCTGGATAAATTCGGCTTTCCGGTCTCCGGCCTGAAAAAAGAGGACTTCACCATCTATGACGACGGCAATCCCCAGGAGATCACCTATTTCGCCGAAACTTCCGAGCCCATGAGCGTTGTCCTGGTCATCGACTCCAGCGGCAGCACCTACAAGAAGATCACCATGATCAAGCAGGGCGCCATCGAATTCATCCGCCGGCTGCACGAATCGCGACCCCGGGACCGGATCGCCGTGGTTAATTTCAACGACGACATTTCCCTCATGGCCCCGTTCAGCACTTCCTGGCGGCAGAAGACCGCGTTGATCCAGGACCGCATCGACGCCATGGGCGGCACGGCGCTCTACGATGCCCTCTATTTGACCAGCAAGGATATCCTCAGCCAGCTCAGCGGCCGGAAAACCGTGGTGCTGTTCACCGACGGCATCGACAACAAGAGTCTCAAGGATTTTGACGAGGCCTTTCAGTGGTCGTTGTCCACTGACGCCACCTTTCACGTGTTGACCGTCGACAATCTCGACCAGGCGCTGACCGCTGCCGGCCGGGATTATTATGCCCTTTCCCGTCGAAGCTACTATGCGTTCATGCAGGGCGAGGCCGAAAGCCGGGACGGCGTCATCGAACCCCAATGGTCTCATGACATGCGACGACAGTATTCCTCGCGGGACGTCCTGGAGCTGGCCTATCGACTCTCCTATCAGATGCTGCAGCGGCTGGCCGTCACTTCGGGGGGGACGTTCTTCAAGGTCTCGGAATACGACGAACTGCCCGGCATCTATCGCAAGGTCGCCGCCGAACTCCCCTACTACTACACCATCGGCTATCGGCCCGATTTTGAGAAAATGAAGGAAGGCGATTTTCACCAGATCGAGGTCCAGGTCTCCGCTGCCGAGCTGACGCCGCGCTACCGCCGCGGCTACTACTATCGCCCCAGCGCCGAATGAGGCCTTCGGACCGCCGTCCGGCGGTTCACTCTCGCGGAGGGATGAGCCATGATTACCCTTGATGATTGCCGCCAGGCCGATGGTGACGATCTGCTGGCCGGCCTGCGCGAACACTTTGACATCCCGGCGAACCTGATCTACCTGGACGGCAATTCCCTGGGCGCCATGCCCCGCCGTACCCCCGGTCACCTGGACCAGGTCATCCGTCGGCAATGGGGCGCTGACCTCATCCGGAGCTGGAACACCCACGGCTGGATGGATCTGCCGCTCCGCCTGGGCGACCGTCTGGCCCCCCTTATCGGCGCCGGACCCGGCGAGGTCCTGGTGGCCGATTCCACCTCCATCAACCTGTTCAAGCTCCTCGATCTGGCGTTGCAACTGCGGCCGGATCGGCGGGTGGTCCTGTCCGACACCGGCAATTTCCCCACTGACCTTTACATGGCCCAGGGCCTGAGCCGGCGGCTCGGAAGGGAGTACGAACTTCGGCTGGTGGAGGAGAACGCCCTGGACGCCGCCCTCACCGGCGACGTGGCGGTGATGATGGTGACGCAGGTCAACTACCGGAGCGGACGATTGCACGACATGGCCCGCTTGACCCGCCTGGCCCACCAGGCTGGCGCCCTGGCCTTGTGGGATCTTTCCCACTCCGCCGGCGCCCTGCCGGTGGACCTGGGCGGCTGTGACGCCGACCTGGCCGTTGGCTGCGGCTACAAATACCTGAATGGCGGGCCGGGGGCACCGGCCTTTCTCTATGTCAACCGGCGTCACCAGGGAAAAGGTTCACCCACCCTGAGCGGCTGGTTTGGGCATCAGGCCCCTTTCGATTTCGATCTGCACTACACACCGGCATCCGATATCCGTCGTTTCCTGTGCGGCACGCCGCCCGTCCTCAGCCTGGCCGGACTTGAGGTCGGCCTGGACCTGCTCTCCACCGTGGACATGACGCTGATCCGGCGCAAATCCGTCGCCCTGACCGATCTCTTCATCCGGTTGGTCCGGCAGGAATGCCCGGATTGCTTCCGGCTGGTCAGCCCGGAAGACTCCGTCGCCCGCGGCAGCCAGGTCAGTTTCAGTCACCCGGCGGGCTATGCCATTGTCCAGGCCCTGATCGCCCGCCAGGTCATCCCCGACTTCCGGGCGCCGGACATTCTCCGTTTCGGCTTCGCGCCACTCTACACGCGTTTTGCAGATGTCTGGGCGGCCGTCCAGCACCTGGGCGCCATCATGCGCTCGGGGGAATGGCGGCGGCCAGAATTCCAGGTTCGCCAGGCGGTTACCTGAATTCCCGCCGGCGCGGCGCATCCAAAAGATAACCAGGCGATACGACACATCATCGCCCCCGCCACGGTCGTCTTCGAAATTCACCCCGGGCTGCCACGGAAAGGGCCCGGCCGTTTCGAGGACACCCGCCGGGTATTCCGCAGCCTGCCCCCCTGCCCCACCGGCCGCTCATCCCGGACACGGGTGGCGGGCCCGGGAGGCAGACCCGACAACCCCATGAGCTGTCGATGGCGCCACGGAACGTGGCCCTGGAAGATCATCACCCCTGCCGCCATATAGTGCGGGCCGCCGCCCCAGTGACGGGTCCGGGTATTGTTGTGGGACCATGGCCAGAACCTGGCGGACAGACACCCGCTCTCCGGCGCCGTCAGGAAGACGGAGAGACATCTTTCCTGTGGCGCAGAACCGGCGAAAGATACTTCAGCACGCCCCGCCAATACTTGCCCCTCATGCCGGGCCGAAACAGGCTGCCCAGCAGGCGTCCCAGGCGACGCGGCCGGGTATAGAAGGCGAGATACGCCATGAAATATAGCCACTTCTGCCGGGCGATGGAAATTTCCCGGGTTTCGATATGGGGCGTCGTCACGTCCATGGCGGTGTCCAGCAGCTGGGTGCGCAGTTGCTGGCGCCGGGTGATCTCGGCCAGCTCGGTCCCCGGATAGGGCGTGGCAAACGCGAAAAAGGCGTAATCCAGCGCCGAACGGCGGGCATAGCGGATGGTCTGCCAGACGTCCGCCGCCGTCTCTCCCGGAAACCCGATGATAAAGGATCCGTTGGTGGTCACGCCGTGCCGGCGGGCCAGGCGGAGAAACTCCGCCACTTTTTCCAGCTGCAGCCCCTTGCGGATCAGCCGCTGAACCCGTGGACTGCCCGACTCCACCCCGATGGTGATGGAATGCGTACCCGCCCGGACCATCAGCCGCAGGAGGTCTTCGTTGACCCGGTCGGCCCGGATCCCGTTGGGAAACTGCAGCCCCACCGTCATCCCCGAGTCGATGATGCCCCGGCAGATGGCTCGCGCCCGGTCCAGTTCCATGGTGAAATTGTCATCGTAGATGAGGAACTCGCGCACCCCATAGGTGTCGTACAGCAATCGCATCTCCTGCAGCACGTTCTCCGGCGAACGGGGGCGAAACCGCTTGCCGAACAGATCGTGACAATAGATGCACCGATAGGGGCAGCCCCGGCTGGTGAAGATCTGCATGGGGTTGGGGTGGCGGGTGGGGAACCCGGGGATCTCCATCCGGAAGTATTCCGCCATGGGAAAAAGGTGATAGGCGGGGAAGGGCAGATCATCCATGGCCGGGCATTCCCGGGCAGGCGGATTGTGGACGACCGCATCCCCCCGCCGATAGGACAACGCCGGGACATGGGCGGGATCCGTTCCCCGTTCCAGGGCGTCGGCCAGCGCCGCCAGGGGGAATTCACCCTCCCCCCGCACCACGAAATCCACCATGGGCAGTTGCAGGGTCTCCGCCGGCGTGATGGACGGATGAGCGCCGCCGAAGACCACCGGCACGTGGGGCGCTATCTCCCGCAGCGCCTGGCCGGTCTGACAGGCACCGCGGTACTGGACGCCCATGCAACTGATGCCGGCCAGCCCGAATTCATGGGCGGCGAGGACGCGCCGCAATTCGGCGGACCAATCGCGGTACAGCACCAGATCCAGCGCGACAGGCGTATGCCCGGCCCGTTCCAGCACTGCCGCCAGATAACCGAGGCCGATGGGAAAACCGGCGGGGCGGTGGTGTGCATCGTAATGGGGGCGTAGCAACAGGACCTTCATGGCTCTCCCGTCTCCGGTAATCCGGCTGATTATACCCCAGGGTTCGCCCGGTGACAACGCCCTCACCGGGACCGGGGGTGTCGGAAAAACCGGAAGGCCCGTGGAGAGGCGCCGGGCCACGGCCATTCCTCACCAGTCGGGGAAGGGCTTCCGGCGCCAGGTGAGGCAGACCCGCTGGTATTCGTCCGTGAGAGCCTGATCCGTCACCGGCAGGGATGCGGCCTGCTGCTCCACACGTTTGAACCGGCGGGCCATGAAGAAAATGAACCCGTTGACCAGGATCAAAATCAGAATGTCCAGAAATCCCAGCCGTTCCGCCAGAATCCCGTAAATCATGAGCACCAGCGCGCCGCCCAGCAGCAGCAACTGCCCCAGGGCCAGGTACATCTGTTCCTTGACCATCCGTTTGAATTGGTTGAGCTCATGCGGAGTCGCAATGTCCGGAACGACAGCCAGGAAGGCCTCGATCCGACCTTTGCCCCACCAGCCGTTCAGGATCCCCAGGATATTGAGGAGCAAAATCACCACAAACAGGATATCGAACATGCTCGCCTCCGTCCCGGCTTTGTCCGCCGGCGAAGAATCATCCGGCCGTACGCGGTGGGCCACGGCTGCCGTTTCATTCAACGGGCGGATCCTCATCGATGCGATACGCCCGCAACAATCCGGTCACATCGGGCGGCTTGTCTCGCCAGCTGCGACCGCCGCCCCCCCCCGCCAGGCGGATTTCCACGAACAGCACGGTCCCGCCCGTCACCGGCCGGGCGCCGGCCATCACCACCCGCCAGCGATTTCCCCGCCGGGTCACCTGCAGCGACCAGTCCATGGTCGACCGGCTGCGCTCCACATCCAGGCTCCAGTCGGGCGGCGCCTCCAAGACCATTTCCCAGGCGCTGACTTCCCCGGATGCGGCCAGCACCACCGGCAATCGCCAGACGTACTCCCGTTCGTTGTAAAGGTCGGCCGATGCTGTGCGCAACCGGGCGCCGGAATCAGCGGCTTTTTCAGGACCGGCGGGAAAGACGGCCCATTCACCGGCATCACAGCGCCGGATCCAGGCCGCGTCCAGCGCGGTGATCGAGCCGTCAGCGGTTACGTCGGTGGCGCAGGGAAGCAATTCCTGAGCCGATTGACCTTCGGCGACGAACGTCTCGATCAGCTGGGCATCGAAGACCGTCACGGCGCCGTCACCGGAAACATCACCGGCAACGCACTCCTCGCCCAGGCAAATTCTGGCGGAGGCCGTCACTCCGGACAATTCCGCTCCGTTGATCCGAAAGGCGGAAAGGGCCAGCGGGCCGCAGTCTCCCACCTGTCCGGCTGCAGCGGCGGCCAGCTGGAGGTTGAGCAGTATCCCGCGATCCCGCAGGGGGCGAACCCCCTCGGCCCGAATCACCAGCCCGTCCGGTTGCGGATGACCCTGCACGCTCCAGCCCTCGGACAGTGTACCTGCCGGCCAGAGATCCTGCACCCGGATCACCCCCGCATCGAACGTCAGGGTCAACTCCCAGGATGCGATGGCCCAGGCCTCTGGTAGTCCGTCCCAGGCAGCACCCAGAGTGACGGGCAGAACCACTGTCCCGGCCGGCGGGATGGTCACGCTTTCCGGCAGTGTCACATTCAGCGGCGCCCATTGGGCCAGCCCCCGGGGCAGCATCCGGCTATCTTCGGCCAGACCGTCCGCCCGGCAGATCGACAATCGCAAATCCTTCGCTTCGGCCAGTCGCTCGGTCGCCAGGCCGCGGATCTTGAATTGCCCGGCCGGATACCGCCCAAACGCCGTCTGCGGATCGCTCCGCAAGAACGCATCGACCGACTCGAACACGCCTCCGCCGCTCTCCCGGGCCAGACGCACCATATCGGGCGAAGGCGAGAGATCCGGGCCAATGAGATAAACGGGGATCCTCCGGTCGGCGGCCAGACGGGCCACATCGGCCAGGGTATGGCGACTGTGGGTGTCCTGTCCGTCGCTCAGCACGACCACCGGGCGGCTGCCCGGGTAAGGGGCCACCATCTCCAGCGCCCGGACCAGAGTGTCATACAGGCGGGTGAATCCGCCCGTCGACAGGCGCTCCAGCCCTGACTCAAGCCGCTCTGCATCCGTCGTCAGCCCGACGAGGGTGCGCCCCGTCGACAGGTCCAGGACGCTCCAGTGATCCCCGGGCGCACGGTGGCCAAAGATCTCCCGCGCCAGCCGGCTGCCCGCCGCCGGGGCGAGGCCGGCCATGCTGGCGCTGGCATCGATGCAGATCACCCCCGTCACCGGCGGCTCTCCGGTCAGCGGTTGGATATTGAAGGGAATTTCAGCCCCGTCCAGGGTCACCCTGACCTCATCCTGTCGCAGACCCACCAGGGCTTCACCGGTGGCGTCGAAGGCGGATACGACAATGTCGGCCTCCGGACCGGGTGTCAGGGCAAAACGGTTGATTCTCAGTGTGGGGCCAATGTCCTGGATCGTCCGGACCAGGCGGAATGGATAGCGGCTGCCGGGCGGCGGCGCGATCCGCTGCAAACCCCGACGCCCCAGACTCCGGACAACGGGGACGGGGACGTCGCCCGCCTCCGGCACCATTCCGGCAGCCGAATCGCCATCGCCCGCCTCACCGGCCGGCCCGTGCCGCCCGGGCCAACACCATTCCCCGCCGAACATTCCCGGCTGTTGTACGGATCGGGATTTGTCCGCCGGCATCGCCTGCCACAAACGGGCCAGTTCCGTAACCGTCGGCAACCGGTAGCCATCGGCCGTTCCATCACAAAACACACCGGTCTGGCGATAGTTGTGCCGGTGGATCCGCTCTTCCGGGTCCATGGTCGAATAATAGCAGGGGCGCAGGCCCCGGGCCCGGCTGAGCTGGTTGGCATACAGGACCGCCTCCCGCCAGCCGGTCCGCAAGGGGGATGCGTCGTCGGCCGTCACCGGCTCCGGCCGGAATGCGTATCCGGCAGGGAAGGAGGATGCAATCTCCGGCGACAGTTGCGTCCTCACCCATCCATCCATCACGGCGAGATCCCGGGGCAGCAGCCGGTATCCAGGGGTTTTCGCCCGGGGTTCTCCGGGATGAATCTCGCTGTCGGAGAGAACCGGAACCCGGCCCGCCGGCAGCATCCGCAACGGACCCAGGCGGGGATCCGTATCATAGACCACACCGTGGTTGCCATCGGGCGGCGGCACGGACCGGGTCAGGATCACGCCGCCTTCACCCACGGCCACCAGCCGGCGACCGTCGGAGGCGATATCGTACAATCCCGTCTCGGTCGGCGACGTCAGCTGTAGCCATGTCCGGCCGTCGAGACTGGCGAAGACGATGCCTTCGTAACCGACGGCCCACCAGTGCCCCTGCGACCAGCAGATTCCCTCCAGATGATTGCGCCGGCCCAGACCGTATCCCTCCCAGCGGTATCCGTCCCCACTGCACGTCACCACTCCGCCTTCCCCCACAGCCACGTACATGGCCGCCCCGCTGGCCACGGCATACAAATGGTGGGTGGTGCCCGCTTCACATCGCTGCCACTGACGGCCATCAAGGCTGTACAGCAGGGTACCCTGCCGGCCGCAGGCCACCCAGCCACGGGCGCCCGCCGTGACGGCATACAGATCCTGGGTTGTGCGTGAGACCGCCTCTGTCCAGCTGAGACCGTCGTCGCTGTGATAGATCCGGCCCCACTCGCCGGCGGACACCCAGGCCCGGCCATCAGTGGCCAGGGCATACAGATTGCGGGTGATGGCCGTTTCGACCGGCTGCCAGTCCCGACCGTCGATGCTTCGCCACACCTGTCCGCTATCGCCCACGGCCACCAGAACGCGGCCATCGTACTGGACGGCCCGCAGGCGCCGGTTCAGCCGGACCACCTGCCGCCACGTGCACCCGTCCGCCCCGCCTTCCCAGATGCCATCCCGGCCCACGCCGACAAAGCCGGCCGGACCGGCCACCACGCTCTCCAGTTCTGCGGGCCGGTCATCCGCCGGCGGGCGCCATTCATCTCCCGAATCGCTGGCCAGGATGGTGCCGTAATACCCGACGGCCTGCCAGCACCCGTCGGCATGCGTGATCCCGCTCAACGCAGCGGAGGTCGGCGGTGACAGCTCGTCCCAGCGACCGTTTTGGGTGCGCCGGAGCACCGTTCCGCCGAAACCGACGGCCATGAACCGGCCCTGAGCGAAATGGACGGCATATAAATCCTGCCGGACAACCGGCGGGTGGCGATGCCAGAGCTCACCGTCGGTGCTGGAGACGACCAGGCCGCCGTAGCCGACAACCACCGTCTCCTTCGTCCCCATGGCCACGGCGTAGAGGTCTTTCCGGCCCTCGACATCGATGATCTGATGTCGCCAGGCTGTCCCGTCGGCACTGGCCAGGATCAGCCCGTCCGCCCCCACGATCACCCAGCCCGCCGGTCCATGAGCGATTCCGTACAGGGTGGCGGACACACCGGCATCCACCACCGCCCATGACCAGCCATCCGCACTGCGGAGAATCAGGCCCGCCTCCCCCACGGCCCAGAAATCCCCGGCCGCCCGGATCACATAGTAGAGCGTCCGGTCCGTTGGCGGAGGAACGGCCGACCATTGGACACCGTCCCGACTCATCAGGACGGTTCCCTTGTTCCCCACGGCCACCAGACCCTCGGCGCTGCCGGCCAGACTGTTGAGGGAATTGTGGGTACCCGACGCGCACATCCGCCAGGAGACACCATCCCGGCTGCTCAGCAGGGTCCCCCAGCGACCGGCCGCCACAAATTGTCCCCGGAAGCCGATGACCGCCCGCAAGTGGTTTCCCTGCGGCTGCGGCTGGACCCACTGCCAGGCTTCCAGGCCGCACTGGCGGTAGATGATCCGCCGGGCCGAGTCGAGGTGAGAATCCGCCCCTTCCCTGGCCGGGATCGTCTCGGCGGCGAGCAGCGGGGTCAGGCAAAGGGCGAGCAGCAGCACCTGCAGCCGGAAGGCACACCACCGGATCCCGGGCCGTGTCGATCCAGTCTCCGTTTCGCAGAAACGGATTGATCGGCCCGCTGTTTCATGAATGCCGCGAATGAAGGGATAACCGTTGGTGGCGCTCATGGCCTCATCTTACCCGATCGCCCCACCACCGACAAGCAGAACCCGTCACGAGCGTCCAGGCCGCTGACCCGGCCCTGTAACCCGGCCGCGGTGGACCACACATCCGCCTCGTCTCAGGCATGGAGGTCAGGGAATGCCATGCTCCTGTTTGTAGGCGGCCCAGTTTTCTTTCAGCCAGCAAAACGATTCGAAATCATCCAGCCTCTGGCAGAAGGGATTGTTTGCCCGTTCGTCGGCAATGGTGCTCGAAGGACGGACACCGTAATCGTGACCGGGCCAGACACTGATCTCGCCGGGCAGGGCCATCAGCCGCCGCAGGCTGTCATATTCCCGGCGGGCCGCCGTCCGGTCGTGCGTCCCCCCCACCTTGCCCACAAACAGGGTGTCCCCGGTGATCAACCGGTTGTCGGCCAGAACACACATGGCGTCGGGGGTATGGCCCGGCGTGAGCAGAAACGTCAGTTCCACCGCCCCCAGCGGCAGTACATCTCCATCGGCGACCTGGATATCCCCCTTGCCCGTCACCCCGCTGAACACGCTTTGGGCCCGGGACACCTCCCGGACACGGGGAATCCCGGCGCTGTGATCGAAATGATCGTGGGTGACGATGGCGTACACGATGTCGAGACCGCGCTCCGCCACTTCCCGCAGCGCCGGTTCCGGATCCGGCGAGGGATCCACCAGGGCACATGCCCGGCTGGCTTCGTCCGCCAGGAGATATCCGAAATTTCGATCACCGCCGCATCGGATTTGTTGAAATAACATGGTTCACCCCTTGTTCGTTTTCTTCTTTCGACGAACAAACAGGGGGCATGGTTTCCAATTGGTGATGGAATCTGTTGTCCGCCGGCAGGAATCAGTGGCGCCGGATAACCTGGATCAGTTCCGCCGGCGTCACGGAGGCGGTCCCCAGCTTGCCCACCACAATTCCGGCGGCATAGTTGGCCAGGATGGCCGCCTCTTCCGGATTGGCCCCGGCGCTCATGGCCAGGGTCAGACAGGCGATCACCGTATCGCCGGCGCCCGTCACGTCGAACACCTCACGGGCGCTGGTGGGGATATGGCGGGAATAGCCGGTGGGACGGAACAGGGCCATGCCTTCCTCCCCCCGCGTGATGAGGAGATTGTCGGCCTGGGTTTTCTTCAGAATCCGCTCGGCCGCCTGCTTCAGGCTTTGCTCATTGCGAATCCGCACCCGCGAGGCGAATTCGCTCTCTTTCTGGTTGGGGGTCAGAATGGTGCACGGGCTGTAGATCCGGTAGTCCTGGAACTTGGGATCCACCGCCACAATCTTCCCTATTTTCCGGGCCTTGGGCAAGACGTCCGCCAGCAGTTTCCGGTTGATGAATCCCTTGCCGTAATCGGACACCAGCAGGGCGTCGGCATCCGCCAGATTGTTGCCCACACAGTCGCAGGCCTTATCGAAAAGCTCTTCGGACATGGCGATGCGGGACTCGCGATCCACCCGGCACACTTGCTGGTGATTGGCGATGATTCGGGTCTTCATGGTGGTGGGCCGCCCCAGATCCAGCAACAGTCCGGTGGTTTTCATGGACAGCCGCTCCATTTCCTGTTCGAGCCTTTCCCCCGCCTCGTCGTTGCTGATCACACCTATCAACACGGGGGAACCACCCAGGGCCCGGATGTTGGCGGCGACATTTCCGGCGCCGCCCAGGCGGACTTCCTCACGGGCGACCACCACCACGGGCACCGGCGCCTCCGGAGAAATCCGGCTGACGCCGCCCCATACGAAACGGTCCAGGATCAGATCCCCCAAGACCAAAATCCGCTGATTGCCGAAATCCTTGATGAGAGTGATCAGTTTGTCCTTCAGTTTCTCGGTGATCTCCATGGTATCCACCTTTTCTCCGGCCGGCCGAAAGACACGCCGGATTTCCATCGATGACATTCCGCGGATCGGCGGGCAGCGCCATGATCATACGGCAGGGCAATTCTACACCAGGATTCCCGCTCAGGGAATCAATTCCCGCACAGCGTCCAGGACCATTTCCGGTTCGATCCCGAGAATACAGCGCGGCTGGCCGAAGACTTCACAGCGGTAGCCCGGACACGGATTGCAGGGGAAGGGCAACCGGACCAGCCGGTGTTCGGTCTGCCAGGGGTGCCAGGCACGGGCATTGGAAGAGCCGAAGATGACGCAGCTTTTCTTGCCCAGCGCCGCCGCCAGGTGGGCGGGACCGCTGTCACAGCCGATAAACAGCCGGGCCGCCTCGATGACGGCCGCCAGTTCCATGACCGTCAGACCGGAAAGAACCGGCACCGGCACCGGCAAACGGGCATTGATGCCGGCCGGGATGCTTTCTTCGCCCGGTCCGCAGGTCATGGCCACCGGCCGCGACTCGTGCCGCTGCAGCATCCCGATGAGCCGGGCGAACTGGTCTTCCGGCCAGCGCTTGGTCTCCTGGGTCGCCGTCGGATGCACCAGCAGAAACTCGCCGGGCGGCAGTGCCTCCCCGGCCAGCCGGTGAAGGACCGGCGGCCGCACCGCCGGTGCAATATGAAGTTCCAGCGGCGGGATCCTGTCCGGCACAGGCACGCCCAGGGCGAAGAGCAGCGCCGCCTGATGTTCCACCGTATGCAAGGGCCGACCGCCAAAGAACCGTTCCGGTGACTCCAGCAAATGGGTGTATCGCCGCGGACTCCGGAAACGGGCATACCCCGCCCGGTAACGCGCACCGCTGGCGGCCATCAGCAGCAGGCTGGTGGACCCGCCGTGGTAATTCAGGACCAGGTCATACCCCTCCCGGCGCAACCGACGTGCCATAAGCAGACGTTGCCGGTAGGTCTGCAATTTTGTCCGGCCTCGTTCCAGCACCAGCACGTCATCCAGCAGGGGATGAGCGGCGAACACATCCCGGAATGGACGCTCCACCAGGACGGAGAGACGCAGATGGGGATGCCGCTCCTTGAGCAGCCGCACGGCCGGTGTCATCAGGACGCAGTCGCCCAGGGATCGCATGCGCAGAAAAAGGACACGCTGGATCGTGGAAAAATCAGGCGGAGAAATAGGGGCCCCCTACTCTTTGACCTCGATCTCGTCGCTCTCGTCCACTGTCGCTTCATCCACCAGCATGACGGGGATATCCTCCCGAATGGGATAAACCCGCCGGCATTTCTTGCATTTCAGGGCTGCACCGTCCGTGGTCAGGAAGACGGGCTCCTTGCAGATAGGACAGGCCAGGATATCGAGCAAATCTTTTGAAATGGTCATGACTCACCTCGGGATGAAAGTTTCATTCGGTTCTCGTTCCCCTTGATCAGCCGGACGATATTGTCCCGGTGACGGGAGATAATCAGCAGGGCGCCGATGATTCCGTACCAGATGATGAACATGCTGGTGTCTCCATAACCGTACAGGTACGCCCAGAGAGGGAACAGCCCCGTGGCCAGGATGGATCCCAGCGAGACGTACCGGGTCGTCAGGACCACCAGGGCAAAAACGACCAGGGTCGTGATAACGGCGATGGGGATGATGGCCATATAGGCGCCGCAACCCGTGGCGACGCCCTTGCCCCCCCGAAAGTGCAAAAATACCGGGAATATATGTCCGACGATGGCCGCCACCGCCGCCAGAGACTGCCAGACGGCGATCCATTCCGGCGAAGAGCCGGCCAGCACCCAGCCGGTCAGCAACACCGCCAGGGCGCCCTTGCCGGCATCCAGCAACAGGGTGATGACACCCTGCAGTTTTTTCCCGGACCGCAGCACATTGGTGGCACCGATGTTACCGCTGCCGATGGTCCGGATGTCCTGTCGCTGGACCAGCTTGACGATAATAAAACCGAACGGAATGGCCCCCAGGATGTACGCGACGATCAGCATGAGGAATTCGAGAACCATCAGGAATCTCCCTTCAGCGAAAAATGGTGCAAGGCCCGGTATTCGGCGCCACCGGGCCGGAGAATACTCTGGAAAAGGGTGAATTGGCCGGCGGCAAAAGCCCCCAGATCCACTTCATGTTGATGCGCGCGCAGATACGTCACCAGCGGTTCGAGGTCATGCGGCTGCCGGACCCGGCCCAGGGTCAGGTGGGGTTTGAACGCCCGGTTTTCCGGCGGAAAACCGAGTGGCTCCACCGCCCGTTCGACTTTTCGTTGCAGGATTTGCAGATGTGGCGTCTCGCTCGACACCCCGACCCAGATCACCCGAGGATTCCGCCAACCGGGGAAAACCCCCAGGCCGCTCACCCGCAGATCCACCGGGTGGGCGTTCACCCTGGCCAGGCGCTCCACCAGCTGCGGCGTCTTCGCCTCATCCACTTCACCCAGGAATTTCAGCGTACAGTGAATGCCGGCCTCGTTGACCCAGCGGACGCCATGGCCCAGGGTCCGCATACTGGCCTGCAGGTCGGCCAAACCGGTCCGGATCCCCGTCGGCAGGTCCACCGCCACAAACAATCGCATGCTCCGACCTCCTCCTGTCTACGCCAGCAGCATTCGCCGCAACAGGTCCAGCGCCGCCTGGGTGCTTTGATAACGGACCATTTCCCGATCCCCGAAAAAACGGTATTTCTTGACTTCCCGCCGCTCTCCGGCCACCGCGCCGATGTAGACCAGGCCCACGGGCTTGTCCGCGGTCCCGCCGCCCGGCCCGGCAATGCCGGTGACGGACAGGGCGGTTCCGGCGGCGAAGCGAATCTTCACCACCGCCGCCAGGGCGGCGGCCGTGGCCGGACTGACCGCGCCGTGCCGCTCGATGATGTCACGCGGCACTCCCACCTGCGTTATTTTCGATTCATTGCTGTAACAAACGATGCCGCCCACGAAATAGGCGGAGGAGCCGGGGATGTCCGTCATCCGCTTGGAGAGCAGGCCTCCGGTACAACTCTCGGCGGTGCAGAGAGTTAACCGCCGTACGGTCAACAGGCGGCCGACCTCCTCCTCCAGCGGGATTCCCTCTTCGGAATAGATATAATCGCCGAGCCGGGCACGGATTTCTTCGCCCAGGGCATCCAGACGATGGGCACAATTCTCGTCCCGACCCGTGAAAATCAGTTCGATATCGCCCGGCCGGGACAAGACCGTGGTCTGGATTTCCGGATATCCCTGGTAAAGCGGCGCGGCGGCCTGATCCAGCGTCGATTCGGGGATCCCCGTCATCCGGAAATGTTTCCGGCAAAACACCGGTTTACCGAACCGTTTTCGCAGCTCCGGCAGAACCTGGTCCTCGAACATGGGTTGCATTTCCCGGGGCGGGCCAGGGAGCAGGACATAGAGCCGGCTTCGGTCGTCCAGAATGATTCCGGGCGCCGTACCGACCAGATTTTTCAACACTTTCCCCCCCTGGGGAATCAGTGCCTGCCGCAGACAGTTCTCGGGCATATCCCGGCGTCGGGCTGCGAAAAAATGTTCCAGCTCCTGTTTGACATCCTCATTGTACTGCAGGCTGCGATGGAGGAAGCGGGCCACGGCTTTTTTGGTGATATCGTCCTCGGTGGGGCCCATCCCGCCGGTCATGATGATCAGCCGCACCGCCGTCGATACGGATTCCAGCACCCGCAGCAGCGGCCCCTCCTCATCCCCCACCGCCGAAATGCACTCCACCTGTATGCCGCTCTCGAACAAACGGCTCTTGAGATAGATGGCGTTTGCATCGTCGTGTCCGGGATACAGCAGCTCCGAGCCGACGGCGATGAGATGAGCCCTGAGCAATACCGGTGCCTCCTGCGGCGAATATACCTGAAAAGTGTACTTCCCCCCGGGGAAAATAGCAAGAGGCCGATGGTCGAATTGCGATCCTCCGGCGGCCGGTGGGTGGGCCGGGCCGGGACCGCAAGCCGGGCGGTCCGGTCACCGGGACCGGATACCGGTCCGGAGGCAGATATGGCTGAGGATGGGGAGAATGGCATCGCGCCGGAATACCCGCCCTCCAGCGGGGATTCCGGCGGCGACAGAAAGATGTGAGGCGAGCCTAGAACTCGATATCGTATTTGTCCAGGTTGGTGAACATAAACCGCTGGAGCGCTACGATGGCCTGCTTCAGCTCGATCCGGGCCGACAGTTCGGCGGCACGGGACTGCGCCAGGTCGCGCTGGGCCTGCAAAACTTCGAAGTTGGTGGCCAGGCCGGCCTGGAAGCGCTTGGTTTCCCCCTCCAGCTGCTCTTCGCGGAACTGGCGGGCGATGATGGCCGACTCCAGGTTCTGCTGCGACGTCCGCAAGGTATAGATGGCGCTGACGATCTCCACCCGGATGCCTTGCCGGGTCTGCTGCAGGGTGGTCAGATTGATGTCTTTCTGGATTTTGGCACTGGCCAGATTGGCCTTGGCGGTATTGTTGCCGAAGAAATACCGGAAGCTCAATGCAACGGAGACCCCCGGGTAATTCTGCTTGAAAATCTGTTCGTACACCGTGCCCCAGCCACCCCGGAAGGGATTGGGGATGATTTCGCCGCCGGGGCCGACGCCCGGCTCGAAATTGGGCCCCGCCGTCCCCTGGGTCGTGTAGCTGGCCTCGAGATCGAGCTGGGGTTTGGTCTGATTCTCGTAGTATTCGATATCGGTGTCGTTCTTGCTCAGGCTGATCTGCAGGTTTTTGATCTCCGGACGCCGCTGGCTGGCGGTTTCCAAAGCCTCCTCTTCGGTGGGGATCTGTTCCGTGATCACCGGACGGTCCACCGGAATCAGCACCTGTTGCCACAAGAGATGGCCGGAATCCTTCAGGATAAGGTTTTTCAGCCGGTTCATGGACTGGATGATGCTTGATTCGGCGGCGATGACCCCCTGCTCGGCCTGGGCCACTTCCGATTTGGTACGGGTGATCTCGATGGGCGCCAGGGTGCCGATCTCCACCCGTTTCTGGTTGTCCCGCAGCTGGACCAGGGCCAGTTCCCGGCTCTGCAGCTGAATGTTCTGCTGCTCGATGGCGTTGACCAGGCCCCAGTAAACATCCTCTACGGTGCGAACGGTTTCGGACACCTGGTCCTGGAAATCGATTTCGGATATCTCCAGATCACGCCGGGCCTGGATGATGGAGCGGCGGGTGCTGTCGATGCGGAAATTCTTCCACAACGGCTGCACGAAATTGGCCTGGATATTGGCGGCATAGACCGGATCCGTGGTGTTGAAGGTGGAGGTGGTCCGGTTATCGCTCATGGAAACCGTCACGCTGCCGCCGGTGGACAGGGCCTTGGTCACCGATACATCGAATGAATAGCCATCCCTGACGATATTGTTGCCGATAAAAGCGGCGTTGACGACGTTGGTATTGGGGGATTCAAACCGTTGATAGCCGATACTGGAGTCCATCACGAAATCATACGCCCCCAGGGCGGCATTCAGCGATTCCTGACTGAGAAAAGGTTGATATCGAACAAGTTCGATCTCCAGGTTGTTCTCGAGCGCCATGCGAATGCACTCGTCCAGGGTCAGATCGCGGGTGATGCCCTGTTCCCGGGCGCGTTCGATGATGGTCTTGTAGGATGTGAGGGTGGTGGCTTCCTGTCCGTACATCATGAAGGGAACGGCATCAGCCATTACCAGCAGCACGAGCGTAGTGAGCACCAGAAGTTGTTGCCAAATTTTCTTACGTTCCATGATTTCTCCTAACCACCAAGAATCAAAGTTACTTGTTTCGAGACTTAAATACGTCAACGGACGCCAGAAAGTTTCATGTCGCCGCGGCCTGCGCCACTCTCTCCCGCCGCAGTGATCTCCGGATGCCTGTATCCACGGAACCACAGGGTGACGGCGGGCGCCCCGTTCCCGGAAACGGTCGCCGATGGCCGGATCATCGACACCCTATCATCGATATTTTTCGCGCGTATTTCAACAATGTATCAATTTGTAACATCTGTACATCGTACAGTGGCATCGTTCCGGATTGCCGAGCGAATGACAACCATATTGAGACAACGCACCGCTTGTGCTATGATCTGACTTTTATTTCAACAGGAGACAATCCATGTGTCGGATTTTTCCCGTGCTGATGCTGACCTTGATGCTTGTTTTGGCGACGGCCGATCTATACCCCCAGGATGTGGAGAACATCGCCAATGTCGAATTCCAGCCCGATGAGCGTGTGTTCACGGTCATGTGCGCCATCCACATTGGAGGGTACGATTACGGCCTGGCGGACGACCCCCCGGATTCCTTCCGCCGGCGTGTTCTGGACGACATCCTTCGCCAGGAACTGCCGCCGGATCTGGTGAAGCGGCTTCGCGATTTCTACAGTCGCCACAACATCGAAATGGATACCGCCGCCCAGCAACCGAAATATGTCAGTTTCGCTCTTCTTCTCGGCCCGCCGCCCCAGTTTCGGCAAAGTACGCGCATGCCGCTGGCGCCCCCCCAGGTAACCTCGCTCCTCGGTTTCGAAGCCCTGGTGGCCGAATTCTATGCCGCCGCCCGTATCAGTGCCCTGTGGGAAAAATGGAAACCCGCTCTCATCGCCGATTTGGAGCGGACGCGTGACCATTTGCGCACCGTTATCCAGGATGTTCTGGAATACGCCCGTATTCCGGCCCGGCTCTATCTGAACCGGCGGCTGGTCGTCATTCCCGATCCCGTCGACATGGCCAATGTTTTCAACGTTGTCCACCTGGAGGATAACTATTACTTGTTCCTCTCGCCTACCTCGGATCCGGAAAACTATCACCACTTCTTTGTCCATGAGTATCTGCATTACCTGCTGGATCCGGCCATGGACACCCTTGAGGAAAAATTCACCGCCAACGACGACCTGCGGGAGATGCTCCAGAAATCGCCCCATTACAGCCGTTACCTCAATGAACGTTTTTTGTTGGTTCGAAAATCCGTTATCAATGCGTTGCAGCTGCAACTGCTGGGATCGTCCCCGACGGCTTCCGAAGAAAATCGCCGGGAGATGATTCGCCGCGATTCACCTTTTCTACCCTATTTCGCGGATCGGTTGGCCGCTTATGGCGACACCGATCTGCCGCTGACGGAATTCGTCCAGACCACGCTGGAGAAAACAGACGTTGGCGATCTGCTGGCGTCCTACCAGAAGGAAACGGCCCCCCTCCTGGCGGAGTCGCCCAAAGAGCCATCCGGGGCAGAACCGGTGGCGTCGACGGAGCCGCCGTCGCAGCGCCAGCAGGAACTGGAATCGGCCGGCCAGCTGATCCAGGCCGGCCGACTCGATCAGGCGGAAGAGATCCTCCTGCGCGTATTGGCCGGTGACCCCGAAAATCCCAACGCCCTGTTCGGCCTGGGCCAGGTGAAATACAACCGGCAGGAATATGGGCCCGCCCTGACTTTCTATGAGAAGGTACAGGCTGGCGCTTCCGCGCCCGACTGGCTCCGGGTCTGGTCGATGCTAAAAAGCGGCCAGTGTCACGTTCATCTGGCGCAACCCGACAAAGCCCGGGCCTGTTTTGAGGAGGCCGCCGCTTTCCAGGGAGACGATCGCGGCGCTGTCGCCGCCGCCCGGCGCGCGCTGGACCAGCTCAGGGACCGACAACCTCCCCGTTGACATTCTTTGCCGGATGGAAAGACTGCCCCGCTTGCGGAAAATATCTTGCGGACAAGTTACAGTATGGGTATACTGGCATATTTATTGGATGGAGCCTGTCTGAAACAATCATCCAGGATCGCAATCTTACCAATTGAACATTTTTTGGAGGTCAATAATGAAGAAGATCGTTTCCACCATGTTGTTTCTGGTACTCGTGTTGGGAGTGACCACGCTGGCGATGGCCCAGGAAACCCAGCAGCAGTCCGGCCAGGACCAGCCCATGAGTCCTGAAGGGGAGCTTTTCCTGCAACTCCAGCAGAATCAGAACAATCCTGCGAAATTTGTCGAGCTGGCTGAAGAATTCGTCGAAAAATACCCCGATTCGCCCAATATGCCCTATATCCGTTTCAGCGCCACCATGGCCTATCAGACGCTGAACAACATGGAAAAGATGATCGAGCACGGGGAAGCCTTCATGGAACTCATCCCCAACAATCCGGTCATCCCGGCCACCCTGGCCAACGCCTATGCCGAAGACCACCAGATTGAGCGGGCAGAAAAGCTGGCCAACACCTCCCTCGGCATCATCGATTCCCTGCCGAAACCGGCCCAGGTGGACGAGGCCCAGTGGGAACAGCAGCTGAACCAGCTCAAGTGTGCCGTCCATGCCACACTGGGGTATATCCATCTGCAGAAAGCCTCGGCCCTGGACAAGGAAAAAGATGAAGAGACGCGGACCGCGGAACTGGAAAAGAGCATCGACGAATTCAAGATCGCCCTCAAGGCCAATGATCGGGACAGCATTTCCCATTATCGCCTGGGTCTGTCCTATGCCCTGAATGACGAGGTGGATGAAAGCCTCAAGTCCTATGCCCGGGCCGTTGTTCTCGGCGGTGCCGGTTCAACGGAAGCCCGGACGGACATGGAACAGATCCTGACCAAACTCGAGGAAAACGATATGCTCGAGGGCCGCTCCATGGACAAATACCTGGAAGAGGCGAAGAAAGATCTGGGCATCCAATAAAAGAACATCTCCCGGGGGGCTCACCGCATGGGGTGAAGCCCCCTTGCCCAATCCTGGGATCCTGCCTGCCGGTTTTTTCGTGATCCGTATCATGATTTGTCATGGATGAAGATCAGCTGCTGGAGCATCTGAACCAACTTGCCGTGCTGGAACGGGCGCTGGGTTATGAATTCCGCCGCAAAACACTCCTCCAGCAGGCCCTCACACACAAATCATTCGTGAATGAAAATCACGATCTCGGCCTCCATCACAACGAATCCCTGGAATTCCTGGGGGATTCCGTGCTGGGATTCGTGATCAGCACCCACCTTTTTGAGATCTTCCCTGATACGAGCGAAGGGCAGTTATCCCGCTACCGGAGCTATCTGGTGAGTGGACAGCATCTCATCCGGCTGGCCCGTGAACTGGATCTGGGCCGCTTTGTGCTCCTGGGGCGGGGTGAGACCAAAACCATGGGCTACGAGAAGAAGAGTATCCTGACCGATACGCTGGAAGCCCTCATCGCGGCCATGTATCTGGATGGCGGCTTGCGGCCCACCCGGTCGTTCATCCGTCGCATTTTCCGCCAGGCGTTCCATGATCTGCGACACGACCAGGCGTTCCTCCATGATTACAAGACCCAGCTTCAGGAATATCTCGCGGAGACGCGCAATGTGGCGCCGCGCTATGTGACCATCGGTGAAGAAGGTCCGGACCATGACAAGACTTTTTACGTACAGATCCAGGTGGACGGGGAAATGCTGGGGCGCGGCCAGGGCCAGTCCAAGAAAGAAGCCCAGCGCCTGGCCGCCCGGGAGACTCTCGTCCTGCTGAAAAACCGGAATCGCTGACCGAAGTCTCTCACCTCGCCGGGCGCCTCATCCCATCAATCCGCGGCCGTTCCAGGGTCCATTTTCTGCACGCGCCGGCTGTGACGCCCCCCCTCAAACGCGGTGGTCATCCACAAGCGGACCATTTTGAGGGCCTGGCCGATGGGGATGCAGCGCCCCGGCAGGACCAGGATATTGGCATCGTTGTGCTGCCGGCTGAGTTCGGCCATTTCCTCGGTAAAGCAGAGGGCGGCGCGGACGCCGGCATAGCGGTTGGCTACGATGGACATGCCGATGCCCGTTCCGCAGATCAGGATCCCCCGCTCGCAATCCCCCGCCGCGACCCGTTCGGCGACGGCCCGACCGTAATCCGGATAATCCACGGCGCCGGAATCATGGGTTCCGCAGTCCAGCAACTCCTCCCCCCATTTGGCGAATTCACTCTTGATGGCCTCTTTCATGCCGAAACCGGCATGATCGCATCCGATGGCATATTTCATGGTGTGATCATCCTCCTTCCGATATCAGGGAATACTATACCCCAGCCCTCCCGGCGGGCTCAACGCCGAATTCCGGGGCAGCGGATTTTCTCCCCCCGCCGGAAGGAACCGGCTCCCGTCTTCTATCTGCCCCCGTATTCTGATACAATGGGGCATTACCCCGACAGGGTTTGCGGCGAGCGACCGATGATCAAACGACTTGAAGACAGAATTTTCCAGCATCTGACGTCACAGGAACGTGCGGTCTCCAGCGCGGAGCTGGCCCGCGAGTTTATGAATCTGGCCGGCGGAACCTCGGCCGCAGCCGCCCAGGTGCTGGATGCCGTATTGCGGCAGGATCCCCGATTCCATCTCACCGCCGCCGGCTGGACCGCCCGCCGCGCCCAAACCACCTGGGGGTCGCTGGCCGAACTGCCCTGGTTCGTATTCACCGCCGACACCCGGACGGTGGAAAATCATCTGCTCCGCCTGCTGGCCGTCCATGAATTCCCTTCTCTCGATACGCCGCCCCGCCTGACGGTGCTTATGGTGGGCCCGGAGGCTGCCGCCCATGCCGCCCGGGAGGAGCTCCGCCCGATACTGGATCCACCCCCGTCGCATATGACCGTCATCAGGGCGCTCCGCTATCTGGATGAACTCTTTCGCACGAAAGGGATATTTGTGCATGGATTCAGCCGTCAAGGCCTGTCCTGGTTTCTGCAGGAGTCCGAAAACACGGGTTCCGCCTTGCCCGAAGCCTTCTTCTCCGCTGCCGATCTCATACGTCTTATTCAGCCGGGGACCGAAGCGGGCAAACTGGACAATTTTCTGCACTTCGGGCGCGTAACCATCCGGCGCGAGTCACCCTTTCTGACGGAACTGGATGCCTGGCCTCCCGGCTTGCCCGCCCTGCGGCAGGAACTGGCGATGGCCGGCATCGAACGCCTGGACGAATTGCAGGCCGCGGCCGCCGATCTTCGCCAGCCCTTCGATTTTTCAGCCTGTGACTTTACCGCCCGGGACCTGGAGGAAGTTCCCGCCGTTGTCGGAGTCTATTTCCTGAAAAACAGCCGCCACGAGGTCATCTATGTCGGGAAAAGCGTCAACCTGAATCGCCGGCTGGGCAGCTACTTCCGCCGCCAGGAGGAAAGTGACCCGAAAGTGAAACGCATCCAGGCCGAAACCCGGCAATTTTCCGTCATCCGCTGCGGCTCGGACCTGGAGGCCCTGCTCGAGGAAGCCCGCTTTATCGAACAGCACCGGCCGTCCATCAACATCCAGCTGGAGATCCACGAAACGCCGGCCGAAAAAAGGCTGGCGGATCCGCTGCTGGTCCTTCTGCCAAACGTCGACCCGCAGTACATCAATTTGTTCGTTCTGGAACCGTCCGGCAGGATATTCCGCCGGCCGATTTCCCTTGCCGCGCCGGAATCAGAGCCACTGGACACTGTACTGGCGGGTGTAACGGGCGAGACCGGCGCCCCATCCGCCGGTATTTCCGGCTATCCGCCCCACCTTGCCCCACTGGCGCTGCGCTGGTTACGCAAGAACAGCCAGCGGCTTACCTTTTTCAAGCCAGACGACTACCCCGACCGGGCCGCTCTCCAAAGGGCCATCGTCGACGGCATCCGCAATTTCGACAATAACGAAAAAAATATTTTCGTTTGAATCCAAAACCCCTCCGGCCAAGTCTAATGGATTGCTACACACATTACCCCTTTACTAACCCCATCCAGCGAGGGATTGTCAAACGACAATCCCTTTTTTTATTACATTCTCTTACAATTCATTACAAGTTATGAAATCATGCCCGTCCGGCCCGTGATAGCATGGACTATCGATTCCTCCGCCAAGGTGTTACGGACGGGACGCCACGTCAAGACAAGGAAGATTTTATGCTCCCCAGCGGTCTCATGCTACTCTCCTCTTCCGGAAACATTTACGAGCTGTATGAAAAAGTCTCCCAAACAGACAACCTGTCGTTTCTCTATCAGTATACCTGGTTCGACTACGTTGTTCTGCTCACGTATTTTGGTTCCTTGCTTCTTCTGGCCATGTACGGATTGCGCCGGTTGTACTATGTCCGTCTTTTCAACCGTTACCGGGATGTCCGGCCGGAACCGGCCGGGCAGTTTGCACCGCTGCCGCTGGTGACGGTGCAGCTCCCCATGTACAACGAGATGTATGTCGGGACGCGCATTCTTGAATCCGTCTGCAGTTTCGACTACCCCCGGGAAAAGTTGCACATCCAGGTTCTCGATGATTCCACCGACGAGACCCGGGAAATCATGGAGCGGGCCGTGTCCTACTGGCGCCAACGCGGTTTCATGGTGGATTATATCCACCGGACGGACCGGACGGGATTCAAGGCCGGCGCCCTGGAGAACGGCATGCGGTCGGCCCGGGGCGAGATCATCGCCATTTTCGACGCTGATTTTGTGCCCAAGCCGGATTTTCTGCACAATACCGTCCACTACTTCACCGATCCAGCCGTGGGCATCGTGCAGACCCGCTGGGCCCACCTGAACACGGATTATTCACTGCTCACCCGTTGCCAGAGCATCTTTCTCGATGGCCATTTCATGATGGAAAGCCTGCCCCGCAACCGGGGCGGCTACTATGTCAACTTCAACGGCACGGCCGGTCTGTGGCGCCGTTCGGCCATCATCGAAGCCGGCGGCTGGGAACATGACACCATCACCGAGGATCTGGACCTCAGCCTGCGCGCCCAGATGAAAGGCTGGAACATGGTGTTCCTGCCGCATATTGAATGTCCGGCGGAACTGCCGGTGGAAATGAACGCGTTCAAAAACCAGCAGAACCGCTGGGCCAAGGGATCGACGCAGGTCTGCATCAAGCTGCTGGGGCGAGTGTTGTCCGCCCCCATCCCCCGTCGCATCAAGACGGAAGTGTTCTTCCATCTGACGGCGAACGTTGCCTATCCGCTCATGATCATTCTGGCGGCCATTCTGATCCCCGCCAACATCGTCCGCTATCATATGGGCCTCACGGAGATGATTCTGCTGGATCTGCCGATTTTCCTGGCCACCACCGGCAGCATGTTCATCTTTTACAAGGAATCCCAGAAAGCACTCTACCCGGACTGGAAAAAGCGGCTTCGTCTGCTGCCGTTTCTGATGGCGGTGGGGATCGGGCTGTCGGTCACCAACGCCAAAGCCGTGATGGAGGCTGTGTTCAGAATTCAATCCGCGTTTATCCGTACACCCAAGTTCAAGGTCATCCTGCGGTCCGACGGCTGGACCAAAAAACGGTACCGGGGCAAACTGGGGCTGTCGCCTCTGGTGGAGATCGGTATCGGTATCTTCTTCATCTGGGGGATGATATACAATGCCTTGGTCATGAATTTCGGCGTGCTCCCCTTTCTGCTCCTGTTCGTCATCGGCTATTTTTATACCGGCGGCTGTTCGCTGCTGCACAATCTCTCCCGCTGGCCACTTCTTGACCTGCCTCTCCGCAAGCTGCGCATTCGGACCACCGACTGACCATCCGTCCGCCCGCCCTTCACCGGACCGCCGCTGGCGACTGTTCGCCCGGTTATGCCGTATGTTTCCCAAATAATCGACCTTATTGCTGCCTCGTGAATCTAAACTTCCTGTGCTATAGTGTGCACTGAATATTATGGACTGAGGATTTTCAATGACAAACAAACGACTGTTGCCACTGCTCGTGATCCTGACCGGCTTCCTGCTTGCACCCTGGCTCATTCAGGCCCAAGAAACGGCGAAACCGGCACCCGCCGAAACACCGGAAGCGGCCATCGTCGTCAACGGCCGCACCATCCCCAAGGCTCACGTGGAGATGGAGGCCCGCCTGATGAGCTACCGCATGGAGCAATCCGGCGCCCAGATCCCCGGCAATAACCCCATGACCCTGTATCGCAAGGAATCGGCATCCAACCTGATCAAAATCGAACTGATCCTGGAACTGGCGGAACAGGCGGGTTTGCGAATCCCCGACGAATCCGTCGACATGGCCTTCAGCCAGGTTCAGCAGAAGCTGGGATCACCGGACAAACTGGATCAGCTCTGCCAGGAACTCGACGTGACCAAGGACTTTCTGCGCAAGCAGGTCCGGGACAACCTGCTGGTGAACATGTATATCAAGCAAGTGTCCGACGGTCTTTCCCCTATCCGGGAAGACGGGGCGCGCCAATATTATGACGAACATCCGAAAGAATTTGAGAATCCCGAAGAAATTCAGGCCAGCCATATTCTGCTCACTGTCACGGCCGATGCCGGCGATGAGGCCTGGGAAAACGCCCGGCAAAAAGCGGAATCGATTCTGCAGCGCCTGCAGGCCGGCGAAGATTTTGCGGAAACGGCCAAGGCGGAATCCGACTGCCAAAGCGCCGCCCAGGGGGGGGATCTGGGCTTCTTTCCGCGAGGCAAGATGATCCCTGCTTTTGAAAATGCCGCTTTCGCCCTGGAAGTGGGAGAGATCTCGCCGGTGGTGAAGACGGATTTCGGTTATCACATCATCAAGGTCACCGACCGCAAAGCGGGTGGCAAGATGATCTTTGAGGAGATCAAGAATCAGCTGATCCAGTACCTGAACCAGAACCAGCTCCGCACGGAGATGGATCGGATCTATGAAGAGGCCAAGGCCAAGGCCACCATCGAATACCTGGATGAATCCCTGACCCCCATTCAGGTCTATACCGTGGATCCCTTCGCCAATCAGCAGAAAAAAGAGGAAACACCGGATAAGGAATAATCATCCGGCCGACCCCGGCCCCACCCGGCGGCCGGGTCCGGCCACTGACCGATCCCATTCAGGAGCCGCAACACGTGGAATTACGTTTTCAGAATCGTCCGTTTGACCTGAAACCGACCAAAATCGTGGCCGTCGCCAAGAATTATCGGGCCCACGCCGTGGAAATGAGTTCGCACGTTCCCGCTGAACCCCGGTTTTTTCTGAAACCGCCCTCGTCCCTGCTGGCCCCGGGAGGACAGGTCCGCCGACCGCCCCTGTCCGGCCGGATCGAACATGAAGTGGAACTGGCCGTCGTCATGGGCCGGCGCTGTCGGGAGGTTTCCGCAGAGACAGCCATGGAGTACATCATGGGCTACACCATTCTGGTGGATATCACTGCCCGTGATTTGCAACAACAGGCCAAAGAAGAGGGGATGCCCTGGACCATGGCCAAGGGCTTCGACACCTTCGCGCCCATCGGCCCCTGCATCGTGCCCGCGACAGGGATTGATCCACACCATCTGAACATCTGGCTCAAGGTCAACAGCGATTTTCGGCAAAACAGCAACACTCGCCACATGGTTTTTTCCGTGGCCCGGCTCATCGCCTATGTTTCCCGGATCATGACGCTGGAACCGCAGGACATCATCGCCACCGGGACACCCGAGGGTGTCGGCCCGCTGGAACCTGGCGACACCGTTGACGCTGGTATCGAATCCATTGGTGTATTGAATTTTTCCGTCGTCTGACAGTCGATCATTCCCCCGCATCCGGGGAGTCTTGTTCGGCCGGAGTCCTCCGTTTCACATAGCGGGCCTGTTCCAGCACGTAGTACATGTTGCGCGCGTCGGTCAGCCGAAGAAATCGCAACACTTTATTCCCCTCCGCGTCCGACAGCAACTCCCGGTGCACCAGCGTCCGGATCACCTGCGGCGCCTGATCCCGGGTCAGCACCCGCGACAGGCGCAGGGTCACCTTTTGCAGGCGGTCGGAATATTTGTCCCGGAAAAAGCTGAATTCCAAAAGATCCAGCAGATTCTTCCCCTCGAGCAGCTGGTCACGCAATTCCCGCGTGACAGCTTCCAGACGGTTGATCAGCTGCCGGTTTTCAATATTTTCCAGATCATAATCCTCATCTGTGACGCCGACTTCAAGAATCAGGTCGTCCGTAGGGCCGATCTTCACTTGCCACAAGGAACGGACCGACTCCGGCGTCGCGTCAAAATTGAAGATGTAATCCGGGTCATTCATTTTCTGCAAGGCGGGCAATTCGCCGCTGACCGGACGGCTCACGAACAGATGGGCGCTGCCCAGGGCAAACTGGAATTCCCGGCGGGTGGTGATGCCGCTCTGGATGAATTCAGTCACCACGTGCTGGATACGGGTTTGGAATTGATCCCATATTTCCGGGATATCCGGAACATGCGCGGCCTTGTCCGTTTTGGAATCAACGGGCATCTCTCCGCCAATGAAAACCTCGCTACTGACCAGTCCCTGATAGTTGAGGAGAGTGGGGATGATATACAGGGAATACAAGTACTCCCGGATATCCCGGTGCAAGTCCGGCCGGTCTTCAGGCGAGCGAACCATGTGCGCCGGATCCACGATGATCCAGCGACCCACCCCTTCCCGCCGGGGCAGATAGACCTCCAGCCAGGTTCCCGGGCGCAGGGAACGGAAATCGTATCGCTCCCGGACGATGACCTGGCAGGGGATGCCCCGCAGGCGGAGGAAAGCAGCCATTACGGCGCACAAGTCATCTTCATCACCCGTTTTTTCGGTGAGGATCTGGAGCGGCGTCCGGCTCATGGTGTTGGCGAAAGGTTTGATCCGTTCACCGAGATAACCGGCCACCTTTCTGAGGATCGTCATGGGCGCCACGTCCTCCTTCAGCAGCCGGCGCGCGAGACGTTCCAGTATCTCCAGCTCTTCGGTCGTGGCATAGTCTCTTCCGGGGATGGGACGGCCCAGGGCCGACCAGTGGCCGGTATCCGTATCGGCCCCGGGACCAGGCCCGATGTCCTCCGCCGTGACTTCCGTATACGTCCCCAGTTCGATCTCCCCCGTGACCTGCAGGTCAGGCGGCGGGGATGTATCCAGGTCGTCATCCCCCTGGATATGGAGGATGAAATGGCCGGGCTCCGCGTCATCTTCCACCAGGCTGAAGGTGGCTGGACGGCCACCCCACGAAACCCGCCCGATCCGGACCTGCGGCTGCAAAACGGCCGGCAGACGCAAATAAACCAGAAAGGCCTTTTCATCCCCGGGATTCCACAGGGAAGAAAACGATACCTCCAGGCGAAGGGGGACAATCTGGTTCCCGTCCACAGGCCGGATTCGGATCTGGGGCATGGCCTCCCATTCATACGGCGATTCATAATTGATGAACACTTCGCCCTGCTGCAGGACGAGATTCATTTTGTCCCGCCGGAACAGCCGCTTGGAATACATCCGGATATACGCCGGTGCGTCCGGTTGCAGCACCGGCCGGATGGCCGCGGCGTGTGCCTTGTCCGACAGCGCCAGCCCCTCGCGCTCCGGTTGCGTCGGGGTGGATTCCATGGATTTCTTTTCCCGGACATCCTGCGGGGTGACCTCGTCCTGCCATTCAGACGGATATCCGGCCGGCAGACACCAGCCGGAAAGTGTCAACAGCATGAGGAATAACAAATATTGTGGCGACATGGCAATGAGGCCCTTCACTAGAGATTGCGTCGGCCTGGCGGCGATCCCGGGGGCATGACCCTAAATTTTGATGACATATCCGGGGTGAACTGTTCATGTATGCCGGATGTCGTTCTGCTCCGTTATACGATCCAGCCGTCCAAAAGATTGATTATCCGGTTACCGTAGGCGGCATTTTTCTCGGAATGGGTAACCTGAATGATGGTCGTACCCTCTTCATTGAGTTGTTTGAACAGATCCATGATCTCGCCTCCCTGTTTGGAATTGAGGTTGCCGGTGGGTTCATCGGCCAGGATCAGCTTGGGCTTGATGATGAGGGCCCGGGCAACGGCGACCAGTTGCTGCTGTCCGCCGGACAATTGGTGGGGGAAAAGATCCTTTTTGGCGACGATCTGGAAGCGGTCCAGCATATCGGCCACCATGCCTTTCCGCTCTGCGGTCTTGATTTTCTTGTACAACAGGGGGGTTTCAAGGTTTTCGTAAACGGTCAGTTCATCGATGAGATGATAACTCTGAAATACAAACCCGATATTCTGCTGGTGCAACTCGGTACGTTGACGTTCGCTGAGTTTGTGCACGGGCTGGTCAAAAAAATGATATTCTCCGCTGGAGGCCGAATCCAGCATGCCGAGGATATGAAGCAGGGTGGATTTCCCCGCGCCCGAAGGGCCCATGATGGTCAGGAACTCCCCTTGCTCCAGAACCAGATCGATGTTTCTCAGGACAAACGTCTTGATGAAACCGGTGGAATAATACCGGGTGATTTTTTGCATGCGGATCATGGTTCAGCAAGCCTCCTGTGTGGAATCTGCCCCGCTGCCCGGCGGGGCGGGCCGGTGGACGGCTTGTTGGTGCCGTCCTCCTTCTTCGCCAGGTGTCATCCTGACTAGCAGGTGAAATGCCAGTTTGCCCATCGCCTCCATGTCGCACCGTCGACGGTTGGCTGACGGCCGGCGGGTGCCATAGTGCATCGGACGCGCAATTCGCTGAACAGGAAGCGGATAGCCGCAAAAATGTCCGGCGGCGAACAACTGTGTCCATTATCGGACAGGCGGCGGCACACCACAAACCCCAGCCGTTCCGGACCCGGCGCACCTCCGAAAGGCGATTCCGACTCCGGCCATGACCACCGGCCGCAGGTGGTCCGTTACCGGTTCTGCTGGATATCATGCGCCGCGGCCTGATGCGCCTGGCGCAGGGCATGCAGATCGAATCCGGGAATCGTCCCGTCCTCAACCACCCATCTTCCGGCCACCATGACCCGATCGGCACGATGAGCGCCGCACAGGACCAGCGCCGCCAGGGGATCACCGGCCCCGGAAAAGCGAAATTCATCCAGCGTAAACAGGGCCAGGTCTGCCTCCAGGCCTGGCTGGATCCGGCCGATATCCTCCCGTCCCAGACAGCGGGCCGAGCCGACGGTGGCCCAGCGCAAGACATCCCGGTGCCCGATCCGGTAACGGTGCGGTGAGATCCGGTTCAGCAACAGTGCCTGCCGCACCTCCTGCATCAGGTTGGAGGCGTCGTTGGAGGCGGCGCCGTCCACCGCCAATCCAACAGAACAGCCTGCTTCTTCCAGCTCCCGGGTCCGGCAGAAACCGGACGAAAGGATCATGTTGGAAGCGGGACAGTGGGCGATGCCGACGCCGGCCTCTCCCAGTTGGGCGATTTCGTTTTCCTCGAACCAGATGCCGTGGGCCAGCCAGACTCGTGAATTCACCCAGCCGAGCCGGGCCAGGTATTCCACCGGGCGGCATTGGTGAAGAGCCAGACAATAGTCCGTCTCGTCCCTGGTTTCGGCCAGATGGGTGTGCAACCGCACATCCAGCTTTTCGGCCAGTTGCCGGGATTCCTCCATGAGCCGTTTCGACACGGAAAAGGGTGAGCAGGGCGCCAGCGCAATCTGGACCATGGCGCCGGCGCCGGGATCATGGTAGCGGCGCACCACACGCTCGCAATCGGTCAGAATGTCCTCCGCGGCCTGGACCACTGCCACAGGGGGCAGACCGCCATCCACCACGGACAAATCCATGGATCCCCGGGTCAGCACCACCCGCATGCCCAGCCCGCGCGCTTCTTCGGCCTGGATGTCGATGGCTTCTTCCAATCCGGCTGGGAATACATAATGATGGTCCACGGTCGTGGTACAACCCGACAGAAGCAATTCGGCCATCGCCACTCGTGTCGCCAGTCGCAGCCGGTGGGGTGTCAGCCCCTTCCATACGGGGTAGAGCGTTTTCAGCCAGTCGAAAAGCTCCTTGTCCAGTGAGGGGCCGAACGATCTTGTCAGTGTTTGATAGAAATGATGATGGATATTGATCATCCCGGGGATGATCACATGCCGGCCGGCCTCGAAAATCTGCGTGACGGGCGTCTGCGGTTCGCAGCCGGCGGGCACGCACTCCACAATACGGCTGCCCCGTACCACAATTCCCCGCTCGCTGCTCTCGGCCAGGATGGCCAGGGGATCCTTGATCCAGAGGGAGTCATACACCTTCAGCCTCCGCGGAGACGGTGATTTCGCCAGCCAATGGTCGGGGCCGTCTGCCAAATGGTAGGCACGCCCTTCCGGCGATGTCAAGCTGAAACTGGTCGGCCGCCGGAAATCACCGTCCCCCCGTCCGGCCCGAGCGGTGCAGGCCGCGCGGTCCCATCCCGCCACCCGGATCAGGTTATCCGGGTGAAGTGTTCTTCCAGGGCCCGTATCCGCCGGCACAGCCGGGCGAATGACCGCAATGGCTCATGCTCATCCATCAGGCGTCCCAGCAGGCGCACCGCCGCCGGCATATGTTGCCGGAAATGCACCTTTTTCATATGCCGGCTCAGAAAGCCATAGGCGCCCAGCGTTTGCATCAGCCGATGGATGGCCACAAAAGGGAAACCGGACCGGAAGACGACATCATCGAAAGATGCGTCCTCCCGGACGGCTTCTTCCATATACGACTCCATCAGGCATGCCTGAAGACCGGACGGCAATTCCAGATAGGGATCGAACACCAGGGAAGCCAGGTCGTACTGGCGGGGTCCGCGCCGGGCGCCCTGGAAATCGAAATACCGGAGCCGCTCGTCTTTCAAAGCGATATTCTGGCTCTGAAAATCCCGGTACAAAAAATGCGGCGTCCAGAATTCGTCCAGTCGCGAGGCCAGCTCATCCAGCTCACCATCCAGCGGCTGCGGGTCCAGGCCCAGCTCTTCCCGCAGGAAGCTGTGCTGGAAATAACCGGATTCCCGCTGCCGGGCAAAAGCGGCGGTGTACTCCTCGTTGTGGGTCCGGGTTGTGTCGAATCCCCGGCTGGCCCGTGCATGAATCCGGGCCAGATCCTGGACGGCCTGCACCAGCCATTCGTGCGCCTTTCGGGCGCCGTGCGCCGCCAGATGGTCATACAACGATTCAGGTCCCAGGTCCTCCATCACGAACCAGCCCCGTGGCAGGTCCACCGCAAGCAAGCGGGGTACGGCGATGGCGTTGTCCTGGAGGTGCCGCTGTACATAAAAAAAGGCGTCATTCTCGCTGACACCCACCGCGCTGACGGGCGGATCGGGGTGAAACATGCCCACCACCGAGCGGGGGAAGGTGCCCACACGCCAGAAACGGCGCGGCGAACCGCCCCGACCGATCTCGGCCAGAGGTGGCGCGGGGAGCGACGGGCCGAGACCACGGGTTCGATAGGTGTCCTGCAGGAACAACAAAAATTGACTCAATTCACGGCTCATCGGCATTTTTCCTGTCCATGCGGCTCCCTTGCCCGGGGACGGGCGTTGACACGATTTTCCGGCGAGCGCCGGCCGGGGAAATGGCCGACCGGATCACTCATACCAACGCACCAGACAGGCCTCCGGAAAATAGTGGCACAGGATTTCCGGCGCTGACAATCCCCGGCGGGCCATCACCGCCGCTCCGATCTGGCACAATCCGGCGCCGTGCCCCCAGCCGGCGCCCCGGAATTCGAACAGCTCCGGCGGTCCGGAACCGGTCGGTTCGCTGTCGACGACAAACGCCGAACTGTAGAGGTGACTGGGCGACAAGGCCCGCCGGATTTCCAGCTCCTTGCCAAGCAGCAGACGGTCGTGCGACCCGACCAGCAAGATACGGGCCAACCGGCCCGAATGGCCGCGCAGCACCGGACGGATCGCCAACAGCGTACCCGGGTCCCACCCGGTCTTTTGCCGAATGATCGCTTCCAGATCCGTGCGTGGCACCCGGATGTGCCAGCGATAGAAATCACCGGTTCGACGGTCGAAGTCGGGTAAAATCGAGGCCAGCACGTCAGGGTCAGTTGTGTTGCAGTAGGCGGGCGGCACATTCCGAATCCAGCGACGGGCGGTCTCTTCCCGCCATAGATCTGTCGGGCCTTCATCCGCCGGCGGCCGGTCCGGAACGGAATCGATACCGGGCGGATTCAGGTCCCCCCAGGCGATACGGAACCGCTCACTGACCCCGCCGCAGCATTTTGAGAAGCGTGTGTCGCACACATGCTGCCCCACGGCCAGCACCTGTCCGCGGGTGGCCTCCACATCCCGCCGGACCTCCGGATGACGGATGGGGGGGATGCCCTGATAGCGCTGGCAATGATCATCGGCGCACACGTCGAACCGTTGGTGGCGGCTGCGTTCCGTCCATTGCAGGATCTGCCCCGGAAACGACGGATAGTGCTCCGGCAGCAGGGGGCGGTACTCGTCCCGAATGGCCAGCTGGGCCAGTAGCCAGCTGCGGGAGATGACAGCATGGGCCCGCAGAAATTCCGCCGGCGCCGCGGCGCTCATTTCCGAGGCGACGACGCAGGCCAGATACTCCTCAAGAGGCACGTGGTTCACCACCGTCAGCAGACGCTGACCCACGGGCAGAATTTCCAGGTCACCCGGAAACGACAGGTTCCGCTGCTGTTCCCAGTGAAAATCAATGCCGATGGTGACATCCCGCACGGTGCATGCTTCGCCGGAGTCCAGGTTCAGGCGCAGGGGCTGTGGCGGGAAGACGTGCTCCAGCCCGGTGGAGAGGTGCCGCAGCGTCAGACTGGCACCGGTCACATGGGCGCGGTACCAGCCGCCGGCCAGGGACTGATCCCCGGCTCGCACCGACCGGGGAAGGCGAAATTCAACGGCGGCGCGGTTTTCCATGATGCCCACGGCCAGAACCGGTTCCCGCCGTCCGGAGAGCGAAACATCGGCCAGGTCGGACGCTGCGGAGTCGGGATCGGCCGTCGCCCGTCCAGTGGTGGCTGTTCCGCCAGGCCGGGCGGGCAGCTCGCCGCTGACCTCATCGAAGATGTCCAGGATCAGTCCCGCGTTCAGACGCTCATAATCGCTGTGGCGTGGCGTAACCAGCAATCCGCCCATGTCGATGGCGCCCGGGCTTAGCAGGATGCCCTGGCCGGGCTCCAGGGAATAGACCGTCGGCCGATGTTTGCGCCGGGGGAACACACACAGGCACCACTCCCCGTTTTCGAACCAGACGAGCAGGTTGATCATGGGCTCCGATGCTTCCGGTCCGGCGGGCAATCGCCGCAGCAGACCCTCGAATGCCTCCCGCAGTCGGTCCTGGCAGCGGGAAACCATGACCAGGACCCTTCGCCCGTACTGGCGCAGGGAAAACATATCCACGTCCGGCCGGCTGGGCCAAGGCTGCCGTCCCTGCTGGAACCGTGGATCATACCGCACCTGGTGTACATCGGCTTCCACGGGCAACCGGTAACGTGGAATCCCCTGAAAATGAAGATGGTCCGGCGCAGACGCGCCACAGCAAGGTCCGTTGTAGAGCATGGTGTACTCCCCCCGGCATTCCCGCGCCAGAGTCAGCATCGCCTCCCAACAGCCGTCGATCCGCTGCGGAACATGCTGCCGGTGAACCATCACCGGATGGGGGTACAGAATGGGATACGGATTCAGAAAAAGGGCGAAATCCGGATGAACGGCCAGACCTTTTTCCGCCGCGGGCATATTGACAGGGCACAGAAAACAAGGCCGCCGGGCAATGCTCTGGCGGTCTACCCGGGCGGACACACTCTCCTCCCGCATGGAATTGTGCTGTATGAGGACGGAAAATGATCCCAGCGGCACTTCCCGGTACACGGATCGAAACCACTTCTCGCGAGCCTCTCCCAGCAGAGGCCACGCATCTTCCTGCTGCCGCACGAGTCCGCGGATTGCGCGCACCAGCGGCGGGAGTCCGCCGGGGACCGCCGTTAAATCGAGAGTGGATTCTGTGAGAATTCTCTCTTCTACCATGTTGCCACTCCATGGGAACGCGGGGGACACTTTTCGACCACCCACGGAATCATCCCAGAAATCTGCCGGATTTTCAACTGGCGATCCATCGCTCCGTGGCGTAGCTCCGCCGAAGAGCTGAACGCAATGCTGACAATTATCTTGATTTTGCGTTCGGCCGTTCCGTAGAATAAGGGTAAATTGAGGGAGAACCTATCGTGGACAGGGAAAAAGATTTCCGGCAGAACAAACGGGTGAAAACGAGCTTTCACATTCGCGTCGAGGGGAAGGACACCGCCGGCAAGCCATTCTCGGAGGTGGTCCGCGCTTCCGATTTCAGCAAGGCCGGAACCTCATTCGTTCTGGACCATGACGTTCCCATCGGTGAAAAACTGCACATTTCCATCCCCTTGCCTTCGGTGGTGGTCCGGATCGAGAATTTTGCCGATTCACGGCAGAAGAAATATGCGGTGGTCTTTCGGCCCTATCAGCCGGATGAAACGGCAGAGTAGACATCAGACGTGATGTGGATCGTTTGCGGGTCGGCCTGATCAAGGGTGGGGGGATCGGCAAACAGGATCGAATAAAAAGGAGCTGCCGAAGCAGCTCCTTTTTTTGATGCGGTTTAGTACATTCCGCCGCCCGGGGGCATGGGCGGAGCTTTCTCCTCTTTCTCGGGCAGCTCGTACACCGTCGCCTCGGTGGTCAACAGCAGGGCGGCAATGGAAGCCGCGTTCTGCAGGGCCGTCCGGGACACTTTTGCCGGATCGATAACACCCGCTTCCACGAGATCCTCATACGTTTCGGTTTCGGCATTGAAACCAAAATTCACATCCTTCTGCTCGCGCACCTTTCCGACCACGATGGCGCCTTCGTGACCGGCATTGGACGCGATCTGGCGCAGGGGCTCTTCCAGCGCGCGGCGCAGGATCTTGATGCCGACCAGCTCCTCACCCTCGAGCTTCAGGTCATCGAGCGCCGGCAGGGCGCGAAGAAAAGCGACCCCGCCGCCCGGCACAATACCTTCCTCGACGGCGGCCTTGGTGGCGTGCATGGCGTCTTCCACCCGGGCCTTCTTCTCTTTCAGCTCGGTCTCGGTAGCCGCGCCGACTTTGATCACGGCGACGCCGCCCACCAGCTTGGCCAGCCGTTCCTGCAGCTTTTCGCGGTCGTAATCGGAAGTGGTTTCCTCGATCTGGGTGCGAATCTGCTTCACACGAGCCTGGATATCCGAGGACTTGCCGGAACCTTCCACGATGGTGGTGGTGTCCTTGTCGATGGTCACGCGCTTGGCCCGGCCCAGGTCCTCCAGCCGGACGTTTTCCAGCTTGATGCCCAGATCCTCACTGATGACCTTGCCGCCGGTCAGGATGGCGATATCTTCCAGCATGGCCTTGCGACGGTCGCCAAAACCAGGGGCCTTCACCGAGGCCACCTGCAGGGTGCCGCGCAGCTTGTTGACCACCAGCGTCGCCAGGGCTTCACCCTCCACATCTTCGGAGATGATCAGGAAGGGGGCACCACTGCGGGCCACCTGCTCCAGCAGGGGCAGCAGGTCTTTCATGGAGCTGATTTTCTTCTCGTTGAGCAGGATGAAGGCATCTTCCAGCACGACTTCCATGCGGTCCGGATCGGTCACGAAATAGGGGGAGAGATAGCCACGGTCAAACTGCATGCCCTCAACCACATCCAGGGTGGTCTCCAGCGTCTTGGCCTCTTCCACCGTGATCACGCCGTCCTTGCCCACTTTCTGCATGGCTTCGGCGATGATCTTGCCGATGGACATGTCATTGTTGGCGGAGATGGCGCCGACCTGGGCGATCATCTCGCCACGAACCGGCGTGGACATGTCATAGATCTTCTTGACCACGGCATCCACGCCCTTCTCGATCCCGCGCTTCAGGGCCATGGGATTGGTGCCGGCGGCCACGTTCTTCACGCCTTCACGATAGATGCACTGGGCCAGGATGGTGGCGGTGGTGGTGCCGTCGCCGGCCACATCACTGGTCTTGGAGGCCACTTCCTTCACCATCTGGGCCCCCAGGTTCTGTACCTTGTCCTCGAGCTCGATTTCCTTGGCGACGGTGACGCCGTCCTTGGTGATGGTGGGAGAACCGAATTTTTTCTCCAGAACGACATTGCGGCCCTTGGGTCCCAACGTGATCTTGACGGTATCCGCCAGTTTGTTGACACCCTTCAGGATTTCCTGTCGACAATTTTCGCTGCTTACGATTTCTTTAGCCATATGAACTTCTCCTTTTGTTTTGGTTACGATGTTAGGGTTATTCGATGATGCCGAGGATCTCATCCTCGCGCATGATGAGGTATTCCTCGTCATCCAGCTTCACTTCGTTGCCGGAATATTTACCGAAGAGTACCTTGTTGCCGACTTTCACATCCGGGGTCACCCGCTCGCCGTTGTCCAGGATCTTGCCGTTGCCCACAGCCATCACTTCGCCCTGCTGCGGCTTTTCCTTGGCGGTATCCGGAATGATGATACTGCCCTTGACCTGCTCTTTCTCTTCGATTCTCTTGACCAGTACTCTGTCGTGTAAGGGTCTGATTTTCATTGACGATCTCCTTCTATAAAAATTTGTTCAGCTTTCCGCAAAAAGACATGTGGTGCGATGCAACTGAAATGCCAATCACCATGGCGTCTTTGGCTTTTCCGCCCGAATGGAATCTGCGGATGAGCGGTCCGGCGCATGGCTTCAGCAAGTCCTTTGTTTTTTATGATTATCAAAGCAGGTTTGGTGTTCCGGCAAAAATCGACCGGTTCCGGACAGCGCCGTCACCGCCTGGCGGAAGGCTGGAGAATTCCGCTACTTCTGGTGAATATTTCCCCGATATGATTCAGCGGGGGCCTTGATCCATGATCCGCCGGTACAGTCTCTCATACTGAGTGACTACCCGCTCGTGAGAAAAGACCTTGCCGGCCCGCTGGCGCGCGGCCACGGAAAAGGCGGCCCGCATGTCGTCGTCCCGCAGCAACCGGGCCGCCGCCCGCCCCAATTCCTCGATGTCATCCTTGGGGACGAGCAGACCGGTGACTCCTTCGGCCACAACCTCCGGCACGCCGCCTACCCGGTAGGCCACCACCGGCAGCCCGCAGGCCATGGCCTCCAGGGCCGACAATCCGAAACTCTCGGTCTGGCTGGCCATAACGTAGAGATCGGCCACACTTAAAAATTCCACGATGTTGGAGCGCATCCCGGGAAACACCACCTGATCGCGGATGCCGAGTTTCTTGCAGAGCTGTTCCGCGGATGACCGCTCCGGCCCGTCACCGATCAGAACCAGCCGGGCCGGTACCTGCTGGCGGATATTGGCGAACATTTCGATGATGTGCGGAATGTTTTTCACCGGGCGAAAATTGGAGGCATGCACCAGGATTTTTTCGTCCTCATTGGCCAGCCGCTGACGAAGGCTGGCGTTATGACGGGGCTGGAACACCTCCGGATCGATGAAATTGTGAATGACGTCAATGGCGCAATTCATGCAGAAATACTTGTTGGTTTCCTCCCGCAGATATTCACTCACGGCGGATACCGCATCCGCCTGCTGGAGGATGAAGCGGGTCACCCGTGACATGGAAGGTTCCATCCCCACAATGGTGATGTCCGTTCCGTGGAGGGTGATGACGAAAGGCAGCCGCGAACCATCGTGTTCCAGGATCATTCGGGCGTTCAGGGCACTCATGCCATGCGGAATGGCGTAATGGGCATGCACGACATCGAGCCCCTCCTCCCGGGCCACATCCACGATGGTGGCCGTGATTTCCAGCGAATACGGCGGATAGCGAAAGAGCGGATAGGCGTTGACTTCCACCTTGTGGAAAATGACATTTTCGCACATCTCGTACATGCGGATGGGCTGCGAATAACTGATGAGATGCACGCGGTGACCGCGGCGGGCCAGGTTCTTGCCGAGTTCCGTCGCCATGATGCCACTGCCGCCGTACGTGGGATAACAGACGATGCCGATATTCATAAAAACCGCCCCCGCTTGGTTTGGAAGGCGGCGACGGGATCATCCACCAGCAGCAGTATTTCCGAGTGGAAATACTCGGCATGGGATACGCCCACCAGATGGCCGAAACTGCGGGACTGGGCGTCGAGGGCATCGATAAAGCCGGGATCTCCCAGGTAGGTTTCCGGTTCACCCGGCCGTAGCGGCGATACCTGGGAATGAAAGCAGCGGACGGCCGCGACCTTTTGCTCCCAATATTCACTGACATCCACCAGGAAAGATGGCCGCCAGCGATGGGGCATGCCAAACGTAAAGATATATTTGGGGCGGAATGGTGGCAATCCCTCGTCCATTTTGCCCAACCCGGCATTATGGGCGGCCTGCTGCACCAGCTGATAGGCCGCCGTGTGATCGGGATGCGCATCGCGGAGATGGTGCGTGAACACATATTTCGGCCGGTAAGTGCGCAACACCCGGACCAGTTCCAGACGGGCGGTGGCCTCCGGTTGCAAAAAGCCATCGGGCAAGCCCATGTTCAGGCGGACCGCGATCCCCAGGCGTGCAGCCGCAGCCCGGCTTTCTTCCAGACGCTGATCCGGCGTGCCCCGGCTGGCCATTTCGCCGCGGGTCAGGTCCAGAATGCCGACCCGATAGCCGCGGTCGACCAGCAAGGCGAGGGTTCCGCCCATGCCGATCTCGGCATCGTCGGGATGGGCCACCACCGTCAGGGCATCCAGTTCCGTGGCATCCGGGGTCCCATAAATGATCATATTGTTCTCCTCATGACGGCCATGGCGTCTCGGCCACCGGCTCCGGGAATTGCCGCGGCCGGTGAGCCTGCGCCCTACTCCGGGTCCCAGGCGGTTATTTGAATCAGATTGTGATCCACCCGAAAGGGATCCATTTCCTGCAACAGCATGGGCAGCAGACCCGATCCGGCAAACATCAGGAAAGATCCGACGCTGTAAACCCGCTCCTGCATTCGCCCTCCGGGCAGGGTCTCCTCGAGAACCGCCGCCAGGGCGCCGACGAGATCTTCATTGTCTTTCTTGAGTTGACGCTGCACTCGGTCCTCCAGCTTGCCCAGCAGGCCCTGTACCTTGCCGATGGTGGATTCGGCCGAGCGAATCATGGGCTCCGGAAATGGCTGCAGTGACGCCAGCAGCAGATCCAGTTTGGATTCCACCGCCGCATAGGCTTGCTGGAATTCATTCAGCGGTTGCTGGGCCCCAAAATCGGCCAGGATTTCGCGGATCAGGGCTTCTCTGTCCTCAAAGAGACGGCTCGCCGGCAGATGCAGTTTCTCCAGCTTGCGCATGGCGGCCGGCCCCAGCAGAGTGGCCGTCATCCGGGGCCACAACACCGGCGGCGGAATCCGCCACAACGGATAAAGGTCCCGGATCTGCAGCTGATAAGCCATTTCCGCCGGACCACCGACGTAGACCGCCGTGGGAAAAATGAAGTCCTGGAGTATCGGCCGCAACAGCACGTCCGGCGAGAACCGTTCGGGTTTCTCTCGCAATGCGGACCGGAAGCCGTCCTCATCCCAGATGATGTCTGTTCCATCCACGGCCGAAACGCCGGTTGCCGGTTTCAGAACCCGTCGCCGTCCCTTGTCCGGATGGAGATAGAACAGACAGCACCGTTCGGGTTGCAACTCTACCGGCGCCGGCAATCCCTGCTCCACCAGACGACGGCTCATCTGCTGGACCCGGGCAGGGATTTCCGCCCCTCCATCGGCCAGCGGCGCCAGAAAATCCGCCAGCATGGCCCGCCGATCGGCCTCCATGGGATCGAAAAAGAGCAGGCCGAAACGGGCGAACCAGACCTGCATCAGGCGGCGGAAGGACTGGCCGAAGGTCATCTCCGGGCTCACGCCATCGGCCAGTTGTGCCAGCAGCTCTTGGCCGGCGGCGGAATCGGGCGTCAGGCGCCGCAATTCCTCCAGTACTGAGCGAACCCCTTCTCCCAGTCGAACCTGGGAAACCGGCTGCATACCGGCGCTCGTGGGCTCGAGTGTAAACGTCTGCGCCCGGCCGCCCGGCCCGAGAATCGTGGCCGTGGACACCTCCGCCAGGTCGTGATCCTCGCCGGCAACCCAGAACAGTCCGACGGCCGGAATGTTTTCCCGGCGCAGTTCGTCCACCAGCCGCAACACCGTCACCGCCTTGTAGACGGTATACATGGGTCCGCCCAGAAAGCCGGCCTGCTGGCCGGTGATCACAAATACGGCGTTCCCGCCGGCGGCCCTGTCCAGCGCCTGCTGCACCGCCGGTTCATGAGACGGGTTCTGCTGCTGCAGGTCCGTCATCACCCGCGGAGTGAAGGCCGGCCGCTGCGCTGCCGCCAGCAACCCGGCCCGGTCCCAGTCCGGAATACCCAGCCATTCACCCACTGCCTGCCGCTCCCGAAGCAAGGCGAAGATGGACATGCGCAGGGGGGTGTGGGGATAATCTACGGAATGTACGGTATAGTCCATCATGGCTGCCCAGCTCCGGGGGATAGAGTGTAACGGAACCCGGCGGTCAGGGAGATCCGCCTTGATTCTAAGATTTTCTTCAGCTAATCTTAGCGTATCATGGCCGACCGTAAAACAAAAAAAAATAACGGCCCTGCCGACTGTCGACGACGGTTGCTGAAAAATCTCGAGCAACGCATCACCTATGCGCTCAAGATCCAGGATGCCGAAATCCACAAACGGATTATGCTGGAAAAATTCACCCAGTTGACCGCCGACGAGTTGGCGGAAGCGCTCCATTTCATCCTCCGGGAAGCCGCCCGGGGTCGCAAGGATTTCCAGAGCATTCTCCCGGCCATCAGCGATCTGGACCCCCTGATTTCCGAGAGGGGATATGATTTCATCAGCCAGGTCTGCTACCTGGCTTCCCTGAGCGGCTACGAAAACGTGACCCAGTTCCTGTGCCGTCCTCGGCCGCAGCAGGCCACGGATCTGGATTTCCCGACCGATTCCGACCAACTGGCTCACGAAATGACCCTGGGCGAACGCAGGGCGCTGGCCATGAGCCCCCAGAAGGCGACCCTTGACCGGTTGTTGTTCGATCCCGAGCCCATGGTGATAGAAAAACTGCTGAAAAATCCACGCCTGACCCTGGGAATGGTGGTCCGTATCGCCGCGCGGAGACCGAACCGCGCCGCCATCCTGCGGACCGTGTTCCACTCCACGCGCTGGAGCCCCCAGTATGAGGTCAAGCTGGCCCTGGCCCGCAACCCCTATACATCGCCGGAAATCACCCTTCGACTGCTGCCGGCCCTGCACAGCCAGGATTTGCGCGATATCGCCGCCGATACCAGCCTGATACCGGAGATTCGCGACGCCGCTCGCAAAATTATCGTGGAACGGAAAGAACATGAGGCCAGACGCTGATCCCACCCCGTCGTCAACCGGGAAATCCTCCCGTCTGGGCACCCTGTTTTCGGACGTGAAGCTGTTCGTCATCGCCACGTTCATTCTGGTGTTCTCGACCCTCACCGTGGGCGTGCTGACCACCCGTTACATCACCGAAAAAGAAGGCATCCTCGAGATCTCCCTCATCCAGAGCAATATCCGCCTGGTGAACCAGACCCTGGAAAACGTGGAGCAGCAGATCCTCAAGGAGGACCGCCGCCTCTACGAGTTGACAGCCATTCTGGGATGGGAGGATCTTTCCCGGAAGCTGGAGGAGCAATCCATCACCCGTTCCCCCCTGGTCAAGCATCTCTACCTGTTCGACCCGCGCGGAAAGATCCTCTTTTCCGATTGCGACGACCGGCGGCATTTGCGGCTGATCCAGCAGCGGATCTATCCCCAGCTGTCCCGCAAGCGGATTCCCCTGCAAAGCATCCATCACCTGCACACGTCGGTGAACACTGTGTACTACCTCTTCTCCATTCTCAAGTTCCAGGCCGCCACCCAGCAAATGGTCTACACGCTGGTCATGGAATTCAATCTGGAGGATCTGGATGTTTTCTTCGACCCCTATATCCAGGACCTGGCCAAAAACTACCAGATCTGCATCCAGGACTATGAAAACAACGTCATCTACGGCCAGCCCATCGAAAATTCCCGCAAGTATTTCGCCGAGCAACGCTTTCCCAATACCTTCTACCGCTGGATTTTCCAGCTATCCCCCCGCAACGCCCTCGAAATCGAACAGGACGAGCGCAATCGCCGCGCCCTGACCGTCGCCCTGATCGTGATCAATCTGGTCCTGATCCTGTCGGCCTGGTTCCTCGTCTACATGGGACGCCGGCGCGAAAGCCGTCTCACCCGCCAGAAGGAGGAATTCATCCGGAACGTGTCCCACGAGATGAAGACACCCTTGTCCCTGATCAAGATGTTCAGCGAAATCCTCATTCTGGGTCGCAAGCGGGACGAGGTCACCCGTCAGGAGTACCTGGGGATCATATTCGCCGAGACCGAGCGGCTGACGTTTCTGGTGAACAACGTCCTCGACTTCTCAAACCTGGAGCGCGGTCTTCAGAAATTCTGCTTCGAAGAGATGGATCTGGCGGCCATGGTGCACAAACACCTGGAAGTTTTCGACTATCGAATCAAGAAGGACAACGTCCGGTTGCAGGTGCAGGTGGAGCCGGATCTGCCCCTCATCGAAGGAGACCCCAATGCCCTGGCCCTGGTCTTGCTGAACCTGCTGGACAACGCCATCAAGTACAGCGCCGAAGGCCGCAAGGATGTACACATCCGCCTGTTCGCCGAGGCCGAGGATGTGGTCCTCGTCGTCCGGGATCACGGCATCGGCATCTCTCCCCAGGATCTCCCCCATATCTTCGAAAAATTCTACCGGAGCAACCACCTCTCCGTGCGCCGGATCCGCGGCAGCGGCATCGGGCTGAGCCTGGTCCGGTATATTGTCGACGCCCATCACGGACGCATCGAGGTGGACAGCTCACCCGAGCAGGGCACCGAATTCACCATTCGGTTCCCGCGCTACTCGCCGCCGTCGGACACCTGATGCTTCATGTAATAGCCGTAACTTAGCTTGATGAGGATCTCCCGTGGATTTCGGGGGGGCAGGAACTGCTCTTCCCGCAGAATCATCAGAAATCGATCGAGATATTTCTGCTCCAGGCCGGGGCTGGACCGGGCGTCCTGGCCCAGCAGGGAATCAAAATAGCGTATGGCGTCCCGAAAGAGTTGATTGAAAGGCTCGATACGGCCGCCGAGTTCGGCTTCCAGTTCCTCATACGTCGTCGGGAAAATCTTCTCCGCCTTCATAGCCGTTCCATTATACACCACATCCGGTTCGGAAAAAACCAGGATATCCGCCCCGCGCTCTGTCAATTTCATGCGGAAATACGGGCGGCCAGGCGACGATACATCAGCCCGAAAAACATCTCCAGGTAGCGTTGGGTTTCCCGGCGTTCCAGATTGGAGACGAACTTCCAGAAACCGTAGATCCGGGAAAGGGTCATCAACCGGCTGGCGTAGCGCCGCCAGGTATAGCGTGATTCGATCCGCTGGATGGCCGCCCCGGACATTCGTTCCCACGTGGCCGGGTCATCAGCGCACCGGCGGAAGAAATCCGTCAGCAGGGACGTTACCCGATCGCCCCGGTTGGGATCGATATGGTAGCCGGAAACCCCGTGTTCGATGATTTCGCGCGGCCCGCCGTACTGCGTGGCGAAGGTGGGCAGGCCGGAGATCATGGCTTCCACCACCGTCAGACCGAACGCTTCGAACAGGGCCGGTTGCACGAACACCCCGCGCCGGTCGGCGATGAAGCGGTACAATTCACCGGCGAAATTCTTGTTGAGCTGTCGGCCAATCCAGCGGACATTCCCTTCCAGCTGATATTCATCAAGCAGTCGATACATCTGCTCGATCTGGGCTCGTTCCTCCTCATCATTGGATTGGTGAACATCCAAATGGCCGGCCACCAGCACCAGGTTGGCCCGGCGGCGCAGGTTTTCATCTTCGCCATACCAGCGGACCAGGCCGGTGATGTTTTTGATATAGTCCAGGCGGGACATGGAAAAAATCACCGGCTTGTCCGGGTCGTCGATATGCCCTCGGGTGTCGGGTGCGGCCCCGCTGAAGATCATGGATCCCATCTCTTCCTGCAGATCGTCCAGCCGCCGCTCCCTTTCGGTGTAGGGGAAAAAGATCTCGGCATCGGCCCCGGGCGATACAATGTTGAACTTGGGATCGAACACATCGATGCCATTCACCACCCGGAAGAGGCCGGGCATGGTAAAGGTGTCGTAGCTCTCGTACTGTCCGATCATATCCCGGGTGCCAGCGATTTCCTGGTAGGTGCTGGCGATGATGAAGTCAGCCGAGTTCATGGCGATGAGATCGGCGGTAAACTGGGTGGAAAAATGATACTGGGCCTCGTTCTCGTGCCAGTACAGGGCCGAGAAGAGATACTTGGTCTTTTCCAGGGCGTGGGCAATATTGCATTGCGTCACCCCCAGGCGGTTGGACAGCAGGGTGGCCACCAGATTGCCATCGGAATAGTTGCCGATGATCACATCCGGCCGGCAGCCCAGCTCGGCCAGAATTTCCTTTTCCGCCTCGGCGGCGAACGATTCCAGATAGGGCCAGATCTGGAACCGGGAAATCCAGTGTTTTACCATGTCGCCGTTTTCGTAGCGAATGGGGACACGCAGGATTCGGGCCTGCTTCGTGCCGTTGATCCGCTCCATGCGCTGATCGCAGGTTGTGCCCTGGGCTTCGGGGATCAGGCGGGTGACCACCAGAATATCCGGCTCGATATCGAGACCCTGACGATGCAACTGGTCCCGCATTTCCTTTTCCAGAGCGCGAACCTGGTCAAGAATGTAAACCACCTGCCCGCCCGTGTCGGGCAGGCCCAGCACGTTGGCCTGGCCGAAATAGCCATGCGGCGAAAGGATGACGATGGAATAAATCATGGGAATGCGGCCGAGGAATTCCTCCATCCGCTCATGATCCGGCGCCTCGAGAATATCCACACACAGGCGCATGCCGTCCCGGATCCGCGAGGCATTCCGGCCCCAGCCCGGCTCGAAACCCAGCTCCTGCAGCCGATGACCCACCACATCCCACTCACTTTCGGGTTCCGCCTCATCCAGATACTCCAGCGCCTCACGCAGGGAATTGAGCAGGTCGTCCACATCGCGGACGCGATCATTCATCATCAATTGGCGGCCCCGGCACGTATGAACCTGTAAAAATTCGAACAGGGCCCGTTCGCCGGCGCCGTCTTCCCGAAACAGCACCCGGGACAGATGGCGATTCAGAAATTCCACTCCCCGGCCGATGGAGCCCGTCTCCTTCAGGCGGGGAAAGCCCCGGTTGAACGGTTTCATATCGACTTCCAGAACCCAGTCGCCCTCCTGCTGGGCCGGATTGATCAGCCGCTCCTGGAATTGCAGGTACTGGGCGATACTGACTTCCTGGAAACATACATCTTCCAGGTGGAACGCAAAAAACCGCCACCGGGCAATATCGGGGCGGAACGACAGGTAGATCCATGGATCCCGGAGCGCCGCCACCTGGGCACGCTGGACCAGTTTTTCCACAATGGAATTCTTCAGTTCGGCACCGCTCTCCGTTTGTTCATATTGTTCAAAGGCATACTGCAGGTCCGAGTGCAGCAGAAAAGGGCGGTCCAGTTGGACCAGTCGTCGAAAGAAAAGATGCGTCGCCTTGCGGTTTTCCCGGGCGAACGCATTCAGCAAATCAATCATCGAGAATCCTCCAGATTCCGGGGCTCCGTATGCAAAAAGCCATAGTAGTCCAGGGCGTCGTTGATCCCGGCGGCAAATTTTCCGGGCGCGAAGAGAATGCCGGGTCTGCCCCGCAGCCATTCCAGCTCCGGGCTGTGATTGCCCACCACCACGCCCAGGCATTCGGTCAGAAGCATGTCCGCGTCGTTCCCCGAATCGCCGGCCACCAGGATATGCTCCGGGGGCCACGTCCAGCGGCCGGCCAGGTATTGGATGGCCGCGCCCTTGCCGGCACGGACCGGCAGAATATCCAGAAACTGTCCGTGCGAGTAGATCACGCTGGCCGGCAGATCACCGTCCGACAACAACGCTTCCACCCGCCGGACAATGGCGACATCGCCGGCGGGAACGATGTAACTGATCTTGAAGGCCCGCTGGTTTTCCGGTGGCTGGGGATGCAGGCCAGGCAGATCCGCCAATATTCCCCGGATATTCTCCGGCGCCCATTGCCGGGCAATCTTTTCCGACCAGCCGGTATCCGGACGCAGATCCGGACCGTAATAGATTTCCGTGCCGACGGCCGTGACCAGCACGTCCGGCAGCGGCACCGACCACTCCTCCAGGATCTCGAGGGTGATCTCCAGGTGCCGCCCCGTCGCCACGCCGAAACAGAGGGGAACTTCGCTGTCCGCCAGACGACCCAGCAGTTCTTCCAACGCCGCCGGATCGCCGATGAGGGTGTTGTCGATGTCGGTGATCAATGCCCGTCTCATGTCTCCCAATCGTAGACGAAGTTCATCATCGGGCCGCCCGTGTTCTGTCATCATGCTTCCTTTTTCCATTGCTCGACCTGTCGCCGGTAGAGCTCCCGGTCGGTGGTGGTGGCCCCCTGGATTTCACAAATCCGGGCGGCGAATTCCACCGCCCGCTGGAGCGTCACCCTCACCGACCAGCCATGAAGCAGCCCCATCAGCACGACAGCGCTGAAGGCGTCGCCGGCACCGACGGTATCCACCAGATGGGTCACCGGCGGCGGCGACTCCCGCCACATGGAGTCCCCGGCATCGGTGACCATGGCCCCTTCACTGCCCATGGTGACCCAGAGCGATTCCAGATCCAGATTTCGGCGCAGCCGGCGCGCCTGCTCCTCCAGCGGGGCGTCGTCGCGAGCCGCGTCACGGGCAAGGATCTGCAATTCGTCGGTGTTCAGTTTCAGCCAGCGGGCCCGGCCGGCCCACTCCCGGACGCCGGACCACTCCCACCAGGGGCTGCGGAGATTGATATCCAGAAACGCCGCCACGGGATGCTTCCGGCGCAGCTGTTCAAACGCCTGACACGATACATTGTGGCGCAAGGCCAGGGTACCGTGACATAGAATTTCCGGGGCAAGGGGGACCAGGATCGCTTCGGCCTGGGCCCGGTCGATATAGTCGTACGCCTGATAGGGCACGATATTGTACTGGGGTTGGCCGCCTTGCATCACCACCTGAACCCGACCGGTCGGATGTGATGGATCACGCTGAATTCCCGAGACATCCATCCCCCACGATTTCATGGCCGCCAGCACGGCCGCGCCGGATTCATCCCGGCCGATGCGACTGATCATCAACGGGGCCAGGCCAAGGCCCTGAAGATGCCAGGCCACATTGAAAGGGGCCCCACCCATGACGCGGTTCCCGTCAGGGAATTCGTCAAACAGGACCTCACCATAAATTACGATTTCCTGCATGTGAACCTTCCATTCTCTCCGGCCGGCTTGCTTTGTCGGTGGATCGGCATCCTGGCCGCGCGCCGGCTACCGGTGATGCGTTGCCCCTGGTTCCGGGAGAAGTGGCGAGTATACACCGGCGGGACCCGGCTCCGTTCCCAGCACCGGGAGACAGATACCGGAGAATTGTCGTCGTTCAGGCGTGTTTCGTCATACACCATACACCACAACATACCGATACAGTGTGTGATGCGCGAAGCACCATGAGGGATTTAGCCGTCACGCCCGCCGGGGCCCAGCCAGCCCGCCGGAATATGACAAAGAGAACCGGCCAGAAGCGGTTCCTCGCATGCACCGTTCACCGACGGCTTCCTTGAACTCGATGGCGGTTTGTCAGCGGACTGGCCCGGCAGCGCGGCCAGGAGGATGTTGGGAATCCATGATCAAGATCCCGCCTATTCTACAGCGACACAATTGCGCCCCCCATTCTTGCAACGGTACAGCAACCGGTCAGCCCGCTGCAACAGCTCTTTGATCGAATCGCCGGGATGGACCATGGTTCCGCCGATGGAGACGGTAACCGATAATCTCTCATTCTCGAGGAAAAGAAAAGAATTCTGCACCATGATGCGCAGGCGCTCGACGGTGTCCATCAGGGTTTGTTGATCCAGATGCAGCAGCAGGCCGACGAATTCCTCGCCCCCCCACCGACCGATGATATCGTAGGGGCGTGAATTGCTGGCCATGGTTCGCCCCACCATCTGCAACGTCCGGTCACCTGCGTCATGGCCGTAGCGGTCGTTGATCTCCTTGAAATGGTCGATGTCGGCCAGAAAAAAACCGAATGACCAGCCAAACCGTTTGACCTCGTGGAACCGCTGTTCCAGGGTGGCTTCGAGATAACGCCGGTTGGCCAGGCCGGTCAGCGCATCCAGGTAAGCCATTTTCTCCAGATCCCGGACGCGGCGCTGCAGGCTCTCGCGCCCCATTCTTTCGTTGAACAGTTCCAGCGCCCCGATGATCCGGCCTTCACCATCCCGCAGGACCGACGTCCGTGCCCGCACCGGCAGACGATGGCCCAATTTGTGATGAAGATACAGCTCCGACTCGCGGGGCTGACCGTCCTGCATGGTCAGCGCCAGCGGGCAGCCGTGCCGGCACAGATTGAGGCCGGCGCCGTTTACATGCTGGAGGATATTTTCGGCACAGCAGCTGCCCATGACTTCATCCGCACTGAACCCGGTCATTTGTTCCGCCGCTGTATTCCAGTAAACGATCCGTCGGTTCATATCGACGGCGTAGGCGCCCTCGAACAGATGATCCAGATATTGTCGCAGTAAAATGTTGTCCGGTTTCATGATTTGCCAATCAAAGATTTGGGGGGCCTTCAGGCTGAAAATCCGACATCGAACCGTTCATTTTATCAAACTTGACTGAAAAGGTGGAGCATAATATGGCTATTTAAACTGGTTGTCAAAAAAGACAATTAGTGAATTTTTGCCGCCGCCTGCCTGGAATCTGCACCGCGCCGGTAGCCAGGATGATCCTTCCGCGTTATAATACGTCCAACCCGTCACCGGTAGCGGGTCAAATCGCCAGAGGGGATCACCACCCATGTCCAGACCGTTTGTTCATTTACATGTCCATTCCGACTATTCACTGCTTGACGGGGCCTGCAACCTCGATCGGCTGGTCCAGCAGGCCGCCGCGCTGAACATGCCGGCCCTGGCTGTCACCGATCACGGCAACCTGTTCGGTGCCGTCCAGTTTTACCAGAAAGCCAAGGCCGCCGGTGTCAAGCCCATTATCGGCAGCGAGGTCTATATCGTCCCGGGCAGCCGTCACCAGAAGGACGCCGGTCAGGACAGGCGCTATCACCTGATCCTGCTGGTCCGCGACCAGGAAGGCTATCGCAATCTCTCCCATCTGGTTTCCCGCGGCTACCTGGAGGGCTTCTACTACCGGCCACGCATCGATTACGAACTGCTGGAACAGCATGCCGCCGGCCTCATCGGGCTTTCCTCCTGTCTGCAGGGCGAGATCCCATCCTGCCTGGCCGCGGGCGATGAAGAAGGGGCCGAGCGGATCGCCCGCCGGTATGACACCATCTTCGGCCCGGGCAATTTCTATCTGGAACTGCAGGACCACGGTCTGCCGGAGCAGAAGACCGTCAACGAGCGGATGCTGTCGCTGGCTCGCCGGACCGGCCTGCCCCTGGTGGCCACCAACGACTGTCACTACCTGGAGGCGGAGGATCACCTGGCCCAGGAGGTGCTGCTCTGCATCCAGACGGGCAAAACCCTGGATGACTCCAGCCGGATGCGCTTTCCCACACAGGAATTCTACGTCAAGAGCCCGCAGCAGATGGAGGAGCTCTTCGGGTATGCGCCGGAGGCCCTGGACAACACCCTGCGCATCGCCGAAGCCTGCCAGTTCGAGTTCGATCTCACGAGCCAGCACTACCCCCAATTCGATATCCCGACCGGATTTTCCCGCGAGGAATATTTCGAGCATGTGACCCGCCAGGGATTCCGGGACCGGCTGAAATTGCTGCGCTCCATGGCCGACCAGGGTGAGCTGAAATATCCGCTGGATAAATACGAGAAACGGCTCGACTTTGAAATCGATGTCATCAAGAACCAAAACTACGCCGGCTATTTCCTGATCGTTTGGGATTTCATCCGCCATGCCAAGGAAAACGGCATCCCGGTGGGCCCCGGCCGTGGTTCTGCCGCCGGCAGCCTGGTGGCCTACTCCCTGAAGATCACCGACATCGACCCCCTGCAATACGACCTTCTCTTCGAGCGTTTCCTGAATCCCGAGCGCATATCCCCGCCGGATATCGATATCGATTTCTGCACCCGGCGCCGCGAAGAGGTCATTCGCTACGTCACGGAAAAATACGGCAAGGAATCGGTCTGCCAGATATCCACCTTCGGCACCATGAAAGCCCGGGCGGTCATCCGGGACGTGGGCCGGGTTCTGGGCATGCCGTACGGCGACGTGGACCGGATTGCCAAGCTTGTCCCCCAGGGGATCAATGTCACCCTGCAGGACGCGCTGGACCAGGAAGAAAAGCTCCGCCAGGCCATGGCCGACGATCCCCAGATCAGGAAACTCATCGAAATCTCCCTGCGGCTGGAGGGGCTCAGCCGCCACAGCTCCATTCATGCGGCCGGGGTCGTGATCGCACCCGGCCGACTCATGGATCTGATTCCCCTGGCCGTGGGAAACGACAGCGAAGTCGTCACCCAGTACAACATGAAGGACGTGGAGAATCTGGGCCTTCTGAAAATGGACTTTCTGGGACTAATCACCCTGACCGTTATCGAAGACACGGTCAACATGATCCGGCGCAACCACAATATCGATCTGGATATCAACCATATCCCCCTCAATGACGCCAAGACCTACGCGTTGTTCTCCGAGGGCGCCACGGCCGGCATCTTCCAGTTTGAAAGCGCCGGCATGCGGAATTATCTGCGCCGCCTGCGCCCCTCGCGCTTCGAGGACCTTATCGCCATGAACGCCCTCTACCGGCCCGGCCCCATGAAGGGCGGCATGGTGGACCGCTTCATCAACCGCAAGCACGGCCTGGAGCCCATCCGATACTCGCTGCAACAGCTCGAGCCCATCCTGAAGGATACGTACGGGGTGTTCGTCTATCAGGAGCAGGTCATGCAGGTGGCCTCGGAAGTCGCCGGGCTGACTCTCGGCAAGGCCGATACGCTGCGCAAGGCCATGGGCAAAAAAATCCGGCACCTCATGGACAAAATGGGTGCGGAATTCGTCGCCGGCTGCATCGAGCAACACATCCCGCGACGCGACGCCGAAAAGCTGTTCGAAGACATGGAGGGCTTCGCTGAGTACGGCTTCAACAAATCCCATTCGGCCGCCTATGCCTGGGTGGCTTACCAGACGGCCTATCTCAAGGCCCATTATCCCTACGAGTTTATGGCCGCCTTGCTGACCAGCGAAAAAAACGACACCAAGAAGGTGGTGCAATACATCTCCGAATGCAAGCGGATGGGCATCCCCGTGCTGCCCCCCTCCATCAACGACAGCGTGCTCGACTTTCTGGCCACGCCCAATGGCATCCGCTTCGGTCTGGGCGCCCTGAAAAATGTCGGCGTCTCGGCCATCGAAGTGATTCTCCACGCCCGGCGGGACGGTCCTTTCCAATCGTTCACCGATTTCTGCTGCCGGGTCGATCTGCGCGCCGTCAACGCCCGGGTCATCGAAAGCTCCATCAAGGCCGGGGTGTTCGACGGACTGGGCTACCGGCGCAGCCAGCTGGCCGCCATCACCGAGAAGACCGTGGAATATGCCCAGCGGCGCCAGCACGACCTGGCGGTGGGACAAAAAAGCCTGTTCGGACTCATCGCCCAGGAAGAGGAGACCAGCCATTCCCTGGAATCGGAACATTTGCCGCCCCTCGACGAATGGGATCGCAAGATGATTCTGACCACCGAAAAGGAAATCCTGGGCTTCTACATCTCCGGACATCCCCTGGATGAGTACAGCGACATCATCGGTCAGTACACCGATGTGACCATCGATCACCTGGCCCGGGAAAACCGGGGCAAAAAATTCCGGATCGGTTGCGTCTTCACGGACATTCGTCCGCGCCGGACCAAGCGGGGAGACAGCATGTGCACCGGGCTGCTGGAAGACATGACCGGAACTGTCGATTTCGTGGTCTTCCCCGAAGCCTTCCGCAAATACCAGGATTTTATCCGGCCGGATTCCCCCCTGCTCCTCATTGGGGTGTGCGAAGTGGAAGAAGACGAGTCTCTGAAACTGGTCGTGGATGAGATCCATCCCCTGGCCAACGCGCCGGACCTCAAGGTTGCCCTCGTTCGGTTGGAGATCGACGTGGATCGCCTTTCCGAGAGACAGGCCCGGGAGCTGGCCGATTTGCTGATGACCAGCAAAGGCGAGTGCAGCGTGGAGATCCTGTTGCACAAGGACGGGTTGGGCACGGCCGTACTCCGCTCCAACGGTTTTCTGCAGGTGAACTGGACGGCGGACCTCAAGATGCGGATCGAGGAACTGACATATACCGGGGTGGTTCATTACGTGCGCTGAGAGTGTCAGCGACCGTATTCCGGGGACACCGCCCGCCCCGGCAGACACCTGTCAGAAAGCAGGGGCCAACGGGCCCTGTCCACGAATCCCCGGAACCTCATGCAAAAAAGTATTACAAAAAGCGGCTGATTCTGATAAATATACAGGTACCCATAACCGGACAATCCGGCGGCCTGGCACCGCCATTCTTTTCAGAACGAAATGACGCCCGTGTGAACAGCGAACGGTCGAGTCTGCATCCCAATCACCGCAGGCATCGGAGAAAGGCATGGGCTGTGCCGGATCCGATCCGTGACGTAAACCGCTAGAGGAGGTGATCATGTCCGCAGGACATCCCAACTCGTTTCATTCCCGCCAGACTTTATCCATAAACGGGAATAATGTAACGATCTTCAGCCTGAAAGCCCTGGCCAAAGCCGGTTTTGAGCGGGTTCACCGCTTGCCTTACTCCATCCGCATCCTGCTGGAAAATGCGCTGCGCAATGAAGACGGCCGACTGGTGACCCGCCGCCATATCGAGACTCTGGCGGGCTGGGCGCCACGGCGCAAGGAGACCAGCGAAATCCCCTACATGCCCAGCCGCGTTCTGCTGCAGGATTTCACCGGTGTGCCGGCCGTGGTGGATCTGGCCGCCATGCGCGATGCCATGAAAGAACTCGGCGGCGATCCGGATCGTATCAATCCGGTGGTCCAGGCGGATCTGGTCATCGACCACTCCGTTCAGGTGGACGTCTTCGGTTCGGCCGATGCCATGCGCCGCAATATCGAGCTCGAGTATCAGCGCAACCACGAACGCTATGCCTTGCTGCGCTGGGCGCAGAAGGCTTTCAAAAATTTTTCCGTGGTGCCGCCCGGCACCGGCATCTGCCATCAGGTCAACCTGGAGTACCTGGCCCAGGTGGTGCACGCCCGCCACGAACATGGTGAGATCCGGGCCTATCCGGACACCTGTGTCGGGACGGATTCCCATACACCCATGGTGAACGCCCTGGGTGTCATGGGCTGGGGCGTGGGCGGCATCGAGGCCGAGGCGGTGCTGCTGGGGCAGCCCTACTACATGCTGATGCCAGAGGTGATCGGCTTTCGCCTGACAGGCGCCTTGCCCGAAGGGGCCACGGCCACCGATGTGGTGCTCACCGTCACCCAGATGCTGCGGGCCCATGGCGTGGTGGGCAAATTCGTCGAATATTTCGGCCCCGGACTCGACAACATGTCCATCCCGGACCGGGCGGTCATCTCCAACATGTCACCCGAATACGGCGCCACCATGGGGTTTTTCCCGGTGGATGACGCCACCCTCGACTATCTCCGTTTTACCGGACGGGACGCCGAGGTGGTGGCCCGGGTGGAAGCCTACTGCCGCGCCCAGGATCTCTTCCGGACATCGGATTCACCCGAGCCCGAATATACGGACGTTCTGGAGCTGGACCTGACCACCGTGGAGCCCTCCCTGGCCGGACCCAAGCGGCCCCAGGACCGCATCGCGCTTTCCCGGGCCCATCAGGCGTTTCAGGAAAGTCTTACAGCGCCGGTCGCCCAGCGGGGCTTCGAACTGCCGCCGGAAAAACTGAAACGCTCCATCGACGTTACCATGAACGGCGAAACCTTCACCCTGAAACATGGCTCCGTGGTCATTGCCGCCATTACCTCCTGCACCAACACTTCCAATCCCTCGGTCATGATCGCCGCCGGCCTGGTGGCCCGCAAGGCCCGGGAGCGTGGTCTGACGGTACCACCCTGGGTCAAGACCAGCCTGGCGCCTGGATCCCTGGTGGTTACCGATTACCTCGATAAATCCGGATTGCTCGATGACCTGGAAGGTCTGCGTTTCAATCTGGTGGGCTACGGCTGCACGACCTGCATCGGCAACAGCGGTCCACTGCCGGCCCCCATCGAGGAGGCCATCCGGCAGGGAGACCTGGTGGTTTCCTCCGTCCTCAGCGGCAACCGCAACTTCGAGGGGCGCATTCACCCGCTCACCCGCGCCAATTACCTGGCATCGCCACCGCTGGTGGTGGCATATGCCCTGGCCGGCCGCTCCGACATCGACTTCAGCCGCGAAGCCATCGGTCTGGATCCCGAGGATCAGCCGGTCTTTCTAAGGGATCTGTGGCCCTCCCTGGAGGAGATCCGCGACACCATCCAGCGCGCCCTGACGCCGGACATGTTCCGGGAGCGTTACGCCAGCGTAACCGAAGGCGATGAGACATGGGTCTCGCTCCCCGTTCCCGAGGGCAAGATCTATGCCTGGGACGACACCTCGACCTATATCAAGCATCCGCCCTTTTTCGAGGGACTCTCCCTGGATGCAGACCCCATCACGCCGGTCCGCGGGGCCCGGGTGCTGGCGCTCATGGGTGATTCGGTGACCACCGACCATATCTCGCCGGCCGGCGCCATCCTGAGCACCAGCCCGGCCGGGCGCTATCTGACCGGCCTGGGCGTGGATGTCGGGGACTACAATTCCTACGGTTCCCGCAGGGGCAACCACGAAGTGATGATGCGGGGCACCTTCGCCAACATCCGCATCAAGAACCTGCTGCTGCCGGGCACCGAAGGGGGCGTCACCATGCACTTCCCCAGCGGCGAGATCATGCCCATATACGAAGCGGCCATGAAATACCGGGATGAGCAGACACCGCTGCTGGTCATCGCCGGCAAGGAGTACGGCACGGGAAGCTCGCGTGACTGGGCGGCCAAGGGCACTTTCCTGTTGGGCATCCGGGCGGTCATCGCCGAGAGCTACGAGCGGATCCACCGCAGCAATCTCATCGGCATGGGCGTGCTCCCTCTCCAGTTCAAGGCAGGGGAGACCGCCAAAACGCTCGGTCTGGCCGGAGATGAAACGTTCTTCATCGAGGATCTGGACGATTCCCTGCGTCCGGGCCAATCCCTGACGGTCCGAGCCGAGAACGGCGAAGGCGGCAGCAAAACCTTCGACGTTCTGGTGCGGCTCGACTCCCAGGTGGAAGTGGAGTACTACCGCAACGGCGGCATTCTGCAGACCGTCCTGCGCCAGATGGCCTGAGGATGCGTCCCGCGCCTCCTTGGCGTGATATTCAACCCCGACCGGAGCGCCACGCGGCGCTCCGGTTTATTTTCACCCCTCTTCAATCGCCCCGAACGTACCATCTCTGACCCGCCTCTGCGGACCCGGGAAACCGCATCCCGAGGCATCGTTGTGTCCATCGCAGACCCGGATAGAATAATTCGTCATCAGACTGCTCGCCGCAAAACCTATCTTCTGAAAAGGGTTGGATCGGCCGGCCGGTTTTTTCTTGACCGGCGGCGGCGGGCATAGTATAAAAAATTGTTCTTAACAAAAGACTTATCTTTTACATTGTCCGAAACCTATGGGATTTCCGTGAGGAGGAGCAGGATGAAATACAGGATGTTCCTGACGGTTTGCTTGCTGGTCCTGGGCCTGGGATCGACCGGATACATCCAGGGTCAGCAGAACTTCAAGGATCTGGTCGGCCCCGTTCAGGTGGGTCCCGTCCGGCAGACATCGCCAATGACGGTTCCCTTCATCACCTGGGGCGGCGACATGGCCACTTTCTATGCCAACGGCGGACTGACCACCCGTACCGGCACCATCTTCAACAAGCAGGGGCTGAACCTGAAACTGGAGGCGGGTGACAATTTCATCCAGCAGGTTCGCGATTACATGTCCGGCAAGACCCCTTTTTTACGGGGCACCTTCCGCATGATCGGTATAGCCTCGGAGGTCATTGGCGCCGATCCGCGAACCCGGGGCGTGGTCATCATGCAACTGACCTGGTCGGCGGGCGATCACATGGTGGTACGTTCCAACCTGAGGACCATCAGCGATCTGAAGGGCAAAACCGTGGTTCTGCAACAGGGCGGCCCTCATGTCGGCATGCTGGACGATATCCTGAAAACGGCCCGTCTCAGCTGGAGCGACATCAAGGTCGTCTGGGCCAAGGATCTGACCGGCTCTCCCCAAAGCCCGGCCGAAATGTTCCGCAAGGATCCCAATATCGCCGCCTGTTTCGCCATCACCCCCGACATGATCGGCCTGTGCGGCGGATTGCAGAACACCGGCTCCGGAGCCGAGGGCACCGTTCGTGGCGCCCGGGTACTGGTCTCCACCGCCGAGCTGTCGCGCTCCATCGCCGACGTGTACGTCTGCCGCAAGGATTTTTACGACGAGAACACCGAGGCCGTTCTCAAATTCGTGGCCGGGTATTTCAAGGCCTGTGAGGAGGTCCTGAAACTGAAAAAAGATTATGAATCCAAAGGTTCCGCCCCTTATATGGAGCTGCTGCGCCTCACCCAGTCCATCTACGGCAAGGACGTGATTCCCACCCTGGAAGAGGACGCCCACGGCCTGCTGTCCGACTGCACGTTCGTTGGCTATCCGGGCAATGTGGAATTTTTCACCAAGCAGAACAACCTTCATGGTTTCGAGGCCTTCCTGAAATCCTCCCTGGATCTGGCGGTGGGGCAGGGATACGCCCGCCAACGGGCGGAGTTTCTGCCGTCGGGCTTCGATTACTCTCAGCCCATTTTCACCAATTACCTGGCCAATATCACCGTCCAGAAAAGGGAGCGCTTCCGCGCCGAGGTTGTCCAGAAGGAGATCGAGGAGCTGAGCTCGGGTGGCGCCCTCGACGAGCGAACCATCATCACCTTCACCATCAACTTCGAGCCCAACCAGACCGATTTCAGCACCAACCGCTACGGCTCCGAATATCAGCGTGTCGTGGAGATGGCCGACAAATACGCCAACGCCGTGATCGCCATCCGCGGACATTCCGATCCGACCAAAACCCTGTACGACCTGGTCAAGGCCGGCATCGCCAAGGGCGTCCTGCAGCAGTCGGGCAGCCGCGGCAATTACCAGTATTCCTTCAAGGGCAAGCCGCTGGACATCACCGAGACCGAAAGCATCCTCAAACTGATCGAGGCGGGTGCCTTTGACGGCGTGACGGACTACAACCCCCGCCAGACCATGCAGGCGGCGCTGAACCTCTCCCGGAAACGGGCGGAGGAAGTGCGGGATACCATCATCGCCTATTGCCGCAGCAAGGGCCTGGAGCTCGACCAGAGCCAGATCCAGGCCGTGGGCGTGGGCATCCGTGAACCGTTCATCGCCAAACCGGGCAACATGGATGAGGCCCGCCAGAACATGCGCGTGGAATTCCGCCTGATCCGGATCACGGCCGAAGCCGAATCCAGCACCGTTTTCGATTTTTAAGCGGCTGCGCCGGACAGGCGGCCACCGCCTGTTCTTTTTATTCACGTTGGGAAGAGAATGGGGAATATGCCGGTGAAACATGTCAGATGCATCCATATCGCCCTGCTGCCGGTGATCCTTCTTGCGCTGGCGGCGGGTGTCGGACAGGCGGCGGTGGACGATCACAACGTCGTCATCGTGCTGGACGCCTCGGGGTCCATGGGCAGCAACATGCCCGACAGCTCCGTCATGAAGATGGACGCCGCCAAGTCCGCCCTCAAGGAGGTCATCCGCGACGTGCCGTGGGACACCAACATCGGGCTGCTGGTCTTCAGCGCCGGCAACCTCGACGTCGACTGGGTGTATCCCCTGGGGCCGCGAGACGATGAGAAACTGTTGGCGGCCATCGACCGTCCCGAACCCTTCGGCGGAACTCCGCTGGGTGTGTATCTCAAGATGGGCGCCGATCGCCTGCTGAAACAACGGATGGAACAATACGGCTACGGAACCTACCGGCTCCTGGTGGTCACCGACGGTGAGGCCGGCGATCCCGACCTGGTGGAGCGGTTCGTTCCGGAGATCATCGCCCGGGGCATCCTTATCGACGTCATCGGGGTGGACATGGCCAGCCGACACACCCTGGCCACCAAGGTGCACTCCTACCGCTCGGCCGATAATCCGGGCGAGCTGAAAACGGCCATCGCCGATGTTTTCGCCGAGATCGCCGCCACCGGGACGGACGGTCCCGGCGATGACGCCTTTGCCGTCATCGAGCCCATTCCGCAGGAGATGGCCGTCAGCATGCTGAAAGCCCTCTCCTCGAGCGGCAATCAGCCCATCGGCGAAGGTTCGGCCTCCATCGGCGGCGATGAGTCAACGGGTGATTCCTCCTCGGGCTGCCTCACGGCGCTGACCTCGTTTTTCGCGGTGATCGTCATCGGTTTGGTCGTATTCATCATGGTCATTTTCGCCATCGTCAAGACACGGCGATCCTGAATGACGGGCGCCCGGGATGCGGCGTCGCCGGTACTGATCGCGGAGACGGCCGCCGCCGCGGGGCAAAGATAATTCGGAGCATGGTTCGACCGGATTCACCATCGGGACGGAGTCGTGAAGAAAGAGGACAAAAGCAGATGAGCCAACGGAAAGCCAAAGGGATCCTGATGGTCGCCCTGATCTGGGTGATCATCATCGCCGGCCTGGCCGTCGCCACCAAGTATCTGATCTTGCCCTATTTTGATGAAAAACTGGAAGAGAATACCGGCTCCGACGGTCTCTTCAAGCATGAGATCCGGCTGGCCCTGGATTCTTTCTCGGGCTATTGCATCCTGCGGTCCGAGGCCATGAAGCGCTCCCTGCAGGACCGCGGCATCCGGCTCAGCCTCCTGGACGACAAGGCCGATTACGAGCAACGGATGTCCGCCCTCGTGAACGAAGAGATCCACATGGCCGTGTTCACCGTGGATTCCTTCATCCTGACCGGTGCCCGGCAGGACACGTATCCGGCGACCATCGTCATGGTCATCGACGAGACCCGGGGGGCCGACGCCATCGTCGCCTACAAGGATGCCGTGGCCAACGTGCAGGACCTCGATGATCCCCAGGCCCGCATTGTGCTCACGCCATCGTCCCCCAGCGAATTTCTGGCCCGGACGGTCATCGCCCATTTCAGCCTGCCGCGGCTGCCGGCTCAATGGTGGGAGGCCGCCGACGGCGCCGGTGATGTCTACCAGCGCTTCATCACCGCCGACCCACAGGCCCGGCGGGCCTACGTATTGTGGGAGCCCTGGGTATCCCGCGCCCTGGAACGGGAGGGGGCCCACCTGCTGCTGGACAGCTCCCGCCTGAAGGGCTATATTGTGGATGTGCTGGTCGCCGAGCGCAAGTTTCTGCGCGATCATCCGGACCTGGTCCGCGACGTGACCGAGACGTATCTCCGGGCCGCCTTTGCCTATTCCCAGACGGAGACGGACCTGATCGCCCTGGTCAGGGAAGACTCCGAGAGTGCCGGCGCCATGGCCCTGAGCGAGGAACAGGCCCGCAAGCTGGTCACCGGCATCGAGTGGAAAAACACCCTGGAAAATTACGCCTATTTCGGACTGGCCCCGGCGGATCCCAACCGCAACCTGCAGCATATCGAAGAGGTCATCGGCAATATCGCCGATGTTCTCGTGAAAACGGAGGCCCTGAAGCGCAATCCGCTGGAAGGCCGGACCAATACCATTTACTATGACCAGATTCTTCGGGAACTGCAGGCGTCGGACTTCCATCCCGGCAAGAAGGTAAACCTCATCGAGGACCTGGGGCCGGGCACGGAAAATCTCGACGAACGCCGCCCCGAAGCGGACCTGCGGGAGCTGACGGCAGAAGAATGGACGGCGCTGGTGCCCGTGGGGACGCTGCGGGTCAATCCCATCAGCTTTGCCCGGGGCACCGCCCGCATCAATATCCAGAGCCAGCGGGAGATGACCCGACTGGCCAAAAACATGGCGGCATGGCCAAAATACTATGTCCTCATTACCGGGCATGCCCGGGCCGAAGGTGACCCCCAGGCCAATCTGCGCCTGGCCCGGCAACGGGCGGAGGCCAGCCGGGATTTTCTCCTCGCGGCCGGCGTCGCCGAGAAGCGCATCCGGGTCCTGGCGGCGCCGCCCAAAACCCGCAGCGGCTCGGCCCAGTCCGTCTCATTCGAACTGTTACAGCTGCCTTACTGACCGGGCTGCGTCCACAAACGCGGATCGTCGAACAGGACAATGAAAGAGCATGAAGAGCGATGGCAAGGCACACACCGATCTCTGGCGAGGAAACATCCTGGACCGGTCGGTCTTCACGCGCCGCTTCATCGTCCGGCTGGCCTCCCATCCATGGACCCTGCTGCCGTTCCTGGGAGGAATCACCGATTTGCTGGCCTTGTGGACCTTCAGCATCCAGTCGCCGCCCGCCGCTTTCGCCGGGCTGGCGGCCGTGCTGCTCTCCCTGGGTGTGTTCCTGACCCGGGCGGTCACGGGGAGTGAGCGCGTGGCCAAGCAGGTCCTGGAGGAGATGGAGCAGGAGGCCATCCGGCAGCGGGAGCGCACCCTGGACGAACTGGACCGCAAACTCACCGCCGACGGTGATTCACGCACGGAAAAATGCCTGCGCGACCTGCGGACCCTGGCGCGGGCCTTTCAGCAGGACAAGGCCTGGTTGTCCGCCCTGAACACCCGATCGACGTTCGACATTCTCTCGGGTGTGGAACAGTTGTTCATGCGCTGCGTGCAGTATCTTGAGAAAACCCTGCAACTCTGGTACACTGCCCGCGATATGTCCACCCCTGAAGCCAGGGACGCCATTCTCGCCGAACGGGAACGGATTCTCGAGGATGTCACCGCCAGCATCCGCCAGCTGGGCAAAATTCTGGCCGGCATCCAACGCCTGGGCGTATCCGAAGGAGAAACCGGTTCAGATTTGGCGCACATCCGGGATGAACTGGATCAGAGCCTCGAGGTCGCCAAGGCCGTGGAGAAGCGGATGAAGGACCTGGAGCGCGAGCTGGAAACCGACGTCTGATGCCGAGCGCGGAAACATATGGGCCGCCGGGCCCAGCACCGCCGTTCCGCGCGGCGGCCACGCCCGGGCGGTGCCCGTGAAACGAAAAGCGGCCTCTTTCCGGTGCCCCGGGGGAGAGGCAAAAGGAGAAAACCTATGTTCAAGGCAATCGCACGCTGGTTTAAGGCTTTTGGCTACTTGTTGACCGGACAGATCGACGCCGCCCGGCGGACGCTGGACACCAATCCCCACGTCGTTCGCGCCAAGTATGACGACATCATTCGGGAAAAGACCAGCCGGATCCAGCAGTACAAGCAGGCGGTCGCCGGGCTGATTGCCCAGCAGGAAAACAAGATCGCCAAAGTCAAGAACCTGACGGAAGAGGTTCAGCGCCTGCAGCGCCTCAAGGCAGGCGCCCTGGCCAAGGCCAAGCAACTGGTCCAGAAACTGCAGGATCAGGGCAAGAGCAAGGAGGAGATTCAGGCCGACGGTGAATACCAGAAATGCCTGACGGCCTACAACGACTTCTCGTCCACCCTCGCGGAAAAGAATGAGCGGATCACCGAACTGGAGACCGACATCGAAACATACAGCACGCGTATCCAGGAACACAAGGTGCAGCTGCAGCACCTGCTGCGCGAGATCGAGCAGGTCAAATCCGAAGCGTCCGATGCCGTGGCCGACATCATCACCGCCAAGCAGGAACAGGAGCTGGCCGACGCTTTTGCCGGGATCGCCGAGGACGGGACCGCGCGAGAACTGCAGGAACTCCGCCAGCTGCGGCAGGAGGTCAAGGCCGAAGCCCGCATTTCCAAGGAATTGGCCGGCACCGATTCGCGGGCCCAGGAGGTTGAGTTCCTCGAATACGCCCGCAAGTCCGCCGTCAACGAAGAGTTCGACGCACTGGTCGGTCTGGCCGAAGAAAAGGACACAGCGGAGCCCCCGCGGGAAAAGGCCGGTCCGGACGAGGAAAAGACCTCGTCCTTGCCGGAATAGTCGACCCTGTTGCGGCGACCGGGAAGTTGCCATTTTTTACAGATCCCCAAAGGAGGAGTATATGAAGGCACGCATGTTCAAAAATACAATGATTGTGGCCGCGGTGGCCGTGGTTCTGACCGTTCCGGCGTTCTGGACCGTGGCGCGGGCGGATGAGGTCCCGGCATTTAGTCTGGCCTGGAGTGAATACCCGTCGTGGAGCGCATTTGGTGTAGCTCACGAGTTCGGCTTCATCAACGGACGGGAGGGGGAGATGGGGCCCATCGAAAAGAAGTGGGGCGTCGACATCGTACTGAAGGAAGCCGACTACGACACCTGCCTGGTGATGTACGGCTCGGGCAAGTGCGATGCCGTATGCATCACCAACATGGATGCCCTGATCCCCAGTCTGACCCGCAAATCCGTGGGTATCCTCCCCACGTCCACCAGTTTCGGGGCCGATGCCTGCATCGTGGTGGGCGACATCACCGACATCAAGCAGCTGCGGGGCAAAAAAGTCTACGGCCTGGCCAAAACGGTGTCCGAATACTGCTTCGTCCGCAACGTGGAAATCCTGGGCGAAAAGGAGTCCGATTACCGTTTCACCAACATGGATCCGGCGGCGGCGGCCCTGGCCATGCAGCAGAAACGGGACGGCTTCGACGCCATCGTCGTCTGGAATCCTTTTGTGCTCGAAACGCTCAACAAGCGGAAGGACGCCCGGGTGCTGTTCGACTCCACCTCCATTCCCGGTGAGATCATCGACATGGTGGTCATGACCCAGGAATCCCTGGACAAACCGGGCGGCGAAAAGTTTGCCTGGGCGGTCATCGATGCCTTCTACACCATCAACCGGGAGATGGCCAAGCCGGAAACCCGGGATGAAACCCTGATCGCCCTCGGGGAAAAATTCTCCAATCTCAACCTGGACTCCATGCGCAAGGTAGTGAAGCAGACCCGCTTCTACGCCACGCCCGACGAAGGCGTCACGGTCCTCGGCCGGGAAGCCACCGCCGGCATCATGGAGAAAGTGGTGGCCTTCTGCGTTTCGCACGAGATCGTTCCGGAAGCCCCGGCCGTCGGCTTCGGCTCCCGGGAAGAGGCGGAGGAGGCAGCGTTCCGGCTCGATCCGACCTACATCAAGGGATTTGTCGCCAAATCCAAATAAAGGCACGGCATGATTCGTCAACCCATCAGCACCCGCCTGGCCATTCTGCTGGGGATACTATCCGTGGTTGCCCTGTTGATGGGCTACACGCTCCTGTCCTATGTGCAGCACCTGGACAACCCCGACGACACCACCATTCCCACCTGGTCCCAGCTGGGTGAGGGTGTGCAGCGGCTGCTGGAGGCCAATCCCCGCACCGGCGAGCGCTGGCTGCTCCTGGATGCCGAGGCCACCGCCACCCGGCTGTTCCTGGGTCTCTTCTATGGCATTGTCGGTGCCATCATCCTGGGCCTGCTTATGGGCTGCTATGCCCCTGTCGAGGCCCTGCTGGTGCCGCCACTGTCCCTGCTGGCCAAGATACCGCCCACCGCCGCCCTGGCCGTCTTTTTCGTGCTGGTGGGGACGGACACGGAGATGTACGTGGCCATGATCGCCTTCGGTGTGTTGCCGTCCCTGGCCCAATCGGTGTACCTGGCGGTGCATGACGTGCCCCGGGAAATGCTCTACAAGGCCTACACCCTGGGCGCTTCACAGATGGAGCTGATCTGGAACATCATCGTGCGGGCGGTCTATCCCCGGCTCATCGACTCCGTCCGCCTGCAGATCGGTCCGGCCATGGTCTATCTCATCGCGGCGGAAATGGTGCTGGGGGATGTGGGCTTCGGCTACCGCATCCGGCTGCAGATGCGCCTGCTGAACATGAATGTGGTGTATCCGTACCTGGCCATTCTCGCGGTGTTCGGATTCGGCATGGACTACTGCCTGCGCCTGCTCCAGCGGGTAACCTGCCCCTGGTTCATCCGGCATGGAAGGTGAGCAGATGGAGTATCCTCTCGTACTTGAAATCCAGGACCTGTCCCACTGGTTCGGCGACAATCTCGTGCTCTACAACGTGGACCTGGACATCATCCGCGGCGAGATCGTCTCGCTGGTGGGACCCAGCGGCTGCGGCAAGTCCACCCTGCTGCGGGCCATCGTCGGCACGCACCCTCCCTGCCGGGGACAGGTGGCCGTCTACGCCGCCGGGGCCCTGGCGCCCGCCGTCGTGCTCAAGCCCAGCCGCGACCGGGGTATCGTCTACCAGCAATATTCCCTGTTTCCTTTCCTGACCGCCGCCCAGAACGTCGCCATGGGACTGATGCTGGACCAGACCAGCCTGCCCTTCCGGTTCTTCCGCTACCTGTCGTGGCGGAACCTGCGGCGGCGGCACCTGGCGGAAGCGGTGGCCCTGCTGGAAAAGCTCAAGCTGGGCCACGCCATCCATCTGTATCCGCACGAGATGTCCGGCGGCATGCGGCAACGGGTGGCCATCGCCCAGGCCCTGGTCATGAAACCGGAGATCCTGCTGCTGGACGAGCCGTTCGGCGCACTGGACGAAGCCACACGGGAGGAGTTGCAACGCATGCTGCTGACCCTCTACCAGGAGAATCTCGACGCCCGGCGCATGGGGGAGAGCCCGCCCTACACCATCATGATCGTCACCCACGAACTCAACGAAGCCATTTACGTGGGCGATCGGGTGGTGGCGCTGTCCCAGTTCTGGAACTGGCAGGAGCAGGGCCATCGGCGCTGCCCGGGGGCCACCATCGTGCTGGACCAGCCGGTGCCGGTCTACCGCCCTGATGAAGAACGTCATTTCGAGACGTTCATTCAGATCCGCCGGCGGATCCGCCACGCCGCATTCGAGCCCTCGGTTCTGCAAGATCCACAGGAATACAAAACCTTTGCGACGGATCTGGCATCCGGCCGCGGCGAAGGCGTGTTGCAATGAGTACCGCTTCCGACTACACCTTTCTGCGAACGGCCGGCCGGATCCTCAACTCCGGCCAGTCGCGCACCCTGATTTTCACCGGCAACATCCACGACCTGTTCCGCCTGGAACAGGGTGGCGGCGTCGACTATGTCCCCCTGCAGCAGTTGCTGTGCGCCACATGGCAGGTGCCGCAACGGATTCTCATGGTGTATGAGCTCAATGGCCCCATCCGCTTCCTCAGCGAGGCGGACCGCGAAAGGGTGCGCGAAGCGTGGCTGCGCTGGCGCACCGGCCTGGACAGCAACGATCTGGCCATCAAGGCCATGCTCAGCCAGGGTCGCGAACAGACCCGCCTGGACCAGCTGGGCCGCTCCTTCGACCAGAACCTGACCTCCGCCATCGGCAAGCCGACCCTGGCCCTGGAGATGCTCCGCCAGATCTGCCTGTGTTCCCGGACGGTCCTGGGCGGTCAGCCGGTGCTGCCCCAGGATATCATCATCCTGATCGAAGCCGCCGACATGCTCATTCCCGAAGGTGAGATCGGCCGGCTGTCCGACGCCGACCGGCACCGGGTCAGCATTTGCCACGACTGGTTTTCCGATCCGGAGTTTGCCCGTCACGGCGACGCTGTCATCCTGCTGGCCGAGTCCCGCAGCCTGTTGAACCAGCGGGTGGCCATGCTGCCGCCCGTCCTGGAAATCAGCATCCCGTCCCCGGATCATGATGACCGCCTGGCGTTCATCGAATGGTTCCGGGACCGACAGGCCCCGGGCGAAGAACTGCGCCTCTGGTCCACCACCGGCGAGCTGGCCCGGTTCACCGCCGGATTGAGCATTCATGCCCTCATGCAACTGCTCAAGGGAACGGTGCATGAGAAGCGCCAGATCGGCCTGCCCGACGTGGTGGCCAAGGTGGAAGAATTCATTCAGCGTCAACTGGGCGAAGACATCGTCGAGTTCAAAAAACCCAGCCACACCCTGGAACAGGTGGTGGGCTTCACCCGACTCAAGGATTTTCTGCGACGGGAACTCATTCCCCGCTTTCTGTCCACCGGCGCCGACGCCCTGCCCGGCGCGGCCGTGTGCGGCCCCATCGGCGGCGGCAAGACATTCATATTCGAGGCCGTGGCCAATGAGCTGGACATGGTGGTTCTCGTTCTGAAAAATATCCGCAGCATGTGGTACGGCCAGACGGATGTCATCTTTGAGCGTCTGCGGCGGGTTCTGGACGCCCTCACCAAGGTGCTGATCTTCGTGGACGAAGCCGACACCCAATTCGGGGGCATCGGCCCCGAAAGCCATGCCACCGAGCGCCGCCTCACCGGCAAGATCCAGGCCATGATGTCCGATCCCCAGTTGCGGGGGCGGGTGATCTGGCTGCTCATGACGGCCCGCATCCACCTTCTTTCCCCCGACATCCGCCGGCCGGGCCGGGTGGGCGATCTGATCATCCCCGTCCTGGATCCGGCAGGTGAGGACCGGGAAAAATTCGTGCGCTGGACCGTCGGCGCCGCCCTGGGCCGAACCCCGACGAAAAAAGTCCTGGAACAGATCGCGCCACAAATGAACGACTACTCCGCCGCCAGTTTCGCCTCCCTCCGGTCGGAACTGAAAGCCCGCGTGGTGATGAAAGGAGGCCCGCTGACCCTCAGGGAGATCCAGGCCGTCATCAACGATCACATTCCGCCGGCCATCGGGGAGATGCGTCGTTATCAGACCCTGCAGGCGCTGGTGAACTGTACCCGGCGCAGCCTGCTGCCGAATCCCGGTGTTACGGAGGAGGAACGGACGGAGTGGGAACGGGAAATCCGGACCCTTGAAGCCAGGGGAATCCGATGACTGAGCCACCGGAACCCGCCTTCTCTTCCGATACCCCCCGCACAAAATTCTATTCCCATGACCGCGCGCACAGCGCCGAAGACTATGCCGACCTGTGGTTCCAGGAATCGGATGAGGGCCACATTCTGTTCGTGGTGTTTTATACCCTGGCCTGCCGCTGGGGTCGCTGTCTCGGCTGCAACCTGCCGGCCCGCAGCTCGCCCGTCCATATCGACTACCGGGCGCTTCTCAGGCAGATCGACGGGATCTTCGGCTCACCGGCGGTTGTCACCCGCCGCCAGGAGATCCGCAAGGTCATCGTAAGCAACAACGGCTCCATCCTGGACGAGGCCACGTTTTCGTCCACTGCGCTGTTTTACTTGTTGGCCCGGCTGAACCTCCATTTCCCCCGCCTCGCCGTGCTGAGCATCGAAACACGGCCGGAGTACGTGGATCTCGCCGAACTGGAGCTCATTGCCCGGGCGCTGGCCGAAGGCGATACTCCGACGAGCCTCGAACTGGCCGTCGGCTTTGAAGCGTTTGATGACGGGATCCGCAACGACATTTTCCGGAAAGGCCTCCACAAAAGAAAATTCGAGCGGCTGGTGGGGAATGCGGCGCGTTACGGATTTCACCTCAAATGCTATTTCATGCAGAAACCGATACCTGGACTGAGCGACGACGAGGCGGTGGCCGATATCCATCAGGCGGTGGATTATCTCGCCCATCTGGCCATCCGGGAAAACGCCCGGATGAATATGCACCTCAATCCGACCTATGCCGCGCGGGGCACTGAGCTGGAAACCGCTTTCCGGAGAGGAGATTTCCGGCCGCCCTGGCTGACGGATGTGGCCCGGGCGGCGCTGCACGCCGCCGGCAAGCCCCTTTCCGTTTTCATCGGGCTCTCCGACGAGGGGCTGGCCGTCGAAGGGGGTTCGTTCTTGCTGCCGGGAGAAGAGCCGCTGGTGGCACAGCTCGAAACGTTCAACCGCACCCAGAACTACCGGATTCTGGAAAACATCGTGGCCGGCACCGGCCAGGAAAAGTCCGGATCCGGGACGTCGGCCAAGATATGATACAATCGCCCACAGCCGGCGGTCGAACCGCAGCGACCGGAGCTGACAGGCTCCGCCGGGCGGCGCGAATGTCGTTGGACTGCCCCCCGGGAGGTTGATGTGACCCCTCTCTTCGCCGGACTGGATGTGTCCACCCAGAGCTGCAAGCTGGTGGTGATCGATCCCGCCGCCGGGGTGGTCCGCCTGGTGACCGCCGTCAACTATGACCGGGACCTGCCTCACTTCGGCACCCGTGACGGGATAGTCCCGGGGCTGGGCCCGGGTGTGGCCGAATCCGACCCCCGCATGTGGCTCGAGGCGGTGGACGAGGTGTTGCGACGACTGGCCGATTCCGATGTGGACGGCAACCACATCCGCTGCCTGTCCGTGTCGGGCCAGCAACACGGGCTGGTGGCCCTTGACGCCGCCGGCCACCTGACCCGGCCGCGGAGCAAACTCTGGAACGATGTCTCCACCCATGAGGAATGCCGCTGGCTCACCGAGCAGATGGGCGGCCCGGCGGCCATGCTGCGGGAAGTCGGCAACCGGCAGCGGCCCGGTTACACCGCCGGCAAGATCCTTCACCTGGTCCGTCAGGAGCCCGCCGCCTTCCAGCAAGCCGAAACCCTCTTCATCGTTCATAACTACATCAACTGGTACCTGACCGGCGGGCCGGCCGGCGGCGTCCGCTGCCTGGATCCCGGCGAGGCCTCGGGCCTGGGGCTCTGGAATCCACGCACCGGCCGCTGGTCGGAGCGGGTGATGGCAGCCATCCATCCCCATCTGGCCGAAAAACTGCCGCCCATCGTCTCCGCCGATGCCGTCATCGGCCCCCTCTGCCCCTCACTGGCCGGACGGTTCGGCCTGTCTCCCCGGTGTCGTATCGCCGCCGGCAGCGGTGACAACCAGCTGGCCGCACTGGGGACGGGCCATACCGGTCCCGGCCGGGTAACGGTCTCCCTGGGCACCAGCGGCACGGCGTGCACCGTCCACGAGACACCCCCGCCCCCGGATGACGGTGCGGTAGCCCTGTACCGCGACAGTACCGGCCGCTATCTGTCGCTGCTCTGTGTGTCCAACCTGGCCAACGGTTACAATGCCCTGTGCCGCGAGTTCGCCCTCCGCCATGAGGATTTCGAACAGCTGGTGGGCCAGACCGTGCCGGGCAACGCCGGCCGGCTCCTTATCCCCTGGTATCACGGGGAGCGGACACCGGACCTGCCTCTGGCGGCACCGGTGCACTTCGGCTTCGGACCGGCGGATTTTTCCCCCGCGGTCCTCGCCCGTGCCGTTCTGGAGGGGCATATCCTGAATCTTTATGAGGGTTACCGTTTGATGAACCTCGAACCGGCGGAGATCCTGCTGACGGGCGGACTCACGCAATCACCGGCCTGGTGCCAGACCATCGCCGACATCTTCGCCACGGAAGCGGTGCCGGTCCAGGGCGAAGGGGCGGCACTGGGCGCCGCGCTGCATGCCGCCTGGGTCTGGGAAAAAGCGGAGGGGGCCGGCCGGGAGTTGTCCGCCATCGTTTCCCCGTTCATCATCATGGACGAAACCCGGCGTTGCCGACCCCGCCCCGAAGTGGCGAAGATCGTCGCGCTGCAGCGGCGGCTGTTCCGGGCGCTGAGCCACCGGATGCGCGGCGAGGACGGCGAGGATCCTTTCCGCCTGCGTCACGACGTGCACGCTCTCTCCGGTTGAGCCGGCCCAGCCGGCGGATCAGGAATCCCGCCGCAGGCGTTCGTCCACCCTTTTCAAATCATCGATGATGGGCAGGCACTGGGGGCAGTGTTCCAGACAGGCGCCACATTCCTGGCAATGGGATGCCTTCTGCTCCGGAGAGAGGAGCTGGTTGTACAGGCGGTAAGCCATGCTCCGGTCTTGGAACATATAGGTGTCGTTGTAGAGTGAGAAATTGAACGGGATGTTCACCCCGTGCGGGCAGGGCATGCAATAGGCGCAACCGGTGCAGCCGATCTGCTGCATGGCGCGGTAGCGCCCGGTGACCCGGTCGATAAGGGCCAGCTCCTCCGGCGTCAGGCTGTGGGGGTGGGCGTCGGCCGCCAGGGCCAGGTTCTCCCCGAGTTGCGCCGGACTGCTCATTCCGCTGAGCACCGTGGCCACTTCGGGCAGGTTCCAGACCCAGCGCAGCGCCCACTCCGCCGGTGTGCGCTTCACCGGGGCCTCGTTCCACAACTCCCGGATGGAGGGGGGCACGGCATCGGTGAGCTTGCCGCCCCGCAGCGGCTCCATGACCACCACGGCCGTCCCTTGCGCAGCGGCATATTTCATGCCTTCCAGGCCGGCCTGGAACTGGCGGTCCAGGTAGTTGAGCTGGATCTGGACCACATCCCACGGAAAGGCGTCCATCACCTCCCGGAAAAGACCGATGTCGTCATGAAAGGAGAACCCCACGTGGCGTGCGCGGCCGTCGCTGACGATCCGCTCGAGAAATTGGAGCATCTTCAGCTCCCTGATCCGCGGCCAGCGCTCCCGGTTGATGCTGTGCAGGAGATAGACATCCACCCGGGAGGTCTGCAGCCGGGCCAGCTGCTCGTCCAGAAAACGATCGCAGTCATCGGGGGTGAACACCAACCAGGTCGGCAGCTTGGTGGCCAGCAGGACCTTTTCCCGATGCGCTTTGATCGACCGGCCAAGAAACGGCTCGCTCCGGCCGGCGTGATACGGGTAGGCCGTGTCGAAATAGTTGACGCCCTGCTCCAGTGCCCGCCGGATCATGTTCCCGGCCAGTTCCTCGTCGATGGCTCTATTGGGATCGAAGATCTCCGCCGCGGACCGGACGGGCGGATCGGTGGGCAGCCGCATGCACCCAAACCCCAGTGCCGAAACCTGACGCCCTGTTTTCCCCAACGGGCGATACTGCATGTGCAGCCTCCTTTACCGGCAGAATGTCCTCCGCCGGCCATTCATTCTACATGAAACGGGTGGGCATTGCCAAGGCGGGGACAGCCGGCCGCATCCTCCGTCCCGCACTGGAAGGCCATGGTCGGGGAGAGAATCAGTGATCGTGGCACGCGGCAACCGGCCTGACTCCGGCACGCAGTCGTGGCCTCCGTGTATGGTCCGGAACAACCCGCGCCGGACAGGGGTGGATCCGCAGGTGGTCATTCGTCCCGGTGGACGGTGGCGGGGCTGAACGCCGGCAGGCAGACGGCGACATAGCTGGCGCCGCCGGGTTGCGGCGTGGAGTAGCGCACCCATTCGCCGCGCGGGGCGATCACGGCCTGCCCGGCCGCCACATCCAGCACACCCGTTCGGCATTCCACCCGCAGGCTTCCTGTCAGGACCAGGGTAAACTCATCGAAATCGGGGGTCTGGCCAGGCTCGGCCCAGCCTGCCGGGCTCTCCATCCGGGCGAGACTCAACGCCGCGGTGCCCGTGTTCACCCGGCCGATGTATTCCAGGATGATTTTTTCACGTGTCCCGCAGGCGGCGATTTGGGTTGGCGCTTCGATCAGGCGAACCATGATTCCTCCGCTCTACTTCCGTGGCCGGAAGGATAATTCGACATTCCCCGGGCACTCAGGCCGGTGAACCATTCGGTTTGGGCCTGAGTTTACCCGGAACCGCACGCAGCGTCACTGGCGGATGCCGGGGCCTGGTCACACCCAATTCACCGGCCGTATCCGGGCGCCAGTGCCACCCTGTTTTGGGAACGCCAGGCCGCGATTCTCTCTTCGGCAACGATCCGGCACGGTTCAATGGCGGGAATCGATCACCGCTGGCCGGCAGGCCGGGGCCGGCTCCCGGAATTCATCCACCTGCAGCAGAACGACATCCCCGACTTTCTCGGTGGTGATCTCGACGGTAAATGTTTTTACGGCATGGCCAACCTGGATATCAGGGTACGCTTTGACCCGCATGAAGCTTTCACCCGTCTGGAAGGTCTGCAGCACGGTGTTACGGATGGTACAGGACTTGCAATGAACCTGCTCGCCGCAGCCGCCCGGTCGGCCGGCATGCACACACTCGATCACGTCGCCGCCCCGCCGTCCCTCGATGGCCGGCAACTCCTTGCCCAGCAGAAAACGGGCCGCCGCATTGGCCGTGAAAACCCGTGCGGCGTCTTCAATCACCAGTACCGGTACGGGAAGTCGGTCCAGGAATGAGCCGAGTGATTCGGGATAACGGGCGAGCAGCAACTGGGCGCAGCGGGTACAGATGCCGTGCGTGACCGGCCGATTGGGCTCTTCGGCCTGTTCATCGGGGCTCAAAGACTGGCGGCACCAGGCACACTCTCGACGCATGGGCCAGACCTCCCGTCATGCCCCGGGGGCATGGAACCGGCTGATGGATCTTCACCCCGCTGACAGAGGGAAGGAACAAGGACGATTTCAGTAAGTGTCTCCTGCGCGTCCTCACGGATACAACAGGCGCATTGTAGGTCATCACCCCTGGAGACGCAAGGCCAAAACGACCGCCGCCGGGTGTGGAAGCGAACCCGGCCATCGGCCTCTGCCCGGCTATGTTACCCGTCGATGGTCGCCCATTCCGCCGGCGGTTTGCCTTGCCAGACCCAGACAATGTAATCCACCAGCGGCGGCTCCGCGCCCAGCCGGCGAAGGCAGGTGTTGACCTGACCGCGGTGATAGATGCTGTGCAAAACGACCTGTCGCAAGGTGTCGGCCAGGGTGGCCGCGACGGGATCGCCCCCCAGTACGTCGACGACCTGCCTCGCCCAGGGGACAGGGATTTCACGAGTCAGGTCGGGGGCTGTGATCCTATCGAGAACCGGCCACAACAGGGTGTAAAACTGGCGCGCCCAGCGGCCAAGTTCCGCCGGCTCGGCCAATGCCGACTCCGCAGGGAATTCGAGAGCCTCCCCCTGCCATATGTTCAGAAATGCCCATTTCACAAGATGGAGATGATACAGCAGCCGGTGCAGTTCCGGATCCTCACCCAGCGAGGATCGATCCAGGACAACCCGCCAGACGGCGGCATCCGCCCATTCCATGTGACGGAAAAGATCCAGGAAATCTTTCTGATCCATCATAAACCCTCCATCCCCTTTTTCATGGCCGGGGTGATTGCTGAACCGGCCCGGTGGCGGTTGCCTATTCCCAGACACGCTGCTTGTTTCGCTCCTCCTTCTCCCGGAAGGCGGTTTCCAGATCGAGATCAAAGCGGTTGGCGATGGCGCAGAGATAGATGAAAATGTCGGCCAGTTCGCCACCCAGTTCACCGAAACGGGAGTTCCGGTCCACGGCGATTCCTTCCAGCTTCCGCACTACCTTGAACAGTTCCCCCACTTCCTCACCCAGCAGCAGGCACTTGTCCCGGACGGACTGTTCGGCGAATCCTCGTTCCTCCTCCAGCTCCGCCACGTAGCGCTGGAAGTCAGCCAAGCAAGGTGTTTTTTTCAGAACAGGCATATGGGTTTAGCTCCCCGTGTGGTTTTTCGCCGGCCGCCACCAGAGTTCTCAGTATATACATCAGTCTATTCCATTTGGCCAACTATACTGTGACACAATTCCCGATCAGGATCTGCTCGGATGGAATATCAGTTGACAGCCAGGCGCCCCGTTCGCCGACCCCGACGTAACCATCCACCCAGTCCGGATTCCGCCAACCCCGATACCAGGTAGAGGCCGTGAGCCCAGTGAAACCCGCCGAGCCAATAAACCTGCATGACAATCCACGCCACCAGAAACAGGCCCAGGACCACCCCTGCCTCTCCGGCAAACCGCAGCCTCCGGAAAGAGGCCACCGCGCCGGCCAGGCTGCCCAGACCGTTCACCAGCAGGAGAACCAGCCCGGGGATGAAAAATGAGGAAAAGGGTGAATTCCCGAGAATGTCGACCGGGATGCCCAGCACGGACCCGTCCGGCTCCAGCACCAGCGCCAGGCCACCGCCCACGGCGCCAAGACCGATAAACAGCTGCAGTCCGCCCAGGGCATTCCCCACGCATCCCGCCGGTATGGTTGGGTTTTCCATTTCTCGCCTCCCCCGTTACATCCGATGCTCTCCAGGTCATCGCCCCCCCCGGAGCCTGCGCGGACGCCGGCAGGCGCTCAATCCCCGGGCATGGATTTGGCCATGCGCCACAGATAGTCGCCATATCCCATCTGCCGCCAGAAGGCAGTGGACAACTCGTTGACCGCCAGGGCATTGAGTTCCAAACGACGGACGCCCTTTTCCCTGAACCACTCCTCACAGCGGGCATAGAGCGCCGAGGCGATTCCGCGCCGGCGGTGGGCCGCGTTCACCGCCACGTCCTGAACGAATCCGTACTCGGTGGTGATGAACACCGGCGGACATTCCTGCAGGGCCGCCATGAGGTAGCCCGCCGGCTCATGGTCTACCTCGGCCACCAGCACCAGCCAGCGGTCACTGGCCATGTTGGCACTCACAAACTGTCGCCAGCGTTCATGGCCGTCGGGCCGGCGCGTGAAAAAAGGATCGAGCTCCCGGTGGAAATCCATGAGCTCTTTCCACAGTTCCACCAGCCGGGGAAGATCCTCCGGGCGCGCGGGCCGGATATGGACCGCTGTCCGTTTCGTCACAGCACCATCCTCATGGATCATTTTCCGTCATCCGCCATCGCTCAGCCGGCCGAATCGCATACCTGTCACGGCCGATCCCGGTCGTCGCCACCGATGAGAATCCATTGCACAGCCGCTCTTATGTCAGGGCCGCCGGATTTCGCCACAGCTGGATGAAAAACGTCAGGACGCCGGCCATGGCCAGCACCGCCAGCGGAAAGATGACCAGCAGGGCGACGCTGCTGTCGAACGGCGGTGATACGGGTTCGGGCCGGATGATTTCCAGGGCAAAGGCGGTCAGGCTGAACAGGGCCATGATGCACGCCCCCAGCAGGGCAAGACCCGTTGCCCGCAGCCGCTCTCTGGCCTCGCGGTAAACCACCACGAAAAACCAGAGGAAACCCAGGGCCGCCAACAATTCACCCGCGGCGAACATGGGGTCGAGTTGCTTGCCGGCCAGTCCGTCGCTCATCCCGAAGGTCGTCATCAGGACTCGCAACCGGACCAGCAGGCCGATGATGGCCGCCACCAGGCCCACCCGCGCTCCGGCCAGCAGGCTGGGCTGGCCCGCACCGGTCAGGCTTTTCTGGAAGATGTAAAAGAAGGCGACCCAAAACAGGTCGGCCAGCACCAGCGCACCGGCGACCGCCTGTGCTGCTGCCGTCTCCCCGTAAAGGGTGGGCCAGGCCGTGTTGGCCATCCGGAGACCAAAGATCAGAACCAGGCCGATCATGGCCAGCAGAGCCGATTGCCGAACGGACATCACAACACCTCCATGATTCCGGACGAGGGGGAATACGTCCCGGTCCACTCGAAACAGACGGGTTCCGGGGCTTCCGCAGCTTCCTGTAAACACCCTGTTTCGCCACTCTCCCGCCGGTAGCACCCCAAGGCCACCCTCTCCGCTCCCCAACGGGGCGATCCTTCGGCCGCCGCTCTTTCCCACCGGGACGGGATCAGGCCAGCGCCAGGCACCCATCCCCATGGGCAGCCCTTTCGCCCTGCCGCGATCTACTGGCGGCGGGCCGGCTCATCAACAACGGCGATACACTCGATTTCCACACGGGCATTCAGGGCCAGTCCCTGGGCTGCCATGGCGCTGCGGGCCGGCGGATTTTGGGTGAAATACTGTCGGTACACCTCGTTCATGGCCGGCCATTCCCCGATATCGGCCAGAAACACGGTGCATTTGACCACCCGGTCCAGAGACGATCCGTTTCTCTCCAGTATGACCTGCATGTTTTCCAGGACCTGTTTCGTTTCGGCGGCGATGCCGCCCGACACCAGTTCCATGGTCCCCGGCCGGGTGCCCAGCTGTCCCGAAAGAAAGAGCAGGTGTCCGACCCGCACCGCTTCCGAAAACGGCAGGTTACGACCGGCGGCGGCCGGGTTGTTCAGAAACGCCACCTCCGGCGAGGAGGGTGGTCCGCTGCAGCCGACGGCCAGCCCCACCAGCAGGACGGATAAACCGAAGACAACCATGCGCATGCGTTTACCTCCTTCATCAAAGCCGCTTTCCGTCCGTCAGCGGATGATCTCATTGGCTGCCGGCGATCCGGTTATACGCCGCCCAGGACGCGCCGCAGCACATCCAGACTGATGCGGGCTCCGCTGATGATGAGCGCCACCGACTGGTTGCGGAACCGCTGGGGCCGCTGGCACAGCGCCGCCACCGTCAGGGCCGCACCCCCTTCCACCAGGAGGTGATGCCGTTCCGCCATCAGCCGGATAGCCGCCGCGATCTCCTCCTCGTTCACCAGGATACTGTCGTCCACCACCGCCTGGCAGACCGGGAAGGTGATGGCGTCCGGTTCCATGCCGCCCGCCGTACCGTCGGCCAGGGTCGGGCCCGATTCCATCTCGACGATTCGCCCCGCCTGCAGGGAAGCGGCCATGACCGGCGAACGCTCCGGCTGGCAGCCGATCATCCGGATCGACGGATTCACTGTCTTGAGATAACCGCCCACGCCGGCCATCAGCCCCCCGCCGCCCACCGGCACCAGAACGGTATCGAGATTTTCACACTGGCAGGCCAGTTCCACACCTACCGTCCCCTGCCCCCCCACCACCTGCCAGTCGTTATAGGGGGATACGTAGACGCGCCCTTCCTTTTCCGCGGTGGACCGGGCCAGTTGCTCCGCCTCGAGACAGTCGTCCCCGTGAAGCACGATCCGGGCGCCGTACATGCGCAAGGCTTCCTGTTTGGCCGTGGAGGTGTATTCGGGCAGATAGATGGTTCCGGAACAGTTGTACCGCTGCATGAGGAAGGCCATGGCCACGCCGTGATTTCCGGAGGAGGCGGTGACCACCCCCCGTTCCCGATCCTCCGGAGCAAGGGACAAAATTTTGTTCAGGGCACCACGCACCTTGAAAGAATTGGTCAGCTGGATATTCTCCAGTTTCAACCGCACATCGCCCGAAACAAGACGGCTCAGACAGGGCGACTCTTCCAGCGGGGTCACCCGCAGCTTACCGCCGAGACGCTGTCCGGCAGCCAGGACTTCGTCGCGCACGCGGGACAGTACGGCGCCGCTCATGAGCGGGACTCCCTCAGCCACTGGCGGACCCGGGCGACGATGGTCTCAATGGCCACGGCGTTCTTGCCCCCCTCGGGAATGACGATATCCGCCCAGAGTTTGCTGGGCTCGACGTACCGGATATGCATGGGCCGGACAGTCTGGAAGTATTGGATTCGTGTGCTGTCAAAGGTGCGCCCGCGCTCCTCGATATCCCGTTTGATGCGGCGGATGATCCGGATATCGGCATCGGTGTCCACGAAAATCCGGAGATCCATCAAGTCCCGCAGCGGAGCATGATGGAACACCAGAATGCCCTCCACGAGAATGACGTCGGCCGGCCCCACCGTCACCGTGTCGGTTCGCCGGCAATGGTTCACGAAATCATACACCGGTTTGGCGATCACGCGGCCGGCCAGCAGCTCGTTGATCTGCAACGTCAACAGATCGAAATCGAGGGCGTCGGGATGATCGAAATTCCGCTTGCTGCGCTCATCCAGCGCCAGGTGGGACAAATCCTTGTAATAACTGTCCTGTTCGATGATCACGGCGGACCCGTCATCCGCCAGAGCCTCCGTGACCTTCTCTGCGACTGTCGTTTTGCCTGATCCGGTACCGCCGGCGACGCCGATGACGAATGGCATACCTTCTCCTCGACCCTATCTGCATTTGCGTAACATGATTTCTCTTCATTTTAAGGTAGATAGGCTGATAAATGCAAGCGGGCAGCGATATCGGCAGGATTTTTCTTGCCGGGCGTGGGACCGGAGATGGCTGCCCCACCGGATCGCCGACGGATTACCTGACCTTGAGATATTCCCCGGCAAAATAGGCCCGCACCCCCCGCAGATATTCGCAATGTTCGGCCTGGATCCGCACGCGTCGGCCCGTAAAGGAGAAGGTCAGACGACAGCACTTGTCCGGCGGCTCGGGACACTCCTCCGTTTCGCGAAACTCCGCCTGCTGGTTCTCCACCCGGATATTGCCCCGGACTTCGCCGATATGCGCCGTCGGACCACGCACCACCAGCAGCTCGAATTCATGGGTCGCCGGATCGGACCCGGGGCGGACATAGAGGCTGCCCCCCAGGCCGTCGGAGTATTCGCCGTCCAGGCCGGGGGATACGCCCGCCCCCGTCCAGGCCTGCAGGTAACGAATCCGTTCGCGGGTCATGTCGCGCAGGCATTCCCAATAGGCCCGTTCACCCGACGGATCTCCCATCCCGGTGATCTCTCTCTGGAAACCGCAGACATTTTCCTTGTACTCGATCCACAATCGCTCATCCTGACGCAATGCTTCCCGCTCTTCGGGCGGAATCGCCCGCCGCACCTGCCGGTAGACCCGGTTGAGCTCGGCATCGGCGACCTCATACTCCTGCTGTAGCGTCAGCGATTCATCCGCGGCGTAAACAGCCGTCTTTCCAAAGAAGACCGCACCCAAGCAACCCGTTGCCAGTACGATCCATAAAAATCCTGCGTATCCATTGCTGCGTGCCATAAGAACCTCCCGACCAGTGACTCATTCCTCTGCATATTGTAGATTCGTTCGGCACCGGGAACAACGTTCTTTTTCGAATGATCCACCGGATGGCACAACCGACGGAACGACAGAGACGTTGCCAATACCAAAGCGATTGACACAACCGCAGCAACGAAATTATCATGGAACTGATGCGCCCGTTCATCCGCTTGCACATTCTCTGTCTGTTGCTGCTGCCGGCAGCGGCCTTGTCTTTGGCCGAGGAGACAGCGACAATAGCGCCCCCGCTGACGGAAGAGATCCAGCGGATTGCCCAACTTACCCGTATGTACAAGGAAAAATTCAAAACCGACCCCCAGGAGGCTATCCGCTACGCCGAGGAGGCACTGGCGCTGGCCCTGCGGTATGATCAGCACTGGGAAAGCATCAATATTCTGACCCATCTGGGGGACTTTTCCCAATCAGTCGGAAATCAGGACAAGGCCCTGGCCTATTATCTCCAGGCCGAAGAAAGGGTTTCCCGTTTCATGATCCGGGCGTCGGAAACTGATGACCGCGAACGGGCCAAAAGGATACGGTCGGAGATATTGCTGCGACTTGGACAAATATATATCGCCCGTCAGCAATTTGGCGAATCACTGGCCTGTTTCGAAGCCGCCCTGGAACTCGAAGAATCCGGAGGACGCAAACGGGCGCTTCTCCAGATTCATCTGCAAATCAGCTACATATCTCTTATGACCGGAGAATATGATCGGGCCTTGCAACATTCTCTCAATGCCATCCGGCTGGCCGAGGCCCTGGACGACAAGCCCCGCATGGCCGACAGTGCCTATCTGATCGGCTACGTCCATCGTAACCTGCGCAAATTCAGCTTGGCCCTCGAATATTTCCAGCTCTCGGCACGTCTGGCCCGGGAAGCGTCCTACCAGTCCCGTCTCGCCAACGCGCTCAATGAGATCGGCAATATTTACGGTATGCAAGGCGAAATCGAAGCCGGCATGCGTCTCAAAATGGACGCGCTGAAAATCGTCGAGGAAATCGGTGATCGCTACACCCAGGCCGCCTGCCTGAATGACATCGGTACGCTGCTGGCCCATCAGAAAAAGTATTCTTTGGCCCTGACCTATTTTCAGCGTGCCCATGCCATCGATCTAGAACTTGGTCAATACCGGGACATCATCAGCTGTATGCTCAATATCGCCTTGTGCTATAACTTGACCGGCCGGCAGGAGGAAGCCAAGCAGGAAATCCAGAATTGTATTGAACTGGCCCGAGAAAACAACCTGAATTTCGAGTTGCTCAACTCGTTGGAGGGTTTGGCTCAGACTGCCTATAACCTTGAAGAATACAAACTGGCGGCCGACAATCTCTTCGAGGCCCATAGGCTGAAAGACGAGATTTTCGACCAGCAGTCTCACGCCAAGTTGGCCGAGCTGCAGGCTCAGTATGATACGGAGCGGAAAGAAAGACAAATCCAGCTCCTGCGCAACACGCTCACCCTCCAGGAACTGGAGACCCAGAGAGAATTTCAGGCCAAGCGGTTGCTGCTGGCCGGTATCGGCGTGTTGCTGGTGGTGATGCTGCTGGTTTTCCGCCAGTATCGGCACAAGGCGACATCAAACCGCATTATCCAGACGAAAAACAGGGAACTGCAGACAGCCTATGAACAACTGGACCGCACCGCCCGCCTCGACCCCCTGACGGAGCTGGCCAACCGGCGCGACATGCTGGAGCGCCTGGAAACCGAGCGCCGGCGCTGTATCCGGAGTGGTCGCCCCTTCTCCCTGATTCTGGCGGATATCGACAATTTCAAATCCATCAACGACCAGCATGGTCACGATTGCGGGGATGCCGTGCTGGTCAGTCTGGCAGCCCAGCTGCGCGACGCCATCCGCAAACAGGACACCGTGGCCCGTTGGGGGGGGGAGGAATTTCTGCTGCTCCTGCCGGACACCCGCGACGAGGGCGGCCGGATCCTGGCCGAAAAAATTCGCAGCGCTGTTTTTGCCGGGCCCTTTCGCTACCAGGAGATCGAAATGTCCCTCAGCATCACCTGTGGTGTGGCGGAATACGGACTGGATGAATCGCTGGACGATTGTCTGAAACGGGCCGACCAGGCGCTCTATGTGGGCAAGCGTGACGGCAAGAATCGGGTTGTGATGGCCGGCTCGTCCCCCAAAGAGCAGCCCGGAACGCCCGTTCCCTGAACCGTCGGCCGGCTCACGCCCGCTCCCGGGACATGGAGGGCGAGGTGTCCGCCCCCTGCCCATGCCCCAGCATCTCCCCCCACGAGTAGCACACAAATCCCAGCCACAGGGGCGGCCAGGTATACCAGCGGCGCCAACGGCCCGGCACCTGCTGCCGCAGCAACGGCCGGATGCGCCACAATCGCACAAAGGGGAAGAGGGGGGTGAGCCAGAAGCTTTTCAACAGGGATGAGCCCGGCAGGTCATCCGTCAGACAGGCGATCCGGAAGAAGCGGCCCTGCTTGATCTGGTGGCACAGGAAATCACCCAGCTTCTCCAGGTTCCAGTGGTCCACCACCGCATCCGGATGCACGAACAGGGCGAACCCCCTCGCCCGAAGCCGGGCATGAAAAAGGGTTTCTTCCGATGAACCCATCTGTTCGGGATAACCACCCTGCTCCAGAAAAAACTCACGGCGGTAGGCGATGTTGTTGGCCGGCAGGTTCGTCACGGCCTGCCAGTGTCGATAGCGCAGGGATTCGCGGAACTGCAGCAGGAACATAGCCCGGCTGACGGCTGTGCGCGGATTGGCGTTCCGCAATTGTCCGCCCGCCGCCAGCACGTCCGGCCGCTCAAAAGCGTCGGCCATTTTCCGGAGCCAGTCGGGATGGGGCCGGCAGTCGGCATCCAGAAATACCAGGATGCGCCCTATGGCCATGGCCGCACCGATGTTGCGGGCCTGGGCCTGCCATATCCGGCTCGCCAGATGCCGAAGGCGGATTTCCGGGAATTGCTGCCGCACGATTTCGTCTGTCCCGTCATCGGAAGAGTCCACCATGATGATCTCGTGAGCGGGTGCGTTCTCCTGATGAAGCAAGGCTTTCAGTACCGAACGGATGGTGCGGCGGCTGTTGTAGGAGGGGATGATGACGGAAAGGTCCACCGGTGGCGCAGACATCTTGGGGTTTCCTTTGCAAACACGGAATTCCTGATGTTCCAGACCGATTATACCATTAAAGCACAGCCTGCCGCACCTGACAACCGGTCGAGCGGAAAAACCGGCGGCAGGTGTGCCGGCAGTGTTCGGGGTCACTTCGTCCGATTGAAGGCCCCAGGCGCCCCGGCATCGTAGACACGGGCCGCCCTTGACTTGCCGCCACCAACTCTCTATACTGCACGTATTCCGAAGAAGCTCCTGTTATTTCTTGGCTTGAGTGCAGGATGTTCAACCATATACCGGTAGCGGCAGAACAAAAATCACAGGTCAGCGTTATCATCCCGGCCTACAACGCCGCCCGTTTTCTGACGGCGGCATTGGACAGCGTGTTCCGCCAGGATTACCCTTTGTTCGAAGTGATCGTGGTGGATGACGGCTCGACGGATGACACCGCCGCCGTCCTGCGCCCCTACGCTGACCGGGTCACCATCCTGGGCCAGGAGAATGCCGGTGTGAGCGCCGCCCGCAACCGCGGGCTGGCGGCCGCCCGGGGCGAATGGGTGGTTTTCCTCGATGCTGATGACCAGTTTTTGCCCGCCAAACTGGCGGACCAGACAGCTCTTTTCACGCGGCACCCTTCCCTGGCCATGGTCCACAGCGGCTGGCAGCTGGTGGATGAGGACGACCGGTTTCTCCGCAACGTGGAACCGTGGCGCCACTGCCCCCGACTGGATCTGGAAACGTGGCTTCTCTGGAAACCCGTGTTCCCCGGGGCCATGATGTTTCGCCGCCGGGTGGTACAGGCGGCAGGCGGCTTTGACGAAAGTTTGCGGCAGGCCGAGGATGTCGATCTGGTGCTGCGCATCGCCCTGGCCGGCGGAACTGCCGCCTGGCATCGCCAACCCACGATCCGCTACCGGCATCACCGCGGCAATACGATCCGGGATGGCCGGCAGCAGGCCCGGGACCTGAGCCGGGTCCTGGACAAGTTTTTTGCCCAGCCTCGTATTCCGCGCCGTCTGCGCCGCCGCGAGGCCTATTATCGCTACTACACATTAACCTGGCTGGCCTGGCGGCTCCATTGCACGGGCGGAACCACGGAGATGGAAGATTATCTGCGCTGCTCCCTGGACTGGATCTTTCATTACCCCGATCCGCTGGCCGTGCTGGTCAACTGGGCCGATTACCTGGCCGACCACTGCCGGCGGGACGAGCGATCACCGGCCGAACTGGCCGCCCTGTGGCCGGTGTTCCGCCGGACGCTCCGGTTGGACGACGAATCCTGGCCGGCCGCTGCCCGGATGCTCCAGTTGTGGTTGACAGTGTGGCATCCGCTCCAGCAGGGCGACACGACGGCGGCCCGTCAGGCCCTGCAGTCGGGACAGGTCCAGTCGCTGGATGAATTTGTGGCCCTTTCGGTGCCCATCGTGCGCTTCAGTGATCATACCACCGTCCGGCTGGTCAGCCGGGCGCGTCGCCTGCTCCGCCAGGCGGAGTGGGGCCGGTCGGGCGCCGCGTACCGGACCACGCCGCTGTATTGGGCGGCGTTCCTGGAAGCGCTCCATGGCCGGCGGCTGGGTAAGTCCATCGCCGGCTTCTGGCGGGCGATCCTGTTCGGGGCCCATCCGCGCGCCCTCCCGTACTGGCGAAGGTACCTGCAGGAGGCTCCCCTCACCGTTCGCGACGCCTGGCGCCGTACCGGACTGAATCCGGATAACCGCCGGGATCAGGAGAATGCCCGTGGATAGTGTCCTGAACCAGCCCTTGCGGAAACTTGCCCGCAAAATCCGCCACAATGCCCGCTGGGTCCTGCGGATCAGCTGGGAAACCTGCCCGGGCCTGATCAGCGGCCTGACCGTCGGTAAAATTCTCAACAGCGCCTTGCCCGCCGCCCTGGCCTGGATCACCCGGGGCTTGATCAACGCCATCGTGGACACCAGTCAACAGGGCCTGCGCGATCTGACGCCCATTATCCCCTGGCTGCTCTATGGTCTGGCCCTGGTGCTGGCCAATGCCGTGCTCGACTTCATCACCGAAAACCTCAACCGCCGCCTGGCTGACCGGATGCAGGTGCACATGGATATGCAGACGCTGGAGCACGCCACCCGGCTGGACCTTTCCTGGCTGGAGGATCCTGAATTTCAGGATATCGCCCAGCGGGCCAGGCAGAACACCTCGGGCCAGATCATCAGCTTCCTGACCGAATTCTTCAATCTGTTCAGCAACAGCCTGAAGATCATCGGGATCATCATCGTTCTGTTTGCCATCGACCCGCTCATCGTCCTGATCACCCTCCCGACGGTCATGCCGTATCTGTGGTTTAAATGGCGGCAGTCCCGGGCTCGATTCACCAAGGAATTCCGGCGGGCGACCCAGCGACGCTGGGCCAATTATTACTCCTCGCTGGTGAGCAATCGCCGCTTTATCCCTGAAATCAAACTTTTCCGACTGGCCGATCTGTTTCTGGATCGTTATCGAACACTGATCAGTCGATTCATCGACGAAGACCGCCAGCTGCATACTCTCAACCTGCTGGGAAATTTTGTTTTCGCCCTGGTCTTTTCCGTCTTTTTCTACCTCTTGTTCGCCCGTGTGGCGTGGCTGGTGCTCGAAGGTTCACTGACCGTCGGCGACGTGGCCATTTTCGCCGGTGCGACCAAAACCTTGCGCGACATGCTCGTCTCCCTGGCCGGACACGTCAGCCGGATGATGGAGTCCACCCTGTTTATCGAAAACCTGATCATCCTGCTGGGCATTCAACCCCGGATCACAACCGGCGCGGGAAAAATACCGGACCCGCTCCGTGGCCGCATCGAGTTCCGGAATGTTTCTTTCGCCTATCCGGGTTCCCGGCGAACCGTATTGAAGAATGTAACCTTCACCATCGAGCCGGGCGAGATCGCGGCTCTGGTCGGCAAAAACGGCGCCGGCAAATCGACCATCGTCAAACTGCTGTGCCGCCTCTACGATCCGGTGGAAGGCGCCATCCTGCTGGACGGGGTCGATCTGCGGGAGATCCCCCTGGATTACCTCCAGCAACAGATCGCCGTGGTGTTTCAGCAGGCGGCCCATTACGAAGCGTCCGCCGCCGACAATATCGCTCTCGGCAACTGGCACGGACTGTCCGACCGCCGCCAGGTGGAGGAAATCGGCCGGCTGGCCAAAGTGGATGAAATGATTCGCGAAATGCCCGAGGGTTACGATACCATGCTGGGGCGAAATTTCGGGGAATATGACCTGTCGGGCGGGCAGTGGCAGCGCCTGGTCCTGGCCCGGGGACTGGCCAAACAGGATGCCGCACTCCTCATCCTGGACGAACCCACGCGCACACTGGACGCCGAAGCGGAATTCCAGCTCTTTTCGGGCTTCGATACCATTGCCGCCGGTCGAACGACCCTTCTTATCTCCCATCGTTTCACGACCATCAATCTGGCCCGGCAGATCATCGTCATGGACCGGGGCCGCGTTATCGAGACCGGGTCCCATCAGGAACTCCTGGACAAGGGCGGTTACTATGCCTCCTACTATGAGCTCAAGGAGCGACACCGCCAGTTGCGCGGCAGAATGCGACAGTGAAAGGCAAGATGACGGAACAAGCGGATCGTTTTCAGCAACTGGTTCACCCCCCCGTATTCATCGTCGGGGCCGCCCGTTCCGGGACGACCTGGGTGTACGACATCATGACGGCTCATCCCGCCGTGGCCGGCGTGTACGAATCCTGGCTCTTCACACCGCGCGACGGGATCCAGGCCCTGTTTTCCGCAGCCCACTGGCCCCCCGGGCATTCGGGCCTGGGTCGGCTCCTGTCGCGTGATGACCTGCTGGAGCATCTCCGCCCGCTGATCCGCCGGCTTCTCAGCCATGCCATCGGGCCGGACCATCGTTTTCTGGTGGAGAAAAGCCCCAATCATCTTTTCGCCATTCCCCTGATCCGCGAGGTATTTCCCGAGGCCCGCTTCATCCATGTCCTCCGGGACGGCCGCGACGTCAGCGTTTCGGTCCGCGCCGCCGCCCAATCCTGGGTTCGGCACTGGCGGCAAACCTTCGGCCAGTCCGTCCGCACGTCCGCCCGCGCCTGGCGGGATGCGGTCCAGCGGGCCCATGAAGAAGCACTCCAACTGGGGGATCGCTTTCTGGAAATCCGCTACGAGGAGCTGCACACGGATCCGCACTCCGTGTACCGGCGGCTCTTTGACTTTTGCGACATACCGTACGACGACACCTTGCTCGCCGACATCTTCAGGGCCACAGACTTCGAAAGAAATTTCGTGGCGGATGAATCCGGCTTCCGACGGGGCGGGCGTACCGGTGACTGGCGAACACGCTTCAGCCTGTGGGATGCCTGGACCTTCCACCGCCAAGCCGGCCGAACACTGTTGTCGCTAGGATACGAGACCCACCGGCGCTGGTGGCTGCGTCAGGCCCGGCCGCGGCGGCGGTCCACCCCGGCAATCTCCCCGCCGGCAACAACCTGAGACGGCGGCCGGACCGCCCGGACTTTTTTCGGCAGAGGAGGCGACCATCATTCTGACTATTGGCGGACATCCCCGCTCCGGAACCTCCATGTTACAGGAATTGTGCAACGGCCACCCCGAGATGACCATCACGTTTGAATTCGGCAATTTTCTTCATATGGAACTGCCGCTGGGTCAGTATCGGCGTCGTATGCTGCGCCGCCTCTGGCGAACCAAACACCGGTCGGTGCTGGCACCCCATGCCACCCGGCCACGGGATCGCGTGGCTTCACTGCTCTTCGGGCTCCGTTTTCTGCGCGCTATGGGGCGCTGCCACAACGACGTTGTCACCGTCGATTCCGTCGGTCGGACCCTGCGCCGTTTCTTTCCCGTCGTACCGGTCATCGGTGACAAGTACCCGGGATACGTCTTCAACCTGGACAGTCTGGTCGGCCAGCCGGATTTGCGGTGCGTGATCATCTACCGCAACTGTCTGGATGTGGCCAGTTCGGCGCTCATCCAGTACCGAACACGGTGGCATACCAAGCCCTGGAGTCACAAGTTCGCCACCGCCGGCGATATCGCTTGGCACTGGCTGAAAGCCATCGAGAGCATGGAACGCCATGCCAACGATCTGTTCATCATTCGCTACGAAGAGCTGGTGGCGGCCCCGCGGGAGCAGATGGACGCCCTGGCCGAATGGCTGGCCGTCGATCCGGCCGGTTTTCAGGCGGAAAAAATCCACGCCGCCAGCCTGAACAAGCATCGGCGTGGCCTGGATGAAAAGGAACGGGCAACGGTGATACAGATAGCGGGGCCCACCATGGAACGCCTCGGCTACCGGCTGCCCTGACCGGCTGACGGACCCCCGCCGGCCCAGGGTCAGAACGGGGAGGATGCATCGGAAAAAAGGTCATCGATGCCGGCCAGCAGCGCGGTCAGCCGGCCGTTGATGACCGGATCGTGCAGTTCCGGACGGGTCGGCATGGGGTGGCCGTCGATACGGGCGGCGATGGCCCGGCTGACGAGACGGGAGACCACGAACCGAAGGCTTTGGGGTTCCGGCAGCAGCGCCAGAACCTCTTCATCCGTCAGGCGGTCATACAACGCATCCAGGTCCTCCAAGCCCTGCACTTTCTTCCACAACCGCCGGCCCGCCTCGCCGGGCAGGCGGCATTGAACGCGCTCCTCGTCCAGTGCCCGGAAGATATCCGCCAGGCCGCCGATCTGGGCGTTGAAGACGGACGCTCCCCCCACATGATACAAGCCCGGCAGTTCCAGCCAATGCAGGGATTTGTTTTCGGAGAGCAATACCAGATTCAGCACTTTTCCCGTATCGTACTTCCGCCGTTTCAGTCCCCGGCGCCGGATCCGCCATCGCCAGCGGAACGGGATCTCGCTCCAGCGCAAGCGTTCGAAGCCGATTCCGTAGCGATACCGCACGGCCGTCAGATCTTCGTTCCGGTAAACGGCGAAGTAGGTGCCCCCCAGGCAGAGACCGTCCCGGGTGCGATGATACCGGCCCGGCATGGCCCGACCGGCAACGGGCAGCACCTGATCGACATCCCGGGCCCACAGCGGCGCCCCGGTGAACAGGGCGGCATGTTCCGCCAGGGCGGCGGTCAGGGCCGGCATGAACTCGGCGGTCACCAGGATATCCGGATCCATGAAACAAAAGAATTCGGATCGTTCCCGCGCCTGGAGAAAGTTGAGGGCGTCGGCGTGTTTCATGATCCCGTCGCCGGGCAGCATCAGGAAATCCAGGCGTGGCCGGGCCAGGGCGAATTCCCGGATGGCCGCCGTCTCTTCGGCGGAACAGCCGTTGGCCACCAGTCGCAAACGCACATCCGACCAACGCAGCAGCCCCTTTAAAAACCAGCGAAAAAGGGTAAAGGAGTGCGGGGTATAAATAATATGGAACGTCAGCTCCATGGGTTTCCTGCCGGGTTGTGATGGGGGGAGTATACCAGAACCCGGCGACAGGCACAATCCGCGGATCCTTCCGCCGCCCCATGGTCAGCCATCCGGGCTCGGCGTGGCTTCACGGTTGATTTCGACGGGGATATCTCCTACAATTCAGCCATTCCCCACTGCCTGGCGGAACAGGTTATGCGTCCCGTCTTCGGTCGGGTGAATCCATCGGCCCGGGAGTTGAGATGTCACGACGCACATGGCCCATCATCCTCGGCGGCTGCCTTCGGTCGGGCACCAGCCTGGCCCGCCGGCTTCTCAACGCCCACCCCCGCATTCACTGCGGGCCGGAAGTAAAATTCTTCCGGGACTTCTACAACGATTACCAGGAGGATCCGGTTCGCCACTTGCGGTTTGCCACGTCGGCGCGACGCATTCTGGACGAAGAGTCACTGCTGGACATCCTGGGCGGCGCCTTTGTCCGGGTCCACCGGCAAGCGGCCAGGCGGGCCGGGAAAGTGCGCTGGGCCGACAAGAATCCCGAAAACGTCCTCTATCTGGGACAGTGGGCCCGTTTACTCGGCAAGAAATGGCTGCTGGTGCACGTTGTCCGCAATCCCCTGGATACACTGACCTCCATGCTGGAAGCGGATTTCCCCAGGACTCTGCCGCCGACACTGGACGGCTGTGTGCAATTTTACGAACGGTATGTTCGGGCCGGGCTGGAGTTCCACCGTCAGTTCCCGGAACGTTCGTATTGCCTGGCCTATGAAAAACTCGTGCGGGAGCCCGAAGCCGCCGTGCGGGAGTGGATGGGCTGGCTGGGGGAATCTGCGTCGCCCCATCAATGGCACATCGACCATCCGGCCCATCAGAAGGGGCTGGAAGATCCCAAGATCAGCCGGACGTCCCGCATCCACGCCCACAGCGTCGGCCGCTGGTCCGACCGGCTCACCGCCGCAGAGGTCACCATGGTCTGGGAGCGACTGGGCCCTCTCTGGCTGGCGGCCGCCGAGCCGGCCGGAGCGTCGGCCGGGTGGCTGGATCTGCCGCAGTAGAGTGCCCGTCAGGACCCGACACCCCTCAACAGTCCGTGCCCCGGAAAAAGTCCGTCAATCGGGTGTCCTGCACCAGCTGCCCGTCGGCCATTCCCCGGGCGATCTGCTGTTGGTCCAGCACCTGGCTGTCATAATACCCTCGCAATCGCCCCTGCTTGTACAGCTCGTACAGGTGCCGCCAGGTCCGTCCGACCTGGGGCGGCAGTTCCCGGTTGCGCTCGTAGGCGCGTCCGCCGCGGGCGATCTTGTTGGCGAACTGTTCGTAGGACCGCAGTGGAAAATGCAGAATTTCAAGTCCGGCGTCAGTCACCGTCCGGGTGAGGCCGGTGCCGTGGACCCGGTGATTACCCTGGGAAACCTGGGCATCGGGAACCGCCCGGTGGCACACTTTGGGCGGCAACGGCCGCCCGACAGGATTGCGGGAGATCACTTCCCGGATCACCATGAACTCGTAAAAGGGGCCGGGAACCGAAGGCCGGGGCACGAAGTTAAACCGCCGCGCCCATATGACATCGGCCTGCCGGTCATAACGCCGGATGGTCTCTTTCAGGTCGCCGACCCGGGGCCACCAGAATTCATCGGCGTCGCTGTGGATCACCCAGTCCGCGGCAAATTCCTGACTCGCCAGCCGGGCCATGCGGGTGACCCAGCGTCGCTGCATATATGTATCGTCTTCTTCGCGAATGACATGAACCAGCCCTCGCTGCCGGTATTTTTCCAGGAGCCGCGGTGTGGCATCCGTGGACAAATTGTCGGTGACGATCACCTGGTCGACGCCCTGGGCCAGATGATAACGGAGGTGTTCCTCGATGATGTCTTCCTCGTCCCGGACCAGCAGGGTCATCACCAGTTTCATGAATCGTCTCCTCGGATGAGAAGGGGTTGCGGCGTTCACCCCGGCGGCTGTGCCGTTCAGGGGGCCAGACTGCGTTCCCGCAGCGACTGCCACAGCGCCAAAATATCCGGCCGGTGCATGTCTACCAGCCAATCCGTTTCATCATGCCGAACGATCTGGTCTTCGTAAAAGCCGAATTTCCCGGCCGTCGTCAGACCGTAAAAGTGCAGCGCCGCCCGCACCTGCTCCCCCAGCCGGTCTCGCTCCTCAAAATTGACAACGGGAAATTCGCGCTGCTGATGCAGTTGGAACAGCCGCCGGTTGTAGGTACACCACAGGTCCAGGCACTCCGCCGTGGGGATGGCGGCGTTGCGCGACTGCAGGGACCGGGCCACGGAGAGGGGGTTACGGATCACGCCGATGAGGCGCAGGTCCACGTCTTGCCAGAAATCCGTCAGTACCAGGAGCCGGGGATCCTTGAAGGCGCAGGGCCAGCGGTCATAATCCGCCAGCAGGGCATCCCGCCGGCGGTGATGATCGTCCGTGTACAGCGGCGCATGCAGCGGCGGCCGGCGCCATGACGAGTGGTTATGGCGCAATATGTCGTTATGCAGATCGACGATATGCTGATTTTCCCGGTTTCCCTTGGGATTGTATCGATTGCGGACGTTGACCTCACCCAGGAACACGCCCTGCTCCTCCAGCATACCGGCAATCACGGATGTACCGCTGCGATGCATCCCCGCCACCGCCAACATTGTACCGACAAACATCCCGGATCCTCCCGCTCTTCCGCTGTCCGGCGTTGACCGTCGTTGCCAGGGCTCATTCCGGACCGGTCATTCTTCCCTAGCATACAATTACCGGTCGTCCTTACCAAGGAAAAAGGTCTGACCAGCGTACCTGGAGCACGTCAGAGCATGTCTGGTTTCATGCCGGCAGCTCCGGTTCCGGCGCCGACCGTCCGGCGATAGTCCTTGATTTTTCTCGCCAATAACCGTAAAAATGGGGAGAGCTCTGCATTGCGACCGGCACCGGCTGGCTTCCGATGCAGGATGAACCAAATCCCCGATGGACTTGACAGGATGGGTTCCCTCCGCACCCTGAGAGTTACCTGGCCCCTCGGACGCCCTGCCCTGGACGCCCTGCTGATCCTGCTGGTGTTTCTGGGCGGAGCCGAACTCCTCCTCCGCCAACCGACCGTGCGCCGCGGACTGCCCCCGCCCAGTATCGGCAGCGGGAACTCCAACATCGATCTCAAGCTGGAGGGTCTGCGTCGTTTTGTGGAACGGGAAGGCAGGCTGGATTACCTTTTTATGGGCAGTTCCATGCTGGACAGCGGCCTCGACCCGGACGTCTTCGACCGGCGATATGCGGAATTGACCGGCCGCGTCCCGCACGGTTATAACTTCGGCATCGCCGCCCTGAACGGCCAGGTGGGTGAAAAGATCGGCCGCATCCTGTTGGCCGAATATCAGCCGCGCCGGGTGATCTGGGGCTTGACGCCCATGGATTACACCCGGTACGGCCTGCGGCAGGGTATGCGCCAGCTGGACCAAAATCCGTGGATCAATTACCGTCTGGGGGACTGGACTTTCGACGGCTGGATCACCGACAACCTGCTTCTCTACCGGCACAGCATCCGCTGGTATATGGAGCTTACCCAGCCGGTATTCGTGCAGCTGCTCGATGACAAGCAGGCGCGCATGACCGCTGCCGGTTTCACCCCCATCGATGACCCACCCCGCCTGCAGAACCTGATGGAACTGGACCGCGGCCAGCGCCGCCGCTGGCAGAGACTGAGCCGGGTCAGCCTGGATCGCGAGCTTTTCCGGAACCTGATGGCCCTGAACGGGCATAGCGAACTGATTTTTGCGGAACTGCCGGCCCACCCTCGACTGCGGGCCTACCTGGGCGATGGAACGTCCCGCCTCGAAAAGGATCTGCAGGCCATCCGGCACATGACGGTCCGGGCGGGGATTCCCCTCATTTCGCCGCCCGAGCCCGGGTTCCTACCTGACGGGATGTGGTACGATTTCACCCACCTGACTCCGGCCGGTGCGGCCCGCTACAGTGCCTGGCTGGCCGAGCGGCTGGCCGCCCTGGACCTTCATTCCGGCCGTCCGGGTGATGCACGCCCCTCGCCCCCCGCCGTTGTTGGAAACGGCCATGGCCTCCGGCCGACCAGCGATTTCACCGGGAGACGGCCATGACAGCTCCCGGCAATTTCCGGCAAAAAAGGTCACCGACCCTCCGCATCAGCGGGTCGCTGCTGAAAACCCCTTTGCTCGCGCTGGCCCTTCTTTTCGTCTTCCTCGCCGCCGCCGAATACCTGGTCCGCAGCGAGCCGGTTCGTCGCCGGCTGGCCGTACCCAGCATTGGCTGTGGGGTGACCAATGTGGATCTGAAACTGGATGGCCTGCAGGATTACGCCGCCGCCACCGATTCCCTGGATTGCCTGCTGGTGGGCAGCTCCGTGGTGCACCGGGCCATCGATCCGGCCATCATTCAGCGGCGGCTGGAAAAGCGCTTCCACCGCCGCCTGTCCATCTACAATTTTGGACTGGCCCAGACCAACCCTGAATCCACCGTGGCCATGACCCGCATCCTGTGCGACATGTATCAGCCCAAACGAGTGGTCTGGGGGTATTCCCCCGGCGAATTTTTCGGCGTCGGCCAGGAACGCGGCGCCGTCAGCCTGCTGGAAAATCCGTGGGTCCGCTATCGTCTCGGCCGCTTCAGTATCGAAGGACTGCTGATCGAACATTCCGTCCTCTACCGGCAGTTCCTTCACTATTCCCTGTGGCTGCAGTATCCGCATTATCGCTATCTCTATCAGAAACACAGGACCGACCTGACTCCCCTCGGTTACGCCCCCCAGTGGCGGGAACACAAATTCAGGGAGCTCGCGCCCGGGCAGCTGCAAAACATGCTCGACCGTCGCCTGAACCGCCGCCTGAAGCAATTTCAGGGCTTGCACGACCTGCAAGGCATGATGGCGCTCAACGGAAAAACGGATATCGTCATTTTGGAAATGCCTTTTTCGCCCCTTGTGTTCCAGCATTTCCCCCAATTCCAGCAGGAATGTGAGGCCCTTCGCCGCAAAATCCGGCAGGAGCTGCAGCGGCAGGGGATCCCTTTTATCCCGGCACCGCCGGAAGCCGTTGTGCCGGTGGATGGCTGGTTCGACATCAACCATTTGAACCGGAAAGGCGCCCGCCGCTACAGCCGTTGGCTTGCCGACCGGTTGGCCCTCCTTCTGGCGGACGATGCCGCCGTCCCGTCCATGGCGGAGGGCCAGCCGGAAAGCACCCCTTCGCTGACCGGTCACATCGAGGAGTAAATGGCAGGCCATCACCGTCCCGCCAATCTGGCCATGATCATGTGCGTACAGGACGAGGAGCAGTTCCTGGCGGCCCATCTGGCGTATCATCGTCATCTGGGAGTGGAACGGGCCTATGTTTACCTCGACCGGTGCGGCCCCTCCACCCGGAATCTCCTGGACCGTTATCCCTGGGTTCACGCCATCGCGCGTGACTATCACGACCGGCACCTGGTGTTGCATCAGATGGCTTGTGCCGATGATGCCCTGCAACGGGCCCGCGCCGAAGGGTTCGCCTGGCTCATGCACCTCGATGCCGACGAATTCGCCCTGGCCGAGGGGGTGGCGTCAGTGGCCGCCGCCGCCGGCAGTCTGCCGGTCATGCTGGCCGATGTGCCGGCCGATACCCTGCAAGTGCGTCTCGGATCCCGTGAGGTGGTGCCGCTGCGGGGCATGGCCCATCAGCCGTTCTGGAAACTGACGTATTTTCAGCGCCGGGGCGTCATCGTCCGCGATCTGATGGATCCCCTGTCCGGGGAGATCCACCGGCTTCAGCGCTGGCTGGGCCATGACCGGGGGAAAAGTATCGTGCGCACCGCGGCCGATGTCCAGGCGGCCGACAGTCACGTCTGGACCGTCAACCAGCATTGCCGCCTGCCGCGAAAACACGAACTGCCCACCGCTTACCAGGGTCGCTGCCATCACTTTGTGGTGGTCAGTGCGGCTCACTGGCTCGCCAAATACCGGAAACTGGCCCGGGTGGATCCGCCCAGCTGGCCACGCGGCAAACCGGTGGAGTTCCCCAAGCAGTGCTGGAAGGAAGCGAGCCTGGGCATGACCGATGCCGACGCCGAGCGCTATTTCGAGACATGGATCGCCCTTTCGCGTTCCCATCTGGAACCTTTCGTGCGTCGGGGCGTCGTTGTCGAGGAGACGCTGGTGGAGCGGATACTGACCTCCATCATGCCAGCCTAGACTTGCCGGGTCGGAGAATATTCGCGCCGCCGCCCATGGCCCGCGGCGGCCGCCATGCAGGCAAAGATGACGGGAAACACCATGCAGGACAGGCAGATCGTATTCATCGGCGGGCTTCACAAAAGCGGCACGTCCCTGTTGTTCCGTTGTTTGCGCGATCATCCGCACGTCAGCGCCTTTGGGAACACCGGTGTCCCCGAGGACGAAGGCCAGCATCTGCAGAGCGTGTTTCCGCCGGCCAAAGCGTTCGGGGGGCCCGGCCTGTTCGGCTTCTCATCCGGGGCCGCCCTGGACGAGACCTCCCCGCTGATCACGCCGGCCAATCGGGACAAACTCTGGGCGGAGTGGTGCCGGCACTGGGATACGGACCGGCCGGTGCTGCTGGAAAAATCGCCGCCCAATCTTGTCCGCGGCCGCTTTCTGCAGGCCCTGTTCCCCGGCGCCGCATTCATCATGGTCCGGCGCCACCCCGTGGCCGTGAGCTATGCCACCCGGAAATGGAAGCGCTTGCCCGTCGCCCGGCTCATCGATCACTGGCTGGTCAGCCACGAACGGTATTGGCATGACAAACCATCTCTGCAGCGGGTGCTCGACATCCGCTATGAGGATCTGGTGAGTCAGCCGGAAATGACCCTGCGGCGGATCTTTGACTTTGTCGGCCTGCCGCCCGTTCCCCCCCGGCAAACCATTCGGGCCGATGCCGATGCCCCCTATTTCGCCCAATGGCGGGCGGATGCCCGTGGGCCCTGGCGCTGGCTGCGTCGCCGGATGCTCCTTCTCACCCGCGAACGGAGGGTCCGTCACTTCGGGTACAGCCTCTATTCTGAGCGGCCCCTGCCCGTTGACCACGACCCGGAACCCAACACTCATCCGCGACCGGAAAAGGATCAGGCCGGGAATTCGTAATGGAACAGGGCGATATCCCGGGCGTACCGCCGGCGTACAATTTCTGCGGAAACCGGGTCGTAAAACGCTGTGGGAGAACGCCGCCGCGACCGTTTCAAAAAGGGCAGATCCATTTCGGGCAGCCGCAACTGCCCGCTCACATGGGCGAAATCCTCCGCCAGACGCTCGAAGCGCCCCACGAAACCGGGGAGCAACAGGCCGTCCCTGTCGCAGACGAAACAGCATTGCGAACGGAAGTGAACATCGGCCTGCTCATCGGGAATGGCGGCCACTGCCCGCACGAAATCGTCGAAGCTCATGCCGGCCGTGAATCGCCCGAATTTGTGGAAGGGGCGGAAAACCCCGTCCCGGAATTTTCGGTCGCCATAGGCCGGGTCGGGATGGATCTTGTCGCTGTAGCAGGAAACCAGCCGGTCCCACGGATTGCGCACAAAGCAGAACGAGAAGTAATTCCGGTAACGCCCCTGGTGGATTTGAGACAGGGGAACGGAGGGAAAGTCGATTTCGTGCACCGCATAGTGCCGCTCCCGTTCGTCGCTCCCCGGCAGCACCGGGGCGCCCGGGCCGGTTTCCTCGGGAAACAGACCGAGAACCCTGGCGAAAACGGTTTTGAGACTGGTGCAGGCGACCTTGGGAATGTAGAAATAGATTCCCCGGTGGGCATCGAGGAGGATATTGCGATTTTGACGATAGGCCAGCTTTTTCACGGGGTCCGCCGGGCGCAAGATTCGGTTGTGTCCGCAGGGTACCAGAGCCGCTGACCGGGCGCAAGATCATTCCCCCGGCCACGGCGTGGGGCGACCCATCTTTCCTTCCCCCGGGGGGGATGACTCGCCACGGTCCGGATCGTGTCCTCCGTCCGGTTTTGGGATTGCGTTCCGCCCAAGCATCCCCTAGACTGTCCTTGCGACGGAGTCCCGGACAGAACGAGGTGTTTATGCTCCTGATCGTCGGCGGTCACCAACGCTCCGGCACCACCATGCTGCAGGAGATCCTCCGTCGCCATCCTGCCATGTTCATCACCTTCGAGTTCGCCAATTTCCTGGCGGTGGGCCAACCCCGGGAACGGTATGTCGCCGCCATTCGGCGGCAGCTGAAGCGCCGTCGCGGCCGGTCCATCCTCACCGACGAACGGGGCTGGCGGGCCCGGCTTCACTCCCGCCGCGTGGTGCGTGCCTATTTGCGACAACTGGCCGAGCAACGGACCGCAACGGTTCAGCTGCCCATGATCGAGGCGGCGTTGCGCCACGTGGCGCCCGGATGCACCATCGTCGGCGACAAATACCCGGGCTACGTCTTTCGCCTGGACCGGCTGGCCGGTCTGCCCGGCTTGAAGATCCTGGTGATCTACCGGGACGGTCGCGACGTGACCAGTTCCATGCTGACCAAGGTGCGGGGCGAATGGCGGGATCTGCCCTGGTCGGCCACCGTCGACACGGCGGCCAAAATCGCGAACCGCTGGGTGCGGGCCATGGAAACCATGGAGCGGCACCGCGCTCACGTGTACCCGGTCCGGTATGAGTCTCTGGTGGAATCTCCCCGTGAAACACTGGACGCCATCGGCGCATGGCTGCAGGTGGATCCGGCGGGATTCGAGGCTTCCTCCATTCACACCGCCAGCCTGGCCAAGGGGAAAAAAGGCTTAACCTCCCGGGAATTGCATGCCGTCGAGGCCATCGCCGGTCCGTTGCTGGAAAAATACGGCTATCCGTCCTGGTAAGGATGTTTCCTTAGGCAAGCGCGAGGATACCAATTTCCGACGCAGCCTATTCCTTTTTATCCGGCTTTTCGGTGGTCGGGGAGGAGTCTTCTCCGGCCTCCGGCTTGTCCTTCTGCGCCGTGATGAGTTTTTTGTCTTCGGGTGGCAACTGGTCGTAGAGTTCCTTGAGCTTCGGATTCTTCTGCAGCAGATACTCATTCAGGCGCCATTCCTGCTCCCGGAACCTGGCGGCGATACGATCCTCGTTCTCGATCATCTCCGTGTAGTACTGCTTGACCCGGGCGTATTTCTCCTGGGGATCCTTGATGGTCTTGATCTCGTTGTGAAGCGTTTTCACCCGTTTTCTGATTCTTTTCCTTGACTTGTTCAGATCGGCGAGAATCTTTTCGAGTTCCGGATCTTTCTCTTCCTTCAGTTTGGCGATGGTGTCGCGCCGCTCCTTCAGATACAGCTGCAATGGGTCCTTGGGCTCATCGCTCTCTTCTTCGAGGCCCAGTTTTTTTTCGATGGCATCCATTTTTTCGGCGGCTGTTTTTTCCTTTTTCTCTTTCTGCTCCCCCGCCTTTTCCTGGGTCTGCTCCGGTGTCGCTTTCTCCTGCACCTGCTCTTTCTTGGCCTCCTCCGTCTCCTTTTTCTCCTGTGACCAGCCGAAGCAGACGGCCAACAGCATGATCAGGGCCACTACCAGTCCTTTTCTCATAAAACCTGCTCCTTGGGCGATGTTGATCCTATGGTAAATCATCGCTCCGATATTTTCCAACGGTTTTTCCGGGCCGACATCTGCAGCGGCCAGGAACATCCCTCGTCCGTCATGGAGAATCAGGCGTCGGTCGACGACAACGCCCCGAATACCGGAGCCCGCCACTCGGCCTCGATGCGCAGCCCGTTCGCCAGAAACGCATGGCGGCACAGAAGACGCTGCACCTTGCCGCTGGACGTTTTCGGCAAGGAATTGGGGCGAATGAAGACCACCGCCGCCGCCCGGATGCCGTGGTGCTTCGCCACGGCGAAACGCACGGCGCGGATGGCTTCCTGCAGATTCGTTTTGCGATAGGCCCGCCGCACCTCCTGCACTACCACCAGGTGCTCGGCGCCGGCCGCTTCCACGGCAAAGGCCGCGGCGCCGTTGGCCTGACAGGCCGGATGGCTCTCCAGGACAGTCTGTTCCACATCCGGGGGATGGTAGTTCTGCCCCTGGATGATGATCAGATCCTTGCGACGACCGACGATATACAGCTCATGCTCATGGATAAAACCGAGATCCCCCGTCCGCAGATAGGTCCCTGTTGTCGCGCCGTCCAGACGCGCCCGAAACACGGCCGCCGTCTCCTGCGGCCGGCCCCAGTACCCGCCGGCCACATGCGGTCCGCTTACCCAGATCTCGCCAACGGCACCGGGCGTGACCTCCCGCCCTGAATCCGGCTCAACGATTTTCACGACCCCATCCAACCGGGCACGGCCGCAACCGGCCAGCGTTACGGCGTCAGGATTTTCCGGCTGAAGAAATTCCACCCGCTTGCCCTGTAATTCCTTGCGGTGGATGGTAACACTCCGCGGCCGCTGTCCGGCATCCACGCTGGCCGCCATCAACGTGGCTTCGGCCAGTCCGTAACAGGGGGTCAGCGCCTCGGTCCGGAAACCGCACGGCGCGAAGGCGGCGGCAAAACGGCGCAGGGTGGCCGGCTGGACCACCTCCGCGCCGTTGAACGCCACCTGCCAGCCACTCAGGTCCAGGGATTCCATCTCCCCGGGCGTGACCTTCTCCACACAATAATCGTAGGCGAAATTGGGCGCCCCGCTGACGTAGCCCCGGTACCGTGACACAGCCTCCAGCCAGCGTTGCGGCCGCTGGTTGAAGAGCTCCGGCGCAAACAGAACCGATGGATTGCCCACCACCAGGTTATGGATAACCCCGCCGATCAGGCCCATGTCATGAAACAGGGGGAGCCAGCTGACCATGGGTTTGTCCGGTCCCGTCTGGAACGCATCGATGATCATTCGCACGTCCGCCACGACACTGGCGTGGGTGACCATAACACCCCGTGGCTGGGAAGTGGAGCCGGAAGTGTACTGAAGAAAAGCGATGTCGTCACTTTTCAGCCCCGTGTCGTGCCATTCACCCGCCTTCTCCGTGAGCAGCCCCGGCACCGTCAACCTGTGGAGTCCGGCCAGATACGGGGCGTGCCGGATGGCCCGGTCACTGTGGGTCAGAAACGCCTCATCCACGAAGGCCGCCGTGGCGGCAGCGTCCCGGGTGATCGCCTCCAGGCGGTCGAGGGGGCGATTCAACTGCGGGGCCGGGCAGGGCACGGCAATCAGTCCGGCATACATGCAGCCTTGCAGGGCGGTGATAAAATCGAGGCCGTGCGGCTGCAGCAACAGCACCCGTTCGCCCCGCGTATAGCGGCGTTGCAGGGCCGCGGCCACGCTCCGGGCGTGAGCATCCAGCTGCCCAAAAGTCAGACGGTCCGATTCATCGAGATTTTCATCGAGACAGATATGAACGGTCCGGTCCGGCGCCGCCTGGGCCCAGTCCCGCGCCGTATCCACCAGATTGTCGCGTTGAGGTCGCTTGCTCATTTTCCGGAATTCCTTGCCGTTTGGCGCATTCTTTATCGCCCGGACGACTCATCCCGTCAGTCCGTGGCAGCGTCCGCGGCATAACGCAGCACCAGGTCGGCCATCTGGGCCAGCGTGTCGGCGTTGTCCACCACCAGCTCGTTGTCGGGAACGTACACGCCAAACGCCGTCTCCACGAAGACCGCCACCTGGGCGATGGAGAAGGAATCGATGCGGCCGCTGGTGATGAGCGGCTCGTCCACGCCCAGTTCGGCATCCGGTTCACCCAGCAACTCCGTACGAATGAAGTCACGCAATTCATCGATGATCTCCGCCCGGTTCATGATGCCTCCCTCAGAATCCCTGGTAGATGAACGGCTCGGCCGGTTTCAGCCGCGTGGCCAGAAAAATGGCCAGGAGGGCCGCCGCCAGGAGCGCCGCCTGCAGCCAGCGTGGCCAGCGCAAAAAGATCACCTCATCCCGCCGCACGTACTGACAGATATCCAGCCCCAGGGACAGCGCCACCCCAAAAACCGCCAGCGGCGGCGGGGCGACCCATTTGGTCCAGAAGAACAGCCGTTCGTAAAAGTAGGCCGCGGTATTGAAGTCCATAATAAAGAGGACCAGCGAGAGGGCCATGGCCACCGCCACGGCGCCCATCCCCAGCAGCTGGCGCCACATGGGCTGACGATCCGGCGGTACCAGCGGACGCCACAGGGAAGGCAGACGGCTGATCACCAGAAAGAACCCGATGAGGCCCCCCCAGCAGACCAGATTCCAGCTGAGCCCGTGCCACAGGCCGCTGACCAGCATGGCCGCCATGGGCGGCACCACCACGTTGGCCCAGCGCCGCGGATTGGGGTTGCGGCGCAGAAAAGCGCGGCTCAGCGGCATATAGATGTAATCCCGCAGCCACAAGCCGAGGGTGGTGTGCCAGCGGGTCCAGATTTCCGTCATGTTTCGGGAGAAGAAGGGACAAAAGAAATTGCTGGACAGCGGCAAACCGAAGAAGCCGCTCAAGCCCCGCATCATGTCGGTGTAACCGGCGAAATTGTTGTAGAGCATGAAGCCGTAAATCAGCAATCCCATCACCAGTTCCCACGAGCCGTAGGCGGAGGGGGATTCGAACATCAGCGGGGGGATGACGCCGGCCAGGGTATCGGCGATGACCAGCTTGCGAAAAGCGCCGATGACCAGCAAGGTAAAACTGCGGGCGACGACATCGTTGTCCACCAGGCGCGGCTCAGCCAGACGGTTCAGAAAGGAGCGGGCCCGTTCGATGGGTCCGGACAGCAGTTTCAGGGCGTAAAAGGAGAACAGGCTGAAATCCACCAGATTGCGGCTGGCGGGGATCTGCCCGCGATACACATCCACCAGGTAGGAGATGTTTTCCAGTATCCGGTACGAGAGGCCGACCGGCAGAACGATCTTCAGCACCCATTCCAGCGTCGGCCCGCCGCCCAGCAGGTGCAGCAGTTCGGGCACAAAAAAATCGGCATACTTGAACAGCACCAGCGAGCCGACATTCCCGCCGATGCCCAGCCACAGACGCCAGGGGATGGGCGCCCGTCCTTTCCGTAAAAACCGGGCCCAGAAGAAATTGGCCAACGTCAGGATGCCCAGGACGCCGACGAAGCGCCATGACCAGGTGCCGTAAAACAGGACGGAGGCGGCCAGCAGAAGGACGTTCTGCGGCCGCCGGGGCAGGAGGTAGTAAACGGCCAGCACCAGCAACCAGTAAAAGAGGAATTGGAATGTGGTGATCTGCATCCGCTCTGCTGCCCCTGCGCTCGTGATACCGGCCTCAGCCCAGGACTCCGGGATTCCAGGTCACGATTCTGTCAGAAGTCTGGATCCTGCCCTAACTGCGTGAGGTAAAATACCATTGTGCAATGTGATGCCGGTGCAATTCAAGAGTTTTTTGTGACGAGTTCCAGTGCCCGGCCACAGGAGAGACTGCCCCGCCGAAAGAAGGTCCACTGTCATCTCGGCCCGGGGAAGAACAAAGTGGTTCCTCCGCAGGGCGTATGGGATCATGCCGGGGGGAGAGAGGGTTTAACTCAGAGCTGGGCCTGTTGTTCGGGGGTCATCTCCTCGTACATCTGTTTCAGACGGGGATTGGATTTCAGAAGATATTCCAGCAGCTGTTTTTCCGCTTTGATATAATTCTCATAAATTTGCGGATGGGATGCCTTGATCTCCAGGGAGTATTTTTTCATGGCCGCTTCCCGGTCTTTGATGAGCGGGATGGTCTTCACGTCCGGATGCTTTTCATAGATCCGGTTATACAGCCTCCGGGTCGCATTGTTGGAATCACGGTACAGATCAATAAATTTGGCATCCGACTTCTGTTTCAGAAAATCAACGGTTTTATCCCGTTCGAGTTCGAATTTCACCATCAGGCCCCGGTCCGCCTTTTCAGGGACGGCCGTGTTCTCGTCCTTGGACTGGGCGCCGGGCTTCGATCCCTGGCCCGCCTGGACGACACCGGTGGCAACAAGCAGCGGAGCGAGCACAAAAAGCATGATTAAACATGCCACATTTCTGTTTTTCATTAGCTATCCCTCGGGTTGAATGTTTGTAAATTTCCCTGAACGGTTATCACGTCGCGCTCTGACCGTTCGGCAGATACTTCTCGCCGGACCTGGCCCGACGATTGTATAGATTCAAGATGCCTTAACCAGAAAAAAGTACGACAATTTTCTTGTTTTGGTTATCCCGGTCCGCCCCCCCGCTTTGCCGTGATTCCGGTCTGCCGGGTATCAGGCCAGATCGAAACCCAGGCCCGGTCGGCCGGTGGGGTACAGAATGCCGTCCTTCAGGATCACCGCCCCGGCGGAAGGGTCGTTCAGCAGGTCGAAATGCCCGTCCAGATCGGCGTACAGCACATTGGGCCGGGCCAGGGCGAAATGGAGCCCGGCGGCGATGCCCAGCGCCGGCTCATCCATGCAGCCCACCATGACCTCGAGACCGGCTGCCCGCGCCACGGCGTTGATCTGGAGGGCTTCGGCAATGCCGCCCACCTTCATCAGTTTCACATTGACCATGTCGGCCAGCTCCCGCCGGGCCAGGCGGAAAGCGTCCCGCAAACTCATGAGGCTCTCATCGGCCATGATGGGGATCTCGGCCCCCCGGCTCACCTGTCCGAGCAGGGCGGCCTCCTCGCGTGGGGTCGGCTGCTCCAACAGCTCCACCCGGGCGTGCCGGGTCGCCCGAACAAAACGGAGGGATCCTTCCAGCGAGTAGCCCTGATTGGCGTCAAAGCGAAGTTCCACTGCCTCGCCCACCGCAGCCCGGACCTTCAGCACACGCTCCACATCCTCGGTCACATCACACCCGCCTTTCAGCTTGAGGGCCCGGAACCCCTGCCCCACATGCTCCCGGGCGCGGGCGACCGTCTCCGCCGGGGGCAGAATGCCGATGGTGATGCTGGTCTTCATGCGCTCTCGGAAACCGCCCAGCAGCTTGTACACCGGCAGTCCCGCCTGTTTGCCCAGGATGTCATGCAGGGCCATGTCCACCATGGCCATGGCCGCAGGCTGCCGGCGCAACGGCTCCCGCAGCTTTTCCAGCTGAAAGGCGATGCGCAGCGGATCGGTTCCCTTCAGGCAGGGGGCGATTTCCTCCTCCGCCGCCCGCAACACCGTTTGCACCGTCTCGCCGGTCACCTCCAGATCAGGGGCGGCGCATCCAAAACCGGTCACCCCGGATCCGGTGTCCAGGCGCAGAAATACGACGGACGCCCGGGTCACCGTTTCGTAGGCGATGGTGTACGGCTCACGCAAGGGAATATCCACCGGCCAGAATTCAAGGCGGTTGATTCTCATCCGGACCTCACATTCGCCGCTGGTAGATTTCCTCGAGCGTCATATGCTTGAGATCCTCCACCAGGGCCACCAGGTGGGCCACCATGATCTGCCAGATTCGGCGACCCTTTTCGGCACTGGCCCGGGTGGGATCCCCCAGCACGCCGCTGGAAGACATGTGCTGGGTATAGGCGTACCAGGAGACGCCCCGCCGGGAGGTAAAATCCAGGTACCGGCTGGAGAACGTCGGCACGGCCGCCTCGGCCAGCTCCCGCCGCACCAGGTGCGGACGGACGGCCAAACTGGTGCTGGTCTCCATTTCACCGGCATGAATATCGTTGGGGGTGTCGATGAGGCGATAGATATCCACATCACTGGTCTCGCCCGTGTCCACGCACACAAAGATGTGGGCATCCCGGTTGATCATCTGGGCGGCGTAGTTCAGGGCAGGGTCATTGCCGCCATGCCCGTTGATGATGATGAGTTTCCGGATGCCGTTGCGGGCGAGGCTCAGGCCGATGTCAAACACCAGCCGGCTCATGGTGTCGTTCCGGATGCTGATGGTGCCCCTGAAAGCGTTGTGCTCGTAGGAGACGCCATAGGGGAGCAGCGGCAGGACGAATGGTTTGGGATCACTGCAGGCTTCGGCCACCCGCCGGGCCAGGTAATCGGCGTCGAAGGCATCCGTATCCAGCGGCAGATGGGGGCCATGCTGCTCGATGGCACCCACCGGCAGGAGGGCGATATCCACTTCTTCGAAGCGGCGGCCGGCTTCCGGCCAGGTCAGCTCGCCCCACACATGCGGCCGGGGTGGAGTGCCCTCTCCGGAGATCATGCCCGTCCCGGCCGAATGGATTTCGAACGGATACGGCCGATGCAGACCGGGATCGCTGAGCGGATCATAGGGCCGCCATTCACGCCCGACCCGGCGCAGGGAGCCGCCGGTATATGGCTGCCAGATCCGGATGAAGGGCCGGCGCAGATGCTGGGGCATTCCCGTCAGGGGAGAGCGCTCCGGATCGAACCGGATATGGACCACTTCCGGATGCTCGTGCAGGTTTTTCCTGCGGGCGGGGTCCAGCGCCACGACCTCTTTTTCCACCAACATCTTCAGCATGTGACGGGCGCCGGCGGATTCCTGGTGCACCTCCTTGTCGGCCAGTTCCCGCAGGGCATGGCGGATCTGATCCGCGGTGTACCCGCAGCGGACGGGGTCGACATCCATCGCCGTCAGCATGCCGACAATCCGACGGCACTTCTCGCACTGCCCGCACGGTCGGACCCGCTCGCCGTCCAGATGCGCCGCGTGGCAGGACACCTGGTGCGCCTGCAACTCCGGGTAGCGCAACGCCAGCATTTTCTGGATCAGCAATTCGGACAAGGGGCGCAGGACGGAATATTGGGCAATGGACCAACCTTTCCGCAGAAAATAGCGGGACAGGGCGTTGTCGAAATAGCGGCTCTGGTCATACAGGCCATCATAATGGGTGATGCCGTGACTGACCAGGCGCCGCGTCGTGTCGTATTCGTCGCCGATGATGAGGTGGCCGATCCGCCTTTTGCGCATCAGGGGAATGGCGCCGAACAGGAACACCGCCACCGTCCACAGGCGGATGGGATACTCGTCGGCTCGCAGTTTGGCGAAATCCTTACGAATAAATGGCATATGGCGGAGAACCCATGGATAGACACGGTCGGCATTCATCCAGACCCGGGCCGTGTGAGGAACGTTGTCCCGGAAATGACGGTACGCGTTGAGGGCGGTATACCAGTGCCGGCCCGATTCGTTGACGAAGATGGGGTGGACCTCACCGCCGATTTCCCTCAGCAGCCCATAGGAGAGCAGGCTGTCCTTGCCGCCACTGGACAGGACAGCGTAGCGCTGCCCCTCCATGGGCCACAATTGCCAACGGCTGCGGCCCGCCCGGCCCTCGGCATCGGGAAATTCCAGCCGGGCCCCGCTGTATCGGGCCGGGCGCGAGACGGCCATGTGCGCCGCCGCGCCGGTCAGGAAGGGATTCGGTTCCAGAAATTTTTTGACATAGATCTCCCGGGCCGTATTTTCCAGCATGTCCCGCAGAAAGCGGCGGTCCATTTCCTGGTACAGGCCCTGGAAGGCGATGGTCCGGCAGAACAAGCCGTAATTGACGGCCACCTGGGCGGCGATCATGTTGGCCAGGTTGACGTCCGCCTCGGCCCCGGGATCGAACACATCCTCCTCGTAGCGATAGATGAGCTCGGTCGTGTCTTCGCCCCCGCTCCACACCAGCGTGTAGGGGGCCACCAGGCGGCGGGGCTCCAGCCGCACGGGTCCGACCTCCAGCCGTTCGAAGATCCGCAGCTCATCGATGCTCATGGTGTTCTCCCGTCCGGTCGGCGGCGCCGGAGGACCCTTCTTGCCGTGTTCACTCATGTTCATATCCCCCGATCAATCCTTCGCCGGCGCTTGCTCTGCCGGTGGCCGGATGTGGCTCCGGACCACCCGGGCCAGGCCGTCGGCGCCGCCCAGCAGGACGTCGAACGCCGGCAAGCCCGTCACCAGCTCCAGCGCCTGACAGACGCCCGGCACATTCTCCGGCGGAATGTCCTCGTGATTGACGGTGATGGCCACCACGGGCTTGCCGGAGATCATTTCCAGCGCCTTGATCTGCCGGCCCAGCGGATGCATGGCATACCCGGGGAAACCGTCATATTCGCGGCGGGCCGGGGCGTGCTGCAAGACGATGATGTCGGGCCGGCCGGCCGCCAGGATCTCGAATCCGCCGGGATAGGCGGGATTCATCAGGCTGCCCTGCCCCTCGATGACGATGACCGCCGGCGCAGCCTCGTGCCAGGCCGACCAGACGGCATGCTCGATTTCACCGGCCACGAAATCGTTGATCAGCGAGTCCAGCACGATGGAGTAACGAGCCCCCTGCAGCCAGGCGGTCTGCCCGGTGCCCACCATCTCCGTAGGACAGCCCGCTCCCCGCAGGGCGTGGACCAGCCGCCAGGCCGTGGTCCGCTTGCCCACGGCCGAGTCCGTACCCAGCAGGGCCACGGTCAGACAATGGACCTGTTCGATTTTCCCGCTGAAAAAGTGCAGATCACGGCGGGCGGGCGGTTTCCGGATGTCGCGGATCCGCGCGCCTTTCTCTTCGGCCAGCCGCGAGAGTTCGGCGTCCTCGCCCAGAAAATCGTGCAGTCCCGAATCGACATGCAGGCCGGCGGCCAATGCTGCCTTGACATCCGCCCGGGCCGCGGCCGGCAATCGTCCGCCGTCCGGGGCCAGCCCCACCACCAGGTGCGAGCAGGGTACTCCACGGCGGGCGCATTCGCTCAGGGCCGTGACGACATCGGCACAGACCGGGATGTTTTTCGGCCGCCCGTCAAGCACCTGCCCCGCATCCTGCCCGGCATGGCGGGAGTCCACCACCGCCGCCACCCGGTAGCGCTCCGTAAACCGGACCAGGCCATGGGCCGTTTTCCCGTTGGGGGTATTGAAGGCGCCTTCACAATAGACCAGCGCCGTACCCTCGACCTCGCGCCTCATGATTTCCTCCCCGTCAGCACCACCACGTAGCGGTCACTGGGCAGGGCCGCCTTCTGATGTCGCTCCAGCAGGGCGATGAGTCCGGCCGTGGAGGCCGGGACAACGCTCAACCCTTCCTGGTCGCGGAGCAGGCGGGCGAAGGTGGCCATTCTTTTGTCCGTGGCATCGGCCGCCCAGCCACTGGTTTCCCGCAGGGCGTACAGGGCGTAGTCGCCGTCGATGGAATGCCAGTTGATAAGCGGCTCGTTGATTTTTGTTTCGCGGATCTTTTCGGGCCGAAGATCCCCGCAGGATGGCAGATTGTTGATGAAGGCATTGGTGATGGGATTTTTCCGGTACGAGGAGCCCGCCACCATGCGCGGCAGGCGGGATGTCTTGCCGCGGCGGTACAGGCTGAGAAATCCCTTGTAAATGCCGGCCAGGGTGGTGCCGTTGGACACCGGTACGGCCACCACGGCGGGCGCGTCGCGGAGCTCGTCGTATATCTCGTTGGCGATTTCGCCATACCCGCGCAGCTGCAGGGCGGTGTTGGCGCCGCCGGGATTGGCGTCGTAGATCTCCTCACGGGCGGCAAAATCGCTCGACTCATTGACGGCACACTCATAATCGCCCGTACAGCGGATGATCTCCGCCCCCAGGTCGGTCATTTCCCGGATCCGCTGGGTGTGGTATTTTTCCGGCACATAGATCAGGCATCGCAATCCAGCCAGGGAGGCGGCCAGGGCCACGGCCACGCCATAGTTGCCGCAGGTGGCGACGGTGATGGCGTCGAACCCGCGTCGCAAGGCGTCCATGGCCTGGGCGAAGGCGATGCGGTCTTTCTGTGTGCCGCTGGGATTCCCCCCTTCGAATTTCAGGTACAGCTGGCGCATCCCCACCTGGCGCTCGATATTGCGGGCCCGAACCAGGGCCGTGTCGCCCACCTCGGAATCCATGATGTCCTCGTATGCTTCGAGGCGCTCCTCCAGTTCGAGATTGCGGTTGGCGGCAATATCCCGCAAAGACGCCACTTCCCTGGACATCTGGGATATCTCACCCGACGCACCGTCGATCAGGTTCATCAGATCATTCGGAATCTCATTCATATGTTCCCCTGACATCCCATTTCTTCATCACCACCGGCTTCATCCCTGTGACTGACCATTGGTTCCATGGACAATCAATTTTTCGGACCATCGTCCGTCCGGCGGATCCGTTCGCCGGCTCGTCATCCGGCGGGCGACGTAACGGTCGCGGCCTCTTGTGGCCGAAAAACCGGGCATAACGGTGACACCCCGCCGCTGTATACCATGCGGATATTCCGGGCCGGCATCTGTCTCCCGGTGGCCGGGTTTCCCATTCGACACCATATACATTTTACGTCCAATCCAGCCAGGCAGACAACCGAAAGATCGATCCTCCGGCGGGAGTCGCCGGCGGCCCGTTTGTCAGTCCAGGTCCTGCCCACTGCTGCGGTTCACTTGTACCCAGGCGGAATATCTGCTAGATTGGGGGAAACGGATTCCCGTGATCGCGCGACGTTCAGAATCAGCCGCTGCTGATCCATGAAGCGCCCATCCGGCTGACGACGACCCTCTGCTGCCGGGCCGTTCGGGTTCGGCGGCCTGCCGCGAAAGAGGCACCGGCGCCCTGTTCGGGCAGAACCCGCAAACGGTCGGGATTCCGGGAGAACCCTGGGCACTCACGGAGGTATCGATGAAACTCATCCCCACCGGCCATAAACGGGTCCGCGTGCAACGCCCGTCCCACAAGCTCGGTTTTTCCCCCGGCGCCGTCGTCTACGTCGGCGAGGCCGAGGAAGGCGCATCCCGGATGGACATCGTGGACTACGGGCCGGACCATCTGCACGTGGCCGAAATGGGCGGCCCGGATGACGTGGCCGCGGCCAACAATCCCGACTCGGTTACCTGGATCAGCGTGGTCGGCCTGCAAGACGTCGGCCTGATCGAATCCGTCGGCGCAATCTTCAACATTCACCCGCTGGTGCTGGAGGACATCGCCAACACCCACCACCGCCCCAAAATCGAATACCTGGAGAATGACATTTTCCTCGTATTCAAAATGATCACCTGGGATGCCCACAACCGGCGCCTGCAGGTCGAGCAGATCAGCCTGGTGCTCGGTCCCCATTACGTGCTGACCTTCCGCGAAAGCGGCACGCCCCTCTTCCAGCCCATCCTGGAACGCCTGCAGAACGAACGGGGCAAGCTGCGCCGCTACGGCGCCGACTACCTGGCCTATGCCATCATGGATCTGGTGGTGGATCATTATTTCCTCGTCCTGGAAGAAATCAGCAACAGCATCGAGGATATTGAAGAAATCGTCATGCTGGGACCGGACCCGGCCCAGCTGGACGCCATCCAGCAGATGAAGAAAACCCTCCTCACCCTGCACCGGATCATTGGTCCCACCCGGGAAACGATCTCCCGTCTGCAGCGCGAATCCGAAGGGTTGCTCAGCGATATTGTCATGCCGTTCATCGCCGACCTCCATGATCATATCCTGCAGGCCCATGACACTCTCGAAATATACAATTCCATGATTCTTGGCATTTCCGACCTGTACTATTCGGCCCTGAGCCAGAAAATGAACGAGGTGATGAAGGTGTTGACCGTCATCGCCACCATTTTCATGCCCCTCTCTTTCATCGTCGGACTGTACGGCATGAATTTCGAGTATATGCCGGAACTGAAATGGCCCTGGGGCTACCCGGCCGTGCTGGGCGTCATCGCTCTCCTGGTGCTGGGTATGCTGGGTTATTTCCGACGGAAAAAATGGCTTTGACTGTTTTCCGAAACGACTGGCTACAAGTCCCAGCCCATATAGGCCGTTAACAGATCGCCGAGAACGAAGTGCTGGATCATCAGTACATCCTTGATGGTGACCTGACCATCGTTGTCCAGATCCAGCGTCGAGGCCGGCGGCGCCTCGCCAGGGCACTCGGCCAGCCAGGCCCGCAACAATTCGGCATCCGTCATGTCCAGAATGTGGTCGCCGTCCATATCGCCGAATACGGTGTTGGTCTGAAGCACTTTCAGCCGGCCGCTCACCGATACCCGCAACCGCATGCTGGCGGTAAAATCGTCCACCTCCAGATGCACGTAGCCGGCGCCATCGATCCAGAGGGTGATGGTCGCCTCGGCCGAAAACTCGTCCTCCTCCACGACAATGGAATCTTCGTAAATGATCAGCCCTTCGGGCGGAATGGGACCTTCCACTTCGGTGAAGGTCGTTCCGTATTCCCGGATCACATTGATCCAGGTGAACAACCAGACATCAACCCTGAATGTAAAATCTTCCCGTTGGTAATAGCGGAGGTAGTTCACGGCCAGGGGGTCCGGCGAGACCCAGGCGGCATCGTTGCCCGACTCGACCTGGAGATTGACCGACCAGGTCTTCTGCTCGTCGGCAAAGGCCGTACCACAGAACAGCAGGCACAGGATCAGAAAAGATACAAATTTCGAATCCATGGGGCACCTCTATGCCAATTATAACCGATCCCTGACAACGCGAAAAGATCATTCTGAGGAGCGTGACGACGGTCCCGAGGCGATACGGATTCTTTTACCTTTCCCCCCACGCACAATCACAGACAAACCTTGCAAAATGTCGACCTTTGCGTTATTAACGAAGAGTTGCAACGTGATGCAGAAACGAGGAGAGTGCCATGCGGCAAAAAATCAAACTGAAAGAACAGAGCACGCTGAAACGATGGTCCATCGAGCAGGCGCGCGAGCTCTACAATATCCAGAACTGGGGCAAGGGTTTCTTCGACATCAACGACCAGGGGCACGTCACCGTGTACCCGGATAAAAGCCAGGATGCCTTTCTGGACATCAAGGAATTCATCGACGAGCTGAGCATGCGGGAAATCAATCCGCCCATCCTGATCCGCTTTACCGACATCCTGCGCAAGCGCATCGAAGAGATCAACCTGGCCTTCCGGAAAGCCATCAAGGAATACAATTACAGCGGCGACTATCTGGGCGTCTATCCCATCAAGGTAAACCAGAGCAAGGAAGTGGTGGAGGACATCATCGAGTTCGGCCAGCCCTATCGCTACGGACTCGAGGCCGGCAGCAAGCCCGAGCTGCTCATCACCCTGGCCACCCTCAACACCCCCGGCGCGCCCATCATCTGCAACGGATACAAGGACGAGGAATTCATCGAGATGGCCCTGTGGGCCCGCAAGCTGAACCGGATGGCCATCATCGTCGTGGAAAAGTTGACGGAGCTCGATATCATCATCCGCGTCTCGAAACGCCTGAAGGTCACGCCCATGATCGGCATCCGGGCCAAGCTGGCCTCCCGCGGCCGGGGCAAGTGGGAAAGCTCGGGTGGTGACCGGTCCAAGTTCGGACTGTTTCCGTCGGAGATCCTCGAGGCAGTCAACACGCTGAAAAAAAATGATATGCTCGATTCATTGCAGCTGCTCCATTTCCATCTGGGCTCCCAGATCACCTCCATTCAGAGCATCAAGGAAGCCCTGCGCGAGAGCACCCGCATCCTGGTGGAACTGGTCCGCCTGGGAGTGAACGTCAAGTATTTCGATGTGGGCGGCGGGCTGGCCGTGGATTACGACGGCAGCCAGACCAATTTTTCGTCCAGCGCCAACTATTCCCTGCAGGAGTACGCCAGCGACGTGGTGTCCGCCCTGAGCGAAGTGTGCGAGAATGAAGGCATCCCCGCCCCGACCATCATCTCCGAGAGCGGCCGGGCCCTGGTGGCGTATCACTCGGTCCTGGTGTTCAACATCCTGGGCTCCAGCGAATTCTTCGACGGTAAAATCGAATTGCCCGAGGACGCTCCGGACCAGGTCCTGTACATGCGCGACCTGCTGAGCGGCCTGTCTCTGAAGAACTTCCAGGAGAGCTATCACGACGCCCTGCAGACACGCGACGAAACCCTCACCCTGTTCAACGTCGGTCTGTTCTCCCTCCCGAACCGCGCCCTGGTGGAGCAGCTCTTCTGGCAACTGTGCCATCGCATCAGCCACATCATCCAGGGCCTCGACTATGTGCCCGACGAGCTGGAGAACCTCGAACACTTCATCTCCGACACCTACTACGGCAACCTGTCCGTTTTTCAGAGCCTGCCCGATCACTGGGCCGTCAAGCAGCTCTTTCCCATCATGCCCATCCACCGGCTCAACAAGCGGCCCGAACGCCGCGCCACCCTGGCCGACATCACCTGTGATTCCGATGGCAAGATCGACCAGTTCATCGACCTGCGGGACATGCGCAACACCATCGATCTGCATGAGTTTTCGGAAAAAACGCCCTACTATCTCGGGGCCTTCCTGGTGGGCGCCTACCAGGAAATCCTCGGCGATCTCCACAACCTCTTCGGCGACACCCACACGGTGCACGTCAGCATCACGGGACCCAACAAATACCGCATCGACAAGATTGTGGAAGGGGATACGGTGCGGGAAGTCCTCACCTACATGCAGTACACCAAGCGCGAGATCATGAACATGTTCCGGCAGGCCGTGGAAGAGAGCATCGAAAAGAAACGGATCACCATCAAGGAATCGGCCCGCATCCAGAAATTCCTGGATGAGGGGATGGAAGGCTACACCTATCTGGAGTGAGGGCTACCACAGTCCCTGCTCAAACGCCTCCCGCAGGCGATCCAGCAGGATTTTCTCCTCCGCCGCCGTGACCGTCCGCAGATCCAGCCGCAGCTCGTCGTCGCCGGTCCGGGCGATGACGGGCGGGTGGCCCTGGCGCAGAAATCGCTCCAGCCGGTGCACTTTTCCCGACAACGGGCGGATCGCCAGGACGAACCCGGGCAGTTCCTCGCCGGGTGTGGTGCCGCCGCCGATGACCGATTGGTCGTCGCAGACCCTGATTCGCCCGGCGGCACCGTCCACGCGACGCAACAGGTGTGTCCGGAACCGTGAGCAGCGCGTGCGGATGGCCGCCGGCGGGCGGCGCATCATGGCAAAAATGGGGATCCGCTCCGGGAAATCATGGCGGAAATAGAGCTTCAATGTTTCCGTCAATCCCAGTGAAATCAGCTTGTCCAGACGCAGCACACGCATGAGCGGATCCCGTCGGATCCGCTCCACCAGGTCCTGGCGACCCAGAATCAGGCCGGCCTGCGGGCCGCCCATCAGTTTGTCGCCGCTGAAACAGACCAGGTCGGCGCCGGCATCCAGCAGTCGGGAAATGACGGGCTCCTTGTGCAGCGGCAAATCCGGCAGATCGAAAAGATAGCCGCTGCCCGCGTCCACCACCAGCGGCACCCCATGTCGCCGGGCCACCGCCACCAGGTCCTCCACCGAGGGCGCGGCTGTAAAACCCACCAGGGCGAAATTGCTTTGATGCACATGCAGGATGAGGCGCGTATTCTCGTTGATGGCGTTTTCAAAATCGCGGGCATAGGTCTTGTTGGTGGTCCCCACTTCCCGCAGCACGGCCCCGCTCTCCCGCATGATGTCGGGGACGCGGAAAGAACCGCCGATCTCCACCAGCTCGCTGCGGGAGACAATCACTTCCCCACCACGGGCCAGGGCGTGCAGGATCAGGAAGACCGCGCCGGCGTTGTTGTTCACGGCCGTAGCATCCTCACAGGCCATGAGTTCCCGCAGCATGGCCGCGATGTGTGTGTCGCGGTGCCCCCGGGCGCCGTCCGTCAGATCATATTCCACGTCGGAATAACCGGACAAGACCTCCCCCAGCCGGTGCAGCACCGGATGCGCCAGGGGGCTGCGCCCGAGATTGGTGTGGATAACCACCCCGGCGGCATTGATGACGGGCGTCAGGCCATGGTCGAGAATTTTCCGGATCCGCTCCCGCAGACGCTCCTGGATGATCTGCAGGAATTCGGCCCGCCCCGTGGACGAGTCGTGGCGGTTCTCCCGGATCTCACGACGGAGGTCCTCGAGGATGACATTGATCCACCGTCCGAGAAACTCGCGCCGGTACGTTTTCACCACCTCCGCGAGGGCCGGCAGGCCCAGCACGGCATCCACGGCGGGCAGACGCCTCATCAGTTCTGTGGCCATGGCTCTTCTTCCTTTCCACCGGCGGCCGAACCGTCCGCACGGGTCGATCGTGGCCCGACAGGTCTATCGGCGGAAGCGGTTCGGGGATGAACCCTGGTGGCTGGTTGTGGGGCGGGGGATGACGACATCACCCCCCGCGGCCGTTCATTTTACCGTTCGCGGCGGTGGCGCGGGAATATTCTCCCGTTGCGGGGGCTTCTCCTGGGTCAGCGGCAGGATGGCGGCGGATGCGCCGCCCTTCTTTTTGAAAATGCCCCGGCGGACGATTTCCCCTTTCAGCAACTGGATGGCAAAGGCCGGATCGATCCCCTTGGGACACGCCTCGGAACAGGCGCCGGCAAAATGGCAGCGAAAGATGCCCTCGGCGGTATCCACCACCGCCAGTCGATCCTCGAAGCCCTCATCGCGCGTGTCGTTGATGTAGCGTAATGCCTGGCCCAGCGGTTGCGGACCATGAAACTCGGCCAGGGAGCCTACCGTCGGACAGGCCGACATGCACATGCCGCACTTGATGCAATAGGAGAACTGGAGATAGTTGACCAGCTCCGCCACCGACTGCTGAAATTCTCCCTCGATTTCCTCGGGCACCGTCTCCCGGCGGATGATGTACGGCTTGATGGCCTGATGCGTCGTGATCATGCGGGTAAGATCGGGCACCAGATCCTTGACCACCGGGTAATTGGGCAGCGGCCGGAGATCCACCGTGTCCGTTCCCAGCTTCAGGATCTGCTGCTGGCAGGCCAGCAAGGGCTTGCCGTTGATCATCATGCCGCACGATCCACACACCCCCATCCGGCAAGACGCCCGATAGGAAATGGACTGGTCCAGATGATGCTTGATATGGATCAGGCCGTCCAGCACCGTCATGCCCTGGTGCACCGGCACCTCGTAAACCCTCATCTGCGGGGCGTCGTCCGGATTGGCGCCATCCCAGCGATAAATCCGGAAGGCGATGTTTTTGACCACTTTCACTGCGCTCTTGTTTTCGTTTCCATTGTTGCCCATGCTAACCTCCCAGTAACGCCGTCAGTGCCGGTGGGGGATTGAGATGTCCGGCCAGGATGGTGTATACGCCCCACGCGCCCACGGCCAGACCCACCAGCAAGAGCAGGACACCGGCCGCTTTCTTGGCTCCCCGCGGGATGGCCAGTTCATAGATCATGGAGCGGAGTCCGTACAACCCATGATAAAGGCCGATTACCAGCAGGATCAGATAAACCACCGTGTGGGTCACCGACTGCATCCGCGGCAGAACACTGTTGTTGAAATCCAGGGCGTCCGCGTTCGAAAGCCCCAGATAGCCGAGCACAGTGTCGTAATGCATGATGACGGTATGGAAACCGAGAAAGACTATCAGCAACCCGCCGGCCAGAATATGCATAAACCACAGTTTTGATTCTCTCATGATCGCCTCGCCTAGATGAATTTGAAAAAATCGCCGACACCCACCGCCGCCAGGGCGGCAATGACGACCACGCAGAAATAGAGAAAGCCGCGGTTGCGGTCCAGGCAGGTCTCGTAGGGATAGATGTTGCGGAACGGCTTGCCGAGGAAAAAGCCCAGTTCGACCAGCATCAGCCGGAATCCGTTGACACCGTGGACCAGCACGGCCATGAACAGCAGGAATTCACCCAGATGCAGCACCGGGTTGCCGACCAGGCCGTCGACGACCACCCGGTTCCATGTCTCGCCCCCGAAAATCTTGCTGCCGGTGACGAAGACATGGATCAGCAGATACACGATGATCCCCAATCCGGTAATTCGCTGAATAGTATAGGCATATCGCTGCGGGCCGTAGCGCCCGGCGTAAAACCAGCCGCGGATGCCGAGATCGTTTTTCTTTGCCATGATTGCCTCCTGACCTAATACTTCCGCTCGACAGGCTGCCAATGGGTAATGGTCACCGGCTTGTACTCCAGCCGGATCTGGTCCCCATCCTGGTAGGCCATGGTATGTTTAAGGAAATTTTCATCGTCCCGTTTGGGATAATCCGTGCGGGCGTGACCACCCCGCGACTCCCGGCGCGCCAGCGCGCCCCGGATGCAAACTTCGGCGTTGGTCAGCATGAATTCCAGTTCCAGCGCCATGACCAGATCCGAATTGTAGATCCGGCCCTTGTCCTTGATGAAGATCTTGCCGAAACGCTCTTTCAACTCCAGTATGCCTTCCAGCGCTCGACGGATGCTGTTTTCATCACGAAACACTCCCATGTTGTGGTCCATGAGGGAGGCCAAATCCTCCCGGATCTGGTAGTGGTTCTCCGTCCCCTCGCGCTGGAGGATGTCCTTGAACAATCGATCCTCCTCCGCCTGAATCTTGGCCGGATTCGGGTCCGGAACCGATTGCAGCCCTTCACACCGCCGCACCGCCTCCTGGCCGGTGATCTTGCCCCACACGAGACACTCGGCCGTGGAGTTGGATCCCAGCCGGTTGGCGCCGTGGAGGCTTACGCAGGCGACTTCTCCGGCCGCCCAGATGCCCTCCACCGACGTCAGGCCATCGATGTCTGTGGCCACACCGCCCATGGAATAGTGGGCCACCGGGCGGATGGGAATGGGATCGGTGATGGGCTCCACACCCACGAATTTGAGGGCGATTTCCCGAATCAGGGGCAGCCGGTCCTTGATGCGCTCCTCGCCGAGGTGGGTCAGGTCCAGATGGATATAGTCCAGTCCGCGGGGTCCCTTGAATCCCTTGCCCTGGGCCATTTCCTTCATGATGGAGCGGGAGACCAGGTCACGCGGCGCCAGTTCCATTTTTTCCGGTGCGTATTTGGTCAGGAACCGCTCCCCCTCGTTGTTGCGCAGGTAGCCGCCTTCGCCCCGGCAGGCCTCGGTCATGAGGATCCCCGACGGCACGAGCCCGGTGGGGTGAAATTGCAGGAATTCCATATCCTCCAGGGGAATGCCCGACCGGAACGCCAGGGCACAGCCGTCGCCGGTCACCGTGTGGGAATAGGTCGTGAAACCGAACATGCGCCCGGTGCCGCCCGTGGCCAGGATGAGGGCCTTGCCGACGAAAACCAGAAATTCCCCCGTCGACATGTCGATGGCCGTCATCCCCGCAAACCGCCCGTCCTCCACCAGCAGGGAGGTGACGAACGTCTCATCGTAACGGCTGACATCATTGTACTTCAGCAGGGTGTCGTAGAGGGTCTGCATCTCGAAGAAACCGGTTTTATCCGCGGCGTAAACCGCCCGGTTAAAGGAATGCCCACCGAAGGGTCGCTGGTCGATCCGCCCGTTGTCCCGTCGCGACCAGGGAATTCCCCACTTGTCCAGCAACTGGATTTCCGACGGCATCATCTCCACGAACCGCTGGACGACGTCCTGGTCGGCCAGAAAATCGGCCCCCTTGACCGTATCCCAGCTATGAAGCTCAAAAGAATCGCCTTCTTCCGGACGCAGAACGGCGGCGGTGCCTCCCTCCGCGCACACGGAGTGGGCCCGCATCAGCTGCAACTTGGAGACCACTCCGATGTCGAGCGTTCCCTTGGAGACGAGGGAGGCCTCCAGGGCGGCCCTGAGTCCGGCGAGTCCTGCACCCAACACGAGCAGGTCATGCTTGATGATTTTGGCCATAGTTTGTCCTTCCGCGAACGAAATAGATTTGCCTGGTATGGAATCATATTTTATAAAAGTTGAAATTTTGTGTCAATGCTGAAAACCGCATCCTGTTCCGGCGTTTTTCGTTGACTCCCCTCTGACCTAAAGCTAGTATGGGAATAAGGTTCTATGACCATGAGCAAGACCGAAGACCTTATCAATGAGCTCGAATACCGAATCCGGCAACTGAAAATCGAATACGACATCTTCCTGGTCGGCGGCAAAAACACCCCGCCCCTGAATCTGCGCAGCAAACTGGAGTCGCTGATCCAGCAGATCCTGGACTCTCGCAATATCTCCTATGCCCAGAAATTCAAGTTCAACACCCTGGTGGCCCGCTACACGGCCTACAAGGAGCTATGGCGCAAGAAGCTCCAGGAGAAGGAGGAGAAGGGTATTTTGCGTTCCGAAGAGGAACTGGGGGAACTGCTGGGGGTACCGGCGGACAATCCGGCCCAGGCGAGTGACAACCAGTACACCTTCGTCACCGAAGACCCGTCGAACCACTACGATTCGGTCAAGGATTTCTACCAGTTTATGCAGGATACTTCCCGACGCCTGGGCCAGCAGGACTTCAACATGAATTTCGACCGGTTTTTCGATTTCATTCAGGTCAAAACCGCCCAGCTGAAGGAAAAGTATTCCTGCCGGACCGTGGAGTTCCAGGCTCGCGTCAACGAGGAGGAGGGCAAGCTGAAATTCTCGGCCCGGGTCAGACATAAGTAGCCCCCCAACGAAAAGAATTGAAACCTCACATAGATGATGGTATCTGTATTTAGGCGATGTTCTGGATACATCTTGACAGTTTTTTCTTTTTTCTGGCTGAAACCTCGCTATAATATGGAAAAGAAGTCTCAACTTTTCGGAGTACGACAATGAGAAAAATGCTCACGTTAGTGCTGGTATGTCTGGGGTCCCTGATTCCGGTGCTGGCCCAGGCCGGCCCCTTTTCCGGTGAAGCCCCGGTTTACCTTGAATTTACTCCGGCGAATCCCTCTTACGCAGATGGGACATTCACCGTCGATGTCTATGTGGACCTGACGGGAATCACCGGTGCCAATTCCGTCACAGCCGCCTTGGGCGGTTTTGCCGTTCCCGTGGCGTTCGATACCGGTCGCCTGGCTTTGCAAACCGTGGTGGCCGGTAGCACCGGCCCCTTCATCGCCGGGGATTTCGTCTTTACGGATATCGATCGGGCCAACGCCCGGGGGTTTATAACCGTCGTGAACACCCACACGGACAGTGCCACCCCCACCGGCATTATCCACCTGGCAAAACTGACCTTTCAGATTTTGCAGCCCGGGAAAACCATCTTCACCGTCGATTCGGCGCGCACCATCCACGAAGGCTCGCTGGCCTCGACCTACGATCCGTCCGACGGCGGTCCGGCCGAGATCTCCTACGCCGGCGCCCAGCGCATCGAACTCAATATCGGAACGGACATGGAAAATTTCCGGCTGTTCTACCCTGTATTCATGACGTCCGCAACCATCCTGCAGGGTATCTCCGTCGTGAATGAGGATGAGAGCGATGATGCCGATGTCACCTTCAGTGCCTATGACCCGGCCGGGCAGCTGGTCGCCGGAATCGACAATCCGCCCGACATCGGCGGCCCCGTTCTGCCCCTGCACCAGTATGTCAACGCCGTGGCCTTTTTGTTCGACACCGGTGGCCAGGCGTTCGACAACGGCTGGATCGAAGTGGAGTCCATGATGCCCAATCTCAGCGGCTTCTTTTTGATCCAGGATAGCACGCCCGGCTATGTGCACAAAATGGACGGCGCGGATGCCGGCTTCGTGACCTCTTCCAGCCTGAATTTGCCTCTCCTGGGAACCGAGGCGACGGGCGAAGCCACCATTTATGTGGTCAATCCCACCGATCAGGTTGTGAATGGCGATGTCTATTTCCGCAACAGTGCGGGGGCCATCGTCGGTTCGGAGACGGCCGCCTTTTCACTGCCGCCTCATGGTTCGCAGAAATACACCTACACCGGTTTCAGCAAACTGGATCAGGATGGCTATTTTGTCATCGATGCCGATAACAATGCCCAGATCCTGGCTTTCGAAAAATTCGATGCCCCCGGATACATGGCCGCCATCAACGCCCAGGATGCCGTACTGCCCTCCAACCGGCTGTTCGACGCCCACTTCGCCAGCGGCGGCCAGATCTGGTTCACGGAATTCAACATCATCAATCCCAACAACCAGGAAGTGGAGATCACGTTCATCCCGTCATTGCGGGTCGGTGAAACACCGGTTGGCCAAGCCGCCACCCGAACCCTCGGTGCCTACAATCACCTGCGCATCCGCGGTTACGAACTCTTCGGCTTTCAGGAGCCGCAACTCAGCCAGGATCTGGTCATCGGCAGTGTCGCCATCGAGAGCGACCTGGGCATCATCGGCAGTGTGACCTTCGGGGATACCAACAACAACCAGTTTGTGGCCAGCCTGCCCCTCCTGTCCACCGCCAGCGCCAAGCGGGAAATTTTCCTGGACCATGTGGCCGTGGGCGAGAGCGGCGGGATCACCTATTTCACCGGTATCGCTTTCGTAAATCCCAGCCAGACCCGTACCGCCAATATTGTCATCGAGCTGTATGCGGCCGACGGCAGCCTGACGGCCGATAATTCGGCCAACCCCTATACCCTCGCACCCGGCGGCCATGTCGCCCAGATGATCGGCGATTTTCTCACCTCGTTTTCGGGAACCCAGATTGCCGGATTCATCCGGGTACGCTCCGATGTGGAAGTTTTCTCTTTCATGCTGTTCGGCGACGCCGGCGGCCAGTTCCTGTCGGCGGTGCCGGTCCGATAAGCATTGCGCGACAAGTAGCCAATTCAAACCCCTGGGATTCCAGGGGTTTTTTTTGCCATGAACAAATACCTGGAATCGGAAATCACGCTGTACCCCCGCAAGATGTTCGATGAATATCGGGTGGGCGTGGTCTACCCCGCCCCGTATGACCTCGGCATGAGCAATCTCGGCTTTCACTGGGTTTTGCGCCAGATCGAAACCACGGCCGGCTTCACCTGTGAACGATTCTTTTGGACGTCCGGCCACAAAGGGCCGGCCCGCTCTTTGGAATCGGGCCGACGGCCGCAGGATGTTCACCTGCTGGTCTTCTCCGTCTCCTTCGAGCTGGATTTCCCGGCCGTGCTCGAGTTCATCATCCAGGCCGGTCTGCCACCCCGGGCGGCGGAGCGGGACGCCCGTTATCCGCTGGTGGTGGCCGGCGGGGCGGCCCTGCAGATCAACCCCGAACCGTTGGCCCCGTTCATGGATATCATCCTGCTGGGCGAGGGAGAGGACATCCTGCCCCTTTTTCTGGCAAAATACCTGGCCGCCGGAGACCGGCGGCGGCTGTTTCAGGACCTGGTCGGTGAACCTTACGCCTATATCCCTTCGTCGGTGGAAGTGGAATACGACTCCACCGGCGGCATCCAACGACAGAAATGGCGCTCACCCGGAACGGCGCCGGCCGTTCCGCCCGTTGTTCACTGCCCGCCTCTGCCGGCGGCGCGCCTGGCCGCAACCGGTCCCCCCTTCAACAATATTCTATCGCCGCATACCGAATTCGCCAGGACCCTCCTGGTGGAAATCTCCCGTGGCTGCCCGATGGGTTGCCGCTATTGCTGGGCCGGTTACCGATACCTGCCGCAGCGGGCCTTCCCCGCCGGTCGGATCCTCGATCTGGCGCGCCTCGCCCGCCCCCACACCGGCCGCATCGGGCTCGTATCCACGGCGGTATGCCAACATCCCGACATCCAGGCCTTGCTGGCGGAACTGCAGCGGCTGCAGTATTCCATCGGGCTCGCCTCCCTGCGCCTGTCCGACATCCAGGCCGACATCCTGGAGATCGTCGCCCACAGCGGCACGGAGAGCGTCACCCTGGCTCCGGAAACCGGCAGCGATGCCTTGCGGCGGACCATCAACAAGTCTTTTTCCAATGACGAAATACTGGCCAAAGTGGCGCTGGTTTACACCAGCGGGATCCGCCGTCTGAAACTGTACTTCATGACCGGTCTGCCGGGAGAAACAGAATCGGATGTAACGGCCAGCCTGGATTTGATCCGCCGGATTCTGTCCATCCGCCAACAGTGTGTGCCCTCGGCGCAACGCGTGAGCATCAGTGTTTCCCCCTTCGTCCCAAAACCCAACACGCCCTTCCAGTTTGCCCCACCGGCAGAGCCTGCGGTGCTGAAAAGGAACATGCGCCGGTATCAGCGGGAGCTGGGCGGGTCCCCCGACCTGGAGATCCATCTGGGGTCGGTTCGTGAAGCCCTGCTTCAGTATCACCTCTCCATGGGTTCCCGCCAGACCGGGGAGCTGCTCCTGGACATGGCCCGGGGACAACTTTCCGTGCGGGAATTGTTTGCGGCCAACATCCCCTGGTCGGATGCGCCGGGCGTGGGTCCCCCCCCCTGGTCGATTCTGGATTGGGGCCTCAGCCGGGAATATCTGCGGCAGGAATGGATCGCCGCCCGCGAAGGCCGGCTGACGCCCCCCTGTCCGGGTACACCGGGTTGTCGACGCTGCGGCATCTGTTCAGCGGAATCGTCTGTATCTCTGCCGGATGCCGGACAGCCATCCTGATGGGCGTGCGTGTCGCGCCGGCAGCGGCCGGCGTCCGGCCGTTACAGCACCGGCCACCAGAAGGAAACGGCCACCACACCGCTCAACAGAATCAACAGATTCATGGGCAGTCCCACCCGCACAAAATCCCGGAAGCGATACCCGCCCGTTCCATAGACAATGAGATTGGTCTGGTAGCCCAGCGGCGTGGCGAATGACGCGGAAGCGGCGATGGCCACGGCGATGAAAAACGCCCGCGGATCGACCTGGAGCTGCTGGGCGGTGGCCAGGGCCACCGGAAACACCAGGGCCGCGGCGGCATTGTTGGTGATGAGTTCCGTGAAGAGACTGGTCACCAGGAACACCCCCGCCAGGGCAGCCAGCGGGCCCAGGTGGACCGTGGCATCGGTGAACAGCCGGGCCACGGCGTCGGCCAGGCCGGATTTTTCCAGCGCCCGCCCGACACCCAGCGCGGCGGCGATGGTGATCAGTACCGGCAGGTTCAGGGACGCCCGGGCCCGGGCCGGTGAGACGGCCCGCAAGAGAATCAGGAGAATGGCGGCCGTGAAGGCACTGACAACCATGGGCACGATTTGCAGAGAGGGTAGCAGGACCATTCCGGCCATCACCACCAGTACCCAGGGTTTTCTGGCGGGCTGCGGCCCGCTGTCGGCCGCCACCTGGGAGACGAGGTAAAAATCCCGGTTGTTGTTCCACTTGTCGGCAAAGCTGCGGTGCGCTTCCAGCAGCAATGTATCACCCGGCCGCAAAACAATATCGCCGATCTTCGATTCAATCCGCTGGCCGGAGCGGTGTACGGCGATGACGGCGGCATCGTAGCGACGGCGGAAAGCTCCGGCGCGGATGCCGGTCCCGACCAGGGGAGAAGCGTGGGAAACCACCACTTCGAACAACTGGATATCGTCGCGAACACCATCCGCCGACAACTCCAGCTGAGGTTCCGCCACCGCTTCCAGTCCGCGGATCTGTTTCAGTTCGACGATGGTGGAAACCAGTCCTGTGAACAGCAGATGATCCCCAGCCTGCAGAGGCTCCTCGGGCGTCACCGGTCCGATCACATGCCCGTGGCGCTCGATATGAACCAGAAAGAGCCCGCTCAGATGGCGCAAACCGGCCTCCTCCACGGTTTTCCCCACCAGCGGGCAGGTCGGCTGTACCGCCATCTCCACCAGGTATTCGCGCCGCGTGTCCACCAGCTCGTCGCCGACATCCCGCCGCTGGGGAAGGAGGTGGCGACCGATGGTCAGCATGAAGACCAGGCCGATCAGCGCGCAGGGCAATCCCACCCGGGTGATCTCGAACATGCCCAGGGCCGGATAACCGAACTCCACCATCAGTCCGCTGACAACCAGGTTGGTGGACGTACCGATGAGGGTGCACATGCCCCCCAGGATGGACGCGTAGGAGAGGGGAATCAGGAATTTCGAAGGGGACAGTCCGTGTCGCCGGGCCCACTGCCGGACGACCGGCGTCAACATGGCCACCACGGGCGTATTGTTCAGAAAGGCGGAAATGCCGCAGGTGGGCAGCATGAGACGGAGCATACGGAAAAACGCTCCGTTGCTCCGGCCCAATACGGCGGTGGCGAAACGCTCCAGCCGGCCCGAATCGCGAACGGCCTGGGCCACCACGAACAGCGCCGCCACCGTCAGCATTCCCTGGTTGCCGAAACCCATCAAGGCCTCTTCCACACTGAGAATTCCCGTCAGCAGGAAGGGCACGAGCCCAAGGCACATGACGATATCGGGGCCGAACCAGTCCCGGGCCAGCGACCAGATGATCCCCGTCACGACCGCGAGGGCCAGCCAGCCTTGCCAATCCAGTGCCAGGAACATATTCATATCATTCCGTATCCACTCCCGGGAGTAATGGTTCGCTCCCGGCCGGTTTTCCTCCGCAAAGCCCCGGCCTGGCCGCCGGATCACTCAGGGAAGTCGCAGCAGTTTATGCAGCTGGATCTGCAACCGGGCCGGCAGGCGTTTTTCCAGGAGCCAGCCGGCCAGTTGCGCCGGTTCCAGACGGGAATGAACCGGCGAAAACAGGATCTCCACCCCTTCGGGCACCCGGTGGCGCTGGAGAAAACGGCAGGCCCACCGGAAATCATGGCTGTCGGCCACCACAAATTTCAGCTGGTCGGGCGGCCGCAGACAGGCCAGATTTTCCGAACGGAAGGAATCCTGCATCCGGCTGGAAGGCGTCTTGACGTCCACGATTTTCACCACGGCCGCCGGCACTTCCGCCAGGGGGATGGAGCCGTTGGTTTCCAGCAGGACAGTATATCCTTCCGTCAACAGACCGTCGCATAACGCCGGTGTCGCCGGTTGGAGCATGGGTTCGCCGCCGGTAATTTCCACCAGAAAACAGCCATGAGCCCGGATCTCGTCCATCACCTCCCGCACCGCGCGCCGGCGGACCGGGGTCGCCGCCGCCCGGCTTTCCGGTGTGTCACAATAGCGGCATGCCAGGTTGCAGCCATGCAGTCGTACGAACGTGCATGGATATCCGGCGAAGGTGGACTCGCCCTGAATGCTGTAAAAAATATCCAGAATCACCAGCTCGGCTTGCATGCCCCTCCCCTGGGTCAGTGAGGCCGGCCTCGCCCGCGGCAGCGCCTCAACGAAAAAGGCCTGCCCGCGGGCAGGCCTTTCTATATGGCGGAGAGGGTGGGATTCGAACCCACGGTACCCTTATCGGGTACAACTGCTTAGCAGGCAGCCCTGTTCGACCACTCCAGCACCTCTCCGGTTATCAAGCATACCGAAAATCATCCCTGATCCCGGGATGCCCTTATGTAACACACTTCGCGATCCGGATCAAGCTATTTCCGCCCGGTCTGTGTCGCATAAATCAATCCCGGTGGCCGCTTCGGTCCGCCTCCTCCGGGAGCCGCTGGTGGACGTTGTTGCGTCGTGCCGGCACAAATCCCGCCGCGGCGATAACATGGCGCAGTTCCTGTTCATTGGTACGATTCGTGACGCCGGTGGCGGCAACGACGTTTTCCTCGATCATCACGGAACCGATATCGTTGGCCCCGTAATGGAGCGCCACCTGGGCCACTTTGAGCCCCTGGGTCACCCATGAAGCCTGAACGGTGAAGAAATTATCGAGGAACAGCCGGCTGGCCGCCACCATCCGCACATACTCCAGGGCCGTGACTTCCTGCCAGCCGTCCTGGCCCAGCTCGGTGTGCGGCCACTGAAAGGTCCAGGGAATAAAGGACACGAATCCGCCGGTCCGGTCCTGCAGGGAACGAAGCAATTCCAGATGGGCCACTCGCTGCACCAGGGATTCGCCGCAACCGAACATCATGGTGGCCGTGGTTTTCAATCCCAGTCGATGGGCTGTTTCCATCACCTGCAACCATTCGGCCGTGGTGCATTTGTGCGGGCTGATCCGCCGTCGGACGTCATCGGACAGAATTTCCGCTCCCCCGCCCGGCAGCGAGTCGAGGCCGGCCGCCATCAGACGGCGCAGGCATTCGGCGACGGAAACATCCGAGATCCGGCTGATGTACAATATTTCCGGTGGCGAGAAGCAGTGCAGATCGATGGAATATCTGCGCCGGACGGATCGCAGCAGATCCTCGAAGTAGGGCAGCCTGAGCCGCGGGTGCAACCCGCCCTGCATCATGATGCCGCTGCCGCCCAGGGCGAGGGTTTCCTCGATTTTCCGGAAGATGTCATCCTTGTCCAGAACATAGGCGTCCGCGGCATCGCTTTCACGATAAAAGGCGCAAAACCGGCAGCGGGAAGTACACACATTGGTGTAGTTGATATTTCGATCGATGATGTAGGTCACCACGCCATCGGGGTGGATCCGTCGCCGAACCTTGTCCGCCAGCAAACCCAGCTCGTGGATGCCGGTGCGCTCCCAGGCCCATAAAAATTCCTCTTTGGTCAGACGTTCGCCTGTGTCGACACGGTGCCAGAGCCGATCAAGCATGCTCCTTGTCCTCCCTGTCCATCGGCAACGCGGTGGCCAGCTGATCATGAAGGCGGTAAAACAGATCCAGGGCCAGTTCCTCTTCCTCGCCGATATCATATCTCAGGTTCCCCGTCAGGTAATCCCGGATTTCCTGCGCGTCGAGCCCCAATCGTCGGGAATACTCTTCGGCGATGAACGGAATATTGGCCAGGCCCTGTCGCTTGTTCTCCAGCAGATACTCCTCCAGGCGCGGCGAAGAAACCTGCCGCCGGATTCCCCAGCGGGCGAAAACGAACGGCAGGCCGGTATGATAATGCCACAGTTCGGCCAGATCATACACGGTATAGCCGCGGAAGTCGCGCAGCATGGCCTGATCACCGATGATGAGCGCCGCATCATAGACGGCCAGGGCACTGTCGATACGGGAAAATGGATGGAAACGGCAGGTCTGGCCCATGAACAGCCGGAGAATGATCTGCAACAGGGCGACGGACGTGCGGGAATCGCGGGTTATTCCGACTTCGGTCAGTTCCCGCAAGGGTTTTCGCGCGATCAGCAGAACGCTGCGCACTCGTCGGGGGGAGACGATCCCCGTGGCCGGAACGGTGGCCAGATCCGCCTGCCGGCGGAATTCAACGGCCGGCAGCAGCGCGACATCCACCCGGCCGTCGGCCAGGGCATCGGCACTTTCGGCCGGCGTGCCGTGGATCACCTCAAGCCAGGCGGGGCGCGGACCGAATTGGAGCAAGTAATGGAGCGGGACCGCGTTGAGGAACGAGATCACCGCGATCCGTACCGGTTGCTGCGCTGGTTTGAAAGGCATGACCTTGCTTCCGGCGGCGAATTGATCGTTCATTGTATCCCCGCCATCGGAAAAACGCAATTTTTCAAGAAAAATATCGTACGTTTTACACCGGGAACGTTATTTAAAGTGAATTTCCTCCAGCCGGCGTTGTCACGCCGGCCAAATATGTCCCGGGAAGGTGAACCATGGAAACCGACCTTTCGGCCCCCCTTTATGACCCAGTGGAAGTGAATGCATTGAATTTGCTGATTTTGCTGATGATACCAGGGCTGGGTCAACGAAAACTGCTGGAAATCGTACAGGAGGCGCCATTTCTGCTGCGTGATCCGGTGGACCGCAATTTCTGGCTGTATCTGGGGAAAAAAACCCGCCAACCCCTGACTGCCAGGGAAAACGCTACCTGCCTCACCACGGCCCGTCAGATCACGGAACGGATTTCCGGCGGTGAATTCAGCCTGGTCCACCTGTTTCAGCCGGAGTATCCGGCTCTGCTGCGCCAGATCTATGATCCGCCCCTGGCGCTGTTTCTAAAAGGCCGGACCGAATTGTTGCACCAGCCCTGCCTGGCCATTGTCGGCGCCCGCCAGGCCACGGATTACGGCGTGGCCATCGCCGAAACGCTGGCGGCCCGCCTGGCCGAAGCGGGCCTGGTCATCGTGGCCGGAATGGCCAAGGGCATCGATTCGGCCGCCCACGTCGGCAGCCTGAAATCCGGTGGACACACCATCGCCGTACTCGGCTCCGGCGTGGACGTCGCCTATCCGGCCCAGGCCCGGCGGCTGTATCACCGGTTATGTTCCGAAGGTTGCGTAGCCAGCGAATTTTTGCCGGGGAGCCGGCCCAATCCCCATAACTTCCCGTTGCGCAACCGGATTATCAGCGGCCTGAGCGTGGGCACGGTCATCGTCGAGGCCAGCCAGCACAGCGGTTCCCTGATTACGGCCCGGCTGGCCATGGAACAGAACAGAGAATTGTTTGCCGTGCCCGGTCCGGTTCACAGCCCCTTCAGCATCGGAACCAACTACCTGATCAAGCAGGGCGCCAAACTCGTCCAGATCTGGCAGGATGTGGTGGAGGATCTGCCCCTGCCAATCCAGCAGCAGCTGCACTGGCATCCCGCTCCGGATTCGCCCGATCCGGAGGTCACCCCACCCTTCGGGTCCGCCGGCCAAAAACACCGATTGACAACGGAGCAGGAAACAGTATATAACCTTCTCCTTTTCGAGCGCAAAATGCATCTGGATACGCTGCTCGAGAAGACAGGCTTCGGTTTCGGGCAGCTGGGCCGGGTGATTCTGGAACTTCTGACCCGCGGCCTGATTATAGAGCTGCCGGGGCAATATTATTTGAAGAACGTAAGATGAACCGGCCGGGCTGAGTTGCCGCCACGCGACCCGGCACCCGTTCCGGAAGCAGGCGGATGCCCGTCTGCGACAATGAAGGCCGGCCGTCGAGGCTCATGGAAAATGAGGACCCGGGCAATCTTTTATTTATCTTTTTCACCTCATTTTGTAAAATAACGACAATGGAATCCGACCAATACATAGAAGTGATTCTGGCCATAACCCTTCTGGCCGCCATCAGCCTGTACGCCATTCTGGAAAATACCCTGGCCCGCATGAGTCGGGTGGACATCAAGCTCCTGGTGGAGCGCATGCGGAAACCGGCCCACAACAACCCTATCGCTGAACAACTTTCGTCCGGCAAATATCGTGTTCTCATCCCGATACAACTGTTTCTGCAGCTCCTCATCATCGCCCTGAGCCTGGTCGTATCCCTTCTTCTCCGGCATTGGCTGACGGAGTGGGTCCTGCCGGCGACGTTGGCCGGTATGGTCGTCATTCTGCTCTTGCTGCGCCACTTTATCCCCTGGCTCATGTGCCGCAACGATTGTGAAATGGTGTTTTTGCGGTTGTTACCGTTCTTCCGCCCCTTCTATCTGATCTTTTCCATCCTCTGCTTTCCCGTCTTGCGGTTTATTGCAGCCCGCCAGAACGGCCTGCCGGAGCCGGATGATGAAGAGGAGGAGATCACCGAGGAGGAGGTGCAGGCCTATCTGGACATCGCCGAGGAGGAAGGCATCTTCGAACAGGAAGAATCCCGCATGATCCAGCAGATTGTGGAATTCGGCGACACCATCGTCCGGGAGATCGTGGTACCACGGACAGAGATCGTGGCCATTCCCCACACGGCGACCAAGGAGGAATTGAAGAACCTGATCGTCCAGTCCCGCCACAGCCGGATTCCGGTGTTTCAGGAGAACATCGATTCCATTCTGGGCGTGGCCTACGTCCGTCACCTCCTGGCCAATTATTCACCGGAGCGGCTGAGCGAGCGCATCGAGGACGTGGTGCGCCCGGCGCTGTTCGTGCCGGAAACGAAGAAAATCCTGGATCTCTTTCGGGAAATGCAGACCCAGGGCGAACAGATGGCCATTGTGGTGGACGAATATGGCGGAGTGGCCGGGCTGGTTACCCTGGAAGACCTGCTGGAGGAAATTGTCGGGGAAATCCGCGATGAGGATCAGGTCGAGGAAATCGACATCCACCATGAAGGCGAGGACAGCTACCTGATGAACGGCGACACCGAGCTGGACGATATCGAACAAACCCTCGGCGTTGCGCTGTACGAAGACGGTTACAACACCATCGCCGGCATCATCATCAAGCATCTGGGGCGCTTCCCGACCCAGGATGAAATCATCATCCTTCACGGTTTGGAAATACAGATTCTGGACGTCGACTCCCGCAAGGTCCGCCGCGTCCGCGTGCGTAAAATCCATGACCCCGTCGAATAAATACATGCGCCGGGCCCTGCGTCTGGCCTGGCTCGGTCTGGGACGCACCAGCCCGAACCCGATGGTTGGCTGCGTCATCGTGCAGGACGGACGGATCGTCGGCCAGGGCTGGCACGACTACCCGGCCGTGCATCACGCCGAGCATGTCGCCTTGCAGCAGGCCGGCGAACGGGCCCGGGGCGCCGATCTCTACGTAACCCTGGAGCCGTGCAGCCATTACGGGCGGACACCGCCCTGCGCCCGAACCATCGTCGCGGCCGGTGTCCGCCGCGTATTCTGCGGTATCGAAGACCCCAATCCCCAGGTGGCCGGCCAGGGCATCGGGTATCTGCGGCAGCAGGGGATTGCCGTCATCATGGCGGAGGACCCACGCCCGTTTGCCCTCCTCAACCGGGCATTCTTCAAGAGTCAGCGGCAGGGCCAACCATGGGTGGTTCTCAAGGGCGCCCTGACACTGGACGGGAAAATGGCCCCCGTTTCCGGCAACTCCCGCTGGATCACGGGTGAGCGGGCCCGCCGTCATGCCGGTTTGCTGCGTCTCGCCTGCGACGCCATTTTGGTCGGCTGCCGGACCGTACTCCAGGACGATCCCCTGCTGACATGCCGGCACCGCCGCCCCAAACTGCGCCCCCTGCAGCGCGTGGTGCTGGATCCCGGCCTGAAAACCCCTCTCGCCAGCCGGCTGGTGCAGACCGCCCCGACGGACCCCCTGCTCATGATTTGCCGGGCCGATGTCCCTGAAGAGCGACAGGCGGCCCTCCGCGCAGCGGGCGTCACTGTCGCGGCCCTGGAAGCGTCCGCGGAAGGGTTCTTCGTTCCCCACATCCTCCACCTGCTTCACCGGCAAGGCATCCAGAGCGTTCTGGTGGAAGGGGGCAGCCGTACCCTGAGCCGGTTTATCCAGGCCGGCGCGGCCGATGAGTTCTTTTTCTATTACGGCCCCAAACTCCTGGGTCAGCGGGCCGTTCCCCTGCTGGCTGATTCGGGACCGCTGGAGTTGACGAACTGCCCGCGGGTAGAAATCGATGCCATCCGGCGCCTTCCGCCGGATGTTCTCATCCACGGCCGCTTTCACGAACCGGACGATTCGGCAAACACGCCGGAGGAGATCCTGCATGATCCGGGTACATTTCAAAAACCTGCAACGTGATTTCAAAATCGACACGCCGGCCTGCCGTCGCTTTTTGCGCCGCGCCGCCGCCATGCTGGAGGTGGAAGACACGGAAATCACCGTTGTTTTCGCTTCACCCGGCCGGATTCAAGATCTGAACCGCCGCTATCGGGGTCGCGACGAGTCCACGGACGTACTTTCCTTCCCCGACGGGGATATGACCGAGACCGGCCGGTTCTATCTGGGGGACGTGGTCCTGGCGCCGGCAGTGGCGGCCGGGAATGCGGAACGGTATGGGAGCTCCCTCACCGACGAGTTTGCCATGCTGCTGGTTCACGGCCTGCTCCATCTGCTGGGTTGCGATCATGAGACGGATCAGGGTGAAATGATGCAGCGGCAGGGTGAGCTCCTGGCCGTCCTGACGGAAGATCGGCCGGCCATCTCCCTTCGAGACCGGCACCCTCGCGCTGAGAAGAATGGGTGATCCACCCCCGGTGGAAAGCCGGGAGCAGGGCTTCCTGATTTGGAAAGAGGAATCGGGAGGGGGAGAAATCGGTCAGATTTCCCACCGCAAAAGAGTGGCACCCCAGGTGAAACCGGCGCCGAAGCTGGCCAGCACCACATAGTCACCCTTGCGGATCCGGCCTTCCTGGTGGGCTTCATAGAGGCAGATGGGAATGGTCGCCGAGGTGGTGTTGCCATACTGATCGATGTTGATGATGAGCTGCTCGTCGGTAAAACCCAGCCTTTCCTGGCAGGCCTTGATGATGCGCATGTTGGCCTGATGCGGCACGTACAGCGTGATGTCGGCGGCCGTAAATTTGTGTTTGTCCAGGATCTGCTGGGATATGTCCGCCATTTCCGTCACGGCGAACTTGAAAACCTGGCGCCCCTCCTGATGAACATAGTGCATTTTCTTGTCCACGGTCTCATGGGAGGGCGGATTGAGGCTGCCGCCGCCCGGCATGTAAAGAAAGCGCCCACCCGAGCCGTCCGTCCGGCAGAGAGTGTCGATGATGCCGACTTCGTTATCCGCCTCTTCCGTCGGCTCGAGCAGTACCGCGCCGGCCCCGTCCCCGAAAAGGACGCAGGTGGCCCGGTCCGTATAATCGACGATGGAGGACATGATCTCGGAACCCACCACCACGACCTTGTCATGAATGCCCAGCCGGACATACTTTTCGGCCACCGACAGGGCGAAAATAAAACCGGAACAGGCGCCCGACAGATCGAAGCCCCAGGCCTTCGACGCCCCGACCTTCTCCTGGGTCACACAGGCGGTGGAGGGGAAGAACATGTCCGGAGTCACCGTCGGCAGGACAATCAGGTCGATGTCCTCCGGGGTGATGCCCCGCTGTCGGCACAGCTTCCGGATCGCCTCGGCGGCCAGATCCGACGCGGCCTGTCCCTTCTCGACGATATGCCGTTTGTGAATGCCCGTTCGTTCCAGTATCCACTCATTGGACGTATCCACCATCTTTTCCAGGTCCAGATTGGTCAGGGCTCTCTCGGGCACGAACATCTCAACGGCGGAAATTTTTACTGTTCTTTCGCTCACGACATATCCTTCCCGTGCAAAATACAATGAAAACTTCCTTCTACCAAAATCCGCCCCTTATTGCAATTTTTTTTTAATCAAATCATAATTTGCGCGCGGAACTTACAGATAAATAAAAATTTTTCTTTTCCGGAAATTTCATCGCCTTTTTTTGGTAGAATAACATCTTTTATTTTGGTCCTCAGGACTGGTTGGATGACACTTGACGACAAAGAATTGATACAGCGCTTTTTGGAGGGTGATGAATATTCATTCAACCACCTGGTCGGCAAATGGCATCGTCCGGTACTGAATTTCCTTTACCGCTACACGGGCAATATGGACGATGCCCAGGAGCTGACACAGGAAACTTTCAAGACGGTCTATGAAAAACTGGCGACCCTCAAAAACCGGGAACGGTTTTCTTCCTGGATTTACACCATCGCCCTCAATCATTCCCGGATGCGTCTTCGCAAGCGTCGCTCCCGGCCACTGGAACCGATTGAAGACTACACGTACGACAATAACGAGCAGATGGACCACTATTCCTCCCTGACCGCCGATGACTCATTCTCGCCCGAGGAGAATTTCTCTCAGGAGGAGATGGCCCGTTTGGTCCGGCGGGCGCTGGAACGACTGGAGCAGAAACAGCGGGAGGTGATTATGCTGAAGGAATACGCCGGGCTCAAATTCGCCGAAATCGCCGCGGTGCTGGATACGCCGCTGTCCACCATCAAATCCCGGATGTACATCGGCATGGAGAATCTCAAGCGGGAAATCATCAGACTTATCAAACCATAAGGTGTCAGACATGAATTGCCAAACGTTCCAAGACCATTTCATGGATTATCTGTACGGGGAAATCGAGGACGCCGGCCTGGTGCAGAGTCTGGAAAACCATCTGGCCGCGTGTGCCGAATGCCGGCATCAGGTCGGTGAGAGCCGGATCACGCACCGCTTTCTGCGGTCCTGGCAAGATCTGCCGGCCGAGACAACCCCCGCGCCCCGGTATGTGTTTCGCCCCACCCCCTGGTGGGAAAGGTTGTTCGGCATGCCCCCCCGCTGGGCCTGGGCCAGCGCCGCCCTGGTCATGATTCTGGGGATCTTCCTGTCGGTTTTCAGTGTGTCTGTCCATTATACCGATGGGATCGTGGAGATCCGGTTCGGCAACTCGACTCCGCCCTATTCCGCCGAGAATGTCCGTCTATTGCACACCATCGACCGCATGATTGCCGACAGTGAAGACCGGATCACCAATCAGACCCTGGATTATTTGCAGAATATTTACTATCGTGTCGAAGAAGAGCGGCTCCAGGACCGTCAGTCTATCGAGCAGGTCATCGACATCTGCGGCGATCAGCTGGAAAAAAACAATCAGCTGATGGAAATGACGATTCAAAATATGGGTTATTCGGTGGACCCGGAGTAAGGGAGTGGAGAATGAGATATTCTGTCTGGCCGGTTTTGTTTATCCTGTTCTTGTTTTTGCATCCGCTGGGCGCACAGTCCCGGCGAGGGACGGCGGCGCCCGACCCCAATCTGACTGAACTGAAAAAGGAATCGGAGATATTCGAGAATATTATCAACACGGCACTGCGGCAGGCCGTGCCGCATCCCATGTTTATTGCCGGGAAAGCCAGGGGATCTTATCTGGAAGGGTACGGTATGACGTTCACCATGACCATTAACCTGAACCGCAAGCTGATCCTCTTCCCGAAGAAGAATAATGAAAATCCCGCCCGTTCGGAAGAAGAAGAGATCCACACATTCCTCGCCCGCATTCGACACAAGCTGAGCACCGTTCTCGGCCTTTACGGGGACACGCTGAAACAGCTGACGGATGACGACCATATCAGCCTGGTGGTGCATGTCCTCAGCCGCTCGGTGCTCACCAATGAGAATTATACCCGGGTCATGGTGATGACCACCACCAAGAACACCATCGCCGAATACCGGCGCGAGGCGACGGCCAAGGAATTCTATTCAAAGGTGCGATACGTTGAGTATTAAACTCTCAGAAATCAAACAGAAAAAACGGATTGGCGAGATTTTGATCGATCGGGGGCTGATCACCCCCGAAGAGCTGAAGACGGCGCTCAATTTCCAGAAGGAATCTCCCGATTCCATCGGCAAGATCCTGGTGGAGCTCGGTTACGTATCAGAGAAGGACCTGCTGCCCGAATTGAGCCGGCAGCTGGAAGTCCCGCTCCTCCGCCCGGAAACTGTGCCGCAGGTACCGGTTATCGAAGACACCTTCAATTTGAACTTCCTGAAAGCCAATAAATTTCTGCCTATCCAGTTCGAGGATGGGGTGTTGAGTATTGCCTGTGTCTATCCCAACGATTATGCCCTGATCAACACCATTCGTCAGCTGACCCATCATGAAGTCAAACCCTATATCGGCACCGAAACGGAAATCATCGATCTGGTGGAGAAACTCTATGGCGGCTCCTCCACAGACATGGAGCGGATTATCGACGGCATCGACAACACCGGCTTTGAGGGCATCGAAGACATCGACGACATCGAACACCTGCGCGACATGGCCTCGGAGGCGCCGGTCATCCGCCTGGTGAACCTGATCCTGCAACGGGCGGTGGAAAGTCGCGCCAGCGACATTCACATCGAGCCATTCGAAAAAGAGCTGAAAGTGCGTTATCGCATCGACGGCATTCTCCACAACGTGGAGACGCCGCCCAAACATCTGAAGGCGGCCATCATCTCCCGCGTCAAGCTGATGGCGAAACTGAACATCGCCGAGCGGCGGCTCCCCCAGGACGGCCGCATCAAAATCCGCATTCTCGGCAAGGAAATCGACCTGCGTGTTTCCACCCTGCCGACCCTCTACGGGGAAAGCGTGGTGTTGCGCATTCTCGACAAGGGGACCACCCAGCATTTCGAACTGGAGTCCCTCGGTTTCCTGGCAGATTCGCTGGAGACCATCCATTCCCTGATCCATCGGCCATACGGCATGTTTCTGGTGACCGGTCCCACCGGCAGCGGGAAATCGACGACGCTGTACGGTTGTCTCCGCCAGATCAACCAGCCGGACAAGAAAATCATCACCATCGAAGACCCGGTGGAATATCAGCTGGCCGGCGTCAATCAGATCCATGTCAATCCCCAGATCGGCTTGACGTTCGCCAGCGGTCTGCGCTCCATCGTCCGCCAGGATCCCGATGTCATCATGGTGGGCGAGATCCGCGACCTGGAGACCGTCGAAATCGCCATCCGCGCCGCGCTCACCGGCCATCTGGTTTTTTCCACTCTCCACACCAATGACGCGCCCGGAGCCATCACCCGCCTCATCGACATGGGGGCGGAAGACTACCTGCTGGCCTCCTCCATCCTGGGCATTCTGGCCCAGCGGTTGGTGCGGGTCATCTGCAAACACTGCAAGCAGCCACTTCGTCCGGAGCAGGGGATTCTTCGGGAATTCGGGTTTGCCGAGGACGTCATCTTCTATGAGGGGAAGGGCTGCCGTGAATGCGCCGGCACCGGGTACCGCGGCCGTATCGGTATCTTTGAACAGATGATGATGACGGAAGAGATCCGCCATCTGACGGTGAGCAATGCGCCTACCACCGAAATTCGCAAGGAGGCCTTGAAACAGGGCATGCGGACTCTCAAGGAAGACGGGTTCATCAAGGTGCGCAATGGCCTCACCACTCTCGCCGAAGTGTTGCGCGTCACGCAGGATGTGTAAGCCATCATCCCTTTTCATCGAGGCATCATGACGGAATATTCATATAAAGCCACCACCCGGGAAGGAAAAGTCGTCCAGGGGGTACTGGATGCCGAAAGCGAACGCTCGGCCATGCTCAAATTGCAGGGCCTGGGATATGTGCCCGTCCGGATCAAGCTCGGCACCCAGGAAAAGGAGTCCCTGTTTTCAGCCGAGACGTGGTCATTCCGAAAATCCAGGATCAAAACCAAGGATTTGCTGATATTTACCCAGGAACTGAATACATTGCTCACCGCCGGGCTGCCCCTGGACCGCAGCTTGATGATTCTGCGGGATCTGGCGGAGAACGAAAAATTCCGCGAAATCGTGCACGAGATTATCCAGCACATCAAGGGGGGGAAGTCCCTGGCCGACGCCATGGCGGAACATCCCGCCGTTTTTCCCAAAGTCTATGTGAACATGGTCAAGGCCGGTGAAATGGGCGGCGTGCTGCCCAAGGCCCTGACCGACATTTCGGCGTATCTCGAGCGTTCCAGCGAGCTCAAGACGTTCGTCGTTTCCTCCCTGATCTATCCAACGGTGATCTTTTTCACCCTGGCGGCCTCGATGCTCATCATGATTTTCGTGGTGATACCCAAGTTCGCCCAGGTTTTCGAGTCTTCGGGCGCCCCCTTGCCGCTGCCCATGCAGATCCTCCTGGGGATCAGCGATTTCTTCATCAACTGGTGGTGGGCACTCCTGCTCGGCCTGTTTCTGCTGGTGGTGTGGATCACTCGCTGGCGGCGATCCGAAAGCGGGCGCTACTTTCTCGATTCACGCCTGCTCAAGATCCCGGCCCTGGGGCGGCTGATCAATCGTATCGAAGTGGCCCGCTTCAGCCGGACCCTCGGCACCCTGCTCCAGAATGCCGTACCGCTCATCAGCGCCCTGTCGCTGGTGAAGGAGGTGGTGAACAACATGGTGGTGGCTCATGCCATCGAACCCATCAAGGCCGGCGTTAAAAAAGGCGATGGCCTGGTGAGTCCCATGCGCAAGACCGCCGTCTTCCCGCCGCTCTCCCTGCATCTGCTGGAGGTGGGAGAGGAAACGGGCAATCTGCCAGCCATGCTTTTGCGGGCGGCCGAGGTGTACGAGAACGAGGTCCGCATCGAAATCAAGCGTTTCCTGACCCTTTTCGAACCGTTGATGATCCTCTTCATGGGTGTTCTCGTGGGGATCATTATCGTCAGTATGGTGTATTCCATCTTTAGCATATACGAGATTCCCATGTAGGAGCGATCCATGAGCCATAAGCGCAACGACATTCAGAAAGTCAATCAGCGGGGTTTCAGTTTCGTGGAACTGATCGTCGTCATCGTGGTGCTGGGCCTGCTGGTGGGTGTGGTCGGCCCGCGTGTCTGGAGCTGGCTCTCCCGCGGCCAGGATGTGACGGTGAAAGCCCAGATTTCGCAGCTGGAGGCGGCCATCATGACCTATGCCACGGACATGGGTCATTTCCCCGCCTCGGAGGATGGCCTTCGTGCCCTGGTGGAGAACACGGAGGGCTCGGAGTTCTGGGCCGGTCCGTATCTGAGCCGCGAGCAGATTCCGCTGGACCCCTGGAACAATCCGTACGTGTATGTCTACCCGGGTATCCATGGCGGCGAATTTGACCTGTTCTCCAAGGGCCAGGACGGCGTCGAAGGGACCGAGGACGACATCACCAACTGGTAAGGGAGCCTCATGCGCCATCATGCCGCGGGCTACACATTTCTGGAAATCGTCGTGGTGCTGGTCATCGTCGCCCTGATCAGCGCCCTGGCGTATCCGTCCATGTCGGCCACGCTGGACAACGCCCGCATGAACGGCACGGCCCGGGATCTGGTCACCCTGCTGAAGTACGCCCGCGAGAAGGCGCGGGCCGAGCAGATGACCACGGCCGTGGTTCTGCGCCGGTTCGAGAAGGACCTGACGATTTTCAACGACGAGGATCAGGTGCTAAAACATTATCCCCTGTGGGATAAACTGGTGTTCAACCGAATATTGCTGGACGGCATCCCCGTGGAGACGAACGAGGCGGTGGTCTGGTTTTATCCCGACGGCCGCTCCACCGGCGTGGCCCTGGTGCTGGGCGCCGAGGAGAGTGGCCGCCAGCTGAGGATGAAAACCGACATCCTGACCGGCAACACCCGGATCTATCGACCCGGCGAAGAGGGTTTTGAGGATGAACTGTTTATCCAGTAGGTCAAGCGCGCAGCCAGCCAAGCACTTCATCTCCGCCGGTTTTACTCTGGTGGAGGTGATCGTGGCGGTGGCCGTGGTGGGCCTGACCTTCGGTGTGATCTTTCAGGCCCTTTCCCAGGGCATGCAGACCATTCGCCGCACCAACGCCTATACGGTCGCCCTGCAACTGACCCAGAACAAGATGAATGAACTGATGATCGATGAGGACATCCGCGAGGACGGCGTCCTGGAAGGCCGGTGGAACGATGATTACTGGTGGCGCGTGGAGATGGAAACCCGGGAGGTCGATGATTTGATGATCGACAAGACCAAATTGTCCACCCGGTTGCTCTATCTTCGCCTGTCGGTGTTTTATAACTTTGCCGGCCGGGAACGGGTAGTCAAGCTGTTCTCCATCAAACTGGTTCCCAAACCCCAAATCGGCGAGCGCGGTTTTTTGGGCAGAAGATGATCATACGCAATCTGAATCAGTATCGGAATGACGGTTTCACCTTCATGGAGCTGGTGGTGGCCATCACCCTGATCTCCCTGATCTTCGTTCTGCTCTTTACCGGTTTCAACCTGGCCATCCAGACTCTGCGCCGGAGCGAGTCGAAAATACAGGAAAGTGAACAGGCGCGGGGTGTGTTCGAGCTTTTCCGGCGACAGATCGCCTCTATTTATCCGGTCATCCCGGAAGAAGAGGAGGCGGACGCCGAAGGCGGTGAGAGCGGTGACTCCGATCAGCCGGTACCGCGGCGGCCGGTGGCCCAGCAATTGCCCTATTTTCTCGGTTCGCCACAGAAAGTGGCGTTTATCAGCCTGTTTTCCCTGCGGGTGAATGCCATTCCCGGATTGTGTTTTGTGGCCTATGTCATCGAGCCGTCCGAGACCGGCGAAGGCTACAACCTGGTGGAGTATGAGAAGCAGTACACGGGCATCAACCCGCTGAGTGACCTGGCGGCCGAGCAGATCCCCGGCACCATCTTCCGCTACGTACTCCTGGAGGATCTTGTGGCGGCCTCATTCGAGTATTTCGGCTATGATTTTTCAGAGCTGGAGGGCGGAGCCGATATTCAGCTGGAAAAACAATGGTTCGCCAACTGGGACGTCGAAATCAACGGTGACCTGCCCGAAGCCGTTCGCATCAATTTTCTGTTCAAACCGGAAGGGCGGCCCTTGCTGTCGGAAGGTTCCGTTCTGGTCCCCATTCACAGCCACGGGAATATTTTACGGACTCCCGCGGCAAGGAGAGCGTTGCGTGCCGATCGTTAGCAGAAAAGGCGCCATCCTGGTTATCCTCCTCTGGACCCTGATGGCCATGAGCATCATCTGCATCAGTTTTGCCAAGGCCATCCGGGTGGAGGCCAATGCCGTCCTGAACACACGCCTGCTGACCAGCGCCTACTACCTGGCCCAGGCCGGGATCAATGAGACCGTTTACAAACTCATCGTTTACCGGCTGGAAGGCGGCAACCGCCTGCGCGACGCAGAGACCGACCTGGAGCCGCTGGATATCGAAATGGGGAAGGTCGTCCTGGAAACGGATATCGGCGATGCCGTGGTGAACGTCACGGACGAGTATGGCAAGATCAACATCAACCGGGCCAACAAGGAATTGCTGCTCAGTCTGCTGCTGACCATCGGCACCGGCGAGGAACAGGCGGATATGATTTCCGATTCCATCCTCGACTGGCGGGACGCCGATGAGGATCATCATCTCAATGGCGCCGAATCGGACTATTATCTGTCACTGGAGAATCCGTACAAGTCCAAAAACGAAAATTTGGACACCCTGGAAGAACTGCTCCTTGTCCGCGGCGTGGACGCCGACCTGTTCTACGGTCATTCCGCCCGGGATGAGCAGGGACGGTCCATCTATATGCCCGGCTTGAACCAGTGTTTTACTGTCTACGGCGGCTCTACCGGAGTCAACGTCAATTCAGCCCCCTTTCCGGTGCTGGTGGCCATCGGCTTCCCCCCCGATATGGCCCGTGACATTATCCGCGAGCGGGAATCCGATCCTTTTCAGGACCAGCAGGATTTCACCACCCGTGTCCCTGATGCCCCGGGAAGAGAAATGCTGAAAGCACCGGCGATTACAAGACCGCCGACCCGTTCCAACTACTTCTCGCTGATTTCAACGGCCCATATCCATGATACCAAGCTGCGGAAGACCATTTTCGCCATCGTCCGGCTCAATGCCAGTTTTCCGCTGAAACATACCATCGTCTACTGGAATGAAAATTACTTTATGCAAGAGCAGGTGTGGGAATGATCTATCTAAAGAAAGCCATCGGCGTTTACTATCAGCAACACCAGATCGACATCGTGGTCGCCGGGCGGACCTTTTCTTCCATGGAGCATCTGGGCAGTTTGCGCATCGCGGACTACGACCAGAAAGAACCCTTCATGGTCAAATCCGATATCGAAAAATTTCTGGCCGAATTGAATGTGACGCCGGAAAACATCGTCGTCGTCCTGACACCCGATGAAGTCACCTACCGGCGTCTGGTTCTGCCGACCGAAGTGGAAGACAACCTCAAGGAGGCCGTCCGCCTCCAAATGCTGAATATCGTTCCGGCCGAGGCCGATGAATATTGCTTCGAATATATCACCCGCGCCGGCGACGAGGAGGACGTACTGGAAGTCGATCTCTTCCTTCTACCCCGGGAGAAAGTCCTGAAGAGTATCGAATTTCTCAAATCCATCGGCCTGCCGCCGGATGCCGTCACCCTCAACGTCTTCGGCCTGGAAAAACTGTTGGCCCAGAACCGCGAGCTGGCGGAGAAGCCCGTTTTTCTGGTGGACCTTGAGACTGCTTCCGCGTCCATTTATCTTTTTGAAAAAGGTAGCTTTTCTTCATTCCGGCATTCCCTGGTCCGGCCCGAAACGACGGAGCTGTTGGATATTCTCAAGGAAGTAGAACGCTGTTCCGCTGAACGACGGTTGGCGGATGACACCGAAATCGAGCTGATCTTCAATTTTTCGGATCCGGCCTGGGCGGAGCGGTTGCCGGAACAAGAGCCGGCCCAGTTCCGCGGCCTCGCGACCCTGGCCCCCTTTGATAATTTTACGGACGAAACCCTGCATCCCGGACTGGCGGCGGTTTGTGGCCTGGGAAAGCGAAAGAAAGTACCGAATCTGATCCCGCCGGAACTGCGCAAACGCTCGTCGGCCGCCAATTTCGTGCCGACGGCCATCCTGGCCATCGCCACCCTCCTGTTGCTTCTGGCCAACTTCAGCCGGGGTTATATTCAGGAGGCAAACTACATTCATTTTCTGGAAGAAAATATCACCAAGTACCAGGACCAGCATCGCGAAGTTATGCGCGTGCGACGCAATATCGAGGACATCCGGAAGGAAATCGAGACCTACCAGCAGGTTCTCCAAAAGCCCCTTTCCGATCTGCTCATCCTGGCGGAACTCACCGAAAAGGTCAGTGAAAAAACCTACCTGCAGCAATACATCCGCTCGGACAACCTGGAAATCAGCGGCTATACCGATTCATATCAGAATCTGACGGAACGCGTGGAGACCATTCCCTTATTCAAGAGCATCACCCAGCGGGGATCCATCACCAAAAAAGGGGATCTGGAGAATTTCCACCTTATCATTCAACTGGAGGAGCAACAGTGAAGCTGAGCAAGCGCGACAAACGAATTCTGCGAATCGGCGGGGTTGTCTCCGGCGTGATCCTGGTGGTGATGTACGTAATCATCCCCTTCGTGGAATATCTCAACGATATGGACGAAAAAAAGAACATGCTGGAAACCCAGCTGATGCGCATGGTGCAGAATATCAGCGCCGAAGACGTCTATCAGCAGGGTCTTCTGGAAATGCAGGATGAAGCGGATGCCTTGCTGGCCGTCCTGCCCGAAGGCCAGGACGCAGAATCGGCCGGTCGGGAACTGATGCGCATCATCAACTCCCTGGCTGAAGAGCGGGAAATCGAAGTTTCCCGTATCACGCCCTCGAAAAATCCGGAGCGGTTCGATCTGGAAGCCGTCAAGAAAAATCCTCTGCTGGCCCGGTTTCTAAAAATCAAGGTGACCGCTTCCCTGAGCTGCCGGCCGGATCACCTGGCCTCCCTGCTGATGGCGCTGGAAAACTACGACAAGTATCTGGTTGTCGAGAAGCTGGAAATCCGCGCCTGGGGCGTAAAGGCAGACAAGATTATCAAACCGAATATCACCCTGGCGACCCTGATCTACCAGCCCGCCGTGGCCGAAAACCCGGCAGACACCTCATCCTGACGGCCGGCCAAGGGCTTTAGCGGAGGAACTGGAACCATGAAAAAAGGAATTTTGCTGATCAATCTGTTAATGGTGTTTTGTATCGCGGCACTGGCCTACAAGTTGTCCGCTGACTGGGACGAATGGGAGCGCACGCACAGCCAGGAATCCATCATGGAGCGGATCAAGGTCGAGGACCCACAGATCCAGATCCCCCTGGTGGATCTCGCCAAAAGCGCGGCCAACCAGCAGGACGTATCCCTCATCGGAGACCAGAATCTGTTTCATGAAGACCGGAACATGTCTCTGCCGGAAGTAAAACAGGCGGCCGAAGCCGAAAAGCCGGCCTTGCAGCTGCGGAACCGGCCGACAATCAGCGGTTTTCTGCAGATGGGCGACAAGCTCACCGCCCATGTGCTCTCCAACAGCGCCGAGGAGGGAGCATCGCGGAGCATGCTGCTGGCCAAGGGTGACACCTGGGAAGATCCCTGGATTGTCGAGGATGTGAAGGATGATCGGCTGATCCTCGTCGCCGGCGAGTCCCGGGAGGAGATTCTGTACCACGATCCCAACAAAAAACGGGCCGAGGCGCGACGTGTGGCCCCCAAGAACGCCCCGGGCCCGGGCGGGGAAAAGACCTCGGTCGTCACCATCGGGAGCAGCACGCCGGCCAGCCGCCCACCCACGGCGACACCCGCCACCCGGGCTCCGGAACGTAGCCGGACCATGCCCAACCGGGCAGCATCCGCCGCCGCCCTGAAGAACCGGACCGCCCGGGACGGGATTGAAAGCGGCAATCGCCTGTTCGGTTCCCAGCGGGGAAAGGACTCGTCGAACCTGTCGCGGGGCTCGCGCAGCAGCGGGCAAAGCCGCACCAGTCCGTTCAGCCGCAGCCGGTCCAGAAGCACTACCAACAGCGGCCGTCGGTGAACCATTTGCCGGGAGGACTCGCCACGGCCATAGACGCCGGAGTGTTCCCTTATCTCAATTACCAGAACATCGATCTCTGTTATTTCGTTCGAGGAGACGCCAACATGAAGAGAATTTATTTCATGCAAACATGGAGCAGCTGGCTGCTTATTATCATCCTGGCCTTCGCCGCCGGTTCGCCTATGGCCTGTTCCGCCTTCGCCTCCCCCGCGGAAAAAACCGCCCCGCAGGAGAAGGAAGACACGACCAAAGCCAAAAAAGCAACGCGGGCCAAACCGCCGCTCAGCGCCGAGGAAATCAAGAAGCGGCGGGAGGAATACCAGCGTTTGCGGGCTACACGCAATCCCCTTTCCTCCACCAAAGAAGGTACGCCCGCCGACAAATCCGCCCAACCGGTAACTCCCGAATCCACGAGCGGACAGCCGGCCTCACCGGTGAGCCCGACCAACGCGGCCGTTCCTCCGGAAGCCGCGGCGGAGGATGTTCCGACGCCCCCGGAACCGCCCCAGGAAACACCCCCCACCGAGAAGAAGGAACCACCGGCCAGGCCCTCGCCCAAAGCCCGTTCGATCCAGCCCATCAAGCTGGATTACGACAACGCCGATTTGTACGACTTCATCAACGTGGTCGCCGACCTGCTGGAAATCAACTACATCATCGACCCCGGCGTGCAGGGCAAGGTCACCATCAAGATGACCAAACCGGTGCCCAGCGATGCCCTCTTTCCCATATTTATCGATATTCTCCGGATCAACGGCGTGACCATCGTGAAATCGGGCGATATTTATCATATCGTCCCGATCCAGGAGGGACAGAAATACCCGTCGGAAACGATCCAGAAAGTCCAATCGGATTTTCAGATTACGGGCAGTGACCTGAGCACCTTCGTCATTCCCATCGAGTACATGCCCTCGGGTGATCTGGCCAAGCTGCTGGAACAGTTCCAGACCGACAAAACCCAGATCATCAATCTGGAATCGCACAACATCCTGGTTATCACCGATTTCAAGGACAACGTCGTCAAGCTCTTCAACATTATCCAGATCCTGGACAACGGCTATTTCGAGGTCAACCGCATCGAAATGGTCCAGATCAAGTTCAACAAGGCCGAGGACGTGTCCAAGGATCTGGAGGCGGTCTTCAATGCCGGCGGGACAGCCAGCGGAGTGAAATTCATTCCCATCGAGCGTCTCAACTCCATCCTGGTGGTCTGCCGATCTGCCAAGGTGCTGGAGTCCGTCTATGAGTGGGTGAACAAACTGGACCGGCAGGCTGTTCACGGGGTGGAGACTTTCGTCTACAAGGTGGAGAACACCACGGCCATCAGCATCGCCGAAATTCTTTCCCAGCTCTTTTCCGACCAGGGCGCCCAAACCTCCTCCGTGGGGGCCGCCGCCGGCGGCGTGGCCACCGGCGAGCGGGGCACCAGCTCGCTGCCGCCCACCAGTCCGCCGCAGCAGCAGTCCAATCTCAATCCGCAATTGCGGGGCACGCTGCAAGGCTCGGGCCTCGGCCCCATCCAGGGGCTCAGCGGGAATGTCAAGATCATCGTCGACGAACTCAACAACAATATCATCATCCAGGGCACCCAGGCCGATTACGAATTTTTACTCCGCACCATCAAGAAACTGGACGTGTTGCCCCGGCAGGTCCTCATCGAGGCCAAAATTATCAGCGTCGAATTGAACAACAATTTCAGCTTCGGCTTGCAGTCGTTGAATCTGACCGGCAGAAGCAATACGTATCCGCCGACAACCGTTGAGAGCGGATTCGTCGGCGCGGACGGACAGGGTCCCAAGGGGATTACCTTCAGCACTTTGGGCATCATCGGCAACCGCGAGTTGCAGTTGATCATGAACACCCTGGAAACGCGGGGGCATGCCCAGGTCCTCAACGCGCCCTCGGTCATGGTGCTGGACGGCAACGAGGCCAGTATCAATGTCGGCGCCGAAATACCCATCGCCACCGGCACATTCTCCAACCCCTTCCTGGGTGGCGGCGGGACCACCGAAGACGGCACGTACAATACCACCAACACCCAGATTCAGTATCGCTCCACCGGCATCACCCTGAATGTCGCGCCACGGATCAGCTCCGCCGGAATCGTCACCCTGGAGGTGGCCGTCGAGGTGAGTACGCCTGGCGCCGGCGCCGATGGACTGGCCGGTTCGCCGCCCATCAACCGGGCGGTGGTGAATTCCACCATGATCGTCGAAAACGGCGCCTCGCTGGTCATCGCCGGCCTCATCCGGGAGGAGGACACCAAAACCCGTACGGGCATCCCCTTGTTGGGCAGGATTCCCATTCTGGGCTGGCTTTTCGGGAATACTACAAACTCCCGCAGCCGCCAGGAGCTGCTGGTGCTGCTCACACCGCACGTGATTCACACCACCGGCGCCGCCCAGGAAACTTCCGACGCCGTTGTCGAGAGCCTCAAGCAGATCAACCAGTTCATCGAAATGAAGCGGGAGAAGGGCGAGCTGAGCATTCTGGAAAAACGGCCCGTGAACAAGGACAAATCCAATGGCGAAAAATAGCCTGCCACCGGCCGGCAAAGCCTTTATGAAAACCGGGCCGGGCCCGGTTTTCTTTTTTCCCCTTTTTAGCAACTTTCTGCCCAATTTGTTATCTCTAATTTTGGAGAGGAAGTTGCTCTGTGATATCTGAATAGTGACGGAAGGCGAACTTGGCGGAGCTGCACGAAACGGAACTGATCAGCCTGGTCAATACTGCGAAGGCGGGGAATCGCGAGGCATTTCACGAGCTCTATACTGTTTTTCTCCAACGTATTTTCAATTTTGTGCTGGGCATGATCCGCAGCCGGGAAGAAGCCGAAGACATCACACAAGACGCTTTTGTGCAGGCATTCCACAAGCTAGCCGGGTTGAAGGATCCAGCCAAGTTCGAGCACTGGCTTTACCGGATCGCCCGCAACGAGATCTACCAGCGGTTCCGGCGAAAGAAAGCGGAACAGGTTCCCCTGGGTGATTACGAATGGCAGGAGCTTACACCCATCGAGCGCGGCCAGCCCATTCACAACCCGGAAGACGAGTTCCTTCGCCAGGAACTGGAACGGGTCGTCAAGATCGCCCTCGAGACGCTGCCGACGAAACTGCGCGAGGTGTTCATTTTGTCCGTTCTGCACCAGAAGAGTTACAAGGAAATTTCAGACATCGTCGGGCGCTCCCTGCTTTCCGTCAAAACAGATATCTACCGGGCCCGAATTTTTTCCAAAGACGCCATCAAGCGTTACTTGGGAACAGGATAGACAGATGCCTTGTCCTTCGCAAAAACAGATCGTCGACTTTCTTTACAGCGGCGCCCCGCACCGGGACAAGCTGCAGGCGCATCTGCAAAACTGTCCCCTATGCCAGCAAAGGATTCAGGAAGAGAAGGACCTGACCGCCCTGTTCCGAAATCACTTTCGGACGGAAATGCCCGGTCCCTTTCTCTGGCAACGGATTGAAGGCCGCCTGGCTACGGCCCCCGCGCCGGTGACGGGCTTCCGGACGTTTTTCCCGCGGCCGCTGACCGCTCTGGCCGCCAGCGTCATTCTGCTCATCTTCGTTTGCAGTGCCGTGCTGGTTCTGGATACCGGGCCGTCGCGCGAAGCCATGCTGGCCGCCATCGACGCCCAGTATGGTCAGACTCTGGCTCAATTTGACGATCTGGATCATAATCCCTTCAACGGTCGCCTGAATCAGCTGGGCGCTTCCGACCAGAACCCTTTTCTCTCCGCGGAAGGGACGGAAGAGGAGTCGGACCCGGCAACCAATCCCTTTTCTCCGTTTAAGGCAATGCCAACAAAAGACATTAGGAGATAATCATGGCAAGGGCGTGTTTTTCTTTTAAAGTTTTACTTTCACTCTGGTTCATCGTGGTGGCGCTTGTCGCCGGTCCGGTGATGGCCACCGCCGATCAACCCACCGAACAGCCCGATCCCGCCACCCTGAAGCAACTCTCCATCGCTTACTCCCAGCACGAGATCATTCAATTGCTGATTCAGAAAGGGGAATTTGCCAAAGCCCTGCAGGAATTTTTTGTCATCCTGGATTTGGGATTGCCGACCCAGTACGAAGAAGCCGTCTTCAAGGAAGTTGTCATCGTCGCCAAAAAATTCTTCGAGGCCGGCCAGAGCGAATATGCCTACGAAGCCCTGCAGAAAGGTTTCCAGAGCATACAGAATGTCGATTACCAGGCCCGCATCCTGAACGTTAAAGCCAGTCTTCTCAAGCGGGAAGGCAAAATCGACGAAGCCATAAAAACGTACAAAGAGGAAGTTGCACTGCGGGAAGGTGCGCTCGAGAAGTAGCTAGAACCAACCTGAAGTAAGTTCCACTAAAGTCCCCTTACAAAAGATTTTTCTTTTTTTTCTTTACAAGTGCTATTTTACATGTAAGAATATAGATGATTCTCGGATTGAGCGGGATAGTGTGAACGTAACATTCTTCAAAGTCGGCCTCATTGCCCTCTTTGTGGTTCTGGGTGCAGGCGGAGTACCAGTTCCGGCCCTGGAAAGTGTCGGACTGCCTTTGACCGAGCCCGGTGCCGCACGGCCCAATTCCGCTCTTTCCGCCCTGCTGAACAATTCCCATAACCCTTCCTTTGACACGGAGCGCATGGTTTCCGCCAGGGCGGACATCCGCGCCGGACGGCCGGCGCCTGCAACTGCGGAAAACTCCGGCAGAACCAGGAATGCCGCCATGTCCTCGCCCAACAGTCTTCGGGATGATCCCGCTCAATCCGTCCCGCAGACCCAGGCATCCCGCGGACAGTTCTCTCCGGTTTCCACCGTTGTCGTCGGCTCACCGACCGTCTCCGCCCCATTCTCCGAACCCTCGCCCGACTGGCAACAGATGCAAACCGCTTTCCTGGGGGCGCCCGACGATCCGGAATTCCCCATCGCGGTTCTGGCCTCCATGGTCGAGGAAGATCCCTGGACCGACACGTTATCGCTGGAGGACGAAAACCCTTTCGCCCACCTGATTCAGGAATTGACGGGCGGTGACTCTGACGAGAACGAAAACCCCGAAAATCCGGATGACCAGGAACACCCTGATCAACCGGCGGACGAAGACCCTCAACCCGACGACAACCACAACGACGATCAGGACGATCCGGACAATCCGGATATCGATCCGGGCGGCTCAGACAACGGGGACGATCCCGACGAGGAAGAGCCAACCGAAAAACTGGCACAAATCCTGTTTGTCCCGGATTCAAAGCTGGGCAATTTCCTGCGCATGACGGGCTGCCGTTCCCGCGCCGACACCTTCATCTTGGACCAGCTGGACGAGATCCACTTTGAAGCGGAGAACGGATACAGTCTTACCATCGAGTATGATTTCTTCATCAGCGGGGCCCAGCTCGACGCCTTTTTTCTGGCGGATGATTTCACGGATGACGGGCTGACGGATCTGTTCTGTACCCTCAAGACGTCTCCGGTCTGTTCCCTGTTGCTGAATACCCGTAGCGATTTCGAGCTGGCCCATATGTTTCAGCTCCCGTACGTACCTACCGGCCTGGTTCAACTTTCGTTCTTCGATCCGCAGAACAAGCAGCTGGCCTGCTATTCCAAACAGGTCGGGGCCATCGATTTTTTGGAGAACATCGGCGGGCAGCATTTTCAGAGCCTGCTCACCCTGCCCTTTCCTTCCAGTTATGACGGCATTGCCCGCTCCGACTTCAACAACGACGGCTTTGATGACCTGATTCTGCTGAATTTTACCCAGAATACCGCCAGTTATCTGGTCAATATCCAGGGAATCTCCCTGCGTATCCTGTCCCAGAATCTTCCTCATTTTCCCTCGCCGGAGCTGGTGGTCTTCAACCCCACGGTTGACGGCCCCCGGGCCCGTTTGTGGTTGCTGGACTATTCAGATCAGACCCTGCTGTATGTGATCGGCTCGAACAATACCGCCATCCCCCTGGCCTCCTATGCAGGATTGAGCCGCGGCAACTGCCTGCTGATCGGCGATTTCAACCAGGATGAAATCGTAGACTTCGCCATCGGCCGCGTGCTAAGATAGCTACCCACTCCCCAATATCGGGATGAACCATGCCACAAGAGACGTCATCACTCGTTTCCATTGTTCTGCCCCTGTATAATGAAGTGGACACCCTCGTTCCCCTGGTGGAGCGTATCGTGACGACATTCCAGCCGAAAATGATCCCGTTTGAGATCATCTTCATCAACGACGGCAGCACGGATGGTTCGGACAATGTGCTGGACGCGCTTTTCGAGAAGCACCCGGAGGTTCAGGTTATCCATCTGCGGCGTAATTTCGGCAAGGCGGCCGCGCTCATGGCCGGCTTCCAGCTGGTGCGGGGCGAACGCATCATCACCATGGACGCCGACCTCCAGGACTTGCCGGAAGAAATACCGGTTCTGCTGGACAAACTGGCGGACGGCTACGATCTGGTCTCGGGGTGGAAATATCCCCGGCGGGATGGATTTGGCAAACGGGTGGCCTCCAAGGTGTTCAACCTGATTACATCCGTCATGTCCGGAATCCGGCTGCATGACATGAATTGTGGTTTCAAGGCATACCGCCATGAAGTGATCGAGCATTTGAACCTGTACGGTGAGCTGCATCGCTACATCCCGGTCATCGCCTACAACCAGGGATTCCGCGTGGGCGAAGTTAAAATCCGGCATGATCCGCGCCGTTTCGGTCGTTCCAAATATGGCCTCTGGCGGTTTTTCAGCGGCTTCTTTGATCTGTTCACCGTGTTGATGCTTACCCGCTTTGGTGCCCGCCCGCTGCACATCTTCGGGATGATCGGCCTGCTTGCTTCCCTGACAGGCGGCACCATCACCCTGGTGATGATCATCCAGCGATTGCTGGGTACTTTCCTGAGCAACCGGCCCCTGTTCTATTTTGCCCTGTCCACCCTGATCGTCGGTATTCAGGTGTTTTTTTTCGGATTGCTGGCGGAGATCATCGCCCATTCGCGTGGCGGCTCCAGCTTCTATTCCGTGCGGAACGTGCGGCAAAACCCGTTGCCGAATCACAGCCAGCAGGACAATCAGCCGTGAACATCGGTATTCTCGGCCCTTTTCCTCCCTTCCGGGGTGGAATCTCCACGTTTAATGTTCATCTCACCCTTCACCTGGCGCCCTACTGCCAGCCGATCCCGCTGAATTACTGCCAGCAGTATCCGCGCATCATTTTTCCCGGTCAGACACAGCTCGATCGCAGCCGGACACCTTTCCCCATCGCGGCCCGGCCCGTATTTGCCCCCTTCCGATTCTGGCATTGGCGCTCCGGGCGGCGGCAGCTCGCGGAGGCACAATTGTCCCTGCTGGTCCTGTCATGGTGGACGCCCATATTTGCTCCATCCATGTACCTGTTTCTGAAGCGCTTTATACGAAAGCACCCGCTGCCTCTTCTGGCCATTTGCCATAATATCCGGCCCCATGAGCGGATTCCTTTCACTCTTTTTTTCCAAAAACGGCTCCTGGGACTGATGGACTCTTACATCACTCACAGCCTGCCGGACAGCCGCATCCTGGCCGACTGGTTTCCCGGTCGTACGGTGCGATCCTTGTTTCACCCGGTTTACGACCAGTTTCCGGTCACAGCCGATCTTGACCGGCCCGGAGCCCGCAGCCGTCTCGGCATTGCGGCCCCGGACAAGCCGCTCATTCTTTTTTTCGGTCTCGTCCGCCCATACAAGGGCTTGTCGGTCCTGCTCGAGGCCTTCAAGAACCTGATGGAAAGCGACACCCCGCTCCCGACCTTGCTCATCGCCGGCGAATTCTACGAGAACAGGGCCACCTTTGAACCCCTCCTCTCACAGCTGGTGCGCACCGGACACGTCCTGCTGCATGATCGCTTCATCCCCAATGAAGACGTGCGCCACTACTTCGCGGCGGCGGACGCCGTGATTCTTCCCTACCGCCACGCGACCCAGAGCGGGGTGATCCCGCTGGCGTATGCCTGTGACCGCGGGGTGGTCACTACCCGGGTCGGCGGTCTGGCGGAAATGGTGGAGGATACGGTCTCGGGCATCCTGGTTCCCCCCGAAGACCCGGCCGCCCTGGCGGCTGGCATTCGACGCTTTCTGGAACATCAGTCCGAGATTGAGCGCAATGTTCCCCGGTTCGCCCAACGATTTGGTTGGGATCATTACATTCAGCACGTGCTGCCCCTGGCCGGCGCAACCCCGCAATCCCGCCCATGAAACTAAACAGTTGAATTTTTCAGTTTCTCCGTTATAATGATCGGTTTTATCTCTGCACAGAACTGTCAACCATGAACGGATTCATCGATCTTCATTTGCACACGACGCGTTCCGACGGGAGCATGAGTCCCGCCGAGATCGTCATGCACGCCAAGTACGAGGGGCTGTCCGCCCTCGCCATCACCGATCATGATACGGTCAGCGGCAACGAGGAAGCGATCCTCGAAGGCCGGCGGCTGGGCCTCCGGGTCATCCCCGGCATAGAGTTGTCCATATCCTTCGGACAGGGAGAATTGCACCTTCTCGGTTATTTCGTCGATTATCAGAATGAAGAACTACAAAAGTACCTGGTGGAAATCCGTGCCCATCGCAAACGCCGCAACCCCCTGATCATTCAGAAGCTGAAAAATCTCGGCTTCGAGCTCAATCTTCAGGAAATCCGGCGCAAGGCCAACAACGGCAACGTCGGCCGGCCCCACATCGCCGCGGCGATGGTGGCGGCCAACTACGTGTCTACCTACAAGGAAGCGTTTGATCTGTATTTGCGCAAGAACGGACCGGCCTACGTCCCCAAGGAAATACTCACCATCGGCGAAGGAATCGGCCTGATCCGGCAATTTGGCGGCGTACCGGTGCTGGCGCATCCCATGACCCTGGATTTCAGAACGATTCGGGATTTGCGGGCCTTCATCGCCCAGCTCAAGGAGAAAGGGCTGGGCGGCATCGAGGTCTATCATCCCGGCGCTTCGCCACGCCAGATTCAGGTGCTGGAGAATATCGCCCGCCAGATGGAGCTATGCATCACCGGCGGCAGCGATTTCCACGGCCTGGAACTGAATCCCGCCGAAGGCGGTTTGGGTCGCGCCATCGCCCGCCTTCCGTCACTCCTACTGGATTCACTGGAATCTGTGCGTGCCAGGAATAATGGTGCCACCGCCACTTCCCCCCCCTGGCCCGACAACCGGTTACGTATCTGAATTTCCGTCTTCGAATCCCAACAACCGAAGTTCACGCTGCAAACGTATCCCGGTCTGCCGCATGACTTCCGCTTCCACATACTCAAGAAGGGCCAGAACATCCGTCGCCGTCGCCCGCCCCCGATTGACGATGAAATTGGCATGTTTCTCATAAACCACCGCGTCACCGAAATTGCGGCCCTTCAGTCCGCAATCCTCGATGATCTTGCCTGACGGAATGCCCAGCTGGTAATCGTTCTTGAACACACAACCGGCATTGGGCAGCGCGTACTGGCCCATCTGCATCCGCTTGCGGCGAACCGTCGCCATGGTGTGACGCAGTTCGGTGACTTCAGGCAGGACAGCACACGAAAACCGGGCCACGACGATCCATTCCCGTCGCACCTGGAATCGCGACTGCTTGTAGGCGAACAGACAATCCGCCGCCGGTATATCCCGCGAATCCCCCTCGGCATCCACAACCGTGACGGAATCCAGAATGTCGGCCATGGACCGGCCATAGCACCGGGCGTTCATGAAGACCGCCCCACCGACGGTTCCCGGCATACCATAAAAATTCTCCGCTCCGGCCAGCTGCAACTCGGCACAAAACTCGCACAGCGCATCCACCGTGGCCCCGCATTCGGAAATGACCCTGTTACCGTCGTGGCTGATCCTGTCCAGGCCGGTGGTCGTCATGACAGCGCCCCGTATTCCGGTGTCCGCCACCAGCACGTTGGACCCTCCCCCCAGAATGGTCAGGCGGAGCTTATGCTGCCGGCACCAGCGAACACCCGTCACAAAATCCTCAGCTGTCCGGGGCAAAAGCAACAGGTCGGCCGGTCCACCGATACGGAAGGTCGTCAAGCCCGATAACGGCACGTTTCTTTCATGCGGCAGGGGGGGCGGGGCCTCCATTTCCACTGTCTCACCATGTTCGCACATGACGGTCTTCTCCATCGGGCATCCGGACATCCTCGCTCGCCGGACAACCGGCGCCTGGTTCAGCCGCACCATCCACCAGGGATTCGGTGCGCCGCGTCACCGCTGCTGTCGCCAGAATACCGGATTTCTTGCCACGGATCAAGTCAGGAAGAGGCCGTATTTACGGCCTGCCGGCCCCTCCGGCTTTATGGTATAATGGGCGACTGTTGTCTCTATTTTCCTCAGGAGATCCGGTATGCGCCCCATTCACGTTTCCACATTGGATAACGGTTTGTCCATTATCACCGCCGAAGAGCACAGTCTGCCCATCGTTTGCGCCACGCTCTGGTACCGGACGGGTGCCCGCTGGGAGCGCGACGGACAGAGCGGCCTCGCCCATTTCCTGGAACACATGATGTTCAAGGGTTCGGCCCGCTATCCCAAAGGGGTCATCGATACGCTGAGCCTGCAGCTGGGCGGCAACAACAATGCCTTCACTTCCTACGATTACACCTGCTACTATTTCACCTTTTCATCCGATCGGTGGGAAATCGCCCTGGATATTGAAGCCGACCGCATGCAGAATCTGCTTCTGGACCCGGAGGAGTTCGCGTCAGAGAAACGGGTGGTCATGGAAGAACTGAAGATGGGCGAGGACAATCCATGGGGGTATCTGCGCAAGGAAGTGAGCGCTCTGGCCTTGCGCCGCCATCCTTATCGACGGCCCATCATCGGTTGGCGTGAGGACCTGGAGAGTCTTCAGCTGGAGGATATGCGCCGTTTCTACAACACTTACTACCAGCCCGGGAATGCCTTTCTCGTGGTCACCGGCGACGTGACACCGGATCAGGTGGAACACCTGGCCTACAAACATTTCGGCGCCCTCACCGGACAGCCAGTCCCGTCGTTATCCATCCCGCCGGAAACACCCGCCCCCGGAACGGTCCGCTTCCGGTCGTCCAAACCGGCCCACATATCGCGTCTGCTGGTGGCGTTTCCTGCGCCTTCCATCCGCCAAGACGATATCCATGCCATGAATATCCTGCGGTACATCCTGGCCGAAGGCAAAACCAGTCGCCTCTACCACCGCCTCATCGAAGAAGAGCAGAGCGTCTCCTCTTTTGCCATCTATTTCGAGGACATGGCGGACCCCTCCTTGCTGATGATGGGCGCAGAGCTGAAAGAGCAGTCCACTTTCGAGGAGGTGGAGAATGTCATTCAGGATGAACTGACCAAGCTGCTCCAGTCCGGGTTCAGCGAGACGGAAATTACCAAAGCCTTGCGCCAGCTGGAATCGGATTATATTTTTGAACAGGAGGATATCAGCAGCCTGGCTGTCAGCCTGGGCATGTACGAATGTCTGGACACCTACCGCTTCTACACTTCCTTTCTGCAGAAAGCCAAGGCCGTCACCTCCGAACAGTTGCTGGATACGGCCCGTCGTTTCCTCCGTTTTGATTGCTGCACCATCGGCCAGCTGGAAAAACAAACCGCTGGTGCCGTCAACCACTGGGACCTGGCGAGTGCCGCAGATTCGCTTCGTCCGGTCCAGTCATACACCCCGCGCCAGGACGCCCCGGCCAAACCGGATCCGTCGCCGTTCACCGGCTCATCCGGTTCGGCCGTCGATCTGCCCATCGAGACCCTGCAGCTGGACAATGGATTGACGGTCATGCTTTGTCCCCTGCATCGCATTCCCGCAGTTACCATGAGTGCGGTGGTTCTGGCCGGCAGCCGCGAAGACGAGACGGGTACGGAAGGCCTGGCCTACCTGGCGGGGAACATGCTGGACGAAGGGACCGCTCACCACTCCCATCATGACATCGCCACATACATCGACGGAATAGGTGGTGAACTGGAGAGCTTTGCCGGTCGCGAATCGGCCGGCATCACCATGAAAATGCTGCGAGAGCATGCATCTGAAGGATTGGCCCTGTTGCGGGAGATGATATTCGAATCGGTTTTCCCGGAGGAGCGACTGGCGCTGACCCGCTCCCAGATCATCACCCGGCTCGCTTCCCTGGAAGACCGGCCCGACTACGTGGGATCACGCGAGTTCAGCCGACTGGTATATGACGGCACGCCCCTGGCTCACCCCACCCTCGGCTACCTGGATTCGGTGGGGCGGTTGAGCCGTTCACAAATTCAGGTATTTCATCAACAGCGATACACACCGGCCAATACCATTCTGGTGGTCGTCGGGGATGTGGACCCCACCCGCATCATCGCCCAGATTCGCGAGGAATGGGGTCCCATGCCGGGTGGTCAGAAACAGTTTCGCCCACTCATCGACGTGAACCGTCAGACCGCTCCGGTCCAGCGACAGCTGACCGTCGAGGACAAGGAACAGCATCACATCTATCTCGGCCACCTGGGTGTTCGACGGAACAATCCGGACTACTACACGCTCCTGGTCATGGACGTCATCCTGGGCAGCGGTCCCGGCTTCACCTCCCGCATCCCCAAGATCCTGCGGGATGAAATGGGCCTGGCCTATACCACCTTCGCCAGCATCTGTTCTACCGCCGGCCTGGACCCAGGCCGCTTTCTGGCCTATATCGGAACCGATCCCCGACAACGGGATGTGGCCATCGAACAGATGATTCGCGAAATCCGGAAAATCCGGGACGAAGAGGTTTCTCCAGATGAATTGAAGGCCGCCCAGGACTACCTGACCGGCAGTTTCGTCTTTAAATTCGAAACCATGTTCCAGATCGCCTCCTTCATGGTGGCGGCCCGAATTCATGGACTCGGTCTGGATTATACCCGCCGGTTTCCCGAGTTCATCCGCTCCGTCACCGTAGCGGATGTGCGAGCGGTGGCCCGACAATATCTGGATCCGGAGAACCTCACCATCGTCGAAGTGGGCCCGGCCCATTCGGACTTCCCATCGCCGAACGAACCTGCGCCGGCTGGATGAGGGTCCATCATCTCCGCCGGTCAGTCCGGCCTGTCGGCCCGGGACGAACCGGTCACTTTTTCCGTCCCGCAGCCCGTCGGCTCCATTCTGCCGGCCGGCAGCGGATAACCTTACTCTGTTGTGGATACGTGCAGATTCAGTCAGTGGCCGGACGTTCGCCCGCCAGGAAGGCCCCCGAAAGCAGATAGTTCCGGACATAATCAATGACGGCGTCCTCCAGCGGTGTGACGGGATTGGCGAAGCCCGTCTGCCGAAATTTGGCCAGATCCGCCCGGGTATAATACTGGTACCGGGATCGCAGATCTTCCGGCATATCCATGTAGTCGATCCGAACCGGTAAATCCATGGCCGCAAAGATGGCTCGCGCCAGCGAGTTCCACGTCCGGGCCTGCCCTGAACCGATATTGAAGATGCCATTTACCTCCGGCCGGTCCAGGAAGTGAAGCGTCATGGCCACAGCATCCTTGACGTACAGAAAATCCCGCTTTTGCTCGCCGTCCTCATAATCCGGCCGATGAGAACGAAAAAGCCGGACGGCTCCGCTGTCCCGAATCTGCTCGAAAGCCTTGAGGACCACGCTGCGCATTTCTCCCTTGTGATACTCATTGGGTCCGAACACGTTGAAATACTTCAGACCGACCACCCGGTCGAGAATATTCTGCCGTCTGGCCCAGCAATCGGCCAAATGCTTGGAGTAGCCATACATATTGAGAGGAAACAGCAAATCCAGCCGGTTTTCATCATCCGCATAGCCGCGGCGGCCGTCCCCGTAAGTGGCGGCGCTGGACGCATAGATGAAACGGATCCCCTGCGCCACCGAATAGGCCATCAGGGCTTTTGTATAGTCGAAATTATTGGCGATCAGGTAAGAGGCGTCCCGTTCGGTGGTGTCCGAGCAAGCCCCCAGATGGATGATGGCCTCGATGCCTTTCGACAGGTATCCAGCCTGGAGACGTTGCAGAAAAGTCTCTTTTTCCAGGTAATCGATGAATCTCGTCCCGCGCAAATTCTGCCAACGGTCATCGCAGCCCAGGGCATCCACTGCCAGGATATCCTCCCGGCCCCGGTTGTTCAGTCCCCAGATGATTGCACTGCCGATAAACCCGGCGGCTCCTGTTACCACGATCATGATTAACTCCGTGATTCTGAGACGGCTTGGCCCATCGCCCAAAAATTTATCATAAACCAGAGCGGCCAGGCATACAAGAGCGGGATCGAGCCCGACCCCGTCATTTTGCCAGAGCCTGCCCGGCGCGGCGTGCCGCACGCGGGATCGCCCGGGCCCGGGCGCGAGAAAGGGGCGTATCTTGTCAACATATCCCGGAACGGCCTCATTTTCCCGCCACCGGAGGATCCGTGGGGCGGGTGCCGATTTTCGGCTGAAACCGGATGATAAATGTGGCCCCGGGATTGTTATGAATGGTCATGGCCCCACCCAGTTGCTCCACGAGGGATCGGACCAGACGCATCCCCAGGGTGGAGACGTGATCCAGCCGGAAATCCTCCGGCAGCCCGCTGCCGTTGTCCTCGATGATAAACACCGTGTTCCCGGATTCATCATTGGCGAAACGGATTTGTATCCTGCCGTTATCCCGGCCATCAAAGGCATGCAACAAGGCATTGGAGACCAACTCGTTCAATATCAGGCCGCACTGGACAGCCTGCTCGATTTCCAGCAATACGGGCTCGGCGTCGATATCCACCTCGATACGGCGCGCCCGGGCCCCATGAATGGAGACGATATCCTCCACGAGACTGTTGATATAGTCCCTGAAATCCAGGGCGGCCAGGTTTTCCGAACGATACAGCTTTTCATGCAGCCGGGCCATGGTGGTCAATCGCAGCGTACTCTCCTCATACAATTTCCGAAGAACGGGGTCGTTGACCTTCATTGCCTGTAAACCCAACATGCTGGTAACGATTTGCAGATTGTTCTTGATGCGGTGATGAATCTCCCGCAGCAGGACCTCTTTTTCCTGGAGCGAGTTGGCCAGTGCGGCCTGCTTTTCGCGCAGGCGCTCCGTCTTCTCCCTGACCGTCCGTTCCAGTTCCGCTGAATAGCGTCGGGTGGCCAGATGGCGATGTCCCGCCAGCATGAGACCGGCGAAGACAAAACTGACCAGCAGAAAGAACCACCAGCGTCGCCAGAAGGGTTCCATGATGTGAATGGTGGGCGAGACCACCGGCTCGGACCAACCACCGGCAGCATTTCGCGCCTGCAGGTAAAATTTGTATTCTCCGGGAGGAAGGCGATCGTAGCGCACACTGTCATCGACGTACGGCGTCACCTGTGACCAGCTCGCATCGAAGCCTTCCAGGCGGTGCCGAAAGGCATTCTGGCGCTCGTCCACAAACGAAATAATCCGGAACCGAAACACCAAAGAATGCTCATCGTGCGCCAAAGACAGGGGCTGCGAAGCCGGGAAGCTGCGCTGGCCGGCTTCCATCATCCGCAGCGCAACGTGCGGGGTGGGGAGATCCTCGGCCCGGTAATCATAGCGGGCCTGATACCGGCACAAGCCCAGATCCGAACCGATCCAGACATCGCCCCGATGATCCACGAGGCCGGCCGCCCGATTGATCTCCCGGCCCAGAAAGCCGTCTTTCAGTGAAAAATGTCTCACCCCCGATGAATCGAGAAAATAGATGCCGTTATCCGTCCCGAACCACATGCCTCCGGACTGGTCCTTCTGGATGAGATAGACCGGACGATGCGTGGCCAGACCATGACGGATACGTGTGGCGCGCTCCGCGGAGCCCTCGTGAACGACATATAGACCCACCAGCGTGCCCACCCACAGCCGTCCCGTCCCATCGAGGGACATACTGTACACCTCGTTTTCAAACGGGGCGTCTCCGAGAGGATAATGCGTACACACCACGCCGTCGATCATTGTGACGCCAATGCCGGATGTGGCGGTGTAAATCCGCCCGTTATCTCCCCGGATGATTCGGCGCACATTGCGCGGCTGAAATCCGTTGAACTCCTTTCGCCGAAACGACGATCCATCGAAAACATACAGGCCGTCGCTGGCGCCCACCCACAACTCCTGCCGCCCCACCGGGCAGAGGGCATACACTTGCCGCGGATACCGGGGCGGCCGCTCTCCGGGTAAAACCAGCGGGAAAACATCGACCCGCAGATCCTCATGGATCCTTGCCAGTCCATGGGCCGAAATCGCCGCCCAGATTCTCCCGGAATCATCCCGGACCAGATCCATAACCCGGGCCTCCTGGACGGCCGTCGTCCCTTCCCCGGTGAAATCCAGGGTCCGGAACGCCCGGTTTTTCCAGGAAGTGACCCCATGATTGTGCCCCACCAGCAAATGGCCGGGCGCCACTTCCAGCAAAGCGGTGACTTCATCGTCCATCAGGCCGTCCATGCTTGTAAAACAGGCGAAGCGGCGGCTGGCAATCTTGCTGGCTCCCCGGAAACTGCCGATCCAAATATTTCTCTCCCGATCCAGCAGCAGCGCATTGGCCCCTTCGGCCATCAGGCCGGCCGTTTTGCCCAATTCCAGTCTCGTCCCGTAGTCCGGCAGGTATTCATACAGCCGCAAAGAATTTCCGTAAATCACTCCGCCACGGGAATCCGGCTGAATGAGCAGCCCCGGGTTGCTCTCATTGATGGCCACGGGATCATCCGCGCGAAGAATTCTGAATTCCTCTCCGGCATATAGCCCGAGCCAATTCACCCCATGAATCCAGACATGCACCCCCCCGGTGCGGCCATCCCGCGTTTCACCCACAAATTCGACCCCGACGCCGAGGATCTCCTCGTCCGGAACGACTCGCCGGACCCTGCTGTCCGTCACGCCTTGCACACCATGCACCACCGCCAGCCCGCTGTTCGTGGCCAAATAAAAAGAATCCCCGGCGGCCGCAATTCCATTGATCAGATCGCCCGGCAAGCCATCCTGCTGGCGGAGGTTACGCCAGTTGTTTTTATCCCAAAGATAGACTCCCTGCCCATTGGTGCCGGCGGCCAGAATGGTCCGTCCTTCATGGTGAATCAATTCGAAAGCGGTGACATGATATGTCCGATTGTTGAAACCGGGCAAACCGGGCAGAGACTTCCATCCTGTCTCTTCGGAGAAATGCCACAATCCCCGATTGCTGCCGGCCAGGGCCCAGATTCCGCCGTTACTGTCGGCCCGGAGGCCAATGAAAGCCACATTCGGCAACCCGTCCCTGAACGTGTAATGCTTCCATCTCAGACCATCGAAAACAGCGATCCCGCCCCGGGTGGCGAACCAGATCCGCTCACGGGAATCCTGGGCAATCTGATGGATGGTTGAACTGGGTAATCCTTCCTCCTCGGAATACGTATGCACCAGATAGCGCTGCCCGTACCCGTAGCCCGCTACCACCAGACAGAAAACCGAGATCAGTATCCATAGCCGGGCCGTTGGCGGCCGTTGCCCTCGTCGCGGCGGCCGTCCGGAATGAAGAATGTTCGCGTTGGCACCATTGCGAAACAGGTCTTGCATTTTTTCTCTCATCCGCACCAATCCCGGGTCTCAGGAATTCCGATCAGGGTCACGGCAAATGTTTGGAGGAAACATTCCGTATTATACCAAAACATTTAGAAATGGCACGGTTAAGTGTGCTATGTTGTATTTTCTTTCAATAAACCTCGGGCGCGTGCCCGCGTATAAACAACGAGGACCTGATGTTGTGGAGTGACCTCTTCAAGCTGGCTGGCCGTTCCCTGTCGGGAAACCGACTGCGGTCGTTTCTGACACTGCTGGGTCTGGTGATCGGAGTCTCGTCATTGATTCTGGTCATGACCATCATCGAAAGTGCCGACGCCTACGTATCGAACCAGATCGCCGATCTGGGCACCAATGCATTCAAGGTTACCAAACTGGCGAACATCTCGGAAGGGATCGATGCGTTCATCCGTTCATTCCGGCGCAAAGACATCACCTGGGGAAATTTCCGCTTTCTTCAGGATAATCTTCAAAAATCCTCGCAGATCGGAGCGGAGGTATCCACCCGTAACTTCGTCCGCTTCGGCAACAAGTACATTGAGGAGTCCTCTATTGATGGCTGGACGGCCAACATGATCGACATCGGAACCCGGGAGATCCAGGATGGCCGTTTCTTTTCCCAGCAGGAGCAATTGCATGCCCGCCGGGTCTGTGTCATCGGCTGGGATATCCAGGAGAATCTCTTCGCGAACCTGGATCCCATCGGCAAATATGTCAAGATTGGCGCCACCCCCTTTCTGGTCATCGGCGTCTGTGAAAAAATCGGTACCATTCTCGGCCAAAGCCAGGACAATTTCGTGATCATTCCCATTACCACGTTTCAAAAAAAATACGGCCAGCGTCGGACCCTGGATCTGCTGGTGCAGGCGGAATCCACCACCCGCATGGATGCCGCCATCGAAGAGGTGCGGGGCTACCTGCGGGTGCTCCGTCACCGAAAATTCGATGAGGAGGACGATTTTTCCATTATCACGGCCGATACAACCCTCGACCTGTTTCATTCCATTTCCGACAATTTCTTTCTTGTGTTCCTGATGCTGACCGCGGTCGCCGCTATCGTCGGCGGCATCGTGATCATGAACATCATGCTGGTGTCGGTCACGGAGCGGGTAATGGAAATCGGCGTTCGTCGGGCCGTCGGGGCACGCCGAAGGGATATCCTCAACCAGTTCCTGCTGGAATCCGTGATGCTCTGCGTGGCCGGCGGTATCCTCGGTGTCCTGATCGGCATGGCCGGAGCCTCTTTTTTCACCACCCTGGCCGACATGCCCGCCGGTGTGAAGCCGTGGGTGGCCGCTTTCGGTGTCCTCATGTCCAGCGGTATCGGGCTGTTTTTCGGCATCTATCCTTCCTGGCGGGCGGCGGGACTCGATCCGGTGGAAGCCCTGCGAGCGGAGAAATGACCATATGAAAATGCGAGGCCTGCGGGAGATTTCCCTGGTTGCGCTGCAAGAACTGTTCAGCCACAAGTTCCGGTCTCTTCTGACCGTGCTGGGAGTCACTATCGGCGTATTGGCGGTAACGACCATCGCGTCCATCATTCACGGACTGAACTCCAGCGTTCTGGATCGAGTTTCGGCCCTGGGCAGCAACAGTTTCTACGCCACCAAGCACAAGGTGGGCGTGCGGATGGGACATCCCGACCGCCAGGACCGCCAGCGCAAGGATTTCACCGATGCCGATCTCCGGGCCCTGCGGCGTGGCGCCAAACTGGTCCAGACGGTATCGCCCTTTCTGACTGCCCGATCCGTCTTCGGCGACAAGTACATCATCAAATACCAGAAAGAACGGGCGGAAAATCCCATCCTGCGTGGAGTGGAAGCCAATTTTATCGATACCATGGGCACTGTCATCGTCAAGGAGGGACGTTTTTTTACCGAGAGCGAATCCACCAATGGGCTGCATGTCACGGTGCTGGGCTACTCCATCGCCAATTCCCTGTTTCCCGTAACCGACCCCATCGGCAAGGAGATCCGGATCAACGGCACCCCCTTTACCATCGTCGGCACCCTGGAACACCAGGAAGGTCTGTTCGTCGGTTTCAGCGAGGATAATTACGTCCTGGTTCCATTCGGTACATTTCGCCGCATGTGGCCGGAAATCAAGGATATCAGCATCGCTTTCGCCGTGGAGGATCCTGCCATCATCGACGACGCCATGGAGGAGGTGGAGTTCATCCTGCGCACCAGCCGCAAGGTCCCGTACGATGCAGAGAGCGATTTCACCGTATTTACAGCCAATTTTCTGAATGACTTATGGAAACAGCTGACCTTCGCCCTGTTCGTCATCACCATTACCATCGCTTCCATCGGATTGATAGTCGGCGGCATCGGGGTCATGAATATCATGCTGGTGTCCGTAAAAGAGAGAACGCGCGAAATCGGTATCCGCAAAGCCACTGGCGCCCGCCGCTCCGACATCATGCTCCAGTTTCTGGTGGAAGCCATCTCCCTCACCTCTCTCGGTGGGCTGGCCGGCATTGCACTGGCCGCGCTCATCACCCTGGTGATCAATCTGACCATCCCGGAATTGCCGGCCCGGGTATCGGAGTTGTGGATGGGTATCGGCCTGGGGGTTTCCATGTCCGTCGGCCTGGTGTTCGGCTTGTGGCCGGCCTACAAGGCTTCGCGGCTGGATCCCATCGAATGCCTTCATTATGAATGATGGGTGCGGCCATGCGCGCAACCATTCTTCCGGACGACAGCCGGTTCCCTATTTCCACTGGTCTTTTTCTGTTGCTCGCGCTATAGTCTGATGGCAGGGACCATGCCGTTGCCCCGCCGAATTGCAGGAGGCTCTCACCATGATAAGACTGCTGATCACCGGCGCAAACGGACAATTGGGCCGCGACTTCGTCCGCTATTACGGAGAGGCGTACCATATCATTCCCCTGCCACGCGAAGCGTGTGACATCACCCGGCTGGAACAGGTCCAGGCATGCCTGGCCCAACATCGCCCGGAAGTCATCTTGCACGCCGCTGCCTTCACCAAGGTGGACAAGGCCCAGCGCGATCCGGACCACGCCTTTGCCGTCAACGCCCTGGGCAGTCGCAATGTCGCCATCGCCGCGGCGGCGGCAGGAAGCCGCGTCATCGCCATCTCGACGGATTACGTTTTCAGCGGCAGGAAAACACAGCCATATCATGAATTTGATCGACCGGATCCCCGCAACCTGTACGGCCTTTCCAAGCTGGCCGGCGAAGAGGCCATCGCCCGCCATTGCCCGGATCACACCATATTGCGGACAAGCTGGTTGTACGGCAGCGGGGTTTGTTTCCCCCGCAATATCGTTCGGCTGGCCCGGGAAAAGGCGTCCCGGCGAGAACCGTTGCTGGTGGTGAACGATCAGAGCGGCACGCCCACATCCACCCGGGCGTTATCGGCCGTTATCCATGATGTCATCCATCATCCACTACCGGGATTGGTCCATGCTGCCTGCGGCGGCGTCGCGTCCTGGTTCGAGTTGGCCCATGAAGTCATCTCCCGTCTGGAAATACCCTGTCATCTGAAGCCCTGCGCCACGAATGAAGTCCCCCGCCCGGCGCCGCGCCCCCCCTACAGTGTGCTGGACAATATGGTTTGGCGGCTGGAAGGACGGGCGCTGCTGCCAGCCTGGCGGGACGAACTTCATGGCTGGCTCGAGGAAAACCGCTCTTCCTTCCCCCTCTGAAGTCCGGACGGATCATCGGCCGCATTCCCCTGACCCTGCCGGGCGCGGTGGTGATGAAACTCCGTCACCGCCGCGATTGCATCCCCATACCAGTCCCGCCGGCCGGCGGCGTCCAGCACGGCCAGATCGTACCGGGCCGTGGGGGAGACAGCGAAAAGATCCAGCAGCGCCCGCTGCTGTCCCCGGGCACGAAATTCCGGCAGAAAGCGATACGCCGTTCGCGTGACATACAGCGACCTGCCGGGTGCCGCCCCGCTCAAGGCACAGGCAGCCAATTCTGCCTGAATCCGGACCAGGGAAAGTTCCGCCTGCAGATCATCCAGCAGGCGCCGTTCCGGTGTATCCGACGCCGGACGGATATCCCGACGGACCCAGAAACGGATGTCCGCCGTCAGCCCATGGGCCTCGAACCAGGGATCGTGGTGTTTCTCTATCCGCTCGTACAGACGATCGAACCGCGGATCTTCAAATATCTCCGGATACGCCGCCATCCAGGTGGGATGACATTCGATGATGTCCGGTGCCGCGAATTCGAAGAAATAGGTTGCCACAAGGTCGCGTTGAAACTGGATCCGCGCCAGCACGGGGTTGCCCAGACACCCCAGATCCAACACATTGAAATCCTTGTGATAGCTCATGACTCCGAGATCGGGGTTGGCGACGGTGGCCCGTGCCAATTCGTTTTCTTCCTGCAGGAAACGAAACTCGCTCCGGATATGCTCGAAATCCGGCCCCGAGCAGCAAAGATAGTACGGCGGCTGATAGGTGGCCCATCTCACGGCGAAGCCCAGCACGAGAAGCAAACCCGCCGTCACCATCTGTCGGCGACCTGTCCGCAGGTTGGATATCAACCAGCACCACCAGAAAACGACCAGCAGCGCCAGGTGGGTGGTGATGCGTGTATCGTCCAGTCGGGAAGGGCCGAAAATGACCAGCGACAGGAGCGTGGTCGAGACCAGCGACACCAGAACCAGCACAAAGATCAGGCGGCGTTTGTCCCACTCCAGGAAGTACAGGGCCGGCAGAAGAAAAAGTAAAAAATAGCCGTTATGAAAACGGAACACCTCCGCCAGAACAGGCCATACCGTGGACCAGAATTCAGCGGGTGCTGTGACCAGCGCCGTCAGACGCCCCATCACGGAAATGGACTGGGCATAGGCACTGTTGGGGAAGAAATCACCGAAGTACCATACTCGTGCCCCTTGCACCAGGCCCCAGAGAATCGGAACGAGCGCCAGCCGGGCCACGGCGGGCCATCTCCCTCCCCGCCTGAAAAAATACACCCCCAGCAAGAGCAGCACCGGCAGAACATGGCCGATGAATTCGGAGCGGACAAGTGATGCCGCGAACAGAACCACCACCGTCGACGCGGAGACCCGTTCCCGGGCCAATGCCGTCCAGGACACCCAAAGCACGAGCAGGATCACCCCATGAGTGTAGGGATTTTCCATGCCTGAACCATGCCATTCCAGAAAACCGCTGGACAGGGCCAGGCAGACCGCCGCCGCTACGGCCAGGCCCGTTCCCCACGGATGCCTGACACGGAAAAAGAGACCGAAAACCACTCCCAGCAAGACCGTACCCAACACCGTCTGCAGGAGTCCGAACAGGGAATAGTCGAGCCTGAACAGGGCATAGCCAATGACGTACACCACCATCTGCAGAGGCGTGGAATATCCTTCCACCCGTTCGGCGGCCGGATTGATGCCGATGACCCCGTAGTCCGCCAGATTGCGGGCGTGGCTCATGGTGATGATCCCGTCATCCCGGCTTTGGTAGAAATTGGCGGGGATGAACGCGTAGGCCACCATGAAAACGACCAGGAAGATCGCGCCCGCCAGGAAGGCGGAACCCATTGGCCCAGCCATGAGTCGGTGGACGAAAGACGGCGTCAGCTCTTTTTCGGCCATAAGTCTCCGCGCCAAAAAGATCAGATGAATGAACGTTCCACGACAGCCTGTTTTCGAAACCGGTCCGTCGTCGGACTCACGGACGGCAGGAGAGCGCGGCCTCAGTTTCTACAGTGAGAGGCGGGCCACTGTTCCGGCCCTGGCCCGACCGCAGAGTCAGGCGTCGAAACGGAAATGATCATAACCGTTGCGGGGCGGTTTTTCGGCGATTCCGTTCCGGATCACCCGCAGCTCGCCCGCATGGTCGGCGCAGATCTCTCCGATGCGATGCAACGACGGCAAGTCATTCCGCTGGTACCAGTTGTCCGTCAACTCCTTCTCGGCCGATACGGAAAGAGTAAACAGCAATTCGAAATCCTCCCCACCGCCCCAGAGATCATCCATGGTCACCGTCAGGCCATGGGTCAGGGCCAGCAGCGCGTAATGATCCAGCCGGGCACCCACCCCCGAATTGAGGCAAATCTGCCGCAGATCCTTGGCCAACCCGTCACTGGTATCGATGGCCGCGGTCACGGAGCCACTTTCGCATAACATCCGGCCGGCCGACAGCCGCGGAACCGGGCGCAGATGCTTGAGCAAACAGGCCTTCGCCACTTCGCCCGCTTCGACGGGCGCGGAGGGGGCAACCACCTGGTCGCCGGCATCCAGCCGGTAACCGGCCTGCAGAAGGCGCAACCCGGCACCGGCGTACCCGGGCTGCCCGGTGATGTAGATGGCATCGCCCGGCCGGGCACCGTCACGCCGGAGGGCCCGTCCCCGCGCCACACGGCCCACTACCGTTGCGCACAGGAAGAACAGACCGGCCGCCGAGAGATCCCCTCCCGCCAGCGGCGTTTCGTATCGTGTCAGAATCCGGTCCAGACCGTCCATCATCTGCCGGAACAACCCTTGCCGTGACGGCGGAAAGGCTGCCGCCAGCAGAAACGCCGCCGGCGAGGCACCCATGGCGGCGATGTCGCTGAGGTTGGCCGCACCCACCTTCCACCCGATGTCCTCGGGACGGGACGTCGCCAGGGTAAAGTGACGCTCCTCCACGAGCAGATCCGTGGTAATGACCAGGTCCTCATCCGCGTCCGGCCGACAGATGGCACAGTCATCCCCGATGCCCAAAAAGACAAAACCGGGGGATGCTCCATGTCCAGTCCGGATCCAGTGAATCAACTCTTCTTCGGAGAGATGCCCCATGATCTTCAACTCACCCTGTCATCCCCTGGCCGGCCGCCTGATGATCAACGACCGGCAGCAGCCCTGAACAACCCTGCCACCGGGGAATCACCGGCGGACTCTTTTGGCCGGGTGCAGTGTTTTTTCGAGCACCTGATCGATGGATTCCACGAACACAAATTTCATTTTGTCGAGAAGATAATCCGGCAAATCGTGCAGATCCTTGCGGTTGGCCTCCGGCAGGATCATCTGCTCGATATTCGCCCGCTGGGCCGCCAACGATTTTTCCTTGACGCCACCGATGGGCAGAACATCGCCGCGCAGGGTGATCTCGCCCGTCATGGCGATATCCCGCCGCACCGGCCGATTGGTGCATACCGAAACCAGGGCGGTAGCCATGGTGACACCCGCCGAAGGCCCGTCCTTGGGTATGGCCCCTTCCGGCACATGGATATGAATATCGTAGGATTCAAAAAAATCCTCGGCAATGAGCAAACGGCCCGCATTGGCCCGCGCATAGCTCAGGGCTGCCTTGGCCGATTCCTGCATCACCTCGCCCAGTTTGCCGGTCAGAACCAGCCCGCCCTTGCCTTTCATGGCCAGGGCCTCCACGTAGAGCATGTCGCCGCCGGTCGGGGTCCACGCCAGGCCGGTGGCGATGCCCACCCGATCCTCTTTCAGCAGCTTTTCACGAACGATCTTCTCCGGCCCCAGATAGGAGGACAGGGTTTTCGGCGTCACCCGGATCTGGTCCGTCTCTCCCTCGGCCACCCGGCGTGCCACCTTGCGGCAGATCCGGGCGATCTCGCGTTCGAGATTGCGCAAGCCGGCCTCCCGGGTGTAATGGTTCACAATACGCAGGATGGCCGCGTCGGTGATATGGAGGTGTTTTTTGGCCAGCCCATGCTCCTGGAGCTGTTTGGGGAAAAGAAATTTCTTGGTGATATGCAGCTTGTCCTGCTCGGTGTACCCGCTGAGGTTGATCACTTCCATCCGGTCAAGAAACGGCGCCTGAATGGTGTCCAGAATATTGGCGGTGGTAATGAACAGCACCTTGGACAGGTCGAAGGACACTCCCAGGTAATTGTCACGGAACGAATAATTCTGTTCCGGATCCAGCACTTCCAGCAGAGCCGATGACGGATCACCGCGAAAATCGGCCCCGATCTTGTCCACCTCATCCATCATGAATACCGGATTGTTGGTCTTGGCCTGATGGATTCCCTGAATGACCCGGCCTGGCATGGCGCCTACATAGGTCCGTCGATGACCACGGATCTCCGCCTCATCATGCACGCCGCCCAGGGAAAGTCGGACAAATTCCCGACCCAGCGCCCGGGCGATGGACCGACCCAGCGATGTCTTGCCCACCCCCGGCGGCCCCACGAAACAGAGGATCGGGCCTTTGGGCGCGGTGGTAATTTTGCGGACCGCCAGATGCTCGATGATCCGCTCCTTGATCTTCTCCAGGTCGTAATGATCCTGATCCAGGATTTTCTGGGCTTTCTTCAGGTTGAGGATATCCTTGGACGATTTGCTCCATGGCAGATTGACCATCCAGTCCAGCCAGGTCCGCAAGGTGGCCGCCTCGGCCGATTCCGAATGCATCTTTTCCAGACGACCGATCTGCTTGTCCACCTCTTCATATGCCTCCTCGGGCATCTTCGCCGCGGTGGCCTTGGCACGATAACTCTTGATTTCCTCCCCGAACTCACTCCCCTCACCCAATTCGTCCTGGATGGCCTTCAGCTGCTGGCGCAGGAAATATTCCTTTTGCGTACGATCGATCTCGTCCTTGGCCTGGGCATTGATCTGCTGCTGGACTTCCAGGAGCTCCACTTCACGCTGCAGCAGCTCGAAGGCCCGCTGCAACCGTTTCACCGGGTGAACCAGCGAAAGGATCTCCTGGGCCGCCTTTACCTTCAGGTCCAGATTGGCGGCCACCAGGTCGGCCAGGCGGCCGGGATCGTCCATGTTGGAAATGATGATCATAACCTCGGGGGCAATGTTTTTCCCCAGACTGGTGGCATTTTCCACTGCCTTCTTGACGTTGCGGACCAGCGCCTCGGTTTTCAGATTGCTGCTCTTGGCCTCCGCTTCCCGCATGGGCGCCAGTCGGGCCATGACGAACGGATCGGTACTCTGGAAGCCATCAACGCGGGCCCGCATGATCCCCTGCACCAGAATGCGCAGCCGGCCGTCGGGCAATTTGAGCATCCGCATAATGAGACCCACGGTGCCGACCTTGTAAATGTCGTCTTCCTGCGGCTCCTCCATCTGGGCATTTTTCTGGGTGGCCAGCAGGATCATGCGATTCTGGGACAGGGCAAAATCTACCGCTTCCACGGAGTTTTTGCGGTTCACGTAAAGCGGCACAATCATGTAGGGAAAAATGACGATGTCCCGCAGGGGCAACAGGGGTAACACGTCCGGGACCTGGATCTGGTCCTGGGTCACCTCTTCGCTCTCGTCATTTACTGCCTGATTCAACTCTCGGTCATCCATCTTGATGGCACTCCTTGGGCTATAAAAATCGTGCGTCGGTCATTCGTCTTCCGGCCTGGCTTCGATGGGGATGCCGATCTCCCGTCCGCGCCGGTCCGGGATAATGGGCAGCCGGATGGTCAGGACCCCCCGGGACAGAACCGCCTTGCTCTGCCGGGGATCGATGACCCACTTGGATTCAACGATTTTGCGGAAGGATCCGTATCCCCGCTCCAGGCGGATGAAGCGGAGTCGTCGATGTGCCGGGAACTCCGGCTCCCGTTTGGTCCCCTCGACGATCAGATGATTCTGCCGGAAAACAATCCGCATATCCTCTGCGGCAACGCCCGGCACTTCCATCCGGATCACCACCTCTTCCTTCCCGACACATACATCCAGCGTGGGATGCCACTGCCCCGGGGACAGATCCCGCCCTTTCCTCAGGTAAAACAAGTCGCCGGATCCCCGCCCCGTGCTCTTGTCCGTTTTGCGCTTGTTGGCCATAATTCCAGCCTCAATCCTTCCGTACATCCGACAGGTCGCTGATCTCCTGCAAAAATTCCGCCACATCCTTGAATTCCCGGTACACCGAAGCGAAGCGAACATAGGCCACCTGGTCGAGGCGCTGCAGTTTCTGCATGATGATCTCGCCGATCTCCCGCGTATTTACCTCCCGGTCCGCACTTTCCAGAACGTAAGCCTCGATTTCGTCGGCGATGCTCTCCAGCTTCGCCTGCGAAATCGGCCGTTTTTCACAGGCCGAGTGAAGGCCGTTCAGCACTTTTTTCCGGTCGAACGCCTCGCGGCGGCCGTCCTTCTTCACCACGACCAGCGAAATGTCGCCGATCCGCTCATAGGTGGTGAAGCGCCGCCCGCACGCCAGGCACTCCCGGCGGCGGCGAATGCTGTTGCCTTCCCTGTTTTCCCGGGAATCGATGACTTTATCCTCCAGATGACTGCAGAAAGGGCATTTCATCGGCCGCTTCCCTCCTCTGACAATTTGGATGCAGGATGACAGACCGCGTTTTGGTGTACTTTATCATATCACAGCGTTGACGAGGCACAAAGAGCTAATCGTTTAGTTTTGTTTGGGATGGAGATGTAATATGCCGATATAGGGCAGATTTCGGTATCGCTCGCTGTAATCCAGGCCATAACCGATCACGAATTCATCGGGTATTTCAAAGCCCTCATAATCGATCGCCACTTCGACGACCCGTCGGGCCGGCTTGCTGAGCAGGGAGCACACCCGGACCGATGCCGGCTCACGACTCTGGATGAGTTGCCGGAGATAGTTGAGGGTAAGACCCGTATCGACAATGTCCTCCACGATAATGACGTGTCGGCCCGTTACGGATGTGTCCAGGTCCTTGTTCAGCTTGACCACCCCCGTGGTTTTGGTGGCGGCGCCGTAGCTGGCCACGGCCATATAATCCACGGCCAGGGGAAAATCCAGGGTTCGGATCAGATCGGCATGGAAAAGGCTGGCCCCTTTCAGAATACAGACCAGGAGGGGATTCTTCTGTGCATAATCCATCGCGATTTCCCGGCCGAGTTCAGCAATGCGCAGTTGAATCCGCTCCGCCGTAAGCAGTGTGTCCGCCAGATATTCGCCCGGATAGTCGGGATAGATGTTTTTCAATGGCCTTCCTCCCACTGTTCGGAATTTTTTTATTGTAGCAAAACTTCGCGCCGGCAAGGGCAAAAACCAACAGAAAAACAGCCGGAACACCCGGCGGCCATGGTACAATTGCACCCTGAACAGACCTGGGTCATCATCACATTCGACGGGGCAACATGATCCCTTCATCAGGACCAAGGATGAAATCAGAAAAGGGAGCGGGATCCTATGAAACTGTCCATCATCATCCCCGTGTTCAATGAAGAAAAAACCCTGGCAGACATCGTTCAGGCGGTGGAGGCGGTCCACCTGCCGGGCATCGACAAGGAGATCATTCTGGTCAACGATTGCTCCGGGGACCGTTCCGGGGAAATCATGGATGAACTCAGCCAGCAAAACCCCCGGATCAGGAGTTTTCATCATCCCCAAAACCAGGGAAAAGGGGCCGCTTTACGCACCGGTTTCGCCCATGCCACGGGCGACATTGTGCTGATTCAGGACGCCGATCTCGAGTACGACCCCCAGGAATACAGTGTCCTGCTCAAACCCATTCTGGACGGCAAGGCGGACGTGGTCTACGGCTCGCGGTTTATGGGCGGCGGGGCGCATCGGGTAGTCTATTTCTGGCACATGATCGGCAACCGCGTGATCACTCTCCTCTCCAACATGTTCACCAACATCAATCTTACCGATGTGGAGACCTGTTACAAGGCCTTCCGGCGGGAAATCCTGGACCGAATCCGCCTGGAGCAGAACCGCTTCGGCTTCGAGATCGAGTTCACCGCCAAGGTGGCCGCCCTGGGTTGCGTCATATACGAGGTTGGGATATCCTATCACGGACGCACCTATGAGGAAGGAAAGAAGATCGGCTGGAAAGATGGCGTTGCCGCCCTGTGGTTTATTCTGAAATACAACATCTTCCGGCGCGATTCCGAAAAGAAATGACAGCTCCGGATCCATCCACAACCCCTGTCTGCGCCTATGACGGGCCTGCCGTTGTTCATCCGCGGCGCATCGTGTCCCTGGTCCCCAGCCTGACCCATACGGTGGTGCAACTGGGTGGCGCGGATCGCCTGGTCGGCCGGTCGCGGTATTGCTGTTCGCCGACGGCAGCGGTGGCCGGTATTCCTGTCGTGGGGGGGGCCAAGGATCCGGATCTGGCGGCGATCCTTGCGCGTCAACCCGACCTGATCCTGCTGGACCGGGACGAAAACCGTCGGGAAGACGCCCAGCGCCTGACCGAAGCGGGGGTCAGCCTGGTCACCTTTCATCCGCGGCAGGTGATGGACGTATTGAGCATCCTGAACTGTCTGGGTGACCTCCTGGCCGCCCCGGCGGCCGCCACTGCGCTGGGCGACACCCTGCGGCGTGTCCTGGAAGAGCGAGACCCCCTCCCCGCCTCACCCCTGCCGGCGCTCTGCCTGATCTGGATGGCACCCTACATGAGCTGCAACGGACGGACGTATATGTCGGATATGATGCGGCTGGCCGGATTCCGAAATGTTTTCCAGGCGCACCCCCGGCGATACTTTTCCCTGACTCCGGCGGACCTGCCATGCCAGGATGCCGCCCGAACGGCGGTCCTTTTGCCGTCGGAACCGTATGCCTTCACCCCGGAGGATTCGATGCGGGTCAGTCACGACTTCGGTATCCCCCCGGAACGGGTCCGCCGGATCAAGGGCGAATACCTGGCCTGGTATGGCGCCATAACGGCCGAAGCACTGGCGTCGTTGACCCGTCTTGGCGAAACATTCCCTGCCGACAGGGAAAACTAGTATGGAGGAAACATGAAAATTCTGGTGATCGGCAGCGGCGGTCGCGAACATACATTGGTTTGGAAATTGGCCCAAAGCACACAGGTAGAAACCGTTTACTGCGCGCCCGGCAACGACGGCATGGATCCGGACGCCCGTCGTATCGAGCTGAGTGTCGATGACACGTCCGGTCTTCTGCGATTCGTCGCCGACGCGGCCATAGATCTGACGGTGATCGGTCCGGAAGCCCCCCTGGTGTCCGGTGTCGTCGATGCCTTCCGTTCCGAAGGACGGGCGGTGGTGGGGCCGTCGGCGGCCGCCGCCTGCCTGGAAGGGAGCAAGATTTTCGCCAAGGAATTCATGGCCCGCCATGGAATTCCCACCGCCCGCTGTGAGGTGTTCAGTGCCGTGGATCAGGCCAGGGATTGCCTGCTGACGGGACGATTCACCTATCCTGTGGTCATCAAGGCCGATGGCCTGGCCGCCGGCAAAGGTGTGATCATCGCCGCCGAACAAGAGGAAGCCATCCGGGCACTGGGTCTGATGATGCGCGAGCGGCTGTTCGGCGCCGCCGGAGACCGCGTGGTGATCGAGGAATACCTGGAAGGCGAGGAGGCCTCGTTCATGGTGTTTTCAGACGGCCGGAACATCATCCCCATGGTCCCTTCCCAGGACCACAAGGCCGTGGACGATGACGATCAGGGACCCAACACCGGCGGCATGGGCGCCTATTCCGACGACCGGATCCTGTCATCCGAACAGCGGACGGTGATTCTTAACGATATTATCCGGCCCACCATCCAGGGCATGGCCGCCGAAGGAAATCCGTTCACCGGAATTCTATACGCCGGGCTGATGCTGACGGCGCAGGGCCCCAGGGTTCTTGAATACAATGTCCGTTTCGGGGATCCGGAAACACAGGTCGTACTGCCGCGACTGCAGACCGACCTGGTGGACATCCTGCAATGTCTGGTGGACAGCCGCCTGGATTGCATAACGCCTGAGTGGGATGACGGTGCCACGGTCTGCGTCGTGCTGGCTTCGGAAGGTTACCCCGGCAGCTATCCCAAAGGCCGCGAGATTCACGGGATCGACACCGTGAACCACCAGGAAAACGTGACCGTCTTTCATGCCGGCACCGTGCGCCGGGACGGCCGGTATCTCACGGCAGGCGGCCGGGTGCTGGGGATCACCGCCCGCGGCCGGACACTGCAGGAAACCATTGACCGGGCGTACCGCGCCGTCGACGGCATCCGGTTTGAGGGCATGCACTTTCGGCGGGACATCGGCCGGAAGGGACTGCGCCGATATGCCGCGGAAGAATCGCGCTGAGAAGGGTCTTCCGGCGCGCCTGCCGCCGGGCCCACGCGCTCCCGGCAAGCAGACACCGGAGTACAACGTGAAAACAATGTCAGGAGGAGTTCATCATGAGTCAACCAGTGATTGGAATTCTGATGGGTAGTGTATCCGATGCGGAGATTATGAAGGAATGCACCAAGATACTGAAGAAGTTCGAGATTCCCTTCGAGATCGACGTCTCTTCCGCCCATCGCACCCCGGACCGTACCGCCGCCTACGCCCGCCAGGCCATAGACCGTGGTCTCAAGGTCATCATCGTGGGCGCCGGCATGGCGGCTCATCTGGGCGGTGTGGTGGCCGCCCATACCACCCTGCCGGTGGTGGCCGTACCCATCGACGCTTCCCTGGGCGGCCTGGATGCGCTGCTGGCCACGGTACAGATGCCGCCGGGGATCCCCGTCGCCTGCATGGCCATCGGCAAGGCCGGCGCCCGGAATGCCGCGTATTTTGCCGCCCAGATCCTGGCTACGGCCGACGACGGGATCGCCCGCCGGATGGCCGGCCACAAAAGGGAAATGGAGGAAATGATCGACGAGCACTCCCGCAAGCTGCATGAGATGCTGGAATGAAATGCGCGGTGATCACCTTCGGATGCAAGGCCAACCAGGCCGACTCGGACCACCTGCTGGACGCCCTGGCGGTGCGCGGTCATGAGATGGTGGCCCGACCGGCCGAGGCAGACCTGATTTTCGTCAACAGCTGCACCGTCACCCGACGAACCGATCACGATGTGCGGAAGACCGTGCGGCAGCTCCACCGGTCGCATCCCGCCGCCCGAATCATCGTCATCGGTTGTTACGCCCATCGCGATTCCGCAGCCCTGGCCGGTATAGAAGGTGTTTCACTTGTGATCGGCAACGACCATCGGGAGGACATCCCCCACCTGCTGGATTCCCTGGAGGAGGCGCCCGTCACGGCCCGGCATTCATGGCCGGACAAGGAGCCCCTGCAACATCTGGCGGTGGCCTGGCGTCAACGGGTTCGTCCTTTCATCAAAGTCCAGGACGGTTGCAACAGCCGCTGCAGCTACTGCATTATTCCCCACGTTCGCGGCTCCAGCCGCAGCGTGCCCCCCGAGCGGATCATCTCCGGGCTGCAGCAACTGGTACGACGGGGTGCTCGCGAAGCGGTCCTGACGGGGATTCACCTGGGCAACTACGGCCGCGATCTGGCACCTTCCGTCTCTCTGTCCGGCCTGGTGGAGCGGATTATGGCCGAAACGGCTCTGGAGCGGCTCCGGTTGAGTTCCATCGAACCCATGGAATTCGACTCCCGCCTGCTGGATCTGCTGGCGACCAGCGAACGTCTTGCGCCCCATCTGCACATCCCTCTGCAGAGCGGCTCGGCCACCGTTCTGCGGCGCATGAACCGGCCCTATTCGCCCGAGCAATTCGCCGCGCTGATCGGGAACGTGGCCCGGGCACGGCCACACCTGGCCCTGGGCACGGACATCATCGTCGGGTTCCCCGGCGAAAGTGAGGCCGAGTTTGCCGAGACGCGCCGGTTACTGGAGGAGCTCCCCTTCACCTACTGTCATGTCTTCCCCTTTTCCGCGCGACCGGGCACGCCAGCCGCCCGGATGCCGGATGTGCCCTCACCGCAAACGGTGAAATCCCGCAGCGCCCTGTTGCGGGAGATCAGCCGGCGCAAAAGCCTCCATTTCCGGAAATCTCTCGTCGGCCGGCCTGTCTGGGCCTTGTCGGTGCACAGTGTCGGCGATCCGCCCACCACCACCCTGATGACGGAACACTACCTGAATGTGCGGGTGACGGGCCCGGCCCTCGCCCGGAACCAGTCTGTGTCGCTCATCATCACGCAGGTGTCGGCCGATGGCGCTTGCCGTGGCGTGCTTGTGGGGGACAAGGCGCCGGTTGGATCCGGTGAGGAGGAATCATGATCGTCGCGACCTGGAACGTGAATTCCGTCCGCTCGCGGCTGCCGCGCATCCTTTCCTGGCTGGAACGCCGCCGGCCGATGGTGGCCTGTCTCCAGGAAACCAAGGTGGTGGACGAGAACTTCCCTCACGCCGATTTTGAGGCGGCCGGGTATCAGGTGGCCGTTTTTGGCCAGAAAACCTACAACGGGGTGGCCGTTCTCTCCCGCCACCAAATCACATCCATCACCCGTAATCTGCCGTCAGATCCCCCCGATGCCGACCGGCGGTTGCTGCATGTCCGGACAGGGGACATACATGTCATCAACATCTACGCGCCCAACGGCCGCGAAATCGGCCATCCCATGTACGAGTACAAGCTCGATTGGTATGCCCGGCTGAACCGGTATTTGCGGCAAACCTTCTCCCCCGAAGATCCGGTGCTGCTGGGCGGCGATTTCAATATCGCCCCCGCGGACATGGATGTCTGGGATCCGGCCCGGTGGAGAGACCAGAACATGTCAAGCCCGGCGGAGCGGCAGGTATTCAGCCAGCTGCTCGACTGGGGCCTGACCGACAGCATTCGCGCCCTCCATCCGGCGGAGCCGTTATTCACCTGGTGGGATTACCGGCAAGGGGCGTTCCACCGGGGCTGGGGTTTGCGCATCGATCATATCCTGCTGAGTCCTCCGCTGGCGGACCGGTGTCGTACCGCTGCCGTCGAGCGCGAAGAGCGGAAGGGGGAAAAGCCGTCAGACCACGCCCCCGTCTACATTGAGCTGGAACAGAGGGAACAAGCATGAATCGAACCATTCCTTCGCTGACTCTCGTTGTCCTGATCGTCGTTTTCACGGGGATCACCACAACCTGCCGGCTGCGACCGGTGCCGCCGCCCGAGTATGTCCTGGTGGTTCACGGCGGGGCCGGCGACGTGGATCGGGATCACTTTTCACCGGAGCGGGCGACCGCCGTGCGCGCCGGGATCCGCCGCGCCCTTGCCGCCGGATCATCCATCCTGACCGCCGGCGGGAGCGCCGTCGACGCCGTGAAAGCGGCCATCAGGGAGCTCGAGAATGACCCGGCGTTCAATGCCGGCCAGGGCGCCGTGTTTAACGCCGACGGAATCATCGAACTGGACGCCTCCATCATGGACGGGCGGGACCGTACCGCCGGCGCCGCAGCCGGCCTGCAACACGTCCGGAACCCTATCGATCTGGCCGATGCCGTCCGCACCGCATCGGACCATGTCCTGCTCACCGGTGCAGGGGCGGAGGAGTTCGCCCGACGTCAGGGTCTGCCGCTGGAAGAAAACAGTTACTTTTTCACGGAACAGCGGCGCAGCCAGCTGGAACGCTGGCGCCAGCAGCAGGAGGAGGAAATGAAAGAACCGGCCCCACCGGCCACCCCGGGCGACGAGCGCCCCGGAGATGGACTGGGAACCGTCGGCGCCGTGGCGCTGGACCGCCGCGGGAACCTGGCCGCCGGTACCTCCACCGGCGGCATGACCGCCAAGCGCTTCGGCCGCGTCGGCGACTCCCCCATCATCGGGGCCGGCACCTGGGCCGACAACCGCACCTGCGCCGTGTCGGCCACCGGCCATGGTGAATACTTCATCCGCTACGTGGCCGCCTACGACGTCCACGCCCGGATGCTGTACCAGAATCTGCCTCTGGCCACGGCCGCCCGTCAGGTGGTGATGCGCCAGTTGAAAGCGGCCGGCGGGAACGGTGGAATGGTCTGCCTGGACAACCGCGGCCGTGTGGCCACTCCCTGCAACCAGAATTATATGGCGCGGGGCGTCGCCACGGCCAACGGCCAGGTGCTCATTCGTCTGTTCATGGATGAGTGACTGTCTTGTCGGGTGCCGGCGGTCAGCGACCCCGCTTTTTCGGCGGCGGGCAATTCCAGACGTCAGAAGCCGGGCAGGATGACCAAAAGTGGCTGAGAGGTCATAATTCGTTGGTCATCCAAACTGAACTCTTGCCTGCCACCCCAAATCAATCATCCCGATGCAATCCTGTCCCCGACATCCAAATCAATCCATATTTGAAATCAATTCTTTAGGGGTATGTCTCCGGAAAGATTGTCCCGAGCATTCCCACTTAGGTGCGCTTTTCAGGCCAGGAGAGCTTCCCGCCATCCCTTCACGTCCGGCGGCGGGCGATTTCATCCATCCCGGGACGAAATTTCGTTGCAAATCGGTACCAGCCTATGCAGAATATGATTCTGTTATGGGGAATTCCGCTCATGCTCGACATGGACTTCTGACCCCGGCCAGTGTCACCTGGCTGGGACTGGCCATAAACATCCTGCTGGCCGCCGGCAAGATTCTGACCGGATTTCTCTTTTTCAGCCAGGCCATCCTGGCCGATGGTTTTCACAGCGCTTCAGACCTCGTCACCGATCTGGCCGTCCTCATCGGCTTGCGTGCGGCCAACAAGCCCCCCGACGACGACCACCACTACGGTCATGAACGGGTCACGTCTCTCGTCGCCCTGTTCGTGGGTGCCGCCCTGCTCCTTGCCGCCGCCTGGATCGCCTGGGAATCTATCTCGACCTTGCGCACCCAGGACCGGCAAGTCGTCAGTCTTGTCCCCCTCCTCATGGCTTTGTTGTCCATCATACTCAAGGAGGTGCTCTATCGGCTGACCCGCTTCGTCGGCCAGAGAAGCCATGACCTTTCACTGCTCGCCAACGCCTGGCATCATCGATCCGATGCTTTCTCTTCGGTGGCGGCGGCGGTGGGGCTGGCCGGCGTGTACCTCGGCGGGCCGGACTGGGCATTTCTCGATCATCTGACGGCCGTCGTCCTGGCAGCGTTCCTGGGCGCGGCAGCCATCAAAATCATATGGCTTTCGGCGGCCGAACTCCTCGATCACGCTCCCGACGCCGCCACCCAGCAGACCATCGCCGAGATCGTCGCCCAGACCAAAGGTGTCAAGGATTTTCACGCTTTTCGGGCCCGCAAGATCGGTGGCAACGTCGTCATGGATATTCATGTACTGGTCGATCCCTCCCTGACAGTCCATGAAGGGCATGAAATCGCCACGACCGTCGAGAACCGCCTGAAGGCGTCCGACAGCAACGTGGTGGAAGCGGTGGTTCATATCGAACCCTGGAAAGAAGAGCACGGGCCTGATTCCGCCGAAACGCACTGACGCCCTGGTGCTTTTGTAGCGGCGGAAATGTGACCCCAGAAACCAACCCGCGGAGGATCGCCATGCACGCCCTGGTTATTGAGGAAAGCCTGCGACTGACCGATATCCCGCGACCGCATCGTGCCCCCGGCCAGGCCCTGATCCGGGTTCGGCTGGCGGGCATCTGCAATACGGATCTGGAACTGATTCGGGGTTACATGAATTTTGGCGGGGTACCCGGGCATGAATTCGTCGGCGAAGTGGTCGAGTGTGACCCTCCGGGATGGGCCGGCCGGCGCGTCACCGGCGAAATCAATGCCGGTTGCGGAGCATGCCGCTGGTGCCGTGCGGGTCTCCGCCGCCACTGTCCCGGGCGAACCGTGCTGGGTATCGCCGAAAACCAGGGGGCCTTCGCCGAGTACATCGTACTGCCGGAAGAAAACCTTCATGCCGTACCCGACCATCTGTCGGACCGGCGGGCGGTGTTTGCCGAACCACTGGCCGCAGCGCTGGAAATCCTCGAACAGGTTCATCTTCCACCTGAAACCACCATCCTGGTCATCGGTGACGGCAAGCTGGGCTTGCTGGTGGCGCAGGTGCTGCGCCAAAGCTGCCCCGCGGTCAGTCTGCTGGGGCGGCATCCGGAAAAGTTGGCCATGGTGGCGCCTTTTGATATCCGCACCTATGGACCGCAGGCTCCGCCCGCCGGCCCCTTCGACGTGGTGGTGGAAGCTTCCGGCTCCCCGGCCGGCTGGGAGCAGGCCGTCGGCCTGGTCCGCCCCCGGGGCACGCTCATCCTGAAAAGCACCTTCGCCGGAGCTGCCCGCCTAAACCTGGCGCCGGTGGTGATCAACGAGATAACCGTGGTCGGTTCGCGTTGTGGCCCCTTCGGACCGGCGCTGGACTGGCTGGCCGGCGGCCGGATCGATCCGGAACCGATGATTCATGCCGTCCTGCCCTTGGCGGACTATGAGAAAGCCTTTGCCCTGGCCCGTGCGTCGGGAACTCTGAAGATATTATTCGATCTGTCCTGAGTGATCCTCCGCACCGGACAGGCCCCCCCCCGGCCCAAATAGCCGCGGTCGATTGAACCGGACCACTGCCGTTGTGTGGATAACGATACCTGACACCCCAGGCGTTCCCTGTCTGTGGCGAATGCCCGGCCCAACCCGTTGATCATCCCCCCTGACCATCAAAAAAAACCGGGAGAAACAGGTTCTCCCGGTGGCTTGTTCTTCAGGAATGCAAAAAAGATTACTTCTTGGGACCACAGCCCTTATCGGCCAGGGGACAGCCGCCGCATTTGCCGGCCGGCGCCTCTTCCTTGGCGGCATGATCATGCATGCATTCCGGCTTTTCTCCTTTTTCCTTGAGCATCTTCACGGCCTTGTCGAAATCCTGCCGCACTTTTTCGGCACAACCCTCGCTGCAGGTGTAAATGCGATGTCCTTCTTTCTCTACGTACACGTCCTTGTTGACCTTCATGCCACACGGCGGGCAGAGGGTCTGGGCCTTGAGGTCGGGATCACATTTGTCACAGGCATGCTCATGCGTTTTGTCGTCGGTGGTCATTTTCGCCGCAACGGGATTCTGGTCGGCGGAGACGACCCAGGCCACGCCCAGCAGTCCGATCAAAACAAGCGATCCTACCAGCCAAAACTTCTTCATCATATCCTCCTGTATCGATCCAATATAGTTAATTCAATTAATAAAGTTTAATTCGCAATTATACTGCATTCCTGCAGTCATGCAAGAAAAATCAATCCCCGCATGTCAGGAAATCTGGTACGTTGAGCCGAAAAACGAACGCGCTATGTCGCACGGCTGCCGCCGGAGGGTCGGCGGAGAGAACGGATGGCCCGAATTCTTTCCAGGAGCGTGGGGTGGGAGTGATAGATGAAGGATACCAGGGGATGGGGAACGGGATTGGCCAGATTGTCGCGATACAGACGGGCCAGGGTGGAGACCAGGGTTTCGCGGTCCTGAATCAGGCGGGCGGCAAAGCAGTCGGCCTGGTACTCATGGTGTCGCGACAGGGCGGCGACGGCCGGTCCGGCGAGGATACCCAGGGGGGAAAACAGGATCGACAGCAGAAACAGACCGATATAGATGGTGGGCTCAAACCCAAAAGCCCGATAGATGAATGGATCATGCAGCAGCAGTCCCGCCAGGAACGCGGCAGCGAACGTTCCGGCGATCTGTAGCGCGACCATCCGTCGGATATGCCCCAGACGGTAATGGGCGATCTCATGGGCCAGAATGGCCAGTATTTCATCGGTGTCATGCTTTTCCAGTAACGTGTCGAACAGCACGATCCGTTTTTTCCGGCCCAGACCGGTAAAATAGGCGTTGGAATGGGTGGAGCGACGCGAGGCGTCCATCCGATAGATATCGGCGACGGGAAAACCCGCCTCGGCGGCCATCTCCTCGATCCGATCGCGCAAGTCACCGGGCGCCAGGGTTTCAAACCGGTTAAACAGTGGGGCGATAAGGGCAGGATAGATGTAGGTCATCAGCAGGGACAACAGGCTCAAGGCGCCGGCCACCGGCAGCCACCACCAGCGCCCCGTCTGCTGGATGAGGATGATGACCAGCCACAGGACTCCGCTCCCGAAGACCACGGACAGCAGCCCGGCGATAATGGTGTCCCGCAGGAATATCCGCCAGGTGGTGCGATTGAAACCGAAGCGTCGCTCGATGCCGAACGTCATGATCAGCCGGTAGGGCAGGCTCACCAGATAGAACAGCAGGGAATAGGAGCCGAAAAACAGCGCCGCCCGATAGAATTCGCCACTCACCGTCTCGTTCACCACGGCGGCCCAATCGGTAAGGGCGCCGGTCAGGAACAGGCCGAAAAAGAGAGGTGTTCGCACCGCAAAATGGGCCAGCCCCACACGGCTGCGCGCCGACTGGTATTCGGCGGCCTGCTGGAGGCGTTCCTCATCATAGAACTCCAGCACGTCCGCCGGCGGATCGCGCCGGATTTGCCAGGTATGCCGCCGGTTCAGAAAGGAGAGTCCCAGCTCGCACAGGCTGACGGCAAAAATGATGGCCAGGATAATATAGCCCCAGGTATTCATGGCGTTTGCTCCGTTGACTCCCCCATCGGGTGCAGCTTAGGGCGGCGGATGACGGATGTCAACATTGAATTCCACACGAATGTTTGCGCCCAACTCCCCCGGTCAGTCTATAATGGAGCGGGAGGTATATTATGCACATGGGCAGCCAATCGGAAGTGACCCCGGTCCACTCGCTCCTGCTCAAGCATCCGCGGGACGCATTCTTGAACCCGGATTATATCGAGGCGCATTGGCAACGGCTGAACTACACCGCTCCGCCGGACATGGCCCGGGCTCTGGCCGAATATGAGGAATTCGTGGCTCTGCTGCGACAGTCGGTCCCGGAGATTCACTACCTGCCCCCGCACCCGGAAACCACCCTGGATTCCATCTACGTCCACGATCCTGTCCTGATCACCCGCCGGGGCATCATTCTGGCCCGTATGGGCAAGTCCGCCCGACAAACGGAACCAGCCGCGGCCGCCGCCTACCTTGAAAAGGAGCTGGACCTGCCGGTGTTGGGGGCCATCGGCGGGGACGGTCTGCTGGAGGGGGGCGACGTGGTCTGGCTGGATGAAAACACAGTGGCGGTGGGTGAAGGCTATCGCACCAATGCCGCCGGCATCCAGCAGTTGCGCCGGATCCTGGGCGACGCCGTGCCGGAGATCATCGCCGTGCCCTTGCCGCACTGGAACGGGCCGGACGATGTGTTGCATCTCATGTCCCTGGTCAGTCCGGTTTCAACGGACACCCTCCTGGTATTCTCGCGCCTGCTGCCGGTCCCCTTCCGGCAATGGCTGCTGGATCGCGGATTTCGGATGGTAGAAGTTGCTGACGATGAATATGATACCATGGCGGGCAACGTGTTGGCCGTCGCGCCCCGGCAGTGCCTGATGCTGGCCGGCAATCCCCGGACCCGTCGGCGGCTGGAGCAGGCCGGCATCGCGGTGCAGATATTTCAGGGAGATGAGATTTGCCACAAGGGCTGCGGCGGTCCGACCTGTTTGACCCGGCCGCTTCTCCGCCAGTCAGCCGGATAAGCGGTTTTTTCCACGCCGGCGGGCAGTCCCGATCCGCCGCCAGGCGGGCCATACCGTTCCTTGACACCACCGCCTCTTGACAGCCATGATGCCCGGCGGTAAGATCGAATATATCGCTTCCGTGAGGTAATCATGAAAAATACAGGCATCCTTGGCCTTGCCGTGGGAATCGTATGGCTGTTTTGTGTCCCGGTTTCGGCCCAGCAGGTGGAATCCCTGGTGCAGCAGGGATTGGCCGCCTACCAACAGGGACAGAAAGCCGCCGCCCGCCAGCATTTGCTGGACGCACTGATCACCGTTCAGAACGAACTGCCGCTGGAGATATCCAAAGCGATTTTCTGCAAGGAAATCAATGGCTTCGACGACATTGTGCCCCTGGAATCCGACCACGTTCCCGTCGGCCAGCAGATCCTGATCTACATCGAGCCCCAAAACGTCCGTATCATGAAGCAGCCCGGCGAAAAATATCTGGTCCGTTTTTCCGAGGATATGAAAATCACCAACCAGGAAGGCCAGGTCCTTTTCGACAAGAAAAACTGGATCAATTATCAGCAGCTCTCGCGGATGCCCGGTCTGTATGTCTTCGCGCGGAATTCGTTTACGGACGTACCTGCCGGCACCTATTCCTTCGAGATCACCATCAACGACCTGCTGGCGGAAAAATCCGTCACCCAGACCGTCACGTTGACGGTCAAATGAGTGGCTGTTGCTGAAGAGATCTCACATGGATGCCGCCGACCGGGCCGGTTTTTCCCCCGCCGCCCCGGTCTCGCGGGTTTCTCCGTCTTTTTCCTTTTCTGCCGGTCGCTGCACCGGCGGCGGATTCCACCCCACCACCGAACCGGACCGTATTCTGACCAGGTATGGAGAAACCGTCGTGCCCGGCAATGTCCGGACGTTGTCTTCGATCCGGATCGCCCCGATGCCGGTGCCGGCGCCGATGGTGCAGTCCGATCCGATTTCCACCAGGCTGTAACGGAATTTGCCGCCTCCTTCATAGGCATGGACGGTAATCCGTGTAAACGCCCCCAGCAACGTATTGTCGCCAATGAAGATCAGTTCAGGACGGAAATGGTCCAGCCAGACCATTTGCATAATCTCCGTGTTCCGGCCGATGTGTACCCCCATCCAACGCAAGAAGGAATTCTTGAAAGCGTTGCCTTTCAGAAAGAAGGAGATGGCCACCTGGAACACCAGCAGGCTGCGACGCCAGAACGGATGGTTCAGTTTGCGCCAGTTCACGGCATCCTTCTCATCGGGCGAGCCCAGACCAGCCACCGTATAATTGCGCATGACGGTTTTCAGGAACTCCGCCCGGTTTTTTCGTCCTTCCGCCGTACAGCGGTCCAGGGTGCATACGTCCACCCCCTTGCCGCCCGAGGTCTTGCTGATGGTGATGGTCCGCTTTGTTTTCCGGCTGAAGCGAATGGCCCGATCGATGATTTCCCCGGTCACCATTTTCATGACCTCTTCCGGCGATTTGTCCCGGTATTTCCGCATCAGGTCCTTTCTCCCCGAAATATTTTATCCGCCCTAGTCTGAAGAATCGTCGTTTATGACAGTTCTTGTACGATGCCCTTACCGTGCTATCTTCGCCCCAGGGAAAACGCCTTGCCCAACGGTTCGCCGACACCGAAATACTGCTGGATTCCCGGCGCATACATGATTGGCCGCAGGGCCTCCATCACGGGCATGCCCCGGTCATCGAGCACCGACTCATCCACCATGACGTCCAGTATTTCACCGATAAACTGGGTATGCAGCCCGATGTGGACGGTCTCCATGAGGCGACACTCCAGCACCAGGGGGAATTCCTCCACCATCGGCGCTTCCACCCGGCGGCTGCGGACCGGTGTCAGACCGGCCGAACGGAATTTGTCCTCGTTTCGGCCCGATACCATCCCGAAATAATCCACGGCCGCGGCCTGATCCGCCGAAGCGATATTCACGGTGAAGGCTTTTCGCCGCACGATGTTTCCATAACTGTAGGTCGCTTCCCGCAACGAGACGGCCACGGCCGGGGGCCGGGAACAACAAATGCCCCCCCACGCCGCCGTCATGGCATTCGGCCGACCGTCCCCGTCATACGTCGCCACCACCAGGGCTGGTGTTGGAAAGAGCCACGTTTGTGGGCCCATGGATTTTTTCATCTCGGCCGCACTCCTTCCGATTGGATATCCTGTTGTCGCGCCTTCTGCAAGCCACCCGGTCCGGAACGGTTCTGGATATTGTAACACGCCCGGGGTTCCTGGTGGGAGAGAATCTCGGGCCGCCATTCCGTTGTTCACTGACCTAAAACATCTTGCAGAACCTCCCCCAGTTTCTGAAGCGTGTAGGGCTTGGTCAGAACACCCGCGAACCCCGCCGCCAGATGTTCCTTGATCGCCGCTACGTCACTGTATCCGCTGGAGGCGATGGCCCGACATTCCGGGTGTATCTGCTTGATCCTGGCCAGGGTTTCCAGCCCGCCCATGCCGCCCCGAACAGTAATATCAAGGATCAGCGCATCAAACCTCTGGTCCGATTGTTGCGCGTCGTCATACAGTCGCAATGCCTCCAAACCATTCCGGCAGGTCACCACGTCATAGCCCAGACGCACCAGCATTCGCTCCGCCACCGCCAGAATCATGTCCTCATCATCCATGAGCAGAATCCTTTTTTCCTCGTATTCGGAATCCGCTCCCGCCTCCTCTTCCCTGGTCAAACCAGTTCCCTCCGGTATCGCCGGCAATACGATGGTGAAGGCCGTGCCGATACCCAGCTCCGATTCGACAGTAATCGCCCCCTGGTGGTCTTTCACGATGGAATGGCAAATGGCCAATCCCAAACCCTTGCCTCTTTCAGCAGTGGTCTCCTTGGTCGAAAAATAGGGATCGAACACCCGCTCCTGATGCTGCGGCGATATCCCGGGGCCATGATCTCGCAACTCGATCTGGACGTACCTCCCCGCCGGCAGTGCGTGCTTGTTCTTTCGACCAATGCTGACATTCCTGGCGCTGATGTTCAACTCGCCGCCTGGCGCCATCAGATCACGGGAATTCATTACCAGGTTATGAATGGCCTGACCAATCTGGACATCATCCATGCACACCGGCCACAAATCTTCAGCGATATGGAAGTTAACCTTCACATCGGCCCCGCTGAGAGCAAATTCAACCGTACTCATCAGCAAGCTGGACAGGTTCATGACCTTCTTTTCCACCGAATCGGCCCGGGCAAAGGCCAGCAGTTGCTGGGTCAAATTTTTGGCCCGCATCACGACCGCCTGGGCTTCTTTCAACAAACGCCGGTCCCGTTGATCCCGAACAGGATTCATCAGCACAATCGAAATATTGCCCATGATGGCCGTAAGCAAATTATTGAAGTCATGGGCGATGCCGCCGGCGAGGATACCCACGGATTCAAGTTTCTTGCTCTTCAGCAATTCCGCTTCCATGGCCTTGCGCTGGGAAATATCCCTTACAATGGCCAGATCGGCCGGCTTGCCCTGATAATGTATGATCCCGGCATTGATTTCCACCGGCATCAGGGAGCCGTCCTTGCGGACCAGCGTCGCCTCATACAGGGGGGGGACGTCCTCGCCCCTCATCCGACGCGTGTATATATCGACCATTCGATCCCGATCCGTTTCCGCCACAAACTCGCTGAAAGGACGCCCCAGGAGTTCCTCCGCGCCATAGCCAACGGTGGCGAGGAGCATCTGGTTGGCATAGACCATTGCCCGGTTCTGGACAATGACGATGCCGTCGTTGGCCCGTTCCACCAAATTGTCGAACTTTTCCTCTATTTCCGCCAGTTCGTGAAACAACCGCTCCTTGTCCAATTCCCCGGCGACAATGACGGCGACCAGTTGGGCCAACGTGGCCCACTCTCCTGTGCGGCGGGTTGAAGCCGCATCAAGAAGGAGCAGTACGGCCGCCTGGTCCGGTTGGGCGAGCACGAAGGGTACGACCGCAACCGGCCGCGCCGAGAATTTCTGAAAAACAGCAGATTCAGCAGAAATTCCCAGCTCGTTCGGGTTCTGGATCGTCGGCACGGCCTCCCCGGATACAGGGTTGTCCGTCATGGGGATTTCCAGCCCTTCCACCGCCACCGGGGCCCCCTGGTGCCAACCATACCGGACCAGCCATACCCCGGCTGTCGTATCCCCTTTCGCGCACAGCACCGTTGAGATTCCAGCCTCATGTGCCAGCAGCCCCAGGGCGGCCTGAATCCGCCCCTGAATGCCGGGCCCGGCACTGCCTGGCCGCAGGGCTTCCGGCATGGTGGATTCCCGTTTATCCCCACCGTCGATGCTTTGGGCAAGCACCTTTTCCGGCCTGGGCCGGGCTTCTCTGTTGTCTCCTTGTGGGTCAGAAGCCGTATTTTCTGTCGGCGGCGTATTGCGCTTCATCTCCGCTTTCCTTTGCCTGCCAGGTCTCTTCAACCGGCGGCGCGGCCGGCCTCCTCACAACAGCCACCCTTGCTGCGCACCGGGAAAGGACACGCTGCCGCCGATCCTGTTCAAACCCGTTGAACCGTTCTTCCGCCCAGACATCGAAACGACACACCCATTATACCCCAAACCGGTCATTCCCAGGCGCCGATTGCGGCCAGCGGTGGTGGCCATGCGGCAAGAAAGCGGGCCAAAACACCACCGATCCAAACAGTCCGACCCGTCCACCCGTCTACGTACCCGGCTATCCCGGAAGGCCAGAGATCCTTGCCGGCCGGGGCTTACCGAGTCCCTTTGAGGTATTTGGGCGCGATCAGGCCGGTCAACTGACATTTACCCGGAGCGATCTCCGGCCACTCGGCCGCATCCACGGACAGCATGGCGATGGACGCCGTGGACAATTTCAACCAGAGGCTGTGTGAAGACGTCAGGTATGACACCAGTTCCTCCAGCACCGGATTATGGCCGATCATGAGCAGATGCTCCACCTGGGGCGGAATTCGCTTGAGATATTCCACTGTCATCGCCACGTCACCGGGGTAGAAGTCGGCCCACCATTCCATAGCCTCTTTTCTCAGGCCGCAGGTCTCCACAACCCGCGCAGCGGTCAGCCGCGCCCGCTTCGCCGGAGACGAAATGACCCGATCCGGCAGTTTGCCGCTGCTCAGGATCCAGCGCCCCATAAGAGGCGCGTCTTTTTTGCCCCGTTCATTCAACGGCCGGTCGAAATCGGCCAGGGACGGATCCGACCAGTCCGATTTGGCATGGCGCATCAACCAGAGAGTTTTCATGGACAGCTCCTTTTTTCTGTCATCTGCCGCCATCCTCTGCTTACAGAATCAGCATGCAATCGCCGTAACTGTAAAACCGGTAACGCTCCCGCACGGCATGGTTGTAAGCCGCCAGAATCGTATCCCGTCCGGCAAGGGCCGCCACCAGCATCAGCAACGTGGAGCCGGGCAGATGAAAATTGGTCAGCAGGCCATCGATCACCCGGAATTCAAAGCCGGGATAGATGAACAGATCCGTGGCCCCGCTGCCGGGCACGATGCGGCCGTCGTTCAGCCGGGCGACATACTCCAGGGTGCGGGTGGTCGTCGTCCCCACGGCAATCAGCCGGCGCCCCTCCGCCCGCAATCGCTCGATCCGGGCGGCGGTCTCCGCCGAAATGGTGTACAGCTCCACATCCATGCGGTGGCGGGTGATGTCCTCCACCTGGACGGGTCGGAATGTCCCCGGCCCGACGTGAAGTGTGATGGTCAGGAAGTGTATGTCCTTTCTTCCGAGTTTTTCGAGAATCCGCTCCGTGAAATGGAGACCGGCCGTGGGGGCGGCCACCGATCCGGGGGCGGCCGCGTACACTGTCTGATAACGGCGCCGATGGTACGCCTCGTTTTCGTTATGGTGGCGGCGGATGTAGGGGGGTAGAGGCGTGACGCCATAGCGATGCAGGACCTCCTCACTGTGGCCGGGGGCCCGGAGGATGACTTCCCGGGTGCCGTCCGGCGCCTCGGCAAGAATCTCTACACTGGCTTCCGGGCCCACATCCACCACCGCTCCCTGGCGCAGGCGTTTACCCGGACGAACCATCGCCTTCCAGAGCGCTCCGTCCAGCTGCCGCAACAGGAATATTTCCACATTCGCGCCGCTGTCCCGTTTCCGACCGAACAGCCTGGCCGGAATGACACGGGAGTCGTTGGCCACCAGCACATCGCCCGGCGCCAGATAATCCAGGATTTGGTTGAAACGCGCATCCACCCGCCGGTTTTCCGGCCGCTGCAACACCAGCATCCGTGCCTCATCCCGGCGTTGATGGGGGTACTGGGCGATGAGTTCCGGCGGCAGGTCGTACTGATAATCCGACAGTTGAAGCGTCACGGCCGTCCTCACCTCAGCCGTTGCCAATTTCTTCTTCGGAATAGCGGTGGACATGATAGGTCAGGTGCGCCCCCAGGACCATGATCCAGGACGACACATAAATCCAGACGACGATCACCACCAGCGCCCAGACCGATCCATACACGCTTTCATAATGAAAGAAGGGGATCGTCCAGACAAAGACAAAGTTCACGATATGCCACAATGCGGCGGAGATCAGGCCGCCGGACAACGCCTCGGCAAACGTTACCCGCGTGCTGGGGATGATTTTATAGATCAACGAAAACAGGACCATCATCAGAAAATAGGCCACCGCAAAGAGCAACAGCTGGAAAAACCACTTGCCGATAATCAGGTCGGGCGGAAGCAGGCGGGAACGCAAGAACTGCAACGTGGCCACCAGTGCCGTGGAGCCCAGAAAACAGAACGAGCTCAGAATGATCATCAAGAAATGAATGAACAGGCGGGCCAGGAAACCGCGCTTGCCCTGCACATTCCAGGCCTTGTCCAGCGCCTCCTCAACGATGTGAAATACCCACATGCCCGCCCAGATGAAGATGGAGGCATAGGTGATCATGGATTCCCAGGAGGGCGCCGAGATCATGGTATCCAGATTGGACAAAACGAAATTACGGGTGCCCAGGGGAAAAAGGGAAATAATCCGCTCCGCCAGTTCGCGGCTGATACCGTGGACCTTGATGAATTTGTCCGCCACCGCGACCAGCAATAGAAATGCGGGAAAGAGCGTAATGAGGATAAAGTAGGATATGGCCGCCGCCGTGGTGGGGCCGCCCTTTTCAAAAAAGCTGCGGAAAGTTTGTACCACCAACTTCCGCAAACCGATTCCTCTTTTGGGAAACAACCACAATCTGACCATGATCCGTCTATCCGTCCGGCTCAGCGCTGATCCGCCCGGCCCTGAAGGGTTTCCATATGGCGTTATCTTAACGTACCCGCATAGACACCTGCAACTAAATTTGGCTCATAGGGAATGACTTCCCTCCTGACCTGTGCTACTGTTTACGACGTAACGAGAGACCCTGGCGATTCAAACACCATATCCGCAGCGGATGGGGAGCGAACCCGTTGGCAGCCATTTCGCCGCAGCAAGGAGAAACGTCGGTCCCGGCCGAATTTCGCCGTTCCCACTTCCTCGGGCTGGGTCTGTTGCTGATGGTCTTGACCGTCGCGTTGACCTGGCCGGCCGTACCTCAGCTGACCACACACCTGTTGGGCGACGGCGACGCCTGGCAATTCTGCTGGAACAAGTGGTGGCTGGCCCACGCCCTTTGGCATGGCCAACATCCATTTTGTACGGATTTCATTTATTTTCCGCCGGGAACATGCGCCTACCTGCATACCTGGAACTTCCCCACCGCCCTGGCGGCCTTGCCGCTGCAGGGTTTACTCTCTTTGCCTGCCATCACCAACCTGCTGGCCCTGGCCAGTTTCGTGATCGCCGGTTACGGTATGCATCGTCTTGCCCGCTGGTTCGGTCTGGGGTTTGGGGGGGCCACCCTGGCCGCCCTGGCGTTCACGTTCGGTCCCTATCATTTTTCCCATGCCCGCGGTCATTTCAACCTGGTTCATTATCAATGGATTCCTTTCTTTCTGTATGCCTTTCTTCAGGGAACGCACGCCGGCTGGACCCGTCGTCGTATTCTGGCCGCCGCCGGCTGGCTCGTGCTTATCGGCCTCACCGACTGGTACTATTTCGTGTTTTCCCTGCTGGCGGCCGGGATCATAATGGCGGTGCACTCTGTACGGGAACGTCGTCTGCGGTGGCCGGCCTTCAGAGCGGGCCTGGTGGTTGTCCTGCTGAGCGTTCTCGTGCTGAGTCCGCTGCTGGCCGGCATGATCTGGCAGTCCCGCCAGATTCCCGCCGAGACGGTCAGTGAACAGTATTCCGCCGATCTGCTGGGATTCCTCATCCCCGGGCCGGTATCCACCTACGGTGAAGCGTTCGTCCCGTATCATCGGAACTGGAGCGGCAATCCCGCGGAATGGGGCACGTTCGTCCCCTGGAGCCTGCTGCTGCTCTCGGTCCTGGGTTGGCGCCATTTTCTGCCCGCCCATCGTCTGTTGCTGGCCATCTGGCTGCCTCTGTTCTTTTTCCTTTCCCTGGGGCCCTATCTTCAGCTGAACGGGGAGGTGCTCCGCCGTGTGCCGCTCCCCTATCACTGGCTTGCCCAGGTGCCTGGACTGGATATCATGCGCGCCCCCATCCGTTTCCATCTGATGACCTACCTGGCCGGATGCCTCCTCTACGGCGCGGGGATTCATTCCATCTGCCGGCGGTGGCGGCGCCCATGGCCGGCCGTCCTCCTGGGGATTCTGCTTCTGGCGGAGTCACTTTGCGTTCCCGTGCAGATGTCGGAGCCGGACGTCAGCCCCTTCTATGAATCCCTGCAAACACGCCCTCTTTCCGAGGCCGTCATCGACCTGCACTACGGCTCACGCGCCCTCTTTTATCAGACGGTCCATCACAAGAAAATGATGGGAACCACCGGCATGCTCTCCCGGGAATCGGAATCGGCACTGCGCTTTTTGCGGGAAACTCCGGCGATTCATGAGATCCTCGCCGCCAACACCCCGGTGCAAATCCGGACGGGTTGGCCGGATCAGGTGCTGCCGCAGCTCGATCCGGCCATACCTCACGAAGCGCTGGCCATCGGCTATATCCGGGGTCGGGGCACTCTGGAGATCTGCACGCCCTATCCCCATGAATTGCGTCTGGATGGCCGGACCATCCCCTTGGCGGTCCAAACGGAGAGATACGTATCCCGGGTCGAACTCCGGGACCGTCACCTGATCCGCTTGCGGCTCCAACCGGACCGCCAGCCACAGGATGTCACGCCCCATCCGCCCATCCTCTTCCTTCTCGAGGAGCGGGAACGCCGGCCTCTGTCGGAAACACCCGCCCGTCTCGCTGTGGAGCCGTATGTTTCCTCAGCCCGGGAAAGCGGCTTCTTTTGGGTAATCTATCGGATCGATGACTCTCCCGGACCGCCTCCGGATACCACCCTCGCCGCCCTGCGCCAGTTCGGTTTCCGCTGGATCATTCTGCCTTTTTACGGCAACGATCATTTGCTCCAAACCCGCCTGGGTCTGAAACCGGTATACACGGATCGCTGGATCCAGGCGTTCGATCTGGACACAGTTATGGCCAGCGATTGGAATGGCGTGTCCCAATCACCATGAATGCAGGGATGTTTCGTCGGAGGACGTTCAGCGGCCCGGGCAGCGTGAACAGGCCGGACTGACACACGCACAATGATTTCCGTTCAAGGGCGGGGGAGTCATTTTTTGGCTTCGAGGATCATTTCCAGAATCTGTTTCGATTCCACGCTGTAATCCTCCCCGCGGTCGACCAGCAGGATCAGGCACTGCACGGCGGCCTCCACCCGGCCGTTCTCCAGCAGGGCCTGCGCTTTCAGGAACAGCATTTCATCATAGAACGGATCATCCGGTGTCGCCTCAACGTCCTCGAGCACGTCGCAGGCTCGCCGGGGCGCCTTCAGCGCCAGATGGCAGCGCGCCGCCAGCACGCGATATTCCATATGGTTGGCGGACTGGCCGAGCTGACCTTCAATCAGCGCCAGACAATCCTCATATCGCTCGGCCCGGTAAAGACGCCATGCCTCACTGACCATGCGCCCGTTTTCAGCCGGTTCCGGTACGGTCACCCATTGCTGCTGCTCCATTTGACGGAGAATCCGGTTCAAATCGGCCGTAGGTAATGATGCCGGCATATATTTCAGGTTGGGAATCACCACCAGGGAAAGAAGCGAGACCATCGCCACCAGGAGGAAAAGGGCGGCCAAAGACTGCCAGCGAAAGGAGAAGAACGCCCATCGTCGCGGCACGAGCAGGGCCTCCGGAAAAGGCGATTCCAGCTCCCGAATGACTTCCATCACCGGGAGCATGTCAAAAAGTTCACGGGCACAATGGGGACATTCCAGAATATGCGCCTCCACTTCCCGCCGGGTCTCGTCATCCAGCCGGTCTGCTTCATACAGTGGCAACAAGCGTTTGTAGTGAATATTTCGGCAGCTCATGAACTGTACCCTTCCTTTCGCAGGAGGCGGCGCAAATAATTCCGGCAACGAAAGATCTTGGTGTTCACGACCTTTATGTGGTACTGGGGGAACGCGCGGGAAATTTCTTCACGGGAATAGCCGCGATACAGCATCCATAACAACTTGCGGCAATGTTCTCCCAGCTGTAACCATACCTTCCTGATCTTTTCCTTCAACTCGCGTTCGCTGCAGGCTTCCAGTGGCCCGGGCCCCGAATCCGGACGGACCCGGATATCGTTCTCGTCTACCAGCCGGGAGTGCTTGGCTCGCCGGTCCCGTTTCTGGTAATAATTGCCGATTTTATTGCGAAGCACTCCGAAAGACCATTGCAGGAAACCCGCCTCGAACGCCTGATTATCCTGCTTTTCCAGTACGGTGATCAATGCTTCCTGGACAATCTCCTCGGCATCAGACTCATTACGAATTCTACGTTTCGCCAGGGACATAAAAATTTCACGCAATTTCTCAAGGGAAACGTGTTCTGGCAGAGTCTGATCATTGTCCATGATACTTTTTCCGTTCCGTGGCTATCGTCTTTCTTGGCGGCTTTGGCTCCGTACGGACTTTAACGTCCATAATCTTCAGCGAATATCAATGCTCAGGGGTGACTGGGTCGTGGACCATTCATCCTGAACGAGCAGCTCTCCCTGTCTGAAAACGGCGAAACCGCTCTCCTTCAGGCCGGACAGCGTGCGCAGGGCCGTCGCCAGATTCACACTGTCCACGTCGGAGATGACCATGAGGATGGCATGGACACCCCGCGGGCCGGGCAATGCCACGCATACGGTATGTCCCTCCAGGGGGATTCGCCGTTCCTGGAGTTCCAGATAGCGGTAATCCGGGCTCACCAGTTCGCCCAGCAGGTCCAGCCATTGCCGATCCCGTACCTGCCATGGCTCCAGAAAGACCAGCCAGTTTTCTCCGGGGCTGGGCGAAACACCCACTTCCAGCACCCGCACATCGGCGCCCCGCAGATTTTCTTCAATAAAATTCCGGGCCACATTGGCCTTGTCATAGGTCAACGGCAGCAAGACTTCCAGCTGTCCGGAATTCAGGACCGCCCCCAGGGTGAACTGTTCCTGATCCGCCCAAACCTTCCGGAAAATATCAAAATCCGGATCGACTTCCAATCGTTTCGGCTCCAGGGTGGTGAAAATCTGATATTCCTCCACGGCCTCGTCCAGGGTGATCCAGCGAGTTTCCGCATTCTTTTCACCGGCGATCCGTACCGGTACGTTCAGCTTGAAATCCGTACCCGTTTGGCCCAGGGTGAACGCCAGCAGAAACTGCTTTTCCAGAGGGCGGAAGAGGTTCTTCACTTTCGCCTCGAGGGTCGGTGTGCCCTTGCCATAAACCCACTGATTGAAGAACCAGCCCAAGGTCGGATCCTTTTCCCGCTCCGCCACCGGTATTCGGCCCAAACGGTCCAGGATCTCCTTCAGGCGTTTCTCATGCTTCTCTACGTTTATTCTCTGAAAAAATTCCTGGATATCGGTCCAGGAGGCTCGTTTCCATTGGCGCTCCTGATAGAAAAGAGGAAGTATTTCAAAGAACACGTCACTCTGCACATAGTCCCGTAACATGTGAAACACCATGGCGCCTTTGCCGCAGCCAATGGCCTGGGATACGAGGTCCTTCACATGGAAAAAGTTCTGGAGAGCGTATTCATTCCCCGCCGTGACGCGGACGGCGTAATCCTGCAACAGATCCTGCCGCACCTGGCGGGCGGCATCGGCGCTGTTTCTTTCCTCGCGGTACACATCGGCAAGGTAGGTCACCAGCCCGGCCGTCCAGTTACCCCGGATTTCATCCACGAATACGCTGTTTCCCCACCAGCTGCGGAGCATCTCCCGGGCCAGGCTCTTTTCCAGTCCCTCACCGCTCCGCAATATGTGCCGTCCCAGAACCGCATATGACGGCGGCCCGGCGGCCGCGTGGAACGGCGTTGCCACCACAGCGAATTTTTCGAAGGGGTAGAGCCCATACTTGTCGGAGAACTCCTGCAGCAAACGACGGGTTGTCTCCAGTACGCTGGTCGCCAGGACCTCGTCACCCGGCAGCAAATACGTGGTGATCGGGATATTACGCCAGGTGGTCGAGTTCACCCGGAATTCGGCCCCCACCACCATGGCCGCCGGACCGGGATGGAGCGTTTCCCAGACGGTAATCCGTTCGCCACCGGCCTGCCGTTCATCGGTCTTCGCCCCCCGCGAGACCGGTATCATGTTCTCCGGCGCCTCGACGGAAATGCGAAGCGGCACCCATTCATCGCCCAGCCGGGGATACCAGAATTCCTGCGGCGGCAGAAAAAAATACTCCCTTCCGATGGCACCGCCGGGCAGAAAAGTCTGTAACTCATCATCCATGGGAAAAAAGATGGGCCGCTCCGGAAAACGTCCGAAATAGGAGACCGTGACAGACCACGCTTCCGTTGTCGCCACCGGCACCGGAACGATGATGATTTTGGCATTACGGCGGGCATGGTCCAGAACACCGGCCCCCAGCCGCCCATAGAGGACGGAAAAATCCCGCCCTTCCCGCCAGGTGACGGTCTGGCTATTCAGACGCACATCTGAAATTTCAAAATCCTGGTTAATCAGCAGAAAAAGATCCTGCCCGCCCGGACCGGAGAAATGAAGGGTCGCGGTTCCGCTGCAAAAATGTTGCTCCGGTTGCACCTTGAGACGGATATCATGGCGCAGGCAGGCCCCCTGGTGGCTGCCGCCGCACCAGATGACCAGCATCACCATCAAGATCAGTTTTCCGGACCAGCTGTGGTCAGCCATCACGTTTCTCCTGGGGATGCCCGTCGCAGATCATTGGGCATCCGTTGCGTGGTTCCCCTGTCATCCCGGATCATGACCACCGGCCCGAGGAACACAGAGACACCTGTCTCGGCGGTGGCCGGGATTCAGAGCCAATATTGTAACAAACCGGGTCGTTCTTATCTACGAAATTTCCCCCGGATCAACTCGACCACCGACTTGCATTCCGGGCTTTTGAGCAGCACCATCCATGCGAAATAGATAAACGCCGCGATCCCCATCCGGCCCACCAACCAGGCCAGATCGAGCCAGAAGGATTTGGCTGCGGCAGACACCCAAGGAACGAATTCACTGGTATAGAGAAAAGCCATCACCCAAACGGTGCCACTGCCGATGCGCAACAGGGATACGGTTAGCGGCCACGCCGGAAACGCACCGTACTTGCGCCGGAAAACCACCCACATCAGGATCATCTGTACCGTTCCGGCCAGGGCCAGGGCCAGCGGCGGGGCTCCGGCTTCCAGCGGGCCGATCAGGAGGATGTTGGCCGCCAGGTTGACCACCATGGACACGGCGGCGATCTTCACGGGCGTCCAGATATCCTTGAGGGAGTAAAACGCCGGATTCAGGATGTATATTCCGGCCCAGGCGGTCAGACAATAGGCATAATAGGACAACACATCGGCCGTCAGCGCCGTGGACGACGCCGTAAAATTTCCGCGTTCAAAAATCAGCCGGACGATCTCGTGACGCAACAGGATCAGTCCCGCTGTGGCGGGCAGGGCCAGAAAGAAGGCCATGCGCAAGCCGTAGAGGATTTTGTCGAACAGCTTGTTCATGTCCTTGTTGTAGGCATGCTCCGACATGGCCGGCAAGAGCGCCGTCGCCAGTGCCACGGTGTAGACGCCGTGGACCACCTCGACGATCCGGCCGCTGATATACATCACCCATTGCAATCCTTCAATGGCGGTCAGCGAAACGAAATAGACCGAGACCAGGGTATTGATCTGGCTGACACCACCGCCGAAAGCACCCGGCACCATGAGCTGGCCGACCTGCCGGACATACCGGTTCCGGAAAGCCATTGCCGGCCGGAACCGCACGCCGTGGCGCCACAGGTACGGCACCTGGAACAGAAACTGGAGCATGCCGCCGACCAATACTCCCGTGACCGGCGCCAGGATGGACAGATCATAAATTGAATAGAGCAAAAAGGTGCAGCTGATGATGGAGAGATTCAACAGGACAGGGGTAAACATCGACGGCCCGAATATTTTGTAGGTATTCAGGCCGGCCATAGCCAGGGCGGCCAGGGAAATGAACAAGATATAAGGAAACATGAGCCGAGTCAGGTAGATGGTCAGTTCCATGCCCCCCGGGTATTCATCGGCATTGGGGACGATGAGTGGCACGTACAGCGGCGCCAGCGTGATCCCCAGCACCACCAGCGCGATCAGAACCATCCCCAGCGTATAAAAACAGGAACTCAGGAAGCGGCCCGCTTCTTCGCGGGAGTGCGTGTTCTTGTACTCGGTAAAGATGGGGATATAAGCGGCCGTCAGCGATCCCTCGGCCAGCAGGCGCCGGAACAGGTTGGGCAGCATAAAGCCGACCCGAAACGCATCCATGACAAAGGTGGTACCGAAAAACGAACTGAGAACCATGTCCCGGATCATTCCGAGAATCCGGCTGATGAAGGTCAACCCGGACATCACACCGGCCGAACGAAGGACAAAGGAGTCAGACGAGCGCTGGTCCTCGGCGGTGATTTTCTCAAATCCACTCATTATTAAGCCCTTAATATACAACCGTTTAACTTGACAGAACCAACCCGATATACTAACATGGTTATGCATTCTATCGCGAATCGGCCGTTTCTTCACGAAAAAACCGGAATGGACATACAAGCCAATATAAAATAATCAGAGGAGAAAAACATGAAATTGAAGGAAATCGCGGCCATCGTCGGCTGTCCTTTTTCGGGTGATGGAGAACTCGAGATTTCCGGGGTTAAAAGCGCCGAAACAGCCTCTTCAGCCGATATTACGTTCATCCTCGGCACCAAATACAAACATTATCTGGACACCTCCTCCGCCGCCGCCTTCATCATCCCCGAGTCTTTTCCCGAAACGGACCGCAATGTCATTCGTTCCGCCAACACGTATCATACGTTCGCCCGTGTCCTGGAATTGTATTACCAGCCGCCCTTTCCCCGCGGACCATTCGTTCATTCCTCGGCCGTCATCGCCGGGAATGTGGTCATGGGCCAGAATTGTTACATCGGTGCCCATGTGGTGATCGATGACGATGTCCAGCTGGGTGACAATGTCACCATTCTGCCCAACACCACCATCTACCCCGGCGTATGCATCGGCGACGACGTACTGATTCATGCCAATTGTGTCATCCGGGAGTATTGCCAGATCGGCCATCGCGTAATCCTCCAGAGCGGGGCCGTCATCGGCGGCGACGGCTTCGGCTTCGCCAAGACCAACACCGGCGAATACTACAAGATTCTGCAGGCCGGTCGCGTCATCATCGGGGACGATGTGGAGATACAGGCCAATGCGTGCATTGATCGGGGGACTCTCGACGCCACCATCATCCGCCAGGGGACCAAGATCGACAATCTCGTCCAGGTCGCTCACGGCTGCCAGGTCGGCGAGAATTGCGTGTTTGCCGCCCAGGTCGGCCTGGCCGGATCGACCACGGTGGGCGATAACGTGGTGCTGGCCGGACAGGTGGGCGTGGCCGGCCACTGCATCATCGGTGACAATGTTATCGCCACCGCCCAGACCGGGATTCCCAACAGCGTGGAGAAAGACAAGATTGTGTCAGGGACGCCGGCCATCGACAACAAGGCCTGGCTGCGGGTCTCCGTCGCCCTGACCAAACTGCCGCAGCTGCTCAACCGGGTGCGTGAACTGGAGAATGCCATCGACAAAATGAAGGAAAAGCAGGAATAATGTCTGTCAACAGCCCTGCGGGAATCCTCCCCGCGTTGCAGAAAATCCACCGGGAAAAGCTGGCCGGATATGTCTCCATACCGGTGGGGAATCAGTTTGTTGTCATGATTTTCTGTAATGGCGGCCTGGCTTCTTTTGATGAAGAGACACTGGACCTGTTTTTTCTGCCCTTTCTGCGGAAGCAAAAACCGGCCGAGGCAACCTCCATTCCCCCCTCCATCTCGTCCACGGACATTCCCCTGCTGCGTCAACACCGGGAAATCGTTTTGGCCTTTGTGCTGTCGACCATTAAAGAGTTTGTGGAAAGCGGCGCCGCCGGGCCGGTCACCTGCGAGGACCGCCCCGTCGCCCCTCCCTTGCGGGCCCAACAGCTGGTCGATATCCCGGAAATCATCATCCCCCTCTATTCAGAGACATTGGCGGCGCCGGCCGTGCGGGAATTGTTCCCGGATTTTTCGGCACCGGTGTCCCTTCATCCTCAGGCGCTGGAGACGGCCCGCCGTCTCACGCTCACCCCGCAGCAAGGGTATGTCCTGTCGCGGATCCAGTCCGGCTGCTCCCTCCGCGAACTGGTGCTGAGCACGGGATTGCCCGAGGATCTCATCCTGCGCAGTCTGGCCATTCTTTTGTTTTTCGACTGCGTCCGTATCCCGGGCGGTTCCGCCGGCCGAACGGAGCGCCCCTCGGCGGCTGAAACCCGCCCCTCCATGGAAGACCTGCTGACCACGCCTTCGCCCGCCCACGCCGCCCCCCAGGCCGTCCGGCCCGAAAGCCCAAATCATTCGCCCGGCCCGGTGGCGTCTCATGCCCGCCGGAACATTCCACCGGCTTCCACCTCCATCGGCGATGATATCCTGCTGGGGAACGCTCCGCCGGCGGCGCCCGCTCCGGAGACGTCCCGCCCCGAACCCACCCACGAGGTTGTGCTGGAAATCGATGATCTCGATCTTATCGCCAAGCGAAACAATTATTACGAAATCCTGGATGTCGACCGTCGGGCGGATGCCGACATCCTCAAAAAGCGCTTCGTCGAATTGACGAAAAAATATCATCCCGATAAATTTCAGCGATACAATGACCCGGATTTACAGTCAAAAGTGGATCATATTTTCGCCAAGATCACCGAAGCCTGGGAAGTGTTGAAGGATCCTGCCGCGCGGGCCGCCTACGACGACAGATTCCAGCTGAACTCCGCCGATTCCCCTCCCGCTCAGCACACTCCGTCGGCAGAAGACAGTCCCCCGCCGACCAGCGCCAAAATGGCATACGAAGATCGGGAGCATCGCGCCCGGCAGCACTTCATCCACGGCAAGGAGGATTTCAAAAACAAAAAATTTCATGAGGCCCTCGAACATTTCCGCGAGTCCGTACGTCAGGTGCCCGGTATCGCCGAATACCAGTTCATGCTGGGCAAGACCCTGGCCATGAATCCGCAACGGGTTCGCGAAGCGGAGGAGCGATTGAGATTCGCCCTTGACAAGCAGCCACACCGGCTTGAATTTGTGCTTGAGTTGGCCCGCTTTTACCACAAAAACAACCTGAGCCATCGCGCCCAGCGTTACTACCGGCAGGTACTGGAACTCAAACCAGACCATGACGAGGCGCTGTTCATGCTGGGCATGAAGAAATCCATCGGCAAGAGAAAAAAATCCGCCAAACCGAAGACATTCAAAGATTATTTGAAGCTGGATCTAAAGGATATCTTCAAATCGGAGGAGTGATTGTCCCGCTGGGGAGAGCCATGACCCGGGGGGCACTTCACCGCCGGATCTTCTCGTTCATGATCTGGATGATCTTCTGATCCACCACATCCATGGAGTGACTGAGCTCCGCCAGATTGCGAATGGTCTCCTCGGCCGTTTTCGCCACGATGCCGTTGTCGTCGGAGACTTCCATTTTCTTTATGGCCAGCGAGGCTGCCCGGACAGCCATGTCCGCCGAAGAGCCGACTTTCAGCGCACAGCCCGGTTTGGCCCCGTCACACACCATCCCCGACAGTGTGGCGGCCATGATTTTCACCGCCCGGCCGATTTCCTCCCCCCTGCCGCCCATGGCATAGGCGACGCCGCAAGCGGCTCCGATGCCCGCCTTGATGGCCACACCGCAGAGCGCGGACAGATACCCCACATACAGCGTGATATACATGGTCACCAGATGGGAAAGCGCCACGGCCCGGATCATCGTGTCCTCATCCAGACCGGCACGTTCGGCATAGGCGACGATGGGCATGGTGGCGATGATGCCCTGGTTGCCTGAACCGGCCGAACTCATGACTTCCACGGTATAACCGGACATCCGGGCGTCACTTCCCGCCGCTGCGACACTGGCCAGGTAGGTGATGAGGTCCCCCTTTTCCACCGATTCGTAATATCCCGTGCCCAGGCCCATCGGTTCCAGCAGTCCCACATCGGAGGCTTTCCGATTCATGTCAATGGTCTTGTGGATCAGATCATGCACCGGAGCGGGCAGATGGGACACCAGGGTCAGCAGATCGGCGATGTCCATTTTCATCAACTCTTTCTGATCATCATCCGGCTCCTCCGGCGACTCGGAAAGACCCTCGAGCCGGAACAACTCCTGTTCGTTCCGGCGGATCAGGCTGAACTTTGTGTGCTGGTCCTGGATCCGGCAACTTCCCCTGACCGGCCCGGCATCAGACACGATAACCACGTCGGCCTCGATGAACAGATCGGTGTAGGGTGCGCTGACCACTTCCACCCGGACCACGCCCGACTGAATCAATGCCTGGGCTTGCCGGGTATGTTCCGGCGTGATGTCGCTGAACACCTCCAGTTGCCGTCGCGGATCACAAAAAATACCCAGGGCGGCGGCCATCTGGATCCCTTTATGCCCCTGGGTGTTGGGGATATAGATGGAAAAGCAGTTTTTGAAAACGTTTTTGTTGACACGCAACGTCACGCTTTCGACGGCGGAGACCGGGATACCCACCAGCGGGAGCGGCTCTCCGTCGGGATACCAGCCGGCCGTGGCCTGTCCGGCCGCGCTGACCGCCAGAGCAATGGCCACCGGTTCCGTACAGCCCAGGGTCGGTTTTAAAATATTGTGAAACAATCGTTCCATGTTCATGTTCGTTCCTGCCAGTTGAAGGTGCCAAACGGCTCATTTTAAGTTTCCATTATCGGCAAATCAACCCTTTTCCATGCCCGCCGCTGAAAAGCCGTCCTTTCACCCCCACAACGGGCAGTGGTTCGGAAGCCGGAATGGTCCCCTTTTGGTGTTGGGCAACGGCTCGCCTTTCCGTATAATAGGCGGCAGCATCCCGATGGAGTTTCAGGCGTATGGGCCAGACCAAACTGGGCATAATGATGCGGGCGGATGACGGCCAGCTGTTCCTGTCCTCCCCGTCCGGTCAGGAATTACAACTGTCGTTGTGGGGCTATCGTCAGCGCCTGCATCAGCTGGTGCAGCTCTGCCGGGAAGATCGCATTCCCCTGTTTTTGAACGGGCACATCCCTCTGGATGGCGGGACGGTCGATCTGCTCCGGGAGATGACCGCCGCCGGTGTCCATCTCTGGGCCGACCGCACATTCCGCGCGTTCCTGCAGGAGCGTCATCCCGATGCGGGACTCGACATCCGCCCGGCCCATGAGCCTCCGCCGGGCGCCTACCCGGTAAGTGTGTTCACCATGATCCGTGATCCCATCTGGCGGATACTGCAGGACCTGGCCATCCCCCTGCCCCGGCGGATGGCCGCCGTCGTGGAGCCGCCGCCAGCGGAAATCCCCGCTTCCACCATGGGGGAATATTTTTCCCATTTTCTCGATTCGGGCGGACTTATCACCGATCTCACCGCCGAGCGCCATCGCTGGTTCAAGAACAATCTGCTGTCTTCCCTGCGGGAGATATTTCCCCAATGCCAGGTTACGGATATGGCCAGCGCCGCCCTGCTGGGAGCCCTGCGAACCCATGATACCTTGCGCCGGCATCCGGATACCGGCTGGTTGCTGGTTCACGCCGGTGCGGAGATTTGTACGGTTTTCGCCCTGAAAAACCGCCGCTTGTGGGCCGCCTTTGCCCACGACACCACCCGTCTCACGCCGGGCACACTCAATGAATACCTGGCGCAACTCATGGCGGGTCGTCGATTTGAGCGGGAGCTCTTGCTGGACGGCGGCCTGTTTTTGCAGACCCGCCTCCTGCCCGAGGAAACAGGGCCCTGGGATCCCCTTCTTCTCACCGGGGAAGACGCCGCCCGTTTCGCCACCCTGCCCGGTGTTCAATCGGATGAGATGGGCCGGCTGGCATGGACCGGTTTACGGACGCTGCTGGGACTGGAGCCGGACCCACTCCGGTGAAGTGGCCGCTGAATCATTCATCCATGGCAAAATACTCGTCGGCGCGGGCAACTTTCTGCTTGCGGATCTCCAGATCGGCCCCGCAGGAAGGGCACTTCTCCTCCTCGTCCCGGACCGGGTAGTCATTCCCGCAAAATGGACATCGTTTCTGCACCAGTTCCAGAAAGAACTGGGGAAAAATGAATACCTCGCCGTCGGCGCGTTGCTCCCGCCGGACTTCCCCCGCCACCGTCATCTGCTGAAGAATGCGGTCGACATCGGCGTTGATGCGCCACTCCCCCCGGACCACTTTGAGCGGCAGCTCCCCATTGTGCAGCCGGGCCAATTGCAGCAGCCGCTGCCGGATGGCCGCCGGCCGGTAACGCAGCGCCTGACTGAACAGCCGAATCCCCGGCACGAACAGCAGGACACCCACCGCCAGTAAAACGACGCCGATAAGCAGGCGTCGTCCCGTTCCCTCGGCCGCCATGAGGAAAAGCAGCCCCAGCAGGCCGCCGGTAATCCCGGCCAGGGCCAGAAGTGCGCCGGAGATCATGCGTGCCGTCATTACCATTGCTCCTTGGTTCGTCGATTCAACTCATCTCCCATGGCCGTAAAAAATTTCTCGATCTCCCCATCGGTCAAAAAGCCGGCCGTCGCTTCGTGGACCGAGCGGGCGAACTCGGCCGGATGCAGGTTGAGGTGCCGGACCTCGATCCGCTGATCCAGCTCGGTCAGCCGGCGGGCAAATTCCGCCGAAACCGGGGGGATATCGATCCGGAGTTCGGACAGGGCGGAGTACTTGTCCTGGGATTCCTTGGTGGTGGCGACGCTTTTTTTGAAAGTTTCCGTCCCCTGCCGCAGGCCCTTCATCAACGCCAGGAAAGATACGGCGCCGGTTATGCCCTGCTGGTAGTCCGTATACACCGCGTTCAACTCCGCCACCTCGAGGAGACTGCCCCCGATATCCTGGCGGTCCGGGGCTACCCGTTCACCGCAAAAACGACAGAAAAACCGGTTGCCGGCGTTGGCGGATTTGCAGTGCGGACATTGTTCGAAGGGCGTCTCCCGGATCTCTCCTTGCAGGTATTTCTCTCCCCCCGCCAGCTGATCCAGCAAGCGCACAAAGGCCGCCTTGCGGATCAGCTCCGCCCGGTTTTCCTTCAGGTTGTTCACTTTCTCTTCTGCCACCGCCAGATCCACGCGCGCCGTATTCCAGGCCTCCTGGGCCGCCGTTTCCTCCTCCGCATGCTGGGCCACTTTTTCCTGCCACTGCTGGCGAACGTCCTCGATCTCTTCCACCAACTGATCCCGTTGTTGCAACAGTTCAACCTTGGTCCGCTGGATTTTTCTCATCTTGAACAGGTTGATCACCATGCCGAAACCGGTGTTCAGTTCATTGATCTGGGCATTGAAACGCCCGATCCCGGCTTCCAGCTCCTGCACCCGCGCCTTGAGCCGCTCCTCCCGGTTGTCCAGTCGCTGGTTGTTCTGCCGGATTTTCTGCATCAGGTTCACCCGCCGCTCGTCGGCGTCGTGTTGTTTTTTCGTCAGCTCCCGCCACGTTTCCTCCAGATGTCGCAAGTTTTCGTCAAAGATCCGTGTCTGCTCTTCCACCTGGGCCGCGAAGACCCCGCGAAGTTCCTCCGCAAAATGACCTGGATCGCGGAAGAATTCGCTCTGCAGGAACTCCGTTTCGGTTTCCCTTACCAGCTTCACCCGGCTGTAATTGTTGTTGAAATGCTCCTGCAGCTTCTCCAGTTTTTCGATCATGGAGGTCAGGGATTTTTCGGTCTGATTCAGAAAGCGGATCATGTCGGCCAGTGTTCCCATCTTCGTTTTACCTCCCCGGATTCTTGACGCCGGAAACTCCCCTGGAACGAATTCGGACGGACCGCTCCATCCGCCACCACCAGTTCCGCCAGCGCGGCCGGCAACCGCGCACCTCTTCGATTTCGGCAAACGAGCCGGCGTATGCCCAGTACAGCGGACAGGCGCCACCACACAGCTTCTCGAATTCACAACCGCGGCAGGCCGGCGGCACGTAACGCCGCTCACGCCAGTACAGTGCTTCATCCGAATTCCATATTTTCGTGAAGGAATCGGTCACCAGATTGCCCACGCCCTGCTCGAAACTCGAACATGGCAAGATCTCGCCCGCCGGATTCACCGAAACAAGTCCGGAAATGCAGGCACAAGACTTTGAGCCCAGATTGTGATCCACCGGATTGAACACACAATACGGCGTCGGTGAATACCATACAAACCGGATGCCGAGACGTTCGCACAGGTCCAGCACCGGCGCCAGAATGCCGGCGATGGCGGAATACGATATCTCCACGTTCTCGTTATCCCGGGCAATGCCGGTGCGAATGATCATGTTCATGGACAGATAGGGAAAATCGAACGTCTCTTTCACAAACCGGACCACTGGGTCCAGGTGGTTCCGGTTATAACGGGAGATCGTCGTATTGGTATGGGTGTGGATACCGGCGGCCTTCAGCTGATGGATGCCCTGAACCGTCCGTTCGAATGAGCCGGGATTGCCGGTGATGCGGTCATGCAGTGCGGCATGGTCCCCCTCCAGGCTGACCTGGGCCGAGTTCAACCCGGCGGCGGCCAGTTCTTCCACATAAGCCGGCTCGGCGCAACACAGCCCGTTGGTGATCAGGTTGGTCCGCATGCCGCGGGACCGGGCATGGGCGATGAGTTGGGGCAGATCCTTGCGCAGGGTGGGCTCACCCCCCGTGAAGGATATGGTCGGCACATGGGCTTCGTCGCGGATCTTGTCGATGACGCTGCACACCTGGTCCGTGCTCATTTCCGCCACTGTCCGGCCGCGATAGGGGCTGGAGGCGTAGCAGAAATCACAACGATTCTGGCAGCGATAGGTGACGGCAATTTCCGAAAGCACGGGAAAGCGGATACTGTCGGGATCGAAGGCAATGGTGCTGATGAGGGGTGCCCGGGCGTATTCCTCTTTCATGATCGCCTGCACACTGCTCAACAGAGCGGCCAGGTCCTGCCGGAGCCGCTCCTCAGCCACACCGTACCGCGCCGACAGGTCCCGGAGGACCACCTCTACCGGCCGCTGCTGATGGTAGAGCCCGAACAGCATGTCGAAGGCGGTATCATTCACATGCTGGATCTTGTTGGGGCGGATGATCAGAATTCGGTCCTCGGGTCGCAAATAGACCACTTCACGCGTGGCGGCCACGAATTCATCAAACTGGCTCCATGTTTCCGGTCCGGTCGAATGCTCCATCGGATGCCCCGCTGACTCCACCGCTAGAAGCTGGACACACAGGCCGAGTGACAGGCCGAGTGACAGGCGGAATGGCACACGCAGGCGGAGTGACAGGCCGAGTGGCAGGCCGAATGCACACAGGCCGAATGACAGGCTGAATGACAGGCCGAATGACAGGCGTCATAACTGAAGGACGAGATGTTGTCGGTGACATGCGCCGCCGCCACCTCTGCTGCCTGGACGTCGGGCGGAAAAAACAGGTTCTCGACGCGGTCGACGATCCGGCTGGAGAAATTCTCCACCTGTTCGACGACGCCCGTAGCGAAATCACGGGTGCCGCTCATCACCGATTCGGCCCCCTGGCCCATTTTCTGAAAAAATCCGCCGATGCCTTCCGTTGTCGGAGACTGGCCCAGCTGTTCCAGGAACGGTTCCGACTGCCGCTCGAAGAGGTCATGGATCATCAACCATTTGTAGGACTCCGTGAAAATCTCCCGCTGCCGCGGGAACGAATCCGCCTGCTGGAAATCGGACCAGACATCCTCGATTTTATCCGAATAGCGGCCCGCCGTTTTTTCGATATCGGCCCGCCATATCTTTCCCTGGAGGGAACGGGAAATGGCTTTCAGGACAAGGGGCACTTTCGGCCTGGCCAGAGTGCCGTCGGCCGCGAACGATTCCAGAAAGATCTTTTCATAGGTCTTAAGTTCGGCAAAGGGGATATTCCTCGCCAGTTTCACCTGCAGGGGATTCCGGTTGAGGATATCCAGAAAGCCCCGCTCGAACAGGTCCATCACCAGCAATTTGATGGCCTGGGACGGCTTGTTGAGAAATACGGCGGTTTCCACCGGATCGAGGTTGTCCACCGTTTCACTGCTCTGGAATGTCTCGATCTGGATTTCCGGAGCGATGTATGCCGGCCGTTTTTCGAACAGTCGCTTGACAGCGGGATGGAAGGAGAGGATCCGGATGACCAGGGCCACAATACCGGCCAGAAGATAATACACGACCCGGAAGGGGACCAGAACACTGTTCAGACTGAAGATATAGCCGGAAGTAAAACTGAATTTTTTCCGGCCCCGCGGGAAGAACACCTTGTCGAACAGATCGACCTTGATCACCTTGCCGATGATCACCAGGAAGAGCCCCAACCCCGCAATTTCCATCATCAGCAGGATCGGGTTCAGAAAATAGGCGATGACCAGCAGAAACAGCAGGATGGCCAGAAACGAAGCCAGATATTCGAAATCGTGATAGGTCAGCTCCAGTTTCAGCAAATCATTCAGGAAGATGGCCACGGCCTGTCCATCGGACACGTACACGTCGTCTGCGCGGATGTAATCGATGATCCGTATTTCCGACACCTCGGCCTGTTGCCAGTCGCCGGCAAAGCCGTGCAAGGTATAAAAGGGATAGAAGCGTCGTTCTCCGTCCGCATCGTGGTAATCCCGCCCCGCGTCTTCCGCGCGCGGCTCGATCTGCCAGGTATCCATCCGGTCCGGCAGCAGGGAATGCAGCTCACCCGGCAGTGAATCCGCCGATATCAGGGCGGGCAGCTCGCCCCAGGGCGTCGTGCCTTGTAGCATGGTTTGCAGCGTGAGATCCAGCCGGTCCACCGGACGGCTGAACTGAAGCCCGGGCCACTCATAATCACGCCTGAATTGGCCGTCGAAAAGTTCCAGGGGAATCTCGTGGGTGACGATCCGGCGAAAACGGAGATCCAGAGTAATCCGGTCCCCCGGTGCCGTTTTCTCCCTGAGCAGCACGTCGAAGGTACCCGGGATGGTCATCTGACTTTCTTCATCCGGCGAGGGGCGCAACCGGGCATCACTCGTCTCGTCATTCACCTGCACCACGGCCGATACCGGGGATATTCCCCTATTCCCGGCGACAGGAAACGCGATCAGTTCCCGAAACACATTCCGCTCCCCCTCCTCCTTCACCACCAGACGGATGCGGCTCTCTTCCCGGGACAGGCGCAGCATATCCAGCTCGGCCGGCACCGGGTCACCATCGGTAAACGAAACGATCATCTCGGCCTCGGCCAGCCGGTATTCTCCCTGGGCCGTCAATTGGCCGGCGCTAAATGCCGGTGGCTCCGTGTAGTCGCCGCCGGCCGCCCCGACCGCCACATACTTTTGCGGCAAGTAGAAATCGAGCGACTGGCGGTCATTGGGCGCCAAAGCGTTCTTTTCGGCAAAGATGGACAGATACGTATGCCCCTTCCACGGGGTGGGGAAATAGACCCAGCGATCATGCCGTTCCACAATTCCCTCTTCGGTCAGCAGACCGGCCTGATTCACCACCTCGCCGGTGATTTTTTCCGGAACGTCCAGGTCCGCCGCCAATTCCACGGGCAAGACGATTTCCACCGTTTGCACGGCGATGGGCAGATTCCACTGCAGCGGCGCCCACCAGAACTTGGCATACGGTTCCGTGCCGACGCTGGTTTGATCCAGCACGGGCTTGTCCAGCCGGTAGCGGAGATTGAGGATGTACTGGCCGCCGGACACGGTCCTGATATCGAAGACAGCGGCATAAAAGCCGTTGCCGATGGCGTCGAAAGATACGCCGAAGGTCTCCCCGCCAGACTCGCCGCTCACTTCCAGGATCTGCATCGGCTGGACAAATTGGCCGATGGAGCGGATGCGATCCCGGGATTCGTGCTCGGTAAAGGTCAATTGGAAGAGTATTTCTGCATGCCCATTTTCCAAAATCGTCACATGGTAACGGGTATGATCCAGGGTAACCGGTGCTGCCGGGACAATTCCCGTCCACAGAAGCAGCACGGCCAACCCCATGATGATGATCACCAGGGATTTTCGGAGTTTGCTCATGGATTCACTCCCGTTTGCGAGGATGGTTTGGGCTCTCCCGGCCTGTCCTCCACACATGCAGGCGGGTGGATGGCGGAGAATGATCGACCGATCGGAACTGTTTCGTGTGTGCTCAACGAAGAGTATTTTAGCCCCTGGACCGGCAAAAGATCAACGTTTTTCAAGGCGCTTCTCTCGCCGACCCGGAAGGCCGCCCGGGTCTCCGGCCCACGATTCGGTATGCAAGATGGGGCAGAATTCGCTATAATATAGGAAATCTCTGGCGGAGACGTCCATGTTGAGCAGAAAAACCATTATCTGCGGGTGGCTGGGACTACTGGCCGGACTGGCCTCGGCCGCTCCGGCGGTGCAACTCCCGGTGGAAGCCTTTGAGCTGAAGAACGGCCTGCAGGTCATCCTGGTGCCGCGGCACGAGACCCCCGTCATTTATTCTCTCATCCGATACCGTGTCGGTTCGGCCAATGAACATGAGGGTATAACCGGGATCTCCCATATGCTGGAGCACATGATGTTCAAGGGCACGCGGGAGATCCAGACCACCAACTATGAGGCCGAGCTTTCCATTATGGAAAAACAGGACGCCCTGTTCCAGCGGATTCTGGATCTGCGTCAGAAGATCCTGCGCGGCGAGGACGACGATACGACCCGCAAGGAGATCGGTGATTTGCAGCTTCAGATCAAAGGATTGAACCGCACCCAAAAACTGGTGACGATCCAGAACGACCTGGATGTGGCCACGTTTCGTGTGGGCTTCGCCCGCCTCGGGGCCGACACCAGCTTCGACCGCACCCACTACATGGAGTATTTTCCGGCCAACTGCCTGGAAGCCTGGGCCTATTTTGAATCGGCCCGGATGCGGGAACCCGTTTTCCGCGAATACTATTCCGAGCGGGACGTGGTATCGGAGGAGCGCCGCCAGACCACGGAAACCCAGCCGGCGGCCGTCCTCTTCGAACGTTTCCTGGCCACCGCCGTCATGGCACACCCCTATCATTGGGACGTCATCGGCTGGCGCTCCGACATCGAGAACTGGACACGGGATGACGTCCGGAATTACCACCGCCTGTACTACGCCCCCAACAATGCCATTGTCGTCCTGGTGGGCGATTTTGATATTTCCGAAGCCAAACAACTCATCCATAAATATTTCGGCAAGATCCCGTCCCAGCATATCACCAAACCGCTGGCCATGACCCAGGAACCGGAGCCGCTCGGCGAAAAACGCCTTCTGGTCCATCTGGAGGCCGCCCCGCGCCTGATACTGGGATACCCCCGCTGTCAGGCCAATCACCCGGACTATCCCCTGTTCCGGCTGCTGGACGCTCTCCTGACCCATGGCCGGAACAGCCGGCTGTATCAGCGCCTGATCCGCGGCCAGATGGCTGTCAGTGTCGAAACCGGCATCTGGGAGATGAAACGTTACCCCGGATTGTTCACCATCACGGCCGTCGCCGGCAGTGACACTCCCCTGCCCCGGCTGGAAGCGGCCATCATCGAGGAACTGGAAAAGCTCAAGGAGACGCCCGTTTCCGACGAAGAGCTGGCTATGGCCCGCAGCGCCCTGACGGGGCAACTGCTGCAACAGCTCTACCACCCGGAATCCATGGCCGTCGTCCTGGCCGAAAGCGAGGATCTGTTCGGTTCGCCGCTGGCATTCAATGATTATCTGGATGCCCTTTCCCGGGCGACGCCGGCCGACATACAACGACTGGCCAGGCTCTGGCTGAAAGCGAAACATCGCACCGTCGCCTGGCTCGTGCCACCGGACAAGGAGGACCAGCCATGAAAAGGATCCCCGTCACAATCATCCTGCTAATGGCGCTGGGCCTGGCTCCGTGGGCCACGGAAGACAAGGAAAGCCGCGGCGCCCGCACCATACTCAAGCTGGCCGATACGCCCCTGGAATGGTCCTTGCCGCAAGCGGGGGAAGACTACCAGCGACAGACCCTGTCGTCGGGCGCAACGGTGTATGCCAAGGCCGACCGGACCATCCCCCTGTTTCAGCTGAACTGTTACATCCGGGCCGGTGCGGTATTTGAGAAGAACTTTGCCCCCCAGAGCGCCAAGGTGACGGCGGCGATGGTCCGGGAGTGCGGCAGCACGGACCTGCCGGCGGCCGCCATTGAAAAACAGTTGTCCCTGCACGCCGGCGAGTTGAAGGTCGTCTGCGGCCCGGATCTGGTACATCTCTCCGGATCGATTCCCAGCCCGCAGGCTGAGTATCTGACCCGCATCGTCGCCGCGCTGTGCAGCCGTCCCGACTTCACCCAGGAAAAACTGGACTTCGTTCTCCGCCGGCTGGCCGAGGAGACCCGGAATGCCGCCGAAGATCCTTATTTTTTATGCCAGCAGAAGTTTTTTCAGCTGCTCTACCGGGACCATCCCTATGCCTTGCTGTATTCGGCTGCCGGGCTCGACAAGATCCGCCTGGTGGATGTCCGGCGCTACTTTCGGGAGACCTTCGTTCCCCAAAACATTTTTCTCGTGCTGACCGGAGATTTCCAGGAAGATGCTCTCGTCAAGGTCTGGAATACCCATTACCGGGATTATCCCCGCGCGGACAATCCGCCGCTGCCGGCCGTGGCTGATGAAAGTGCGCATCCGGGGGTTTTCCTGCTTCAGAAGGATATTAACCAGACCTCCATCTATTTCGGCAGGCCGGGTGTCATGCCCGAATCCGGCGATCTGCACGCCATCCACCTCCTGAACCACATGGTGGGCGGCAGCAGTTTTGCCTCCCGCTTCACCCAGGAAGTACGGGACAAGGAAGGCCTGGCTTATCGGGTGGGTTCCACCTTCGATACTCATCTCCTGGGCCGCGGCGCGTTCATCGCGCGGTGCCGTACCAAAACCACCAGCACCGTGCGCGCCCTGGACGCCATGCTCTGGATTCTGGAACTGTTTCGGGAGAATCGTATCCCCGCCTCCGAGTTCGAGACCGGCCGCGACGGCCTGAAAAACGGTTTCGTCAAGCGTTTCGCCACCGTGGAGGATCTGCTGGCCAATTTCCTGATGCTGGATCTTCTGGACCGCTCCCCGGCCTTTCTGACCGAATATCAGCGACGGGTACAGTCCGTCAACCAGGCGGAGCTGACCCGGATCGCCCGAGAATACCTCCGCCCCGAGCGCATGACCTTCATGCTGGTAGGGAATGTGCTGCCCCTGAAGGAAGAATTGCGTAAGTTCGGTCCGCTTTATCTGGTGGCGGACGGCGACAGCCTGGCCGTCACCCCGGCGGCGAACGACGCCGGCAACGGCCGACCGGAAGACCAGCGCCCGGCAAGATAATCGGGGCAGGTCCGGATCGCCGGCGGGCGGGGCGTTATCACATCCCGCACCAGCCGCTTCCTATCGGCGTCCCGGCTGGTTCTCACCTGGCAATGTATTCGATATACAGTATTTGGCCCACGTTCCCACCACCCGCCGCGGCTCGGCACACGGAAGATTCCGCTCGGTCTTTGCTTCATGGGCTGTTATGCCAAATTCCTGGAACCGGACCCGCAAGGAGCGGAACCACTCGTAATAGACGACCACTTTTTCCTGGCTGGACCTGAGCTCTTGCAGCTGGGACCGGGCGGCCAGGGTTCGCGATACGGCGCCCCAGGTATAGGCCCCGCCTACGATGGCCACATTGACCAGCATGGCCGCCACCAGCGCACACGCCGCCAGACGCAATGTCCGTCGCGAAGAGCCCAGGGCCAGGGCCGCCGGGACAGCCGGCACCAGCCACAGCTGCGGCACGAAGCGGGCCCACCACGTCTCGGAAATAACCAGCACCGAAGCCAGCACCAGTGCCGTGAGGAGCCCCCCCCACAAGAAGCCTGTCCGGAACTGGAAGACGCCCAGCAAGACAAGGATCATCAGGGCCAGAAGCATGATGCCGCCGCCCCATGGCCCCCAGCCGCCCGCCCGGGTATCACACAGGTTTTGGAAAGAATGAACTTCGTCCCCCAAAATTCCAAAAGGCGCCTTGGGACGCGTCTGTTGCGGCGTGGGCACATTTTCCGACACGGAAAAGAGTGACACAAACAGTTTTTCCACCCGGTTGAGGGGAATCAGATCCGCCGGAAGCTGTCCCGCCAGCAGTCGATCATGATAGTAGCTGCCGGGACCCGCCATGGGGAAAAACGGATGGCCGAAATGGATCGTATTGGTGATATACGGGTTGTACCCCACCACGACCACACCGGTCAGCATGATCACCACCCCGACCGCCGCCGTGACCAGGAAAAGGCGCCAGCGTCGATGGAACAGCAACAACAAGGTAAAACCGGTCAGCAAAATACCGGCAAAGGCAATTCCCGTAAATTTCACATTGACGCAAAGGATGGTGGCCGCGGCCAGCAACAGCCATTCCCACCAGCCTGAACCGCGCAACCAGAGCATGACCGCCAGGGCGGCAATGCAGGTCAGCAGTGAGGCCAGTTGGCCATCAATATAAAACGTCAGATACTGGTTGACGGCGACCGGATTGAAACCGACGGCCAGAGCGAGAAGCAACGACCCAACCACCGACAGCCGTTGAAATTGCAGCAACGCCGCCCAGGCGAGCAAAACGGCGGCCCATATCAGCAGGGCGGAGGCGGTTTTGGCCGTCTCGATGCGCCCGGTAAAGGCGTAGACGGCGGCGCCGAAAAACCACGGCCCTTTGGACCAGTGGGTCAGTTCCATGTCGTGGCTGGTTTCCTCGGGGGTCGCTTCGTCCAGAAACGGATTCCAGCCCCTTTGCAGCTGAATCACCGCCTCCTGATGGTAGGCCAGGCCGTCCCACGAAAAATCAAAAATGAACAACGATCCGGTCAGGCTTGCCGCCACTATCAGGAAAAAGGCGACGGCGCTCACCAGAAAACGTTTCACCGGGAAGGGCTTTTGCGCCCGAAAGCAGCGGATGAACACCATGACCAGCGTCAACAGCCCACCGGCCGGCAAACAGGTCCAGCTGACGGTCCATCCACACCAGAAGCCCACCGCCACCCATAAAATGACCCCGCAGACCAAAAACAGGAGGGCGCCACCCAAATCCAGGGCGCTGCGTCTGATCGTATCTCGTAACTCTCCCATAGCCCTATGAATACCCGTCCCAGACAGACAATAGCTAGTCTTTCTTCTCGAAGGCGCGAGGATCATCCGGGGCAATCAGCTTGCACGTGGCGCAGTCCCGGTAGTATTTCTTGTCCAGCATCCCGCGTCGGTAGCGCTGCACTTCCTCCCCGTTCCATATCTCCTCGAAGGAGTTTTCCATCAGGTTCCCCACCTTGGTCTCTCCCAGGCAGCATAAAAAAATGTCGCCGTTTTCGAAGACCTGCACCTGGCGCCAGGGATAATCACAGGCGGGTCGATCCGGAGAAAAAAACCGCTGGTAGTAAGCGGCCAGAAAACGCCTCAGGCGGCGCCTGAACATTCTCCGGTCCGTGAAGAGCATCCGGGTGGCCCGCCAGAGGAGCGGTGGCCGGGATTCTGTCAGGTCGGGTGCCGGTTCGTCACCGGTGTCGGCGCCCCAGCCGATGCCGTCCAGATTGGCATTCAGCTCGGGCCACATCTCGCATTCCACGGGAAAACCGCTGGCGGACACCCGGGCGATCTCCGCCCGCGCCGTGACCGCCAGATCGGGATTGTGGTGGATCGATTCCTGTTTCAATTCCTCGTTGAACACCCACAGGTTTTTGTACTGGATGCGCGAAAAATTCATCTCCCGGGCCAGTTCGGCGGCGGGGCCGATGTCCGCCAGATTGCGCCGCATCACGATGAAGCCCATGACCAGATGTTCCGGTTTGCCGGTCTCTCGCCGGACCTCACCCATGAACGCCAGATTTTGGCGAATGCGATCCAACCGGCTGCCGGTCATCACCTGCTCATAGCTGCCGACACCGTTCAGGGAAAGATGAATTTCGTTGAAAAGAGGCAGATAGCGTGAGGCAATATCCCCGTTGGCAATGGCGAGGCCGTTGGTGAACGTCAACAAGTATACATCGGGATTCAGCTCCCGGATACGGCGGATTCGTTGTTCGAAATGGCGCGATATGAGCGGTTCGCCGCAACCGCCGAGATTGATGACCCGCGCATTGGCCAGGAGCGATTCACAACGGGCGAAAACCTCGTCGGACATGTCGAAAAATACGCGCGCCTTGTTCCGCTCACACTCCATGTGCACATTGCACATAAAGCATCGCAGGTTGCAACGACTGGTCAGGTCCAGAATCAGCTCCCGAGGGGACGGAACGTGCGTCAGCGGAAACCCGCGCAGGAGGCTGGCCAGACGCTTCATGATGTGGACAGAACGCATGGTACAACTCCAAAGGCAGAATATTATACGCCAGATCGCCTGCGCATATCCAGTCCAAACTCGTCCCCCAGCCACGAGTATCCCACATTCCCGCAGCGGCGATAATGCGTGTTTTTCAATGGATCAGTTTCTGAAGAGATGGCCTTGCCGGTGGCTCGGCACCCGGGAAATCGGTCCTTGAATCGGCTCAAACCGGACACCGATGGAATTTTTCCACCCTTTGTGGGATCTTCCAGCCAATCGGTGATCGTTATTACCGGTATCATTATCCTGGTCTCACCGAAATGAGCCCCTGTCCATTTTTTTATCCGATCACGACCCCGACAGCGACAACGACTCGATCCCGGTAGGGTGATCAAAACAAATCATTTTCTCTCGCCGGGACGCTGTGACGCAGAGCAAAGAAAGAGCTTTGGCTATGAATCTCCTGTGCCACATTCTTCCCCGCGTCTCCGCGTCACCGCGAGAACCATTTTCTTGTCTCTCGCCGTGGCGCAGTTGCTGCCTTGTGCTTGTTCCGTTGCTTTTCGTTGTCGTAATCGTCGTCGTGGTCGGCCCCTGCGGCCGAACGAGCCACCCGAAAATCCTTGTCCCCCGGCTATTGCCCACTCCTATCCATCAGCGGGTTCGAGGAATCGATGACGACAACGACAAGTGGCGCTCCCGGCCGCCCGCGCAGCACTGCGCGCCCGGGCGGAACAACAGATTCCGGAACCAGACGGCAAGGGATCCAGCGCTCAAGGCTTGTCCCGGCTTCGTCCCGCCTGACGGGACGAAGCCGAAGCTCAATCCACTGACCGGCAGAGGCGGAAGCCGAGGTAGTTGTACCGGCGGACCGGGTCGAAGTAGGAGCGAAACGCAGATCGGCAGGTGTCGGCGTTGTCGTACCAACCGCCGCCTCGCCCCACCCGGTAGGAGCCACTACCGTCACCCCGATAATCCGTAGTACTTCCCGACGGGTAGGATGAATTATACCAGTCCCAACACCATTCCCATACGTTGCCGTGTACATCATACAAGACCCAGGGATTGGCGTTTTTCAAGCCCACCGGCTTGGTGGAATCGTCCCCCGCTGCGTCATACCGGTTGGCGCAGAACCAGGTCACACTCTCCAGATTGGGCAACGCACCGGCGCTGCAAAACGACTCGCAGCTCGTGAAATTCGGCTCCGCCACCGAAAATGGCGTCGTCGTCCCGGCGCGGCAGAAGTACTCCCTCTCGCCTTCGGTGGGCAGACGATAACCGTCAGCCGACCAGTCGCAATAGACCGTATCCGTGAGGTAATTGGTGGCGTCCAGGGGGGTGGTGAATTCTGCATCCGTATAATAGCAGTGTGTCAGCCCCTGCTCCACACTCAACAGATTGGCAAACAGAACCGCCTCATACCAGGTCACATTCTGCACCGGATTGTCCATCCCTGAACCATACACCGTATTCGTCGGATCCTCAGGCAGGGAAAACTGTCCTCCTTTCAGATCCGCCCACATCTGACGCGTCACCTCCGTCGCCATCACCGCCAGATTCTTCGTCAGCGTGTGGGTGAAGGGCGTTTCATCGGAATAACTGCACGGATCATTGGGCCCCCGGCCCTGCTGAAACGTCCCCGCCGGCACAAACATCAGGTCACCCACGATGGAGTCGGTGGCGTACAGCACGGCACAGGGACTGGTTTGCGCCGTCACGGCGGCGTTGAAAAACAGGTGGCGGTCCTGGGCGTCGTTGCCGGTGATGGCCATGGGTGGCGGAAAGACAGTCTGGCAGCTGTAGATGCGCACCTGGTCGAAATCGGTGTAGCCCAGGCCCGCCCAGAAACCGTCGGACAAGCGCACGTACTTTGTCCGGGCCGGAATGTCGGCGATCTCGCTCTGGCCGACCATCACACCCTCCTGGAACGCCTCCACCACCAGTGTCAACGGTACGTCCAACGGATTCATCAGCGCCATCCCCGTCCAGCTGAAGTGGTTTTCCACCGTGTTGGGCAACACGTACTCCCCGCCCAGGGTGTCCTGCAGGAAGAATTCGCACAGCGACACGCTGTCCCCGTAGCGGAAGGCAAGCTTCGGCCGCAGCCGGGCGTTGTCCGTGTCGATGACAAAGGTGCCTTCCACCGGGTCGAGCAGCACATCCCCCGCCGCCGGCACGAACCCGACGAAGGCCGACAGGACGACCCGCAGCGACGCTGTGGGCGGCACATCGTAGGTCGCCTGGTGATGCACGGCCCCGGCCGCGTCCCAGACCGTGATCTCGAAGGTGCCCGTGGTATCACCATTGTTGAGCACCTGGATCATGCTGATCCAGGGAGCCTGTTCCGTCACGTGGGGACCGTAATAACGGTAGGCGGCCGCGGAGGCCAGAACCCCGCTCCCGGCCAGACAAAACACCACCCACAGCAGCCGAACGAATTTGTTCATGCCACACTCCTTTTTGTGAGCTAATTCAATCACGATAATTATAGCGGTAAGAGACCAATAGCCATAGCGATTAGCAGATCCGTCTCACTATTTTTAGGTCGTGGTTTCCGTTTTCCCCATTCTTTCCATTGTCGTTGTCGTAATCGTCGTCGGCCCCTTCGGCCGACGACCCCCGGTATTTACAACCAACTTCCTTTTTTATTGTTGTCATTATCGTTTTCATTATCGCTGTCGTTTTCGTCGTCGAGGGTCTCGACCGATGGCCCTCCCGGAGACCTTGTCCCCTTCCACCGCCTTACCCATCACCATCAGCTGGTTCGAAGAATCGATTCCGATTACGACAACGACAGCGACAACGAGATCGAATTGGATCCTGACCCCGGATGCGCATCACGGATCACCATTACGACAACCATAGCGTCAGCAAGCCAATCCCGAGACAGAAGATCCCGCCTGCCTCAGGCCCGGAGGGCCGATCCGTCTGCTAGCCGGGGGTGAGCCGGAGCGAGCCCCCGGACAGAGCGCCCATAAAAATGGGAGAAGGCCTGAAAGGCCGACCAGAACGATCGGTGAATATGAACCTGTTTCGAATATGTTCGTCCACACAGGGCAACCCAGTGGCGCCTTTCCATTACCATCGGGAGAGCGCTGATCATGGTTGTCAATTGGAGGCAACTGAAAGGAGTGTTTGCGGCAAATCCGGAGAGCGTAACCTCCCGTTTTTACCTCCAAAAACCGCCTTCTAAGGCTAAAAACCCTGTGGAAATTTCACTTAATATACACAAATTCAATCGCTTGTCTTGGTCCGACCCCATTCTCCCATCCGCATGGCTTTTGCTCTCCGCCCCGGGCAGGGGCGGCGGGCCAGTAGCCGGTGGCGGCGCCGGAGGCGCGGCCACCGGAAAGGAAGGCATCAGGAGATGGCCGCCCCGGGCAGGGGCGGCCGGAAATTCTTGGTCATCCACCCTGCAGGAACAAGAGGATGATGCGGGATGAGCCTACAACCCGGTAAAAGAGCGAGACGATGCCCCGAATTTCCCCACGCCCCGGACCAGGACGCGAAAAACAACACTGGACGGTCCCCTCCGGGGGCCGCGCCTCCGGCGCCGCCACTTTCCCCGCGCCGCTGCACACATCCCTGTTGCCGACTGACCCCAAACGGTTGATGGCAGCCGGGCACCGGATCCGGTGATGTTCACGGGAATTGCCCGCTGCCACCACCGGGCCAGACGACGATGATTGGCAATCGGGCACAGACCTGCTAGAATGAGTCACGCTAGCGGAGGTATGACGCATGGTCCAACTGAACCTGTTCGGCCCGGCCGAAAAAACCGTCGTCTTTGATCTGGAGACCCAGCGCAGTTTTCAGGATGTCGGCGGCCGGGACAAGATGCATCTGCTGGGGATGTCAGTGGGAGTGTTGTACGATTACAACAGCCAGCGCTTCTACAGTTTCTACGAAGCCGACGCCAGCCGGCTGGTGGATGAATTGCTCACGGCCACCCGGGTGATCGGTTTTAATATTGAGCAGTTCGATTATCCGGTGCTGACGGCCTATCGTCCCGATGTGAATTTCAAAAAGATACCGACCCTCGACCTGTTGAAGGAATTCAGCCGGATGAGCGGCTTCCGGATCGGTCTGGGCAACCTGGCGGAAACGACGCTGGGAGTCGGCAAATCGGCCGATGGGCTGGCCGCTCTGAAATGGTTCAAGGAAGGACGCCTGGATCTCATCGAGAAATACTGCCGGGACGATGTGGATGTCACGCGGCGTCTTTACGAATTCGGTCGCGACCATCATTTTGTCAAATTCCGGGAAAAAAGGACGGGTGAGGTGATCTCCGTTCCCGTCGAGTGGACCTAGCCGGATGGTCACCCGGCCGGCAGGTTCGCCGGCGGGAACTCAGGCCTCGGGCCCCAAATACCGCTCCAGGTATTCCCTGAGTTTCTGTTCCACCACCGGCCGAAACATGGCCAGCATCCCCTCCAGTTCGGCGTCAACCTCCACGGCGCCGTCGCACAGGTGAAAACGGCCGGAAAAGCCTTCGCCGCGGAACGAACAATCCCGCTGGTCGGCCGACCAGCGGATCTCCACATGCTCGAAATAATCAGCTCTTTGTTGGAGACTGTGGAGCAGCGCATCCATTTTTTCTTTCACCTCCGCCGCGCTGAACCGGTGAGGATATGTCAGGCTGATATGGCTCATGGTGACTGTTCTCCTGTGACAGTGTAGACGGGTTCGGGGAATTCTCCCGGGGATCGTCGTCGCTCAGTCGTTCTTCATGACCGGCTGGCCGGTGGATTCGAGTACACTTCGCCAGATGGGGCCGTCGGGATCCAGGGTTTCGCGCCGCTGGATGACCTCGGCAAGAGGAATGTGCACAAACCGGTTGTGCCAGGCGCCGATCACCAGGCCGGTTTTGCCGGCCATGCCCGCATGCACGGCGTTCTGCGCCAGAAAGCCGCAGTATATGTGGTCGTTGCTGTTGGCAGGAACGCTGCGGATCTGGTAACTCGGATCGATGTACTTGAGGGAGACGGGCATGGCAATACTGTGGAAATAATCCTGGATCTTCTTCTGCAGGAATTTGCCGATGTCGCCCAGTTCCGGATTGTCTTTTTGGGGATGGCAGATCAGATCGAAGAATTTCTGCCCGACACCTTCAGCGACCACGATTACGGCATGATGACGGGTCAGCAACCGGTCGCGCAGCGCCCGAAACAGCCCTCTCTCGCCTTCCAGATCGAAATCCACTTCCGGTACCAGACAGAAATTGACATCCTTCATGGCCAATGTCGCCGACGCGGCGATAAATCCGGAACATCGCCCCATGAGCTTGACCAGGCCGATGCCGTTGGCCACGCCGTTGGCCTCGGCATGGGCGCTGCGGATCGCCCGGGTGGCTTCCTCCACCGCCGTATCAAAGCCAAAGGATTTTTCCACGAGGTGGATGTCGTTGTCGATGGTTTTGGGGATGGCGACAACGGCGATTTTCTGGTCGCGCCGGGTAATCTCGCGAAACACCAGTTCCGCCGACTTCAGTGTCCCGTCTCCGCCAATCATGAACAGGATGTTGACATTGCTCCGCTCCAGGGCATCACAGACCTTGTCAATGTCCTGCCGGCCCCGGGACGATCCCAGGATGGTGCCGCCCTTGGTGTGAATATCCGTTACCTGGGCCGGCGTCAGTTCCAGAATTTCGTGACCATATTCGGGAATGAATCCTTGCAGGCCGTATTTGATTCCCAGCGTGTTGTGAACGCCGTAGATATAATTCAATTCCAGAACGATGGCCCGAATGACATCGTTGATGCCCGGGCAAAGCCCACCGCATGTCACAATGGCGGCCTTGACCTTGGACGGGTCGAAATAGATCTGCCGTCGTGGCCCGGCCTGTTCGAAACTGACCGGTTCTTGGCCGCGCTGAAATGTCGCGGTGACCTCCGGCAGGGATATGGAATACAGGATGCGTTCCTGATCCGGAACATGCTTGCCGTATCTGATCCTGGACTCGATGGTGGGTCGCCCCAGCGTGGGAATTCGGGTTTCGATTCTTTCCGCGGCGGTCATCATGGCCTTTCGTCGCCGGTTCACACTTGCGCCAGTTATAGCGGAAGGGCCTATAAAATGCAAATCGTTTTCAGTTTTTGTTTGACATAAACTTGCAATATTCATAAATTTCTAGTAAGGTTAACTATTGCAATAGGAAAAACGGATGCTGTTAAAAATCAACACCTACCAGCCACAACCCCGGCACATCGAAGCCGCGGTCGAGATCTTGCGCCAGGGCGGAGTCATTGCCTATCCCACCGACAGCATGTACGCCATCGGTTGCTCCATCCTCGACAAAAAAGCCATCAACCGGCTTTACCGATTGAAAACAGAAGACAAGCACAAGCCCATGAGCTTCCTGTGCGACAGTATCCGTATGGCCAGCCAGTACGTGATCATCAGCAACAATGCCTACCGGATCATGAAACGCGTCACGCCCGGGGCCTACACGTTCATTCTGGAAGCGCAGAATATCGTGCCCAAGATCATGCTCACCAAGCGCCATACAGTGGGCATCCGCATCCCCGAAAACGCCATCTGTCTCGACCTTGTGGCCGGCCTGGGCAGTCCGCTTATCTCCACATCGCTGCATCTGCGTTATGGGGAAAATCTGCAGGATCCGAATGTGATTCACGATCGACTGAAGGCGAGTATCGATCTCGTCATCGACGGCGGCGACATATTCCCGGTCGAATCCACCGTGATCGACCTCACCGGCCCCGCGCCGGAACTGGTGCGCGAGGGCGCCGGGGAAGTGTCCATGATCCTGTGAGTTCGGGTACCGTTCCGGCGCCCAGGCTCCTGAACCGATGAGATTACCGATTATTCTGTTTCGGGGAACGATATGAACATTACCACCAAAAGCCGATATGCCCTGCGCGCTGTGGTCGATATCGCCCAGCATCAGGGCGGCGATGGCGATCCCGTCCGGCGGGTGGACATTGGCGGCCGGGAAGGTTTCTCCCAGGACTATCTCGAGCAACTTTTGGTCAAGCTTCGGGAAGAAAAAATCGTGGAAGCGGTCCGCGGTCCGGGCGGCGGCTACCGACTGCTCAAGAAACCGGAGGAGATCACCGTCTGGGACATCGTGCAGACGGTGGAAAGCAAACTGGGCTATACACCCTGCTCCACGAATAATGTCCAGGAATGCGAGCGCTTCGAGACGTGCCAGTGCAAGGACATCTGGCTCCGCCTGAAGCATGTCGTCATCCAGGAATTACGCGCCATCACCGTGGCTGATATTATCAGCGGCAAGTTCTTGATCTGAGATTCCCCAACGGATTGCCACTCCCCGCCCCCCGTCGTTCCCCATTTTGCACGCATGTTCCGGCATGGGTTATGTGCGGCGGACCCTCGTCAGACGATCTCCGATCCGACAGGTTCGTGACTGACCACACCCCGGCCCCCGTCATCGACCGCCCCACCGCCACACGGCACCAAAACGAGACAGAGAGAGAAGGATAGCTGACAGAAAAAGGGACGGCGGGTCAGACCCGGCCAGGGATCCTCTTCCGCCGTCGCCAGCCGTGGTTGTCGCCGTGTCGCAGCCGTTCAGCCGGCCGTCCACCCATGGAGAGCCTGACGCGGATGCAGGATTTGGAACAATGCGCGTAAAGGGCTCAGGATAGGCCATACCGCTGACGGCGGGAACGGGTGGAACAAAGTCCATGCCAATTGGCTCATCCAGTGGCACCGGCCCCGCACCCACCGGCAGCACATTCGGTGACTCCGGGAAATCGTTCCGCCGCATCCCCGCCAGGGACCGGATGTTATTTCTTTTTTTTCTTTTGGGACTTGCGTGCCTTGCGCTGTGCCTTCCGCTTGTTCTTCAGTTTGTTCCATTCATCATCGTTCATATGTTTGGAGGAAAACTCCGGCTCAAATTTCTTTTTGAACGGATTCTTCATGCCGGCCAGCATCCCCTCCAGACCGCCGCCGTCCTCCCCCTCGGACATGAGCTTGCGCATCTGTGACATCTGGTCCAGTTTTTTGAGGCCCGGTATCCGCCCCATCAGACCCGAAGACTCACCGAAGCGGGCCATCATCTTCTTCATGGCCATGAACTGGGCGATCAGGTTCCGCACCTCGTGCGGCCGTCGGCCGCTGCCGCGGGCGATGCGCGAGGCGCGGCTCTGGTTGATCACCTGCGGCCGGGCCCGCTCTTCGGGCGTCATGGAATTGATCATGGCCACCGTGCGGGTCAGATGGGATTCGTCAAACTGCATGCCGTCGGGAAACGCATCGGCCATGCCCGGCACTTTTTCCATCACTTCGCTTAAGGGTCCCATTTTCTTGAGGGTCTGGATCTGTTCCAGATAATCGGTCAGGGTGAAATCTCCCTGCAACATGCGGGCGGCATCCTCTTCAGCCTTCTTTTCATCGATGACGGACTCGAAATCCTTGACCAGGCCGACAATATCTCCGAATCCGAGAATCCGGGAAGCCAGTCCCTCGGGGCGGAACTCCTCGAGGCGGTCCAGGCCCTCGCCCATACCGACAAATTTGACCGGTTTGCCGGTCACTTCCTTGACGGACAGGGTGGATCCGCCACGAGTATCACCATCCAGTTTGGTCATGATGAAGCCGTCGACATCGAGGCGTCGATCGAATTCCGTGGACATCCGCACGGCATCCTGACCGATCATGGCGTCACACACCAGAAAGATATTGTCCGGCTTGACCTGTTGCTTGATGCCCTCGAGCTCTTGCATGAGTTGTTCGTCGATGGCCAGCCGGCCGGCCGTGTCCAGGATGACCACATCCCGCTGCTGCCGACGGGCCTCGGCCATGGCTTCCTGACAGATGGCCACGGGATTGGCCGCTTCCCGTGAATAGACCGGCATGTTCAGTTGCCCACCGATGACCTTGAGCTGTTCGATGGCCGCCGGACGGTAGACGTCCGCCGCCACCAGCAGCGGCTGCTTTTCGTATTCCCGCTGGATAAAACTGGCCAGTTTGCCGGCCGTGGTCGTTTTTCCCGAGCCCTGCAGTCCGACCAGCATCACCACGGACGGCCCCGCCGTCCGGAAGGTGAGGGCGGTGTCCACCGGGCCGAGCAGGGCGACCAGCTCTTCCTCGCAAATCTTGATGAATGCCTGGGACGGCGAGATCTTGAGTTTGCGGTCCTTGTGGGTGATCCTGACCTGTACGATTTCCCCCAGCGCCTTTTCCTTCACGCGGGACAGGAATTTCCTCACGACGGGCAATGCCACATCCGCTTCCAGCAGGGATCGCCGCACGTCACCGAGCACCTCGTCGATCTTGTCTTCGGTGAGGACTTCCAGTCCCTGGATCTTGTTCTTCAGGGTGGTAAAACCACGATTGATGGTCTCAAGCATAATCAGCCTTTCGCCTCATAAAATCGGCAACATTCTAATATATTCTGTCCGGATTGCAAAGTAAATGGGCCCTTGCGCGACGGTCCGGCCTTCGGGAATCCCGTAACCGGATTCAATCGCCCTACGGCCAAGTGGGCGCGAATGGCCCGCCCCACTTTCTCAGGCGCGGGCGGTCATCGAAACAACTCCTCCACTGTGGAGTCCAGGTTCGACTTCAACAGCGGTGACACCTCCTGAAATTGCCGAAAATCATTTTCCGCCAGTGACAATTCCACCTGATGTGGATCGTCGGGCGCGTCCGCGAAACGATAGCTCATCCGATACTGGCCCGGGGGCAGGCTCAACTTAAGGGGGGTCGTGACCTCCTCCAGGGTGACCGTCTCACCGGTATCGGCATTGATGAGTTCTATGATTTCGCCCCACGGCTTCAAATCCACCACCAGTACGGCCGGATCGGGTTGTGGCGGCACGGGCGACGGGGCGGGCTTGAACACCAGCACCAGTGCCACCACCACCACTACCAGCAACAGTCCCGAAAGGATATACACCGGCAGCCGCCGGCGGCGAAGCGCATCGGCCGGCAGACTGATTTCCGGCAGATCCATCTGCAGGTTGATGGATTCCTGCACCTCCTGGATAAAGCCTTCCAGGCGTGAAGCGGAACGGGGAAAACGCCGCCGGGTTTCCTCCAGGATCCGCAAGGCATCGAACAGATTGCCCCGGGATTGAAATTTCTTGCTTTCGGCAATGGCCCGCTCCACTTCCTTTTCCATCAAGCGGGCTTCTTCCGCCGCTTCCTTGCGCTGATGATAATAGGCGTCGCGCTGTCGGCTAATCTCGTCGATCTCGTCCTGGATATCCATGGCGTTGGGCACGATCTCCTGTGCCGTCCGCAGCAGGGAAAGGGCCCGGTCGTAATCGTTCTCGCCGGCAAAGGACCGGGCATGAGCGATGTTCTCATGAATGTACTTGTTCCGCTGGCTCCGGATGTCGGTGTAGAGTGTAACCAGGTTTGTTTCTTCCGGATAACGCGCCAGGAGGCCTTCCAGGGTGGCCAGGGCCAGGTCGTATTTCTTTTCCGTCAGGCTTCGCTTGGCCTCGGCCATGCCGGCGTTGACCTCTTCGGCCACGACCAGTTGCTGCATGGCATCCTGCAAATCCAGGGAATCCGGGCATTCCTTGATCGCCCTTTCCAGCAGGTTCTTGGCCTCGGCATATGCCCGCGTCGCCGAGAAGGACTGGGCGGACTGGATGGCGCCGGTGATGAACTGGTAACGCTTTTCATGATACTCCTGGAGGATTTCCAGGACCAGGGCATTGTCCGGGTAGCGGTTCTTGAGATCATAGGCAATCTTGCCGGCCGACAGGAACTGCTTCTTCTGCAACTGGGCCCGGATTTCCTCCACTTTTTCCCGGATCTCAGCCTGGCGATCACGGGCGACTTTGCTGGCCTGCAGATCCTCCAGCAATGTGCGGAATTCCGCCTGATCGGGGAAGCGGACCATCGCCTTGCGCACCGTTTCGATGGCCTGATCCAGTTTGCCCATTTCCCGGAGGGAGGCGATGGTCCGGCGGAACTGCTCCATTTCCGCTCGCTGCTGGGCCATTCGCTCCTTTTCCGAGAGCAGGCCCCGCAAGGCCTTGATCTCGGACTGGTGCGGAAATTCCTTCTCCACCTGTTCGAGCAAGGCGCGGGCCTCATCCAGCTTCTCCATCTCCAGGGAGTGGTGGATTCTCTCGAGCTGGGCCCGAATCCGGTCCGCCTCCACGATCTGGCGCTGGGTGGCATCGATTTCCTCTTTCACATCGGCCAGGACCGTTTCGCCGGAAAACTGCCGGGTCAGTTTTTCATACACCCGGGTCGCCTCCGGAATCTCCCTCTTCTCCAAGTGCTCCCGGACTTCCTGCACCCCGTCGAGCAGCTGCTGCTCCATGACCAGCCGTCGCTGCCGCGTTTCGCTGATACTCTTCCTGAGGTTCGCTACTTCAGCCGCCAGAGAATTCAACTGGGCTTCGCGCGGGAACACCGGCAGAACGAGCTCGAGCAGCACATGCGCTTCATCCACGTGCTGCCCTTCCATCAGCCGGGTTACGGCGGCCCGAATTTCCCGCAGGAAATGGTTTTTCTCTTCCTGATGGCCGGTCGAGGCAAAATACGACAGCAGTCGGCCGTCGGCGAACAGCTCCCGCAGCCAGTCGCGAATTTCTCGCAACCCGTCCCTCTCGGAGACGCGACCCAACCGCTCCGCCAGTTCTCCGGAAAATTTCGGCCAGATCATCCGGGCGGCCTTGCCCGTCTGCTCCAGTCGCGGCGCCAGCTCCTCCAGCTGAAGCTGTTTACCGAAAGCCGCCCCGAATTCGCCGGAATGGACGCTGTGCTGGATGTCGGAAAGAAGCAGTCGGACCTGGTTGGCCTTGGCCAGAAGCTCCTCGTTCTTGCGGATATACTCCTTGGCTTCCACGTACTCCGGATCCAGGGCCAGAATCTTCTGGTAATGTTCGATGGCGCGCAGATAATCCCCCGCCTTGCTTTTTTGGGCGGCGGTCGCCAATAACGGCTCGATCTCTTCCGTGAACAGCTTCTCCTTTTGCAGACGCCGGGCCTTTTGAATGCTGGTGATGGCGTCGACGTTTTCCGGGTCCAGCTTGAGAACTTCATTAAAATTGGCCAGGGCCAGATCATAATCCCCGTTCTCGATAAGATCCTGACCCAGGCGGATAAGATCGGAGCAGCGCTTCTTCAGGCTCTGGTTGGCCAGCTCGGTCCGCAAGGAGGCCAGCACCGTGGCGTCGATGGCTTCCGTCTTGAGCTTGTCCAGCAGGCGGCTGGCCGCCTCAAACTGGAATTCCTTGATGTACTTCCGAATCAGGCGGACTTTGTACGGTTCCTTGAGGGCGGCCGTATCCAGATTATCGAGATCCTTGATGGCCAGCTCCAGGCGGCCGGCATCGGCTGAAAAACCGGCCAGTATCCGCTTGCAGATGTCGGAGATGGCCTTCAAATCTCCATATCGCTTGTCCCGGTCTTTTTCCAGAATCCGGATCACCATCTGGTTGAGTTCGGGGGGGCAATCACTAACGATCTCCACCAGCGGCGGGGGGGTGATGTGGAGGATGTTGTACAGGACGCCCGTGTAGTTTTCTGCCTGGAAAGGATTCTTGCCTGTGAGCAGCTCATAGGTGATGACCCCCAGGGCGTACTGGTCTGTCCGGGCATCCACCTTTTGCCCGCGCGCCTGCTCGGGGCTCATGTAAGCCGGCGTTCCCATAGCCACGCCGGTGCGTGTCTGGAGGGTGCTTTCCACCATCACCCGGGCGATACCAAAATCCAGGATCTTCACAATGCCGTTCTTCAGCAGCATGATGTTGGCCGGCTTGACATCCCGGTGCACGATGTTGTTCTTGTGGGCGTAATCCAGGCCAAGGGCCACCTGGATAATGATGTTCAGAATCTGTGGTATGGAGAAGATGATCTTGGCGGTGCGGAAATATTTCAGATCCAGCCCGTCGAGGAATTCCATCACGATAAACGGCGTGCCGTCTTCCTCGTCCAGGTCGTAGATGCTCACGATATTGGGATGAAACAGCTTGGCCGGCGCGATGGCTTCCCGATAAAAGCGGGCCCGGCTTTCATCGTTGTTCACATACTGGGGCGACATGGTTTTGATAGCCACATAGCGACCCATCTTGGTGTCAAAGCCCTTGTACACCACGCCCATGGCGCCGGTGCCGATTTTGTCGATGATTTTGTACTTGCCGATTTTTTCGAGCATGAGTCCGTCTCCGTCTGGCCGAATCGATTACAGATGCGGCACGCGTATCGCCCGGATCACTTCCCCGGCCCGGCGATAGGAACTGTTTGGGCAGCCCACGACACAACAGAAGGCAATGGCGTCATCCAGGTCCCGGTGACGACTCTGATACAGCAGACAAACCGGCGCATGGCGATGAAACTCGCAGTGACACAACACATCCAGTTCAGTCCGGCAGATGGGGCAAAAAACGGTGACAACTTCCCCTGCCACCAGCTCACCGGCCAGAACGATCTTGTCCAGTTTGCCCAGTTGTGGACTCAACACGACCTCGCCTGCCACGCCGTTCGGTCTTCGAAAGCCAAGGAGGATGCCCGGGTGGTCATCGATCCGAAAACGCTCCGATACCAGGTTATGACCATGGGGGCAGAACACCTCGCTGACGATTGTCGCGGCGGTGGCACTCTCCGCCTTCGGCGACGGGCCTGCGGCCGGGAACTGGAGTCGCCCGGTCCGGTCAAACCTGCTGGTGGTCATTGATCCTCCCATAAAAACTTGGCACGCGGTTTTTTTCAATATATCATAATTGCTTCACCCGCGGAAAGGGATTGTCCGCCGGGGGAACCACCCGCCGGAATGATTCCGGCGCGCCCGATCCGCCTTTCCGGAGACGCCCGTGGCCCGTTGCGACCTGCACATCCATTCCTTTCACAGCGGCAAAACCGCCCATGTGAAACTGCTGGAACCCATGGACAGCTACAACACACCCGAACGCATCTACCGTGTGGCGCGCGGGCGCGGCATGTCCCTGGTGACCATCACCGACCACGACTCCATTGCCGGCTGTCTGGAATTTCTGAACCGTCATCCCGATACAGGCGCCTTCTTTATTTCGGAGGAAGTGACCGTTCCCTTTTCCCGTCACGGATACAATCTGCATGCCGGCGTCTATGATATCCGCGAAGAAGATCACCGTCAGATTCAGCGCCTGCGAACCGACTTCCCGCAGCTGATGGATTACTTGCGGGCCAACGCTATCTTCACCGTCTGGAACCACCCGTTCTTTCAGTTTCCCCGGGGGGATTCGGGTCGGGCCCTTCTGCCGCTGCTTTTGTCCGAATTTGACGCCTGCGAGGGGATCAATTCCGCCCTGCCCCCCGAGCTGAATGGCGCTTTCCTGGAAGTCCTGCATTCCCGGCAAGCGGAGAGGGCGAGAACGCCACGCCTGGTGGCTGGATCCGACGCCCATTCCCTGAGCCGCATTGGACATACCTGGACGGAAGCGCCCGGCGACACACCCGCCGAATTTTTCACATCGTTACGCGCCGGACAGGGGCGCATTGCCGGCAACTCCGGCCGTTTCACCGGCGTGTTTCAGGACGCCATGAGCGTCTACCTCGGCTATTTCCGGGATATCGCCTACCGCAACGAAGTGCATCGTGATTGGAGCCGGCTCAAAAAAATCCGCAACGGCCTTGGCTGGGCCGGCTGGCTGCCGGTGTTCACGGGCGGCACGTTTTTGTATTCCTGGCTCCAATTCCGCCGCTACCGACGGCTGGCGCCGCTGTACGCCGCCCTGGGGCAGCCTGCACCCGCGGACGGGCTGGCTCCGATACCAGGGGGCGGCCCTGCGTCGGCCAGCGGCCGCTCGGCCACCGATGGGCAAACCTGACGGCAACTCGACGACGGAGTGAAATTTCCCTTGCCAATTCTTTTCGAATTCATATAATGATGTGACGTGTGTGGACAGGTAGTTCAGCGGGAGAACGCTCGCCTCACACGCGAGAAGTCGCCGGTTCAATCCCGGCCCTGTCCACCAACTTTTTTTCAGGGTTATCCCTTCCCCCTCGGATACCATCTCCCCACCGGATCATCTGCCCCTGCGGCATCACCTGTTTCCGCCCACCGGCAAATCCTTGACCAACTGATATTGCTCCACGTGGATCACCTTCAGTGAATCGGGCCGGCCGTCGCCATCGACGTCCGCCTCGGCCTCGATCCTTAAGGAACGTTTCTTGTCCAGATTGTCCGGCTCGGGCGGGGCATAGGCCAACAGATACTGGTGCCGCAAGACCGTTCCCACCCCGGCCATGACACCGGGGTAAGCCGCTGGATGCCTTGGAAAAAAGGCCATCCCCCCCGAGTTGTCGGCCAGTTCCCGTAAGCGGTGATCCGCCTGAAAGAGCCGCGCATGAATGTCATTGGACAACGGCCCGCCCGTATGGCGTACCTGGTGACTGACGGAGACGGGAAATATCGGCACGCCCTCCACCCGCAGGCGGCGCAGCAGGTTCTTTTCGCGGCTTGTCCCCGTTGTCAGGCCGGAGGCCAGCAATACCACACCCTTCTTGCCGGCAACACCGGCCATGCGGTCCACCACAAAAGCCACACTCTCCAGCAGTTCAACCCCCGACTTGAAGGTGTAGTCCATGGTGCCGAGATGTCGAAGAATCTCCGCTTTATTGCGGGTGAAGTCCTCGACGATGATGGCCCGGTTGTTGAATACCACCAGGGCGCAGTAATCGTCGGGCCGCAGCAGCCGCATCATTTCCATTGCACTTTCCCGGATATCGGGAATCAGGGCGGCGGTGGCACGGCTGAATTCCACCATCAGCACGACCACCACCGGCGCGTTGTCCGGTTCGAAGAAGCGGATCGTCTGCGGTTGTCCGTCTTCGTATACCCGGAAGTTCTCCGGCCGTAAACCGGTCACCACGCCTTCGTCCCCGGTTCTGACCTGCAGATTGAAATCCACCAGGGTGACGGCCCGGCGGATGGCCGCCTGCTCCCCGGCCTGAACCGGCGGCTCTTCGGCGCCCTTCAGCAGCGTCGGTTTCTCCCGGCCATGGATCCACACCGAACCCATGATGATCACCAGACAAAGCCATGTCCTGCTCATGCTCCCCTCCTCGCCGGCAGCGGGTTCACTCTCGTGCCGACGCCGTCCATAACCGGCCCGGCACATGATATCATGTTCGACCGCCGGGACCGTTATGCTCATCCAAGAGAGATGAGGCGGCCGGCGACCATGTTCAGACAACTTCGTCGTTTGCAGGACGCCACTTATATTATATGATGTTTTTTCTGGGAAACGTGTCTGGCAAGGGGTATGAATATGCGAACCATTCCACGATCACTCTGCGGACTCCTCGTCCTCCTGTTGCTGGTGTTGCCGGCGGGTTCAGCCATGGCCAAGGGCAAGGCCGACGAGCTGTCCCCCAAGTACAAAAAATGGCTCACCGAAGAGGTCGTCTGGATCATCTCCGAACTGGAGCGGGATGTGTTTCTGGAACTGGCATCCGATTTTGAGCGGGACAATTTCATCGATGCCTTCTGGGCCGCGCGGGATCCTTCGCCCGGGACACCGCGCAACGAATACCGTGAGGAGCATTATCGTCGTTTCACCTACGCCAGCAGCAAATTCACCGGCGAAGGGGCCCCCGGCTGGAAAACGGACCGGGGCCGGATGTACATCCAGCTGGGCCCCCCCGCCCAGATATTCGATTACCATCACCTGTACGAGGTCTACCCGTGTGAACTCTGGTTCTATTCGGCCCGGGAGCACTCGTCCCTGCCCAACCATTTCTATCTGCTCTTTTGGGAGCGGGAGGGCATCGGTGGCTTCCGTCTGTACAGCCCATACAACGACGGACCCGAAAGACTGGTGCACAGCGTGCATAACGACACCCGCGAGGAGGCCTATCGATACCTGCACGGTCTCAATATCGAGCTGGCCCGGGCCACCATTACCCTCATCCCCACCGAACCCATCGATCCCCATTACCTGACGCCTACGCTGACCTCGGATATTCTGGTCGGTCGTATCTTCGACCTGCCCCGTCAGGAAGCCCCCGTCCGCTATCTGGCCCGTTTCGTGCCCCAGGATTCCAGTCTCCGGGAAAAAGTGGAGGCGTCGTATTCCTATCACTTCCAGCCGATGCGCGCCACTTTTTTGCCGGTAACGGGAGAGGATGGCCGGACGCTGGTGCATTATGCCCTGCACATTTCCCCCCGCGATCTGAGTTTCGTGCAGTACGAGGATCAGTACTATGTTTCCCTGCAGATCAGTCTGACCGTCGCCAACGAGGAAGGCCAGACCCTGTGGCAGGGGCAGCGTGATTTTGTCCAGTATTTCAAGGCCGATGAATTCCGGCAGGTTCAGTCCGCGGCCCTGGTGTTCAAGGACAAGGTGGGACTGGTGCCGGGCCGTTTCAAGCTGTCGCTGGTCGTCATCAACAACGCCAACTCTCAAACCTATCAGTACGAGAAAAACGTGACCATTCCGGAAACACCCGCCGCCGTGCCGGAGATGAGTCCGCTGGTTCTTGTCGGTAACGTGGAAAAGGCCCAGTCGGCCGCTTCCGTGCTGGACAACCTGGTGTTCAGTTTTTTCGGTTACCGCTTTCAGCCGTTGCTCCAGCGGATCGTCAATCCCGGCGAGCCGCTGGGGGTGCTCTACCAGATGTATTATCCGCCCGACAAGGCCCGCGAGGAACAGGGCGAAGCCCTGCGGCTGGAGTATCGCATTCTGGACCGCAGCGGAGCCGATACGGTGGAGCTGCTGGAAGACCAGGTCCTCAAAGGCAAATTCAATCAGCGGGGGACCCTGCTCAATTTCAAGCAGATTCCCCTCGACAAGCTGCTCAGCGGCACCTACACCCTGGTGGTGAGCACCCGGGAACCCTCCGGGCAGGTGCTCACCAGCCAGAACATCTCGTTCACCGTCGAAAAGGCCTTGGGTGCCAGCCCTGAAAAGGCGTTTGTGTCCCCGGCCCTCGAGGCTGACAACTCCGGTTTGTATGATTACCAACGGGCCAAAATCCTCGAGCAAAACGGACAGACCGCGCAAGCCGTCACCTATCTGGAGGCGGCGGTGCGACAGAGCCCCGCCCTGACGGCGGCCTATGTGGACCTGGCCCGGGTGGAAAAGGGCCGCGGCCGCCCGCCGCAAGCCCTGGCGCTCATCCAGACGGTGAAAGAGCGGCAGGACTTCCCGCGGGACGGGCACCTTTTGCTGGCCGATATTCATCTGGCCCTGGGCGATCCCGTGTCCGCCCGTCGGGTGACGGATGCGTTCCGCGACAGATTCAGTCCGACCCGGGCGGAATACGCGGAACTGGCCCGTCTTTACGGCTTGCTGGGGGATGAAGTCCAGGCTGGAGAGATGAGAAACTTATCCGGCGGTGAGCCGGCCAGGGAAGAATAAGCCGCACAGTGAATTGTCCGAAAAGAGGCGGCACAGGCCAGGCAGGCGGCCCGTCCTGTGCCGACGTCATGCCGTGCGTCTTCCTCAGTCACGAACCAGGCGTGCCTTGTAACCGTAGCAGATCAGGCCGGACGGCCCTTCCCGCTGGACACGCCGGAACACCAGCTCCACTTTCCGACCGATCTCCAGTTCATCCGGGGTACAGTCGGTGATCTGGCACATGAGTTTCACTCCGTCATCCATATCGACAATACCGACGGCATAAGGGGTTTCCACCGCAAACTGGTCGGGGGCCACGTGGATGATGGTGTAGGTGGCGATGGTCCCGGTCTCTTTGAGCCGCATGGGCGCAAACTCCCGGCCGCCGCACTCCGGACAGACCCGCCGCGGAGGGAACTGGATGTTTTTACAGCCCTGGCATCGCGCCGCTTCCAGGCGGAACCGCTGCGGGATTTCGCGAGTATATCTCGGTGATGGCATGTTCCTGTCCTCCTGTTCCGTTATACTGCCTGCAGGATATGAACCGTGGCGCTGCCGCCGGATCCGCCCATATTCTGCGCCAGGCCGATGCGGGCGTTCTTCACCTGCCGCTCGTCGCAGACTCCCCGCAACTGGTCGCAAATCTCGATGATCTGGGCCACGCCGGTTGCGCCGACCGGGTGTCCCTTCGACTTCAGACCGCCACTGGTGTTGACCGGGATTTTGCCGTCGAGGGCCGTCAGACCGCTATCATAGGCCTTGCCGCCCTGGCCTTTCTCCACGAATCCCAGGGCTTCGATGGCGCATATCTCGGCGATGGTGAAACAGTCATGGACCTCCGCCAGGTGAATATCGGCCGGTCCGATGCCGGCCATTTTGTAGGCGTTTTCCCCGGCCCGGCGGACGGCATTCAGCACCGTCAGATCCGCCCGGGAATGGAGGGCGATGGAATCGGATGCCTGGCCTGTACCGATGACCTTTACGGGATTCGGGGTGAACTTCCGGGCCATCTCCAGCGGGCACAGGATGACCGCCGCCGCTCCGTCCGTCACCGGTGAGCAATCCAGCAATCGCAACGGGTCGGCCACCAGCGAGGAGTTCAACACCTGGTCGATGGTCACTTTCATCGGGAACTGGGCCTTGGGATTGCGGGCGCCGTTCTGGTGATTCTTTACCGCCACCCGGGCCAGCTGCTCGCGCGTGGTGCCGAAACGATGCATGTGCGCCCGGGCGATCATGGCGTAGAGACCGGGAAAGGTTATGCCATGAAAAACCTCATACTCCTGATCGGCGGCCGTGGACAGGGCATAGGTCACATCGGCGCCGTCGTTCATTTTTTCCACACCGCCGGCCAGCACGATATCGCTCATGCCGGAGGCCACTTCGATGAACGCCTGGCGGAATGCGGCGCCGCTGGAGGCACAGGCCGATTCCACCCGGGTGGCCGGGATGGGTGTCATCCCCAGGTAATCGGCCATGAGGGACCCGACATGCTCCTGACCGACGAACAATCCGCCGGACATGGTCCCGATGAGCATGGAATCGATATGGTCGACCCCGGCATCCGCCACAGCGGCCAGCGCCGCCTCCACAAACAAGTCACGGAATGACTGCTCCCAGAGTTCTCCGAATTTGGTCATCCCGGTACCGATGACTGCAACTTCGCGCATATTTCATTCTCCTTAAATCATTTACCTGTCACATTCCAAAGAGGTTGCCATGGAATCGATGCCCTAACTGTTCATGATGATCTTTTCACGGTACTTGGCGTATTCGGCGTAGTTCAGATGGATCCTGTGCCGCTGCAGCATGTCCTGAAACGTGGGCGCCTTGTCCCGCACTTCGTTGATCCGTTCCGTGACCTTGAAGATGAAGCCGTCGCTGCCGGCGCCGGAACCGAAGGACACCATGAAAATGAGATCGTCCGGCTGGGCGACGTCCAGGGTGGCGGCCAGGCCCGTGGGCGAGGAACCGGAGTAGGTATTCCCCATGTATGGCACGATCCAGCCGGGTTCCAGCTGTTCCCGCGTGAAGCCGAGAATCTGGCCGGCGCGCAGCGGAAATTTGCCGTTGGGCATGTGAAATATGGCGTAGCGGAAGTCTTCCGGCTTATATCCGCTCTTTTCCAGCAGCGCCCGGGAGGCACCCAGCACATGCCGGAAATAGGCCGGATCACCGGTAAAGCGGCCCGTGTGCTGCGGATAGAACTGGTGTTCCCGGCGCCAGAAATCGGCCGTGTCGCTGGTGTAGGAGGTCGTCGCCAGGATTTCGGCCACGACCCGCTCCGTTCCCATGATGAAGGCCGCGCCACCAGCCGAAGCCGTATACTCGAGGGCGTCGTTGGGTGCCCCCTGGGAAGTATCGGCGCCCACGCCCAGCGCGTACTTCATCACGCCGGACCGGACATGACTGTAGGCCACGAACATGGCCTCGCTCCCGGCCTTGCAGGCGAATTCGAAATCCGCCACATGCACCTCCGGGCCGATGCCCAGCGCATCGGCCAGGACCGTCCCGCTGGGTTTGACCGCATACGGATGGGATTCCGAGCCGATATACACGGCCCCGATCTCCTGGGGGTCGATTCCCGCCCGCTGCAAGGCATAGCGGGCCGCGGCCACCGAAATGGTAATGGTATCCTCGTCCATTCCGGGAACGGTCTTTTCCTCGAGCAGCAGCCCTTTTTTTACCGCTGTGGGATCATTCCCCCACTGACGGGCGATATGCTCCGCCTTGATTCGAAAACACGGCACATACGAACCGTAGCCGACAATTCCGATCATTGATGGTACCTCCATTGAAAATCATGCCTTCTGCGAGACGTCACCCGCCGGCACTGTCTCAAGATTGATGTCGCTACCCCTGTCACATCTTAGATGCAACGGCTCGGTTTTCAATTCACTTTCAGCGCCTGCCGCACCAGTTCCGGCACATCACCCGGAAGCGCCGCCACCGGCACGCCGGCATCGCCCAAGGCCGCCAGTTTGCTCTTGAGACTGCCCCTCCCCCCGGCCACGATGGCCCCGGCGTGGCCCATCCGTTTGCCTTCCGGCGCCGTTCGTCCCGCAATGTACGCCACCAGCGGCTTGGTAATTTCACCGGCATGGACCAGCCCGGCCAGTTCCTCCTCCATGCCGCCCCCCACTTCGCCGATAAACAGCATGGCCTGTGTCTCCGGGTCCGTTTCGAACAGCCGGGCCACTTCCGCGAACGTTGTGCCCACCACGGCATCCCCACCCACCCCCAGGCAGGTGGACTGGCCGATGCCCGCCGCCGAAAGACGGGCGACGATTTCGTACGTCAGCGTGCCACTGCGGGAAGCCACCCCTACCGGGCCGGGCCGGTAATAATCGGCCGGCAAAAAACCGATTTTGCAGTGCGTGCCCGGTGCGATCAGCCCGGGCGTATTGGGTCCGATGATCCGGGCCCCCATCTCCCGGGCGGAGGCCAGCAACCACATGGTATCGTGGCGCGGGACATGCTCCGTCACCATCACCAGCAGCCGGACGCCCGCCTGCAGCGTTTCCAGCGCCGACTCCCGCATGACCGCCGCCGGAACGAACAGCACAGCCGCGTTGGCCGCGGTATCGCTCACGGCCTCCCGGACAGTATCGAACACCGGTACGCCGTGGACCCGCTCGCCGGCGGCGCCGGGCCGCACGCCCGATACCACCCGGGTTCCGTAGCGCTGCATCAATTCCACGTGATGCCGTGCCGCGCGGCCGGTGATTCCCTGGACCAATACCCGGGTTTGTTCATCAACCAGAATACTCATGCTGACGAATCCTGTGGGGTGTCGGCGGGACGTTTCTCGCCCGCCAGCCGTACCGCCCGGTCTACGGCTTCCTCGAGATTCCGGAAAGAGGGGATGCCTGTCTCCCGCAGAATGCGGTGACCGGCCGTCTCCTGATTGCCAACCAGGCGCACCACGACCGGAGACTGGAGCGGTTTCTCGCGAACATAGCGGCGGATTCCTTCCGCCAGTTGATCACACCGGTTCAATCCGGCGAAAAAATTGACCAGGAGCACGTCTACTTTTTTCGCCCGCTGGCAAAGATCGAACGCGTCGTAGACCCCCGGACCGTCGATCTGGGCCGTGTCCAGGAAGTTGGCCGGCCGGCCGCCCCGGTCCTGGATCAGATCGAGGATGGCCATGGTCAATCCGGCGCCACTGGACAGGATGCCGATGTTCCCCGGCAGATCGATATAGGTCCAGTGACGCTCCCGCGCTTCGGCCGCCACCGGGTCCTCGGCCGGCAGTTCCTGCCGCAGCTGCTCGAGCTCCGGCTGGCGGAACAGGGCATCCTCATCGCCGTTCAGCACTGCATCCACCGCCACGCACACATTGTCGGCCGTAATGACCAGCGGATTGATCTCCACCAGTTCGGCGTCGTAGCGCCGGAAAAGGGCGTACAGCCGGCCCAGCCAGTCCCCGGCGGTCGTTCCCAGGTGCCGGGCGACAGTCGCCAGGGCATTGGCGGCGGGTCCCTGCCGGATATCCACCCCGATACGAAGAATTTTGTCCGGCTGCGTTCGCGCCACGATTTCGATATCCACCCCGCCGGCCGTGCTGGCCACCAGTACCGGCTGCCGCTCGTGATAATCGATGGTGGCGGCCAGATACAACTCCTGTTCAATGGCCACTTTCTCTTCCACCAGGAGGAGCTCTACCCGTTCACCGCGGATGTCCGCCCCCAGCAGCCGTTGTGCCCCGGTCCGGGCGAGCGCGGGCGAATCGGCGAAGGCGATGCCCCCGGCCTTGGCCCGCCCCTTGACCCCGAGCTGCGGTTTCAACACCACGGCCGTGCCCAGCTCCCGACAGGCGGCCGCGGCCTCTTCGGGCGACCGGGCCAGCATGCCGCGCGGCACACGGATCCCGTTGGCTGAGAAAATCCGTTTGGCCTGATATTCCCGGAGATGAATCATCGTGCCGCCGTCCTTCAGGTTTGCCGGTTTGGCGAAGTCGCTATCCTGCGGATACCTTGTCCGGATTCCGGTACATCCTGTCAGAAGAAGGCGCCCCGTGTCCGGATTCAAACATCCCGTGTTTTTTTCGGACCGGCGGCTCCGTGCCGGGAGGAATGGACCCGGCCGCAGCAGAATGCCGATTCCTGCAACTGAACGGTTTTTCGCCTCATCTCACGAACTGACCGGGACGACTATCCGCCGAATGTTGAAAATCCAATTGATGGTTTGCAATTCGTGACTGATTTGGGTAGATTATAGTCATAATTGACTGTATTCCAAATGAATTTTCTATCCGGCCGTGACCAACGGTAGTACAAACCGCTTTGAGGATGGTACCGTGTTCAAACGTGTTCTCATCGCCAACCGCGGCGAAATCGCCGCCCGCATTATTCGCGCCTGTCGCGACCTGGGAGTCGAAAGCGCCGCCGTATTTTCAGAAGCAGATCGTGACTCGCCCCATCTGGCCCTGGCCGATGTCATTGCCAGCATCGGTCCCGGCCCCAGCAAGGAGAGCTATCTGAACCGGGAAGGCCTCTTGCAGACTGCTCTCAATCTGGAATGTCAGGCGGTGCATCCCGGTTTCGGTTTTCTGGCCGAAGATCCGCTCTTCGCCTACATGTGCGAACAGCAAAAATTGACCTTTATCGGCCCCTCAGCGAACGTTATCCGTCTGATGGGCGACAAATCACGGGCCCGAGACACCGTGCGCCAGGCCGGATTGTCCCCCATTCCCGGTTCCACCGGCAATGTCCGTTCCCTCGACGAAGCCCGGGCGCTGAGCCGTTCCCTCGGCTACCCGGTGATGCTCAAGGCCACCGCCGGCGGGGGGGGAAAGGGGATCCGCCCCTGCCGAAACGAGACGGAACTCGAACAGTATTACCCCGAGGCGCGGCTGGAGGCCGAGAAGGCTTTCGGCAATCCCGCGGTCTACCTGGAGAAGATGATTATCGACGGCCGGCATATCGAGTTTCAGGTCCTGGCCGATGCCTTCGGCCACGTTATCAGCCTGGGAGAACGCGAATGTTCACTCCAGCGCTCCCATCAGAAGCTCATCGAGGAATCCCCGTCCCCGGCCGTCAGCCCGTCCCTGCGCAAAGCCATGAACCGCAAGATCGTCCAGGCTCTCAAGGCCATGGGTTACCGAAATGCCGGCACCATGGAATTCCTGATGGACCAGGCGGAACATCTCTACTTCATGGAGATGAACACCCGGCTCCAGGTGGAGCACCCGGTGACCGAAGAAATCTATGGTGTGGACATCGTGCAGGAGCAGATCCGGATCGCCGCCCATCACCCCCTCAGGCTGACCCAGCGCCAGGTTTCCTTTACCGGTCACGCCATCGAATGCCGGATCAATGCCGAGGATCCGTACAACAATTTCCGGCCGAGTCCGGGGCGCATCGAGGCATTCGTGCCACCGGACAGCAACGGTCCCGGACGCATCCGACTGGAAACCCATGTCGCCACCGGATACGAAATTCCGCCCTATTACGATTCCATGATCTGCAAACTCATCGCCTGGGGGGAGGACCGGCCGGACGCCATCGCCACCCTGGAAAACGCGCTCAAGAGCTTCCATATCGCCGGCATCAAGACCACCATCCCCCTGCATCGGGAACTGCTGCAGAGCCGGGAATTCCGGTCCGGCGACTATCATATCAACACCCTGAAGAAGCTGCTGGGAGGAGGCCCACCGAATGGCTAAAGTCATTCTGCAACCGATCGGAAACTCCCTGGAATCCTTCATGGACCCGGAAATGTTCACCGCCAACCGGCGTCACATGCAGCAGTTGAATGAATCGTACCAGGCGCGTCGCCATGAAGTAAGATCCGGCTGGGGGGAGAAATACGTCCAGCGCGTTCACGCCAAGGGGAAGCTGACGGCCTGGGAACGGGTCGAACAGCTCAAGGATCCCGGATCGGCCGTCTATCCCATCGGTACGTTCGTGAACTACGGGCTGCTGTTCGGCGAGGGGAAGCAGCAGCGGAGCTCGCCGGGCGCCGGCGTCATCACGGCGTTCATCAAGATACACGACCGCTATACCGTCGTCATCGCCAATGACAACACCGTGGCCTCGGGCTCCTGGTGGCCGCTGACCCCCGAAAAGATCGAGCGGGCCCAGGAAGTGGCCCTGCGCCTGCGCATCCCCGTCGTTTACCTCATCGACTCCAGCGGGCTGTTCCTGCCGGAGCAGGCCCGCACGTTTCCCGGCAAAACGGGCGCCGGCTACATTTTCAAGATGAATGCCCTCCTGAGCGCCCAACAGGTTCCCCAGATCGCCGGCGTATTCGGCGACTGCATCGCCGGCGGCGGCTACATGCCCATCATCAGCGACATCGTGTATATGACAGAGCAGGCCTATATGGTGATCGCCGGCGCCGCCCTGGTCAAGGGGGGGAAAAGCCAGCAAATCACCTCCCTGACCATCGGCGGTCCCGACGTCCACGTCCATCTGTCCAATTGCGCCGACTATCGTGTGCCCGACGATGAGACGCTGTTGGTGAAAATTCGGGATGAAATGGCGAAATTGCCGACTCCGGCCACGGAATACTATCGCTACGGCCTGGCGCCGGCCCCGCCGCAGTACGATGTCGAGGAGCTGGAAAGCATCCTGCCCAAGGATTACCGGATGACCTACGACATCCGCCAGATCATCGCCCGGTTGGTAGACAACAGTCTCTTCTGGGAGCTTTTTCCCCACAAGGGACTGGAGATCGTGTGCGGCGTCGGCCGCATCAACGGCCTGTACGCCGGTTTCATCGCCAACAACCAGCTGCTGACGGATCATCCGGTCCATCACGGCCTCAAGCGCCCCGGCGGCATCCTCTATCGCGACGGGATCAGCAAAATCACCAGCTTTGTCCGCGCCTGCGACGACGATGGGCTGCCCATCATCTGGCTGCAAGACATTTCCGGATTCGATATCGGTCCCGAGGCCGAAAAAATGGGGCTGCTGGGGTATGGTTCCAACCTGCTCTATGCCAATTCCACCGTCCGTACACCGGTCTTCACCGTGCTCTTGCGCAAGGCCTCGGGCGCCGGCTACTATGCCATGAGCGGCCGGCCCTACGAGCCGGTGCTGCAGCTGTCCACTCCGCTGACCCGCCTGTCGGTGATGGAGGGTCGTACGCTGGCCATCGGCACGTTTCGTACGCGACTCGATGAGAACTTCAATATCAAGGTGGATACCCCCGAGGAATACGAGGCGGTTCGCCGCGGCATGGCCGAGGTGGAGCGCCGTATCGAGAAGGACATGGATCCGCTGGTCTCGGCCCGGCAACTGGACACCGACGAGATCGTCCTCGTGCATGAATTGCGGCCGTACCTGGCGGCGCTGGTGGAGATGACCTACCAGAGCATCGGCTATCGCCGGGTAAAAAACCCACGGATCTGGTCCATGCATGACCTGCAGGCCCTACAGGAGTGAAGAACACCATGCTGCAACGCCCCATGACAGCCCTTGCCGAAGTGGATGAAAACGGTTTTCGCGTGTTGTCCCCGGCCGTCGGTCTCTGGTATGTGGACATCCACCCGGGCCGGCCGGTCAGCGGCGGGGACCGGATCGGCCGCCTCCAGGTCCTCAACCGGCAGCATCCGCTGATTCTGCCGGCCGAAGTGGATGGCCAGATCTGCCTGCCGGAGCCCCCCGACCACATCGTACCCGTCGCCTACCGGCAGGAAATGTGCCGGGTGACGGCCATGAAAATGGACCGCGGCCAGGCGGCGTCTGCCGCCGACATCCCGGAGGCGGAAACCATCACCCCGGACGACGGCCTGGTGCTGAAAGCCTTCACCACAGGGATCTTCTATCGCAAGCCCTCCCCCGACGCTCCCGACTACGTTGAGGAAGGACAGTCCGTGGAGTCGGGCAAGGTGCTGGGCCTGATCGAAGTGATGAAGTCCTTTAATCAGATTGTGTTCGCCGGCGAAGAAACCATGACCCATGGTGTGGTGGCCCGGATCTTCGTGGAGGACGGCCAGGAAGTGAAACTGGGTCAGCCGCTCTTTCTGATTCGCCAACAGTAAACGGCCCCGCGTACCTGTCGCTGAGAAGCTTGACGGGCGATGTCGCCGGCGGTTCGGATCTGAAGAACAACAGATGGAGAACCATTATGGCACTGGATTTTGACTTGCCCGAAGAAGCGCAGTTGTTTCGCGAGACGGTTCGCGACTTTGCGGAGCGTGCCATTCGTCCCGTGGCCCACGAACTGGATGAAAAAGAAGAGTTTTCAGTCGCGCTGACTCGGCAGATGGGGGAACTGGGCGTCTTCGGCATTATCGTGCCCGAAGAATACGGCGGCCTGGGCATGGGCTACCTGCCGTACATCCTCGCGGTGGAGGAGGTTGCCCGGGTGGATGGCTCCCAGGCGGCGACCCTGGCGGCCCACTGCTCGCTGGGGATCGGTCCCCTCGAAAAATTCGGAACTGACGAGCAGAAAAAGAAATACCTTCCCGCCTTGTGCGCGGGGGAAAAGCTCTGGGCGTTCGGGCTCACCGAGCCCAATGCCGGCTCCGATGCCGGCGGCACCCGGACCAAGGCCGTCGAGGAGGGGGGCCATTGGGTCATCAATGGCTCGAAAATCTTCATCACCAACGGCTCCGCACCCATCACCGCCGGCGTCACCCTGCAGGCCGTGACGGGCGTGCGCTCCGACGGCAAGAAAGAGTATACCTGTTTTCTGGTGGAAACAGGGACGCCCGGCTTTGAGGCACGAACCATGCATCAGAAGATGATGTGGCGGGCGTCCAACACCGCCGAGCTTTTCTTCGACGATTGCCGCGTCGAAGCAGGCTCCATGCTCGGCCAGCGCGGGGAAGGCTTTCACCAGATGCTCGACACCCTGGACCGCGGTCGTCTCTCCATCGCGGCCATGGGCCTCGGCGCCGCCCAGGGCGCCTATGAGCTCAGTCTGACCTACGCCCGGGAGCGAAAACAGTTCAACCGTCCCATCGCCACGTTTCAGGCCAATGCCTTCAAGCTGGCCGATATGGCCGTCGAGATCGAGGCGGCCCGCAACCTCCTGTACAAGGCCACCTGGCTCTGTGACCAGGGACGGGATTTCAAGAATCACGCCGCCATGGCCAAGCTTTACTGTTCCGAGGTCGCCAAACGCTGCGTCGACTCCGCCGTGCAGATTCACGGTGGTTACGGGCTGATGAAGGAATACGACATCGAACGGTTCTACCGCGATCAGCGCCTGCTGGAAATCGGTGAAGGAACCTCGGAAATTCTGCGGCTGGTCATTTCGCGTCGCATCGGGTGTTATGATGAAAACTAGGGAATACCACACTCTTCTCCCCGAGATGGACGGGGACATCCTGACCATCTGGCTGAACCGTCCCGATGTTCACAACGCTTTCAATGAGAAAATGTTGCAGGAACTGTCGGCCCTGCTGTCCGAGGTGCATGAAGCGGCCGCCGTGCGGGTCGTGCTGATCAGCGGTCGCGGGTCATCCTTTTCCGCCGGCGCCGATCTCAACTGGATGAAGCGGATGATCCACTACGATTTTGAGGAGAATCTGGCCAATGCCCGCCTCATCGCCACGGTGTTTCACCAGTTGTATACCTTGCACCAGCCGGTCATCGCGGCCATCAACGGGGCGGTCATCGGTGGCGGGATGGGCTTCGTGGGGGCCGCCGATATCGTCATCAGCTCGGATCAGGCCCGTTTTGCCTTCTCCGAGGTTCGGCTGGGCATCATACCGGCCTGCATTTCCCCCTTCCTCCTCCGTAAAGTGGGGGAAGGTGTTCTGAAGGAGTTGTTTCTCACCGGCCGGCGCTTTTCCGCGGAGGAAGCCCTTCAAAAACATCTGGTCCATCAGGTGGTCCCCCACGACCAGCTGCTGGTTCACGCCCGGGAAACAGCCGTCAAATTGCTGCGCTGCGGTCCCCGGGCCCTGGCCAGCTGCAAGGAGCTCCTGCTGCGGATTCCCGAAATGCCCATTGCCGAAGCCAATGAATACGCTGCCCGTTTTCTGGCCACCCTGCGCACGACGGATGAAGCCCAGGAAGGAATGGGCGCCTTTCTGGAAAAGCGCAAACCCGGCTGGTACCCCCCCGATCCTTCTGACGCCTGATTGGGTTCGCCCGGTATCGTTTCGGTCCGGCTGTCCGCGCCGTCCGTGCGCCGGGACGCCCCCCAATGTAATTCCCTGAAAAAATATAGCTTGTCCGTCGGGAAAACCTGTTTGACAAATTTCCTTCCTTTTTTTATAGTTAGGGATCTACAGATTGTCGGGGCTGGTGTCGAATCCATGCGCAAAACCGTCCAATGTCCGCCTGCTTGCTGTCCCCCCCATCCCATGCCCGCCCCCTTCGGACGACCCCTGGTCTGGCTGATCCTGATCCTGGTGTTCGGCGGTTTGTTCACACCGGCGCAGGAAGAACGGACGTCGGCCCCGGAAACGCCGCCAGACCCTCTGCCGCTTGTGGAAACCGTCATCCCTTACCGGGGTGAAAACATCGTCATCCGGTCGCGGGAACAGACCTCTGAAAAAGGCGTTTTCCGTGCCGTAGGCGATGTGGACATCCGCTATGCCGATCTCGTGTTTAAAGCCGACGAACTGGAATACGACAGTGAGGCCCGTTTTTTACGTGGCCAGGGGAATATCTATTTTCACAAGGGGATTCAGGAAATTTACTGCGATCATTTCGAATTCGACCTGGAGGCCAAGACGGGTGTCTTCTGGGAAACGCGGGGCATCGCCGACAACAATTTCCAGCTCCGCGCCGAACGGGTCGAGAAGGTGGGTCCCGATGTGTACCTCTTCTTCAACGGCCAGGTCACCACATGCGACCCGGACAATCCGGACTGGACATTTCATGCCTCCCAGGCCCGGATCGTCAAGGACAAAACCGCTACTATCCGGCACAGCGTGTTCCGGTTGTTCGGCATTCCGGTGTTCTATTTTCCCTGGATCAAGTTCCCCATTCTGGAGAAGGGGCGCAAATCGGGCTTGCTGATTCCCGTGATCGGCAGCTCCAACCAGAAGGGCCTGCGGATCTCCCAGGGCGTCTATCTAACCCTGGGCCGGAGCGCCGACATCGTGGTTCGGGGGGACTATTTTTCCAAACGGGGCGGCGGCCTGGCCACCACGTTCCGCAGCCGCTTTTCCGAGGATTCCTTTTTCAATTTTTCCAGTTATTCGGTCAAGGACAACCAGAATGAAGGCGGTACCCGTATCGCCATCGACTCCTATTTTAATTTCGGCAAAGGCTACCGGGCTACGATGCAGGCCAATACGGTCAGCAATATTGTCTTTCGGCGGGTCTACGATGACACTTTCTTCGGGGCCGTCCGCCCCGACGAACTGCTGCGGGGGGAAATCGTCCGGGACGGCCCCGGTTATTCGGCCAACCTGGTCCTGGGGCGTCAGCAGTACTTTTTTACGGATCGAACGGTCATCAACCGCTATGTCCCCCGTCTCTCGTTTCGGCTGCACGGGCAGCGCCTCGGGGCCATACCGGGATACCTCTTCCTGGATGCCAGTTTTGACAGCCTTTCCAAGGAAGTGGAGTGGACCGAGACAGATCCCGAGACCCTTGACCCCGTTTCACGCACCTTCAAATCTGCCGGAACCCCGATTCGCGTGGATGTGCAGCCCCGTTTCCTTTTGCCGCTCCGGTTGGAAAACTGGCTGAGGCTCTCACTGCTGCCGGGATTCCGCACTTCCTACTACAGCCATTCCCTGCCGGACAGTATCCCGCCGCAAGGTGATTTCCTGACCGATCCGGCCGACATGTTCCGGGGCCAGGCCACCATGGAAGCCCGCGTGGATCTGCCGCGCCTTTTCCGGATCTACCGCCTGGGCGACTTCGCCTTCAAGCATGTCCTGGAAACGGGCGCCGTCTGGCGGTGGATCTCCGCTATGGATGATTTTCACCGCCTGGTTCTGTTCGACTACCATGATGCCGTGGTCAGCACCAACGAGGTGGAATATTTTTTCATCAATCGCTTTATCGGCCATCGCAATGACCAGCCGTGGGAATGGCTCACCGTCATGATCCGTCAAAAATATTTCATCGATGATGACTTTGGCGGCAGTTTCACCTTCGGCGAAGAAAATCAACTCCACCCCCTGTACACGTTCAGCCCCTACGACGCCCTCTATTATCCCCGGCGATTCACGCCCGTGCAGATGATTACCCGATTCAATCCCGCCCCCCGACTTTCCAGCCAGATCCGGACCGAGTACGATACCATCCACCATCGGTTTTCCAGCTGGAGCGCTGCCGGCACCTACCAGCTGGACTGGCTTTTCACCTCCCTTGGATACCTGCGGCTGAAGCCCCTCGATTTCAGCCAGGACGACAGCAATTACCTGCAGAGTTCCTTCAGTATCGGCCGGCAGGATCGGGGTCTGAGCACCGATATCAGTCTGTCCTACAATTTCGAGAATTCAAATCTGGACAACATTTACCTCCGCCTCAATTATTTTACCGACTGCCTGGGATTTTCCGCCGAATTCAGCAATTTCGATATTTTCAATCGAGAGCGGGAAAACGAGTTGCGGTTTTCCCTCTTTCTGCGCGGCATCGGCAGTGTCGGCAAGCTTCGGGGATTCGGCCGGAGGAGGTTTTGACGCCGGTCTATCTTGGCTTCGGCTCCAATGTCGAGCCGCGTCTGGACCATCTGACCACCGGGCTTCGCCTGCTGGGCGAATCGGACCTGGTTGTGGTGACGCTTTCTTCCGTCTATGAAACGGCGGCGGTGGAGTGCCCGGAGCCCGCCCCTTTTCTGAACGGCGTGGTCTTGGTACAGACGTCATTGAGCCCCGGCCAGGTTCTGGATCGCATTCAGGACATCGAAATACGCTGCGGCCGCCGGCGGCCCTATCCCCATGCGCCGCGAACACTCGATATCGATCTGCTCATGATGGCGGATCTGGTGTGGCACACCCCCCGGCTGGTGCTCCCCCATCCCCGACTGCCGGAGCGCCGGTTCGTGCTGGAGCCCCTGGCCGAGATCGCACCCCGCCTTCGGCATCCGCTGCTGCACCGTACCATCGCCCGTTTGCTGACCGAATGCCCCGACCGGCACGCCGTGAAATTTTATTGCAAATGGCCGACCCATTCCGTATAATCGCCTTGAATTTGTTGAACATCGTTCATTTGCGGGTTGAAGATCGGGGTTGATCAACCGAAGGATGGACGTGCTCTTGAATGTGTTCACAGAAAGAACATCCGGCCTATGAATTTCAAATATCTGGTGATCGAGGGCCCCATCGGCGCCGGCAAAACCACGCTGGCCAAAAAGCTGGCCCCCGCCTTCCAGGGTGAGTGCATTCTGGACCGTCCCTGGGAAAATCCTTTTTTGCGAACTTTCTATGAAGGCAAGCGCGGCTCCGCCTTCAAGGCCCAGCTCTATTTTCTGGCGGACAGGGCCGCCATTCTCAAGCGCATATCCCGGACATTCCCGTCGCATGATTGCGTTGTCTCCGATTTTCTTCTCGAGAAAGACAAACTGTTCGCCTATCAGAATCTTCAGGACGACGAGCTGGAGGTATACAACAAGATCTTCAACACCCTGGCCGACTATTTCGTCAAACCGGATCTGGTGATCTACCTGAAGGCATCCACCGAAACGCTCATGGCTCGCATTCAGCAGCGCAATCACCCCCATGAAAAAAATATCTCTCCGGCCTATGTGGCCAATCTGATGGAAGCCTACGAGCACTTTTTCTTTCAGTACCGGCAACGGACCGGCGTGCCGGTGCTGGTGGTGGAAACTTCCAAGGTGAATTTTTCCAGCAGCAAGGCCGACCTGGACAGTTTCGTCGCTTTCATCCGCCAATCTCACGTGACCGGCCTGGAATATTATGCCCCGGCTGGTGAGAAGGGGAATTGAGATGAAAATTCTGGAGAGCAAAGCCCAGGTTCGCGAGATATTCCACAAACTGTACTGCGGGGATGCCAAAATCGGCCTGGTCCTGCTCAAGGGGAACATCCACGAGGGCAATCTGTCATTGATCCGGAAGGCCAAAGAGATGTCGGAAAAGGTCGTGGTCTGCCTGTGCGGCCACACCTCCCTGCTCAAAAATATTCAGGCCTTCTCCGTCATCGAGCAGAACCGGGAGCATGACTTCCGGATTCTGGAGCAGGAAGCGGTGGATTACGCTTTCGTGGCCGATGCCGCCCGTTTCCTGCCGGCCGATCATCGCACCTATATTCATCCTCCATCGTTCACCGAATGCTTTCAACGTCTCGAGTCCGAGGAATACCTGGTCCTGCTCGCCACGGTCTATTTCAAGGCCTTGAACCTGTTTCATCCGACCTTCGTTCTCATGGGCCGCAACGAATACACCGATTTCTTTTTGCTGAAGCGGATCATCCGGGATTACAGTTTCAGCGCCGAAGTCGTCTTGTGTCCCACCGTCCGGGATGAAAACGGCATCCCCTATTCGCAGATGTATCCGTATTTCGGGGAAGAGCAACGGGCCGATGCCGCACGCATCTATGCCGCCCTGCGCGATGCACGGCGACTGCTGATGGAAGGGGAGCAGTCCGCCACGGTCCTGGCGGCCAGTATCCGAAGCTCCCTGGGCGATTTGCAGGAGCGAGACCCCTTTTTCGTCGGCATCCTCGAACCGGAAACCCTGCAGCGCCTCGAAAAAGTGGAGCAACAGGCGGTCATCCTGGTGATCGCCCAGTCCGGGGAATTTCGTCTCGTCGACAACATCGTCTACCGTCGCCACGAAGAATAAGGAACCATGCGTCTGCGCCGAATCCCCAATCCGATATGGGTCTTCATTTTCCTGGTCAGCCATTCCGCGCTGTTGGCGGCGGATCAACCGTCCGCCCCGGTCCAGATTGAGCGGCTGACGCAAACCCCGGCCAATGCACCGGCCATCTGGGGCGTGGCGGTGGTCGATGTCCGAAACGGACAACGTCTGGTCGGTATCAACGAGGATCACCTCTTCGTCCCGGCGTCGATTCTGAAAATTGTGACGGTCCTGGCGGTCATGAAGACCTATCCTCTCGACCATCGCTTCCAGACCACCATTCTCAGCACTGGCCCGCTGGATGACGCAGGCACCCTTGCCGGGGACCTGATCATCCAGGGAGGCGGAGATCCCTCCTGGTCATTCGAATTCTACCAGGACGATTATGACAAGCCCATGGACGTGTTCGCGGCGGCATTGCTGTCTGCTTTTCCGGTACGGACAATCACTGGGGACATCATCGCCGACGACACCCGTTTCCTGTACAAACCCCATGGCCCTTCCTGGAGTTGGGAAGTTTTTCAGTGGCGATACGGCAGCCGTGTTTCGGCCCTCAGTCTCAACGACAATATTATGCGGGTCCAGCTCAAACCGTCCCGGGACGGTCAACCGGTGCAGATCACCACATTCCCATCCTTCTACCGGCCGCGGGTGCAGTGTGAAACGGTGACTTCCGCCCGGGCCAGCCTCGAGGATCTCATCGCCTTCAAGCCATTTGACAGCGATATCTATTATCTGGCCGGGCTCTTTCCGTTGCGCCAGTCTTCCTGGAACCTGAAAATCACCGTGTCGGACCCGGCCCTTTTTTTCGGCGAGTGGCTGAAAGAATCCCTGACCCGCCAGGGCGTTTCCATCCGCGGCCAGGTCAGGGCCCGGCATCGGACCCATTACCGCGGAATATCCCCGCTCACCTCATCGGCCGAGCCTCGGGTCGCCATCCCCGGACAATCTCTGGGCGACATTCTGATGCCCACCATGAAGAAAAGCATCAACCTGTATGCCGAGTTGCTATTGCGGAACATGGGGGCCGATGCTCCGGTGGCCGGCCTGGATGAAACCGCGGCCGGCATTCGCCATGTTTATTCCCTCTGGCCCCAGCGAATGGAACCCGACGGCAATATCATGCTGGCCGACGGCTCGGGTCTCAGCCGCCGCAACCTGATTTCTCCGGCGCTCCTGGCCAGCCTCCTGGCCGAAGAACACCGCCGCCCGCCGTTCACCTCCTTTCTGGAGTTTTTTCCGGTCTCCGGCCGGGAAGGGACCATCAAGAACCGGCTCAAACGTCGCCTGACCGGAGACGTGTTCGGCAAAACCGGCCTGCTGGAGCAGGTCGCGTCCATGGCCGGCTATGTTCACACCCGTTCCGGTCGATGGCTGGCCTTCTGCATCGTGGCCAACAATCACCCGGCCCACAAAACCACGGCCCGGTCGACCATCGACGCCATCGTCCGGGTACTCCACGATTCTTATTGAATGCAGGGTTATTGCGGTAGGTTTGAGAGAGAAAGACCAGGCCCGGGCTTTCCGAAGAAAGCCCGGAACCACCCGGTTGTGTAGCTGGAGCAATCAACTGGGATGGTATGCCTGGCGGGTCATCAGATTTCGTACAAAGACAGCCAGTTCCTGCCGGCCGTAGAAAAGCCTGCTCTTGATGGTACCGACCGGGACCTCGAGGAGATGGGAGATCTCTTCCAGCGTTTTTTCCTTGATATCATGCAACCAGATAACGTCGCGGTGGATTTTTTTCAGTCGCCGGATTCCCCGGTGCACCAGTTGTTTCGCCTCGTTCTGGCAGACGGATTCATAGGGCGTGGAACGATTGTCGGGAAACATATTCTCCAGCATCTCATTGACCTGTTCATGATCGATTTCCGCTTTAAGGCGATTCTTGTTTTTGCGCAGATAGCCCAGACAGACATTGACCACAATACGGGTCATCCAGGTCTCCAGTTTGCTTTCGCCGCGGAAGCGCCCTACGTTCTGGAATATATTCTTGAACGCTTCCTGAACGGCGTCTTCAGCGAGCTCATGATCCTTCAGAATCCGGCGCGCCACATTGAACAACCGGGGGGCGTGCTGCTCGTAGAACTGCTCGGGGTCGAGAATAAGGAGCTTGCCGTGGAGCGTGGTCTCACTAGCGGCTGTGCCGTGCGGCCGTGGTGTCTCGTGAAATGAAAAGGTGATTTCGCTTAGGCTCATGTCCGTCTCCTTTCGCACTATTTATAGCAAATCCATTGCCAAAAAATATCCGAAGAAGACAGATTTATAAACCATTATTAATCAACGAAATAGAAATTTGCGCCGGCATGTGTAAAAAATTCTGACAGACAAAAATATTTACACTGGCGCCAGATGTAAATTTTCCTGACGCCCCTTCCGCGCCCTGTTTCATCCCCTTTTGAAGAACGGGACACGGTGGCTGATCGGCCGGGGAGGTCTGGTCGTCGTTTATCCTTCGGCAGCCGCCTGCGCCACGGCACTCCCCCGGATGGCCTGCCACGCGTCCAGCACATGCCGCCGCTCCGTCTGCGTTTGACCGATGCTCAGCCGCAGACAGAAGCGTTCGCCCAGGCGGGTATGGGTGAGAAAGAGACGGCCGCTGTCGTTCACCTCCTTCATCAGTCGCTGGTTCAGATCGGCCAGCGCTGTCTCTGACAGAGGGTTGCCGTCCTCGTCCAGCCCGGGATTCATTCGAAAACAGACAGTGTTCAGCGGTACCGGGGCCAGGACTTCGAACAGGGGATCCGCCGCTACCCATGCCGCAAATTCGCGGGCCCACTCCAGGTGGCGGCGGAGGCGCTCCTGCAGGCCGCGGACCCCGAAATGACGAATAACAAACCACAACTTCAGGGCCCGGAAACGACGCCCCAGCTGAATACCCCAGTCACGGTAGTTGGTAACCTCCTCATCCTTGGTGGTTTTGAGATATTCAGGACTGATGGCGAAGACCCGGATCAGCAACTCGGGATAACGGCAAAAGAATGCCGAACAGTCAAAATTGGTGAACAGCCACTTGTGGGGATTGAACACGAAGGACTCCGCTCGTTCAATCCCTTCCAGGATCCAGCGCTTCTCGGGGAGGATGGCCGCACTGCCGGCCAGGGCCGCATCCACATGCAACCACAGACCGAACTCCCGCGCCACCCCGGCCAGGGCCGGCAGGGAGTCCAGGGCCGTGGAAGAGGTCGTGCCGACGGTGGCCACAACCACGGCCGGCCGCCGGCCGGCCGCCCGGTCCTGGGCCACGCAACGGCGCAAGGCGCCTGGATCCATGGCATAAGTTCCATCCACCGGCACCCGAACCACGTTCTCCCGCCCGAAGCCGACGATTTTGGCCCCCTTCTCGATAGAGGAATGTCCTTCGGTGGAAGTATACACCCGCAAGGGTCCCTGGGCCGCTCCGGCTACAAACCCCTGCTCGTTCACCCCGAAGTCGGACATTTTTTCCCGGGCGCACAACAAGGCGGCAATGGTCGCCGTCGAGGCCGTATCCTGAATGACGCCCCTGAATTCCGGCGGCAGGTGAAGCATCTGTCGCAGCCATTCCATGACCACTTCTTCCAGTTCCGTGGCCGCCGGCGATGACTGCCAGACCATGCCGTTCACGCCCAGTGCCGCCGAAAGCAGTTCCGCCAGGATGGAGGGGCCGCTGTTGTTGGCCGGAAAATAGGCAAAGAAACGGGGATGATTCCAGTGCGTAATCCCCGGCAGGACGATTTCCTTGAAATCGCGGATAATCTGCGCCATATCCTCCGCCCCCTCCGGTGGCTGGGGCGGTATCGCCGCCCGGATCTGGCCCGGTTTGACGGGCGACAGGACCGGCAATTCCTCCACGTGCTCCATGTAATCGGCCACCCAGTCGATCAGTTCATGTCCGTAGCGTCGGAATGTCGGTGCGTCCATGGTTCCTCCTTCGCCCGCAGTGCGTACCCATGGAATCCATGGTAGTACATTCGCCCGCAAAACTGTAGCCGCAAATCAACCGGCCCCGTCGGTCGAGACCACCCGTCCCGCCACGGTGCGTTTTCTTTTTCAACTTTTTCTTGACATTGGCACCGCGGCGATGATATTCCATGGCTTCCGCTTCAGAGCTTTCTAAGCTATGAAGACGAGGGGAGGGATTCCGGCTCCCGCTGATCCTCACCAACCTGTCCTGCCCCGGATAAGGTGGTTGTGCCGGATGAGGAAGAGATCCTCAAATAGTGTTAGGAGGCATTTCCATGATGTCCTGTATGCGTTGACAACACCAGCCTCCCCCTGCCAGGGATGACGGATGGCCGTCCGGTGCGGATGCCCCGGCGGGCAGGCGGTCGCCCTCTCGTCGACCACCCGCCGGCAGCTCCTCGCATCACGCGAGCCGCCGATGGTCCCGCCAAGGCCGCCAGGCCCTCGTCCTTCAGTGAGCGAGGATTTCACGGCCGCCCCTGGCCGGAGGAGCGGCACGGCGCCAGGATCATCGGATTCTCCTCCCGGGGCAGATATCCCCATTTCATGCACCAGGAGACATCATCATGAGTCAGAAAATCAAAGTTGCCGTACTAGGCGCAACCGGGATGGTGGGTCAGGTATTTGTCCAGCAGCTGGCCGACCACCCCTGGTTCGAGCTGTCCGCCCTGGTTTCCTCTTCCCGTGCCGGTACACGGTACGCCGACGCGGTGCGGTGGCTGCCCCCGACCCCCTTGCCGGAATACGCCGCCGGCCTGACCCTGCAGAATCTCGATCCGGATCGCCTGCACGCCCAGGGGATCCGCCTGCTCTTTTCCGCCTTGCCGGCCGATGTCGCCCGAACCGTCGAGCGGCGTCTGCGCCACCGTGGGTTCGGAATTTTCTCCAACGCCAGTGCCTTCCGCTATCATCGGGCGGTACCCATCCTCATACCGGAAATCAATTCCCACGAACTGGCCAAAATCGAGGACCAGGGTTACCCCGACAACGGTTTCATCGTCACCAACGCCAACTGCACGACCACCGGACTGGTCCTGGCGCTGGCCCCCTTGCGCCGGTTCGGTATCCGCAGTGTGTATGTGTCCACCTACCAATCCCTGTCAGGAGCCGGCTATCCCGGACTGTCGGCGCTGGACATGAGCGGTAATGTGCGGCCGCACATCGCCGGCGAAGCCACCAAACTGCAACGGGAAACCGTCAGGATTCTCGGCACCGCCTTTCCCGTGTATGCCCATTGTGTGCGGGTGCCGGTGACATTCGGTCACCTGGAAACCGTATGGCTGAATCTCCAGGAGGCCGTGACGACAGGGGATATCCGCCAGGCCTGGCAGGATTTCCATACCGTCGAAAACGGCCTTCCATCCCTGCCGTCCACCCCCTTGCAGTATGACGACGCAGCGGACGCCCCCCAACCGGCCCATTCTTTTTGGGGTGACCCGCCCGGCATGTCCGTCCGGCTGGGCGGCCTGGATGTCCGCCACCGCCGGGTCGGCTTCCGCCTTCTGGTCAACAACCTGGTGCGGGGTGCGGCCGGAGGATCCGTGGCCAACGCCGAATTGTTTCTCCGCCGCTATGGAGGACGAACATGAAACGGAATATCGTCAAATTCGGCGGCTCCATCCTGAAAACCGCCGCCGACGTGGAACGGCTTCTCACCGTTATCCGTCTCTATCCTGCGCCGCCGGTCATCGTCATTTCCGCCTTGTTCGGCGTGACCGACCTGCTCCTGACCGCTATGCGGGATATCCGGCAAAACGGTCAGCTCATCGCCCGTCTCAAACGACAACTGCTGTCCCAGCACCTGCCGTTGCTGGAAGAGTATATTCCCGACGGTGCCCGCCAGGAACTGGCCCGCCGGCAGGTCAAGGACAAGGTCAATGAACTGGGCAAGTACCTGGTCGGCGTTCACTGCTTCGGTGAAATTCCGGACTTCGCCGAGGACATGGTGCTGAGCTATGGCGAGCGCCTGGCCGCCATCGTCCTGCAGCATGTGCTGCACGCTCACGGCTTCGATGTGACCCTGCAATGGCCCGAGACCATCGGACTGGTCACCGACGGCGAACACGGCAACGCCGCGGTGGATCTGCCGGCCAGCACTCCATCGCTGCGCCGACATCTCGATGGTCCCGGCCTGGTGGTGATCCCCGGATTTTACGGCGTGTCCCGCGAAGGGAAGGTCACCCTGTTCGGCCGCGGCGGCAGCGATTATACCGCCGCCGCGCTGGCGTCCTGCCTGGAGGCCGCCACCGTCGACCTGTGGAAAGACGTTCCGGGTTTCATGAGTGCCGATCCAAAATTGGTGTCCTCCCCCCATCCGCTGCGACGCCTGGCTTTTCATGAAGCCGCGGAGCTTTCCTACTTCGGGGCCCGAATTCTCCATCCACGAACGTTCGAGCCGCTGTCCGGCACCACCATTCCCATCCGTTTGTTCGATATCCACGCCATCCCGCCCGATCTCGAACCGCAGACCATCATCGACCACCACGCCGAGATTCGGCCCGGCGTCATCAAGAGCGTCACATTCAGTGACGATTTCGGGCTGCTGCAGCTGCGCGGCCCCGGAGTGGGCATCAAGCCGGGGATCATGGCCGGGATTACGTCCCGGCTTCAGACGGCCCGCATCAATATCAAGTCCATCATCACCGCCCAAACCTCCATCAACATCCTCTTCACCCGGGAAGATGCCCGCACAGCCCATCGTCTGATCTCCGGTCAGGGGATCGGCGCGGTGGAAGATATTGTTCTCCAGGATGATATCGCACTGATCGCCGTTGTCGGCGAAGGGCTGCTGGAGAAGCCCGGCGTCGCCGCCCGCGTGCTGGGCGCCGTGTCGCGCCGGCAGATCAACGTGCAACTCATCTGCGCCGGAGCGTCAGGAGTCGCTGCCTATTTCATTGTGGCCCGATCCGACTGCCGTCCGGCCATCCAGGCCATTCACGAGGAGTTTTTTTCATGAAGACCATACCCGAAATCAGTGAACGCATTCGACGCCGCAAGGCGGTGGTGCTCACCGCCACCGAAGCCAAGGCGCTGGCCCGCCAGTCCGGAGTCCGGGAAATGGCTCGCCGGGTGGACGTCGTCACCACCGCCACCTTTAGTCCCATGTGCTCCAGCGGCGTGTTTCTCAACCTGGGCCACACCCGTCCGGCCATGAAGATGCAGCGGGTCCTGCTGGACGGAGTGCCGGCCTGTGGCGGCCTCGCCGCCGTCGACGTCTATCTGGGCGCTACGGAGGAACATCCCGCGCACCCCCACCTCGGCGGCGCCCATGTCATTCACAAACTTATCCGCGGCCGGTCGGTGAACATCGAAGCCTGGGGCCGGCCGACGGACTGTTATCCACGCACCTACCTGAACGGATCATTTTCCCTGGAAGACATCAACCAGGCCTATTTCTTCAATCCCCGCAATTGTTATCAGAACTACAATGCCGCCATCAATTCGGGACCCCGTCCGCTCTATACCTACATGGGCCGCCTCTCCCCTGACCGGGGCAGCCTCAACTTCGCCGGGGCGGGCGAATTGTCGCCGCTGTTCAACGATGTTCATCTTCGCACCATCGGCATCGGAACCCGTCTGTTTTTCGGCGGCGGCACCGGTTATGTCGCCTGGGAGGGAACCCAGTACAATGCCCGCCAGGAAAGGGACGCCGCCACCGGCGCACCCCGGGGACCGGCGGCGACACTGGCCATCATCGCCGATCTGCGGACGGCGACACCCGATTTTGTCAAGCCGGTATACATCAAGGGCTATGGCGTAAGCCTGTACATCGGGATGGGGGTGCCCATTCCCGTTCTGGATGAGGATCTGGCGGCGGATATCGCCTTGCGGAACGAGGATTTGCAAACCCGCGTGGTGGATTATGCCAGCGGCGAGATCGCCGGCGTCATCGATTATGGCAGCCTGCTGTCGGGCCGGGCGAAAATGGACGGCCGCAGCATCCCCACCCGTACCCTGTCCCATGTTAAAACGGCTGTCCGGATCGCCGAACTGTTGAAGAAACAGGTGGCCGACGGCATTTTCCCCCTCACCGAACCGGTATCCCGTTTGCCGGTTCACGGGATGCTGCGTTCATTTCCGGTGTCGAAAGCCGGGCGATGATCTACCGCAATCTTGCCCGGCATGACTGTCCCCATCTGACCGTGGTTCATCGCCACAGCCACGTCCGGATCCGCCTGGCCGAAACGGCCGATCCGGCGGCGGCCGGGGACATCGCCCATGGTATCCTGGTGACGGCCTACGCGGAGCTCGACGAACACATCCGGCATCATCCGGACTTTCTGCACAGCCTGACGCCGCGGCCGGATCAGGCCACCACGCCGATGATCCGTCAAATGCTGCGGGCGGCCAGGACCGCGGGCGTCGGCCCCATGGCCGCCGTCGCCGGAGCCCTGGCTGAAGCCATCGGTGAGGGTCTGCGGGATTTCTGCCCACAGGTGATGGTGGAAAACGGCGGAGATCTGCACATCCATACCGACCGGCCGGCTCAGGTGGGGATATATCCCGGCTGGGGCGGATTTTCCTCCTGCTTCCAGCTGACCCTGCCCCCCGGCCAGTGGGGCGTGGCCTCCTCTTCCGGCCGCTTCGGGCATTCCTTCAGCCAGGGCACGGCGGACATGGTGACCGTCGTCACCGGCGGCGCCACCCTGGCCGATGCCTACGCCACCGCCCTCGCCAACCGGGTCGTCCCGGGCAGCGATCCGGCGGAAATTCTCAAGGCGTATCATTTTCTGGACGCCGTCGCCATCGTCTGGCAGGATACGTTATGGTACGACGGTGACCTGGATCTGCAGCTGACACCCTGACCCGCGGGTTCGTGCCGGTCAGGCCCCCTTTTCACACGGCAAAATAACCGTAAAGACGCTGCCGCGCCCTTCTTCGCTGGTTACGCTGACGGTGCCATCGTGCAGTTCCACCAGCTGCCGGACGATGTACAACCCGAGGCCCGATGAGGACTCCCCGCCGGTGGGACGGGCGGACAGACGCTGGAATTTGCCGAATACCTTGCCCAGCTCTTCGGCCGTGAACCCCGGCCCCTCATCCCGCACCTGCAAACGGATCCGCCCGTCAGACATACTGAGGGTCACATGAATATCAGCGTCCGGTGGCGAAAACTTGACGGCATTGCTGACCAGATTGGCGATGATTTCGCGCAAATGCTCCTCGTCAGCACGGATGCGGCAGCTCTCGGCCAGTGCCAGGTGCAGACGCTGCCGCTTGCGCGCCGACTGAACACGGAAATCATTGATCACCTCCGTGACAACCCGCGCCGGATCCAGGCTGGTCCACTCGGGTTGAACTCTTCCGCTTTCCAGCCGCGCCGACTCGAGCATCTGGTGGATCAGCTGCAACATCTCGCGCGAGGAGCGCGCGATCATGTCCGCATACTCCTGCAATTCCGTGCCGGGCGGCAGTTCGTCCTGCATCAGTTCGACGAAACCCTGGATTCCCTGCAGGGGGTTTTTCAGATCATGGGCCACCATATTGAGCAGTTCAGATTTCATTTCGTTGGCTTGCTGCAATTCATCATTGGCGAGGGACAATTCCCTGGTTCTCTCCCGCACTTCATTCTCCAGGGCCCGCTGGCGGATTCTGAGGGCGCGCATTCGCAGCCAGTGGAATCCCGCCGCCAGCAGAATCAGGCAAACGGCGCTGAGCAGGAAGAATTCGAACCGTTGATAAAAATAGGGTTCGATGATAAACGAGAGTCGCGCCCCTTCACGGTTCCATACACCATCATTGTTGCAGGCCTGAACCCGGAAAACATACTCGCCCGGGGGCAGATTGGTGTAGTACGCCCGCCGGCGGTCGATGCTGGGGCTCCAGTTCCGGTCAAAGCCATCCATCTTGTAGCGGAAACGGACCATTTCCGGAACCTTGAAACTCAATGCCGTGTAAATGATCTCCATGGAATGGGTCCCGGGCCGCAATCGCAGCGCCCGATCCACGGGAAACCACTCCCCGTCGACAATGACTTGCTCGATAATCACCGGCGGGACGATGGCATTCACCGCCGGCTCTTCGGGATCGAGCCTTACAGCGCCGCGGGTAGTGGCGAACCACAACTTGCCGTCCCGGCCCAGGCACGCCGCCGGCTGCGCCGGTCCGGCGCATTCGACGCTCTTCAGGCCGCTCTCGCGGGAAATGGCGGTACATGCCACCCGGTCGATCCGCCCGGCGGCGAATTCGTTGAGCTCCGCCTTGCTGGCCCGATAAAAGCCCCGGTTGCAGTTCATCCACAGATCGCCGGTGCGGTCCTCCACGATCTCAAAGGCGACATCGTCGTACAGTCCGTCCGCCATGGTAATGCTGACAAAGCGGCCGTCCTGGAACCTCTTGACCCCGCCGCTGTTGGTGCCCAGCCAGACAACACCGTCCCGGTCCGGGTAGATGGACCACACCGCATGCGCCGCCAGCCCCGCCGTCTGGCCGAACGTGGTCAGACCTTCGTCGGTAATCCGTGTCAGGGTGCCGTTGTACATACCGGCCCAAACCGCGCCACGGTCATCCTCGGCCAGGGCGAATACAAAATCATCCGATAGCCCGTCGGTGGTGGTGTAATGGCGATGGTTTCCGTCGGGCAAAAAAATGTCGATGCCGCCGCCATTGGTGCCGACCCAGACATTGTCACGGCGGTCCACCAGGACCGCCCGAACGATGTCGTTGGACAAGCCCTCCGCTGCCGAAATCCGGCGGATCCGCCCGTCCCGCAATCGATACAGCCCCCCGCCGTATGTGCCGAACCAGAGAGTACCGCGGCTGTCCTCGGCAATGGACCAGACCCGCAGATCCTGCAATCCCTCGGCCCGGCCGTAAATCCGGTACCTCTCCCCCTCCAGCATGACCAGGCCGTCGCCCACTGTCCCGATCCACATCCGCCCCAATCGATCCTCAAAGACACTGCGCGTCAGATTGAGGGGGTAGCCCGTTTCCAGATGGAACACGCTGAAGGGAAAATCCTTCAGAATCGTCACCCCACCGCCGTACGTCCCGAGCCACAGATTGCCTTCCATATCCTCGGCAATGGAGTAGACGGCATCATTAGACAGCCCGTGCCGGGTATCCAGGGTTTCGAAACCGGTGTCGGTGTATCGCACCACACCGCCATCTTCCGTTCCTACCCAGAGGACGCCGTAGCGATCCTGGTAGATGGCCCGCACATGATCGTCGGCCAGACCATCCGCCCGGTCGTATACGGTGAATCGCCCCTCAGCCACCCGGACCAGTCCCGCGCCGGCCGTTCCCACCCAGATACCGCCGGAAACATCGCTGCACATGCTCCAGATGATCTTGCCCGGAAATCCTTCCCGTTCCCCATAACGCAGGATCCGGTCATCCGCCAGACAACCGAGCCCGCCGCCCTCCGTTCCCAGCCAGAGACGCCCGGTGCGGTCCTCGCACATGGCGCGGACATGATTGTGCGGCAGGCCATTGCCGGTGTCATAGGCCGGCACCACCGCCCCATTCCCCGCCAGTCTTTTCAGGCCCGTCGTTGTGCCGATCCACAAGGTTCCGTCACGTGTTCGACAGAGAGACAGCACGAACACCCCTTCCGGTTCGGGATCGGGCATTCGCGTCCACTCTCCCTGCCGGTAGCGAAGCAGGCCGTTGGGCGTCCCCACCCACAAAACGCCCGACGGATCCTCCAGCAGGGCCAGAATGCCGTTGCTGGTAAAAACGGGAACGCTATGCTTGCTGAAATTGGTAAAGGTGACGCCGTCGAACCGGTCCAGTCCCTCGTACGTGCCCAGCCAGATATAGCCGCGGCTGGCCTGACGAACGACCAGCACAGAATTTTGGGCCAGTCCATCCTCCGTCGTCAGGACCTGGGGTGTAAAATCAGTCAGTTTTTTCTTGGGATCCAGACCGCAGACCGGGGCCGCCCCTGTAACCAGCACCAGGAGAAGGATCACCTGGGGCAGATGGAAGGACAAGCGTTTCTCTCGCTTCATCCGCAACGATTTCTCCCAATCCGCAAAGCCTTGCCGGCGGACCCATCGACCCGCCTCAGGAACGCATCAGCCTGGAAGGCAGAAAACCATACATTTTTCGGAACAGCCGGCTGAAATAGACGGCGTCGCTGAAGCCCAGCGCCTGCGACACTTCTTTCACCGTCGGCGGATTCTCTTCCCGGCTGAGGAGAGCGAAGGCCCGGTTCATCTTTTCACGGGTCAACATTTCATGCAGCGAGACACCCTGTTCCATCCGGCAGCGCTCGGCAAAATAATTCTTGCTGAACCCGAAGCGGTCGGCCAGGGTTTCGATGGTCTGCCGTTTCAATTCCTCCAGCGGGCATCCCTTGATATAATCCACAACCTGGGCGGATAATCGTTCCGCCGCCCGTTCCGCCTCCATCTTTTCCAGAAACCGTCCGAATTCCTGGACGAGGGCCGTCACCTTGGTCGCCACCGTCATCTGCTGCTGGTACTCATTGCCAAACTCGGCCCGCATCCGGATCACCTTGTCCGCATGATGATCCCAAAGGAGGGAGATAATTCCACTCACCAGCGCATCCAGGTGGCGGTCCATGTCCCTGGATTCGGCTTCACAGTGCTCGCACACAAACCGGCTGTGCAGCGCCAGTTCCTCCAGAAAGGTCGGCCGTCCCTGCCGATGATAAATCCGGACCAGATAGGTGGCCAGATTGATTGTCCGCGTCAGATATTTTCGGGTCATGAAGAATCCGGTATTTCACCGACGTTCTGTTTTTATTGTAGCAAAACATGGCTTTGTTACAAACAGGGAGTTCATGAATTCATCGCGGCCGTTCCTTTCCTGCCAACAAATCGGTTTATTTTCCGGAGACATCCGCATACAATAGCCCGCAGCATGGCAGACACCCGCTGTCCAGGAACAGCGCCGGTTCATTTCAGACCCCAGAACCCCGGTGGCTTTATGGATCAGTCCTTCGTCCGCTTTTCATCACGGATCACCCACCTCCAGCCGGAAGGGGCCTATGCCGTCCTGGCCCGGGCCCAGGAATTGGAAGCCGCCGGCGCCAACATCATTCACCTGGAAATCGGGCAACCTGATTTCGAGACCTTTCCCCACGTCTCCCTGGCTGGCGTGCGGGCCATCGTCACCGGACAGACGCGTTACACACCGCCGGCCGGCCAGCGGGAACTGCGCGCAGCCATAGCCGCCTATGCCCGCGGGCAATACGGACTGGACTGCGACCCGGCCCAGGTTGTTGTCGGCCCCGGCGCCAAGCCCCTGCTCTTTTTCGCCATGATGGCCCTCCTGGAAGCGGACGACGAAGTGCTTTACCCCGATCCCGGCTTTCCCAGCTACCCGGCCATCATCCGGGCCATGGGTGCCACGCCGGTGCCGGTCCCACTGGAAGAAGAACGCGGCTTCGCCCTGGACCTGGAAGCACTGCACAACCGTTTATCGACACGAACCCGGATGATTATTCTGAACTCGCCCGCCAACCCCACTGGTGGGGTACTGCCGGCGCAGGACCTGGAAAAAATCGCCGCCCTGGCCCGGGAACGGGATTGTTGGGTTTTGAGCGACGAGATCTATTCGCGGCTGGTCTTCGCGGACACGCCCCCACCTTCCATCGCCGGTCGGCCAGGGATGGCCGAACGGACCATTCTGGTGGACGGATTTTCCAAAACCTACGCCATGACCGGCTGGCGGCTCGGCTTCGGCATCATGCCGGCCCATCTGGCACATCGGGTGACCTTGCTGATCACACACGCCATCGGCTGCACCGCCGCGTTCACCCAACAGGCCGGTCTGGCGGCGCTGACAGGCCCCCAGCAGGAAGTGACGGCCATTCGGGAACAGTTTCGCCGCCGGCGGGACACCCTCGTCGCCGGACTGAACGCCATCCCCGGTATCCGCTGCCAGGTACCGGACGGGGCCTTTTATGCCTTTCCCAACATCCGGGCCCTGGGCCGGACCTCCGCCGCCATCGCCGATATCCTGCTGGAGCACGCCGGTGTGGCGGTGCTGCCGGGGACAGACTTCGGCGCCTGTGGCGAGGGATACCTGCGCATCTGTTTCGCTCATTCACCGGCCACCCTGACAGAGGCGTTGCGGCGCATGAGCCGGGTCCTGGCAGACCTGGCGCCGTCCGTCGGCAGCCGGGCGGAGTGAATCGCCCGGCCGGCGATCCTTGGCTGACCACAATCCGGGAGGAATAAAATATGAACGTCTATATCATCATCATTTTGACCTACCTGATCGCACTCACCGTCATGAACTTCTGGAAGTCCCGAAAGATCAGGACACGCGAGGACATGATGCTGGCCGGCCGGTCGCTCTCCATTCCCAAGATGGTCTTCACCCTCATCTGCACCTGGATCGGCTCCGGCACGTTCATCGCCGGGGCGGAATTCGCTGCCAAGGCGGGCTGGAGCGCGCTCTGGCAGCCGGCCGGAGCCTGGATCGGCATCATCATCATTTATTTTCTGGCCGCCAAAATCCGCACCTTCGGCCAGTATACCGTCGGGGACATCCTGGAAGTCCGCTACGGCGGCATGGCCCGGCTTATCGGGGCCATCGCCATCATCATCAGCTTCACGACCATCGTCAGTTACCAGTTCAAGGCAGGCGGCTACATCCTGAATGCCATCTCCGACGGAGCCATCTCCGTCGATCAGGGCATGTTCATGGCCGCCCTTTTCGTGATCCTGTTCACCACCATCGGCGGCATGATCGCCGTGGCCAACACGGATCTGCCCAACGGGATCGTCATCCTGACGGCATCGGTGTTGTCGACCCCGCTGGTCATGTGGGCCGCCGGCGGTTGGAATCAGATCAAAGCCGTTCTGCCCGACACCCACTTCGAAGTGTTCAGCACGGCCTTCGGTGGCAATCCGATCCTGAAAATCACGGGCATCGGGCTGTCCACCCTGTTGCTGCTGCTGGGGGTGCAGAGCATGTACCAGAAATTCTACAGCGCACGCACGGCCGCCGAAGCCAAAAAGGCCGCCGGCATGTGGGTCATCGGCACCATCGTCGTCGAAACGGTGGTCATCATCATGGCCGTGTTCGCGGCCGCCTTTTTCTGGCCCGAACTGCAGGCGGGCACCATGGACCACGCCGCCGTGATCGTTCAGGCCGCCAAGCGCATGATCCCCCTGCCCGTCGGCGTGCTGCTCCTCGGTGCCGCCACGGCGGTGGTCATCTCCACAGGCATGAATTACCTGCTCTCACCCACCACCACCATCATCCATGACATCATCCAGCGCTTCATCAGCAAGGATGACGCCACATCGGACAGGAGCGAGCGCAAAATGGTGGCTCTGCAGAAGATATTCATCATCCTGGTCGGTGTGCTGGCGTTTTTGATGGCCTGGAAGATGCAGTCGGTGCTGGAAAGCGCCTATTTCGCCTATACCATTTACGGCGTGGCCATCACCCCGGCGCTGCTGGCCGCCCTCATTTCCCGGCGAGTCACGCGGCGCGCCGGCCTTGTTTCCATCCTGTTGGGAACGCTGATCACGGTGTTTCTGAAACTCGCCGGCTACATTTGGCCGTCCATCATGGTGCCGCTGGGTGATCCCAACGGCGATCCATTCGGCGTGCCCATCATCTATCCAGCGCTGGCGCTGTCCCTGCTGAGCCTGGTAATGGTCAGCCTGCTGACGCCCAGACCATCCAGGGAGGAACTGGCCCCCTTCTTTCCGGAGAAGGCTGCAAAATAGCTGGCGGAAAGGGTTATTGGAATGTGAGGGTCCGGATTCCCGGAAATCGGGGCAATGCCTCCAGCAGGCTATCCCTGTGTACGGCCAGATAGGCGGGCAGAATCCGGCGCAAGCCCGCATACTCTGCCGCCGATTCCATCGCCAGGGTATATTTGCGGGACTGATAGCGAAACACCAGTTCCCGTTCCGGCTGGAACGTCACATCCTCGAGGCTCCGCAACGGAAAAGAAAAACTCTGCCCGTTCTCGTCGGCCCGAAAGTGCAGGGTATCTTCCGTCAGGAACAGCCGACCGGTGGGTCCGCCCAGAAAGCGCTCGTGCCGCGCGGACATCGGCCGGTCGGTATACGGGAGAAACTCGGCGCGAACCTCAAGCTCGTCCAGGAGGTTCTCGATTCGGGAGACGGTAAACTCCGGCGCGCCGCCCAGTTCGGCCACTTTTTCCAGGTAACGCGCCGCGGACGTATATTGGCGGTCACCAGCAAAGAGCAAGCCCAGATGCAGATAGGCCATGGTGTAGCGGGAATCCATCTGCAGCACCATGGTCAGCATCTCCCGGGCCGCCTCCGGTCGCTCCATGACCCGGTAACAGACGCCCAGATAGAAATAGGCATCCACCAGCCGCGGATCCTGCTCCAGGGCGGCCTGAAATTGGTCCACCGCTTTGGCATAGTTCCCCTTGCGGAATTCGGCCATCCCGCGCTGCACCCGTTCCAGTGCCTGTTCCCCGACTGATTCTGGGGCGGGTTCGGCCGGATCTCCCCCGGGCGGCGCTGGTTGTGCCTGTCCCCGGGCCTGTATTTCCTGTCGGCGGGGTGATACGGCCGGATCCTCGGCAAAGCTGCGCTCGTGGACGGCCAGCAGTTCTGCGGCCTCGGTCCACTCTTCCGACCGGATCCGCTGGTCGATACGGGCCAGACTGGCCCGTCTTGCCCGTTGCAGGATCCCCGCCGCCTGCTCGTTCCCCTTGTCCTGCTCCCTCACCCGCCGGGCCAGGGCGTAGGCATTGTTCGGCTCGGGCGGCAGCAACCGGCCGTCGTTCAGGGCCGCTTCCGCCGCCGCCAGCAGGGAGTCGATGGCGACGGGTTCCGTGGCCGCCGGTTCGGCCGGCAGCGGCGCCGCCGGCTGATCACCCGGCCGGTGAGTCACGATCCCGATGGCCAGAATCAGGACTGCGGCCAGAAACAGCAGGCTCAGGGCCGCCCAGCGCAATACGGACGTCCGTTTGTCTCCCCGCCGGACGGTGGCACGGGGCGGCGTTTCGGCGTCCACCGGCGTGCCTTCGAGATATTTGTCCAGATCCGCCGCCAGCGCCCGGGCCGACTCATACCGGTGGGCCGGGTTCCTGGCCAGACATTTCATGACCACGGCTTCCAGCTGGGAGGAAATCCCCGGATTCAGTTTCCGGACATCCGGCGGATCTCCGTTCAGCAGATTCATGACAACGGCCACCGGATTTTCGCCGCCAACCGGCGCCTGTCCCGTCAGCAGCTCATAGAGAGTGGCCCCCAGGCTGTAAATGTCGGTGCGTGAATCGAGTGTCCGCGTTTCACCGCGGGCCTGTTCCGGGGACATGTACTGCGGCGTTCCCATGATGTCGCCCGAGCGGGTGATCCCCGCGGCTTCCTGTTCCCGGGCCAGTCCGAAATCCATGATATACGGCTTCCAGCCTCCGCTCAGCAACGGTGCCAGCATAATGTTGTTCGGTTTGATGTCGCGATGAATCAGGTTGACCTGATGCGCGGCGTCGATGGCCAGGGCGGCCTGGCGAATGATGTCCACTTTTTCGGTCACGTTCAGCAGGCCCTTGGCCTGATCCAGGGTGATTCCCTCGATATATTCCATGGCGATGTAGGCCTGCCCGTCGGCCGTCCCCGTTTCATGGATCCGGCAGATGTTGGGATGCTCCACCTGCGCCTGTGCCTTGGCCTCACGAAGAAAGCGCTGGCGAAGAAGGGCATCGTCCTCCTTCAGCACCTTGAGGGCCAGCACCTGGCCGCGGACCGGATCAAGTACCTGATACACCCGGCCCATCCCGCCGGCACCCAGGAATTTGATGATTTCGAAGTGGCCGATCCGCAGACCGGATCGGCTGGGGGTGTGCGCCCGGTCAGCTCCCGGATGGGAAGGCATGGTGTCTTTTTGGGCCGGCCAGTTTTCCGCTTCCCGCGTCAGCTGATCCACGATTTTCCGTGTGAGAATTCCTTCCTGGATCAGCATCTCCAGCTGGCTGTCCACGACCCGGTTGTTTTCCGTACGCCCTCTTTCCGGGGTTCGTTCGCCCTGCAACACCCGCAGCACTTCGGGATCGAGAAAGCCCCGCTGAATGGCCAGTTGAAGGATGATGTGCTCTTTGGGTTTCATCACGTTCCTGCTCATCCCGGCGCGTTCGACCTCATCTCCGGGCCCGGGATGCATGGGCTGAACCGCCGCGTGAAGGAAATTCTAGTCGAGCCGCTTCCTCAATTCAAGTTCAACTTGTTGGATGCCCGCACCGGCCGGCAGATCGCTCCCGTCCGCAAATGTCCCGGTTTTCCACCCTGACCCGGTCAGATGTCGCGACATCCGTGAATCAAGAATATCTCCTTGAAATCCTCCGCTCACATATTAGAATAATGCCCAAATGAGTGGCGGAGGCCGAATGTTCAAGACCCCTGGCATGGTTGCTCGTATCCCGGCCGGCCATATCTGGCGACGACTGGCTCTTCTGGCGGCGCTGGCCCTGCTGCTGTTGCCGGGTTGCGCCCGTAAATCCCGGCCGGCGCCCGGTCCGACCCGGCCGGTCGTCTCCGCCCCGCACGTTCCGTTTATGGGCTATTGCGTCCAGGTCGGTGCTTTCGCCCGCCACGAAAATGCCAGTCGCCTGAAGGATTCCCTCCTCGGCACCTACCCCGACGTGTATTTCTTCCGCCATTCGTCGGGTCTGTACAAGGTCCGCTTCGGCAATTTCAGCTCCCGCTCCCAGGCCGAGCGTTTCGCCGAGCAGGCCCGTCGGGCCGGCATCATCGACGAATACTATATTGTCCGTCCCGAGGACTATGCGGTGGCTCGCACGCGGCACCTGCCTTCGTCGGAGTTCCGGCTGGCCCTGGTGGAAACGGGCTACAGTTTTCTGGGGCTGCCATACCAGTGGGGGGGAGAATCAGCGGAGGACGGTTTTGACTGCAGCGGTCTGACCATGACAGTTTACCAGCTGAACGGTTTGCAGATTCCCCGCTCGTCCGGCGAACAGTACGCCGCCGGCAGTCCCGTGTCGGGGACCGATTTGCAGCAGGGCGATCTGGTTTTTTTTCGCACAACCCGGTCGGGACGGGTCTCCCACGTGGGGCTCTATCTCGGGAACGGCGAATTCCTGCATGCCCCCGGCCGGGGCAAGACCATCCGGACCGATTCCCTGAGCAACGGCTATTTCGCCGCCCGGTACATGGGCGCCCGGACCTATTTGCGGTGAGCCGCCCCGCTCGCCGGGGATCTCAGGGCAGCGGCCTGTTTTTCAGCCACAACAGTCGCAGTCCCACCAGCGTCAGGTCCGGTTCGACGAAGCGAATCATCTCCGTCGCTTCAGCCATCAGGGACGCAAATCCTCCCGTCGCGATCACCGCCGCGCCGGGGATCTCCCCCAGCAACCGCCGGGTAATTCCCTCCACCAGTCCGATATATCCAAAATAGAGTCCCGCCTGGATGCTGTCCACCGTCCCCTTGCCAATGACCCGGGGCGGGCGGGCCAGGGCCACGGGCGGCAGCTTGGCGGTTTTGGAATGGAGCGCCCGGGCGGTCAACCCGGGTCCGGGGGCGATGACCCCGCCCAGGTATTCGCCGGCAACCGATACGACTTCCCAGGTAACGGCCGTCCCAAAATCGATGACGATACAGGGCCCGCCGTACAGATGAAATGCCGCCACGGCATCACACAGCCGGTCGGCGCCCAGTTCGTCCGGGGTGTCCACCCGCAGGGGCATGTCGGACCGGATACCGGGTTCCACGAAAAAGGCCGGTTGTCCGAAAAACCGCTGGATGCCCACCCGCAGGCACTCGTCCATGGGCGGCACCACCGAAGACACCGCCACTCCCGCCAGGTCCGACGGACGGATGGCCTCCAGGGCGAGAAACTCCCGCAGCCAGATGCCGATTTCATCGGGATTGCGGTCATGGACCGTCGCCAGCCGCCAGGAGCGTCGCACCTGCTCGCCTTCGAACAACCCCACCACTGTATGGGTGTTGCCCATATCCAGCACCAGCAGGATTTCACTCATCGGCACTCCTTTCCGCGGCCGACCGCGCCGCGGGCAACCTGTCCTGAGGAAAGGGATGGCAGGGAGACGGCGTGTTCATGGTAAGGAAGGTCGTCGCTGCTGCCCGGGAAAAAATGGCGGAGGTGCATGGGAATCGAACCCACCAACGACGCCTCTCGGAGCCGCTCAACGGTTTTGAAGACCGCGCGGAACACCAGTCCCGATTCACCTCCGCAACGTCAGCCGCGGGGGCCAGTGTAGCATATCCGGCCGATTTTGCATACGAAAAGCGGCCGCCATGGGGTAAGATCACCTCGCCATGCGAGATGAAAGCGCCACCCGGGTTCCCTTACCACCTGTGACCCTGCTGACATCCTGGAACCGGACCGGTTTGGCCGGCAGCGGCGTCGTCACGTCGGTAAGCAGCGTCCGCCACTGCCTGGCCGCTACCGGCGTCGATACCCACACCATCAGCTTTCAGCAGGAGCAAACAGGATACCTCCGCACCATCCTGCAGCGGATTGCGTTCAATTACCGTCTGGACCCCGATGGCTTTCACGACACGCCTCTTGTTTTCGGCTTCGATTATGACGGTTTCGCCGTGGCCCGGCGCCTGCCCTGCCCCCTGGTGCAGGTCAACGGCGGCATCCTAGCGGACATCCTGCCCTTCGAAACCGGCCTGCCCCGTCAGCTGCTCCGCTGGCAGGCCCGGCTGGAAGCCCGGGCCGCCCGGGCCGCCGCTGCCGTCATCGCCCCGTCTCGTTACACCGCGTCTGTCATACAGGCCACCTACGAGATCCCGGCCACCAGAATTCACGTACTGCCCTTCGGCATCGATCCGGCCCCGTGGTCGCCACCGGCCCAATGTCCGCCCGCCGACCGGGCACCCGTCGTGCTCTGCGTCGCCAAACTCTATCCGCGCAAGAACGTGTCGCTGCTGCTGGCGGCCTTCGAGCTGGTCGCGGCAGCGATCCCCCAGGCCCGGCTGGAGATCGCCGGCGACGGTCCGCAACTGCCGGAAATCACCGCCCGGGTATCCCGCCACCCCGCCCGGGGAAGCATCACCCTGCACGGGGGCGTCCCCCGGGATTCCCTCCCGCAGGTCTACCATCAGGCCCGGGTCTTCTGTCTTCCCTCCCGCCACGAGACGTTCGGTTTTGCCTTTTTGGAGGCCATGGCCGCCGGCCTGCCGGTGGTGGCCCTGGCGACAACGGCCGTGCCGGAAATGGTCCTCGACGGCGAGACCGGTTTGCTGTCGCGCACGGATTCGGCCGCCGAGCTGGCCGCGCTTCTCATTCGCCTGCTGTCGGATGACGCGCTGGTGCGCCGGCTGGGCGAGGGCGGCCGACGCCGCGCCGCCGGCTATTCGTTTCCCCGGGTCGGCTCCCTGTGGCGCGAGCTGGTGGAACGCTATGGCCGGTGAACGACGTCCCCCAGACGCTGTTCGGGCGGGGTGGCAGCGGGAATGATCGGCCGGGCCTCCTCCACGAACCAGCGGGCCATATCCGCCGTCGAGACACGGGCGTTGCCCAGCAGGCGCCGCCGCTTCCGCCAGAAGCGCGGCGTGAGGCGCACGACCTTCCAGAGCGCCACCAGCGATCGGGGCTCCCGCACAGGCAGGTAGCCCAGTACCAGCAGATCCCGGCCCAGGATCCAGGGCAGCAGGCGCAGTTGGGTTCGCCAGGGCATATTCTTGAGACGCAACAGAAACCGGTTTTTCACCGAGTGCATGTTGAGCGCCGCCGCCACCTGCCGCCGGTTGCGGGGCAATACCTGGCGGACATGCCAGGCCGTCAGGGCCGGCTCATACAGGCATCGCCAGCCTTTCCAGTTGCAGCGCCAGGCCAGGTCGGCATCTTCGCGGTAGCAAAAGAAATCCTCGTCCCAGACCTGGCCCGCCTCGGCCACGTCCGCCAGGCACGCTCGCCGGTAAAACGCCACCGCCCCGGTCACACCGAAGACGTATTCTCGGCGGTCGTATTGTCCCTGGTCCTCCTCATCGCTGCCACGGTCCAGATGCCGCTGGTTGCGCCGCCAGACGATGCCTGTGGAATCGAGCTGACGCATTTTTTCGATCCGTCCTTCTGACTGGCGATAGCGGCAGATCCGGGGGGACAGGCTGCCGCATCCGGGATGCCGCTCCATGACCTCCGCCGCCTGCTGGATGAAATCCGGCGGCAGCAGGGCATCGGGATTCAGAAACAGTACGTACTCACTGCCGTGTTTCTCCAGCAAACGGTTATTGGCGGCCGCGCAACCGACATTTTGATGGGAAAGGTAGGCATGATGCACGATATCGCCGGCCGCCCGCACCAGGGCGTAGCTTTCATCCGACGACGCATTGTCCCAGACCGCCACTTCCAGCCGCGGATAGGTCTGCCGGCGCAGGCTCTCCAGACAGGAGACCAGATAGACCGCCGAATTGTAGGTCACGATACAGACCAGCACCGCCGGCCGGACCGACCTGTCTTGCCGTTCACTCATCGGCCACCTGCCTCTCCGGGCGGGACAGGCGGATGACCTGTCCCCAGGCGCGCCGTTCGGCCGATCCCCGCGGGGAAGCCAGCCAGCGCAGACCCGCGGCCGCGGGCACCAGCAGCCCGTACAACCGACCGAACAGCGGATAATGTTTGCGATAATAGCGCCGGGCGTTCCGCCAATAGACCGGCAAAAAATTCTCCCGACCCAGGACGGCGGCCGAATAGCCGCCTTCATGAACAAAAACGGCGGTCGGGCAGTACCACAAGGTCTGTCCCGCCTCATGCAACCGCCGGGCCAGGTCCACATCCTCGAACCAGGCCGGCTCGAAACGCTCGTCAAAGCCACCCACCGTCGCCAGCGCCGCTGCGCGGAGCAGCAGACAGGCGGCGGCCGGCTGTTCCACGGGAAACGGCCGGGACCGGTCCTGATCCAGGTAGTAAAAGCGGCGGCCGGCCCGCGTCCGGCGACGCAGCCGCAGGGGCAACAGCAGCTCCCGCAACGCCCAGCCTGGACCCGGCAGGCGGCGTAACGGCAAGGTGTCCTGATCCTGCCCGGCATCATTCACCAGCCGGCCGCAGACACCGGCCGCATCCGCCTGATCGGTCAGGAATTGGAGCAACGCGGCGATGTTGCCCCGCGTATGACGGATATCCGGATTCAGAAAAAGCACATTCGCCCCCCGGCTGCGGGCGATGCCGGCATTGCAGCCGGAGGCGAAGCCGCTGTTGCGCGGCAGCCGGATCACCTGCACCCCCGGCCAATCCGCCACCCCGGCGGCACTGTCATCCCCCGAGGCGTTGTCCACCACCAGGATTTCACCATCCAGCCCGTCGTTTTCGGCCAGCAGGCTGCGCAGATTGCGGCGTAACCGCTCTCCCGAGTTCCAGTTGACGATCACAATGCTGAGCAATGGCTTCATGCCACGTCCTTCATCCGGCAACCGCCGGGCAAGCCGCCATTCTATCAGAATCCCTTGATCTGCCGCAACGCCTCGTACGCCACGATACCGACGCTGGTGGACAGGTTCAGGCTGCGCACGCAGCCCCACATGGGGATGGTATATGTCCGCGCCGCATTGTCACGCAGCACCCGTTCCGGCAAGCCGCCGGATTCGTTCCCGAAGACCAGCATGTCGCCGACGGCATACGGCGCCCTCGTGTAGGGCCGTCCTACCCGCGAGCTGAAGTAATGCATCGGAGTGCCGGCATGCTCCCGGCACACGGTCGCCAGATCGGGCCACTGCCGGTAATCCAGCCAGGGCCAGTAATCGAGGCCGGCCCGCTTCAGATAGCGGTCCTCCAGGCTGAAACCCAGCGGCTCCACCAGATGCAGCCGGCACCCGCTGGCGGCACACAACCGGGCAATATTACCGGTATTGGGCGGAATTTCGGGCGCCACAAGCACCACATGCAAAACCGGTTCCGCCCTCATGACACCCCCCGGCTGCCCTGGCGGGTCCCCCGCCCGATAAATTCCTGCGTCAGGGCCCGCTGCAGATCATTCTTGCGCCACGTCCAGCGGGGTGCCAGCAGATGCGACGCCGGCTGGTCGCCCATCAAACGATGAATCACCATCCGCCACGGCAACTCTTCCAGCACATCCGCCAGCCGGGGAATATACTGTTCCTGGGTCATGACCTCGATGTCCCCCCGCCGGTATTCCTCGGCCAGTTCGGTCTCTGTCACCACCTGGAGATGATGGATCTTTACACCGTTCAGGGGGAGTCCGGCCAGGTAGCTAAAGCTGTCCCGCATCATGGCCCCCGTTTCACCCGGCAGACCCAGAATCATGTGGACGACGATCTCCAGACCCGGCCGCGCGGCCAGTGCTTTTACCGCTGCATCGAAACAGGCCCGGTCGTGGCCCCGGCGGATCCGCCGCAGGGTTGCGTCGTGGGCGGATTGCAGCCCCAGCTCCACGAAGACCGGTTTCACTGCGGCCACGTCGTGAAGCATGCCCACCATGTCCGGGGGAAGATAATCCGGACGGGTACCGATGGCCAGACCCACGCACGCGTCCTTCCGGCCAGCCGTCAGCAGCCAGCGTCGCAGTTCCGCCGGCGGGACGGCGGTGTTGGTGCCGCGCTGAAAGTATATGACATACTTTTGGGCCCTGTATTTCCTCTGCTGCCGGATCATGCCCCGGCCGATCTGCTCGTCCAGGGGCGGGGCGGAGCGTATATCGGACGGCAGGATGGAGGTCTCGTGACAAAAAGTGCAGCCGCCACGTTCCTGACGGTGAGGGCAGACGAGGCCGGTGTTGACCACCACCTTGGCCACCTTGCCACCGAAACGGTTGCGGTAATAGGAATTCAGATCATGCCAGGGATAGGGGTAATCCGTGTGTTCTTTCATTGCCCAATCCATCGCCCGCACCCGCCCGGTTCATGCCAGGAAATCAATCAGCCAGCGGGAAATGCCGATGGCGACAAGAACCATGCCTTCCAGGCGGGACAGTCGCCAGCCCGTGCGCAGAAAAAACACCACCAGCATGACCATCCCGCTGAGCATGAGCAGGGAGCCGATGGCTTCCGGCGCGATGGTCATGGGATTGATGACGCCGGCCAATCCCAACACGCCGAGGATATTGAACAGATCGCTGCCGATCAGATTCCCGGCCGACATGCCGTGCCGCCCCTTGAGGGCCGCCGCCAGTGAGGTGGCCATCTCCGGCGCCGAGGTTCCCGCCGCCACGATGGTCACGCCGATCACCCATTCGGAGATGCCGGCCGCACGGGCCAGAAAGCTGGCCGCCCCCACCATGAGATGCCCGCCGACAACCACGGCGGCCAGACTGGCCGGCAACAGCACATAATCCCGCCAGGTGGCGGTTTCGTGCGGAAATTCCTCCTCCTCCAGCGGTTCCCGCTTGAAGAAGAGCATGATCATGTACATCAGGAGCGCGGCCATCAGGATCCCGCCTTCCAGCCGGCTGAAATGGAGGTCCCACAGGAACACCAGCAACAACACCGTGGCCAGGAACATGAAAACACCATCGCGATAGACCAGTTTCCGCGACGAACGGATGCTGCGGATTATGGCCACGGAGCCCAGGATCAAGCCCAGATTGAAAATGTTGGACCCGACGATATTGCTGACGGAGATATCGGCCTGGTTGCGGAGGGCGGCATTGATGGTGACGGCGAATTCCGGAGCCGACGTACCGAACGCCACCACCGTCAGACCGATGACCAGATCGGATATCCCGAAACGGGTGGCGATACGGCTGGCCGACTCCACCAGCGATCCCGCCCCTTTCCACAGGAACGCGACGGCGAGTATCAGCAAGGCACTCTGTAGCAGGACATCCAGTATCACGATAGGTTGCATCACCTCTGTTTTCGTTTCACCAACAGCCCCGCCTGCTTCTCCCGGCCCCGGAAGGGGCATCCATCCCCGGGTGATCATCGGCGGGCGGCCGACGTGGCCGCTACATTCTAGCATAAAGCGGCGGGGATATTGGTCCCGTTTATCCTTCTGCCAGCGCGGTTGATGATGACTGGGCCGAATTATTTTCTGGCCGGCAGGTTTTTTTTCGCTATAATGCCCAAATGGATTTGAGTGTGACTACTTCGCGTCGCAAGTTACAGATATCCGGCCCGGCTGATTTTTTTGGCGTTGTCATCGGCAGCGCCCTGGGCCTGGGGCTGTCGCCCGTCGCGCCGGGAACGTGTGGCGCATTGCTGGGCGTGGCCATTCATCTCGTCATTGCCCTCACCGTTCCGGCCGCACTTCAGTTGCCGCTCCTCGCCGGCAGTCTGCTGCTCGTCTGTCTTTTACATCTGCTGCTGACAGACTGGGCCGTCGCGTACTGGGCGGATCCGGATCCTTCGAATTTCGTCCTCGACGAAGTCATCGGATATCTGACGGTCCCCGTCCTTTTTCACCATGGGCACCTCTGGCAGGTGGCCCTGTGGGGATTCATCCTTTTCCGGGCGTTCGACATCATCAAGATCCCGCCGGCCCGCCAGATCGACCGCTGTTGGCACAATCGCTGGGGGATCTTTCTGGATGACGTCGTCAGCGCCATCTACGCCGTGGGTGTGCTCTACCTGCTCTGGTGGCTGGGGCCGTATCTCGGGTGGGAACGCTGGCTGGTCTCTTCTCCTTGAGGATCTTCAGGATCGAAAACGGCCCAGATTGTGCCGCACCACATCGGCGTCGGGAAACTGGTTCTCCAGTTCACCGACCAGTCCCGCCAGAAAGCGAAAGACCAGTTCGTTCCTTTCCACCTCTACCAGGGGCGAGATCTTGACCACCGTCTCGACCTTCTTTCGTTTCACTTCCATGAAAAAGAGTGTGTCGAAGCCCTCATGAACCAGCACGCATTCCAGCAAGGCGTGGGGACGCTGCGTCGAAATCCAGACGTCCGTAATCCGGAAGTGCGTGTCACCCTCTTCCCGGTGAAAGCTGCGGCCGCACCGGGCCAGGCGATCCAAGTCCAGCTCCTGGTTGAATACGGCGTGAGGCATTTCGCTCATCCTTTCCGGGATCCCCTGGCGGTACGTTTCGACATCGGTGCCATACGCGCGGTCGAACGCCGCCTCCTTCCCGTAGTTGAAATAGTGTATGGCCTTTCCCTGGGAACGAAACAGTTGCTCGAATTTGGTCATGCGATGCCCGGGCAGACGGTTCACCCGGGAATGAGGCGCGTTGAGATTCCGGAGACCCTGCAGCGTATCCAGCCCGGTTTCGATTTCCTCTGCATAGGCCGCTGAATCCGTGGCGACGATGAGCGCGGCGCCTTCAGCCATATGATAGAAAAGGATTTTCAGGAAATCAGGATCCAGCAGCCGGTTTTTGCGGTGTCTCTTTTTGGGCCAGGGATCCGGAAAATGGATGTACACCCGTTGCAGTTGGCCCGGTCGAAAGAACCGGGGTACACCATAAAAGGCATTGCCGTGAATCAAGCGCAGGTTGCCGACGTTTTCCTGTACGGCTTTTTTGGCCAGGGCCATCACTCGCTGCCGGTCGTACTCCAGGCCGATAAAATCCACATCGGGACGGGCCGTGGCTTCTTCCAGCAGAAAGGGGTCCCAGCCGAAACCGATTTCCAGCTCCAGGGGCTGCCGCCGGCCGAAGATGCCGGCCCATCCACCGCGGTCATGCCACTCGTTGACCGAAACAATGAGGGACCGGGCGTCCTGAAATGCTGGATCAAAACCTGAGATTGCCGGGGACATGTCCGTCGGGTTACCTCCTGACACCGTCATTTCCCATGTGGCCGTCCGTTGCCGGCACGCCGGTCCGGCATGCCGCCACCCGGGGGTCGTCAGTATACCGCACAAAAACCCAAACCGGATCTGATTTATCCGGAATCCGACGGCAACATGGCGAGTAGTCGACGTAACGTCCGCCCGCTACTGGACGCCGTCGCCGGAGGGGACGGCCGGGCACCGGGAGGCGCACCACAGTCGGACGAAGGCGCGGTGTGAATTACACATTGGGAGAGGTGGTCATGTACGGGCGGGCGGCCGGCAATTCTTTCTCCTGCATGCCGAAGGCCAGGGCCATTTCACGCAGCTTGCCCTGAATTCGCTGCACATTTTCCGGCCCCAGCCGCAACAGATGCTTCTGGGCTGCCGACAATCCTTCCAGCATGGGATCCGTATATTCATACGATACGACACGCTCCTGCAGATAAACGTCCCCCTTCACCACCGGCGTCTGCAGGAGATGAATGATGCTCTTTTCCAGTGCCGCCCTGAAATCCCCCTGCGGATAGCCCAGCTGGCGATACGCTTCCCTGAACAGGGGTTCCAGCTGTCTGTACAGTTCCACACATCCCGTCGTGTCCAGCGAAACAAAGACCTCCGCCAGCGTGTCGTACCGACGATAGGCGGCCGGATCCACCACAATGTGCTCTCCTTTTTGGCGAACAGAAAACCGGGTTTCGGGGGCCATGAACAGGAGATGCTCGCGGGGGCTTTCACCCCGGGAAATCCGGTCCACCGCCGATACGAAACGGATGATCAGGTTCTCATTTATCAGCCATTTGGCGATTTCCGGCCGGGAAGAGAGCGCCCGGATGAGGGGACGAATGATTTCATCGCTCTGCTGCAGGGCCAGTTTGCCCAGCTCCCAGCGTTGCCGTTTTTCCTGCTCCAGCTGGTCCTGCAGTTCCATGATCTTCTTGTTTTGCTGATGCTCCTCCCCGTTATCCCAGATGGGGCGTTTGGTCGGTGTATCCGAGGGTGAGCGCAGGATGACAAACAAACCGACGACCAACCCGATCAGTACCACACCCAGCACGATCCATCCCAACTTGCTTTTATCGAGTGCCATCACCACTCCCGCATTGTTTGGTAAAAAGGCAATCGCCCACACGCCGGAACATGTGGTCGCCATGAATTACAGACGTCGTCGATTCCCTGTCCAGGCTGATTATATAGGTTCCGGTCGGTGAATGCAACTCATTCCTCCTTTGACAATCTAAATCGTCCAGTGTTAAGATGATCGGTCGGAGCCAATCATGCAAAAGCGCATCCTCTTTATAATCAAAAATCTCTACACCATGGAACGCCTGGGCATCATGCAGATGGCCGCGCTTGCCCGGCGCCAGGATTGGGAATGTGATCTGCTGGTGGCTGACGAGCAGGATTATAAATCTATTCTATTGAAAAAAAAGAGTTTAAATCCCGACATTCTGGCTTTCAGCGCCATGAGTCCGGAGTTTCCCGCCCTGGATCAGCTCGCCCGTCAGCTGAAAGAAGATTCTCCCTGCTTCATCCTGTTCGGTGGTCCACATGCCACATTCTTCCAGGACATTATCGAAGCGGATCATATCGATGCCGTCGCCTTCGGTGAAGGGGATCTGAGCTTCCCGGAGTTTTTGGCCACGTTCGCCGGCAGCGGCGACTACCGTAACACCCGGGGAATGCACTTCCGGGACAACGGGCATATCGTCCGCAATCCACCGGCCCCGCTGGTTTCCAACCTCGACGATCTTCCCTTTCCCGACCGCGGACTCATGATCAAGGGAAACGAACTGCTCCGCCATAACCGAAGTCACATTTTCATGGCCTCGCGAGGCTGTCCCAATGCCTGTACGTACTGTTTCAATCATCGGTACAATGAGCTGTTTCGTGATTGCGGGAACATTCTCCGCCGCCGGAGTGTGGATAATTTTTTGGCGGAAATGGAGGCCACCCGGGCGGAATACAACACGGAATTCGCGTATATCGATGACGATATTTTCACCCTTTGTTCCAAGGAATGGCTGGCCGAATTCGCCGAGAAATATCCTGCCCGGGTCGGAATTCCCTTCATGTGCAACGTGCACGTAAATTTCATCGACGAGGACAAGATCCGCCTGCTCAAGGATGCCGGCTGCCGGTATGTCTGTTTTGGCATCGAATGCGGCGATGAGGATGTCGCCCGCACCTTGCTGCGCCGGACTATTCGCAACGACAAGATTATCGAACTGGGCCGATTGCTGCGGAAATATGGGATCCGCTATATGACCCAGAACCTCATGGCCCTGCCCGTGGAACATCCCCTGGCGACGGACCTCCAGACCCTGGATCTGAATATCCGTTGTCGCCCGCATTATGCTGTGGCCCATCTGTTCTATCCCCTGCCTGGTACGGAACTGGCGCGTTTCAGCCTGGAAAACGGTTTCCTGCCCGTCGACGCCACAGACCTGCCCGAGCGAACCAACAGTTTCTCGGCGTTGACGTTTCCAGACACCCGCGAAAAGCGGCGCGTGGAACGATTCCACAAACTGTTCGGTCTGACCGTCTCATTCCCCTGGCTGAGACCCCTGATCCCCGTGCTGATCCGTTTGCCGCTGCAAGGCCTCTATTCCCTGCTTTTCGTCTGCTGGTATGGTTTTTCCATGCGCTTCCGCCTCGAACGGACCCGTAAGTCATTCAAGGAAATTACGTTTTTTCTAAAGAGCCTGGGCCGGTCTTTCTCTTCCTTCCTGAAGTCTCCCCGTTCCCGGGCCGGGGAGAAACCATGAGTGGGCCGTGCATCGTCGCCGATCTGCACACCCATACCATCTATTCCGACGGTGAGCTCACCCCCCAGGAGCTGGTCACCTATTACCGACAGCGGAATTATATGGGACTGGCCATAACCGATCATGACACCGTGGCCGGTGTACGGCAATTGATGGCGTTGCCCTGCGGGGAGCTGGACGCCATCGCTTTCGTGCCGGGAGTGGAACTCACGCTGGCCTTCGACACCGCCGAATTCCGGGGCTCTCTCCACCTGCTGCTGTACTTCGATGCATCGCGACTGGAGGACCCCACCTTCCGGCAGGATCTGGATTATCTCTTCTCGCATGCACGCGGACCGGAACTCCTCCACCGCCGCATCACCAGACTCAACGAGCATCTCGCCGGCCCACATCCAGGAATCTCGTTGCGGGAGGAAGATTTTCAATCCTTCGCCGGGCAGATCACCCGGCGGGCCCTTTTCCAGGTTTTGACTGCCGCCGGACTGCCCGAAGGGGAAGCCCGCCGTCTCCTGGCCAACGATTCCCCGGCCTATATCCCTTCCGGCGTCGACCTGGATACTGCGACCGACATTCTCCGCTCCCACCGCTGGCTGCGTATTCTTGCCCATCCTGGTGCCGGTTCCATGCCCGGTGATTCCGTTTACAAGGAAGTCCACCCTCCTTTGGATACCGTCCGCTCCATTGTCATGGCCTACCAAGACCGGTTGTCCCTCGACGGCCTGGAGCTCTATTATCCGGCCCACACCCCGTCCATCCGAGACGATGTCCGCGCCCTGGCCGCTGCTCTGGATCTCACTCTTTTTACAGGCGGCTCCGATTGCCATGACCTGCAATACCGTCCGCCCGGAACGTCCGGACTGGACCGTCATGGCTGGGCCCGGTTTTATGAAGCGCTCTTATCCGCCGGCCGCTGACCTTCCACCGGCTGGACTGGCGCGCCTTTCTCCACTGTCATTCAGGCAACCTGCCGGTCCTTTCATCCGTATTGACAGAGTGGCGTGAATATCTTATGATGTTGAATGGGTACCGAGGGGAATATTACGGTGGATAAAGACAATATCGAAACGCTCATTCAGGACCTGAACAAAATCCTCAACCAGGTTATCCGGGATAACCGGGAACTGAAGAACATCATTCAGAAGATCCATTCACTGGGCTACAATGTCCAGATCTCGTTCAATATGGGAGAAGGCGAGGCCGGCGCCGTCGCCCGGACCCATGATTCGGACGGAGTGGATCACAAGGTGCAGCTCAATCTCTCCAAGGACGATTATCTTTTTCTGAAATCCATCAAGATCTCGGTGGATGAGTAACGATCACGCCGCCGCTAGAATTCCAGTATTTTTTTCATTTCATTGATTTTTTTACTTGAAAACTCGCCGATGGCACACTGCCCCTGGATCGTCGACCCTTCCCGGATGCAGACTTCCAGGCCATACAGGTTGCCCTCGATTCTGGCCCCTTCCAATACCTCCAGATGCCCGGTAGCAATCACATCACCCTTGACCCGACCGGCTATCTGGATTTTCCCCCCGACCACCGTACCATTCACCCGTCCATCGCTGCCCATGACCAGCTCCCCGCGGCAGGCCAGCGTCCCTTCCAAGAACCCGTCAAAGCGCAAATCGTTTTCCGAAGCGAGCTCACCCTTGATTTTTACACCGGAACCCAGTACGCCCGAGAGTTCAACTCGATCCTTTTTCATCATGTTTCCTCACTATTTTGCCAGCAATTCTTCGTACAGTCGCTCCAGTTCATCCGCAGATGAATAATGGATGACGATCTGGCCACCCTTGCCGGTGGCTTGGATGCGTACCCGCGCGGCGAAGCGCCGGCAGAGCCGCTCCTCCGCGGCCCGTACATGCGGATCCGTGACTTTTACTTTTTCCGGTGCCCGTGGCTGCTGCAGCCGCTTCACCTGCTTTTCGACCTCCCGGGCGGACCATCCTTTCTTGCGGATCTGCTCACACAAACGGAGCTGTTCCTCTTTCTCCTCGATGGCCAGCAACGGCCGGATCTGGCCCACAGTGATCTCGCGGTTTTCCAGGAAGTTCTGAATCTGCACCGGAAAATTGAGCAACCGGATGGAATTGGCGATGGTCGACCGGGCCTTGCCGAGCCGCCGGGCCAGATCTTCCTGGCGAACGCCCTTTTCTTCGAGCAACACCCGGTATGCCCGCGCCTCATCGATGGGATTGAGATCTTCCCGCTGGATGTTCTCCAGCAGGGCCAGCTCCAGCATCTTCTCATCCGGCACATCCATTACCACGACCGGTACCTTGAGCAGACCGGCCAGCTGCGAGGCACGCCATCTTCGTTCACCGGCCACGATCTCATAGCGGTCGCCCCGCGGCCGGACCACGATGGGCTGGACAATGCCGTTCTCGCGAATGGAATCCGCCAGTTCTTCCAGGAGTTGCGACGAAAATTTCATACGCGGTTGCTGCTCGTTGGCGAACAACAGATCCACATCCACCCGTGCCGGCATACCTTCCGTCGTGACCGAAGGCAGCAGCGCATCAAGTCCTTTGCCCAGCGCTTTTCTTTTCATTTTCCAGAATTTCCTTTGCCAAACTGAGGTAGGAGTTCGCGCCCCGTGATCGCGCATCATACAGAATGATGGGTTTGCCGAAGCTGGGCGCTTCCGCCAGCCGGACATTCCGGGGTATGACCGTCCGCAGGACCTGGTCACGGAAAAAATTGGTCAGATCCTCCTGGACCTGCCGCGACAAATTGGTCCGTTCGTCGTACATTGTCAGCAGCAATCCTTCGATTCTCAAGTCGGGATTGAATCCGCGGCGGATGCGGATCAGCGTATCCAGCAATTCCGATACGCCTTCCAGGGCGAAGTATTCACACTGGATAGGAATCAGCACCGAGTCGGCGGCCACCAGGGCGTTGATAGTCAGCAGATTGATGGCCGGTGGAGAATCGATAATCACGTAATCGTATTGGTCGCGGATCTCCGCCACCCGTTCCCGCAATACATATTCCCGCCGTTCCATGTCGATGAGTTCGATGATGGCTCCAGCCAGGTTTTTATCGGACGGGGCGACCCACAGATTATCCATCTCGGTGGCAATAATGGCCTTGTCCAGGGATTCGCCCATGATCAGGACCGTATACATGCTGCGGCGGATATCCTGCCGGTTCAGACCCAGCCCGCTGGTGCAGTTCGCCTGGGCATCGCAATCGATGACCAGGACACGCAGATCGGCGGTGCAGAGTGAGGCCGCCAGATTGATGGCCGTAGTCGTCTTGCCTACACCACCTTTCTGATTGGCAATGGTGATCACTTTCCCCATAAGCTGGTCCTCGCTGAAGCCCCAAAAATAGCACAAATCGCCGGCGCTTACAAAGGGAAAAGGACGACCGGCCCCTACGCGACAGCATGTTTCACGTGAAACAATCAGCGGATTGCGGCCAACACGCTGAATCTGCCCGTATTTTCATCCAGTCTGCGCCGGTGAAGAATATTCAGCCACTGGTCATCCGACTCGATGAGCGCCTGTGATTTTGCCTTCTCCCCGCTGAACAGCCACAGGTAGGAACCCGCATATCCCCGGAGGATGCCGCCAACGACAGGCAGGGGAATCTCGATGCTACGGGCCGCCCACAGTAACTTCCCGGGCGGCAAGACTTCCGGCCGGTAATCCTCCAGCCGTGCGGCGGTTACAGTCAGATTATCCAGTTGCAGCAACTGCCGGATATGCCGCAGAAAGGTGCCTTTTTTGGCCTGCGGCTCCAGGGCGATGACCTCCCGGTTGGGGAACGCACAAGCCAATGGGATCCCGATCAATCCGTTCCCGGAACCGATATCCACCGCCCGGCTCCACGGCAGGGGCCGGATATCGGGCAGACTGGTCACGATCTCCGCCAGATGTCCCCGGCGGAAGCGGTCCGGATCCCTAACCCCCACCAGGCGCAGGCGGCGGTTCCAATGATACAGTTCGCCGACGTAGGCATCCAGTTTGTTGTCCAGGCTACCGTTCATCCCGTGGTGCACCCTTCTCGAGGACTTCCCTTTTCTTTTCCCTGGACCGGATCTCCAGATAGATATTCAGAATAGAGAGGGCGGCCGGCGTCATGCCGGGAATCTGTTCCGCATCCTCCAGGTTCCGGGGTTTCGCTGCGTTCAACCGTTCCTTTATCTCCCGCGAAAGGGAGGGGATCTCCTGAAACGGGAAATCCTCCGGAATGGGTCGATTCTTCATTCGTTCCAGGCGATCCAGGTCCTGCCGTTGCAGCTGAATATAGCCTTCATATTTAAAATCGTTTTCCACCTGCTGCAACAGATCATCGTGGACCCGCAGACCATCCCGCTCCAGAATGATCCGGAAATCCGCCAACCGGACTTCGGGCATTTTTACCAGCTTCGCCAGGCTGTTGTTCTTGGAAACCGCTATCTGTGTCTCCGCCGACAGCTCACCCAGGGGATCCTTTTCCGACGACAGATGACGCCGGCGGACATAGTCACGGAGCCGGGCGATGGTGTCGTATTTGGCGCAAAACGCTGCCCACCGATCATCCTGCACCAGCCCGAGCCGTCGTCCCAACGGAGTGAAGCGTTCATCGGCATTGTCGATCCGAAACAGGAGGCGCAACTCCGCCCGGGAGGTGAACATGCGATAGGGTTCATCCACACCCCGCGTCACCAGGTCATGGATCAGAATCCCCATATACCCGGACGTCCGGTCCACCACCACACCATCCTGACCGCTCGCCCGCCGGGCGGCATTGATACCGGCCACAATCCCCTGGGCCGCGGCCTCTTCATAGCCACTGGTTCCGTTGATCTGGCCGGCATGGAACAGTCCGCCGATCTGCCGGCTTTCCAGGGTGGGATACAACCGGGTAGGCTGGATATAATCATATTCGATGGCGTAGGCCGGTCGCAGCATATGCACCCGCTGGAACCCGGGCAGAGAACGCAGCATGTCCAGCTGGACATCCAGCGGCATACTGGAGGAAAAGCCATTGAGGTAAACTTCATGGGTGGTGAGCCCTTCCGGCTCGATAAAGATCTGGTGCCGATCCTTGTCGGGGAATTTGACGATCTTGTCCTCAATGGACGGACAGTAACGGGGCCCCACCCCGGCGATCTTGCCGCCGTAGAGGGGTGAACGGTGCAGATTGTCGCGGATGATCCGGTGGGTCTCAGCGGTTGTGTAGATGATATGGCACTGCACCTGGGGCAGGACGGCCTCCCGGCTCATGAACGAAAACAGGGTCGCCCGCGTGTCGGCGTCCTGGGGAATGGCGTCGCTATAGTCGATGGTGCGTCCATCTACCCGGGCCGGCGTGCCGGTCTTCAGTCGGCCGGTGGGATAACCCAGCCGGCGGAGGTTCTCCGCCAGTTTGCACGACGGCGGTTCCCCGGCCCGTCCGGCAGGGATGATGGTATCCCCGATATGGATCAATCCGTCCAGAAATGTCCCGGTCGTCAGGATGACGGCCTTGGCGCGGTAGATGCGCTCATCCAGCAGCGTCACACCCACGGTCTGCTGATTCTCTACCAGGACCTCCACAACCTCGCCCTGGATCAGGTAAAGCCCGGCCTGCTGCTCCAGTACATGTCTCATTTTCCGTCGGTACAATTCCCGGTCGCACTGGGTGCGGGGACTTTGGACCGCCGGTCCCCGGCGCCGGTTCAACAGACGAAACTGTATACCGGTCTGATCCGCCACCATCCCCTGAATCCCGCCAATGGCGTCGATTTCTCGGGTGAGGTGCCCCTTGGCGATCCCGCCCACGGCAGGGTTGCACGACATTTGGGCCACGAGATCCAGGTTGATGGTCACCAACGCCGTCCGAGCGCCCAGGCGGGCACTGGCATGCGCGGCCTCACAGCCGGCATGACCGGCGCCGATGACGATCACATCGAATGTGTCCGTAATGACGGGCATGGTGAACCTGGTTCCCGGGCAGGCAGATTATTTCTCTTTGGGCAGGGGTCGCTGAAAGATCGAATCAGGAATGCCGGTGTTGTACTGTATTTCCGAATATTCCAGTAGACCGGACCGTTCGCCGTTGGTGTAAAACTCGATACGCATGGGGGAATAGATCCCCTGAATGTGGAACCAGCGGAAGAACATCTGCTCCTTTTCCTGCATGATGCCATTCTCGTTCCGTTCCTTGTAGATAATCTTGTACGGTACATGGCTGCCTTCCTGATAGAAAACGGTCACGCTCAGATTTTCGGCATTCAGAAATTCAAGCGCCACTTGCGGTTCGATGGTGTCGAAATTTTCGGGACCCAGAAAGAAAACCTTCATGCCTTCCTGTTTCCAGCCCTCCCGGAAGAGATAGCGAGGATCCCGCCGCTCCGAGACGGCATATTTCCGGATATCCTCTTCCGACTTGTCCTTTACCTTGCCGAACTCGTAATCCCAGCCTTTGTTCAGTTCCAGATTGTACACCTCGGCCATGGCGCCTTCTTCCTTACCGAAATTGATCCGGTATTTCCCCCACCATTTGTATTCCTCCCAGAATTTGGTCCACGATTTCTGGGATCCCTTGATGGCATAGAATCGTCCATTCGATGTGTAGTCCTGCCAGTTCAAAAACTTCTCTCCGCCCAGGGCGTCGATGGTTTGCCGGATCAGATCCAGCGCCTGAGTATTGGACTCCTGCGCACTGGTCAGAGGCAGAGCCAGCAGGATGATGAAACATGTCAGCAGATGCTTTTTCATAGGTGTTCTCTCTATATGACGATCTTTTACTGATAGAGTCGACGGATTAATGATATCAGCCTCTCCATCTTCTTGCCAACCTGAAAGAGCATATCCACCCGTCATGGCGTGCTCCAGCCGGACCGCGGCCAGCGTCTCCGCTTCCGGTCGCGGAATAGAATTGGGATCAAAGATCTCGCCGACGTTTTTCCGGTCGATCAGCGTATCACTGATGTTCAGGGGGACCGTATCGTTCAATAATATACCGGTCCGCGCCGCTCGCGCGGCCTCCCGTGACGCCCACCGGTTCATTTGTCCACCCGAATAGGACCGCCATCCCGACAGATGGCGCTAGCCATGGTTTAGGATACAGGCCGCCAGCCGATCGTTTCGTTGCGCCGTTCTTTCCTGGGGCCCTCATGCCGGCGACTGCACTGTGCTCCGGCTGACGCCCCGGCGGCCGTACATCCCATGGCCCATGCCCGGATGGGATGATGCAACGGTCCGGCCTCACGATGGCCGGGCCCAACCCGCGGCGCTTGTTTGGAAAGCGGACACCCCTGGCAAGGCAGGCTGCACCCGTGCCATAACCGGTTCCGCTTTCTTGGGCCAAGGGCAGCCTGGAGGCCCCATGCTAGCGGTGCTGGTTCCGGCGATCTTTTGCCTGGAAAAACTGGCGGCATTGCTCCACATCCAATCCCATCTGCCGAACCAGATCGCCAATGGCGTTGAAACGGTATTCCGGTCGTAACATGATGTGAAAGAAAATCTCCACGTCTTCGTCATAAATATTCTTCTGAAAATCCAACAGATGAACTTCCAGTACCCGCTCTCGCTGAACCACGTCGACGCCCGTATCGATGGTTGGCCGCACACCGACGCTGGCCGCACCGGAGTAGTATCGATCCCGCCAATGGCCCTCCACGGCATAAACACCGTTCCTGGGTAATAACTGGTTGAAAACGTTCACATTGGCGGTGGGATAACCCAGCTTTTTACCCAGCTTGATGCCGTCCACCACCTTGCCCTGCACGCTGTACGGACGACCCAGGTAGGTCTCGGCAGCCGACATGTCCCCTTCCATGATGGCCTGCCGTATCCGCGAGCTGGAAATGATCTCTCCCTCCAGGCTAACTTCATTAAATGAAAGGACATCGAATCCTGACTCCTTGCCATACTCCTTCAACAACGCCACATTCCCGGCCCGCCCAGCGCCAAACCGAAAATCTGAACCGATGATAATCGCCGATATATGCAGGGCGTCCACCAGGATCCGGTCGACGAATTCTCGGGCCGTCAACGCGGCGAACGATGGGTCAAATGGATACAGAATGACACCATCCATTCCCATCGTCTCGAACATCCGTACGCGTTGAGGAATCGTTTGCAGCATGGGCAATGCCTTTTCGGGTGCCAGGACCTGGATCGGATGCGGCTCGAACGTAAACACGACGGCGGACACCTGCCGAGACTCCGCCTCGACCTTCACTTCCCGCAACAAGGCCTGATGCCCGCGGTGGACACCGTCAAAATTGCCGATGGTGATCACCGGATGACCGAAAGCCGCTTCACTCTGTTGCACATCCCGAATCGTTCTAATCATTCGCCCATTTCCCGGAAGTAAATCCTACTTTCAACTCTCTGAAACCGGATATTTTATCACTGATCCCCCGTTTTGCCAACATCCTGTGACAATGGTATGATGCAACACTCCGGCTCTCATATCCAAGTAATCTGTCACGGTGTGCCGCAATATCATGGTAGCCAGTATGTCCGGCGCATCCGGAAAATGGGTGGAACCGGTCTTCATGACGGGTTACAATGATAAACAGGAGCCATCCACCGCCCCACTTGCCGGCCGGATACAATCATAGGTCCCCGTGTTATGGCGAAGGCGAATTTTCTCGAACATTCTGTCAAGGGCAGATCCCGTTTACCGGCCGACTTTACGGGTGCGTCAGGAATGAATGGAGGTTCGAATGGATTCCCTGAATCCCTACATCGGCACATCCGGTTGGAACTATGACCACTGGCGGGGTCGTTTCTATCCGGAAGACCAGTCTCAACAGGATTGGTTGACGTATTATCAGCAGACATTTCCAACGGTAGAAATCAACAATACCTTTTACAACCTGCCTGAGGCCGACACCATCGTCTCCTGGGCGGAGCAAACCCCGCAAGGTTTTGTCTTCGCCGTCAAAGCGAGCCGATACATCACGCATATGAAGAAACTGAAAGATCCCCACCAACCGGTGTCAAACTTCCTTGCCCGGGTAGAAAAACTTGGTGCCAAACTTGGCCCGGTTCTTTTTCAGTTGCCGCCGCGCTGGCGATGCAACACCGACCGGCTGTCCCGGTTTCTGAACGTTCTGCCCGCCCAACATCGCTATGTATTCGAATTTCGCGACGAATCGTGGTGGAACCGTGAGGTGACCGAGTTGCTGACTGACCACCAGGCGGCCTTTTGTATCTTTGAACTGGCCGGTCACCAGAGCCCGAAATGGGTCACCACGGATTTTGTCTATATTCGTCTGCACGGCCCGGATGCGGCCTACCAGGGCACCTTGTCCGGTTGGGCAGGCGCAATTACCGGTTGGCGACGACAGGGCCGAACCGTCTACTGCTATTTTGACAATGATCAGGTCGCCTACGCCCCGAAAAACGCCGCGGCCCTCAAGAAGATGGTTTCATCCTGATGGCACGCCGGATTCGCCGGCGAAAGATGTGAAGGATCCCCATCCCGGCGGCCAGACCCAGAGGCAGAAGTATCCACCCCTCTTGCAACAGGGACGGTTCCGCCGGCGAAGGAAGGTCGATGGCCAGCGGCGCTCCGTACAATACATAGCCGGACCAATACAGGGGGTCATGGAATTCCGGTGTGGCGAGCATCCTTTCCTTGGCATAGCGAAGTGCTTCACCCGTCCTGCCGTTGGCGTGATTCAAGCCCTCGTAAAAGTAGACCATGAACTGGTACGCCGCCCGGTCATTGACTGCCCATAGTGTGCCCAGCACACTTCGGCTGCCGGAAACCAGGACGCTCCGTGCCACATTGAGGATTCCCTCCCCGGCATAGGATCGTCCCTGCATGGTACTACATCCCGATAACAGGACCAGTTCCGCCTGCCAGGGCAGCCGCTCCAGTTCTTCGGTCCCCTGCACCACCCGCCTGGCATCGTTCTCATGCAGAATCACCGCTCCTTCCCACGGCCGACTCTGATTCGCCTCCACATGGGCGGCAATATGGATCATCGTCCACTGCCGTCGATGCAGTTCATGCAGGCGCTCATTGGTCGAGAATTCCTTGCCGGCCACCAGAGCGGCGGTGGTCCAGGGGAAGGCCGAGGCGCCGATCTCCACCTCCCACCGGCTCCAGGACAAACGGTCGAGACCGTGTCCGGCATACTCTTCGCCATAAATTCCAAGATAGCCGCCCTGTTCCATGGCCCCTGCTTCCTTAAGACTATGGGTAAGAGCGAATTCCCAGGATGGCAGGAAAAACAGGCGTTTGCCCTTTGAAAACAGTGTGCCCCACTGTCTATTCTCCGCCAATTCCAGCAGATCAAACGGCACCTGATGCAGAAAACCATCCGGCATGATCATCAATTCAGCGCATCCCTTCGCCACACGCTGCATGTCCGGGTGGACCAGCCGCCGGGTGATGCCGTGACCGGTCTGACCGGTACCACTCCCGTCCGCATTCGCCAGACAATTCAGCCAGATGGCCACCCCGTCCGTCAATTCCTGCCGCGGTGCCAGAATTCCGAAATGGATATCACGGTCGTCCAGAGCCAGATAGTATACATCCCGGGCACCTTCGAAGAAGACCCAGGCGGCGGCGTTCCGGTGGCGGAGGAATCGTTGGATATTCTCCAGGTTCACCTCGTTTGCTTCATTCACTCCCCCCCGCTGTTGGTTCGGCAGTTGCTGCCGCAGCACCCGGCACCGGTATCGGTCCATGAGGTCGAGAGCCAGACCGGCTGACCGCGGCGGGTCATGGAGAGCACCGGTCAGCAGATTCAGGGATCGCTCCAGCACATCCCGGCAGTTGGTCAGATAGTGCAACTGATAAAAGGGCTCCTCGCAGGCATCCTGAATTCGTTCGATTCGGTGGAGGGATTGGCGGTAACATTCCAGGGCCTCGTCCCATCGTCCCTCTCTCTCCAGCAGAATCCCCTCCATGTACAACAGATCCCACAGGGCATAGTCCGCTCCGGCCTGCCGAAACTCCTCGGCCAGCGGCGACAGCTGACGCCGGGCGGAGGGCAGATCATCACGGGCCAGGGAATAGCGGGCTTTCATCCAGCGTAACAGCAGGGATCCCAGGGTGCGCCGATCCGTGACAGGGATCCTTTCACATGTTCCGATCAGTTCGGCGGCGCGCTCCAGACGGTCTTGCAGAAGATACAGCAGGATCAGATTGCTCCCTTTCAGCAGCATTTCGTCCGAATCCCCCGCCTGCTCGGCCAGCAGGAAAGCCTCGCGGAGCAGGGATTCCGCGGCATCATAATCCTCTTCCCGGGCCAGGATATTGCCCAGATTGCCGAGCGCCATGAGCCGGAGATCCGGTTCCTGTTCAATTCCCTCCACCTCAAGCAGCTGCCGGTAATCCTGCCGGGCTCTGTCCAGGACGTTCATTTTTTCCCACAGTGCGCCCCGGTTGAGCAATGTCATCGCCAACGATCGACGGTCTCGGGTGCGACCAAAAAAGGGAAGAACCCGGTCATAGCACCTCAGGGCCCGACGGAATTCACCGCGTTCATCGTAGATATAGCCCAGATTATTCAGGGCAGAGGCGGCAACGATCGTTTCCGCCGGCCGCAAACCGGGCGGGATAATTTTCCGAAACGCGTCCGCCGCCTGGTCCATGTCGCGGTGGTCTACGGCCAGCAATCCCTCGAGAAACCAGGCTTTCTGCCGCAGGGAATGTAAGGGAAATCCATCGATGAGATGCCGGGCCCGCTGCAGGCAGCTCCCGGCCCCGGGCTCCCCCCCGATCACTCGCTGGAATTGTCCAAGCAACAGCCATCCTTCGGTCTCCGCCCAGGTGTCGCCCCATCGCGCGGCGTGCGCGATGGATTCCCGGCAGACCGCCGCGGCTTCGCTCCTGTCCCCCTGCAAGTAGAGGATCAGGGCAAGAGAGAGACGGGCATCGTTTTCGAGCAATCCCGAAAGGTCCCCTTTTGTCCCGAAGGCGGGTAAATCTCCCCGCGTCAAGTGATAGTCGGCCACCTTCAGATATGGGTTCCGGTTACCCCTCCCGATGACCCGCGCCAACTTGCTTCTGATTCTGTTCTTTTGTTCCGCGGTCAAGAGGCGGCCCATAAAATTTTCCCAGAAAAAGTCATCAGGAGCCCGGTCAAGTTGATCCTCCATGATCTGGATACAGTCCGGATCGAACGAATCGGCCTTCACCCGGGCCGTGAGAAGGCGTTGAATGTAGTCCTCCGGCTCCCCCACCGCCTTCGTGGGCCGCATGGCGACCCGGAGACGCGCCGCCCGGAGACGGGTTTCCGGTTTCCCCAACCATGGGTGAAGCCGTGCGGTGACTTCAGCATCAGGCGGCGCGTGCTTCACGAGGACCGTGAGATCCGCCAGAAAGGCCTCTGTTTCACGTGAAACATGATGTGGATTAGCATAATCTATTGATATGAATGAGTTTAAAGCAATACTCATCCAAAAAAAGATCCACCGGTCACCCTGTGTCACGTCCCCACCCCCGCCCCAGGCATGCCATCAATCGAGCAGTTTATACCCCTTGCCGTAAACCGTGATGAGATGTTTGGGATGTTTATGATCGAGCTCGAGCTTCTTCCGTATTTTGGCAATGAAATTATCGACTGTACGGTTCGACGGATCCCCTTCCAATCCCCAGACCTTGCGAAAGATGGTCTCGCGGGAAACACACTGCTGCCTGTTCTGGAAAAGCAGTTTCAAAATCTCGACCTCGTAGTAGGTCAATGGAACTTCCTGCTCCTGGTTCCGAAGGATGAAACGAACCGTGTCGATGTCCTTGTCGCCGACCCGGATGGCTTCGCCATTCTGCAAGGGCTGCTGGGTACGTCGCAACAGGGCGTTGATCCGGGCGACAAGTTCAGCAACCGAAAAGGGCTTTTTCACATAATCATCGGCGCCCGCTTCCAGAGCCAGGACGATATCGTGTTCCTGGCCACGGGCGCTTAACACCAGGATCGGCACAAGATGATGACTTTTACGGATCCGGGCACAGACCGCCATCCCGTCCATGTCGGGCAGCATCATATCCAGGATGACCAGATCCGGCAGGTTTTTCTCAAATTTCACCAATCCGCTCTGGCCTTCACCGGCGGTAATGATCTCATGCTGCTCATACTCGAGCAGATCCCGGAGACCACGGACCATCTCCTTTTCATCCTCGATGATCAGAATGACCGCCATAGCGCCTCATTTCCGTTGACGCCTGATAATGTACCCATGGTCCGTTTGTTTGTCAAAAAATTTCCTCATCCATATGCCAGCCGACACAAAAAAAAGCGGCGTCATTGCCGCTTTTTTGCGCTGTACTCTTCAGGATGGCGTAGCCATCCGTTATTTGAGAATGTCGATATTCCCGCTGATTGTGCTGATCTTGATCCGCCCCTTTCCGCCGCCCAGAATACCCGACAGCGTGGTGGATCCGTAGCCTTTTCGGTCCTCGCGATCTTCCAGGGCCAGATCACACCGGATCCGCCCGCTCAGTGAACTCGTCCCCAACCGGGCACTGGCACCTGCAGGAAAAAATACCTCGATATCGCCGCTGACATTGGACAGCGTGAGAAAAGAGGTGAATTCACCCCGGATAGTGCAACGGATATCGCCGCTGACCGTCTTCAATTCGATGTCGCCCGTGCGCGTGGTTTCGAGCTGCAGGTCACCGCTGACGGTCTTCATGTCGACATTGCCATCGAGCTTCTTGATTTCGATATTGCCGGAAATACTCTTGCCGCTGACCGTGGTCTGTTGGGGCACGTAGACTTCAAAATTGATATGGCCACTGGTGCTGCCGAAAAAGCCGGGTTTGTCCCGCGATTCATTGATCTCAACCTTGTTTCCCGAACTCTCGATCAGGGGAGATACATCCTTGCCGTGCACTTCCGCAACAATTTTGAGCACCCCGCTCTCGTCCGTGCCGATAATGGTGATATCTCCGGAAATGGTCCGGATGTTCACAAAAGGATTTCCGCTGACGGTAACGATCCTCTCAACGGTTTTTTGGGCCAGACACTGGCCGGCAAAAAGCAAAACCAGGGAAATAAAGGCAAATAAAATTAGTCTCCTCATGTTCGATCACCTCCTGCTTTCCTCAACACCTGATACGCCTTTTCCGCCAGGGAACGTTGCATGAAGATTGTTGAGACTCTCTTTTATTCTAAATGAACATGAATGCCAAGTCACTGTAATCTTTTTTGTAAGTCCCGGCATCGAAGTAAAGGGTCACCCCAAGGACCGGATGTCTTTGGGCCTGGGGTTGGAAATCATACCATCACTGATCCGGATACCTGTTCTCATCACGAAATCTTTATGTTAAAGTGTGTGTTTGGAGATTTTGACATGGCAGATAAAAAAGCAGCACTGGTCCGGAAGATCGTCAAGATTCTGGATGAACTCCGTCTGAAGGAGTCTCCCGTATCGCTGATTTTTACCAACAATCAGGACCGGAAGTCATTCTTTATTCATCATGATCTGATTTACGGACTTGACAGTTCGAAGATTACCGAGAAATTTTCCGCTCTTCTAGTCATGGCCAAGCAGATCAGCAAGGATGATCTGAAAGGCATCGTCACCAGGGATCAGACGATCTGGGAACTGGATCAAACAATCATCGAGCGCAAGCCGCTGGCGGCCCACCAGATCAAAAAGGTGTTTTCCCTTCAATTGTCCAGAATGGTCAACAGTCTTCTGGAATGGGAAACCATCACCTACAAGGTGAGTGAAAAAAGCAGTGGATGGCCTTCCACCGACAAAAAGCCCCTCTTTATTGAAGAATTCTACCTTCATCTTTTTCGCCACCTTTCTCCGACCGACACGGATTATCTCTTTTGGAAAGAACATCGTGACAAACAGTTTGTCCTCAACCCCAGCCTTTCCGAAAAACTGAAATCCATGCCACTGAACAATATGGAATCCCATGTGATCAGCGCCTGCAATAACCGTCTGACGCCAGATCAGATCGCCGCCCTGAAGATGACACCAGAAGACGACCTTTTCGGTGTCATGGATCTGTTACGAAAACTGAATTTCATTCTTCCCAAAAACGGTCCGGCGGAGGAGGAGAGTTTCGAGCTGCCCCCGGCCGAGAACGTGTCGTTGGAGACAGCGGAAGACTCTGACAGAATGGATGTCCCGCCGGAGACGCCGGTCGGCGATGTTCTGTCGTTGATCGACGAAAACCGGACTGTCCTTCATGATTTGGAGGCGCAAGACTATTTTGAAATCTTCAAGGTCTCACCCGACAGCTTTTCGGTGTCTGAGGTGAAAACCACCTATCATGATTTTGTCCGCCGCTACCATCCTGACAAATATCGCAGCCTGAATTCGGACGAACTCAACGAGATCATGGAAAATATCTTGAACACACTGAATATAGCCTACGAGACACTCATCGACAAGGATCGGCTGGATGAGTACCTGAAAACGAAAGTGTCCCGATCCGTGGTTACGACGGCATCGCCGAATCCGGCCAGCTCCTTGATGGTGGCCAAGGAAAATTTCCAGCAGGGGAAAAATCTCATCAACGCCCAGCATTATGCCGAAGCCATCGTCTACCTGAAACGGTCCGTTCGCATCAATCCGGAGGATGGCGACTACCATGCCTATCTCGGCTATGCCATGTCAAAAACAATCCAGTACCGGCGCGAAGCGGAGGAGCATTTTCTGAGAGCCATTGAACTTACACCCATGAATATAAATACGTATCTCCACCTGGGACGACTCTATCGTGAAGCACGCATGTACCTCAAAGCGGTCAAGACGTTCAACGAAGCCCTGAGATGGGATCCGGAAAACAAGATCGCCCTGAAGGAACTCCAGGAGATCGAGAGAGAACAAAAGTCCAAATCCAAAGGATTTCTCAACAAACTCTTTGGCAAATGAATTTATTTTTCAATTTTATATTTGAATTAAATAATATTATGTATAGTGAAAAACATTCTTTATCAACAGGCAGCCGGATCCCTGAAACAAGGCAAAACTTCCTGTCCATGCTTCAGAGCACCCACAGCCAAAGAATTCAGATAATGATGGAGAAGTAAAAAAATATTGATATTTTTCTATTTTTTATCATTTTTTCCTTGAACTGGGGTTTAGTTTAGGCTATTTGTAGGAAAAGTGGCGAAAACCCACGCCAGTAGGTGATTATGGTTGAAAAAGAAACAAAAGTGTTGATCGTGGATGATGAGCCGGAGATCACCCGTTCCATGGCCGATTATCTGGGTGAGATTGGCTATCATGTCATTGCTCTCAATTCCGCCGACAATGTCCTGGACACGGTTAAATCAGAAAATCCGGACATCATCATCCTCGATATTATCTTGCCTGGCACCGATGGTTTGACCCTGTGCCGCCAGATCCGACAGCTGCCCAGCTATTACCCGGTCATTCTCCTGACTTCCAAATCGGATATCATCGACAAGGTCGTCGGTCTGGAAATGGGTGCCGATGATTACGTTACCAAGCCATTCAGCTTGCGTGAGCTGGAAGCGCGCATCAAGTCCGTTTTGCGTCGTCAATTCCTGGCCCAGAAGGGTCATCAACGCACCACAACCGGCAACCTGCTTCAGTTCGCCGAATTGTCGCTGGATATCCAAAATCACCTCTTCAAGGTTGGGGAGCACAGGGTAGATCTCACGCCCAAGGAATTTGAGCTCATGAAGCTGTTCATGTCCTTTCCCGGCCGGGCATTCAGCCGTGATGAGCTGCTCGAACGAATTTGGGGGGAGGCCTACAAGGGGTATCACCGTACCATCGACTCGCATATCAACCGATTGCGTCTGAAAATTGAAAACACCGCCGACCATCCGCAGGTCATCATGACCGTCTGGGGTGTCGGGTATAAATTGAATGAAACGTTTGGATCGAACCAATAGACTTTCCTAGGAGGAACGTATGAACAAAGCTGATTTGATCAAGAAAATGGCGACGGATGCCGGCATCACCCAAAACCAGGCCAACAAAGCCTTTGGTGCCATGGTTGACGGTATTGCCAACTCCCTGGCCAAGGGAAAAAGAGTTATCCTGGTAGGATTCGGCACATTCTCCGTCAGCGAACGTAAAGCGCGGACTGGCCGTAACCCCAAAACCGGCGCCCCGCTGCGCATTCCGGCCCGGAAAGTACCCAAGTTCACGCCCGGCAAAGCGCTGCGCGATCGCGTCTAAAGACAGACAGTCCCTTTCAAAAAGCACAGAAAAGGCCCCGTTCGCGGGGCCTTTTTTTTCCATACTGGCGTCCTGTCCCGGTTCTAGATGGACATGGGCATGATCACGTACTTATAAACATAATCCATCTCCCCGTGAGGCCGGAACAGCCCCGGGGCCTCATTGTCGCTGAACTCGAAAATCACCTCCTCACTCTCCACCACGTTTAAAAACTCAAGCAGATATTGGCTGTTGAAGCCCAAAGATACTTCCGCCCCGTTGTATTCGACTTCCATTTCCACCTCGGCCTCGCCCTTCTTGATGTTCTCGGTGCGAAGAAGCAGCTGTTGGGGCGTGATCTTGAACATGATCCTTTTGGAGATCTCGTCCGCCAGGACATTGACCCGGTTGACACTCTGTTTCAGCTTTTTGGTGGTGAAGATCAGCTTGTTTTTCAGATTGCGGGGAATCACCAGTTCATAGTTTGGAAACTGGCCGGCCAACAGTCGGGAGACCAGCAACCGGTTCTCCATCTTGAAAAAGAGATGATTATCGTCACTGGCAAACTGGACGAACAGCTGCTGGTCGGCCTGCAGAATCTTGGACAACTCGGACACAGTTTTCTTGGGAATAAGGATCTTCATTTCCTTGTCCAGATTCTCGAATTCCTTGGTCGCCTCCACATATGCCATGCGATGACCGTCGGTGGAAACCATCTTGATAAAATTCCGGTTGATGATGAGCAGAATACCGTTGAGGGTAAACCGTGACTGTTCCTGCGTCACGGAAAAAATGGTCATTTGAATCATTTTGCGCAGGATATCCCCCGGAATGGTAATTTCTGCGGCTTCAAAGGAGGGGATATCCGGAAACGTCTCGTCCGGCAAACACACCATCCGCGATTTCGACTTGCCGGCGATGATGAACACCCGTTCGGAATCTTCCGTGCAGATCTCAATCTCGGAGTCTTCCGGCAGGTAACGGACCAGATCGGTCAGTTCACGGGCCGGAATGGCGATGGCCCCCTTCTCTTCTATATGGGCAGGACAGGATGTTTTGATGCTAACGTCCAGGTCGCTGCCGGCCAGAGAAATCGTTTCATCATCCCTGTTGGCGTCGATCAGGATATGAGACAGAATGGGCAATTTGGTACTCTTCTCCACCACAGGCGTAATCTGGCTGAGTTCATGAAGCAATTCCGATCGCGACACTTTGATTTTCATGGGATGCTCCTACTTGTTCTTAACCATATATTTTATCAAAAATTAGTTACTAGAGATAGTATTTGGGCTTGTGAAAGGTGTGAAAAATGCAGATAACTTCTTTTTTTCGTCGCATCTGGCCTTGTGAGTAATCTGTGGAAATATTTCATTGAATTGTCCTGACATCGTTAAAAACGGACATCCACCTTTTCCACAAATTATTCCACAGCCGAATTCACAAACAGATTGTGAAGAAAAGGTGTATACCTAGTCGATCAAGTTTCTTAGACGATTCAGAACCGAACGCAACTCCGGGTTGGATTCCTTCATTCTCTCGATTTTCTGGATGGCGTACAGGACGGTCGTATGATGCTTGCCGCCGAATTCCTTCCCGATTTTCGGCAGAGAATGTTCGGTCATCTGCTTGCATAGATACATGGCAATCTGCCGGGGTTCGGCAATGGACCGCTGGTTGCTCTTGGTCAAAAGATCGGATGTTTTGATTTTGAAGAAGTTCGCTACCACCTTCTGGATCTTGTCGATGGTGATGATGCGTTCTTCGGCGGATTTGATATTGGTCAGCACCCGCTTGGCCAGATTGAGGTCGAGTTTTTCGCCCATGAGGGAAGAATAGGCGATGAGGCGGATCAGGGAACCTTCCAGTTCGCGGATATTGGACTTGATGTTGGAGGCGATGTAGTGGGCTACATCATCGGGAATATCCACGCCCTCCAATTCGGCCTTCTTGCGCAAAATAGCCATTTTGGTTTCGAATTCCGGCGGCTGGATGTCAGCGATGAGGCCCCAGTCGAACCGGGATTGCAACCGTTCCTCGATATTGGGCAATTCCTTCGGCTGGCAGTCGCTGCTGATGACAATTTGTTTCTGGGCATCGTACAGCGCGTTGAACGAATGGAAGAATTCCTCCTGGGTTTTGTCTTTGCCAGAAAGAAACTGGATGTCGTCCACCAGAAGGACATCGATGTTGCGGTATTTTTCGCGGAATTGCAGCATCTTGTTGTAGCGAATACAATTGATGAGCTCGTTCATGAAACGTTCCGAAGACATGTAGACCAGCTTGAGCTGCGGATTCCGGGCCAAAAGATGATGGCCGATGGCCTGCATCAGATGGGTCTTGCCGAAGCCGACGCCGCCGTAGATGTAGAGCGGATTGTAAGACGTGGCGGGGTTGTCGGCGACGGCCATACAGGCGGCGTGGGCGAACTGGTTGGAGGATCCGACGATAAACGAATCGAAGCGGTAGCGTGGATTCAGCTGAACATCCCGAAAAAGAGGCTGATCGGCCTTGTCGGAACGAAGAACCCGTTCAGGCTTGAGATAACCGTTGGCGTCGGCCAGAGTGTCGACAATAAACTTTACCCGATACTCGGAGAGCTTTAATGATTCCTGGGCCTCCTGGATGAGATCGGAAAAATTCTCCGTGATCCATTCCTTGAAATATTTGTTGGGCACGCGTACGATAAGCTCGCTGGTGGTAAGCTCTTCCAGGCGAGTTGGATCGAACCAGGTGCTGAAACACTCCGGTGATACTTCACTGCGAACAAAATCCAGGATTTGCTTCCAATAATCCAATCGACTAAACCCCCCTTTACATTATTTGCGGTCAGGGATATGAAGCTTCAGACATGATTGAGGGCGACAGCCCGGCATGTCGGATTCTCCTTCTGAAAAAAGATTCAGACGGATCGTGTACCGTCAACAACTTCTTTGTTTAGAGACGGCATAGATATCGCATGTGGCCTGATGCAACACTCCATCTTCGGTCGGGGAAGTAAAAAACCGCAGGACAGAACTTTCGGACGGATTGCCGATCACGATGAGATCGACCTCGAGTTCCTCCGCCTTTTCAATGATCGTTTTGACGATATCCCCTTTTTCAACGATAAAGGCGGAGTTCACGGAGGACAACAGCTCCGACGGCACGTGCGCGGAAACACGCTCTTCCAGTTCCTCGGCGGTGTGGGCGCGAGTATGGATCGATCCGGCAACCAGCGAAGGCGTTCCGGCCATGGGATCATTGACGTGCAGAAAATGAAGACGCCCGCCGAACATCTGGGCAAACTGAACGGCCGTCCGGGCAATCTGGCACAGATACTCGTCAAAATCGACGGCGGCAAGGATATTATGAATTTTCAGCATGTCCCCTCTCTCGCATAATCCAGATGAAGTGTGGGACTCATTCTACATGTTTTTGAATTGATTTAGAAGAAAAAATAAAAAATTGTCCCGTCAGAATAGGTCCCTTATTAAGTATCTGATTATAAATAAACTATATATATTTGAAGCATTTTATAAACGGCAGGCTGCCCTGAAATGATGCGACCCCCATGAGCAGGGACGGTGACGCCTACGGGGAACCAAACATCCTCCCAAAAGACGTCGCACGGTGCTGTGCTGAAGGAACCACCGGACCAGATCCCGGCCCGCGAAGAAATCCCGATCCATCACCCACACGGACAACCCCCCTTGACAGGATACAAGAATGGGATAAGATGTTGGCCGGTTCTCTGCCAGAACCCTTCAGCGCCGCAGACGTATATTGGTAAATAGGATTTCAACCCAGGAGGCAGGAATGTCCAGCGTGGATATCAATCGATTAACCGAGGAAATACGGGCGGAAAGCCGGTTTGTGGAAGACATTCTCGGCCAGGTGCGCAACGTCATTGTGGGTCAGGAATATATCACCGAGCGTTTGCTCATCGGATTGCTGACGCAGGGGCATATCCTGTTGGAAGGCGTGCCGGGTTTGGCCAAGACCCTATCCGTCCAGACCCTGGCCGGAACCATCGACGCCCAGTTTCGGCGCATCCAGTTCACTCCGGATCTGCTGCCGGCCGATCTGACCGGAACCCTGGTGTTCAATCAGAAAACGGGCGATTTTTATCCCCGCCGTGGACCGATCTTTGCCAACCTGGTGTTGGCCGACGAGATCAATCGCGCGCCCGCCAAGGTACAGAGTGCGCTGCTGGAATCGATGCAGGAACGCCAGGTGACCATTGGCGACAGCACCTATCCGCTGCCGGAGCCTTTTCTGGTGATGGCCACCCAGAATCCCATCGAACAGGAAGGAACGTATCCCCTGCCCGAAGCCCAGGTGGATCGGTTCATGCTTAAATTGAAAGTGGATTATCCCAGTCGCAAGGAAGAGCGCCAAATCCTGGACCGCATGGTGAGCGGTGTGCCCATCCCGGTGCAAGCCGTGGTGAATCCCGCGCGCATCGTGGCGGCCAGAGATGTGGTCAACCGCATCTATGTGGATGAAAAACTGAAGGAATATATCGTCGACCTGGTCTATGCCACCCGTCGACCGGAAGAGTACCGTCTGGAGTTACGGCATCTCATCGCCTTCGGTGCGTCTCCGCGCGCGTCCATCTATATGCTGCGGGCGGCCATGGCCCACGCGTTCCTCAACGGACGGGGGTATGTCATCCCCGAGGATATCAAGGCCGTGGCCATGGATGTTCTCCGCCATCGAATCATTCTCAGCTATGAAGCGGAAAGTGAAGAACTGACCACGGAAGATATCATCACCCGTGTGTTTGATACCATACCGGTACCGTAGAGGCAGAGCACGTGATCGATCGGGAACTGTTCCGCAAAATCCGTCAAATCGAGATCACCACCGGCCGGTTGGTGGACGAAGCCTTGGCCGGGGAATATCATTCCGTCTTCAAGGGGCAAGGGATGGAGTATGACGAAGTCCGCCCCTATCAGCCGGGTGACGATATCCGGACCATCGACTGGAATGTGACGTCCCGTTCGGGAACGATTCATGTGAAGAAATATGTCGAGGAACGTGAGCTGACGGTGCTGCTGTTGGTGGATTGCAGCCGTTCCACCCGTTTCGGCACCGGCAGCAAAAGCAAGGAGGAGGTTGCGGCCGAAATCGCGGCGATCCTTGCCTTCTCCGCCATTCGGAACAATGATCGGGTGGGAGCGGTATTGTTCACCGGAGAGGTGGAAAAGTACATTCCGCCCCGCAAGGGATCCCGTCATGTCCTGCGTCTGGTGAGGGAGATTCTGGCTTACGAGCCCCGACGCCGCGACACCAGCCTGCAGGCGGCGCTGGAATTTATTGTCCGCATCATGAAAAAACGCTGTATCGTCTTCATGATCTCCGATTTTTTCGATGCGGGCTTCGAACAGAGCCTGCGCCTGGCCGCCAGGAAACATGACGTGGTCGCCGTCTCCACCAATGACCGGGGTGAAATGGATCTGCCCCGCTCGGCCTGGGTACAGTATGAAGATATGGAGACGGGTCGGGTGGCGTGGTTACCGACATTCATCCCGATGGTGAGAAACAGATTTCTGGCGCGAATGGCCTCATTTCGTGAACAAAGGAGCGACACGTTCAATCGCCACAAGGTAGATCAGGTGGAGATATTCGCCGACGAACCCTACGACAAGCCGCTGATCCGGTTTTTTCAGCGGCGGGCCCGACGCCAGCGGCATTGAATGACGTGGCTGTCGGATGGTCCGGGAAATGGAAGATGATGACGAGTGATGGGTCAGTATCATACAGCAAGGGCAGTAGTCGCCGCCGGCGATGGGCTGGGGGAGTGTTCCTTCTGTGGCTCCTGGGTGCCATGGTCACCATGCCGGCGGCCGCCGTTTCCGCCGCCGTGACACCGCCGGCGAAGGATCTGACCGTCACCCTGGGGGATCCCGTTCAGCTGAGTGTGGTGCTCACGTACCCAAAGGATCACCAGCCACCGACACTGCTGCGCCGGTTTCCGGCGGAAATAGCCTTGCTGGACGAGGAAATCGGTCCGCCGACACGTCAGAATGGAGATGTAACCGAGGAGCGCAGACTGCGGCTGGCCCTGTTCCAGACAGGCGATGTGACCATCGGCCCGCTGCGTTATTCCACCGTGGCACCGGACGGCGAGCTGCTGGAGTTCGATACGGCACCGCTGACCATTCATGTGACCAGCGTGCTGACGGAAGAAAATCCGGAACCGTCGCCCCCTGCCCCGCCGTGGATCATTCCCTATCCTCTGGAGAAACTCGTCCTGCTGCTGGCTGTCCTGGCCGGGCTGATCGCCGCCGCTTTCGGCACCATCTGGTATCTGCGAAAACGACGTCGTCTGCGGGAAGGGATTTTGCCACCGGGCCCGCCACACCTGGAAGCCCGGCAACGCCTCTACGCCCTGGCGGCCCGTGATCTGCCGGCCCAGGGGCAGATCAAACCGTTCTATTTCCTGGCCTCGGAGATCATCAAGGATTACCTGGGCAAGGAGCTGGACGTACGGGTTCTGGAACGAACCACCGCAGAAATTGTCGGGCAGTTGCCGGCCGTCAAGGGCATGACGGACGACACAAACCGCCAGGTCCGGGAGTTTCTGCTGAAGGCGGACCTGGTGAAATTCGCCGGGCATATCCCCTCCCCGGCCGAGATCGACCGGTGGCAGAGGATGGCCTATGATCTGATTCAACACGTTCACGGTGCCGTGGACGATTACCGGCGAACGATGCAGTCCGTGGCCACAGTTCCCCCGGCGGAGGTGGCTTCGTGATGGAATTGTTCAGAAATCCCGAAGCTCTTTTCCTGCTGCTGCTGATTCCCCTCTTCGCTCTGCGTCATGCCCAGGGCCTGTATGGAGACGGGGCATCGTTGAAGCATCCGGGCGTATTCGCCATGCGCTCCCGGGGGCGCCTGTGGCTCCATCTGCTGTTCCTGGTGAAAATGGCCGCGTTCACATGCCTGGTCCTGGCGTTGGCCCGGCCGCAGAAAGCCCTGGCGGGCGAGGACGTCATCAACGAAGGGGTGGACATCATCATCGATCTGGATATATCCGGCAGCATGGATGCCCGCGATTTCAAACCGCACAACCGTCTGGAAGTGGCCAAACAGGTGGTGCAGGATTTCATCAGGGGCCGTCGGGCCGACCGGATCGGGCTGGTGGTTTTTGCCAGCCAGGCCGTGACGCGCTGCCCGCTGACCATCGACTATGATGTCCTGCTGAATCTGGTGGCGACGACGCAACTGAAGATGCTGCCCGATGGTACGGCCATCGGCAATTCTCTGGCCACGGCGCTGAGCCGGATCCGCGAGTCGCGGGCGGTTTCCCGGGTGATTATCCTCGTCACCGACGGTGTGAACAACAGCGGCGAGATCGACCCCCTGACCGCAGCCGAGATGGCTCGGACCTTTGGCGTCAAGGTATACACCGTCGGCGTGGGCAGCCGGGGTGAAGTGCCGTATCCGGTCCAAAATCCCTACACGGGTCGCGAAGAACTCGTTCCGGTAAAAGTCGACCTGGACGAGCAATCGCTGGAGGAGATTGCCCGCCGGACTGGGGGTCAGTATTTCCGGGCCACGGATCCGGAGGCACTGCGCCGCATTTTTCAGCAGATCGATGCACTGGAAAAAAGTGAAATCAAGATCCGGCGGTGGTCCACCTATGCCGAGCTGTTTTCACCATGGCTGATGGGTGGGCTGGCATTGCTCGGGATATGGCTGGCCCTGACGGAGACCCTGTTTCGGAGGATACCGTGACCCGACGTCCGCCAGGTACCGGACGAACAAGGCAGGGAGGTTGCTTCATGGACCGGTCCGGGAGACACGAGCGATGAGATATGCCGCACCTGAATGGTTGACCTGGATGTGGGGACTGCTTTTTCTGGCGGCCGTCCTCGTCTGGTGCTTCGTACGCCGACGCCGGCAAACCCGGCGTTTCGCCCACGCGCCGGCGTTGCGGCACGCCATGCTGGAGAATGTGAGTTACCTCAAGAAGGCGTTGGCCTATGCCCTGATCTTTGCCGTTTTCGCTTTCGGCCTGCTGGCGCTGGCCCGACCCCAGTGGGGTACACGTCTGGAAAATGTGGTCCAGCGCGGGGTGGATGTTTTGATCGCCGTGGATACGTCCCTCAGCATGGAAACACCCGATGTGTCTCCGACCCGGCTGGCCAAAGCCAAAGAGGAGCTGATCGCCTTGATCGAACAGCTGGTGGATGCCCGAATCGGCGTCATTTCCTTTGCCGGCACGGCTTTTTCCCAATGTCCCCTGACGGTGGACCGCACGGCCGCGCGAATGTTCATCGAGATCCTCGATTCCGGCCTGATCCCCGAACCGGGAACCAACATCGCCCGGGCGGTGGAACTGGCGCGGGAAACCTTCCAGAAACACCAGCGCAAATACAAGGTGCTCATTCTGATCACCGACGGCGAAAATCTGGAGGGGGATCCGCTGGAGGAAGTCCGGCGGGCGGCCGAAGAGGGCATCATCATCCATACCGTCGGCATCGGAACCCCCTCGGGACAGCCCATACCCGTCCGGGATGAAACAGGTCGGATCACCGATTACAAGAAGAATGCCGACGGCGAGGCCGTCATCAGCCGTCTGGATGAGGGAACACTGTCGGAAATCGCCCGGATTACCGGCGGGCAGTATTTTCGGGCGACCCAGGCGGAGGAGGAAGTGGCGGCCATCGTGGAGGAAATTCAGTCCATGGAAAAGCGGGAACTGCAGTCCCGCATGCTGCGGCAATATCTGGAGCGTTACCAGCTGCCGTTGCTGGTGGCGGTGATCCTGTTGTCCGTTGAATGTCTGCTGCTGGATCGCAAGCGGGCCTTGCGCCGCACCGGACGTCGCCTGATGCGTCTTTTCCGCCGCCGGAGCGGTGAGGAAAAGACGGCTGACCGAATACCGGCGCCGACAGAGTCATCGTCGTCCACTACGCCGGCGGCGGCATCATGAAGATTTCCGGACATCGTTCCAGCCCCGGAGCGGAGGGGCGCCTCAGCGGGAGGAACAGAACATGAGACGAACATCCCTGACCACACTCTGGCTGATGGGGCCGATTCTCCTTTTGACGACGGCCGGCGTCATCCGGGATACCCTCCATGACAGCACAAAAAACGGGGCCGATCTCTTCGAAAGACAAAAATACCAGGAAGCCCTGGAATCTTTCGGCCGCGGCAGGGAAGTCGCGCCGGATCACCCCGTCCTGGCCTACGACATTGGCAACACGCTGCTGCAGCTGGGAAAGATGGATGAGGCCCTGCAGGAGTACCACAAGGCCCTGCGCACCGATGATCCACGGCTGAAAAGCCGCGTATATTACAATATGGGAACGGCGGCCCTGCAAAAGCAGATGCCGGACAAAGCCGTGGAGTACCTGCGCGAGAGCCTGCTGCTGGATCCGACGCAGCAGGATGCCAAGCGAAACCTGGAACTGGCCCTGCGCCAGGAACAACAGCAGCAGCAGGAACAGCAGCAGGAACAGCAGGACCCATCGTCGTCCAAGGAACAGCAACCGCAACAGGGGGACAGTGATCCGTCGGATTCGAGGGAACAGAATAACCCGCCGGAACCGCAGCGTCCTTCGGATCAGAATCAGTCTTCCGACTCCGAACCACAGCAGCTACAACAGGATCCGTCTTCACAGGAGAGTCAGTCGGAGCAGAATTCGTCGAAGAAGACATCACCGCTGTCGCCGGAAAGGGGTGATCAGGACAAGGATCGTTCTTCGGCGGGCAGCTCCGGACAAGAGGACCAATCCTCCGCGGAGGGTCAGAAAATGGACCCGGTCCAGGCCCAGCGGCTGTTGCAGGCCCTGGCGGCCCGGGAGAAAAAGGAGCTGGAGCGCCTGATGCGGTCCAAGGCCAGTTCACGGAAGAAAAGCGGAAAGGATTGGTGATGAAGCGTCGAACCATCTTCATCACAACCATGTTCACACTGGTCCTGATGGGCCTGGCGAGCGGATATGCCCGGGCGGAAGAGAATCGTCTGACGGCCTCCGTGGATGCCCGGCGCATTGGGGAAAACGACCGGGTCACGCTGCAGATCTCGGTCGAGGGCCCCGATTCCGGTGATGCCCAGCCGACCGGGGAGGTCACTTCCGGAGACTTCCGGCTCATTTCCGGTCCCCATGTGTCGACGCAGTTTCAGCTGATCAACGGCCGGGCCTCATCCAGCAAAACATTTTCATATGTCTTCTACCCACTGAAAACCGGCCAGCTGAAACTGCCCCCCGTTCAGGTCAAGGTCGGTGGCACGGTGCACACGACGATGGCCGTGGAGGTGGAAGTGGTCAGCGGCTCGGTCCGTCCCCCGACACCGCGACGCCGCGATCCGTTCGAATCCCTGTTCGAAGACCGGCGCGAGCGCACAGCCGAACCGGAGCAGGATATCGGCAAGGATGTCTTCGTTCGGCTCGAAGTCGACCGCCAGCGTGTGTATGTCGGTGAGAGCACGGAAGCCGACCTGGTATTATATTATCGGCCAACACTGCCGATCGTAGGGACCGAGCTGGAGCAGGAGGGAAAATTCCGGGGGATCGGCCATGAAAGTGTTGATCTGGCCAAAGTGGGTCATAATCTCACAGAGACCAGACAGGTGGACGGCGTGCAATACTATGCCCAACCGCTGGCCCGCTGGGTGCTTCTGCCGTCCCGGCCGGGCGAGTTCACCCTCGAGCCGTGGATTCTAAAAATCGGCGTACGCGTCACCTCCCGATCATTTTTCAGTTTTGGCCGTCAACAGGTGGTTCTTCGCAAAACGGATCCGGTCCGGTTCACCGTGCTTGATTTTCCGTCGTCGGGGCGGCCGACAGATTTCAGCGGCTTGTGCGGTCAATTCCGGTTGAAAGCGGGCCTGGATAAACAGACGGCGCTTGTCGGGGAGGCCATCACGTATTCCCTGACCCTGTCCGGCACGGGGAATCTGCGCGGTTTGGCCGAGCCGGCGATGCCGGAAGTCCCGGACTGCAAGGTGTACAGCCCGACCGTCAAGGATAGCATCCGCCTCGAGAATGGCCGATACGACGGGTCACGTACCTGGGAATATGTGCTGGTTCCGCTGGGGTCGGGTACCCTTACGGTCCCTGCGCGGAGTTTGTCCGTGTTCGATCCCGTCACCCGCACCTACCGCCAAATCACCACCGAACCCTTGAATATCCAGGTATCGCCCGGCCAGGAGGAAACGGCCGGCCTGGCCTCCGGCCGTACCGCCGCGATTCCCCTGTCCCTCAAGGGGCGGGATATCCGCTTCATCCGTATCACTCCCCAACTGGTCCTGCATCGGGGGCAGCGAATCTATGAATCGGCCTGGTATGTCGGCACGGCGGTGGCGTTGCTGATCCTGAGCCTCGGCGTTCTGTTCTTCCAGGAAAGACGGCAGCGTCTGCGGCAGGATGAACAGGCCTGGGCCCGCAGTCGGGCGGGCCGGCGCGCCCGTAGAAGACTGCGTCAGATCTTGGCCATCGCCCGGAAGGGTACACCCGGCGAAGTCTTTCCCTCGCTGGGTGAATTGTGGCAAGGCTATCTGGCGGACCGGTTCGCCGTCCGCCGGATTGAGCTGACCGGTATCCGGCTGCGTCAGCATCTCACCGACGCGGGAGTGGCCAAGGAAACAGCGGAAGAGGTCATGAAGATTCTTACCCAGTGCGAAAGCCACCGCTACGCCCCCGGACAACCGGCGCCGGTGGATGCGACGGCCCTGGTCGAACAAAGCCGGCAGTTGTTGCGAAAGCTGGAGGAAACGGCATTATGAGACGGATCTGGGCACATGGCATCGTGTTGGTCATCCTGTGTCTTAACGCCGCCTGGATCGCCGGTCGTGCGGAGACGGCCCGCTCTATCCGGGAAGCGGTGGAACAGGGCAACTGGCTGTATCAGGAGAAGCAATACGCTGAGGCCCTGGCGGCCTATGGCCAGGCGGAACGGCTGGGCGCCCGCAATGCCGACCTTTTTTACAACATCGGAAATGTGGCTTTCCGGTTGAAAGAGACCGGCCTGGCCATCCTGTATTACGAGCGGGCGCTGTGGCTGGACCCGGGCCATGACGATGCCCGATACAATCTGGATTATGTGCGGCAGTTCCTCACCGACCGCATACCCGAACCCGAAGAATCGACTCCCGCCCGGGTCTGGCATTGGCTGGTCAGCCGGCTGGGCCTGACGGTCACCGGCTGGATCGGTCTGGCCCTGTGGGCGGGGCTGTGTCTGTCGTTCACCCTGTTTTTTCGCTGGCGGCATGACGCCCGTCGCCGGCCGGCCGGTGTGGCCCTGACCATCGTTCTGCTCATCTTTGCCATGTGGGCGGCGGTATTTGCGGGCATGATCTGGCGCCAGGAGACGGTGCGCGAGGGGGTGATCCTGGCCGCCAAGGTGGATGTCCGCAGCGGCCCGTCGGTAGATGACCCGGTTCTGTTTACGGTTCACGAAGGCCACAAGGTGAGCATCCGCTCCGTGACCGGCGAGTGGTATCAGATGGTTCTCCCCAACGGCTGGAACGGCTGGACGCCGGCCGGGGCCGTGGGAGAAATCCAGTTATTTTCCGGGGATCTGTTGAGCACCCCTCAGGAAGGGGAAGACGCGAAGGTGTCGGGGTAATACCGTTCGTATTTGGCCCGATGGTGATTCATGACCTGCCGGAAAACATCCACCACGTGCGGATCGAACTGGGTGCCCCTGTTGTTTTCAATCTCCACCAGGGCATCGTGGTAAGGCAGACCCTTGCGGTAGGGTCGGTCCGTCACCATGGCGTCGAACGAATCGGCGACGGCGATAATCCGTGCCTGCAGAGGTATTTTTTCCTGCCGATAACCGAAAGGGTAGCCGGTGCCGTCGAATTTTTCATGATGCAGCAGGATGCCGGGCAACACCTGATCGATGTTGCGGATGCGTTCCACGATCTCGGCGCCGATCTGGGGATGTTGTCGGATCAGTGCAAATTCACCTTCCGTCAGTGAGGCATGTTTTCGCAGGATGTTGTCGTCGATGCCGATTTTGCCGATATCATGGAGCAGCGCCGCCATCTTGAGATTTTCCTGATCCTCCGGCGCCATTTTCATCTCGGCGGCGATATCCAGGCTCAACTCCAGCACCCGCCGGGTATGCCCACCCGTATAGGGATCCCGTTTTTCGATGGCTTCCGCCAACGCCTCGATGGTGTTGAAGAACATCTCCTTGTTCTCCTCGACCAGACGGGCGTTCTCGATGGCAATGGCGGCATGATCCGCCAGCGCCTCCAGGATCTGCAGATCATCGTCACTGAACCCCCGGGCGACGTTGTGGGAATCCACGTAAATGATGCCGCTGATCTGATCACGGTGTTTCAGGGGCACGCACATGACGCTCTTCAGGCCGAGGCTCATGATGCTCTGCTGGGAGGACACGCGGGAGTCGCTGTCAATATCCACGGAGATAAATGATTTTCCGTCTTCGAATACCCGCAGGACCGTGCTCATGCTGATCTGGATCTGGCCGTTTTCAAGGGTGCCCGCCTCCAGATTGCGGGCCATCTTGCACTCCAGCTGACCCTGGTTGTCGGGAATCATCAAAAATCCGCGGTGGGCCTGGGTGATCTCCATGACCGAGTCCATGACCTTGTCCAGAACGTCGGCCAGAACCAGACTGGAATTGATCATTTTGCTGAGTTCCAGCAGCATCTCCAGACGCGGTGTATGGGTGCGGGTGGCGTCGGCGAAGGGGGGCGGTTCTTCCGGGAGGGGGGATGGTTCGTGCCGCTTGAAGATGAAATTCATGTCCCCGATACGGATATGATCACGATTGTTGAGAACCGTCGGTTGAGAGATCCGGAATCCGTTGACATAGACGCCGTTTTTGCTGTTCAGGTCCTCGATGACGAAATCCTCGTCCAGTCGATAGAACTTGGCGTGCCGCCGGGATATGCTGGCGTGGGAGATGATCAGTTGGCATTCCGGACTGCGACCGACGATAAACACGGCTTCATCCAGGGGGTGAGCGCGGCCGGCACCGTGAAGGTCGCTCTCCATCAGCACGGCGTGCTCAACCGGGGTGATATCCTCGGCGACGACGGCCGCCGGGGCGCCGCACATACAGCAGTAGCGGCTGTCCGGTTGTTCGAATCCGCAGTGCTTGCATTTCATGATCGTTTCACCATCGCCCGGGAGGAACGGCCGGCATGGGGTTACGGATGGAAGGACCTGGCCGCATCCGGGGATCATTCTATACTATTTGCGGAAATGGAATCAATAATTCGTATCCGGCATTCCCCAAGATCCGGGCAGTGTGCTAAAATGTTTTTGTTTGAACTACAGGGTTTTTGAGTTTTCGTCACGGGTGAGTTGCATGCAAGAATTTTACCGCTACGTGGAGGACCATTCCCGGGAGTATATTTCCGAGCTGCAGCGGTTATTGCGGGAACCGTCCATCGGTTCCAATACCGTCGGCATCTCCACCACGGTCAGCCTGCTCGAGAAAATCATGCGCCGTATGGGATGTGAAGTCCACCAGATCGTCATCCAGGACAGCAAGCCTTTTCTCTTCGCCGAAATCGGAGAGGGGGAGCGCTCCATCCTGTTCTACAACCATTATGACGTCCAGCCGGTGGAGCCCCTCAATCATTGGGAATTCGGTCCCTTTATGGCCGAAGTCAAGGATGGTCATATTTACGCACGCGGCGCCGCCGACAACAAAGGAAACCTTTTCGCCCGCCTGGCGGCGGTGGAAACCTACCTCAAGGTCAACGGGCCGCTCCCTTGCCGGGTGAAATTTCTGTTTGAGGGCGAGGAGGAAGTCGGATCCCCTCATATCGAGGCCTTCGTGCGCCGCCATGCGGAAATGTTGAACGCCGATCTCTGTTTCTGGGAATCCGGTACCGTGAGCCAGGACGGACGGCCCCTGCTGAGTTTCGGGATGAAGGGATTGGCTTACCTTGAGATGCGCTGTCGTACGCTCCCCTCCGATGTCCATTCCTCCTGGGCGCCCATCATCGACAATCCGGCCTGGCGGCTCCTGTATGCCATGTCTTCCATTCGGAATGAGACCGGCGAGCTGACCATCGATGGCCTGGCCGATCATATCGAAAAGATTTCGGATGAGGAAAAACAGGGTCTGGCGGACGTCGAGTTTGATTTTCGTTTCTACAGGGATTTCTACAAATTGCGTGAATTTCTGAACCCGGCCGATGAACGTCAGCTCCTGGAGCGGTATTTTTTCTCCCCCACCAGCAACATATCGGGCATTCACAGCGGCTATACGAAGGCGGAGACAAAAACCGTCATTCCACATGAAGCGTGGGCCAATCTTGACTTCCGGCTGGTGCCCAATATGTCGCCCGAATTGGTGGTGGGACTGTTGCGCTCGCACCTGAACCGGCGCCAGTATCACGACGTGGATCTCACCCTGAAATGCGGGCTGGCGCCCTATCGTTGTCAACCCCGACGGGAGATTCTGGACGAGGTGGGCGCCGCCTGCCGGGAAGTGTTTCACGGGGAACCCATATTTGTGCCCATGATGGCCGCCAGCGGTCCCATGCATCACGTCTGCTCGCCACACCGCCTGCCGGTGATCTCCTTCAGCATCGCCCATCCCGGGTCCCATATCCACGCGCCCAATGAAAATATCCGCATCCAGGATTTGCTGCGGGGGATCATGTTCATCGGACGAATCCTGGAGACATTTTCCTGAGGAAAGAAAAAAGAGGACGCCGTCGCCCGCCGCCGCGTCCCTGCCGGCGGCTTCACTCCCCCAGCACCACCACCGGGTGAATGCACACCCCCGCCGGCGAAGTCCCGACCATCTCGCCCATGGCCAGAAGGGTGCCATCGGTGTCCAGCAGTCTGACCATTTCCCCCATGGCCGGCGACGGGCTCATCGGCACGATGATATCGTTGCCGTGGTGGATGCGTCGCGCCGTATCGTCGGCGCAGGTCAGTCCGGCCAGTTCCGGGAAGAGTTGCGCCGGTGCCATGAACGCGTCGGTGAGGCGATCCGGCTCTGCCTCAACGGCGGCCAGAGTCAGGGCGCGTTGCAGGGTGAACGGGCCGGCCCGAAGGCGGCGCAAGGCTTCGAGGTGAGCGCCGCAACCGGCCAGTTTTCCCAGATCATGGGCGATGCTGCGGATATAGGTTCCACTGGAACAATGGATGGTGAAATCCAGACAGGGGGGCTGCCACCGGCGTAAGTCGAAACGATGAACCGTCACTTGGCGTTCAGGGATGGGTGTCTCTATTCCCTGCCGGGCATAACTGTAGAGCGGTCTTCCCTGCCACTTCAGAGAAGAGAATGCCGGCGGCGTCTGGAGGATCTCCCCCCGGAACCGGTCCGCCCACGCCGTTAACTGATCGAAAGAGAAATCGGGCGGCTGAGGGGAATCCTGGGGCTGTCCGTCGCAGTCGTAGGTGTCGGTGGCCCAACCGAAGCGGATGGTCCCCTCATAGACCTTGTCGGCGTGCAGGAAAAACCGGGCCAGGCGGGTGGCGCGGTGGAGAAAAACAGGCAAAATGCCCGTGGCGAAAGGATCCAGCGTACCGCCGTGGCCCATCTTGATCCGGGGCAGGATCCGCTTCAGTCGGTTCAGAACATCGTTGGATGTCATGCCGGCCGGCTTGTCGATGATCAGCACGCCGCTGAAAGGCGCGGGCCCAAATTTTTTAGAAAAGAGGTTGTTTTTTGGCTTCTTTTTCACTATGATATCAGACGTATATCTCAAAAAGCGGGTATTGCAGGCACTTATTATCAGTGATATCGCATTTAAAAATCAATACCAATATGGAGGTAGGAGATGAGAAAAAACAGGATTTTGTTTCTGTTGGTTCTGAGTGCTGTTGCGCTGCTGCTGGCTTCCGGTTGCGCCACGAAAAAGTTCGTGCGCCAGGAAATCGCCACGTCTGAGGCAAATACCAACCAGGCCATCGAGAAAACCCGGACCGAGCTGTCCAGCCAGATCAACGAACTTTCGGATCTGAACAAACAGATGAATTCCCGGCTGGAGCAGGTGGCGGATCGTGCCGCCGCGGCGGATGCCAAGGCCGAAGAGGCCAAGAATATCGGTAACGAAGCCAAGGTCATGGCCCAGAATGCGGCCAAGGATACCAGCAAGCTGCGGATGGATTTCGAGGCCCGCAACAATTTCGTGGCCGTCGAGAAAAAGATGGTCTACTTCGATTTTGACCGCTACAACCTGCGGGATGACGCCAAGGCGGTCCTGGACGAAGTGGCCAAGCTGACCGCCGGCAACAAGAACTATATCCTGGTTCTGGAAGGATACGCCGATTACATCGGCTCGGCCACCTACAACTACAATCTCAGTGAGAAGCGGGTGAAGAGCGTGATGCGGTATCTGGTGGGCGAAAAGAGTGTCGACCTCAACCGGATTTACAACATCGGCCTCGGCGAAACCAACCCCATCGCCGACAACAAGACCAGCGAAGGCCGTCAGCAGAACCGCCGGGTGACCATCCATATCATGGAACCCAAATAGCGGCAAACTTTTTCAACAGTTAAACAAAGGCCGGCAGTTTGTCAAAAACGCCGGCCTTTTTTAATATTTACGCACACTTTCGCAATATTTTTATTGACAAAGAAAAGCCCTTTTGTTACTTTTAGATTATTACTGTAAGTGCTTCTTTTAATATGAATTAAAACGATTCAAGCATGAGGTGACCATGAAGAACACCATAAGAATTATGTTTGGGGTATTGTTTCTTCTTTTTGGGTTAATATGCTGTATCGCCCAGGAAAGCGGGACACAAGTACCCGAACAGGGACCGCCGTTGAAAAACCTGGTCAAGCAGGCGGATGGACACTGGTCTCCTTATCAGGCACCAAGTTACGGGGAAGGGGCGAAGATTCATACGGTCCAGACCGGCGACACATTGTGGGATCTGGCGCGGCAATACCTGCAGACGCCCTACCTCTGGCCCCAGCTATGGGAAATAAATCCGTATATACGAAATCCCCACTGGATATACCCGGGCGATCCCCTGCTCATCGAGGAGCCTAAGCTGGTGGATGAACCGAAGATCATCGAAACACCGGAAGCGGTGCCGGAAGAGGAATTCTCCCCGCCCCAGGAGAGTCTCAAGGCTTTTCCACGCGAGAAAAGGCAGCGCCAGATCATCAAATATGAAGAGCGACCGATCGATCTGTACTACGCCACTGAGGCGGAACTGTATGGCAGCGGGCGTTTGCTGCCTCAGCCCGTCACTTTCGACATGTTCATTGTCGGGGCGGAGGACGAGGGTCGGGAGAGCAATCTGGGCCTGGGCGAAATCGTCTACATCAACCGTGGCATGCGTCATGACGTCTACCCCGGCGCCCGTTTCCAGGTCCTGCGTCCTATCGGCAAGGTGATGAATCCCATGACCACGCGGGAAATTGGGCATTTTTACCGGGAGCTGGGCACCGTCAAGGTGCTGATCGCCCATGACGACAATGCCATTGCCGAGATCGATTTTTCCACCGATATGATATATGTGGGGGATGGCCTGGTGTCGTTCGTGGAGAAGGCGAAAATCCCTCGTGATCGGGATCATAAATTCCAGCGCTTTGTCGATGACAACGGCAAGCCGACGGGCAACGTCGTTTACATGCTGGACAAGAGCACCATCGCCGGTGTCGGCGATGTCGTGTTCATCGACCTGGGAGCCAATACCAACATCGCCCCGGGGCAATTCTGCAGTGTATACGAGGTGTTGGGCCCGCATGAGACGAAAGGCGAGTTCTACTCGTCCTATAAAACCGAGACGTTGGACCCCAAAATGGATCCCAACTTTATCAAGTCTCGCGATCAGGCCCTGGCGACGCGCAGCCTGCCACGGGTCATTGCGGGAGAGCTGGTGGTCCTGGAGGTCTTTGGAAACGCGGCCAAGGCCCTGGTGATCGAGTCGCGCAAGCCCATCGAACTGGGGCATTACGTCCAGATTCAGTAACAACAACCGGCCGCGAGAGAGACAGTGCTAATCCCCGGGGATTAGCACTTTTTTTTGGACGCAACGTAGTTTACTATGTATCGGTTGGCACTTTATCCATGAGGCAGGCATGCTGGAATTCAACGAGCAGACGACCGGGGACGACATTCGACAGCGCTTTACGGTGTTGCGGAATGCCCGGATCGTCACCATGAACGAGGAAAATGAAATCATCGAGGGGGATATCCTCATTGAAAACGACCGCATCCGGGGGGTGGGTCGTTTTGAGACGCCGCTCAGTCATGTGGTGGATCTCGCGGGCAGCATTGTCTGCCCGGGTTTCATCCAGACGCATGTTCATCTCTGCCAGACGCTGTTTCGGGGACTGGCCGACGATCTGGACCTCCTGAGCTGGCTGCGTCAGCGGATTTGGCCGCTGGAAGCCGCCCATACGGCCGGATCGCTCCACACATCCGCCCGTCTGGGCGCCATGGAATTGCTGGCTTCCGGTACCACCACGGTAATGACCATGGAGACCGTCCGTCATACGGAGGCGGTATTCGAAGGGGTAGCCGCCACGGGTTTGCGGGCCATCGTCGGCAAATGCCTGATGGATGACGGCCAGGACATTCCGACCGCCATGCGGGAAAGACCGGGTCCGGCCCTCAAAGAGTGCGCGCGCCTGTACGACAAGTGGCATGGCGCCGCAGATGGACGCCTCCGGCTGGCCCTGGCGCCCCGGTTCGCCCTGGGGTGTTCGCCCAAACTGATGGCGGCCGCGGCAGAATTTTGTGCTGAAAAGGATATTCCCTTCCATTCGCACGCCGCGGAGAACCAGCGGGAAGTGGCCGCCGTCTTCCGCCGGACCGGCAAAAAGAATGTGGCCTTTTTCAAGGATCTCCCGGTGCCGGGACACCGGGTATACCTGGCGCACTGCATCTGGCTCGACCAGGAGGAGTTGTCGATTCTGGCCGACGAAGGGATGCATGTGCTGCACTGCCCTTCGTCCAATCTGAAGCTGGGATCAGGAGTGGCCATGGTGCCGGAGATGCTGGAGCGGGGTATCTCCGTCAGTCTGGGAGCCGACGGCGCGCCCTGCAACAACAATCTGGACATATTTGCGGAAATGCGGCTGGCCGCCCTGATCCAGAAGATCCGCCGCGGATCCGACGCCCTCAGTGCCCCACAGATCCTCCGCCTGGCCACCAGCGAGGCGGCGGCGGCGCTGGGGATGGCGGCGGATCTCGGCAGCATTGTGCCCGGCAAAAAGGCCGATCTGGTCGTGCTGGATCCGTCGCCGCTGCACGCCACGCCCTGCCCGGATGTAATGGCCGGGCTGGTGTATGCATACCGGGCCCAGGATGTACGTTCGGTGATGGTGGATGGCCGGTTTGTCTATCACCAGCGGGAATTTCCCGAGCTGGACGCGGCAGAAACCCGGGCGCGCGCCACGCGCGAAGCGGCGGATCTGCTGCAGCGGGCCGGACTGTAGCCATACCGACCGCGCAGACGAACGAATGGATCGTCAGAAACCCAAATCGCGATTGGACACGGCGACATGAACTACGGGCGCCATTCCCACATTTGTGCCGGTTGCGGGCGGCGGCTGGGCCGTGGCGTGACTGGTCACGTCCTGGGCAGATTGCGATATTGCTCTCCGGCCTGCTTTCGTCGCTGGCTGTACATGGATGCCGCGGCACGCCAGCGTGTCTCCACCCTCTCGCCTGATGCTGTGCCCTCTCCTCCACGGTCGGCAAGGAACGCACAACATGCCGGCGGGCGCCGGTGGGCCCTGGTGGGTGGCCTGGTGACTGTGGTGGCATGCACGGCCGGCGTGTTCCTGCTGCGGGAAGTGCCGGATCATCCCCGGGTACGGCCACCGGCCAAGGCAGGGGTAATGACGGTGCAGGCCTATCCCCCGGCCCGGCCGACGACGGATTTCGAGCCCCCGGAGCCGTCCGGCAGGACGGTGCCGGTGGTGGACGAAAAGGCATCGAGAAGAGCTCTCCGCCACAGAACGACAGAGACGGGAGACTCTCTGCGGCCGGCCGAGCCGCCTCCGCTACCGGAAAAGCCGGGTCCCCAGCTCGAGAGACCTGTGGCCACGGAGCCACCGGCAACCGGGCCATCCCCGGCCATCGGCAGCATGAAACAAGAAACGGAGGAGCCAACCGAACGGTCGCCGGTCGAAGGGAAACCATTGCCCGCGGCGGTCTCGTCCGGACTGGCAGAAGACCAGACGGCCGGAAGCAGCCCACGGCAAACGGACGGTTTTTCGCCTCGTACGCGGGCCATCATGGTGGCGGAAAATCCCCATCACATCATGCGCGGCGGGCTGGATCTGCCCTACGTCTGTCTGACCTTCGACGGGTCGGCCCTGAACAACGGGACGGAACCGATCCTGCGGATTCTACGTGACAAGGACGTTGCGGCCACCTTCTTTTTGTCGGGCGAGTTTCTGGAGCATTTCCCCGCCGACGTCCGCGCCATCGCCGCCGCCGGCCATGAGGTGGGCAGCCATCTCTACCGGCATGTCCATTTGACCACCTGGGAGGAGAACCGTCGTCACGACCTGCGACCCGGGGTCACCCGGGAGCGGGTGCACGACCTGTTGCAGCGCAATGAGAGCCTCTACACGCATATTACCGGCGAGACCATGAGCCGCTTGTGGCGGGCACCATACGGGGAGACCAACAGCCGCATCGATGCCTGGGCGGGGGAGCTCGGCTACCTTCATGTGGGCTGGACGCGCGATTACGCCCGCGGCAAATCCATGGATGCCCTGGACTGGATCAGCCGTCCCGAGGCGGACGGCTACATGACGGCCGCCCAGATCCGTGACCGGTTGCTGGCCTTTGACGAAGACGTTCCGGGCGGGGCCAACGGCGCCATCATCCTGCTGCATCTCGGCACGCAGCGGCGCGAGGAGCAACCCTGGCTGGTGCTGGAAGAGGTTATTGACGGTTTTCGGAGCAAAGGCTATGCGTTTGTGACCGTATCAGAGCTGGTCCGGGAGACGGTCCGGCTGGCCGAAGAGGGCCTCCCGCCGCTAGTCCATGGCCCCGGGAAGACGGCACCGATCCGAACCCGATCGGGGACCGTTAACGAATAACACCCCAGCCCTGATCCATCTTCCCTGAAAATGACCAGGGGACCCGATTTCCCCTCGCCCAGCGGCGGTGACCAGCGGCCAAAGGGCGTAATTCGCAACCCGGTAAAATCACACGGCCGGCATTCCTCCAAAACGCAACGCCATGCAGAAAAAAAGGGGATCCCCGTTCAGGGATCCCCTGGAAGAGAAGGGTGACACCCTCGTCAGGGCGTGCGGTGGCTGTCGTCGTAGAATTCGACGTAGTAGCCGTCCTCGAGCATGATCCAGCCGCGGTAGATATGGTGGGTCATGTCGAGCACCACCTGCATGAACCAGCCGTATCCCTCGTAGGTGTAGAAGCACCAGTAGACCTCGCCATCCTGCGGAGCGACGTTGCACTCGGCCAGGACGCCCCAGCCGTTATAGGTGCCGGCGTGATAGGGATCGTCCTCGTCGAAGATGCGGAACTGGTAGCGCCCGGAGTACATGTTGAAGAAGAAGTTGACCCGGCCCTCGTTGTCGTAGATGAACATGTCGAAGGGGTTGTCGACGAAGATGATACCGGACTTTTTACAGTCGATGTCACACTCGGGGGCGGTGACGGTGAGTTGCCAGCCATATTCGCCCGGTTCGTTGAAGGTCCATTCGGCCGAGGGGCCGGTGAGAACTTTTACGCAACCTTCGGCGGTGGTCTGGATGAGCCAGGTGAAGTTGAGGGTGGCGTCGGGGCAGTTGGTGTCGCCGAAAGCGTCGAAGTAGACGGTGTCGCCCACCTGGATGACGTCGTCGGAGACGCTGGCCGGGCAGTCCACGCCCAGGCAGTTGCCCTGGGCGCAGCCGTTGCAGAAATCAATGGCGACGTCATCGATGAACCAGTAGCCGGCATAGCCATACGGGGCGTCGGAATAACGGAACTTGAGCATCACATTGTAGCCGGTATAACGGTTCAGGGGCAGCGTCTGGTAACCCATGTGCTGCTCCTCGAAGGTGGCGACGGTGGTCCAGGTGGCGCCGTCGTCCATGCTGGCGTACACCCACCCCTTCTGCGGAAAGCCATAGTTATTGGCGGGACCGCCACCGATGCCGTACGAGAAATCGATGAATGTGCTCTTGAAGCGGAGGACGGGGACCATGTCCCGCGCCGGCGGCGTCAGGTCGATGGGCGGGGAGATGAGCTCCGTATCGATGATGCTGAAACCGGTCAAAGGATCGTATGTCAGCCCGTAACTGCCGGCGGCATCGGAATCCACGCCGGCCGCCTCGCCGTTTTGGCCGATGGTGGGATTGTAGAATCCGTAATAGGAGGGCGCGTTCACCCACCACCAGAAGGACTCGTTCCAGGTGACACCGCTGCCCGACAGGTCGGTGACGCTCCAGCCGGCGGGCGGGAACAGTTGCTTTGTCCGGGCGATGTCGAAGGTTTCAGAGAACGTGTTGGAGCAGGTATATTCCCGCACCGCCACGTTGTCCACCTGGGCGTAAGACCAATACCCGCAATCATTCTGGTAATAGAAGCGGAGCGTGCAATTGGCCTGACCGATGGAATCGGACAGATCCAGTTCGACACGGCGGTCCTTGATGTTCCAGAACACGCCCGCGCCGGCCTCAGACTCCGGCAACCGGGACCACCAGGAAGCGCCATCCCAGTAAAGCTTTTCGAACCAGGAGCTTCCGCCGTCGGTGGACATATCCACCGCGAAATACTCGCATCCGGAGAATTTGGCCGCCACATCGAAGGTCAGGTAAGCGCCGCTCACGCCGGCCAGGCTGAAGGCCGGCGTGTGCAGTTCGGTGGAAGCATAATCCCAGGTTCCGAAGTTGAATCCATGAACGGTGGCACAGTCGCCATAACCACCGGTCTTGTTGTCCATGCCTTCGCCGTCAACGACGGCATACCAGTTGTTCAGATATTCCCGGTTGGTCATCCAGGTGTAGCCACCGTAGTTGTCCACCACCGTCCAGGTGGACGGGATGCCCGCCTCGAACATTTCGATGGGCAGGATGGTGTCCTTGATGTCGCCCAGGGGGAAGTTGACGTTGAAGGTCCAGCTGCCCTGGTCACACATCACCAGCAGCTCGTAGGCCACGATCTCGCTGCAAGGGGTGTTCCAGTGGGACTGGATGACGGCGATGCCGGTGCCGGTGTTGCCGGCGCCGATGGTGCCGAAATTGACGGTGCCATGCACCTGCTTGGCCCACTGGTTTTTGGGCGTCAGAATGCCGCGCACATTGGTGGCCGGCCCGGTGCCGGTGTTGGCCAGGGCGATCTCCACCGTGGCCTGGTCGCCGGCGTCGAGGATGGTGGCCCGCACGGGCAGCGGTGCCTCGGGCACGATGCCTTCAGGGCAGTAGGAGCCGATCACTTCGGCATCGCCGGCCAGCTCCAGCTCGGCCGTGTTGGCATGGCCCATGACGCCATCCAGGAGGACCTGGGCGCTGTCCTGGCCGACGTACCGGAAAGCGATGCGGGCGTTCTTGGCCCCGGCCCAGGGGCTGAGGTCGACTTCGGAATAGATCCAGCGGTTATATGAGACTGGTGGGCCAACGTAGTCGTCATCGGACCAGACCAGTTCCCAGTCGGCCAGATCGTTGACGCGGACATAAACTTCGAAATCGAAAGAGTCGATATCGATGCCGTAATAGGTGTTCGTCATCCAGTAGAAGCTGACGGACAGGTTGGGGAAATTGGCCAGATTGATCTTGTGTGAGATCAGCCATTCATCCTGGGGCTCGATATCGGCATCGATGACGGCACAAAAACGACCTTCGGCCGACCAGCGATCCCAAAAGGACGAACTGACAGATTGCCAATCCCAGGAATACCAGGTGCTGTAAGGAGAAGTTTCATTCTCGATCCAGCGGCCCCAGCTGTGGGGCGGCACGCCGTCCTCGAAACCCTCCATGATGACGACGCTGTCGTCCACGGGATAGCCCACCGGCGGTGGCGGCGCCATCAGCCCGGCCGCTTTGAGGCTTTTGGGTTGTTCGTTGTTGACGACGCCCCGCGCGGCCGCCAGCGAAAAGCCCGCCAGCAGGACGGCCATCAGGCAACAGATCAAAAGTGTCTTACGCATAAAAAACTCCTTATTTTTGTGGGTGAATATATCCATATACTTCGGATGGTATAGGTCTCGGGACATGTGATATGAACCGCCAAACAAGAGCTGACCAAGGGTTATGCGATGACTAAATCAGATGCCCAATTCTATCGAAAAACAACTAGCGCCCGGAAATGTATGCGTGGATTTATTTTACAAATAGACCGAAGCCAAGTCAATGGAAAAACGGAGGGAGTATCTTCCATTCAACAGGCGTATAAAAAAAGGGTGGAAAACATTTTGGCAAGAGGGGGAAATGGCACAAGCAAAAATCCGGTGGCCTACGGGCCGCCCGCCGGCATGTGCTTTCACGAGGATGGCAGCAGCGTAAAAAAGGGGATCCCCGGTCAGGGATCCCCTGGAAGAGAAGGGTGACACCCTCGTCAGGGCGTGCGGTGGCTGTCGTCGTAGAATTCGACGTAGTAGCCGTCCTCGAGCATGATCCAGCCGCGGTAGATATGGTGGGTCATGTCGAGCACCACCTGCATGAACCAGCCGTATCCCTCGTAGGTGTAGAAGCACCAGTAGACCTCGCCATCCTGCGGAGCGACGTTGCACTCGGCCAGGACGCCCCAGCCGTTGTAGGTGCCGGCGTGATAGGGATCGTCCTCGTCGAAGATGCGGAACTGGTAGCGCCCGGAGTACATGTTGAAGAAAAAGTTGACCCGGCCCTCGTTGTCGTAGATGAACATGTCGAAGGGATTGTCGACGAGGATGGTGCCGGACTTTTCACAGTCGATGCCGCACTCGGGGGCGGTGACGGTGAGGTGCCAGTCATATTCGCCCGGCTCGTTGAAGGTCCATTCGGCCGAGGGGCCGGTGAGGACCTTGACGCAGCCTTCGGCGGTGGTCTGGATGAGCCAGGTGAAGTTGAGGGTGGCATCGGGGCAGTTGGTGTCGCCGAGAGCGTCGAAGTAGACGGTGTCGCCCACCTGGATGACGTCGTCGGAGACGGTGGCCGGGCAATCGACGCCCAGGCAGTTGCCCTGCAGGCAGCCGTCGCAGAAATCGATGCTCACGTCATCGATGTACCAGAAGCCCGAGGGGATGTAGCCCAGATCGGAATAGAGCCATTTCAGCATGACGGTGTAGCCGGTATAACGGTTCAGCGGAATGCGCTGGATGCCCATGTGCTGGTCATTATACTCGGCCACCAGGGTCCAGGTGGCGCCGTCGTCCACACTGGCGTAGAGCCAGCCTTTCTGGGGGACCTCACCCCAATACGGGCCGCTGCCGCCCCAGGTGTAATTGATGAAGGTGCTGTCAAAGGTAAGCACCGGCACGACATCGGGCACCGGCGGCGTCAGGTCGATGGGCGGCGAAATGAGGTCGGTTTCGATGGGAATGTCCACCATGTTGACGGGATCCCAATTCAAATAGGAATTCCAGGCATTGGACGTATCGATGCCCACGCCGTCTCCATTCTGGCCGACGGTCGGATTGTAGATGTAGTACCAATACCAGCGATAATCAGACCAATAATAGGTGCTGTTCCAGGTGACGCTGCTGCCGGACAGGTCGTTGGATTGCCAACCCGGCGGTGGAAAAACGGGCTGTTTGTCCAGCGGCAGCCCGTTCTCTCCCTCGAAATCCTCGAAGAACACATTGGCGCAGGAGAATTCGCGCACGGCCACGTTGTCCACCTGGGCGAACGACCAGACCGCATAGTCATTGAAGTAATAGAAACGGAGCATGCAGTTGGCCTGGCCCACGGAATCGGACAGATCCAGCTCGACACGGCGGTCGCGGATGCTAAGTTGCGGGCCGACTTCCTGCGGCAATTGGGTGGTCCACACACCATTCCAGAAAAGCTTCTCAAACCAGGTGGCGCCGCCATCGGTGGACATATCCACGGCAAAATATTCGCTCATATTGAATACGACCGCGACATCGAAGGTGAGGTGGGCGCCGCTGACTCCGGCCAGGCTGAAGCTGGGGGTGCGCAGTTCGGTGTCGGCAGCATCGTAGAATCCGAGGTTATAGCCATGAGCGGTGGCACAGTCGCCGTAACCGCCGGTCTTGTTGTCCATGCCTTCGCCGTCGACGAGTGGGAAGTTGTTGAGGTAGTCCCGGTTGGTCATCCAGGAATAGCCAGCGTAGTTGTCCACCACCGTCCAGGTGGGCGGGATGCCCGACTCAAACATTTCGATGGGCAGGATGGTATCCTTGATGTCGCCCAGGGGGAAGTTGACGTTGAAGGTCCAGCTGCCCTGGTCACACATCACCAGCAGCTCGTAGGCCACGATCTCGCTGCAGGGGGTGTTCCAGTGGGACTTGATGACGGCGGTGCCGGTGCCGGTGTTGCCGGCGCTGATGGTGCCGAAATTGACGGTGCCCTGCACCACCTTGGCCCACGGGTTCTTGGGCGTCAGGATGCCGCGCACGTTGGTGGCCGGCCCGGTGCCGGTGTTGGCCAGGGCGATCTCCACCGTGGCCTGGTCGCCGGCGTCGAGGATGGTGGCCCGGACGGGCAGCGGTGCCTCGGGCACGATGCCCTCAGGGCAGGCGGAGCTGAGCACTTCGGCATCGCCGGCCAGCTCCAGCTCGGCGGTGTTGGCGTGGCCCATCACCTGGTCCAGCATCAGATCCGCGCCGTCATCGCCCACATAGCGAAAGGCGAAGCGGGCGTTCTTGGCCCCGGCCCAGGGGCTGAGATCCACTTCCGTGTAAATCCAGCGATCAAACTGAAAAGGGGGACCCAGGTAATCATCGTCGGACCAGACCAGTTCCCAGTCGGCCAGATCGTTGACACGAACATAAACCTCTAAATCGAAGGTATCGTAATCGATAGCCCAGGTCCAGCTGGTCATCCAGTAGAAACTGAGAGAAAAATTGGGGAAATTGGCCAAGTTGATCTTGGGGGAGATGAGCCATTCGTCCTGATTGTAGTCCCAGGGAACATAGGCCATATAGTCCCCGTCCACGACGTATTCCCACATGTCCGGCATCCAGGTCGCGTATTCGTTCTGGATCCAGCGACCCCAGCTGTGGGGCGGCACACCGTCCTCGAAACTTTCCATGAGGACGACGCTGTCGTCCACGGGATAGCCCACCGGTGGCGGCGGCGCCATCAGACCGGCGGCCTTGTAGCTCTTGGCGGGTGTCTCGTTCGAGACACCCCGGGCAGCCGCCAGCGAAAAGCCCGCCAGCAGCACACTCATCAGGCAAAAAATAAAAAGTGTTTTACGCATACAAAACTCCTTGTTGTGGGTAAATATGCCAATATAGTTCGGGTTGTATTTGTCTCGGGACATGGGGGTTCAACCGCCAAACAACAGAATAACAGTAGGTTATGCGGTTACTAATACAATGCCGGTAGCTATGGAAAAACGGCAAGCGCCCTGTTTTTATGCGTATTTCCATTGTAAAGGCAGGCTTATTTCAGGTCAATGAAAAAAAAGAATTTGCCCGCCAGCCAGTGGGATTTCCGCCACCAAGCTCAGGCAGGAGAGCGTGGTGAGAAGCGAAGGGTTGTCGGATTGCGGCTCTACCCGCTGTCTTTATGGCGCGGTTGATTCGTTCCGGTGGCGTGATCGGCGGCGGATGTGCCGTCGAGGTACGGCAGGAAAACGATGAGGCTCATCCCCGGCAGGGTGGCCAGGAACGTGAAGCCGAAAAAGAGCGGGAAGCCCAGCCAGGAGGCCAGGAAGCCGGAAAACACGCCGGCCATGGTGGCACTGATGTTCATGATGCCGGTGGCGATGGACATGTTGGCCGCCTTGTAGCGCGGCTTGCAGGTGCGCATGATGAACACCATGAAGACGGCGGTCCCCAGACCGGCGCCCAGCGCCTCCAGAATCACCAGCCCCGTCACCAGGGAAAAATCGGCCCGCTGCAGCTCCAGGGCGGTGGCGATATTCACAAAAGTGGCGGGGGCCACGGCCCCGTTCTGGAACAGGCGGCCCAGCTGCTCCCCCAGATCCGTCAGCAGGAGGGTGCGCACCTGCAGGATGTTGTCGTAGTAAGAGGCCAGGAACATGTAAAAGAGGTTCAGAAGGTTCTGGCTGAGCACCAGCGGCCAGATGACCCGGCGCAGGCCGTGGCGGGAGATGAGGCCTCCGCCCAGCAGACCGCCGGCGATGGAGGCGGCGATGCCGAACGTGCCGCAGGCCAGGGCGAACTCGTCGGGGGTGATGCCGATATCCCGGAAGAATGGGTAGCGCATGTTGAGGAGAAAGGACTCGCCGGTCCGGTAAAACACCAGGAACGCCAGGATGACACCGATGCGAGGCTGGTCCAGGTAATCGACGAAGGCCAGGGCATAAAAAGAGTTCGACGCGTACAGCTTGGCCTTGAGGCGCCGGATGTTCAGGGCGAGAACGATGAGGATGAGCAGGAGCAGGAGGGTGATGGTGCCCGGCACGCCGAGCCGGTTGAACAGCGGCGCCATGGCCGCGGCGGGCCCGGAAAAGACGCCGGCCGTCTGCAAGTACCAGATCACCCCGGCCAGCGCGCCGCCCACCAGCAGCACCAGTCCGGTGCGGCGCTGCAGGATCAGAGCGAAGAGCGCCGCGGCCGACCGGCGGGGCGTTTCGATGCGCGGCAACCACCAGGCATGAAAACAGAGCAGCCCGCCCATGATGAATGCCGCCAGCAAGAACGCCTCCCACCAGCCGGTAAGGCCGTAGATGAACAGAATCCCCCCGTCCACCGTGATCATGGCCAGACGGTAGCTCATGGCCTGAAAGCCCACATAGCGGGCCTGTTCCGTCTTGTTGAGGGCCTCCAGGTAAAAGCCGTCGATGGCGATGTCATGGCTGGCCGACAGAAAGGCGGTGAACAGGAACAGGCCGGTCATCACCGGCAGCACCTGGGGAAAGGTGGAGGTGACGGCCATGATGGCGATGACGGTGGCCAGGCAGATCTCCATGAACAGGAGCCAGCGCCGCTTGGTGCTGAATTCGTCGACAAAGGGCGCCCACAGGAATTTGAAGACCCAGGGCAAGCCGAACAGGGAGGTCAGGCCGATGGCCTGGAGGCTGGCGCCGCTTTCCTTGAAGTAGATGGTGGAGAGATAGCGGACAATGCTGTAGGGGAAACCCTCGCCGAAATAGGTGGTGGCGATCCAGGCGCGGGACCACCAGTGAGGGGGCCGCTCGGGAGAAGAAGCGTTCATAGACGGCTACCTCGGCGCCATCGGGTCAGCGGGCAGGCTCATCCACGTCCTCTATGGTCAGAACACGGATCTGCCCGGGCGGTGCAAAAAAGAAATCCTCATGATAATCTTCACGTTTGCTCAACACTTTAAGCAAATTCTCCCCATTGAGGGGAATTTCCGACGAACGATAGTTGGATGAACTCCCCCCCAGGGTATGCTGGATGACGTCGGGCACCAGAAGCACGATTTTCTTCATGGGATGCTCTCCCTGTCTGATTCGGCTGAACACCGGGTCCAGCCGGTGGATGCTTGCCGGCAAGAACTGCGCCGGCGGCGGCGGTCCCTTGTTGTGACCGCAAAACCCGGAACGGGATTATGGCTATCCGTGCCTGAGCACAGGCAGGGACTTCTTCCCACCGGCTACTCCCGGGGAAACGGGAGTCGTGCTTTCCAGTGCAGCGTCGGCTGAACCCGGTTCAAATACTCGATCAGGGCGATGGTGATGTGCACGGTCTGAATGGTGGCGCCCATATCCCAGGCCGGGTCGAATTCATCGTCGGGTGTGTGGTAGTCTCCCTCGAAAAAGTCGCGCAGCCAGTTTTTGCCGGAAGGATAGTCTTCGCCGGCCGACAGCCAGATGGCCGGAATCCCCTTCCGGGCGAAACTGAACTGATCGGACCGGTAGAACCAGCCATGCTGAACCATGGAAAACCGGGAATAGGCCAGCGCCCTGGCCTGGAGAACGGGCTGCAGGCATTCTTCCAGGGAGGAGTAGCCGGCGCCGACGGCGAAGATATCCCGGGCGGTCTCGCCCACCGGCGTCGACTCAAAGTTGATGTTGGTCTTGACCGCGCCCGGTGCCAGGCTCTCGACAAAATGCTGGGAGCCCAGAAGTCCGGCCTCCTCCGCTTCACAGGCCAGCACGATGACCGGATAGCGGAGGGAGGACTGGTTCGCCTTGAGGATTTTGGCCGACAGCATCATGGCCGCGACGGCGGCGGCATTGTCCACGGCGCCGTTGAAAATCTGGTCGCCGGTCAGGGTGGGGTTGACGCCCAGATGATCGATGTGGGCGCTCAGGGCGATGGCCTCGTTTCGGTCGGCCGTATGGGCGGCGGGAATGAAGCCCACTACGTTGCGTGTCTGGAATTCGCGGGCGGAATGCTCACCGGAGACCGTCAGGGTGATCGGCAAATCCACCGGGGCAAAACCGGGCGTCACGGAACGCCGGTACAAGTCATCGAGTGCCACCCCGGCGGCGGCCAGACGTTGGCGGAGAATCTCTTCCCGGATCCAGCCGCGGAACCGGAGGGTGGACGGGAGGGTTTGCGAAAGGTACAGGCGCTCGCCGGTCCAGGAGTTGCGCACGACATGCCAGCCGTAACCGGCGGATTCGGTGGTGTGGATGAGCAGAATGCCGGCAGCGCCCTGTCGGGCCGCCTCCTCGATTTTGTAGGTCCAGCGGCCGTAATAGGTCATGGCGGGCCCTTCAAATTTGTCCGGATCTTCCGGATGGGGGTCATTCACACGCACCAGGACGATCTTGCCGCGCACGCTGTCGGGCGGATAGTCGTTCCATTGCCAGTCGTCGGCCACGATGCCGTAGCCGGCGAACACCAGCGGGGCCGTCACGGAGACCGCCTGCTGGGTTTCGGCGAAACCGCCGGCCGCTTCATCGGGGAAGGACAGGGCATGTCCGCCCAGCCGGATATCCATGGCGGACACGGTCAGCCCGGTCAGGGAGAATTCCTGAAAGTAGTCCTCGCCGTAGGGTTCGATGTCCCACAACTTCATCAGGCTGACAATGTAGCGTTCGGCGATCTCGGCACCCGCCGTGCCGGGTGCCCGGCCGGCCAGATGGTCCAGACTGAGAAACTCGACGATACTTTGCATTTGCCGCCGGGAGATGGTCTCCGTTGCCCATTCGCCGTCCACGGCCGGCACGGCGGCCGCCATGAGCAAGGTCATGCCCCCCCACAAAAAAGCCAGCCGGACAACACGCATAAGCACCTCGAGTAGGGCAAGAATGGCTCATTGTAACAAAGGAAAGGCGGGAAGGGCAATAATGTCTCAGAAAACATGCCGACCGGTGGCGATACCACCAAGCGGCAGAAACCGGATACGGAGATCATTCTGCCGTTGCATTCCGCCGACGGGTTCGCTATGGTACGGATGTTCACTCAGGACAACACAATCGGTTCAAAGAGCAATTTCCATTTGTTGAGGGTAATGTGAACGGAACACGACGATTCGGCTTTTGTCGGGCGGTGAAGGCCGGAGCCATGCTGTTTTTCGCCGTCTTTTTCCTGGGCGGGCGGGCTCTCATCGGGGCGGCGCCCGGGGCGCCCGCCGTCGACGAACATCCGGGGGACGCCGTCCCGGACGATGCGGGCGCATCTTCCCGGCACAACCCGCGCAATGAATTCGCCCTTTGGGGAGGGATATCCCCGGCGGCGACAGCGGTCTTCGGCGGTTTGCGGCCGGAGGAAACAGAAGACCGGCAATTCTATGTTGTGGCCTTGCGGTACGGTCGTTTGCTGGGATCGTGGTCCGCGGTCGATCTGCACTATGTGGCCGATGTCATCCCCGCGGCTGTGGCGGCCAACACCATTGTGTCCCGCCAGTATCCGCCCGGGGATGCGCGGTCACGCGGCAACGTGTGGGGCTTCGGACTGTCGCCGCTCGGCGTCAGGACGACATTCCGGCCGGGGCACCGGTGGCGACCTTACGTTGCCGCCAACGCGGGGTTTCTTCATTTTCGGGAACCGGTACCATTGCCGCAGTCGGCGCAGTTCAATTTCACCTTTGAGATCGACGGCGGACTGATCCTGGCCGGCCATCCGCGGCGGACATGGTTCGGTGGTGTCAAGTTCCATCATCTGTCGAACGGCGGGCGCAGCGCCACCAACCGCGGGATGAATTCCATCCAGTTCTTTTTTGGTGTATCATTCTGGCGTTAACGGCAGGGAGGCGGAGATGAGGCTGGCCACGGCCCGGACGGAGCGCGGCGAACAGGCGGTACTCGTGCACGAGGCCGGCGCCGTGTTTCTGCGGGAGGTAAACCGGCAGGCGGGCACCCGGTGGCCGGAACGCCTGGACGAGCTCATCGCCGGCGGGGAGCTGGACTCCCTTGCCGAATGGCTGCGACGGAATCCGCTGGTGGAGCTCAACGGGCGGCCGGCCGTTTCGCTGGATGAAATCCACTTCGGCCCGCTCTATCGCCGGCCTGGCAAAATCTGGGGCATCGGCCTCAATTACGCCGCCCATGCCGCCGATCTGAGTGAAAACGTGCCGGCGGAATTTCCGGGGAGCTTCCTGAAACCGGCCACCTGTATTATCGGTCCGGGCGACGAATTCCGAATACCGCACCAGTCGCAGCGGACCACGGTGGAGGCGGAACTGGGAATCATCGTCGGCCGTTCATGCCGCGATGTACCCCGGGCCCGCTGGCGCGACGTGGTGGCCGGATTCACCACCATCCTCGACGCCACCGCCGAGGATATCCTGCGCCTGAATCCGCGCTACCTGACGCTGGCCAAATCGTTCGACACCTTTTTCAGCTTCGGACCGATGCTGATCACGCCAGACGAGATGGACGATGTGGACGGGCTGACGGTCAGCACGGTCCTCAATGGCCACGTCCGGGCCTCGAACCGGGTGGCCCGCATGACCTATCCGCCGGACGTTCTCATTGAATTCCACTCGCGGGTCATGACACTGGAGCCGGGTGACATCATCTCCACGGGCACGCCGGGCGCGGTGGCGGTGCGGCACGGCGATCGGGTGGAATGCCGGATCACCGGCTTCCCGCCCCTGGTGAATGGTGTGCTGGATCTGAAGCGCGAGGAAGATTGACTTTACCTGGAGGAGGAGAACATGGCCGTTCGGGAAGGTGCCTGGGATTGCCCGGTCTGTGGGCGAACGGGAATCCGCGGCTCACAGAAATTCTGTGGTGGCTGTGGTCATCCACGCGGGGATAATGTCCGATTTTATCTGCCGGACGATGCCCCGGAAGTTACGGCGGCGGCAGAACTCGCCCGGGCCCAGGCCGGGCCGGACTGGATCTGCGCCTTTTGCGGCGCCGACAATCCGTCCACCAACGGGTATTGCAGCGGCTGCGGCGCCCCGCCGGACGACAGTCGCCGGCGCGAGGTGCGCGAGGTCCGCCCGGGCCAGCCGGCCGACAAGCCGCCGTTATCGGGTAAACCACCCACACCGCCCGCACGGCGATCCAAAGGCTGGTGGATCGGTTGTGCCAGCCTGTTGGCCCTGGTGCTGCTGGTGGCGGTGATCCTGTTCCTGGTTTTCCGGCCCCGCTCGGCGGAACTCGAGGTTCAGGGACACGGCTGGCAGCGCACCATGGCGGTGGAAACCTTTCGCACCCTGACCGAGACAGGCTGGCAGGGGGAGATTCCGGCCGATGCCCGGATTCTTGCCCAGAGCCGTCAGGTTCGCAGCCACCGCCAGGTTCAGACCGGCACGGAGCGCCGGGAAAAGGTGGTCACCGAGCGGCGGCAAACGGGTACCCGCAAGGTGAAGGTCGGGGTAAAGGATCTGGGGAACGGCTATTTTGAGGATATCTACGAGGATCAACCGGTCTACGAAGAGGTCCAGAAAACCGTCTCCGTCGAGGAGCCGGTGTATCGCGAAGAGCCGGTGTATGCCATTCAGATCCGTTATGAAGTGGACCGCTGGATCAAGATCCCGGACAAAACGGCCACCGGGCGCGGGCGGCAGGCGGAATGGCCCGTCCTGGCCGACAATGAGCGGGCTGCGAAACGGAAAGCGGAATACACGGTCCATTTTCGGGACGCCGACGGCGAAGTGTACGAATACACCATTCCGGACGAGGCGACCTGGCTTTCCTTCCAGGAAGGGGAACGCTATGTGGCCGCGGTGATCGGGCCGACAAAAAAGGTGAAGGCCATCGAGAAAAAGATCGGCCGGTGAGTGACCGGCCCGCCAGCAGGAACAACGGAGAGGGGACATGAGTCGCAATTCGCTGCCGGAGCAGGTGTTTCTGGATTTCCGCCGGACGTTTCCCGCATATTCCCAGGGGATTTACGTCAATCACGCCGCGGTCTCGCCCATGTCGGACGAAGTGCGACAGGGGATGCTGGATTTCTGGACGCAGCGGGCGAATCTGCCGGTGGACACCTATCCGCAACTCCAGGAAGGGCAACCGCTTTTTCGGGAGCAGATCGCCCGGTTGATCCAGGCCGAAGGACCCGAGACCATCGCCTGCGTGGAAAACACGAGTGCCGGCCTGAACATGGTGGCCGGCGGTCTCGACTGGAAGCCGGGCGACCGTATTCTTCTGAACAGCATGGAGTTTCCCTCTAATGTCTATCCTTTTCTGAATCTGAAGCGCCGCGGGGTCGCGGTGGATTTCCTTCAGCCGGAGGCCGGGCGACTCTCGACGGAACGGATTGCGGCCAAGGTGCAACCACGGACGCGCATGATCAGCATCAGTTTCGTCCAGTTTCTCAACGGCTTCCGGGCGGATCTGGCCGCGCTGGGACGGTTTTGCCGGGCGCGGGGAATCTATCTGGTGGTCGACGCCATACAGGGCGCCGGTGTGATCCCGCTGGACGTGCGGGCATGGGGTATCGACGCCCTGGCCACGGGCGGCCACAAATGGCTCATGTGGCCCATGGGGACCGGTTTCCTGTACGTGGCGCCCCGCCTTCTCGCCGAGCTGGTGCCGGCCCAGGCCGGCTGGCTGTCCGTCAAGGACAGCTGGAACCTGTTCGATTACCGGCTCGATTTTCTGGACACAGCGGAAAAATTCGAGGGGGGCACATTGAACTGGCTGGGGTTTTACCTGGCCCGGAAGATGGTGGCCCGATTTCTGGAACTGGGCGTGGAGAACATCTGGCAACGGATTTTCCGGCTCACCGAACTCTTCCTTCAGGGACTGACAGAGCTTCCGGTGCACGTGGTGACACCCACGGCCCGGGAATGCCGTTCGGGGATTGTGTCTTTCCGGACAGGGAATCCGGAATGCCTGATGGAGGTTCTGGCCGCCCACCGGATCCTGGCTTCCCTGCGGGAAGGGGTCATCCGCTTCTCTTTTCACTGCACCAACACGGACGACGACGTCCGGCAGATTCTGGAGGTCCTGCGCGAGAAGGTGGACATTATCCAGCCGTGGGCGGGCTGAGGCCGGCCGTTTCGTCGTCCGGTGCCGGCAGAACGAATCCGCCCGGATCCTTGCCGAACAATTTCAGGAAGATAAAGATAAAAATCAGCCCTGTGGCCATGGAGATCAGGGGCGGAATTCCGTATCCGGCGGGCAGATAGCCCATGACACAGGCAGTGATGCCGGCCAGCGCGGCATAGGGGAGCTGGGTGCGGACATGATCGATATGGTCGGAGCCCGAGGCCATGGACGACATGATGGTGGTATCGGAAATGGGGGAGCAATGGTCTCCGAATACGGATCCGGACAGGACGGCGGCCACTGTGGACAAGAAAACCGATTCGGCGACAATGCCGGGCAGGCCCTGTACCTCGGCCAGCTGGACGGACAATGGCAGCACAATGGGCACGAGAATGCCCATGGTGCCCCATGACGTGCCGGTGGCGAAGCCGATGAAGGCGGCGATCAGAAACGTCATGAGCGGCAGCAGGTGGGCACTGAGCAGGTCCTTGGTGGCGAAGGCGACAAACGAGGCGGTTTTCAGCTCCATGCAGATGCTGGTGAGGGACCAGGCCAACACCAGGATGATCATGGCGATGGTCATGGATTTCAGGCCGGTAAGCCATGCTTCCACCACGGTTCGCAGCGCCAGGAGGCGCTGCAGCAGGACCAGGGCGGCGGCGACGAAGACGCCGGTAAAGGAGCCCCACATCAACACCTTCAGGCTGTTGGCGGCGCCGAAAATAGCGCGCAGCGAAGCGTCGGCGCCGGCGGCACCCAGCGCGTCGCGACCGTCGAGATACAGGCCCAGCATGATGGTGATGATGACGGTAACGATGGGGATTACGGCATTGTACCACCGGGGGGGGACATCGTCCGCCGCGGCGATGGCGTTCAGTTCGTTGTCCACCAGCGGGACCGCCGTATCGGACAGAAGCTGGCCGGTGGAGCGGGCCCGCTGTTCCGCCTGCAGCATGGGGCCGAAATCACGCTGCAGGGTGCCGACGAACAGGACCATGAGGATGGCCAGAAAAGGGTAGAAATTGTATGGCAGGGCGCTGATGAATGTCTGGAAGCCGTCGATGGACGGCAGGTTCAGGTCGTTGATCAGCCCGATTTCCGTGCCGATCCAGGTGGTGATTACGGCGACAGAGGTCACGGGTGCCGCTGTAGAATCCACAATGTACGACAGCTTTTCCCGGGAGATCTTCAGGCGATCCGTGAAGGCGCGCATGGTGTTGCCCACCAGCAGGGTGTTGGAGTAGTCATCGAAAAAGATCAACAGACCCATGAACCAGGTGGCCGTCTGGGCGCTGCGCGGCGTCCGGGCGTAGCGGGCCACCAGATTCACGATGCCGTAGGTGCCGCCCGCCCGGGAAATGATGCCCACCATTCCGCCCAGCATCAGCGAAAAAACCAGGATCATGAGGTGATCGGTGTCGTTGAGGGCGCCGATGATCACCGTGTCGGCCAGACGATAGAAACTGACCAGGGGGTTGAAGTCATAGATGAAAAAGGCCCCCAGCCAGACACCGACCAGCAGGCTGAGAATCACCTGGCGGGTGACGAAAGCCAGAACAATGGCCAGCAGTGAAGGCAGGATGGTCAGAATACCGGGTATGAGTTCGATGTGTCTGTGCACCCGCGTCTCACCGAAAGTGAAGACGAGCGCTTCCCGACCGGTTCCGCTCAGGGTCAGATCCGTGAAGAGGACATGCAGGCGATCGGTGCCGATAGAGCCGGATTGTCGCAGGATATGCTTGTTTTCCCCCGCGTACTCCACCGTCACCGTTGTGCCGGCGGGCAGGGGACGGGTCAGCGTGATTTCGAGGTCGACGGGAATATCCGACAGGGCGACGGCCGGACAGCTGCGGATGAAATCGGACTCCGAGTAGGCAGGAGGATCGGCGGCCAGAATCGGGAACGGCAGTAACGCGGTGATGACCAGCAAGCCACCAACCAGGGAACGAATGCTCAAAGGATGCTCCAGCCTCACGGAAACAGCTCGCCGAGGGTTTGAGGGAGACAGTACAATTCTATCGTCAGTTGGTTATTTTTTCAAGTTTGGCAAGGTGTTCGACCAAAATTTTGAGGCCTCGCCGGTCAAAGGCGATTTTGACTTTGCGGCCGAGCTTGGACTCTTCGATGCGGACCACCGTCCCTTCACCGAACGTGTGATGGCGTACCCGATCCCCCGACCGGAGAGAAATTGTCCGGCCGGCTGAAGGGGGCGCCGGATGCGGCCGGGGGGAAGAAGCCGCAGGCGGTGAGGAGGGCATGGCCGACCGGTCGCCGCGGGAGGGAATTCGGGAAACAATGCGGGACGATGTTGGCCCAGGGGCGGCGGCCCCTTTGGTTTTGCCCGCGAAAAAAGCCGAGATTTCCTCGGGTGTGTCGAATGTCTGAAAACCGCTGTCTTTGAGCTTGGCGGCCGGTTTTCCCGATGCCGCCCGGGACCGTGTGACGGGTAGACGTTCCCAGGAGTGCAGCCGCTGCAGGCATTCTTCGGGAATCTCGGCCAGGAAACGGGAGGGTTTGACCTTTTCCGCCAGGTCCTGATTGAAGCGTCGTCGCTGCTGGCTGTGGCTGAGCGCCAGCCGCTTCCGGGCGCGGGTCATGCCCACGTAGCAGAGGCGGCGCTCTTCTTCCAGCGCCTCCGATGATTCCTGCGAACGGGCATGAGGGATCAGGCCTTCCTCGAGCCCGACCATGAACACCACGTCGAACTCGAGTCCTTTGGCGCTGTGGAGTGTCATCAGCGCCACCCGGATGCCGCCCATCTCCTCGTCGCTGCTGGTGTGCAGGGACACATGCTCCAGCAGGGTGGAAAGGGTGCCGCCTTTCTGGTGGTGCTCGCCGGCGAAGGTGATGAATTCATGGATATTGTCGGTCCGGGACTCCCAGTCGGGATCTTTCTGGGTCTCCAGGTATTCCGCATAACCGGATTGCTCAAAAATCTGTCGGAGCAGAGCATCCAGCGGCCCGGTGGCGGCGGCCGAGCGCAGCCCCTCCACCAGTTCCCGAAAGGCGGCCAATGACGTGCGGGCGCGGGAGGTGAGGGTTTGCCCGTCCAGTTCATGCTCGAGGGCGCGCCACAGACTGGTGTTGGTGGCGGCGCCCCGGTTGGCCAGATAATGAACGGTTTTATCGCCGATTCCCCGGGGTGGCATATTGATACACCGCAGGAAGGAGATGTCATCATCGGGATTGAGCAGCAGCTTGAGATAGGAAACCATGTCCTTGATTTCCTTGCGGTTGTAAAAGCTGAGCCCGCCCATGAGCTTGTAGCGGATCGAGTTGGAACGGAGGGCATCTTCCAGACGGCGTGACTGGAAATTGGTGCGATACAGGACACCGATGGTGGCGTCGAAATCGTTCAGTAGCAGCTCCTGGATGGAACGGGCGACCCAGCCGGCTTCCTCGGCCGGATCCTGGGATTGGAAAAAAGCGATAGGGACGCCTTCCTCGTTGTCGGTCCAGAGCTTTTTCTCCCGCCGCAGGGCATTATGAGACGCCAGCATGGAGGCGGCCCGCAGGATCAGGCGGGTGGAGCGATAATTCTGCTCGAGCTTGAACACTTTGCTGCCGGGATAATCCTTTTCAAAATAGAGGATATTGGACAGAATGGCGCCCCGGAAACCATATATCGCCTGATCCTCATCGCCGACGACGCAAATGTTCCGGTGATGGGTCGTGAGATGGCGCACCAGGCGGTACTGGGGTGGATTGGTGTCCTGGAATTCATCCACCAGAATATAGCCGTAGCGTTCGTTCAGTCGTCGGCGCACATCGGGAAACTGCTGCAGGATTTGGTTGGTCTTGAGGATGAGGTCGTCGAAATCCAGGGCTTGGCAGCGTTTCATGGATTTTTCATAAACCTCGTACACTCGCTGGACATCTTCCCGGCCGCTATAGTGATGGACGTCCAGATATTCCTCCGGGGCAATCTCCTGAACCTTGGCCTGGCTGATGCGAAACTTGAGGTAATCGGGGGGGTAAAGCTTCTCGTCGATCTTGAGTTGCTGGCTGATGTTCTTGATCAGGCGCTTCTGATCGTCGGCGTCGTAGATGGAGTAATCGGCCGGGTAGCCCAGGCGACCGATTTCCTGACGCAGAAAACGCGCACAAAAGGAGTGGAAGGTACAGACCAGCGGGCCGCGGCCATGATCCGGAAGCAGCGCGTCGATCCGGTCTTTCATTTCCCGGGCGGCCTTGTTGGTGAAGGTCACGGCCAGAATGCGCTCGGGTGGATGCAGGCCCTTGGCGATGAGATGGGCGACCTTGTAGGTGATGACCCGTGTTTTGCCGCTTCCGGCCCCGGCCACGACCAGCAGCGGGCCGTGGGTATACTCCACAGCCGCCTTCTGATCGGGATTCAGCTGGCTCAGAAAATCCATACGTGGGGGCTCCTTTTACTCCTCAACCAGAAAATGAAAGTGAATTTCGAGATAGGGATCCCGATAAGCGGGGGGCAACGGAGGGAAAGGCGCCGAACGCTGGAGACAGGAATCTGCATCGGCGTCAAAGGCGCGGTTACCCGAGGAGCGGTACACTTTCTGATACGTCACCTCACCGTTCCGGTCACATTTCAGGACGATGATGGCCTTGCTGCCGGGAGCGGCCAGTTCGCCCGATGACTGCCAGTTGGCGTTGACCTTGGTGATAATCCGCTGCTGATACTCCGTATCGGTGAAGGACGAACTGAAAAACACCTTGATACTGACCTCAGCGGCCAGGACCAGGACGCTGGACAGGCCCATCAGTACGAGGCTGACGATGATTTTCAGGGCCGTTTTGTTCATTTTTCCTCCTCCGCCGGAGTCCCGGGATGTTATTCATCAGGTAAGATGAAGAAAAAGCGGGAAAATCACAAAAAAGTTCCCCTTTCTTCTGAACCGGTGCCCGGCCGCGGGTGGTTGGCGAACGAGGCGCCAGGTGCGCGCCGCCCGGCTCAGGCGCCGTTGTCCACGACGGACCCCACCGTTTCGCCGCACACGGCCCGCCGGATATTGCCGGGGGTATGGATATCGAAGACGATGATGGGCAGGTTATGTTCACGGCACATGGCGAAAGCCGTCTGATCCATGACGCGGATATCCCGGGCGATGGCCTCGTCGAACGTCAGGTGCGGAATGAATCGGGCCGAGGGGTGTTTCTCGGGATCTTGCTCGTAGATGCCCTTCACCCGAGTGGCTTTCAGGACGGCGTCACAACCCGCTTCCAGCGCGCGAAGGACAGCGGCCGAATCGGTGGTGAAGAAGGGATTGCCCGTTCCGCCGCAGAAAAGCACCACCTGGCCGGCGGCCAGAAAATGGCGGGCATTTTCGGCCGATGCACGGAGCGAAAACTGGGGCAAATCGAACGGGGACAGGATTTGGGTGGCGCAGCCCTTGTTCCGCAGGCAGTCGGAAAGCAGCAGGGCGTTGATGACGGTCGCCATCATGCCGGCATAATCGCCGGCCACCCGTTCCACGCCCCGTGCGGTACCGGTCTGACCGCGGAAAATATTGCCGCCGCCGGTTACGATGCCCAGCCGGGTGCCCAGCCGGGTGACCTGGAGAATTTCTTCACCCAGATAATCGAGAAAATGAGGGTCATGGACGGCTCCGCCCTCGCCCATCAGCGCTTCTCCGCTGATTTTCAACAACACCCGCCGGTATTTGAGTGATTCAGTATTCATCGTCGACTCCCTATGGGGCGGAAAAGCGGCAGCCCGACACGCCCGCACCGCTTCACAGGGCGGACTATTTTTTTCCACCCGCCACCTGCAGCAGGTTGCGGGCCACGTGGGCGGCCATCATGGGGTTTGCGGCCAGCCGACGTTTGCAGTAATTGGTGGCATGCTCCCATTTTTCGGCGAAAGGCACATACAACCGGACCGTGACGCCATGGCTGATCAGCTCGTCGGTGATTTTCTGGCGCGGAACGCCCATCAGCATCTGCACCTCGTAGGCGTCCTTGCTCATATTGAGTTTGTCGGCCACTTCCAGTGAATCCCGGATGAGCCACTCCTCGTGGGTGGCGATCTCGGGATAGTGCCCTTCCTTGAAGAGCAGTTCCACATGCTCGAGCATTTTTTTCTTCATATCGTTCTTGTTTTGCAGGGCGATCTCACTGGGCTCGTTATAGATGCCGATGCAGATCCTGATCCGGGCCTGGAATCCCTTCAGGTCGAGGATGTCCTGGTCCGTCCGGAACAGCCGGGATTGCAACACCGTGCCCAGGGTCGGGAAATCCGGCTTCAACGCCTTGTAGATATTCAACGTAAGATCGGTGAACTGGTGATCCTCCATGTCGATGGTGACGGGGATGGCATGTTCTTCCGCCACCTCGAGAATCTTGCGGATGTTTTCCCGGCAGATGATCTCGTCGCGATGGCTCCCGAGCTGGGTCGGTTTCAGGGAAACAGTGGCGAATTCCTGCCGGCCCAGTTGCGCCAGGAGTCGGAGGTAGACGTCGATGGTGTATTCCACTTCCTCGTCGCTTTCCAGTTCCTCACCCAGCAGATCGATGGTGGAACAAACCTGCCGGGAAGTCCAGAAGTCCCGGGCGGTCTCAACGGCTGCACTGATGCTGTCGCCGGCGACGTACGGCTTGGCGAAGATCTTTACCAGGGGACCGGGGGTCAGATTAACCATGAACGATTTGATGCCCATTGACGAACTCCTTGGTCGGGGGATATAAATAACCGATCGATTGTAACCCCCCATCATAAGCCTTTTGCAGAAATCTTCAAGTGGTTTTGTCATTTCCGTTGTGGTCTGCACCCAATTCGACACTTCTGTCGATGCTGTCCCGAAAATTTTCGACCCGGTAATCAAGGGACGGTGGATGGCGGCGCTGTAACTGCATGTTTTTTAGTGTTTTCCATCATATTCAGGCCGAAGCCCCCCATTGGCATTCCACATGCATTGGATCTTGTGGAATGAGAGTATATTTTGCAGGAGGTTTCCATGAAATATCGAATACTCTGGGCGGTGATTTTCGCCGTGGGCTGTATGTGGGTCTTTCCGGCCGACGTCCCGGAAAGCCAGACCGCCGATCCCCAGACCGAGGTGAAGGCAGAAGAGGCGAAGGCGTCCGCCGAAACGCCTCCCCTCCCCAAAGGACCGCGATACAAGGATGAAAACAAGAATGACGTGTGCGATTACCGTGAAGCCGGTGATCCCCAGGGCCGGATGAATCGTGGCGGCCGCCAGGGTCAGGCCATGGGCCCGGGGCAAGGGCGAAAATGGTCGGCCGATGCGGGGCAGCAGTGTCGGCGCGGTCGAGGCCGCGGCCGTTGTTGTGGCGGGGGACATGGCCGGGGGATGGGTCAGGCCGGTATGGCCCCGGGGAAGGGCCGGACCGCCCCGGAGCGGGGACACGGATTGCGGTTGCGCAAGCGGGACGGATCCTGCCTGGATCAGCGCGAAACACCGCAGGAAACACCGCACGAGACACCCCCCGAAAAGAAATGACGCCTGTCCTTCATGTCGAGGAATTTCCGGCGGCCGTTGGGGGCCGCCTGTTTTTTTTGTGGTATCGGTCCCGTCATCATGACGAAAAAGCGGATCGCCAGGGCTGCACGAGCCGGATATCAGGGTATAATCGGAGTGCAGAACCCAACCGGGGGACAGGGTGGAAATGAATGTGACATGGTTCCGGTTCCTTTTCCTCTTTATGATAGTGGGCCTGTTGCTGGTCGGCGGGTGCCGGGAAGATGGAATCCGCCTGCGGCGGGTCGACCCACCGGCGGATGTGGTGCCCCCGGCCGACCCGAAGGACAACTCAGCCGGGCGAGCCCCGCGGGCCAGGGATCTGGCGGTGCCGGGCCTGGCCGCCGCCGATGCCATGACGGGGAATCTCGCGGCGGTATACCGGCTTTTCCGGCAGGGCGAACTGCTGCCGGCGCAACAGAAGCTGACGAGCAGCGTGTCCGGTGAGGCCACGGGAGAACTCGCCCAGCTGACCATCAATTTGCTGGGTGAAGTGCTGTTCTATCGGCAGCAATGGGACCGGTTTCTGGAATACGCTCCACGGTATGAGGGCCCCATCGCGGATGATGTCCCGCTGGCAAGGGCCTATGGGTTGCATCCTCCGGAGGACCGTCGATGGGATGGGTGGCCGGTATCGCTACCCTTGCGGGTCGGCCCCACCGGTGTGCCCATGATTCCCGTCACCATTGGCAACAAACAGGAGTGGTTCTGGCTGGATACGGGGGCCGGGATGACGGTCCTGACGGAACGCACCGCCCGGCGACTGGGAGTGGCGGTGGCGGGCGAGGAGACGACCGAAGCCACCACGGCCACCCGCCGCAAAATCGTGGTCCGCCCGGCCGTCATCCCGGAGCTGGCGGCCGGCGGGATCCATCTCTTCCATCATCGGGCCGTCATCGTGGCGGACGAGGACCTGACCTTCCGCTTCCGGCGGACACCGGGGGAAGTCCGGATCCGGGGCATCCTGGGCTGGAACTTCATCCGCCAGTTCAGCGTCGCCATCAACCTGCCGCGACGCCAGGTGATCCTGCAACGGAGTCCCGGCATGGCACCGCAACCCGGCAATCTCTTCTGGCTGGGTTACCCCGTGGTGGAGCTGCGGACTCCAGATGGAGAGGCCTTGTATTTCGGACTCGATACCGGCGCGGAGCGCACGGCACTGGCGCTGGATTTCGGGGATCGGCATGAAGTCGCAAATCCCGGGCGCCGGCAAACCTTCCGTCTCGCCTCCGCCGGCGGGCCGGAGACGGTGGAAACGGTCGTGCTGAGAGATGTTGCGGTCTGCCTGTCTTCGTGGGAGTTCACCTTCCCGCAAATACGCTCACGCGAGATACGGAGCACGGAGTACATCGCCCTTGACGGTATCCTGGGCGCGGATCTGCTGCCGCTGGGGACGGTGGTCATCGACGGAGAGACCGGTGTCATGGATTTCCGTCCTGAAAGAGCCAATGACGGCCACTGAGGGCGAGGATGCGGCATCAGGAGTGGAATGAGGCGCCCGTCTCAACAGACATCACTTCCGAGAGTACGCGCGCGATGGACTGCCGGGCATCACGGGCCAGCGCGGACAGTCGGCGAATCTGAACCAGGACAGCCTGCGGCTCGCTGGTTCCGGCCGCTTCCTCGATGTGGCGACTGACGCGGATGACATCGGGCAGTGGAATCATGGCGGCCAGATTTTGTATTTGATGGGCTGTTTTCATCACCTCCGGCCAGTCGCTGCCGGCGGCGTGCATTTCCAGGCGATGGATCATTTCGGGTGATTCCTCGAGGAACGTGGAGCAAATTTCCTTCAGCAATCCGGGATGTTTCCGCCAGCGGGTTTTCATCTCGTCCGGATCGAAGGGCGGCGTCTCATCCGGGACTGCCAGCGGCTCTTCAGCGGCGCGGACCGATTCACCGGTCAAGCGGAGGATCTCTTCCATAAGGAGCGGTATGTGAACGGGCTTGGTCAGGCACCTGTTCACGCCGGCGGCCAGAAACCGCTGCTGATCCTCGTTGCGGGCGTACGCGGTGACCGCGATGATGGGCACCTTGCGAAGACAGGGATTGGCGGACGCACGAATCCGGTGTGTGGCTTTCAGTCCGTCCATGCCGGGCATTTGCATGTCCATCATCACCAGATCCACCGGGGTCTTTTCCAGAATGGACAACACCTCGTAGCCGTCCTGGGCGGAGATTACCCGGAAACCACCCTGTTTCAGAAAATGGAGGAGATACTTTCGATTGGGCGCGTGATCTTCGGCCAACAGGATCAGTGGTGCGGATTTCCTTGGCTCCGGTGTGGCCTTGGCCGCCGCCGGCTCCGGGGCATGCAGGAAGTCCAGCCTGAAGAAGAACGTGCAGCCGTTCTGGCTATCTCTGTCGAGCCAGATGCGGCCGCCCATGGCTTCCACCAGTTTTTTGGAGATGGCCAGTCCGAGGCCGGTACCTTCAAATTCCTTGTCGTAACTGCCCCGGATCTGGGAGAAATTTTGGAACAACCGTCCATGATCGGCGGGAGCGATCCCGATTCCTGTGTCGCGGACCCTGAAGAGCAGGCCGGTCGCGCCGGATTCGCCGTCGACCTTCTGGATGGTGAGACTGACACTCCCTTGCCGGGTGAATTTGATGGCATTGCTGAGCAGATTCCGGATCACCTGCCCCACCCGCTCCGGGTCGCCGACGATTGTGCGGGGGATGGCGGGGGCGATACGCAGCTGCAGGCGCAGGCCCTTGCGGCGGGCCAGCGGGCGAAACGGGTCGACGATGGCGGCGACGGTTTGGCGCAAATCGAACAGCGTCATTTGAAAAGGGATCTCCCGGGCCTCGATGCGGGAGATGTCGAGCAGGTCATTGATAATCTGCAGCAGTGAGCCGGCCGACTCCTTGATCATTTCCAGATTGGTGCGCTGCTCCTGGCTGAGGCGGGTGGAAAGGGTCATCTCCGTCAAACCGAAAATGCTGCTCAGGGGAGTGCGCAACTCATGGCTGATATTGGCCAGGAATTCACTCTTGGCCCGGCTGGCGTTTTCGGCGGCGACCTTGGCCTGTCGCAACTCGGCTTCCATCTTTTTTTGGGCGGTGATGATTTCGCCGGAGGTCAGGAGGCCGCCGATTTCACCGGTGTCGTCCCGCCATGGCCGCAACTCCCACCACAGCCACTCTGTCTGGCCGTCTGCCCGCACCCAGGATTCTTCGCCGCGCCGGATCTCGCCGGCGAGAGCCAGTCGATGCTCCTCATACCATTGGGGTTTAATGTCCGGCAACAAGTCATAGTGACTGCGGCCGATGATCTGGTCCGGGTCCAGGCGCAAGGACATGCAATAGTGACGGCTGGCGGCCAGGTAAATCATGTTCCGGTCCAGCATGGCGATGGCGGCCGTCACGTTCCGGACAAAAATCCGCAAGAGCTCTTCGGAACGGGAGAGTTCCTTCTCGATGCGGTGCTGTTCGGTGGAATCGTAACCGAGACCGATGTCCGTACCGTCAGGGAGACGATGAAAGGCCCAGCGCTGGGAGAGGTGCCGGCCATCCCGGGTGCGGACCAGCGTTTCCCGGAAACGGCCATCCGGTGTCGGCTCCAGGGCGGGCGCGTCTTCGGGAGGCGTCCGCGGTGGAAATATAAGTCCCCGAGCATCCGCGCAGGCCTGCACCTCCTGTCTGGTCCAGCCCAGGAGTCCTTCGCACGCCTTGTTCCAGATGATGACCCGGTTGTCCGAATCAAAGGCCACCAGCAGAACCGGCGGATTCTCCAGCGCAGCGGGGCGATGGGCGGGCGGGTCGGCCGGCATGGCAGGATGGCGGGGGTCACTATCCGATGCGGCAGGATCATTTGCGCCGGTCGGGCCGGTTACGCTTCGTTCCGCTTGACGGTGGCGTGCGTCCTCGTTCATTTTTTCCCCATGTCTGATGGAAAAGTATACTCGGACAACCAGGCACGCGCCAGAACAAATTGGGTCACCCGGAAAGATCTTCTTCGGACGGGCATATACAAAAAAGGGTCCCGTCGGACGGGACCCTGCTGACAAAGGTGGGGGATCGAAGAACTACTTCACGGTGATGTTGCCGCTGACGGTGGTGGCGGTGATGTCGCCCTGCCCTGAGCCCATGACGCCGGACAGTTTTTTGGAGGCGATGCCTTCTTTTTCATGTTTTTCAGCGAGATCGGCCTGGCAGGCCAAACGGCCACTGATGGTCTTGGCGGAGAAACGGCAGTTGGCCTCGTTGGGAAGCGTCAGCTCCAGGTCGCCGCTGACGGATTTCAGGTTCAGGCGCGTGGAAAAGGCCCCGCGCACGGTGCAATACAGATCACCGCTGACGCTCTTCAGGGATACGGTGTCGGGATCTTGCAGAAAAGCCTCGATTTCGCCACTCACCGTATTCAGTTCAATCTTCTCAAACGCGCCGTCGCAGCGGACGTCGCCCGAGACGCTCTTTCCTTCGACCATGGCATCCTCGGGCACGAACAGTTCAAAATGAACGGAGCCGCTGCTTTCCAGGAAGCCTTTTTCCAGATGATCTTCCCTGATGACCAGGCCGTCCGCTGTCTCCTCGAAAACAGCTTCGACGTTTTTGCCGTCCACTTCCCAGCGGACCAGCACTTCACCGGAATGGGTCCAGCCGGTGACGGAGATGTTTCCGGAAACGGTTTTCACGTACACCCGGCCGTTGGCGGGGATGGAAAACGTATCCTCGTTCATGACGGCCCAACTCAGGCCGGTGGCCATCACAAGCAGAATGATGAAAACACATGATTTCTTGAACATTTCTCTCTTCCTCCCGGATTGGTTTGTCATCCCGTTGGACGACGGTGGCCCGAAAAATGGTTGCATGAGGGCTTGAAAATCGTGGATGGCGATGGAAAGACTAAAAAAAAACAGGGGGGAAATGGGCGCGGCGGGGAGAACGAAGTGGAAATCTGATTTGCTTTTCTGTATAATTTGGCACTCATTTTCGGTCGCCAAGGGGAGAGCGCCGAAAAAATTCTTCCGGGCGAACGTGAAGGAGACATCGACGTATGATATCTACATACCGGGGACTATTTTTGCAGCAAAGGAGAGCGTAATGATCAGCGTGGAAAACCTGTCCAAGTACTATGGTCACCTCTGCGCGGTGGATCAGATCAACTTCACTGTGGAACGGGGTGAAATCGTCGGATTACTGGGACCCAACGGTGCCGGTAAAACGACGACGCTGCGCATGCTGACCGGCTACATGAAACCGACGTCAGGCGATATCCACATTCAGAATCTGGACATTCTTCAGGACGCCCTCCAGATCAAGAAACTGATGGGATACCTGCCGGAATCGGCCCCGTTGTATCGGGAAATGCTGGTGTTCGATTATCTCGAATATGTGGCCAGTATCCGGGAAATTCCGCCGGATGAAAAACTGGCCCGGATCCGCTATCTGGCCAATGTGTGCGGCCTCAATGAAGTGATGCACCGCCCCATCAGCGAATTGTCCAAGGGCTACAAGCAGCGGGTCGGCCTCGCCCACGCCATGATGAACGATCCGGAGATCCTGGTGCTGGATGAGCCCACCTCGGGACTCGACCCGAACCAGATCGTGGAAATCCGGGAGATTATCAAGCAAATCGGCAAGGAGAAGACCATCATTCTGTCCACCCATATCCTGAGTGAGGTGGAGGCGACCTGTGACCGGGTGATCATCATCAACCGGGGGAAGATCGTCGCTGACGAGAATACCGCCTTGCTGCAACATTCCACCCAGAAGGGGTACGTTGTCCGTCTCAGCCTGAAAGATGCGGAATTTGACGCGGTGCAGACGGAACTGGCCACGGTCCCCGACGTGGCCCAGGTGACGCCGGCCGGCCGGGCAGAGGATCGGTTGAGTGTGGATGTTCTCTGCAATACGGCCGATGACATCCGGGGTCAGATCTATGGCCGCATCAAGCAGCACGAGTGGATTTTACTGGAGTTCTACCAGCAGACAAAGACCCTGGAGAGCATTTTCCGCGAACTCACCAAGGAGAATTAACCATGAGTCAGGCTGTTCAAATCTTCAAGAAGGAAATGAAAGTCTATTTTGTGTCACCCATCGCCTATATCGTCATCTCGGTGTTCCTGCTCCTCACCGGGACCATGTTCTTCATCACGGGCTTCTTCTCCAACCTGCTGGTGGTTCCGCCCTTCTTTATCCGGGAACAGGCGACGGTCCGTGATTTCTTCAGCCTGCTGCCGCTGATCTTCCCGCTGGTCATTCCGGCCATCACCATGCGACTTTTCGCTGAGGAGGTCAATGTCGGCTCCTATGAGATTCTGCTGACCATGCCCGTCACGATCCGGGATGTGGTCCTGGGCAAGTTTTTCGCCGCTGTCTGCTTCATGGCCATCATGCTGCTGCCCACCATCGCCTATCCCATCTCCATTTCCTTTCTGGGCACCATGGATTGGGGGCCGGTGATCGGGGGCTATATCGGCGCCCTGCTGCTGGCCGCCGCCTTTTCGGCGGTCGGCATTTTTGCCTCGGCCCTGACCCGGGTCCAGATCATCGCGTTCATCGTCAGCATGGTGATCTGCTTCTTCCTGGCCTTTATCGACAAATTGCTCATTTTCATGCCCCAGGCCCTGGTCGGCTTTTTGCAGCAGATTGCGGCCGGATATCACTTTCTGAATATCGCCAAAGGCGTGATCGACACCCGTGACCTGATCTATTTCCTCAGCCTGTGCTTCATCGGGCTGTATGCAGCGCAGCTGGTCATGGAGGAAAAGCAATGAGGAGAAGTAGCATGTCGGCAACAGATAGTAAAACCAGATACGGCAAATTCCTGATGTACGTCATCATCGTTGTCCTGGTCAACCTGGCGGGTGCGACACTGTTTACCCGGATCGATCTCACCCGGAACCAGATATATTCCATCTCCGATCTCTCCAGGGAGGTGGTCTCCACCCTGTCCGAACCACTGACCATCGAGGTGTTCTTTACCAAGGATCTGGGCGCGCCCTACAACACGGTGGAACTGTCCCTGCGGGATCTGCTGCAGGAATACGCCGTTTACGGCAACCGGTATTTCAATTACCGGTTTTACGATGTGAGTCCCGATGAGGGCGATATTACCGAAGAAGCCCGCCGGAACCGGGAACTGGCCCAGAGCTATGGCCTCTTCCCGGTGCAGTTGCAGATTATCGAGGCGGATCAGGTCAAGGTCCAGAAGGCCTATATGGGCATGGTGATGGTCCATGGCGATCTCATGGAAAAGATCCCCTTCATCGAGGGGACCGAGGGACTCGAGTACAAGCTGACCACCATGATCCAGAAGATGCACAACAAAACCGGCGTCCTGATGAATCTGGAGAACAACATCCAGGTCAAGCTCTTTCTCTCTTCCTCCCTGGAGATGGTGGCGCCGTATGTCCGGCTGACGGGCCTTTCGGAAATACCCGGACAAATTGAACAGGTAGTCAGGGAGCTGAACGACAAAAATTTCGGCAAGCTGGAATATACTCTTCTGGATCCCAGTTCCCAACCGGAGGCACGGCAGGAGGCCGACAAGTACAACCTGCTGAATCTGCAATGGCCCGAGCTGCAGGATATCTCGGGCGACCGGATTCCTCCCGGCCAGGGTGTCATCGGCATGGTGATGGAGTACGGCGACAAAATGGCGGATATTACCGTTCTCCGCGTCGTGCGCTTGCCCATCTTCGGCACGCGCTATGAACTGGTGGACATGGACACCATCAAGGAAAGCATGAACGAGAGCGTGGAGAGTCTCATCGACATCAACGAGGATATCGGCTATCTGGCCGATCACGGCACACTGGAGCTGCAATCGTTTCAGCCCATGCCGAATCAGGGTCAGAATCCCGAGGCCGCGGCCGAATTCAACAATCTCGTGTCGGAGACATACAGCCTGAAGGAAGTGCGCCTGGCCGACGGCGACATTCCGCCGGGCATCCGTTGCCTGATCATCGCCCGGCCCAAAGAGGAATTCACTGATTATGAACTTTTTCAAATCGACCAGTTCCTGATGAAAGGGAATTCGCTGGCGGTCTTTGTGGATGCATTCAACGAAATACGCCCGCCCCAGCAGCAGATGCAGTTCAATCAGCAGGGGCCCTTCTTCGTGCCCCTCAACACGGGGCTGGAGAAATTGATGGACCACTACGGGATCAACGTCAAGAAGGCGTATGTCCTCGACAAGAGCTGTTTCACCCAACGGTTCCGCAGCCAGACGGGGATCGAGGAGATGCCCATCTATTATGCGCCCCGGATCAAGGCTGCCAATATCAACCATGAGCTGGATTTCATGAAGAATATCAACGATTTGCTGGCCCTCCAGTTCTCGCCGCTGGAACTCGGACAGGAGCGCCTCCAGGCCCAGGGCGTGGAAGCCTTGCGGCTCTTCTCCTCGTCGGCGGAATCATGGGAGATGAGCGGTCGGATCAACCTGAATCCCATGTTCATTCAGCCGCCCGACCAGGAGGGCGAGTATGCCGGCAGCATGCCCCTGGCCTATCTGTTGCAGGGCGAATTCGGCAGCTACTTTGCCGGCAAGGAATTGCCGGTCCGGTCGGGTGACCAGGACGCGGCGGCCGATACGGCTGAGGGAATGCCGCCGGAGCAGGAAAAAAGTGGGCCCGATGTTTCCGGCATCGAAGAGACGGGGGCCTTTCTGGCGAAGGGCAATGCCGGCAAGATTTTCATCGTCGGGACGTCCACCCTGCTGCGCAACGATGTGATCAATTGGCAGGTGGAAGGGGAGAACCGTGAGCGGATCTTTCCCAACCAGGTTTTCCTGATGAATGTGCTGGATATCCTCAACGGCCGGGAGGAACTGGCCATCATGCGGGCCAAGAAGCAGAGCTTCAACCCCCTGGATGAAACAGAGGTGGGTACGAGAAATTTTATCAAGACATTCAACATCGGCGGGTTGACCTTGCTGGTGTTGCTGGCGGGCGGCCTGATCTGGTTCCGGCGCAACGCCCGCAAAAAGAGAATTCAGCTCATGTTTCAGAAGTGAGGAGGAAGTCTGATGAGCCTGAAGAAAGAATTCATCATCCTCGGCGCCATCGTCGCGGGGTTGCTGGTTTATCTGCTGCTGCGGCAAAGCGATCAAACGCACTACGAGCTGCCACAGGTCCCCAAAATAGAGCGGGACAACGTCACACGGATCGAGATCAGCCAGGGAGAGCGCAAGATCGTACTCAGCAAGGACAACGGCCAGTGGCGGTTGTTGCCCAAAGGGTACCCGGTGGACGACACCAGGACCAACAATGCTCTGGACACGGTGGCAAATTTGACCCTGACCGCCCTGGCATCGGAATCGGGCAATTACGAGACCTATGATCTCGCCGAGGACAAGCGGCTCGATGTCACCGTATATGAAGGGGAGAAGGCCGTCCTGAGTTTTGCTGTCGGGAAAACGGCCCCTTCCTTCCGGCATACGTTCGTGACGCTGGCCGATGATAACCGCGTTTTTCATGCCCAGGAAAATTTTCGGTCCAAGTTCGAACTTGACGAGGATGCCTGGCGGGACAAGACGGTCATGCGTTTCGATCCGGGCACCATTTACCAGATCGCCCTCTTGGGACCGGACGTCGACCTCAGTGCCCGGAAATCCCAGGTGCCGGTGAAGGTCAACGACAAACCGGATGAGGCGCCGCCGGCCGCTGCCCCGGGGGGCGAGGCGGTCATGCGCTGGGAGACCGCGGCGGGGGAGACGCTGGACAACGGCAAGGTGGAGACATGGCTGGGGACCCTGTCCAGCCTGGCGTGCGACGCGTTTATCGAGGGGAAAGGCAAGGCAGATTTTACCAGCCCCCTTTACACCGTGAAGGTTGTCGGGAACAGTGAACAGCATCTCAGCCTCTTCCCGCCCACAGGAGAAGATGAAAAGTACCCGGCCGTATCCTCAGCCAGTGATTATCCGTTCTATCTGCCCAAATGGCGGGCCGAGCAAATCATGAAGAAACCGGTGGATCTGTTTCCATCGGAGAAGGGTACAGACTGAGAATCCCTCGTCTGAGACAGGGACAGGAGCTTCCCGGCTGACCGGGAAGCTCCATTTTTATTTGTGGCAGGTGGTTTTCGTTGGTAAGACCGTTATTGGGGCAGGCTGCTCAATATCGCAGGTTATTTTGGTGTGTCGTTTGTTGTGGTGGGTGTACTAGTATCTGACTTCGCCTCATCCTTTTTGGAAGGAGCGGGCGAATTCTTTTTGGCGTAATCCGTGATGTACCAGCCGCTGCCCTTGAACTGGATGGCCGGCGCGGAGACCAGACGTTCCGCACGTTCGGCGCCGCAATTGGGGCACGTCGAGGCCGGGGCATCCGAAAACTTCTGGATCAATTCGAAACGGTAATCACACACGGCACATTTGTACTCATAGATGGGCATGGCCAAACCTCATGTGGATATTTCGATGTAACAGACCACTATAAAAAAATGCGTCAAACTTGTCAATCATTTTCTGCGGACGCGCTCTCGCCCAGCAAGGCTTCACGTGTCGCCCGAAACTCGCTCCCGAAACCGGGCAGACAGAGTGCCAGAAATTCGTCGGCACGGAGCGTGCCCGTGGGGCCCAGGGACACCACAAATTCCAGGCAGACGTCCTGACCCTCCCCGTATGTCCGGCCCTGGAGGATATAGTATCGAACGTCCTTGCGGCGGGGACGTTTGCCATGCCGCTTCTTCTCACTCCAGATCTCCTGTCGGGCGAGGAGCGCGTCGAGGCGACCGGTGACCCAGGTTACGGGATCTGCGACCGTCGTTTCCCGGGCCATCATATACTCCCGCACGGCAGCCAGCGGCAGACAGACACGGTAGCGGGCCCGTCTGACCCAGTGCTCGATAGACGGCGCGCCGGGCGGCAACAGCGACATATTCAAAAAACGTATCCCTGCAGTGGTTACCCGGTTCAGACGTGCCGGCCAGTCGTCGTCATGCACAAGGGATTCCTTCAGCCAGACATCCACGAATTCCGCCTCGCCGGCGATACCGACGCCCAATGCCGGCGAAAAGCCCATCACGGGACGCGGATGGAAACCGTGAGTGTATTTCAGCGGTACCTCCGCCCGGAACATGATGCGTTGGATGCACTGGATCAGGTCGAGGTGCGACAACCAGACGGCTGGACCGTCCTTGGTGAAGCAAAAGCGTACCGGAACATATTCTTCTTCGCCCGGATCCGGGATGGTCGCCGCCCGGGAACGCCGGGACAGTTCCCGCAAGGTCTCCAGATTCTGTCGCCGCCGCCGGGCCAGTTCGGCCAGGGAGCATTGCAGACCGCAGGCGTGACAAGCCACGTCCGGCGGGCCGGTGCCGTCGTCCATGACACCACAGGCGGTTCGGGTCTGGCCAGCGGCGGCGGCCTGCCATTCCCGGCGCAGATCATCCGCAGAGACACCCATGTCCAGATGACCCCACGGCAAGGGTTCCGTCAGGGGGATGACCTCGAGGTAGCGCGATTCATCCAGCCGGAGACGCGTCAGAGCATCGTGCCAGAGGGACGGCCGAAAATACTCGCTCCAGCCATCCAGGCGGGCACCATGGCACCAGGCGTCCACGATAAGGGCGGCGAGTTGCCGGTCGCCCCGCGAGAACAGGCATTCCAGGCGGCTGATCTCTGGATCGTGCCAGTTGATCTTGCAAGGCAGTCCTTTCAGCGCCGCCCGCACCAGACTGATTTTCCGCCCCAGTTCCGCCGGCGAATTCAAGCCGGCCCACTGGAACGGGGTATGCGGCTTGGGGACGAATGGGGAAAGGCTCACATTGACCTGAAATTTCTTTCGTGCCCCGCCGGCCCTTTCTTCTTCCCGGACAGCCGTCAGGATCTTCCTGACCAGCCGGGCGATCCCGTCCACATCGGTGTCTTCCTCAAAGGGGAGACCGATCATGAAATACAGTTTGACGAGATCCCAGCCACAACGGTAGGCAGCCAACACGCCATCGATGATGTCCTCTTCCGTCAGTCCCTTGTTGATGATATCGCGCAGGCGCTGTGTGCCTGCTTCGGGGGCGACGGTAAATCCCGTTTTGCGGATTCGGGCGACGGCTTCGGCCAGACGGGTGCTGAGTTCCGATACCCGGAGCGAGGGAAACGACAGGCTCACCTGTCGGGATTCCAGCTGCGCCATCACCACTTCGGCCAATTCCTCGATGCCACCGTAATCCCCCGTCGACAGGGAAGCCAGGGAGACTTCATCCCAGCCGGTGTCCTGCACGTTACGACCGATCCATTCCACCAGCCGGGCCGCCGAGCGTTCGCGTTGCGGGCGGTAGAACACGGCCGCATGACAGAAACGGCATCCCTGCATGCATCCCCGGCTGATCTCCGTGGTCAGCCGGTCATGAACGATGGAGGTCAGGGGAACCAGATTCCTCTCGGGCAGCGGGTAGGTGTCCAGATCGGCCAGCCAGAGGCGCCGAACAGTCGCCGGCGCGGCGCCCGTGGCCGGAACGGCGGTCACAAAACGGCCGGCCGTGGAGGGGCTATACAGGCCGGGGATATAGACACCGGGAATATCGGCGAATCCGGCCAGATAGTCATGCTTGTCCCGGATGTCGCTCCTGCCGGCGCGAAGAGCGGCCTCCCGCCGGATGACCTCGGGGAACACCTCTTCACCGTCCCCGATGACAAAGAGGTCGAAAAAGTCCGCCACCGGTTCCGGATTGGAACCCACAGGCCCTCCGCCTACAATCAGCGGCGCCGATAACGGCCGCTCCCGGGAATAGAAAGGCAATCCCCCGAGATCCAGAATGGTGAGGATATTGCTGAAACTCAGTTCATACAGCAGCGAGAAACCGACGACATGAAAGCGGCCCAGCGGCAGACCGTTTTCCAGTGAGCGGAGGGGTTCTCTCTCTCCGCGCAAGGCGGCCTCCATATCGGGCCGGGGACAGAAGAAGCGCTCGGCGGCGATGTCGGGTTCCCGGTTCAGCCAATAATACAGGATGCGGCTGCCCAAATGAGACATGCCGATCTCGTAAGTATCTGGAAAAACCAGGGCTACCAGGGAGTTCATCTCGCCCGGATCCTTGCGCACCATGTTGTACTCATGGCCCACGTAGTGAATCGGTTTTTGAACGCGGCGCAACAGGCCGGCGGGATAGTTCAGCACGTTTTCTCCCCGTCATACAGTTCGCGTGTCATACTCGACACATGCTGGATTAGATGCACCGGTGCGGCGAACGGTGATCGCTACAGCGGCGCAGACCAGTTCAGACCACATAGCGGTGGATCTGAAAATTGTTCATCAGCCCAACGGCAACAAACGCCGTTACCAGAGAGGACCCACCATAGCTCAATGGCGGCAGGGGAATCCCGATGACGGGAAGGAGCCCGAGGGTCATCCCGACATTGATGAACAGATGGACCGCGTACAGGGCGACGATGCCCATGGTGGCGTACATGGCCGCCTTGTCCCGGGTTTCATAGGCGATGAGCAAACCGCGGTAAAAGATCAACAGGTAAAGGAGCAGCACGCCCGCCGCACCCAGAAAACCGATTTCCTCACCGATGATGGAAAAAATGAAATCCGTATGCCTCTCCGGCAGAAAACCCATGGCGCCCTGACTGCCCTGGCCCAGTCCCCGGCCGGTAAACTCGCCGGCACCGATGGCGATGACCGACTGGATGGTCTGGTAGCCTTTGCCGTGAGCATCCTGCTCCGGGTTGAAGATGACCAGAATCCGGTCCTTCTGATAATCCTTCAGGACGAACCAGGAACCGCACAACAGGAGAATCAGGATGACAGCGGAGATCACAATGACCTGCCGCCGGATTCCGGCCAGCATCAGCATGGTGAAGTAGACCGGCGGGAACGTCAGGGCGGTACCGAGGTCGTGTTGCCAGATGATAAGAAGGGTCGGCACAAAAACGATGAGGCCGCTGAGCATGAGCGGGACGGACTTGATGTAACGGTCCGGTATTTCGGCCAGGAACTTGGCCAGGGCCAGGATCACGACAATCTTGACGAATTCCGACGGTTGGAAGGTCTGGCCCGCTACCTGTACCCAGCTGCGGGAACCATGGATTTCGATGCCATAAAAAAGGACGTAGCCCAGCGCACCGATCCCGGCCAGGTAGACCATAACGATGTTTGAAAAGAAGATGCGGTAGTTGATGAACAGCGCCAGGAGGAACAGCAAGAAACCGAACGCCAGCCGGAGCAGCTGGCGAAACAGGAAGGGCGATTCACCCTGAATCTGCGTGGAATGATAGATCTCCAGGGTACCGATGGCACAGAGGGCCAGAAAGGCCAGCACCATGAGCCAGTCGAATTGGCGCCAGTCCTTAGCCTTCATGACCAGCCTCCGGCGGAAGAGGATGCAGCGCGAAAAAGGCCTTCATGATTGCGGCGGCGATGGGTGCGGCCGATGCGCCGCCATGACCGCCATGCTCGACGATAATGGAGACCACGATTTGCGGCCGTTCAACGGGGGCGAAACAGGCGAACCAGGCATGTTCGCGGTATTTGTTCTCATAGTCACGCATCCGGTCGGCGGTGCGTGTGTTCAGTATCTGGGCTGTACCCGTCTTGCCGGCGACCCGGATGGTTTCCAGCGCTGCCCGGTGTCCGGTCCCTTCCCGGACGACCTGCTCCATGCCCTGGATCACCAGACGAAGCGCGGCGGGTGGGAAAAGAGGCGCCACCGGCGTATCGGGCCCCTGGGTAACGCTCTCGAGCAGGAAGCGGGGGCGAACCGGAGCCCGGTTCATAGCCACGGCCGACATGAATGACGCCACCTGAAGGGGGGTCACCGTAACCGCCCCCTGACCGATGACGACGGAGATGGTTTCACCCGGATACCATTTTTCGTGAAAGACCCGGTTTTTCCATTCGGTGGAAGGGACAAGCCCCCGGTTTTCCCCGGGCAGATCGATACCGGTCGGATGGGAAAAGCCGGCTTTCACGGACCATTGGTGGATCTTGTCGATCCCCATCAATTGCCCGATATTGTAGAAATAGATATTGCAGCTGTTGGCGATGGCGTCCACCAGGCGGACGTTGCCATGGCCGCCGGAGAACCAGCAGTGGACCACCCGGTCGAACATCTGGGTCTGGCCGGAGCAGAAGCAGGAAGTCTGCGGCGTGATGACGCCTTCGCCCAGGGCGGCGAGGGCGACCAGGATCTTGTAAATGGAACCGGGGGGATACATCCCCTGGGTAACCTTGTTCTGTAACGGATTGTCCGGATTGTTGACGAGTTCGTTCCATTTGGCGGTGGTCAACAATCCCGTGAACAGATTCGGATCAAATCCCGGTCGGCTGACCAGGCAATACATTTCGCCGGTTGCGGGATTGAGAGCGACCAGGCCGCCGATCTCGTCTTTCATGAGCCGTTCCGCTTCGAGCTGCAGGTCGAGATCCAGCGAAATCCGCAAGTCCTCCCCTTTGCGGGCCGGGGTTTCTTTCAGCAGGCCAGTGACCTGACCGATACTGTTGATGTAGACGTGTTTCTGGCCCTTCGTCCCCAGCAGGTGCTGGTTGTAGTAGCGCTCCAACCCGCTTTTGCCGATGATATCGCCCTGCCGGAAGTGTTCATAGCCGGTGCGGCGCAATTCCTGCGTGGTGATTTCACCGACATAGCCCAGCACATGACTGGCTACGGCGTCATGGACATAGCGGCGGGTAGGAACATATTCCAGGCTCAGCTCGGGAAAGGTCAATTTGTGTGATTCGACGAAGGCGATTTCCTCGAACTCAAGCCGGTTTTTCAACGTGATGGGCAGTACGGCGGGGACACTGCGGTATTCGGCCAGACGCTCACGCACATAGTCCTTTTCCAGGGCGAAGCGTGTTTTCAGGATGTCGAGCAAGCGGTCCCGGTCCCGGATATATTCCCGGCGCAGGATCAGGGAGAAGGCCACCTCGTTTTCGGCGAGGACCCGGCCCTTCCGGTCGAGAATCAGACCCCGGGGCGCGGGCACTTCCACGACGCGCAAACGGTTCTTTTCGGCCTGTTCACGATAGGTTTCCCCGCGGGTGATCTGGACATACCAGAGCCGAACCAGCAAGACCATGCAGCCCAGGGCGATGAAACCGCCGATGAGCAGGATGCGTTGACGATAGATAGTTTGCGGTTCGGAACTTCTCATATGGAATCTGGCGATGCCGTCTTCAGCCGGCGAAAGTGCACGAAATACACCGGCACATAACAGACCGTGGTGGCCGCGGCACTGAAAATCACCGGGTAGGCCGAATTCAGGGGCGCCTGTTGACCAAAAACGGCGAACAGCAGCACGACCAGCCAGTTGTTGAGCAAAGCCATGCCGAACAGGAGCAACATCTGGATCCATAGCGGATCCGTATTCAAATGTCGGGACAGAAAACCGGTCAGTGTACCGACGGTCATCTTGCTTATCCCCTGCAATCCCAGCGGATACAGGCTCGACAGGCTCAGGTCCTGGGCCAGTCCCGCCAGCCAGCCTTGCACCACCGTCCGGCGCGGGGACGATATCCGGGCCGTGTAAAACACCAACAACAGCGGGAAGTCGATATAGCGGGCCAGCGGCAGCAACTGGGGCAGGAACAATTGAATTCCCAACGCCAGGGCAAGCAGGCACAGGAAGAACCAGTATTTCATTTGCCTGCCCCTCCCTCTTTTCTGAGGACCAGCACGAAGCGCCGGGCCTGAAGATCCACGGCCGGCTGCACCAGGATTTCCTGAAATACCGGCCCGGTCTTCTTCGCTTCCACGACCTGCCCCACCGGTATTTCCGGCGGAAAAATGCCGTCGTCACCGGTGGACACGAGAAGATCGCCCGGATTCACCGCCGCGGAAATGGTCACATAATCGAAGCGGACCAGGGGTTCTCCCTGTCCATGAAGCATGCCCCGGATCTCAGTGCCACTGATTTTGGCGGACATGGCAAAGCCGGCGTTGGTCAGCAGGGCGACCTGGCTGTAGGTACTGCTGCACTGGAGCGTGTGCCCGATAATCCCCTCGTCGCTGAATACGGGCAGTTCCGGCTCCAGATTCTGATCGGTACCTCCCCGGATAACGATACCCTGATCCCAGATGGTGAAGCCCCGGGCGACCACTTCCGAAACCACACCGTCCTGCTGGTAGGCGGTGAGAACCTGAAGCAATTTTTCCAGCGCCGCCGTGCGCGACAGGCGATGGTGAATCATGGCCTGATCGAACTTCAGGTGTTCGATCTGTTGGCGCAGACGTTCATTTTCCTCTCGTACGGCGGGAACTTCACTGAGGGTCGAGATGAGCGAACCCGCGGCGGAAACGAGGCCGGAAACGGCGTCGAGCAGCGGGGCCGACAGGGTAAAAAACACGGTCTTGATTACCCGTTCGCCGGCCGGTGTGCGAAACTGGACGGACAACAGCACCACATTGGCAACCAGGAGAAGGCAGAAGAGCTGATACGATTTTAAACGGGATACTTTCAATAGCATCGATTAAGGCTGATTTCAAATATTAAGGGCTAGCCGTGGGTTCAGATCGCCACTTTTCGCAAGAGGTCGAAATCGATGAGCATTTTGCCGGTCCCCAGGGCTACACTGAAGAGCGGGTTGTCGGCGATAAATACAGGCAACTTGGTTTCTTCCATGATTCGCTTGTCAAGGTTTTTCAGAAGCGCCCCGCCACCGGTGAGCATGATCCCTTTGTCTACGATATCGGCCGAGAGTTCGGGCGGGGTGCGTTCCAATGCGACCCGGAGTGCGTTGACGATAGTGGTCGTGCAGTCGGAGAGGGCTTCCCGAATTTCGTTGTCCGTAATCACCAGATTCTTGGGGATTCCGTCGATGAGATTGCGGCCCTTGATCTCCATGGTCAAGGGCTTGTCCAGTGGAAAGGCCGATCCCAGTTCGATCTTGATCTGTTCCGCGGTCCGCTCGCCGATGAGAAGGTTGTGCTTCCGCTTGATATACTGAATGATGGCTTCATCCATTTCGTCGCCGGCCACCTTGACCGTTCGGCTGTATACGATTCCGCTGAGGCTGATGACGGCGATATCGGTCGTGCCGCCGCCGATATCCACGATCATGTTGCCCGAGGGCTCGGTGATGGGCAGTCCGGCGCCGATGGCGGCCGCCATGGCCTCCTCCACGAGGTAGACCTCGCTTACTTTCGCCCGGAAGGCCGATTCCTTGACGGCCCGCTTTTCCACCTGGGTAATTTCGGAAGGAACGCCGATGACGATTCGGGGACTGATCAGGTACTCCCGGTTGTGGGCCTTCTTGATGAAGTATTTGAGCATTTGCTCGGTGGTGTCGAAATCGGCGATGACACCGTCCTTCATCGGCCGGATGGCCACGATATTACCCGGAGTACGCCCCAGCATCTCCTTGGCTTCCCGGCCGACGGCTTCCACCCGGTTGGTGATATTGTTGATGGCGACAATGGAGGGTTCATTCAACACGATGCCCTTGTTTTTCGCGTACACGACAGTATTGGCGGTACCGAGATCGATGGCGAGGTCGTTGGAGAAGAAACTGAACAGTGAACGTACTTTCATGCTTTCATCCTGCTACCTTGATATTGTTCTTTGAATCGTCCTTGGCGGCGTACATGGCGGCGTCCGCTTTTTGTAAAAGTTCCTCCGCGGTGATGGAATGATCGGGACAGGAGGCAATACCGATGCTGACCGTCAGCTGAATCTGCAGGTTCCGCCCTCCCTTGAAGCGGAATTTTTCCACCCTTTCCCGCAGGCGTTCGGCGATGACGCGGGCACCCTCGAGGGAGGTGTCGGGCAGGATGATCACGAATTCATCCCCGCCGTAACGCACGATCACGTCGGTATCGCGCACCATCTTGTTGAACAGCTGGCCCAGTTCGCAGAGGACGGCGCTGCCGACCAGGTGGCCGTACGTGTCGTTGACATCCTTGAAGTTGTCCACGTCGGTGAACAGCAGCGAGAGCGTCTTGTTGTAGCGCAGGCACCGCTTGATCTCGAAACCGAGATATTGCCGGAGATAACGGAAGTTGTACAGGTTGGTCAGATCATCGGTGATGGTCAGTTTCTGCAGCCGTTCATGATCCAGCAGGCTCTTGAGAATGAGAGTGAACGGCGTGCTGAGAAATTCCAGATAATGCAGATCGATGTCATCGAAGGCCTGTTCATCTTTCTTGTTCACCGCCAGAAAAAGACCGCTGGTGTCCCGCGCGTTATCGAAGGGATAGACCAGAATGGACTGGATGACGTACTCCGTATTCCCCGAAGGATTCACCGTTGTCTTGTTGAAAGCGTTGCTGATGAAATGCTGGCGGGATTGGAAGATATCCTCGAGAAAAACATTGTTGAACTTGAATTCCAGCAGGTCGTTTTCCCCGAAAATGTTTTGCACGGCGTGGACCAGTTCCAGCTGCTGTTTGTCCTTCTCGAAAACGTAAATCAGGAAATTGTCGATGTTGAGCAGACGGCTGACGATGACGGAGAATTCGGTGAAGATGGACGTCTTGTCGGCATTGAGATCGATAATGTTCAGAATTTCATTGAAACTGTCCAGAAACCGGCGCTGTTCTTCGAAGCGGGAGTCCAGTTTCTGTTCCAGCGGCCGGATAAAGGACATGGAGCGCTCAAGGATGAAATCAAGCAGTGATGTGCTTAAGGGGACATACACATGGCAGGCGAAGTCGAGGTCGCGGCTGAGCACTTCATATTCCGGATCCGTTTCCCGGGAGTAGGAAATGAACTGGGCCCGCGGAAATATGGTATGAATCTCTTTGTAGAAAAGGTTACGGTTTTTTTTTAGTGGGAAAAATACCAGTTTGCACTCCGGATCCTGCTGCAGCAGGCTGCTCTGCAGCTGGGAATGGTCGATGTAGAGGATCTGCCGGGTGACGGGACGACTCTCGTCAAAGATCGGGCGGTCCTCGTCATAGATGAAGCAAATGCTGTAACGATCGGTTGTTGTCTGATTCATACCCTATTCCAGGGGGATCGTTTTGGTGATTCTCCGGACGGCGCCGCTGTAATCCTTCACGGAAATGTCGAGCTTGGCCTCGTTCATGCCGGTGAAGGGTTCGGTGAAATGGATAAATGAACCGTCCGGTTCCAGCCGGACCTTTTTGTTGTTGATGTAAACGATGTTGTCGGCGTCGGTTTCACCGAAGATCTCGAGGATATTGCCGATCACCACAATCCGCTTCAGCTCGAATCGGATGGAGGCGATCGGATTGAGCTTTTGTGGGCGTACGGCGAACATGCCCGTGGGCGTGCTGGGATACCCTTCGATGCTGTTGCGGTCGATGGCCACGACGCGCCAGTAGTAGATGCCGTAGGGGAGTCCACTGAGCGTGAGAGACTCGCGACCGTTCACTTCCGTCTCCTGCAGGATGGGGTAAAATTTGGCATCGGTCGCGATGGTGACGCGGTAACGCTGGGCTTCGGGCACTTCCTGCCAGCGGAGGGTGATCCGCATGGATTGGGGATTGTTGCTGGTGAACACTTCGCTGTGCCGGGGCGCCTGCAGGATGGGCCGGGCCGGCAGGGTGGTCTTGCTGAGTTCTTCCCCGGTGGCGCTTACGCCCTCGTTGGCGACCAGCCGCAGGGATTCCCGCGATTGCTTGTTGGTGACCTCGGCTTCACCGCGGTCCACGCGAAATTCGGCCACCCCTTCCTGGGGATCGAACCGGGCACTGGCGCTGGTGTTTTCCCCGACATCGGCGAAGGCAGTGGTTGTCTCCACCTTCGAGCTGGAGAGCTCGGTCTCCCTGGTTCCCGTGGACAGATCCAGGGCGCCGTCGGCCAACTCGACGTTGACCAGGCGCTTCAGGCTGGAACGGTCCTCGTAGCTCTCGAGAATTGAGATCAGGGAATCGGGCTTGACTTCATAGACGGTGCCGTCGAAAAACACGATGCGGCAGCTGCTGTTGGAGTCGGTCTTGATCAAGTCGCCCGGATAGAGTTCCTTGACCTGATCGGCCGCGACCCATTCGTAATCGGACAATGGCTTGACCTTGACACTGCCGTCGACGAACATGAAACGGGCGGCGCGTTTGGCCAGCATTTCCACCGGCTGGTCGGCACCGGCGGCCGGATCGGGCAGTCCGTAGCGATTGATGAGCCACAGGCTGATGATCAGGAGCAACAACAGTATCACGATCACCCAAAATCTGACGGCACGAAAAGGGATCGTCTTCCATTCAACAAAATCGTAAACGGCTCGTTTGCGCTTCATATCGTTCGGGGCCGGTGAAGGGTTGAAACACTAGCTTTTCTTCGCCTAACAAATAATATAAAATGCGTGTGTGGAATGCAATATGTATTTTGAATGTTGATCTTCCGGGCCTTGCGCCTGCCGGAGAGGGGACATGAACAGACAGGTGAACATTGATCATCGGCCCTGGGGACGGTTTCTGCAGCTGGATCTGGGCCCGGGGTATCAAGTCAAGCGGATTGAGGTTCTTCCGGGCCGACGCCTGAGCCTGCAGTCCCACGAACAGCGGGATGAAACATGGACAGTGGTGCAGGGGCAGGCGCTGGTGACGCTGGACGAGCGGCAGATTCGTCTGGTGGCGGGAGAATCGGTGCATATCGTCCGGCGGCAAAAGCACCGCGTGCACAACCCGGGTGACGAACTGCTCATCTTCATCGAAGTCCAGAAGGGGGATTATCTGGGGGAAGATGACATCCGGCGGTATGCGGACGACTATGACCGCTGCTGACGCAGTTTCGCCAAAATCCTCTCCGTGATCCGGTCCACCAGGGGGTCCATGGCCACGTCCGCACCGGCGGGCGGAGGGGCGACGCATGCCGCCGGGGCATCGTCTTGCCGCGGTCCGTTCGATTCCCTGACCCGACATAGGGGGACTTCCCCCTGCAGTCCATAGCGTGAGCGGATCTGCGACAATTTCTCCACCTGGTCCCGGGTGAGCAGGTTGACCGACCCGAGTCCTCTGGCCAGATAGATGATGTGGGCGAAGTGCTCGATGGATTCCATGCGATAGTAGGCTTGGAACACATCCTGGCCCAGGGTCAGGGCGCCGTGATTCTCCAGGAGGAAGGCGTCGTGATTGCGCAGATAGGGCCGCAGGGATTGCGGCACCTCCTCGGTGCTGGGGGTGCCGTACTGGGCCAGCGGGATTTCCCCCAGGGTCACAACGATCTCGGGGAGCACACATTCCTGCAGGGGCAGCCCGGCGACGGCGTGGGCGGTGCAATACGGCGGATGAGCGTGAAAAACGGCCCGGATTTCAGGCCTTTCGTCATAGACCAGCAGATGCATCTGGATTTCGGAAGAGGGCTTGATCGTTCCCTCCAGCAAGCGGCCGCGGCGATCCACCTTGACGATGAGATCCGGAGTGAGAAACCCTTTGCTCTGCCCCGTGGCCGTGGCCAGGATTTCGTCGGCCGAGATGCGCACGCTGATATTGCCGTCATTGGCGGCGACCCAGCCGCGCAACCAGCAGCGCCGGCCCACTTCGATGATGTCTTTGCGAACGTCGTATTCATTCATGATGCAGCATTTGCTCCAGAGTAGTTTGACCGCAAGTCATCCGGCGCGGCGCGGGGATCAGGGCCGGCCCAGGTCGTCCATCAGGCGGTCCATCCGCTCGGGTTCACCCAGCAGGATCAGGATGTCCTCCGGGCCGATCCGGGTATCCACCGGCGGGTTGAAGATCATGTCTTCGCTCTGTTTCTGGCGGATGCCCACGACGATGACATTGTAGATCTGCCGCAGATTGGAATGCAGCAGGGTGACACCATCGAGAAAAGAGTCGGGCGGCACCGCCAGTTCCTGGATCTCCAGGTGGATGTTACCCTTTTCAAAAGCCATCTCGATAAAACGCATGATGTTGGGCCGGACGATAAATTCGGCCATCTGCCGCGCGCCGATGCGGTAGGGGGAGATCACCTTGTTGGCCCCGGCGCGGTAGAGTTTGTCCTCGGCGGTATCGGCGCTGCAGCGGGAGAGGATGTAGCAGTTCTTGTTCAATACCCGGGCGGACAGGGTCAGGTAGAGATTTTCCGCATCGGACTCGACGACGGCGACCAGCGCCCGGGCCTGCTCCACCCCGGATTTGCGCAAGGTCTCATCGGCGGTGGCATCGCCCTCGATGACATTCATGTGCAGGTCGATGATGTGGCGCACGACATCGGGATTCTTCTCGATGATTACGAACGGCACCTTTCGCGACCGCAATTCGTCGGCGATGATCTTGCCCATCCGCCCAAAACCGCAGACGATCACGTGGTTGGTCAAACTGCCGGCTTTCTTTTCCATTCTTCTTCTCCTGAACAGATCGCGCATCTGTCCTTCAAGGATGAACTGGCCGATGGCCGTGAACGCATACAGGACCCCGAAAACACCGAACAGAATGAGCACCATGGTCAGGGCGCGACCTTCGGGGGTCAGCTCGTAGACCTCCTTGTACCCGATGGTGGTGATGGTGATGAGGGTCATGTAGAAGGCATCATACCAGCTCCAGCCCATGACCACCTGGTAGCCGACGGTGCCGAACACCAGCGACAGGAAAATCATCAGCATGGCGATAATGATCTTTTTATGCACCGGGCCGGGCCTCTCTTTCCCATCGTCCCTAGTTACCGCAGGTTTCGAATGATATCATAGCATGATTTGGTGCGAAAGGACGTCCTTTTGCGCCTCAGGGGAGAAGAGACCCGCCGTGCGGGACGCTTGCGGCCGAAACGGGGAACGGGGGACCGGCTCCGGGTAAAAACAGCGCGCATAACGGGATGATGTGGCATCGGCGGGCGCTTTCTGGTAGAGTAACAGACAGCAGCGTGCATTCAACAACGCGGAGGAGGAGACGGCATGAAATACATCATTCGCCTGGGTTTGCTGGGTATCCTTGGAATCAGCCTGGTGTCCATGGTATGGGGCGGACATCATATCGTGCAAAAAGTGCATGTCGATCCCATCCAGGTACAGGGACAGAGCCAACCGGCATCGGATGTCACTCGCGAGATATGGATCGAACCCGACCGGATGGCCACCTATGATCCGGATCAGAACATGAGCATGATCGTGCGGCTCGATGAGGGGAAGATCCTTTTCGTCCGTCATGCCGAGAAAGTGTACTACAGCGAGCCCCTGCCCCTGCAGATACCGCCCGATATGCAGAAAATGATGGCCATGTTCCAGTTTCAGACGGAGTTGCAGCGAACCGGCCAGCGGCAGGAGATCAACGGCTGGAATTGCGAAGAAATCGTCATGACACTCAAGGGATTTATGAACATGAACGTGATCATGTGGTGCACCGGCGATATTGCGCTGCCGTTCGGCAACTACTACAAAATGGCCGGGGAAATGGCTGCGCTCACCCCGGCGGTGAAGGAAATGCTGGAAAAAATGCAGGCCCTGGGAAACCTGTTTCCGGTCCGGCAGGAGATGAAAGGCAGCGTGATGGGTGTAACAACCCGCACCACCATGGATGTCGTCAGCGTGAAAGAAATGACCATCCCGGCAGATAAATTCACCGTTCCGGATGGGTACCGCGAAGAAAAACTGGATTTTCAGAAACTGATGTCCAGCCGGTAGTCCGCAAGGATGGACGGGATGCCCTCACAAGGGGACCGTTCCATTGGACAGGAAGGAATATGACGGGGTCTACGGCCGGCTGGGGCTGGCCTCCTCTTCCTCGGTAATGACCTTGTAAAGAATGATGCCGGTGGCGGTGCCGCCGCCGATGAGGGCGGCGATGACGATGCCGCTTTTGTACCAGGGCGTCTTGACCCA